>Ga0180732_1000006_pt1 | contig 394881 bp, 374 predicted proteins | sample KR11_01MetaG_FD_148674 | JGI IMG/M metagenome (GOLD analysis project Ga0180732, IMG submission 148674) | Groundwater microbial communities from the Olkiluoto Island deep subsurface site, Finland - KR11_0.1 MetaG | ecosystem: Environmental > Aquatic > Deep subsurface > Groundwater | place...
CTTTGCCAAATCCATACCAATCGTCTTAAGATTCATATCGGTCGCCCCTTTCGTTTAAGTGTAAGTGTCACGACTTCACTTTGGCACATTGATGCCGTTTAGGGAGGGGCGACCATTCCATTATTCCTGCCCGGCTTTTTCGTCCTCGATCATTCCTTCCCGAATCAGGCGAATGTCTGCCTGGATTTTTTCCAGATATCTGGAAATAAATGCGTCTTCATTCATCACCATATCCACCTGACGGGTGTGGATGAGCAGATAGCCCAAAACAACGAGACGCTCCTTCAGGTAGGGAACCGGTCGTTTCTCGATGCGCGCAGTGAGTGAGTCGTTCTTGATATCAACGCGAAAATCCAGTTCGCGCAACATCTCGCCAAGGAGTCGCACGCGCCGCCGGCGCCGCCGCTCGTCGGCGGCGCCACCCTGGAACTGGAAGTTCACATAGGACTCGGTGAGCAGCTCCGAAAAGTTAGCCTCGGCCAGGGCAAAGTGATAACCGAGGCGGACGCTCAGATTGCAATATTTCTTCGACAGCAAAAAATAGTTCCGACCAGTCATGTTCGAGCGCACCGCAGGGTCGATCTGCGGATTCATGGCCGACTGCGCAATGATGGCGCCGAAGCCGCGCAGACTGACCGGCGGCGGTCCTTCCCAAGGCACTGCCGTCATGCCCTTCCAGATCGCCAGCATGGGTTCGGAAACGATGTCCTCGATGCGAATGAAGGGGCTGGCTAGGTCCGTTTCCTCCCGATACCCGTCCTTCAGGTTGATGACCCACCACTGGGATGGCATATCGACCACATATAGCTGTTTGGCGGACTTGTCACGCGAGCCGTAACGACGGCCGAAGTTGAACATTTCGGCCAAGGCTTTCTCATGACAGAATCGCGTGATGTCGTGCAGAGTGCGACAGGATGATGGCTTGAAGAAAGGTGAGTCAGGCACGGTCAGGTGCAACGGTGTAATGTGGGTAAGCGCATCCTTGAGAAGCTTGTGAATCGGGCTGCCCGCCATGAGATTGGGCAGACGGGGCGCAGCCGCAAGCAGCGCATCGACGCGCCCATCATAAACGCGGCGCGCCGTGGCGCACACCGTCACGACCTGGCCGTTTTCGAGCCCGGCCACGGCGCCCGGAAGATCGAACAGGGCCGGCACACCGAACTCTCGCGCCACAGTGGCCAAGTGGGTGGCGCTCTGGCCAGTCTCGCTCACCACGGCTACGGCGCGATTCATGAGCACGGCCCATTCCGGGTAGGGCGTCTCCACCACTAGGACCGCGCCTTTTGGAAACTCGAGCATGTCGAGTGCGCAGAGGACCTTGAATACCTCGCCCGCTGCTGCACCCCTACTGGCCGTAACCCCACCCGCCAGCAGGGGTGTCTGGTCCTCGGGCTGTCCCACCTCTGGCGCCAATCGCTCCGCTTCCGGCCCGGCAACCCCGCAACCCGTCGCGGCATCGAGTGGTCGCGCCTGCAAAATGAATAGGGTGCCATGGCGATCAATCGCCCATTCGATATCCTGCGGCGAACCAAAATGGCTCTCGATACGCAACGACACCAGCGCCAGTTCGCGCGCCTCTTCCTCGGTCAGACAACTCCTGCCGCCAGTCGTATCAGCCAGGTGGGAGAACGTAACAGCGTGCGGCGCCTCGCGCGATACGAACAGCAGGTCGTAGCTGGAGCTGCCATCAACAATATGGGTGCCCCGCCCCGGCGCTGCGTAGATAACCACCGCGGTACTTTCCGGATCATCAGCGGGCCGCGAGTAAGCGACACCGCTGGTCTGGGCATCGATCATGACGAGGCAGCCGACACACATGAGCACGTCCTGATGTCGATAGCCACGCTGCTGATGATAAACAATGGCCTGGCTCTGATACTTGCCGGCCACGATATCCCGGTAAGTTGCCGGAATATCCGCCGCATCGACCCACAGGCGGGTGCGATATTGTCCGGCGAAGGAGCCCTGCATGCCATCCTCGCCCAGCGCGCTCGAACGCATGGACACGGCAAGCGGCCGCCCCGCCCGTTCGGCCAGCCACTCGACTTGCTGCAGGATCGCCCGGTCGAGATCGTCGGGCAACAGGGTGGCCCGAATCAGGTCCTGGATATCCGCGCTTACCGTGTACAGGGATTCCAGGTTTTCGATGTCGAGGGTTTTCAGGCGGCGATTGATTTCATTCTGAATATGAGTAGATTCCATGAACTGCCGCGCAGCAGTGGCTGTGACCGCAAAACCATCGGGAACCCGCAGCCCAAGGTGTTTGCGCATCTCCCCGAGATTGGCCATCTTCGCGCCAACCTGATCGACGACACTACGGTCGATGGCATCGAGGCCCAACACCAGAGCGGTGCCAGCGACTACAGGCTGCCGCGAGAGGATGGTCTCGATCTGGGCGGTGATGAGCGCGAATTGGTCGTAGAGACCGCGATAGCGTCCGTCGGAAAGCACCACCAGACTGTGCACCATCTTGTAGACGTTCACCGTCAGCGCCGTCATTTCGCCCCGCACAAAAGCCATGCCGAATGGCTTGCCCGAATGGAGCGTCTCTTCCGCCGACGACATCAACTCCAGCGCGTTATTGTTCGCGGTGAGGAGGGCGCGAAAGTTGCGGAATTGCTCCCGGAAAGCGGATTGGATCGCCTCGGCGCCGAGCTTGGGACGCGGTCGAAATAATTTGGCAAGAAATTCGAACATGGCTACCGGGAAATACACCGAGCCGGGGAGAGGGATCTCACCGGCCCGGAAAAACCGCTGGGTTCAGTGCCCCAGCCTCAGTGTTCCAACTTAAGTCCCCAACCTTCAAAGAGGAACAGGATAGCGTAGCCATACCAGATCGTGTACACCACATAGCCAACCAAGGCTGCCAGAACCACCCAGAACATGCTGCTCATGGGCACAGCCTCGATCCCATAATAATTGTAGGCTGGCTCCACGCCCTTGGTCTGTGCGTCACGGACGATTTTGCTCGCGGCGAACTTGCCCTGTTTGTCCAGATCCTTGCTCATTGCACCAAGCGCACGATGCCAGTCGTACAGCGCGAGCTTGGCCTCGACACCGTACTTGTCCGACACCGCCGTCCCTTCATTCTTGAACATGAGATCGGCATCCGCAAGAACCGCATTGAGTATCTGACCGAGATCACCCGAAACTTTAAGTTTCGTAGCGTCGACAACTACGGTGCTGCCCGCGACAGTGAAAAGCTTGTTCATCCGGTCAGCCTGTCCAGCGTCCGCTGCTGTGACACTGAGCGTAACGGTCGAACCATCGTGTTTTTTGGCTTTTTCGGCGATATCGGAAATGTAATAGGCCGAGTTCTTGGAAATGGAGTTGAACACGCCGTCCAGATAATCGATGGTGTTTTTGCCGCCTTCGAGCAAGGGGCTGAAGATTGCAAACAGAACGATGAAGAAGCCCGTCAGGAGCACGAGCCCAATGCCGAATTCTTTTTTGTCGTGAATCATGATCAGTCCTCCCGCTTGAGCGTTTTGATGTTGGCAAAGAACGTCCAGAATACCCAGACGGTGAAACTGCTAAGCGCGACAAAAAAGATGCCGATGCCGATGCGCTCGATGAGTTGGCCGGTCTCCGCGGTCATCGGGATGTAGCCCATGCTGGCGAGTTTGCCGGGCAGAGCGAAAATCCGGTTGACGAAGGCTGACATCACGGCCAGAGCAAAGAAACCGCGGATGGTCACGCCGGAAACCACCTTGGTGACCAGGGTACCAATCTGGATGCCGAACAACGAACCCAGCAGCATGCCCATCGCGAGGGTGTAGAAAATGAAGCCGTAGATCGCATATTGGCCGATACCGGCATAGCCAGCGGTGAACACGATCTGCAGGATGTCGGTGCCCACCGTTGTGGAAGCCGAAACGCCGAGCACATAGACGAAGATCGGGAAGGTGAGAAAGCCACCGCCCACGCCCATGATGGCGGCGGCAATACCGACGATGAAGCCGCTGATTACGAGGAAATACGCGGAAACCTTGCGACCGCCCGGCACCACGCCCTCATCGAAGTGGATCATGGGTGGCAAATTGACGGACTGGACTTTCTTGGCCAGGCCGGTCATGTCGTCAACCACCGCAGCTTTCTTGGTCGCTCCAGCTGACTTGGACGACTTAGCCGACTTAGCCGACTTGGCTGGCGCTGCGGCGGCCTTGCGCATCCTGAAATAATCGGCCATGCCATAGAAGCCAAGAAATCCGAGCAGAAAAACATAAATCGTGGTGATGAAAGTATCGGAAAGCACCGGATTCAACTCGTAGAGCGTACGGTTGATATAACCGCCCAATGTCGCACCGGCAATGGATCCAACCAGAAAGGTAACTGCGAGCGAGACCGAGATATTGCCGAGCTTGCGATGCAACACGCTGCCCATGATGGCCTTGGCAAAGATGTGAAACAGGTCTGTGCCTACTGCCAGAATGCCCTTGACACCAGCACTCATCAATGCCGGCGCGATGATGAAGCCACCACCGGCACCGATGCAACCGGTGATCAACCCGGCGACAACACCAACCGCGATCGAGGCCAGGAAAATCGTCGTCGTGTAATAAGCCGGGCCGTAGGCCTGCTTGCTGCCCAGCATGCTGGGCAATGCTTCGCTGACCTGATCTGCAAAGGCCACGCCAATCAGCAAAATAGGCAGCATCAGCAGGCCGAGAATCGCCATGCGGCGACGATCGTGAAGTATCCGTTGCGACGTGTCGATATCCCACTTTGCGTAACTTCGCGCACCAAACATCATTAATTCGTAAAACTCCCGCAGAACTTTCATTGCCCAGCCCTCTCCTGATTAGTAATTGCTCCACACCCCCGCAAGGCCGCAATAGCCTGCGAACGATAATTCATTGACGGACCTGCCACGCTTATGCATCTGGCGGCCCACGCTGTTTTGATCCACGCCAGTTCATTCCCCAACGCCATCCGACGGCGGCACCGTCAATGGCAGATGCACCGAGAACACCGCGCCGCACGCTCCAGTGCGGTTAACCACGGTCAATTCACCGCCGAGTCGCGTCATATTGTCCCGCGACACGAACAGGCCGAGTCCGGTACCCTTGCCTTTGGGCTTGGTCGTGAAAAATGGATCGTACAAGTGCTCGATCACTTCTGGCGTAAGACCGGGACCGGTATCTGCAAAATCAACCACGATGTGCGAAGCATCCCGGCGGCTGGTGATATCGATCTGCCCGTCGCTGCCAATGGCATCCAGCGCATTGTGGAGAATGTTCAGGACGACCTGCTGGAACTGGCCAATATCAGTATTAACCTCGGGCAAATCTTCCTGGTAATGCCGGATGATGGCGATCCGCTGACGGTCGGCTTCGTGTTCAAGCAGGGCCGCCGTTTCTTCCACGGCCTGATTGATGTTGATATTGGAGCGCGTATTGTCCAGCGGGTGTGAAAAGCCCAACAGACGCCGGGTAATTACGCTGGTACGCCCTACTTGCGTCCGTATCTTGCCGATCGACCGGCGGTAATCCGCAAAGTTAATAATGCTTTGGGGATCTTCTTCATCCATCAACTCGTCGATCAGGCCAGCCTGGTCTGAGATGATCTGCAGAGGATTGTTGACCTCATGGGCCACGCTGGCGGACAGACGACCGATCAAGGCAAGTTTCTCCACTTCGCGTACCTGGTTCGTCAGCATGCTGTGCTCGCGATCCGCGCGCGCCAACCGCCCCACCATGGAATGGGTCAGCAATACCGCAACGAGAATGATGAGTGCCGCAGCGAAAGCCACGAGTGCGGTATCCAGGTGACGCGCCTTGTCATAGGAGGCAAGTGAAGATGCCACATTGGTTTCCAGCACCAACAACCATTGCCCGCCGTTCAATGCGATGGCGCCATGAATTCGATCATCCTGCCAGGTCGCCATACCCTCCGACTCAGCCAGGGCGGCAAAATGCTCAAGCTCTTCCTGCGACACCGCGGTACGGCCCAGACGACTCGGCGTCTGAAATTCCCCGCGCCGGTTAACGATGAATGCATCCCCATCTGGACCCACATTGGCGGTTGCCAGCAAGCTGTTGAACAGGGTCGAGTTGATCGTGGCCCGCAAAATCCCGGTCCGCGCAGGGTCTGCAACAGCCACGATAAGGTGCGGAACCTTGCGGTAGCCGGTGAAAACATCGCTCGCATAACGCCCGTTTTGCATGACCTCGGCAAACCATTCGCTCCCAGCGTAGTTTTTGCCGGCAAGTTCTTTTTCAAACGGCCCACGGTAAGCCAGATGGTTTCCGTAACGGTCAATCACGCCAAGATCGGTAATCACGCCACTACGATTCATGGCGGCAAACAAGGCCTCAAGTCGTTTGCCTTCGCGTAGCGCCTGAGGATCGTAAAGCGAAAGAAAACCGGCAAGCTGATCTTCCTGCGTGACCAGGAATCGGTCGATCAGCTCCTTGCGGTCGGTGGCCAGATTGGAGAGTTCGACAGACGTCTTCTCAATCCAGGATGCCCGATAAAAGCGCGCTGCGTTGTAGTTAAGGATTAGCAGCGGAACAATCGATACAACCACGAACACAAGCGCAAACAGGTATTTTTGGCGGGCATAGTAAGCATCCCGCAACTCGGCACGGATAGAGTTTCCCGTGGAGTGGGCCAAGTGAGAATTTTCACTACTCACGCAGACACCCCTCTGCGTACCAGCTTTCCGGTAACAGAATGACAGCCTCCCCCCGACAGGACCATACGGCCATGACAATTCTCAGTTACATGCTGACCGGCACCTCTTTAGGGCACTCCGCTAGGCCAGCAGAAAATTCAAAGCAAGAGGGGAGTCCCCTTGCAAATCCTCCAGTACTGCAACTTCCGACAATTTGCTCGCGAACATGGACAAGCCGCTATAAAATGCCGTTATGTTATCCATACAAGAATCTGCGCGCGCAGAATGTTAGAATACTCTTAAGTAGCGGCGCATTAAAATATTAGTGGGCCTCATTAACTACATACAGTAGCCAATCGGTCAGCAGGCAGATTTCTCTGGATTGACAAGCGCACGTCTGCAGCGAACTGAATCATTCGGATATGAAGCAACCAAAAAATATATTGTTGGTGGACGATGAGGAAGAATTCCTCGAAACGACTTCGCGTCGACTTCGGCGCAGGTCTTTTGACGTAAAGACAGCAACCCGTTGCGCCGAGGCGATGCCAGAAGTGATTGCCGGCTGGCCGCATGTGGTCGTTCTGGACGTCATGCTGCGTAACACTGATGGAATGGAGTGTTTGCGCCGCATCAAGCGGCAATCTCCACAACTACCGGTAGTCATGCTTACCGGACACGCCTCGCTGCAGGCGAGCATCCAGGGTCTTGAGCACGGGGCCAGCGACTATTGCCTGAAACCGATTGAACTTGATGAACTGGTCGAGAAGATCATCATCGCCTGCAAGGATGCAGACAATCCGGCGTAATCGGTTTTCCGCTCAAGGCGCGCTCGGGAAAAGCACCGCCAGAATAAATTGCACTTACCCGAAAAACTTGTAGATCAGCAAGATAGCGATAAACAAAAGAAGTGCCAAGGCTTCCATGCCGACAATGATGAGCGAAATACGGCGTGACATGGGGCTCATGCGTAGCCAGAACCGGTCAAGCAGCCAGCGGCCTAAGCGCGCTTTGCGGTCAGACCGTGCAGCAAGAGTCAGGTAACCGCCAGCGGCATCGATCCAGAGATTGAGTTCGGCTACACGCCCGATCTCAGGCTGCTCGGCAAACCCCTCGTGGTAGTCAAGCCGCGTCAGCTTGTCATCCTGTCGATTCCAGTTCAGCGTGATCGACCGGGGTGAATCCCCCTTCAATTCGACAATCCCCCCTGTCTCTGAAAAGTCGGCGCTGGCGATACGGTACTCGGCTTCAACTTCGCTGCGCTCGTAGCGCACTTTCAATGTGCACTCGTTTGCATCCTTTTTCAGCGTCAGCACTTCCCACTCGGGATTCAGGCGAAACCATGCCACCCCATCCTGAAAGAATTGCGCCATCAATTCCGGCGGCGCTGCTACCAGGCGGCTGCGCTCAAACAGATATTCAGACACGGGCCAGCAGCACCGGCACAGAAAGCTTGCCATCCAGCCGGCCAGGTAAATCACGGGAAGTCCAGCGATCGTAGCGGCCATTGAAGCGTTTGCCACCAAGCACCACCAGATCATAGCCGCCGGCAATCGTCATCCGGGGAATCACCTCTTCCGGCGGGCCGCTTTCCAACAGACGGCCAACAGGAGTGTCCGCTACTGCCGCTCGTGCAAGCAATTGATCCAGCGCGGCCTCACCCTCGGCAGCCAGACTGCGATCGAGGTGGGCGCGACACTCGTCACGATTTATCGCATAGATTTCATCGGTGAATTTTTTTAGATAGGGGTCGACAACGTAAAGCGCGTCGAGAGCCGCTCCGTGCGTGCGTGCGACATCTAACGCCAAATTGATGGCCGCCTCGGTATGTGGCTCGCCATCGATGCAAAGCAGAATTCTGGAAAAGGGCATAAAAACCAATGGAGAGAAAACTGGGTTTCGAAGGGCTAGCACGTGGATTGGCTAACATTATGCCGGAATGACTAGCCTGAAAAAAAACGGGGCATCCGCAGATGCCCCGTTTTCAGGTTACCAAGAAGAATCAGCCCTTGACCTTGAAGGCGTCTGCGCCGATGGCCATGACAGCAACCGCAGCCAGCACAGCCTTGAGCGTCGCAGAAACCACGCCGATCATAAAGGCGGAACCGCCAGCTTTCTTCAGATCATCGAAGGCAATGTTGAGACCGACACCCGCGAAGCCAAGAGCGAAAAAGAGCTTCAGCAGGTCGGCAGCCAGGATGCTGCGATGCTCGGGGGCGAAGAAACCCATTTCGTTCATCGTCACCATGATGAAGAAGCCGAACACGAAAATCGGGAACTTGCTCGTGACGACTTCCCAGACGTTGATCTTCTGGCCTTCGTGTCCCGCATCGACTGCGGGCTTGACGACATAGAAGTAAATCGCCCACAGCACGATCAGCGGAATAAAGCCGACACGCACAATGTTGATGACGTTGGCCGTCAACAACGATTCGTGGCTATACCAGGACGCTGCCGCGACGAGCTGTGCAGTGTTGAGGATGGCTGTACCAACCCACGCACCGAATACCGGATCGCTCATGCCGAGTGCCTTGCCGATGTAGGGGAAGGTAAACAGCCCGATCGTGCCGAACAACAGGATGGTGCCGATGGCATAGAAGAAGTCGCGCGGCTTGGCATTAACCACCGGCGCTACTGCCACAGCTGCCGAGACGCCACAAACACCGACACCAGCGCCCATCACTCCGGCAAGACCAGGATCAACCTTGGCGCGCTTGGCCCAGAAAGAAATGAGCACCTGCGTACCCATGACGAAGGCCACCACCAGTGCCAGGCCGAAGAACCCAACCTTCAGCACGTCGGTCCACATGTAGTAGGCACCGAGAATGATGATGCCGGGCTTGATCAGCGGCCGCGCTGCCACCGTGCCCGCCTTGAAGATTTCTGGCAGACCGACGGTATTGCGGATCAGCATGCCGATCAGCAGCAACATCGCGACATAGGTCAGCTGGAAGGAAATCATCAGGCTGCCAAAGTTCAGCTTGCCGGGAATTGCCTTGGCCTGCGCGATCTGATTGAAATCGGCCTCCTGGAGCACAACCGGCTTCGAGGGCTTCTTCGGCGCCTTGACGGACTCGTCACCGCTCGCAGCCGCAGCTTTGAACGCTGCCTCGGCGGCCTTGAACTCCTCCGTCTTTTTGGCAAAGCTGTCTGTGTGCTTCTGCTTGTATTCGGCAAAGCTCGCAGGAGCCTTGCCGTCATTGACCGCCTTCAAAACCTTTTCGGCCTCCTTGAAGTCGCGGTTCCAACCACTCATCGTGGCATCCCACTGGAGCGCCATCCAGCCGAAGACCGCACAAAGGATCAGCCCCGGCAACATAATGGGCAGGTTTTTCAGACTGAACTCGACACCGATTCCACCACCGCTCATTTTATATCTCCCGAATCAGAAGAACAGGGACTTGAAGAAACCGGGGCCGATGGCTCCAGTCAGCACCAGTGCCACCGTGATGGCAGCGACGATGAGCACGAAATAGTCTTCCTTGCGCTCGGCCGAAAATGTCGATTTTGCCTTTGCTTCGTATGCATCATGGGTTGATTGTTCACTCATGTTCCATCTCCGATAGTTATTTGACAACCGTAACCGTGCAGGGCGCCCACTCGACCACACGCGCCGATACACTGCCCATCGCAGCACGTGCCAGACCATGGCGTCCATGCGAAGCGATGAATATTTCCTCCACTCCCTCACGTTTGGCAATATTCACCAAGGTGTCTGCTGGTGAACCAGACTCCTGCACAGATTTTGCTTCGATACCTGCCGCCTTGGCCCGGGCCACTGCGGCAGCAATGATCACTGCAGACTCCCGGCGCGACGCATCCTCAAATACCTTTGGATCCAGTTCAGTGACGCCAATGGGGCAAAATACTTCGGAAACATTGGCGATGACCAACTGAGCCTTCGCCAGTTGCGCACGAGCAACCGCAACATCTACTGCCTTGTCAGACGCTGTAGAACCATCGGAAGCCACCAGAAATGTTTTCACGATTTCCCCTATCATTATTAAAATAAATTCAAGCTACTTTTCTTTACATAAAGTGCCGTGATAATGCGCCCCGTGCGTCAACATTGCTATTGGCGGTTCTTTTACTCGACTACACTAATTGGCCAATTTACAAAAGAACAGTAGTGTGCTAGACGCCTATTCACCCTCCCTTGAGTTTCTTGATCTCCCAGAATTCGATGCCCAGAATATTTCTACTGCTTGTCTGGTTTGCCGTGATGACCGGCCTGGCGAATGCGGAAACCAAAGAAGTGGTTCGCGTGGCAGTTCTAGCGGACAAGGGGATCGAATCTGCTGAGCAGGAATGGGCTCATGTCTTCGACTGGCTCAACCGCAGCATGCCCGGCCGATCCTTCGTGTTCGTCGGACTCGACCATCCTGAGCTTCGGCAAGCTGTTAATGACCGCAGCGTGAACTTTGTCATCACCAACGCGGGGAATTACAGCGAATTGGGGTACAGCAATGGTATTACCCGTATCGCGACCCTCGATTCCCCGCTGGCGCTGTCCCCAACGCTGGCCGTGGGTTCGGCGATTGTGGCGAGGGCAGATTCCGGTCTGACCCAACTGGCAGATCTGAAGGGAAAACATCTTTTAGCTGCCAGTTCGGAGGCCTTTTGCTGCTACCAGATCGCTGCCCGCGAGTTGGTCCTGGCCGGGATAGAACCAGAGCGTGACCTAGGTCGCCTGGAATTCATGGGCTTTCCTATTCAGTCAATTGCCCTTGCAGTACAAAACGGGAAAGCCGATGCCGGAATCATCAAAACCTGCCTGCTCGAACAGATGATTGAGCAAGGGGAAATCCGCCCGCAGGAGCTGCGCGTGCTGTCTCCCATAGAGGTTCCGGGATTCCCCTGCCAAACTTCTTCGCGGCTTTACCCGGATTGGCCATTCGCTACGCTGACTCACACGTCCGCCGAGCTTTCCAGAAAAGTAGCTATTGCTCTGCTGGAAATGCCGCGCACTCCGCAAGGCTATCGCTGGACGATCCCGGCGCATTACGTCGTCGTCGACGAGCTATTTCGCGACCTCAAGCTGGGTCATTACGCCAACTTGCAGCAGGAAACCCTGGAGGCTCTGGTGCGGCGTCATCGTATTGCGCTCTTGGTGGTTGCGTTCCTGATCCTTTTCTGGATCATTCATACCATCCGCGTCGATTATCTCGTTTCCCGTCGGACCCGCGAGCTAAAGCAGATGCACGAAGAAAAGCAACGCATGACCGAAGCGATGCGGGCTCGTCAAAACGACCTCGACCACGCCGGCCGTCTTGCAGTTCTGGGTGGCATGGCCAGCGCAATCGCCCATGAGCTCAGGCAACCCTTGGCCGCGATCGCCAATTTTGCCCGTGGCATGGATCGGCGCATCGTTGCCGGCCGGTTGGAGCCAGCCGCGTTGCAAGAGGGCTGCCAGGAAATCGTGCAGCAGAGCGCCCGCGCCGACGCCACCATAGAAAAGATCCGTAACTTCGCAAGAAAAGGGGGCAGCGTAGTGCAGTCGGTGAATCTGGCCAGCTTCGTCAAGGAAGCGGCCGATTTGTTCAGCGTGGCTCATCCAGAGGCGCGCATCAACTGGAACGACATGAACAACCTTGGCGATGCCCGCGTCATGGCCGATCCGATCCAGATCCAGCAAGTCACCTTCAACCTCTTGAAGAATGCATTTGACGCACAATCAGCGCAGGGAAAGCCGCAGTCGCCTGTCGAGGTGGCACTTTCCTACATTAACCATGGATACCAGGTCTCGGTACGCGACAAAGGAAGCAGCTTGAAGGATGAGCACATTGCCCACCTCTTCGAGCCTTTCTTTACCACCAAAGCGGACGGTCTCGGTCTCGGGTTGGCGCTCAGTAAAGGGATTATCGAGTCACATGGGGGCACACTTACATTGATTAAGGAAACCGACGGTGTCTGCGCCAGTTTTTGGCTACCTGAGGAGCGCGCACATGAATGAACAAGACGCCATTATTTATGTCGTTGACGATGACGATGCGATGCGTCGTTCGCTCGTCTACCTCCTTGACTCCGCCGGTTGGCGGACCCTGCCTTTCACCTCCGGGCGGGATTTCCTCGACCAGTACGATGGCCATGTACCGGGTTGTCTGCTCCTGGATGTCCTGATGCCACTGATGGGCGGCATGGAGGTGCAGCAAATTCTGGATACACGGGAATTCTGCCTGCCCGTCATCTTTCTCTCCGCACATGGTGACCTGCCGATGGCTGTTCAGGCGATGAAACGCGGTGCCTTCGACTTTCTGGAGAAACCTTGCAAGGATCACGTATTGCTTGACGTCGTTGGTCGCTCGGTCAGGCACAGCATCAAGCATTGCATTGGTCAGCAGCAGGTTTTCGCTGCGAATACCCGCCTTAATTCACTCACTGCCCGCGAGCGCGAAGTTGCCGAGTGTTTGGCCGCCGGCGAAAGCAATAAGACAATCGCCCGAAAGCTGTCCATCAGCGATAAAACCGTGCAAGTGCATCGGCATAACGCCATGGAAAAGCTACAGATTCATTCCACGGCCGAAATCGCCCGACTGATTCTTACCGCCAACTCAGTGCGGAACACAACAACGAGCTGATAAAAACAAATGCGGGGAGCAAACGCTCCCCGCATTTGTTGTCTGACGACCGTAATGCTGATTACTTGGCGCCCGTTAGCGCGACCGGTCCTTGGCAAGGAACAATTACAATCAATTACCTTTTCACGATTAGCACAGATGCCTGCGACGAGTGAGCTGCCACACTGGTGGATAGCCTTCCGAGGAACAGACCGAAGGGAGTCTTGAGGAAGCCTTCCTTCAAGACGATAAGATCAAAGTCACCTTGGACGGATTCGCTGAGTATCTCTTCCTCGACGATCCCCTCTCTCAGCCTTACCGTGACCTGCTGCACCCCGGCAGAAATCAATTCATCTTTGATATCGGCAAGCGCCTTCAGCTCTTTCGCATAAAACTCGGTAAGGAAATCCGTTACCGCCGAATGATCAAATTCAGCAGGCATCTCGGCAGAGTAGGCTGTGTAGAGTGCCGGCACCGAAGCAACGTAAAGGATTTCCAGCGTTGCGCCAGTGGCCAGCGCAACCTCCTTCGCCATGTTGATCGTAGCCCGGCTGTATGGAACATCGAGGCAGAGCAAAATCTTGCGCACCTGGTCGCGCCCCTTCACCACCAGCGTGGAGGTTGTCATCCTGCGCACCACCCTGGTGGTGTTATCACCCAGATAAAAACTCGGCCGCGCGGGGTTAAGTGGCCGCGAACCCATCACGAGGATATGCGCGCCGGCAGACCCGGCGAGAATTTCCTTGTAGGGCGCACCTTGAACGAATTTGAGGGTAGGCGTGATGCCATGTTTCTCCAGGATCTTCCTGCCTTCCTGGATGTAACTTTCGCAAACACCCGCCTCTTCACAAACCAGTAGCGTGGTCTGTCCACCCATGCCATGCGCAATCTGCGCGCCCATCCTGATTGCCGGCAAATCGGCTGGCTGACAACTTGCGGCAATGACCATCTGCCCCTTGACCGCCTCCTGCACGACCGCTTCAACGCTACGCGCCTCAGCGCGCTCGCGCAACACCCCGCGCACCAGCCAGAACATGATCACTGCGCTCAAACCGCAGGCGGAGCCAAGCATCAAGTAACCCGAATAGGTCGACCACATCTTGGCCAGTGCTTGCGCCTGTTGAATCGCATCGGGCTGTTGCACCAACCACAGCTTGACCGCTTCCTTGTTGTTATGCAGCCAGATGCCCAGTTCGATTTTGTCAGTCAGGCCTGAGGTTGCCTTGGCCCATTCGTTGAGGGCAGCCTGATAAACATCCTTGTTTTGCTCGGAAAGGTGCTTGAAGATGACCGAAACGCCTGCGGCGATCATGGTGTAGGCGAAATAGAGACGAATGATCGTACCGCGTGCATACAACGTTGCAGTGGCGCCGATCTGGGCACCGATGGCGGCACCGACCAGCATGATGATGGCGGCCAGGATCTCGACCCGGCCCTTCATTCCATAGGAAAATGCGCCATAGGCGCCGGAGAACATTACCTCGAAGAGATCCGTACCCACCGCCACCTTGGTCGGCGAACCGATGAGATACATCAGGGCGGGCATGCGAATAAAGCCGCCGCCGACACCCAGAAATCCGGCGAGAAAACCGGTAAGCGCGCCAACACCCAGAATGATCCACAAGGATATCTTGAAACCCGAGACCTTGAGATCGATCATCGGCGGCAAGTTGATGCTTTGCATCCGTAGCGCCAGTTTTGATTTGCCAACATCAGCCGGCGCGGTTTGTTTGCTCAGTCCCCGGGCATTCTTTATATATTCTGCAAGCATAAAGAAGCCGAGGCCGAACAGGAGAATGACGTAGGTTGTCCTGACGATGGGCCCGATGCGCCCGATCTTCTCCAGCCACATGATGAGCGTAGCACCCAGCTCAATGCCGATGACCGTACCCACTATCATCAGCACGCCGAGCTTGATGTCCACATTGCCGAATTTCCTGTGCTTGGCAGTCGCGACAATCGACTTGCCGGCAATATGGGCCATGTCGGTGCCGATGGCGTAGGCCATCGGAAAGCCGAACACATTGAGCGCCGGCGTAACCATGAAGGCACCGCCAACACCGAAGAATCCGCCAATCACCCCTACGGTGAAGCCAAGCAGCACCAAGGCGAAGCCATTGATCTCAGTACCCGAAATGGGCAGATACACAATCCAGTCAAACATGCAGAATTCTCCCGGTGACTTGTCTGGGATTCTCAGTGATGATGCTCGCCCTTGCCTGACTTGATTCCCAGTGCCTTGAACACCACCTCGGCAATCGCGGCAAAAGTAATACCTACCCCGGCCATCAGCGCCACGGTGACGAGAGCAAAAGCAAACCGGTTGGTTTCATTCAGATGCGTTGTCCACGCGATGAATTCAGCAAACATTTCTATCCCTTTCTTGAACGAGACCAGAATGAGACCAAGGTCAGATCATAGGCACGCAACGGGAGGAACGTGAATTCAAGATAGCGCAGAACTCCCGCTCACGCGAGCGTTTGCCTGCTCAGGTATAAGCATAGTCTTTCATAGCGCGGCAATTTCAGACTTGCCGGTCAACCACGAGCGATTGACCTGCTGCCGCGCGCAAGTGGGGCAAAGTTCCCTTTCCAGATGTGCTGCCATATGGTCATTCATCTGAGCTGCAAGGTGGCTGCTGACAAATAATCGGTGCGCACGCGTTTGAGTTGCCGCCCCGCATTGCGTACAACGGAGTAGCGGTTGCTCGCGCACCACTGTGCCGGTAATCACGGTACGCCGCACCCCGGCCTCATCCTCGATGCGAATGGCGCCAGTGGGACAAACCTGCGCACACGCGCCACAGCCAATGCACAGATCCATCGGCCGTGTGAAATCGAAGTAAGCCAGACGGCCGGCCGTAGTGTCGGCCATGCGCAGTGCCTCAACACCCATTTCGCTGCAGGCAAGCTGGCACAGGCCGCAGCCAATGCAGACATCGCAGCGCAGGCAGCGACTGGCTTCATTACGCGCCATCGCATCCGTGAGTCCTTGCTCGATCTTCACGTAACTGCCAAAGCCCAAACGTTCCTCGACGGTTTTTTCGGGCATTTCAGCGCGGTGCATGTAGCTGCGCTCATGAGCCAATACACGCAAAGGGGTCACATCGGCACGCCGGACAGGTTTGCCAATTTGTTCTCCCAAGGGTTCCCCGCGCAGCCAAGTGTCGATGGAATGCGCAGCAATCTTGCCCGAACGGATAGCTTCGACAGCAGTACGCGGGCCATGTGCAACGTCGCCACCAGCGAAAACACCGGGAACCTTTGTCATCAAGGTACGCGGGTCAGTCACAATGAAACCACGGGTAACCTCCAGCCCACTGCCATCGATGCTGGTGAGATCAGTACCTTGGCCAACCGCCAGAATAACCTGATCGCCTTCGAGATTCAGAAGCCGCTCAGCATCAAATTTAGGATTGAAACGGCCGGTTTCGTCAAAGACACGGTCGCAGTGGTGGAAGATAACCTTGCCATCCTCCTCGATGCGCACCGGCCCCCAGCCTGGATACATGGCGACGCCCTCGGCTGCGGCAGTCTCGATTTCATGGTGACTTGCCGGCATTTCGCGACGCTTTTCCAGACACACCATATCGACGTGCTTGGCACCCTGGCGCAAGGCAGTCAGCGCCACGTCGATGGCAACGTTGCCGCCGCCAATGACGACGACGCGCGGACCAACCTGAACGTCCTCGCCACCTCTGACATTGCGCAGGAAATCTATGCCGCCCAACACGATGGGTTGATGCACCCCCTCGATCGGGATGAAGCGCGACATTTGTGTGCCGAGCCCAAGAAACACAGCATCGTAACCTTTGCGCATGGAATCAAGGCTGTCCACCTTGGCGCTGGTGTGAATCGGGATACCGAGAGCGGTAATCTGTTCAATTTCCCGATCCAGCAACTCGGGAGGCAAGCGATAGGCTGGAATGCCATAGCGCAACATGCCGCCAGCCAGTTTCTGCGACTCGAAGATTTGCACGTCGTGGCCGAGAATGCGCAAATAATAAGCAGCAGTCAGTCCCGCCGGGCCGGAGCCGACAATGCCGATGCGCTTGCCCGTCGGTGGTGCCAGCGCGGGCCTCGGGTAGCCACCCGCAGAAAGACAGACTTCGGCGGCTTTGGCTTTCATGGGCCGGATGAAAACCGCGCCATTACTGCCGCCGCGCACGCAGGCCGATTCACAGGGTGCCGGGCACACCAAACCACAGGTCAGCGGCAGGGGATTGTCGCGGGTAATGACCTCGATAGCCTTGTCATAATCGCCATAGCCGATGTGCGCCATGAAGCTGGGAATGTCGATGTTGGCCGGGCAGGTGCTGTGACACGGTGCGGCACGACGCTCCAGGCACAATTTTTCGGGACATGACTCGCGGCGGATGTGCGTCTCCCATTGGCCACGGAAATAGCGCAATGCGCTACCCAGTGGCCAGGCAGCAGCCAATCCCTGTGTTGCAAGTTCAAGTGCAAGTTGGTCAAGCTCGACAAGATGGCGCGGCTCGCCGCGACCAACGGTAATGTCGGCCACCAGTCGTGCGGCCCGTGCCAACAGCGAGCGAATCGGCTGGGATTCATTCTCGGCCAGTTGCCAGTAGCGATACAGTGCGCGGCGCGTCTGCTCGACGAGACATACACCTTCCGCCAGCACCATCAGGCTGGAGGGCGCGGGTGCGATGCCCGCAGCGGCAAACGTCAAAGGATGGCAGGACATGTCGGCTTCCGAGAGCGGCAGGAAGCCGCCCATGCCGTTGTCGAACAACAAGACCGCGTCTCGCCCCTCAACTTCGACGCCACCACCCCAGTCGTAAATCAGGCGCCGCAGCATGTCACTGCGATTAAGTTCGATCAGCCCGCGCTGGTTAAGGCCACGCAACAGTGTGAGTAACGCGGCATCATTGTTCACTTCGCCCTGTTCGGCAAATAGCAATGCCACGCGGCACCAGGTCTCCGGCGAATGAATCAGCCGCGCACCGTCAATTGCATGTCCTTCACCCCATGGACTTGGCAGACAGTCACGCCGCACCTCGACACGAATGCGTCGTCCAGCCAGGAAGCCGCGTGCGCGAATTGTGTCGATGGCATTGAGTAATCCAGCCTCGCGACCGGTTAATTCCGCTGGCAACAGCAACTCGATTTTTGAGGTATCACGCAGACCGGCCGCGATCAAAAGTCCCTCGGCCAGCCGCCACGGCGCCCCGTCAAGAACGGCCGCCGTGCCACGCGAACGCGGGTCAAGCCCGGCCGCATCCACGACCAGCACGGAATTGCCATGGCCGCGCAGGAATTGCCGCCACGCCTGATAAAGCGGCTCGCCGGCAAAACCACATTCGGCCAGGCCACTTTCCTGCAGACGCTGCAGGCGCTGCAGGGGGTTCAGCGACTGCGCGCGAGCAAGTCCCGGCAGTGCGCCGAGCAAAGTCGGCGCTGGCGAGACGGCGCCCGCATCCAGCCACGCCGGTAACGTAATGAGTTCGCTCATAAATCTGTCTCCCGACGGGCCGCCCCGAGGGGGGCAGTGAATACAAGGCCGTAGGCCGTAGGACAGCCTAAGGCTGGTCCCGCGTAACGGGATGCGGCTTTGCCGCACAAAGTGAGCGTGGGGGCCATAGGTTGCCTCTGCGGCTCGTTATGTGCCAGGACGAATAGGCGGTTCGGCAGCGATCTGCTGTGCATAACGCTCACGACGCGGATCGGGTATTTCGTTGATCACGCCAAAAGACAGGCATCCAGTAACGCACTTGGTAACGCAGGCCGGCTCAAGACCGACATCGATGCGATCCTTGCAGTAGTCGCACTTGACGACCTTGCGGGTTGCCGGATCCCATTGTGGCGCACCCCAGGGGCAGGCGGTAATGCAGCTCTTGCAGCCGACACAAAGATTGGGCTCAACAAAAACAATGCCATCCTTGTCGCGCCGTTGCATGGCACCAGTGGGGCAGGCATTGACGCACCAGGCATCCTCGCAATGGAAACAGGGCATGAACACGAAACGCACCCGCGGACGGACTGCACTGTTGGGGCCAACAGCGATGATCTTGCACGGGGCAGGCCCGGGGCCGAGATCCTTGTTGGTCTTGCAGTGGATTTCGCAGGCCTGGCAGCCGATGCAGTTCGCCTCGTCGTGGCGCAGGATGTAGTTACTCATTTTGCAGCTCCCTTAACGGTTTTCGGACGCACCCGGACCACAGTTTCGGTCATGGCGTTGCCGCCACCGACAGGGTCGAACTCGAAAAGCTTGCCATTTTGCAGGCGCTGATCGGCTACCCCGTACCCACAGGCACGCGTGGCCAGCGGCACTGTGGCGCCATAGCCATGAAGCATGAATACGGCATCGGGATGAATCAACGGTGTCACCTTGGCCTTCATGTAGGCGTGGTAGCGCCCACCGCCATCGATTTCCACCTCGCTGCCATCAGCAATACCGAGCGGTTTGGCCCGGTCGGGATGCATCCAGAGTGTCTGCTCCGGGGCAATGTCCTGGAGCACCGGGGTGTTGAGCGACTGGCCGTGCGACAACATCTGCGCCCGGCCGAACAGCAGGAAGAAATTCTCATCCGTGGGCGTCGGTAACGGATGGTAAGGCGCCAAGCTTGGAATGCCACCCTTCTTCAACACTTCGCTCTCGAACTCGATCTTGCCTGAAGGTGTCTTGAACTTGAGCTTGTCGCGCGTCTGGATGAAAGGCACCTTGGCGAGTGAGACTGAACCCTTCTCGCGCATCTGCGCCACGGTGACTCCGGTTCCCTCGAGCTGGTAATCCCACAGTTCCTCGATTGTCTCGAAATCGAGAGCTTCATTGACACCCATGCGACGTAATATCTCGCGGAAGATCCACCAGGCCGGACGGCTGTCGAAACGCGGTGCGATGGCCTGATCGCGCATGCTGAAACCGGGCTTGGGACCATTGATCTGCGCCAGGATGTTGGCGCGCTCGAGGTAGGTCGCCTCGGGCAGGATGACGTCGGCGAACCAGGTCGTTTCCGAATAACGCACGTCGATGGCCACCAGCAACTTCAGCTTGTCGAGTACGCGTTGCAGCGCTTCGGGATCGGGCATGCCGGTCAGCGGATCATGGCGGTAAGCGAAATAGGCGCCTATGCCATAGGGTTGCTTGGTCTCGATCGCGGCGAACATCTGGTGCAGCAGACCGCAAGCAGGATCGGCTCCCGGGAAAGTAGTGCCGGCGCCGTCAACCCGCGGCTCCTTCACCTTGGGCGAGCGATCGACCAGTTTCTTCAGGCTCTTCTGGCCAACATCTTCCGGCGACTTGGCCAGAATGATGCCGCCCTTGACCTCAACCGAACCCATCAGCGCGTTGAGGATCAGCGCCGTGCGGCTGACGTAGAACGACTGCTTGTGCCGCGCCACCATCCAGCCCGGGTGGAAAATCACGTTCGGCGCATCGGCAGCGATTTCCTTGACGAAGGCGCGCAGTTCCGCAGCGGAAATGCCGGTGTGTTGCTCCTGCCACTCAGGTGTAGTGTCCTTGACGGCCTCGCGCAGGTAATCCATGCCGGTGCAATGCTTTTCAACAAAGTCCTTGTCGTAGACACCCTGCTTGATCACTTCGTGAATGATGCCGAGGTTCAGTGCGTAGTCGCTGTTCGGGCGCACCTGCCAGTAACGGGTAGCTTTGCAGGCCGTCACGGTGGCACGCGGGTCGATGTAGGTACAGCGCATCCCATTCGACAAGGCGGCCATGAATCCCTTGGCTTCCCTGACATGGAACGACTCGATGATGTTGCGCCCGTACAGCACCATGTGCTTGGTATTCTTCATGTCGAAGCCGACGCCGCCGCGCCCGACACCATAGATCGAGCGCGCTGCGTTATGCGCATTCTGTCCGCAGGAAACGTCGTGATCGACGTAGTTTGGCGAACCCAGCGCCTGCACAAATGACTTGCTCAGGTCGGTGAAAAGTCCAGCGCGATCGGACAGCGCGATGCCGCGAGCGCCAAACTCGGCAATCACTTCACGCAGTTTTTCGGCGATATAGTCGAGCGCCTCGTCCCAGGAAGCACGGCGCCAGTGTCCCGCACCGCGTTCGCCGGTACGGATCATCGGCGTTTGCGGACGCTCGTCGTCGTACTCGAATGGCAGGCCGGATGCACCGCGGGCGCACAAACTCGCACCAATAGCCGGATCAGTAATATTGCCCTGAATCCAGTTGACGCGGCCATCGACGACCTCGACCTGGATCGGGCAACGTGCGGTACACATGCTACACAGGCTATATACCGTGCGGCGACCGGGGCTACCGACACCGCGTGCATTAGGGGCTTTTACCGAACTCATTTGTCTCGTCCTTAATCTCTGATGGCCTGACGCTTCACTCTGCCTTGGCGGCGTGTTCAGCGTGCCAATCTGGTTAGGGCATGGCGCTCATCGCGCTCATTCGAAGCTTTGCTTAATTAAAACTGCTCGATACAACTGGCAGGGCAACTGCTTGCCTTGCTCCCGTCGCGGGTGCGCAAGATTCTCCCTTGCGCACCCCCATTGGGAAGTACTTCTGGTCAGTGATTCCGTCCTGATCAGAACACGCCGAGCAACGAAAGACCCAGCAGCGACAGACCGAGCACGGCAACACGCTTCACCCACAACGGATTGATCCGCTTGGCGATCTTCGGCGCGATCCAACCAGCCAGCAGCGCGGCCGGGAACATGACCAGGAACAGGTCAAGGTCGAAGTTGCCGAGGCCGTAGTGCCGCGTCGTACTCATCAGAGTGTTGAAAAATATGGCCAGCAGCGAGCTGCCAACGACCACATACATGGGCAGACCGAGCACTACAGCCATCAGGGGCACCATGAAGGGGCCGCCGCCGAAGCCGAACATCGATGAGACCACCGCGATAAGGAAGGCGCCGATGCAACCAATAATGACGTTGACCTTGAACTCGTTGCCCCAGAACTCAATGTGCATATACATTTTTTATCTCCTGTTCAAATTGTGCTGGTCAGGCCTTGGCAGCCTTGGCAGCGGCAGCTTCTGCAGCGCGCTTCTGGAATTCCTTGAGAATCGCCGTTTCCTTCTTGTTCTTGGACATGTAGCCCGGCGTGGTCTGCCAGAACATCAGTGCCGCGAGGATGAAGAGGATCCAGCCGAAGACGAATTTGAATTCATCAACCGTAACCATCGATGTCAGCACCGGCCCAATGAAGCCGCCGGCCAGCATGGCGATGCCGAGCGTGATGCCGACCTTCCAGCTGATGAATTTGATCTTCGAGTAGTTGATGACGCCACTGGCCTGCGAGAACAGGACGGTGGGGGTGACCGTGCCGGCCACGATATTGTGCGGCAAGGGGAACAGCATCAACATGACCGGGTTGATGATGAAGCCACCGCCCGCCCCCATCAGCACACCAAAAGTAGCCAAAGCCAATACGATGAAGAAGGGAATGAAGATATTGAGGCTGGTGCCGGCGTTGCTCATGTAGCGCATCGGGAAGGAGATCTTGTTTTCCACAGCAAGTGGTGCACTGACCGCCTTCTTGTCGGTAACCGCGGTAATGACATACTTGCCCGGCGCAACGCCCTGGGGAATCATCACCTTGGCAGTAAAGCTGCCATCGTCCTTCTGGTCAACGCTGGCCACGATGGTCCGGTCGACGCTACGGAAGCGGCCCTTGACAACCTGCATCGAGCGGCGCACCCGTTCCTTGTCGTCCAAAGCCGGCAGCAGTTCCCCGCGCGAACCAACAATACTGGCAGCCAGCGAAGCCTGATAGACAATGATGGCACGCTTGCCCGGCTCGCTATAGGCAACGTCACCACCCGTTTCCTTCAATGCGCCGGAATAAGACCAGCCCCGGCCTTCTTTCTTGAACTTGTCCAGAATGGGTTGGGCTGAAGTGGGTACATAAATGCGGTAAAAGGCCGGGATCTCATCGGCAAGGTAGAGCTTGTAGGGAATCTTGCCGGTTTCCTTGTTCGGCGTTTTATCGAAGTGGGAACCGCGTACCTTGTTCTCGTTGAACACTTCGAGGAAGACCGGCTTGCCGGGTGTGCCCTGACCGGTAACCGTGATGACTCCGCCGTTTTCGAGACTGGTCTTGTCGACCGTGATGGTGGGCGCCACTGCGGGTGCGGCAGCAGGCATGGCGGCAGCCGCTGCAGCAGGCACGCCCTGGGGAGCGGCGGGAGCGGCCTGATCGGCGGCATGCGCTACCGGGTAACTGAGCAGCAGGCTGGCGGCCAGTGCCGCGAGCATTTTATATGTCATATCAAAATTCCTCCACAGGTTGAGAAGAAACACAGCCATCACGGACAACCATTGAAACGTACTGATGCAGCGCACCAAAGACTACGACAGCAACCCCGGCCTGTGAATTGTGTAGACACAGTAGTGCTCTACGCAAAACTGCGTAGTCGGGCATAATCGCGTACGCTATGGCCGATAGTGCAATGCCTACCGGAACACCCGATGAATACTGGCTTCCCCACCCCAATGCGCGCCCTGTTGCGAATTTTTCCGGTGCAATATCCGCCGGCGGCGGCAGTTGTGAGTTTCGGGAAAAGCTGTCTTTCCAGGAACGCCGGCAATCCCGGCATTTCGACATGAGGTTTCGTCTACTTTTCTTCACCGCATTGAGCCTGCTGGCCACCCTGGCTTCCTGGGTGGCCAGCGCCGCTCCGGCCGCCACACCGACCGCCGCACCTGCCACGGTACGCATCGGCGTACTGGCCTACCGCGGGCCTGACGAAGCGGTAGCCAGCTGGGGCGAGCTACCCGACCGACTGTCAGCCGCCATTCCCGGGCGCCGCTTCGTTATGCAGGCCTATGGCGGCCAGGAGCTGCGCGAGGCGGTGCGCAAGGGAGAGCTCGATTTTGTGCTGGCCAACAGCAGTCTGTATGTCGATCTGGCTGCGCAGTTCGGCATCCAGCGTATTGCCACGGTGATGCTGCCCGAAGCGCTATCGTCGGAACGCGCCATCGGCTCTGCGATACTGACGCTGGCCAGCCGCGATGACCTGACGCGATTGACCGACTTGCGCGGCATGCGCATCGCCGTCGGCGCGCCAGACGCCTTCGGGGGCTATCTGGTGGCAGCACGCGAATTTCAGCGCGTCGGCGTCGACCTGGAAGTCGGTGACGCACGCCTGTTATTCACCGGATTCCCGATGCGCCTGGCCGTCGAGGCGGTGCGCACCGGCCAGGCCGATGCCGCGATTGTCCGCACCTGCCTGCTCGAACAATTGTCGGCAACCGGCCTGCTGAAATCCGAAGAGTTCAAGGTGGTAGCGCAGCGCCCGATCGCCGGCTTCCCCTGCGCCGCATCCACACCCCTTTATCCCGATTGGCCATTTGCTGCAGCGCGCGGCGTCGATCGTCACCTGGCCAAATCGGTCGCCATGGCCCTGCTTTCCCTGCCCCCCTCAGCTTCCGGGCTGGCATGGGACGTACCAGCCGATTACCAGTCGGTCAATGAGCTCTACCGCGAACTGATGCTTGGCCCCTACATCGACCTGCGCACTTCGACATTCCGTGGCGTACTGCGAAATTATCGGCTTTTTATACTGGCAGCCCTGCTGCTCTTCATCGGCATCGTCGTCCATGCCATTCGTGTTGAATATCTGGTCAAACGACGCACCATAGAGCTGCGTGCGGCACAGGCGCAGGCGCGCGATTTGCAATGGAAGACCGAGCACATGGCGCGCCTGTCCGTTCTGGGGGAAATGTCGGGCACCCTCGCCCATGAACTCAACCAGCCGCTGACCACCATTGCCGCCTATGCCCAGGGAATGGAGCGGCGTTGCGCTGCCGGCAAAGCAGACAGCACCTTGATCACCGAGACGCTGCGCGAGATTTTCGCCCAGACCGAGCGCGCTGCCGGCGTCATCCGCCGCGTGCGCAACTTTGCCGGAAAACGCGCTGCCGCTCGTGAAGTCCGTCCCATTGCCGACACGGTGCGCGAAGCCATCGGTCTGTTGTCAACCCTGATGCCAGATCTGCCCCCGGTGGTCATGGACGATCGCTTGCCGCCACGGACATTGGTAGAGGCCGACCATCTGCAACTGCAACAGGTACTGCTCAATCTGATGAAGAACGCTGCCGAAGCCATGCGCGAACTGCCCCGCTTCAGGCGCACGATCAACGTCGCCCTGTATCGGGTAGACGGCAGTCTGACCATTGCGGTATCCGACCATGGCCCACAAGTGACGGCGAAAACACTGACCCGCTTTTTCGAGCCATTTTTTACCACCAAATTTGACGGCCTCGGCCTTGGGCTGGCCATCTGCAAGAGTATCATCGAAGCCCACGGCGGTCGGCTCCAGGTCGAGCTGCGCGATCCACCCCCCGGTCTCGTCTTCCATTTCAATTTGCCCGACAAGCGCAATGCCAAGTAATGCCCCAACTCCGCTGGTACATGTCATTGACGACGACACTGCATTGCTGCGCGCCGTGACCTTTCTACTTGAATCAGCCAGCTGGAATGTCGCACCCTATGCCTCTGCAGAGGCATTCCTCGCTGGCTGGAAAGACCAGGCGGCACCCGGTTGCCTGCTCCTCGACATCCGCATGCCCATGATGAGTGGACTCGAACTGCAGCGCGTACTGACCGAGCGCGAAATTGCCCTGCCGGTGATCTTCATGACGGGTCACGGCGATGTATCGATGGCGGTAGAGGCAATGAAGCTTGGCGCCAGGGATTTCATTGAGAAACCGTTCAAGGATCAGACCTTGCTCGATGCCGTCGCCATGGCGGTGCGCTGCAGTGTTGCGCGGCACGAGGAAGATTCTGTGCAGCGCGCGCTGTGCGAGCGACTGGAAAAACTGTCGCCACGCGAGCGGCAAGTCGCCCGCTTGCTTGCCGAAGGTCTGCCGAACAAGACGATTGGCCAACGACTCGAAATCAGCGAGCGGACGGTTCAGGTGCATCGCCTGCACCTGATGGACAAGCTCGAAATTCACTCCGCTGCCGAATTGTCGCAAATGATGCTGCGGGCCAACCCCTCCAACAACTCTTGAAGCGCCGTCTCACCAGCGCCGACTTTTAAACATCATGGGCTACCGACTCTCGAAAATTTACACCCGCACCGGCGACGCCGGCAGCACCGGCCTGGGCGATGGCTCGCGCGTCGGCAAGGACGCCCCGCGCATCGCCGCGCTCGGCGATGTCGATGAACTGAATGCCGTCATCGGCGTGCTGCTCTGCGAAGCAATGCCGGACGAGGTGCGCAACTTGCTCAACGGGGTGCAGCACGACCTGTTCGACCTGGGTGGTGAATTATCAGTGCCCGGCGGAGTCTTTCTCAAGGACACGCAGCCGGGACGCCTGGAAACCGCGATCGACCGCTTCAACGCCGAACTGGAACCGCTGAAGGAGTTCATCTTGCCCGCCGGCACGCGCGCCGCTGCCGTGGTTCATCAGGCCCGCACCGTCTGTCGGCGCGCCGAGCGCAGCGTGGTCACGCTGGCGCTGACCGAACCGGTTTCGCCAGCTTCCCGTCAATACCTGAACCGCTTGTCCGACCTGCTGTTCGTGCTGGCGCGCTGGCTCAACAAGCACGCCGGGCAAGGCGACGTGCTCTGGCAAAAAGGCATCAACGCCTAGCCACAAGGGTAGGCTGGGGGGCGGGACTAACATCAGCCGTGCACTCTTCAGCCTTGCCGCCGGGCCGCCCCAAGGCAAGGCGGCACGCGGCGCCAGCCGCAATCCGCACCACAACCCGAACAGCGCTCCCCGTTATAAACGAGGGAAGCGAGCAACCGTCACCTCCCCGCGAGGGGAGGATGGGAGGGGCGGGACAGCTTCATCAGGTCCCCGCTCACCGAGCGCAAGCGCTGGTTGAGCAGCATCAGAAGCTCCATTAGGAGTTTGACGCCGACCTTGGGTTCCTCGGAAACCACGCGGATCAGTGCAGCACGATCGAGCACGGCAAAGAGCGTCGGCTCCAGCGTCACGCAACTGGCAAAACGCGGCTCGCCGTCGATCAGCGACATTTCGCCCAGCGTCTTGCCTGGACCGGCAACACCCATCCGCTGCGGCAAGCCGCGCGGGTCGAGCTTGACGATCTCGACGCCACCTTCGATCAGCAGCAGCATGAAATCGCCCGCCGCGCCCTCGCGGATGATTTCGGCGCCAGCGGCGGCTCGATAGCAGCGCAGATAGCGCGCCAGCGTATCGATTTCCTCACGCTCAAAATCCTCGAACAGGCGAATGTGTTCGATGACTTCAAGGATACGATCGACAAAACCCGTGGCGTCGCCGAGGGCTTCAAACGCGGCAAAAACATCGGATCGGGAAGGGTTATTCATGTCTATGGACAAATATATAGACAAACATTATGCCAGCAGCCAGACCACCAATGTGAGCCAGATGAAAAATATGGCTAGCAGATGAGGGTCGGTCAGTAGTTCGCGTGCCGGATCGCCACCGCCGGCATGATGCAGTCGATACAGGTAGCGCAGCAGCCCGTAGAGCACGCAGGGCACGGTAACAATCAGCCAGGGCGTGCCGTGGAGCGCAATGGTCTCGTCGCTGACGGTGTAGAGGCTGTAAGCCATCACCGTCGCGCCGGCCGACAGGGTGGTGAACTGGTCCAGCATGGCCGGTGTGTATCGGTCGAGCACTGGCCGGTGGCTCCCACCTTCCACCGCCAGAACATTCAGTTCTGCGCGGCGTTTGGCAAAACCCAGGAACAGCGTCAGCATCAGGCCACACAACAGCAACCAGTGCGAGGGCCAAATACTCAAGCCGAGCGTACCCGCTAACAGGCGCAGCATGAAACCGGTAGCGATAATGAAGACATCCAACACGACTACATGCTTCAAACCCAGGCTGTAGGCGACGTTCATCACGAAATAGGCGACAAACACCCATGGCGCCTGCGAGGCTGGCACGCCAAGCGGGGCAAACAGTCCAAGTGCCAGCCCCAGACCGAGCAACAAACAAACACCGGCCAGCACAAGCGCCGCCGGCACGCTCACCGCACCGCTGGCGAGTGGTCGGTGACGCTTTTCCGGATGACGGCGATCCTGCTCCCGATCCACTAGGTCGTTCATCACATAGACGGCCGATGAAATCAGGCAGAACGCGATAAACGCCGCGAGACCCTGCAGCAGCAGATCGGGGTCGCTCCAGGAGTGGCTGAACAGCAAACCGGCAAACACAAAGCCGTTTTTCACCCACTGGTGGATCCGCATCAATCTGATCAGCGAATGCATGTCATTCCCGGGAAGTAGCGGTCACAAAAATAACAACCCGTCTGCGGCAGCCAGGTCGGCAGGGCGTAATAACGGCGGCGCACTTCGGTGAGTACGTTGTCGCGGTAGGCAGCGTAATCGAAACCGCGTCCGCGCACCACCCAGAAACGCGCGCCACGCTGCTCGAAGCTGTCGATCTCGACATTCTGGAACCAGGCGGCGTATTCATCCTGGCCCGGCTCAGTCTTGCGCAGCACAGTGATGTCGCGACCATCCTGCGTACGCCAGTCGGTGAGGATGTCGTCATGCCGCGCGTGGCTGGAAGCCATGCCCAACACCGGCACATAGCGCCTCAGGTTGTAACCGAGGATCACCGCATTCGAATAGCCATCCGAAGCCAGCAGGCTGTCGCCGGACGCGGCGTTTAGCCCCCCCCACGCTCGCAAATCCGGCTCGCTGCCCCCCACGGGGGGGCGCATGCCGCCTTGGGCCGGCCCGGCGGCGGCACGGGCGGCAAGGGAGCGGCTTTCGAAGGTGAGCACCAGGCCGGGATAAATCTTCATCGAACGCCACGTCTCCAGCGGCAGCCGGGAAACCACGAGGGCAACAGCCAGATGCAGGGCGGCGAAGCCCAGGAAAAACAGCGCCAACTTTGGCAAGGCGACGCCCGAGATACGCCGTACCGCCAGCAGCAGGACAAACGGCACGAAGGCCAGCACCCAGTGCAGGCCGATGGTCTTGATTGGCGACAGCGCGGCAAACAGCAGCAGCGGCACCACAACCAGGGTGGTCAGACTGCGATCCACCTGAGAAAAGTCGGCGTGACCGAAGGAAATCCCTTTTTCGGGACTGGCGTTGGGGCGGGGTTCCGCCAGCGGAAAGTCGGCGCTGACGGAACGGCGTCTGAACATCACCCACAGTACCGGCGGCGTCAGCACATACAGCAGCGTCGCCACATACAGCAGCGGCGTTTCCCAGTTGAGCCCGGTATTCGCACCATGCCGATTGACGAAGTTGAACATGTAGTTCGACCAGCAATGGCCAGCGTTCCACCAGGTCATCAGCAGCAGTGCCGGCACCGTGCAGGCATAGGTGATGGCCAGCCCGGTAAAGCTGCGCACGCTGCGACGGCGCAACACATCCACCAAAAAGGCAAAACCCAGCAGCGCAGCAAAATATTTGGAGAGGATGGCGCCGGCAAGAAAAACGCCGGCCACTGCGTACCAGCGCCAAGCGCCACTGCGCGTCTCCACAACTGTATCGTCGCGCACCGCGAAAAGCCAGGCCAGACCGGACAGCACGGCGCAATAGACCAGCGCAGTATCGGTGGTGACAAACACATTCCAGACATTCACCGGGGCCAGCAGGACCAACAACGCCACCCAGTCGCGCCGTTCTGCCTGCGCTGGCCACAAGCGCGGCCAGGCCCAGCGGACGGCCAGCGCCAAGAGTACCGGCTGCACGACCTGCGGCAGACGCAACCACCATTCGGCATCGCCGACGGCCAGCAATCCCGCCAGCAACCAGCCGATCAGCGGCGGGTGGTCGTAGAAACCCCAGTCGGGAATCTGTCCCCACCAGATGAAATAAGCCTCGTCGCCGCTGATCGGCATGGCTGTCGCCAGCCAGAGCCGAAAGACCAGCGTCAGGCCAACGGCCGCAAGGAACAGACGTTGGACAGAGAACTGCATGTGAAGAATAAAACTAGCGGGCCGCCAGCGCCAGGCGGCGCTTCTTCACCGCTTCGGCCAGTTGATCAAGCACCGTAACGGTATCGTCCCAACCCAGGCAGGCATCGGTGATCGAGACGCCGTGAGCGAGCGGCTTGTCGGGGTGCGGATCCTGGCGACCTTCATTCAGATGCGACTCGATCATCACCCCGAAAATGCGGTCCTCGCCGGCCGCCAGTTGGGAGGCAACGTCAGTCGACACTTCCATTTGCCGCTTGAAATTTTTGCTGCTGTTGCCGTGCGAAAAGTCGACCATCACGCGCGCGGCCAGGCCGGATTTGCCGAGTTCGATGCAGGCCGCCTCGATGCTGGCGTGGTCATAGTTGGGTTGCTTGCCACCGCGCAGGATGATGTGACAGTCCTCGTTGCCATTGGTCGACACAATCGCCGAGTGGCCGGCCTTCGTCACCGAGAGGAAATGATGTGGCGCCTGCGCCGCGCGGATCGCATCGACGGCGATCTTGATGTTGCCGTCGGTGCCGTTCTTGAACCCGACCGGGCATGACAGACCTGAGGCCAGTTCGCGGTGCACCTGCGACTCGGTGGTGCGCGCGCCGATCGCTCCCCAACTGATCAGGTCGGCGGTGTATTGCGGGGTGATCGAGTCGAGAAACTCGGTCGCACAGGGCAGCCCCATGCCGGTCAGTTCCCACAGCAGCCGGCGCGCCAACCGGATGCCATCGTTGATCTTGAAACTGCCGTCCATGCGCGGGTCGTTGATCAGGCCTTTCCAGCCGACCGTCGTGCGCGGCTTTTCGAAATAGACGCGCATCAGGATCACGAGATCCTGCGCCAGGCGGTCATGCTCGACCGTGAGGCGGCGGGCATATTCCATCGCCGAATCGAAATCGTGAATCGAGCACGGCCCGACCACCACCACCAGCCGGTCGTCGGCACCATGGAGAATCCGATGGATGCCGTTGCGCGCATCATAAGTCGTAGCGGCAGCGGTCTCGGTGACGGGGTATTCGCGCAAAACGTGCCCGGGCGGTGAAAGTTCCTTGATCTCGCGGATACGTACGTCATCAACAATGTGCTTCATGGTGGCTGCCCGGAACGGAAAAAGGAGGCGATTTTACCGCAGCGCGACAAACTCCCCAGCCTGCCGTTAAGGTCGCCGCAACTAATCCCGGAACCTTGCAGTCGCCCTCTCCCTCGCCACGGCAAAAGGGGAAGAAGTCATCCCCTCAGCAGCCTTGCCGCCGGGCCGCCCCAAGGCAAGGCGACACGCGGCGCCAGCCGCAATCCGCTCACAGGCTTGAGTGGGGGCTCCCCGTAATAAACGAGCGCAGCGAGTCAACAGTCACCTCCCCCGCGAGGGGGAGGATGGGAGGGGGCGGGCCATTAATTCCCAGTCCCGCCCACCGTCAACCCATCAATCCGCAAGGTCGGCTGGCCGACACCAACTGGCACGCTCTGGCCTTCCTTGCCACAGGTGCCGACGCCGGGATCGAGGGCGAGATCGTTGCCGATCATCGAGACGCGTGTCAGCACGTCGGGGCCGTTGCCGATCAGCGTCGCCCCCTTGACCGGGGCACCGATCTTGCCGTTTTCGATCAGGTAGGCTTCGGCGGCGGAGAAGACGAATTTGCCGCTGGTGATATCGACCTGGCCGCCGCCGAAGTTGGCGGCATACAGCCCCTTCTTCACCGAGGCGATGATTTCGCGCGGATCCTTGTCGCCGGCCAGCATTGTCGTGTTGGTCATGCGCGGCAGTGGCATGTGGGCGTAGGACTCGCGCCGGCCGTTGCCGGTCGGCGCCACCTTCATCAGGCGGGCGTTCATGGCATCCTGCATGTAACAGACGAGGATGCCGTCCTCGATCAGCACGGTACGCTGTGTCGGGTTGCCTTCGTCATCCACGGATAGGGAGCCGCGCCGGTTGGGCAGGGTGCCATCATCGACGACGGTCACGCCCTTGGCGGCGACACGCTGGCCGAGGCGGCCGGAGAATGCGGAACTGCCCTTGCGGTTGAAATCGCCTTCGAGACCATGCCCAATGGCCTCGTGCAACAGGATGCCCGGCCAGCCGTTGCCGAGCACCACGGTCATCTCGCCAGCCGGGGCGGGACGTGCCGCCAGGTTGATGGAGGCTTGATGCACGGCCAGCCGCGCATATTCGGCGAGCACCGTGTCGTCGAAATAGCCATAGTCGAAACGCCCGCCGCCGCCGGCCGAGCCCTGTTCGCGCTTGCCGTTTTCCTCGAGGATGACAGTCACAGACACGCGTGACAGCGGCCTGACGTCAGCGGCCTGATGGCCGTCGGAGCGCATGATCAGCACGGTTTCCCAACTGCCGGCAATATGCGCCATGACTTGCGTGACGCGCGGGTCGGCGGCACGGGCAATCTGTTCGAGGCGCTCCAGCAGTTTGACCTTTTCCGCATCGGGGAGCGAACCGAGCGGATCGGTGCCGACATACAAGGCCGGCACGCTGCGGCCCGTCAGCAGCGGAGCACGACCATCGCCACCTTGCGCGGCGATCGCCCGCGTCGCCCGCGCCGCGCCCAAGAGCGCCGGCAGGCTGATTTCATCGGAATAGGCAAAGGCGGTTTTCTCGCCGCTGACGGCGCGCACGCCAACGCCCTGCTCGATATTGAAGCTGCCGGATTTGACGATCCCCTCCTCAAGGCTCCAAGCCTCCGAGCGCGCAAACTGGAAATAGAGGTCGGCGGCATCCAGCCGGTGGCCAAACATCTCGCCAAAAACACTCGACAATTGCGACGCGCCGAGTTCGTAGGGGGTCAGCAGATGCCGCTCTGCAGTAAGGAAATGACTGTCTTGTTCGATGCTCATATGGGGTTCCGAATAATTTTTCTGTGAGACGCCGTCCCGCCAGCGCCGACTTTTGCAGGGGGACGCCAAACCACTATCAGCGCCAATTAACTGCCGAGTTTACAGCCTGCGATGCTTGAGTGCCGGCAGGCTTTCCCTCACTTCGGCAATCCGGGCGGGATCAAGTTCCGCCACGATGACCCCTTCGCCCTTGTCGATGCGGGCAAGCACTTCGCCCCAGGGGTCGATGATCATGCTGTTGCCATGCGTCAGGCGACCGCCGGGATGCCGTCCGCCTTGCGCCACGGCCAGCACGTAGCACTGGTTTTCGATGGCGCGGGAACGCAGCAGCACCTCCCAGTGGGCGCGACCGGTGGTGTCGGTGAAGGCAGCCGGCAGCACGATCAAGTCCAATGCGCCCATCTGGCGAAACAGTTCGGGGAAGCGCAGGTCATAGCAGATGCTCAAGCCGACGTGCAGCTGTCCGCCGCCGTGAGGTACATCGAAGGCCACCGGCGTCGGCGCGCCGGCCTCGATGGTTGCCGCCTCATCGTAGGACTCCTCGCCCTTGCGAAATCCGAACAAGTGAATCTTGTCGTAGCGCGCCACCTGGCGACCGGCCGGATCGAACACGAGACTGCTGTTCCTGAATTTCAGCGGGTCGTCTGCCAGCAAGGGAATGGAACCGCCAACGATCCAGATGCCGTGACGCTGCGCCAGTTCGGCCAGAAAGTCCTGAATCGGGCCAACGTCTGGGGCTTCGCGCACCGCCAGGCGCGTTTCCCGGCTGGCTTCGATGATGGGGAAATATTCGGGCAGCGCCACCAACTGCGCCCCCTGCCCTGCCGCTTCGGCAATCAGGCGTGCGGCAGTGGCGAGATTGGGCGCCAGCTCGGGGCCGGAGATCATCTGGAGCGCGGCAAGACGAAAAACATGAGCCTCCCCCGCAACGTGGTAAGCAGGGATGGGCAGCTTGCTGCCCAACTCGCAAAACTCCGCTGCGCGGAGTTCACCCCCCAGGGGGCCAATAAACACTTGGGGCGGCCCGGCGTGTTTCTTATCCATCATGGTTGGCGGTTCTCTAGAGGCGGGTTGCGATTGAGTTTTTCCACTTTCGGATCGCTCCATGGACCGGTGACGGTGTATTCAAATGCGAAAACCTGATCAAGCGGATCGCTCAGTGCTTTCTGCGCCAGCCAGGCCACCGCGCCCGCCACCGGGTTCAACATCATCGCGCCGACGGCAATACTCTCGCCGAGGGCCGGTTGCACCCGCACCTTGAGGTTTTGCGTTTCGTCGATCAGATTGACCTGCCCCGAAAGCAACACCCGCGCCGACGGGCCGCGAATGTTCAGCTCGTCGGTTTTCATCAGGCCACGCCCGATGTTCGCCGTTCCGGTGATGCTGTCAAAGGCAAACCCCTCGCTGAAGACATCGCGAAAATCGAGGCTGATACGCCGCGGCAGCGACTGCAGGGACAACACGCCCAGCAAGCGGCCCACCCCGGGTTCGAGTTTCTTGAATTGTCCCTTTGCGGCATCGACCTTGAGATTGCCGGCGAGGCTGGGCAGATCAAAAGTAAACGGTCCACCGCGCCAGGTCACGTCACCCTCGATGATTGCCTCACCGCGCCGCATGGCGTCAGGCAGTCCCAGTCGCACCAACAGTTTCTCGGCATTATTGGCGTCGAGTTTGAACTTCAGCGCGGTTTCTGGCGCTGTGTAACTCGGTCGCCAGTGCCCCTCGCCGGTCAGGTGGGCCGCATCATTCTTGACCTCGACCTTGGCCCGCCATGCCCCCTCGCGATTTTCGGCGTTGACCTGCACCTCGCCCAACTTCATGTCGCGCAATCTGAAGTTGTCGATTTGCAGATCGACTGCCGGCAATTCCTGGTTGCCATCTTCGACGACAGCGGGCTGGGTTGTTTCGGCTGCCAGCAGAGTCAAATGCGCGAAACGTCCCGTAATGCGTCCGGCACCGGCCTCATCCCACTGCAACTGTCCCTTCGCCTCACGGCCATCGACATTGAAGCGCCAACGCTGCTCGGCGCGGCTGCCGGTGAGCTGCACATCATGGAAATTGCGGCCAAACACACGCAGTTCGGCGCTTTTCAGTTCCAGTGCGGAAAGCATCATGCCCGGCGCGTTTGCCTTGCGGTTACCGGTGGCCGGACTGTCCTGCAGACGGCGCCAGACATCGAGATCAAGGCGCGTTTGGGCAATGGCCAGGCTTACGCCACGCTCAGGCAGGCTTTGCGCCGCTGGCAAGGCCTGCAACTGCCGTACTGCAGATTCACCCAGCGCAACCCGGCCGCGCCAACCCTCCTTATCGCCCGCTTGTTGCAAACGCCCGGCCGCATTCTGTCCCAGACTCGCTGTCCAGTCGTCGCGACTGGCTTCGATGCGGCCCTCGACACGCAGGTTCGCGGCATCGAGAGTGGATTTGTTGAAAGGTTCCGGCAAGCTTGAGGCCAGTCCGACGAGATTCGATTCAATACGGATTTCGGCACCCGGCTTCTTCACCGTCACGTTGGCGCGCCAGGACGTTTCACCGGAAAGATGGTCAAGTGCACGCCTGCTATATTCCTGCCGCAAGGCCAGCGCCGACATGGTGCCGGCGGCATTGACCCGGACGATGCCGCCGGGTGCTGAAGTCAAGTCGACGGTCAGCGGCGAGCCGAACAGGCGCGCGCGCAGATTCTTCGCCAGCAGGCGGTCGCCGGTGAAGGAAAGTTCTCCCTGCGCAGAAGTAAACAGCGGCAGCTCAGGCAATACGCGCAACTGATTGTCGGCAAAGCGGTAACGCCCCTGCACCTGACTGTCGGTCATATGCCGCAGGGGAAACACCAGTTTGAGATCCAGCTCACCCTTGCCACTTGCCGTCATCGCTTGCGTGAAGTGGTCGATGCGCTCGCCGACCGGGCTGGCCTCGATGAAATCAAGAAACTGCTGGGTTGCCCCGCTGGCTCGGCCGGCGACGGTAAGGATTTCTTCGTGCATTTCAAGATCGGGAATTTCAGCGGTCACATTCGACAGCCTGACGCCAGACAAGGTCGCTCGCTGGCCACGAATCAGCATGCGCACCCCTTCGAAAAGCAGTTCGCCGTCGATGCCGGTAATCTTTGGCCAGCCATTGGCGTAATCCAGTGTCGCGCCTTGAAAACCACCCTTGACCTGAAAGATCCCGTGCTTGTTGTCGCGAAAAGGGAAGTGCTCCAACGGGCCCTTGAGCCGCAGCGTGGCGCCAGTGGCCTGACCGCCGACGATACCGGTACGCAGCCATTCGCGGGTTCCCTTGCCCACTACCAGAGGCATGTAACGCCAGACAGCCAAGCCTTCCCCACGCGTCAATTTTGCCGAAAGATCGATGTCCCCCGGCCCCTTGCCCGTATAACGATAACGGCCGCTCATTTCCCCACCGGCATCCTGGTTGGCAAACACCAACCGTGCAATCGACAGGTCGAATTGACCGGTACGCCCCGCCGGTGCTTGCCAGCCGATTTCGGCAGTGAGATTCGTCAGCGTCAGCAGCGGTTCTTCAAACACCGTGGGGAGTTCGATCCGCGCGTTTTGGCTGTCGACATGAATCTGGCCGGCGCGCTCATCCCCTTCCAGGCGTCCCGAGATGCCGGCAAAACCCGGCATTTTTTCATGCGCCACCAGTCCCAGGTCAGCGAAACGACTTTTCACCTGCCAGCGTACCGGGGCCTCCAGCGGACCGCGCCAACTCAACTCAAGCCCGGACAAAATACCGCGTGGGGCGTAGGTTTGCAGGCGCAGGCGCACTTCATCGGGTAGCGGCAAATGATTTGCCAAAGCCGACCACGCAGCCAGGTCAAGTCCATTCGCACGGAACTCGCCACCAGTTTCGTCACCCCTGGGTCGGATCACGGTGTTGATCTTGAGGCTGGCATCGGTCGGCGGGACCACAATGCCGTCGTCCGTAGCCAGTGACAGGCGCTGAATCTCCCCGGCAAACCCGTCGCTGGTGCGACGACCGGCCAAACGACCTTCGAGCTGCTGCAGGGTCAATACCGGCAGCTCCGGCTGCAAGCGTACGGCAACGTCGGCAAGCCGCAAATCGGCAGTGAATTTCGTCGGCAGCCGTTTGTCGAAACTTAACCAGAGGCGCAGTTCGCCGTGGCCGCGGGATAAATCCAGTGGCGCATCAAACCAGGGTGCCCATGCCGCAAGGTCGGTTCGTCCGACGTCGGCATACAGTTCGCCGCGCCAGGCGGACGGGTCGTCCGGATCGCGGCCGATCAGATTGCCGCGCAAATCAAACCGCGAAGCCAACTGGGCGGGGAGTTCGGCACTCAGTCCAAAGCTGTGATGACTGCCAGAATTCTTCAGTTCGAAATTCAGTTGCTGCAATTCCAGCGGCGGTGCACCACGTTGTTCGTCATGCCAGACGATGCTGGCATCGCGGACAATAACCCGGGCTTGTTCCAGCAACCATTCTGCAAAATTACCCTCACCATCATTCTTCACTGGCAGGCCGGCGACAAACACCTCGCCGCTGGCAGTGCGGCGCACTTCGAGCGTCGGAGCAATAATTTCCAGCCGATGGAAGCGCGGTTGCAAACGCCACAATGATGCCCAGCCAATCTCGGCATCGACCAGGTCGAAAGCCAGCGCCGGCCGCCCCTCGCGGTCATGCACTTGCAGCTTGCTGATGTGCAGGCGTGGGCGCAGCCCGGGCCATTCCGCAGTCAGTGCACCGATCTTGACGGGCAGGCCAATGGCGCGCGAAAGTTGTTGCTCGATCGCGCCACGATAGGCGGCAATCTCGGGCATGATGAGATAGCGCCCGGTGAGTATCAGCAGGGCCGCCGCGAAGTAAATTACCAACAACACACGCCCGCCCCACACCATCAGCGCGCGCAGCGCTGGATGGAAGCTGGCAAGACCCATCGAAGGTCGTAGAAGTGGTGCAGGCAAGGGGCGGGGGGAGGCTAGAATGTAAGGGTCTAACTGCGGGTCTAACTGCGGATTTCACGGCGGCGGCCTGAGCTGCAGCCCCAACCAAGCGAATTTTAATCCATGACAGCCCCGACCCTCCTGCAAACCATCCCGGTCGATTATTCCCGTTATCTGGCCCGACTGGTACAGGCTAGGCCGGAGATGGCTGCCGCAATCGACGCCGCGCTGAGCGTTGACGCCCGCGCCCTTGATGCTGCAGCACTCAAACGCTGGCTGGATGAAACACCACTCAACGAAGACACCCTGAAACCGGCGTTGCGCCGCCTGCGACAGCGTGCCATGGCCCATATCGCCAGCCGCGACCTGGCTGGCCTTGCCGACCTGGCCGAAGTGGTCGAAAGCATGACGCTGCTCGCCGAAACGGTTGTCACCGCTGCGCTCACCGTCACAGAAGCAAGTTTGGTGACACGTTACGGCATTCCGCAGAACCCGACAGGCGAGCGTCAGCCGCTGATTGTCATCGGCATGGGCAAACTTGGCGGCCGTGAGTTGAATGTCTCATCCGACATCGACCTTATTTTTGTCTATCCCGAAGACGGCGACACCGCCGGCAATAATGAGGGCAGCCGTTCGATTTCCAACTTCGAATTCTTCTCCCGCGTCGGCAAGGGACTGATCAACGCACTCGCCGACATCACTGGCGATGGCCAGGTCTTTCGCGTCGACATGCGGCTACGGCCCAACGGCGACTCCGGGCCGCTGGTGTGCTCCTTCGACATGCTGGAGAACTACTTCATCACCCAGGGCCGCGAGTGGGAGCGCTATGCCTGGATCAAGGCACGCCCCATTGCGCTCAGCAACACAAGCGAGCACTGCACAGAGCTTGATAACATTCGCCAGCACTTCGTCTTCCGCAAATATCTCGATTTCGGCGCCATCAATGCCATGCGCGACCTGCACGTGCAGATTCGCCGCGAAGTGGCGCGAAAGGATATGACCAACAACGTCAAGCTTGGCCCGGGCGGCATCCGCGAAATCGAATTCATCGCCCAGGTCTTTCAGTTGATTCGCGGCGGCCGCGACCGCACGCTACAGATCAAGCCAACCCTTGAAGTGTTGAAATTGTTGGTGGACCGCGACCAGCTTGATCTCGACGCTGTCGTCGAATTGTCATCGGCCTATCGTTTCCTGCGTCGCCTCGAACATCGTCTGCAGTATCTGGACGACGCCCAGACCCATGCCTTGCCCGAAAACCCCGACGATCAGGCGCGCGTAGCGCAAGCGATGGGTTTCGGCAATTACGAGGCGCTGCTGATGGAGCTGGACGACCACCGCCAGACTGTGTCCAGTCATTTTGAAGCAATCTTTGCCGACCCCAACGAAACCGATCATGCGCTGGACCCGGTCTGGTCGGATGCCGATGGTCATGGCACGGAACTTGCGCAGCTTGGATTTCACGACACCGCCGCGCTCTGCGCGCGCCTCGCCGCGCTGCGCAACGGCAGCCGTTACCGGCTGATGAGCGAAAAGACTCGGACGCTCTTCGACACGCTGGTACCGCGTGCGATCCAGGCGGCCGCTGCCGCGCCCAACCCGGACGAGACGTTGTCGCGCATGCTCGATCTGCTTGAAGCGATCAGCCGACGTGCCGCCTATCTTGCTCTCCTGCTGCAATACCCGCAGGCCCTGGGGCAAGTGGCGCGCATTGCCAGCGCCTCGTCCTGGGCAGCAGACTATCTACTAAATCACCCGGTGCTCCTCGACGAACTGCTCGATCTGCGGCTGCTGCAAATGCCGCCGGACTGGCCGGCGTTTCGTCAGCAACTGACCGAGCAGACCGATGCGCTGGAACCCGACACCGAGCAACAGATGGACGCCTTGCGCGAAGCGCACCACGCCCAGGTATTCCGCCTGGTCAGCCAGGACGTCGCTGAACTTCTGCGGCTGGAAAAACTTTCGGATCACCTTTCCGAACTCGCCGACATCATGGTCGACCGCACGATTACGCTCGCCTGGCGCAAGCTGCTCAAGCGGCACCGCGAGACGCCCGCCTTCGCCGTCATCAGCTACGGCAAGCTCGGCGGCAAGGAACTCGGCTACGCCTCGGACCTCGACCTGGTCTACCTCTTCGACGACCCCGCCCCGGAAGCCGCCGAGATCTACGCCAAGCTGGGCACCCGCATCAACACTTGGCTGTCGTCGCGCACCGCCGCCGGCATTCTGTTCGAAACCGACTTGCGCTTGCGGCCGAACGGCGATGCCGGCCTGGTCGTCAGCTCGCTGGCCGCCTTTCGCAAATATCAGCTCGAATCGGCCTGGATCTGGGAACACCAGGCGCTCACCCGGGCGCGCTTCACCGCTGGCGACCCGATGATCGGCGCCGCCTTCGAAAAGATTCGCTGCGAAGTGCTGCGGCAGCGGCGTGACCGTGCCAAGCTGCGCGAAGAAGTGCTGGCGATGCGCCGGAAAATGAGCGACAACCTGGCCAGCCGGGGCGATGCTGAAGCTTTTGACCTGAAACACGATCCCGGCGGCCTGGTCGATGTCGAATTCATCGTGCAATACCTGATCCTTGCCTACGCCTGCGACCATCCGCAACTCACCGGCAACCTCGGCAACATCGCGCTGCTGCGCATCGCCGCCGAGTGCGGACTGGTTCCCGCCCAGCTCGCCGAAGAGGTGCGCGACGCCTACCGCGAATACCGGCGCCTGCAACACCTGCAGCGGCTGAACAATCTGGCCAGCCGCGTCGAGGCAGCACAACTCACGAACTACGCCGCAGCGGTGCGCGCGCTGTGGGAACACGTGTTTGCCGCATGAAGGGTGCCGCCCCCCGTGCACCCCGTTGCCGTACAAATCCGCCAGCCCCCTATAATGCTTCACTAGCCGGCATTGCAGTTCCGGGCCGACAGACCAAAATCAATTACAGGAGTTTCCCATGAGAGTTCCCTCCCTCGTTTTCGCCGGGCTGATTGCCACCCTGGGGCTGGCTTCCTTCAATGCCCTTGCCGCAGAACCAAAATTGCAGACCGTTGCCGCGCTTAACCAGAACAAGTCAACCCTCGCCGGCCAGACGATCAAGGCCCAGGGCAATGTGGTCAAGGTCAATAACAACATCATGGGCCGCAACTTTGTCCATGTGCAGGATGGCACAGGCAAGGCGGATGCCAACAACAACAACCTGATCGTCACCAGCAAGCAAACCGCCAATGTCGGCGACAAGGTCGTCATTAGCGGGGTGGTGGTGTTGAATCGCGACTTCGGCAGCGGCTACGCTTACCCCCTGCTGATTGAGGAAGCCAGCATTACCCCGAAGAAGTAGTAAGCATCTTGCAGCTACCGCAGGATTCAAGCTTCGGCAAAATACATTTCACAGCTATACTTGTGTCATAGTAGTACCCTGTGTTCGGGGGAGGGTGGCGGTGTTTGAGTCTGTCTTTCCTATCCAGCAAACGTATGGACACATTATTTGATCAAGCCGCAACCTACCTGCCACTGATCGGCACGTCGTTTGGCGTTTTTATCGTGTTATTCGTTGCCAACTGGGCGCTGTTGGGACGCTATCCCGAGTTCGGCAACGAACGCAAGCTGCCACGCCAACTGGTCATGCTGGGACTGACGGTGACGGGCGCCGTGGCTGTCGCGATTGTCTTGCCCGTTAGCGACAGTACGCGCAATCAGATCATTGCCCTGATCGGCGTGCTGCTTTCGGGCGTTGTGGCATTCTCCTCCACGACAGTCATTTCGAATCTCATGGCCGGGCTCATGTTGCGCATGTCGAATTCGTTTCGCGCCGGTGACTTCATCCGCGTGGAAGAATACTTTGGCCGGGTTGCCGAGCGCGGCTTGTTCAATACCGAAATCCAGACCGAGCGACGGAATCTCGTCTATCTGTCGAACAGCTATCTGGTGTCCCATCCCATTACCGTGGTGCGCACTTCCGGCACGATCATCGCGGCGACCTTGTCGCTGGGTTACGATGTCCATCATTCCCGGGTGCAGTCCCTGCTGATTGCCGCCGCCCAGAAAACGGGTCTTGAAGATCCTTTCGTCCAGATCGTCGAATTGGGCAATTACGCGATCACTTACCGTATTAGTGGCCTGCTTACGGAAATCAAGAGCATGCTCACAGCGCAGTCCAACCTGCACCGGACGATTCTTGACACGCTACATGAAGAAGGCATTGAAATCGTCTCCCCAACCTTCATGAACCAGCGCCGTGTCGCCGACGACGCGAAGATCCTGCCAGCCCCTTTACACGCAGTCCCGCCGCTCGATGCATCCGAGCACGAGGAAATCGTCTTCGACAAGGCGGAAAAGGTCGAGCAACGGGAAAAAGCCAAGGTCGACCTGCAGGAACAGATCGGCAAGCTTGAGAAAAAACTGGAATCGGTCAAAGGCGAAACAAAGCAGAATATCGAGACCTCGATCGAGCAGAAACGTGAGCGCCTCGCAGTGCTTGAGAAAAAAGAGGAAACCGACCATGGCAGCCATCCGTCTCCCATTAAAAAGGGTACTGCAGCGAAAGCGATGCATACCCGCAAGTAGCGGTGATCCCGAATTGCACCTGCAGGGTGCATGTGTTAAAAACGACCCCTTTTCCCGGCGGCGCCCTGCGCCAAGCTTTTAGGCAATGGCAGACCCGAACAACGACTTGATGGATCTGGACTTCACCCGGCCCGGGGCTATCCCGGTCGCGGTGGAACCCAAGCCGTCCAAAAGCACAGTACCGCCGCGGATCGAGGAAGTGGCCCTGCTGTTTGCCGAGGGTGATGCGGCACGGGCCTGCACCCTGCTCGAAAGCAATTTGCATCAGGAAGAATTCGGCGCTGCCACCGAACTGGCTTGGGGCATGCTCTTCGAGCTTTACGCAATTCTGGGTAAGCGACAGGCCTTTGAGTCGCTAGCCATCGGCTTTGCCAACAAATTCGAGAAATCGCCGCCCACCTGGGCACCGACAGAAGACAGCACCTCGGCAATTGGCAAGGACGGCTTCGCCACGGTGACGCTGTCGGGCGAACTTGGCGCCAACGCGGTACAACCGCTGCGCAAGTTGCACAGCATGGCCAGCAAAGTGCCGGGGGTGCGTCTCGATCTGGCCAAGGTCGCCGATGTCGATGATGTCGGCTGCGGCGCATTGCTGGAAACCTTGCGCGTTTTCAAGCGCCTAAAAAAGTCCTGTGTATTGGTAGGCAGCGAGCGGATCGCGGCAATGCTGGCGCCCAAGACCGTAATGGGCGAACGCCGGAATGAAGCGACATGGCTGCTGTTGCTCGAGCTCTACCAGAACCTCGACCGGCAGGAGGAATTCGAAGATACTGCGGTCGGCTATGCCGTCACCTTCGAAGTATCACCCCCGTCATGGGAAGCGCCGAAGGCATCCGCTACGGCAACAGCGGTTGCCGCGCCAGCACCAAAGCCAAAGGCCGTGGCGGCAGATTGTTGCGGACTTTCCGGCGAACTGAGCGGTGGCAACCGCGAGTCTTTCGCCGCACTGCTGACTTACGCGGACAATAACAAGCAGGTGACCGTCAATGCCGGCGGCTTGCAACGCATGGATATTGCCTGTGCCGAAACCTTCGGCCTGCTGCTCGAGGAACTCAAGGCGGCGAAAAAGCTTGTACGCATTCACAATGCCAACTACTTGCTGGTCGGCTTGTGGCGCTCACTGGGCATCGACAAAATCGCGTCAATCGAGCCGCGCAAGCTCTGACGCATCAACTGCCCGGATTTTGCTGGAGAAGAAAAGTCATGCCCGTCAATTACGCTACCCCCGCCGCTGACCAGCTGCATGTCGTGGCCGGCGTACGCCTCGGCGTCACCGAAGCAGGTATCCGCAAGGCCAATCGGCGCGACCTCACGGTGATCGAACTGGCCGCCGGCAGTCGCGTCGCCGGCGTATTCACGAAGAACCGCTTCTGCGCCGCACCGGTGCAGGTCTGCCGAGAGCATCTCAAGCAGGAAGGCATTCGCGCGCTGGTGATCAATACCGGCATCGCCAACGCCGGCACCGGCGAGTCCGGCATGGAAGCCGCGCGACAGACCTGCGCAGCACTGTCTCGGCTGATGGAACTGCGCGCAACTCAGGTACTACCCTTCTCCACCGGCGTGATCCTCGAACCGCTGCCGGTCAACCGCCTCAAGGCCGGCCTGCCCGCTGCGCTCTCGACGCTCAAAGCGGACGGCTGGCACGCAGCCGCGCACGCCATCATGACTACCGACACGGTTGCCAAAGCCGCTTCGCGCCGTATCACCAACGCCAACTTTTCCGCGACGATTACCGGCATGGCCAAGGGCGCCGGCATGATCCGCCCGAATATGGCGACGATGCTCGGTTTCGTCGCCACCGACGCCGCAATTGCCCAGCCGATGCTTGAGCGCCTCGTCAAGGAAGCCGCCGACGAATCCTTCAACTGCATCACCGTCGACGGCGACACCTCGACCAACGATTCCTTCATCCTGATCGCCACCGGCCAGGGCAATGCGAAATTCGAAACCGTCACCGCGCCGGGCTGGAATGAGTTCAAGCAGGCCGTGATCGAAGTCGCGCGCGAACTCGCGCAGGCCATCGTGCGTGACGGTGAAGGCGCCACCAAGTACATCGAAATCGCCGTCGAAGGCGGTCGCTCAGTCACCGAATGCAAGGCCGTCGGCTACGCCATCGGCCACTCGCCGCTCGTGAAAACCGCTTTTTTCGCCTCCGACCCCAACCTCGGCCGCATCCTCGCCGCCATCGGCTACGCCTGGAACAACGACCCCGCGCTGGCTGACCTCGACGATACTGACGTCAAAGTCTGGCTCGGTAGCGGGGAAAACGAGATCCTGGTGTCCGAAAATGGCGGCCGCGCCGCAAGCTATCAGGAAGAAGCCGGAGCCGCCATGATGAAATCCGCCGAGATCAGGATTCGTGTCGACCTGGGGCGCGGCAGCCAGGCTGCCAAAGTCTGGACCTGCGACCTGAGCTACGATTATGTGAAGATCAACGCCGATTACCGCAGCTGATGGCTCTGTTCTGGCTTGCCTGCGGTTGGGTCGCTTACGCCGGCCTGCATTCCCTGCTCGCCGCGCTGACGGTCAAGGCGTGGGTCACGCAGCGCTGGCCGCGTTTTGCCCCGTCATATCGCCTGACTTACAACGCCATTGCCATTGTCGCGCTGCTGCCGCTGGCATGGGCCACTTACGCCACCCCCGGCGACTGGCTGTGGCGCTGGACCGGCTTCGCCGCCTGGATCGCCAACATCCTCACCGTCGCCGCCCTCGCCGGCTTCTGGTTATCCTCCGGCACCTACGACATGGGGGAATTTCTCGGCACGCGGCCGTGGCGCGACAAACGCAGCGATGCCGCCGAGCACGATGGGTTTCGCATCTCCCCGCTGCATCGACTGGTACGCCATCCATGGTATGCGCTAGGCTTATTGCTGATCTGGACGCGCGACATGAATGCGCCCTTCCTCGTATCGGCCGTGGCCATCTCGCTCTATTTCGTGATCGGCTCCCGCCTTGAAGAGCGCAAGCTGGAAGCCCATTTTGGCGCGGTTTACCGGGACTACAAGGAGAAAGTGCCGGGGCTGATTCCCCTGCCGTGGAAAGTCCTCTCCGTAGCCGCGGCCAAGGATCTGATACAGCGCTCAGTGCAGGGTGCGGGGCATCGCTAGGACGAACTCGGGCACCGCCGCTTCAAAGCGCAAGCCATCGTCCGCGACCATCTGATAGCTGCCGCTCATGGTGCCTACCGGCGTGGCCAGCGGGCAGCCGCTGGTGTACTCGAAAGTCTCACCCGGTTTCAACAACGGCTGATGGCCGACCACGCCCAGACCGCGCACTTCCTCCACCTTGCCATCGGCATCGGTGATGATCCAGTGGCGTGAAATGAGTTGCGCGGCCACCGTGCCGCTATTCGTCACGGTGATGGTATAGGCGAAAAAATAGCGGCCCGCATCGGGCGCGGACTGTTCGGGCAGATACTGCGTCGCCACGTCGATGGTGATTTCGTACTTTTTTGATTCGGCCATTGTGGCGTCCTTGCTTATAGTTGGCATCAAAAAATGTTAGCCGAGCCAATACGCGGCACCGTTAAAATCGGGCTTATTCTAATTTAATCAATAGAGGAGATCGCCATGGCCGCATCCACGTCGTTTCGCATCGCGCCGTCCATCCTGTCAGCCAACTTCGCCAAGCTGGGCGAAGAGGTCGATAACGTGCTCAAAGCCGGCGCCGATATCGTGCACTTCGACGTAATGGACAACCATTACGTGCCCAACTTGACTATTGGCCCGCTGGTCTGCGAGGCCTTGCGCAAGCATGGCGTCACCGCACCGATCGACGTGCATCTGATGGTCAAGCCGGTGGACCGCATCATCCCCGATTTCGCCAAGGCCGGTGCCACCTACATCACCTTCCACCCGGAGTCCTCCGAGCACGTCGACCGCACCATCGGCCTGATCAAGGAAAACGGCTGCAAGGCCGGCCTGGTCTTCAATCCGGCCACACCGCTGGATGTGCTCGAATACACGCTCGACAAGCTCGACATGGTGTTGCTGATGTCGGTGAACCCCGGTTTTGGCGGCCAGAAATTCATCCCCTACGTGCTCGACAAGGCACGTGCAGTGCGCAAGATGATCAACGATCGCGGCCTCAAGGTAAACATCGAGATCGACGGCGGCGTCGGCCCGGCCAACATCCGCGAAGTGGCAGAGGCCGGCGTTGACACCTTCGTCGCCGGCTCGGCCATCTTCGGCGCCGGTAAGGACAGCGATCCGCAGCGTTACAACAGCGTCATCGCCGCGATGCGCGCCGAACTGGCGAAGGTTAAATAAGGCCCGCCCTAAAGCCCGCCCCTCCCAGCCTCCCCGCGCGGGGAGGTGACTGTGGCTCGCTGCGCTCGGCTATCACGGGGTGCTTCGTTACGGGCTGCGGCGCGGATTGCGGCTGGCGCCGCGTGCCGCCCTGCCTTGGGGTGGCCCGGCGGCAAGGCTATTGGAGTGTGATTCATGATTTCAGTCAAAGCTGTTCTGCTTGACCTCGACGGCACGCTGCTCGACACCGTGCTCGACCTGCATGCCGCAGCCAACGGCATGCTGGAAGACCTCGGCCGGCCGCCGGTTGCTGTCGAGGACATTCGTTCCTATGTCGGGCGCGGCATTCCGAACCTCGTCAAGCGCGTGCTTGCCGGCCAGCTGGAAGCGGCCGACGACCCCACTCCGCCGCCAGATGAGGCACTCGCCAGCTTCAAGAAGCACTATGCCGACTGCAACGGCCGCGCCGCCAAACCTTTCCCCGGCGTCGTCGATGGACTGAAGGCACTCAAGGCCATGGGCTTGCCGCTCGGCGTCATCACCAACAAGGCCCAAGCTTTCACCCTGCCCCTGCTCGAACGCACCGGGCTGGCACCCTTCATGAGCGTGACGGTCAGCGGCGACCAGTTGCCGCGTCCCAAACCCGACCCGATGCCGGTGATCTGGGCCTGTGGCCGGCTCGGCGTCTCACCTGCCGACACCTTGCTGATCGGTGACTCGGTGCATGACTTCAAGGCCGGCCACGCCGCCGGCTGTCGCGTCTTCCTGGTGCCCTACGGCTACAACGAAGGCCAGGACGTGCAAGGCCTTGCCGCCGATGCTATAGTCGCGTCCATTCTTGAAGCCGCGCATTTGATTGACTGAGCTGATCCAAAAACAATGAGCAACTCCTCCACGACACTGCAGCCGGTCCGCCCCAGCGAGGCGGAGGCTTGGCCCTGGCGACCCTGGCACTGATTTTCCGCGCCGAATTTCATCGCCAATGCGCCTGCCTGTTTTCACCATGAGCAGCGCACCTTCGTTCAAGTCTTTGTAGTGGAGTTGTCATGAAAGAATCCGAATTTGACCGGTTGGCCCTCGAGGGCTTCAACCGCATTCCCGTTACCCTCGAAACCTTCGCCGACCTCGACACCCCCCTGTCGATCTACCTGAAGCTCGCCGAAGGCCCGCATTCCTACCTGCTCGAGTCAGTGCAAGGCGGCGAACGTTTCGGCCGCTATTCCTTCATCGGCCTGACCACGCCGACGCGCATCGCCGTCACCGATTCGACCATCCTGCTGCTGACCGGCAACCGCGTCGCCGAACGGCGCGAGCATACCAATCCGATATCCTATATCTCTGAGTTCATGGCCCGCTTCAAGGTGCCCGACCTGGTGGGCTTGCCACGTTTCTGCGGTGGTCTGGTCGGCGTTTTCGGCTACGACACGGTGCGTTACATCGAGCCCAAGCTGGCCAACTCGGACAAACCTGACGCGCTCGGCGTGCCGGACATCCTGCTGCTGCTATCGGAAGAAATTGCCATCGTCGACAACTTGTCGGGCAAGCTAACCCTGGTGGTGTATGCCGAGCCCGGTTTCCCGGGGGCCTGGCGGCAGGCGCAGGCGCGGCTGAAAGAACTGCTCGCCCGGCTCCGCGCCCCGGTGCAATTGCCCGCCGACCAGGTCGCCGTCTCGTCAGCGCCGACTTTTGAATTCCCCGAGGAAGACTTCAAGGCCGCCGTGCGCCGCGCCAAGCAATACATCATCGATGGCGACGTCATGCAGGTGGTGCTGTCGCAACGCATGAGCAAGCCTTTCACTGCGAGCCCGTTGGCGCTGTATCGCGCACTGCGCACCCTCAACCCGTCACCCTACATGTTCTTCTTCGACTTCGGCGATTTTCAGGTGGTCGGCGCCTCGCCGGAAATCCTGGTGCGCCTCGAAGGCGAAGGCAGCGGTGAGCAGCACCGCAAACGCATCACCCTGCGCCCCATCGCCGGCACCCGCAAGCGCGGCGCCACGGTCACGGAAGATGAAGCGCTGGCGGCGGAACTGCTCGCCGACGAAAAGGAACGCGCCGAACACCTGCAACTGCTCGATCTCGGCCGCAACGATGTCGGCCGCGTCGCCAAGATCGGCAGCGTCAAGGTCACCGAGCAGTACGCCGTCGAACGCTACTCCCATGTCATGCACATCGTGTCCAACGTCGAAGGCGAACTGAAAGACGACGAAGGCCCGGTTTCGGTACTGCGGGCCACCTTCCCCGCCGGCACGGTATCCGGCGCGCCGAAGGTGCGCGCGATGGAAATCATCGACGAATTGGAACCGACCAAGCGTGGCATTTATGCCGGTAGCGTCGGCTATCTCGGCTTCAACGGCGACATGGATCTGGCCATCGCCATCCGCACCGCCGTCGTCAAGGACGGCCGCATCTACGTGCAGGCCGGCGCCGGCATCGTTGCCGATTCCGACCCCGACAGCGAATGGCAGGAAACACTGAACAAGGCACGCGCGCAACTCAGGGCGGCCGAGATGGCCGAGTCCGGGCTCGACACCCGCCTCGGTTGAGGCTGTGTAGTGCGGTTAACGTGAAAAAGGCAGCGTTTGCGCCGGGCCGCCCCAAGCAAACGCGGCACGCGGCGCCAGCCGCAATCCGCACCTCAGAAAAAACAATGCGCCCCGTGATATTCGAGCGCAGCGAGCAGTAAAGAACCCCCCGCGAGGGGGGCGAAGGGGGGCGGGCGTCTTTCATGATCGGGGGCGTAGCCTGCGCATCATGAAAGCTAGTTCGGGAATAGCGGGGGGAACTGCGGCGTTGCTGCCGGTTGTTCAGGCATCAACGCAAATACCCACTCATCGTACTGTTCCGCCTTCGCGAAGCCCTCCAGCCCTGCGGGAAAAGCGACGCGCCGGATGGTCGGGGATTTCTTCAGGCTATGGACGCCAGAGATGCGACCATCGGGAAAACGGACAATGCCCCACTCGGGAGTGCCCGTCAGCGGATCGGGATAGATCCGGCGCAAGTGGCGACGCACCCCCGGATAACGTGGATCGCGCAACAATTCGGCTAACTCACGTGGCGCCGTCGCCTGGCCTTGCGGTGTCGCATCCGAGTAGCTTTGCAGCGCCTGGCGGTACTCCAGGCCGATGGCGAGCAGTTCGGCCTCGGCGAGGCGCTGCTGGATGACCACACCACTGCCCAGCGATGCCGTCGCACCCAAAGAAATGATCGCCACGATGATCAACAGGCCTATATAAGTAAAACCGCTCTGCCCCTGGCCTGCAGGCTTACCACTGCGCATAGGGGCGTCCGTTGCGGGCAAGCTTGGGCGAACGACTGCGGAGATCGGCGACGTTTCCCGCAGTGCCCTGCGGCGGCGCGACCAGCGTCCACGTTGTCGGTTGCTCGGTCAGCGGATCTACCGGTAGCGCGCGCAGGTAGCGGCGCGCCACAAGCTCTGCCAGCGACTCGGGATAGCGGCCGCGATCGCTATAGAAGTGGTCGATCGCCGCGCGCGTGATGCGCAGGTTTTCAGCCAGCACGGTCTCTTTCGAGGCGTCGACGCTGTGAAAGTATTTCGGCGCGGCGAGCGACAGCAGCAGGCCGAGGATCGCCATCACGACCAATAACTCGATCAGGGTGAAGCCCCGTGACCTCCTGGTCACCATCGCCGATACTCGACGCCGTTGAGGCCGACTTTTGTCGAGAGAGAGAAAACGTCATAAACATCTTCGCCCTCCTTGGGTTCTGCAGCTTCACTTGCATAGCTGCGCTTGCCCCAGGTTGCCGCAGCATCGAGCGCCGGGTCAGGGTGCATTGGCTCGCGCGGAATGCGCCGCAAGAAATATATTTTGGCGCGTTTCGCATCGCGCGCATCGACGACGCCATCCACGAGTGTCTGCAGCACGCGCGGATAACCGCTGGCGCCCGGTGCATGGGTGATGCGTCCTTCGTCGGTGGCGCGCTTGTAGGCATCGAGGGCATCGCGAATTTCACGCAGCCCGCGGCGCAACTCCTGCTCACGGTCCCGTTGCACCGCGACTTCGGCAAGCGGCAGGGCGATGCCTGCCAGCACGCCGAGAATCGCCAGTACGGCAACGAGTTCGATGAGCGTAAAGCCGCGCGCCCGGGTCATCGTGGCTGAACCTCCTGGGGTGGCACGGCCGGCTGGCTCAGCGGTACAACTTCAGTGAAGGCAGCAAGATCCGGCCCTTGGGCGCGCAACGCGGATTCCGTACCTGAACTGAATTCAGTACGCGCGTTTGTCGGGCGCGTCATGCTGCGCACCATGCGCGGCGTAATCGACAGCATCAATTCGGTCTTCTGACCGTCGTCGCTGCGGCTGCCGAACAGACGACCAATCACGGGAAGATCGCCGAGACCCGGCACCTTGTTCGCACTGCTGCGTTCGGAATCGCTGATCAGGCCGGCGAGCACCTGATTTTCGCCATCCTTGAGACGCAGCACGGTAGAAGCGTTACGCGTGCCGATCTGGTAGGCGAGCGTTCCCGTCTTGGTCTTGACCTGGTCAACAATGTTGCTGACTTCGAGATTGATGCGAATCGCCACCTCATTGTCGTGATAGATGGTCGGTTGCACCTCAAGCTTGAGGCCAACATCGACGTACTGCACCGATTCGGCGATAAAACCTGTCGCCGTCGCGGTCGTGGTGATATTGGGGACGCGGTCGCCGATGAGAATTTTCGCAATTTCGCGGTTGCGGGTGCGGATGCGCGGGTTGGCGAGCAAATTGATATCGGTCTCGCCTTTTCCGGCAAACAGCGTGAGCGGTGAGATGGTCGCGCCCAGGGTGCGCGAATTGGCGCCACGAATATCCGCCAGGGTGAGCGCGCCACCCGCCACGGCGGGGAGTGGCGACAGGGACAGAAGATCGGGCCAGCGGATGCCGAGGTCAAGCAAACGGCTCCGTTTAACCTCGAGGATTTCGACTTCGAGCATCACCTCGGGTTCGGGCAGATCGTGCACGGCGAGGAGTTTTTCGGCCAGCCGAACCGCTTCGGGCGTGTCGCGCATGACCAGCATGTTCTGCTTTTCATCAATGACGACATCCTTCGCCTTGAGGATCGTGCGCAGCATCGCTGCGATGACCTTGGGTTCGGCATTGGTCAGGTGGAAGGTCTTGATGGTCAACACCTGGTGATCGCGTGCCTTGGCGGGCGTATTGGGATAGACCAGGATGGTCCCGGCATCGATCACGCGTTGCGCGAGTTGCTGCGCCATCAGCACCGCATTCAGAACATCCTGCACGGTCGCACGCCGCAGATAAATCGTCGTCGGCTGATCGGCCTTGACGTCCTTGTCGAACACGAAGTTGATTCCTGAGGTGCGCGCCAGCACCTCGAAGATCTGCTTGAGGTTGGCATCCTTGAACTCAATCGACACCGGCTTGGCCAGCGCCGCCAGCAGCTGCGGATCGGGTGCCGGGGTGGCGAGGCTCGCCTCGATCACCTCGCGTAGTTTGAGCGCCGCCGGATCGGCAGGCGCTTCAGCGAGGATCTCCCGCAAACGGGAAAGCGCCGTATCGGCGTCACCGCGCGCCCAGGCCACCTCGGCCTCGCTCTGCCACTGGGCGGTGCGGCGCTCGAGGCGGGCGGCCTCGCCGAACCTGCGGGCACGCTCGTTGTTTGGATCGAGGGCCAGCACCCGCGCGATCAGCGCATCAGCGTCGTCACGCCGCCCCGCTGCCGCGGCCTGATCCGCCTGCCGCAACCACTGGTTAACCAGACGTTCCCGTGTCGCGGCGATGGCGAGACGCACCTCCGCACTGTTGGTATTCTCGCGCAGGGCAGTTTCTAGGCGTGGCAACGCCTCTTCGAGGCGGCCCTGGTCGAGCAGCTGACGGCCATCCTGATAGGCACTGTGGGTGGTTGCACAGCCACCGAGCATGATCGTTAATAACAATAGGACGACAAGTTGTTTCATTCTGCGACTTCTCCAATGTCCAGCGTACGGCTGCTCTTGCGGCTGAGGTGTTGCAAGGTCAATGTCGGCGGCTTGATCGTGGTCACCCGGTAAACATCTTCCAGCGTGTCACCTTCACGCACGATCCAGGTTGTTTCACCGCGCGCGAGAAAGACGGTCCAACCTTCGTCATCGGTAAGTTGCTTGCCGATGACGCGCCAGGTCAGCGGCGCGATGAAAGTCGGCGCTGGCGGGATGAAATGCCCCGCATGGGGTACGGCGCTCGGTGCGGCGGTTGGCGGCTCCGCCGGCGCCACGGGCTGCGTTGCCGCGAATGGATCGCCCCGCCCCGGTATATCGGTGCGCGGCTTCAGCGGGGGGATGCCCGGCAAGGCTGCGGGCGCAAAATTCACGCCGGCCACTCTCGCCGGCTCGGTCGGCGCATCCCCCCATGCCGCAAGCGCGGCAGTCGCAGCCAGCGCCAACAGCAGCAATGAGAGGCGGCGGGGCTTCACCTCCCTGGGCCCGCGTCACTCGCGGTGAGGAAGGCCAGCTTGAGCCGCGCCCCGACGCCGTTACCATCCGGGTTGCGCTGGATGGCCAGATCCTCGATGGCCAGCGCCGGATGTGCCGCGAGCGCCGCCGCAAGGAAACTGCGGAAATCTGTGTAGTTGCCGCGCAGCGGCATCTGCAAGGTGGCTTTGCCGAACCGTCCGGCTTCGTTGTTCTCAAAACCGTAGTCGATGCGGCCAAGTTCGAGACCGTAGTTCACGGCCGCCTCGACTACGGCGCGTTGCTGCGCCTCGAGTTCGTCGGGCGAAATCAGGACGGCACGAAATGCCCGACGATGCATGTCATGTTGGCGGCTGCCGTCGCTTGGCTGCACCACCGCGGGCCCCATGCCTTTCGGAACGAGATGAACCAATGCGACTATGCAAATGGAAACCAGCAGGGAAACGCCCAATGCCAGCGGCCATCCGTGGCGCCGCAGCAGGAGTTCAAGCGTGAGGCGAAAATTCATGAGCCCTCCGGCAAGCGCATTTCGATGACGAAGTGGGCCGGCCGGGCAACGACTTCCTCGCGCAATTCCTGGCTGACCAGCTTGACTTCGGCAACCGGCAAAGCGGTACGCAGTATCACGGGCAGCGCTTGCACGGCCCCGGCATCACGCGCCGCGCCGCCCAGGCGCAAGACTGCGCGCGGCACATCCGCCTCCAGGCTAGACAAAACTGCAGCGTCGTTTTCGCCAAAGGTATCGGCGAGTGCATCGAGGGTGTCGAGCCAGGGCAGGTTAAGCGTGCGCACCGCCGCCTCGATCGCCTGCGTTTCCGCCAGATCCGGCGCGGGCTGGGGTACCCGCTCGGCCATGTGGCTGGCCTCGACAGGGGAAACCAGCAGCCAGGCAACGCTTGACACTGTGACAAGCAAGGCGCTGGCGCCGCCGGCCACCCAACCCGCCCTGGCTGGCCATGCGCGGCGCGGCGCAAAATTGATGACCAACGGCGTCATCGCGCTGCCTCGCGCAGGTCACCAACGACCACCGACTGCAAATCCGCGGCCGCCATTCCCGCCTGGCGGCAATCGCGCTGCAACAGCGTACTCAAGCTGGTCACATCGTGGTCGAGAGGCGGATGGACGCGGATTTCGCGCCAGTTGCCGTCAGCGATCAAGCCGATGGTCGTGCTCTCGTGCGAGGCGACACAAAATGCGGCATTCCGCGTCAGGGCAGCGCAGTGATGATTGAAATCACGCACGAATCGTGGCTGTACCCGCCGGACCAGCCAGCCGCGCGCCGTGGCCGCCTGCGGCAGGTCAACAGCAAACAGTTTCGGAATGGCGCAGGCGAGCCAGTAGTCGGAATGCGGCAGGGGATCGACACGCAATACCCACTGGGCCGGGTCATCGCCGAAGATCGCGTTAAACCGATCTTCGGCGTACAGGTCGAGTTCGGCGGCACTCGCCAAGCCGACCGGGCGTTGCAAAATCCAGTAGCGGGTCAGTGCGTCGGAAACCAGGATATCGAGCAAGGCACCTGGCCGGGGTGGATCCTGCAGCGGCTCGGGACCCTGGCGTAAAACGTTCAGCTCGACAGCTTCAGTGTTGAAGTGTGACACGTGCCACCTCCTCGAGAGTGGTTTGCCCTGCGCAGGCGAGTTGCAGGGCGGCGTCGCGCAGGCTGCGCGTACCCTGAAGTCGCGCCTCGCTCTTGATTTCAGCCAGGGGCGCGCGTTGGGCTATCAGGAAACGCAGGCGGTCATCAAGTGCCAGGATCTCGGCAACCGCCCGACGCCCCCGATAGCCGGTGCCACGACATTCGTTACAGCCCTTGCCCTGGCGGAAATCGCCCGCGGCAAGCTCGGCTGACAGATTGAGGGTGGCGATGTCGTGTGAAGACGGGATGACGGACTCGGCGCAATGCGGGCAGACCGTGCGCAGCAGGCGCTGCGCCCAGACGCCATTCAATGCCGAGGTGAGGGAATAGGGGTCGATGCCCATGTGGGCGAAACGACTGAACACGTCGAACACGTGGTTGGCATGCACCGTGGACAACACGAGATGTCCGGTCAGCGCTGACTGCACGGCGATCTCGGCAGTCTCGGCATCGCGAATCTCGCCGATCATGATCTTGTCCGGATCATGGCGCAGGATGGAGCGCAGGCCGCGCGCGAAGCTGAGCCCCTTCTTGTCGTTGACCGGAATCTGCAGCACGCCCGGCAACTCGTACTCGACGGGGTCTTCAATGGTGACGATCTTGTCGCGCCCATTATGGATTTCGGACAACACACCATACAGCGTCGTGGTCTTGCCGCTGCCGGTCGGCCCGGTGACCAACAGCATGCCGTAGGGCTGAGTGGCCAGCGCACGCATGCGGGCGAGATCGGCGGCGGCAAAGCCCAAGCCTTCGAGACGCAACGCCTCGCCTTCGGGCACCAGGCTGCGCTTGTCGAGAATCCGCAAGACGGCATCCTCGCCATGAATGCTCGGCATGATGGACACTCGCAGGTCAATGCTGCGTCCGGCAAAGCGGACGGGGAAGCGTCCGTCCTGTGGCACGCGCCGCTCGGCGATGTCGAGTTCGGCCAGCACCTTGAGGCGCGATACGGCCTGCTCGGCCATCTCGCGCCCCGCCGGCGAGCCCATTTTTTCGAGCACGCCGTCGATGCGAAAGCGAATATCGAGTCCGGCGCGCGTCGCCTCAAGGTGAATATCGCTGGCGCCAAGTTTCAACGCGTTGTGGATGGTTGCATTGACCAGCCGCACCACCGGGCTGGTATTTTGTCCGATCCGCGCCAGCGAGATATCTTCGCCGCGTTCCGCCGTCTCGCCAGCGCCGACTTTCTGTGTCACGACAGCGGCGAGCGCTGGTGCTGACTGCTCCTGCCGACGCAACCAGGCCGTCAAGTCATCCGCATTGGCCAAACGCCATTCAACGGGGTCGCCGGCACGCGCCTCCACCCAGCGCTGCACGTCGGCCGCCAGCGGGTTGTCGAATACCGCGACAAGCCGCTGGCCATCGCGAAACAGGGCACAGCGCCGCGCTTGCGCCTCGGCCAGCGGCAGCCGGTCAAAAGCCGGCGTCAGACGGGACAACTGGGGCAACGTGGCGATCGGATAATCGGCATCGTTGAGTACTGCACTGGTGAGCGGGGCATTCATCACAAGCTCCCGGCGAGATCGAAAATGGGCATGTAGAGCAGCACGACGATCGTGCCGACGACCAGACCAATCGCCATCATCAGCAACGGCTCGAAGGTCCGGGCAAAGACATCGATACGGCGCGCGATTTCGCCGTCATGGAAACGCGCCGCGCGCCCCATCATCGCGCCAAGCTGCCCGCTCCGTTCGCCAACACGCAGCAGGCGCAAGGCCACGGGCGTAATTAACGCCGCAGCTTCGAAAGCCTGCGAGACACTCTCGCCGCGACCGATGGCAGCAGCAGCGGTGCGGTAACGCACCAGGGTTTCAGCCGAAAGCAGGCCTTCGGCCAATTGCATCGCCTGGAGGATGGGCAGGCCGCCGTCGAGCAGCGTGCCCAGTGAAAGATAGAGCCGCGTCAACTCGAAGGTGGCGACGGTGTTGCCCACCCCGGGCAGCCGGCGCAACAGCCGCAGCAGGCCGCCACCGCGCCACCAGGTCCGCCCCGCCAGAAGCGCTGCCACCAGCAGTCCCCCGCCACCGAGCATCAGCGCCTGGACATGGCTGCTGGCAAAGGTGCCCCAGGCGATCAACTGCTGGGACAGCCAGGGCAATTCGCGGCCGGTGCCTTGATATACCGCGGCGAAGCGCGGCACCACATAGCCGAGCAGAAACAGCGTCACCAATAATCCGACCGCCGCGAGGATCACCGGATATATCAATGCACTGATGACGCGGCTGCGTACACTGTCGAGACGACTGCGGTATTCGATGTAGCGCGCAAGCGAGTCGGGCAAGCTCGACGTGCGCTCCGCTGCACGCATGAGCCCGATGTAGAGCGCGGGAAAATGCTCGGGCTGTGCCTCCAGCGCAACAGAGAAACGCAAGCCCTCGTTAAGCGCACGCGATAACTTTTCGAGCACGGCACGCGCCACCGCACGCTGTTCTTTTTCGCGCAGCGCATCGATGGTTTCAGTCAGCGACAGACCGGCTTCGAGCAACCCCAGCAATTCCTGACTGAAGATCGGCAAGGAAAACTGGCCGCCTTGCGCGCGTCTTTTCGGCTCGGCCGCGATCACCGACAGCGGGCGCAGCGTTTGTGCGCAAACTTGCGTTCGCGCTGCGGCGGCATCGACGGCGTCGACCGTCATGCTGACCACGCCGTCGCTACCCAGGGCTCTTACCGCGAAATGCATGTCAGTAAACAATATCGGCGTTTTCGCCGCTGCCCCCGGGAACGCCGTCCCGCCCGTAGGAAAGCAATATGAAGTCACCCTTGGGGCCGGGCGTCCGGTAAACGTAGGGTTTCCCCCAGGGATCGGCCGGCACATCCTTTTTCAGGTAGGGACCATTCCAACTAGCCTCGCCGGCCGGCCGCTCGCGCAGGGCGGCAAGGCCCTGGGCAGCGGAAGGATAGTGACCGGTGTCGAGACGGAGGGTGTCGAGTGCCTTGGCCAGTGCCTCGATCTGGGCACGTGCCGCAACGGTTTCCGACTTGCCGATCTGTGAAACGTAGCGCGGCCCCACGTAAGCCACCAGCAGTCCGATGATAGCGACCACCACCAGCAGTTCCAGCAACGTGAAGCCGCGCTCCTTGCTCATGCGAAGCTGTCCCCCATCAGCGCGGTGAACCACTTGTTCATCTCCTCGAAGTTGTCCTTCGAGCGTGTTGCCGCCTCGCCGGCAGAGGCCGGAACGGGCTGCATGGTTTTACTCACCGGGTCGTAGGCGAAGTTGACCGTGAGCCAGGAAGCGGTTTCGAAGGTGATCGGCGAGTAGCAGGCCGAGTTGGTGTGCGGCGACGGATCGGGCGCGCGGCCGGAAAGCAGCCGCAGGATGGCGTCGGCGCAGACCTTGGCTTCCTGGTTGGCGATGTGGCCGGCCTTGGGTTGTGTCGTCGCCGAAGCATCGCCGATGACATGAATGCCCGGCGCAATCCTGGTCTCATAGGACAGCACGTCGACGTTGCTCCACCTGCCGCCGGCATCGGCCAGGCCGTTGGCGGCGATTACCTTGCCGGCGCGATGCGGCGGGATCACATTCAGCACATTGCCACGGACATTGCCCTCGCTGGTGTTCAGTGTCAGCGTCGCAGCATCGACGCTGTTGATGCTCACGCCGGGACGGTACTCGACGCCATGCAGGGCAAACCCTTCGAGGAAAGAATGCTCCTCGGCCATGATGCTGGCGTTGGCGTCGAGCACGATGACCTTGGCGCCAGACCGATTGCGCTTGAGCCAGTCGGCAACGACGCAGGCACGCTCGTAGGGTCCGGGCGGGCAACGGATGGGCTTGGCCGGAATACTCATGACGAAAACGCCGCCCGCGGGCATCGCGGTGATCATGTTGCGCAGCGCCGTGGTTTGCGGACCGGCCGTCCATGCGTGCGGCACTTTGGCCTGTGCCGCAGCCGTTTCGAGGCCAGGCAACACGTCGAAATCGACGCCGGGTGCAACAACCAGCCGGTCGTAGGCATAGCGCGTGCCGCTCGCGAGCGTCACGGCACGGCCGACCGGGTCGATGGTCACCACCTCGCCCTTGACGATCTTCACGCCGTAGCGACTGGCCAGGTTGCCATAGCCGAACTGCAACGAATTGATGGTGCGCGAGCCGTTCAGCACCAGGTTGCTCATGATGCTGGAGGTATAGGCCGAGTCGCGCTCGATCAACGTGACATCGACCCCCGTGCCGCCCCAGAAGCGCAAATATTTGGCGACCGTGGCGCCGCCCATGCCACCGCCGATAACGACGACGCGCCCCTTGATGCCGGTAGTGGGGAACGCACTGGTAGTGGCCGTCCTGGTGCGCCTGTCGTCAGCTGCAGCCAAAGCACTCCAGCCGGCTGCCGTCAGCCCGATGCCGGCAGCGCCGGTCCATTTGATGAAATCTCTGCGTTTAACCATATCGAGTCACCTTTTAGCGTAGCGTTGCCAGATAAGTGGCAAGCAGTTTGATTTCGGCATCGGTATAGCCGCGCGCATGCATGTCCATCATCTTGGGTGGCGTCTTACGCTGCATCTCCTTCATTTCATTGTAGATTTCGCTGACCGACTCACCCCTGATCGAATCCACACCGCCGCTGCCATTGGTGCCATGGCACTGGAAGCAGTTGGAGGCGAGCAGGCGGCCAGGCGGCGGGGCGGTCGTCGTGGTCTGGGCGAAGGCGGGTGCCACGGCCAGGGCCAGCACCAGCCCTTGAAAGATTTTGCTTTGGTTCATGGAAGCTCCTTGGTCTTGTTTCCGGAATGCCGCACGCTGTCGCCACGGCCCTACGCGAACGCTCCTGGCGTGGTGTCCGCGAACCAAATCATCGTCATTCCGCGCCGCCGTCGCTACTGTCGCCACAACCCGACACTTTGACCTGGCACCACCTTGGCTTAGCATTGCAGCCGTGACCCTTTATCCGCGTTCATTCCTGCGCCTGATCCTGAGCGGCTGGCTATTGATAGCCCTGCCGCTGCTGCTCGCGATTGCCTTCGCCTCGGTCAGCCTGGCCCGTCTTTCCGCACGCAGCGAGGCCGCCTTGCAGCAGACGGCAGAGGCAACGCGACTCAGTTGGGAACTCGACGAGGATCTGCTCCTGATGGTGCGCATCCTGCGTCAGCACGAAGCGCTGCGCGACCCATCGTTGCTCGACGACTATGTCATAGCCCGCAATGAATGGCGAGAAAACGGCGCAGGGTTTGCGCGCGTTCCCCTGCTGGCATCGCTGTCTGGTCGCGTCAACGAGTTGCTGGTGCTGGAGGAGGCAGCGTATCACCAGCTCACGACGGATAACCAAGGCACCCAGGCCTTGCACGAGGCCCTGAGCGACATCAATCACCGCACCGTCGGGATCATCGGCGAAGTCGGCAAACTCACCGAAGCCGAACGCATGTCATTTCGCACCGAAGCGGAAACGCTGCAGCAGCAGTTGCTGATCGCCATGTCGCTGGCGTTGCTGATCGCCGCCGTGCTGTTCTGGTCAGGCCGACTCATCCTGGCGCAACTGCTGCAAGGCGTCGGGCGTGCCGTCAGCGCGCTTGGCAACAACCAGCTCGAGCAGAGTATCCGCCTCACTGGGCCGGATGACCTGCGCTGGATCGGCAAGCGTCTCGATTGGCTGCGCAGGCGCATGCTGGCCTTGCAGGACGAACGCAAGCGCATCCTGCGGCACATCTCCCACGAGTTGAAGACACCGCTCGCCGCCCTGCGCGAAGGCGCGAGCCAGCTCTCCGAAGGAATTGCCGGCCCGCTTTCCCCGCGCCAGGAGAAAATTGCCGGCATCATGCAGAACAACGTGCTGCGCCTGCAAGGTCTGATCGACGGTCTGCTCAAGTTGCAACAAACCGAGCATGTCCGGGAACGCATCGAGCGTGTGCCCTTGCGTCTCGACGAAATGATCGAGCAGATTCTCGCCACGCACAAGCTTGCGGCCCGTGACAAGCGGCTGCACATCACGGGCACGCTCGCACCGCTGACGGTAGCGGGTGGACACGAAGAAGTGACCACCATCATCGACAACCTGTTGTCGAATGCCATCAAATTTTCGCCGCCGCACGGCACGGTACGGCTCACGCTGACGCGCGACAAGCACTCCGCGGTTCTCGACGTCAAAGACGAAGGCCCCGGCGTGCCCGAAGCCGACCGCACAATGATTTTCGAGCCGTTCTACCGCAGCCCTGGCACGAAAAGCGTGGCCGGCGTCGGCCTCGGTCTGGCCATCGCGCGCGAATTTGCCTTGGCGCATCGCGGCTCGCTCGACTTCCTGGTTTCGGACGAGGGGGCACACTTCCGCGCCACCCTGCCGCTGGCAACCGACCCACCATGAGCGCGCGCCGTATTCTTCCGCTCGTGACGGCCATCCTTCTGCTGACCGGCTGTGCCGGCCTTCCCGGCGACGAGTCGCGCCAGCTGCGCGAGGAATCGCGCCTGTTGCGCGAGGAGTTGCGCAAGGCCGATGACACCCAGAAAAAGCTGCAAAACCAGCTGGCCGAACGCCAGCGCCAGTTGCGCGACGAGCAGCGCAAGGTCGAGGATCTGGAGCAAAAGCTGGAGGCATTGCGCGCGATCGACCGCGACACGCTCAACCGGGCGACGCGCCGATGAATCCCGCCAAGGCAATGGCGCGCATCCTGGTCGTGGACGACGACCCCGACCTGCTCGACCTGATCTCCATGCGGCTGACATCAGCCGGCTATGCGGTTGCGCTGGCAGCTTCCGGCGTCGAGGCGCTCGCCATTTTTCGCGCCGAGCGACCGCGCGTGGTCGTCACCGACCTGCGCATGGACGGCATGGACGGCCATGCGCTGTTCGAACGCCTGCACGCCGAAGCGCCGAGCGTTCCGGTCATCATCCTGACGGCCCATGGCACCATCCCCGATGCCGTTGCCGCCACGCAGCGCGGCGTGTTCAGTTTCCTCACCAAGCCCTTCGACGGACGGGAACTGCTGGCACGCGTTGCCGATGCGATCACGCTTTCGCCACCGATCGCGGCGGACCGCGGCAATGCCGCCTGGCGCAAGAACATCGTCACGACAGACGCGGTGATGGAGGAACTGCTGCGCAGCGCGCATCGCCTGGCTGAAGACGACCAGCCTTTGTTGCTGACGGGGCCGCGCGGCAGCGGCAAGGAACTGTTTGCCCGCACGATGCACGACAGCAGCCAGCGCGCCCGGCAATGCTTTCACATCTTGCGTTGCGGCACCGCGGCCGACAGCGACACGGAGGAGACGCAGTTTTCCGAAGCCCTCGCTGTCGGCCTTGGCGGCACCCTCTTCCTCGACGATGTTGGGCAACTTCCACCCACGCTGCAGGCGCGGCTCCTGCCGCTGGTCAGTGCGGCAGGCCTGTTCGGCACCAGGACCAGCGCCATACGCGTCATCGCCTCGACCTCGCAATCCCTCGACCCGGCGATCCGCTACGGCCGTTTCCGTGCCGACCTCTATTACAGTCTCAAGCGCAACACGCTGTCCTTGCCCGGCCTGGCTGAGCGGCACAAGGATATTCCCCTGCTGGTCGCGCATTTCTCTGCACAAAGGCAGCCGACGGAAACATCCACCGCTTCCGGCTTTTCTCCCGAGGCGCTGACGCTGCTGTGCGAAGCGCCATGGCCGGGGAACGTGCGGCAATTGCGCAACATCATTGAACAGGCACTTTCGCTGGCAGTCGTGCCGCAGGTTCCCGCCACGCTGGTGAAACGACTGCTGCATGAAGACAACGCCCGCGAGATGGCTGCGCTCGACGACGCCCGCAAGGCTTTCGAGTACGACTATCTCGTCCAGTTGCTCAAGGCGACTACCGGTAACGTCGCACAGGCGGCGCGCATTGCGCAACGCAATCGCACCGAGTTCTACAAGCTGCTCGCGCGGCATGCCCTGGACCCGGCATCTTTCAAGCAAGGCCGGGCATGAAGCCCACCTTTGCTGCGCATGAAGGAAATCAGGCCACGCCGTCAGTCCTGGTTTTCTGCCGCGTGTTCAGTCGAAGCTGATCGTATAAAAAAGATCCGCCGCCGGGGCGGCCCCCGCCTGGGTCTGGACGGAAAGCCGTTTGGTCAGGGCGTAATTGATTTTCACCAGCGTCCCCGCGCCGGCCAGTCCCTGCTCGAAGCTCAGGTAGGCACGCGAAGAAAGCCGCTTGCCCAGGGCCAGTACCGTGCCCTCCAACTCTCCGCCGCCTTTCAGGCTGATCTCTTCCAACCCCGCGGCATAGGCGATTTTCTGCTGCAACGTGACCGACTCGCCAGCGCCGAGCAGCGCCCCGGCCGCGGCCTGCAACGCATTGAACTCCTGCTTGCTGGTATCGTCGCCACCATGCCCCAGCACCAGCCAGGAAAGCTTCTGGTTGTCGGGAACCGTGGGGTTGGATACCAGCTTGACGCGTGGCGACTGTGCCGTGCCGCTGACGGCCACCCCGGCTTCGACGGGCTGGTTCTTGCGCAGGGCAATGATGTCGAGCCCGGGATTGTCCACCGGCCCCTGGAAATTGAAAATGCCGCGTTCGATTGCCAGGCGTTGGCCATACGCCGCGTAGGCGCCCTTGACCACCCGGATGCTGCCACGCGAGGTCGGCAAGCCGTCAGCCGTACCCGCCAGTTTGAGGGCGCCACCCAGCTGTGCATCCAGCCCCTTGCCCTTGATGTAGAAGTGATCGCCCAGATCCAGGTCCAGCGCGTAGTCAACGCTATAGGACGAACGCTCCTGCTTCACGCCGGTGGTCCGCCCGAGCACGACAACGTCAGCGCCGAGCGTCGGCGCGTCAGCTTTGGGCAATTCGATCAAACCCCGATCCGCCTTGAGCTTGGCCGCTATCTGCAAGGCCTTGCCGGCAAAGGAAACATCGCTTGTCCCGCTCAGGACAAGGTGACGGTCAGGACGCGCGAAGACTTCCAGCTTGTCGGCCTGCAGGGCCAGCTGCATGCTTGGCGCCCCAGCCGCCAACGCCAGTCGCCCCTGCCCGCTGAGCTTGCCGTCGCCACCACGCAGTTCCAGGCGGGTGAGCTTCACCTCCTGGCCGGCCAGTTCGGCTTCCAGACGGCCGTCCCGAAAACTCAGACCATGCTCCGGCAACGCCAGGGTGAAGCGCTCGCCGGACAGGGTGCCGGCCAGTTCCGGTTGCCCAAAACTTCCGGTCGCCTGCAGGTGTGCCTTTACCGCGCCATTGAAGTTCGCTGCGCCGCCGAAGAGCGGCTGCAACCAGGCGAGGGATGCGACAGACAGGTCGGCACTGCCCTGCAGCGGGGCATCGCCGGCAATGCCCCAGACACCGTCACGCAGCGAGAGCAGGCTTTCGGCATTGGCGCGCAGGCTGCCCAGGTGTATTCCGCTGGCTTCCAGCCGCCCCTGCAACCGGTTGCTCACCGCATCCAGGTTCACAGAAAATTGGCTCAAACCCAAAGTAGCCGGGGACTCGGTGGGCAGGGCTATGTCGCCACGCTCGCGCCACAGGGCGAGATGTCCATTCACGCTGTTGCGTGCAGCAAGCTGCCAGTCGCCACCCAGCACCAGGTCGGTCGTGAAGTCGGCGTCCGCGGCATCGGGCCCCTGGAGATAGGCGAGCGGCAGCCCAGAGAACTCGCCGCGGCTGGCGATCTGGCCGGCATCGTAGGCCAGTTCGTGGAAGACCAGCTTGGCGCCGGCCAGGTCGAAACGGGCATTGCCGAGCAGCAAGCGTTGCCGGGCCACTTCCACTGCCAGTTTTGCCGGCGCCTTGAGTACAAAGGCATGGCGCCCGCGATTGGCCAGTTCCGTCACCTGACCGGCCCACCCGGAGGCATCGGACCAGCCGCCCTGGAAGCGACTGTCGATATCCACAGCGGCATTCTTCGCGAGGAATTGCAACGTGTGCTGACTGCGCGTTCCCTGCGCCTGCACGCTGGCTCGCTCAAGGCGCAGTTGCGGCGTGACCAGCCCGCGCACACTGGCATCCAGTTCAAGTTGCCCCGCTACACCCTGCTCCAGCCGGCCCTTGGCCCGCAGGCTGGCGACGCGATACTGCTTGCGCCAGGACAGATTATCGAGCTGGGCGTCGATATTTCCGGATAGTGCGGCAAAGCGCCCTGCCAGCGTTCCCGTGGCATGTCCCTTGCCACCCAGTTGCGGGTCCAGGGCAGACAGGTTTTCCGCCGCCAGCTTGAAGTCGAGACGGTCGTCAGGCCCGCCCAGGGCACCTTGCGCTTCAAGCCGGTTGTCGGCCAGCCGCAGCAGCAACTGGCTATTCCAGATGCGCTGGGGCGAAACGTTCAGCTTGCCCTGGCCGGACAGCGGCTGATGCCGCAGCTGACTGTCAGCGATGGCAAATTCCAGCGCAGCCTGCGGCCCGGCTGCGAGACTGCCTGAGCCGGAAAATGTCGCATTGAGCCGTGCGACAGGATAGTCGCCAAAATCGGCCGGATTGAAATTTTGCAGCGTACCGGCCAGCTTGAAAGGCTGCGGGCCTGGCAGTGCCAGCGTGCCTTGCAGGGCGAGCTTGCCAGCGGCGGACTCGACAGTCGCCGCGCGCAGTTCAATCGTCTCATCCCGATGCAGCGCATCAAGATGGAGCCGAAAGCCTTGATAGCGCAGATCGGCCACCAGTTGCTGCAGCTCCGGTTGCGCGCTCAGGCGCATGTCGCCGGCAAGTTGCAGGGGGTGCAGCTTGCCGTGGATGTGCTGGGGATTGAAGCGCACCGTGTTCAGGACCAGCTGCAGCTGCTGATCCTTGAGCTGGCCGCTGCCGGAAAACCTTCCGGCAGCGGCCATGTCGAGATCCAACGCACTCAGTTCAAGCTGATCGAGTGTGCCGGCAAACCGGGTGGATAGTTCGCGCAGCGGCAGGCGGGCTTGATCCAGCGGGCCGGGCAGCTCGTTCCAGAGCCGCAGCATGCCAGCCAGGCCAGCCGCGCCCTGTCGCTCTACGCTGATGTCCGCACCAATCACGGCTTTGGGCAAGTCCTGGCGCAGCAGCGCGGGATTGATGCCGTTTGCCTTGATGTGCGCCCTGGCAAGGGGAAATGCCTCGAACGGCGTGAGCGTGGCATCAAGCGCCACCTGACCGCCCAAGGCATTTGCCGTGGCCTTGAGCAGGAGTTGCCTTAAATCGCCTGTGGCCTCTGCCGTGGCACGGTAGGGCACGCCTGCATCCTGCTGCAGGCTGGCCTGCCCCTTGACCATGAACGGCTGGGCATCGCCCAGCACCAGTTCGGCCGAGCCCTGCCCCCACGCGCTGGCGATGCTGCGCAGGCTCAGTGTGTAGCTGTCGGCAGATTTATCCACGGCGAGGTCAATGCCGCGCAACACATGTTCCTTGCCCGCGCTAACGATCACGACCCGCTCCACCGTCACGGCAGGCGCTGAAAATCTCAGCGGCAACTGCAATATTTCCGGCAATTGGGCCGGCTCCGCACTTGGCTTGAGCTCGGTAATCCGCAGTTCCTCAAGCGCCAATCGTTCGAACTGGATGTGCTGCCTGATGAGCTGGAGGGGAGCCCAGTCGAGGGCGATCTTTTTCACCTCGAAGCGCTGTTCTTCGCTTTGCACGCTGAGTGCTTCAATGCGCAACGGGCCATACAGGGAGCCGGAAACCGCCTGCAGCGTGAGCCTGCCGTCACTCAGGCGCTCGGCCTGGCGGGCACCCATTTGCAGCGCCGCTTCCGTTCCCAGCAGCCAGGCCAGCAAGCCGGCGAACGCCAGCAATGCCAACAGCACGCGCATTGCCCAAACGGCGATTTTTTTGGGGAGGGCAGATGACATCAAAAGCCGAACCCGACTGAAAAGTGCAGGCGCAGTTCCCGGGTATTTTCGCCATAGGCAAGGTCGAGGTTGAGCGGCCCGACCGGACTCTTCCAGCGCACGCCGACACCGACACCATAAACGGGTGTCAGGTCGCGCAGCGAATCCGCGGCATTGCCCGCATCGACGAAAGCAGCCGTCCCCCACTGGCCCGTCAGCCAGTGGACATATTCGGCACTGGCCACCGCCAGGTAGCGGCCGCCCACGACAGCACTGCCTGCGGTGATGCCGAGGCCTTGATAGGCATAACCGCGCACGGTCTGGTCACCGCCGGTGCGAAACAGGTAGTCGGAGGGAATGCCATCGCGCGACCTGGCGGCAACCGCACCCAGTTCGCCGCGCAGGATCAACTGGCCGCGTTCGCCAAGCGGGTGAAAGTACACGCCACGACCATGGCCGCGCAGAAAATCCTGATCCGAAAGCAGCGCCCGCGCCGCAACGTCCGTCTGAAAACTGAACAGATAGCCGCGCGTCGGATACAGCAGGTGATCGACATTGCGCAGCGTCCATGCATAGAAGGGGCTCAGCGCGGCACGGTTATCACTTGGTGCGCCGGCAAGCATTTGTCTTTCAGTCAGATAGCGCAGGCCATAGGTAGATTCCGTTTTTCCTTTGACGAAGCTGCGCTTGGCGCCCAGGCTCAGCTTTTCCGTGATTTCGCCCTCGATGTCAGTCCGTTCGACCAAGGCGTTGATACTGTCGCGGGAGCCATCCGCGGCCATCGGCCATTGCAGGTCACCACCAAAGGACTGGCGCTTTTGTTCGAGCTTGATTGCGCCGCCCAGTCGCCAGGCGCGGTCGAACAGATTCAGGTCGCGGTAATCCATCTGCCCCCGGGCACCGGTGTCGGTGCTCACGCCGATGCCGAAGCCCAGTTTCCGCGATGGATTTTCGGCCACTTCGACCTGGATCGGCACGCGCATCGGCTGCGCGGGATCACTGGCCACACCAACGGTAGCGCTCGCGAAATATGGACTGTCCTGCAGGCGCGACTGCAGTTCCAGCAATTTGGCCTGCGCGTAGGGTTCGCCCGCCACAATGGGATTGATGCGCTGAACCAGGCTGGCGGGATAACGGTTCAACCCCTGGATCGCCAGGCTGCCGAAGGTAAAGGCGGGGCCGCTGTCAATGATGAGCTGCAGTTCAACCGTATCGGCCTCCGGATCGACCGTGGCCCGACTGCTGGCAATAGTCGCGGCCGGATATTGATCCAGCAACAGGGCCTTGAGCGCATTGCGCTTGGCCGCTTCCCAGTCGTCCTGACGAAACACTGCAGCGGGGCGCAGACTCCACTCGGAGCGCATCTTTTCTAACATGACCTGGCTTTGCGGTGAGCCGTCGGCAAAGGCACCCGTCACCTGAAGGTCGAAAGCTGTCACCCGCGCCGGCTTGCCTGGATCAACGGCAAGGGAAACCTCCCATCTGCCATCCTTGTCCTGATGTTCAATTTCGGCTTCGATGCGCGGCGAAAAATACCCCTCGGTGGCGAGAAAACCACGAATCTGCTGCGGCGTCATCCTGACCAGCCGCCGCAACTGCGCCTCGCTCATGCGGTCGTTGCCCTGCCAGCGATAGAGATCCAGATTCTCCACCAGCAATTTGCGCTGATCTTCAGGCACCTTGAGCGTGATGTCATATTCAAGGCTGGCCGGCGCGTCGGCCGCACGCGCGACTTGCGCCGTGGCCAACAACGCCAGGCAACAACCCCACGCCAGACCAGCCAGTGCCGACAACCTCATGGAGTCTTATTGCCAATCCGGCGCAAGAGCTCCCACACCGGGATCGCGGCCAGACCACCGACCATCCCGGCCAGATAGCTGGGCATGACGAAGTCGAAAGCCATGAACCACAGGCGTCCCCCCGCAAAACTGGCGACCAGCATGGCGATGACCGTAACGATGAGTTTGTGCCATAGCTTCATGTATTGTTTTCCTTCATTCGAATCGGCATACGCCTTTTGTAGCAAATAAGGGCGCAAGCCGCAGTTCCAAGCCATTCGGGGATTCAATCAGGCAGGTCCGGCCGTTGGTAGAATGCGCTCCCATGTTGAGCATATTCCTGACCCGTTGGCACTCTGCATTGCGCTGGTGGCGCTGATCGCCTGCGCCAGTGGTTTCTTCATGCGCCGGGGCCATCCCGGATAGCCGGGAAACAAGCCTTCTACCGCACAAAACCGTACAAAATAAGAGTTAGGACATTTTATGCTGCTGATGATCGACAACTATGACTCCTTCACCTACAACCTCGTTCAATATTTCGGCGAACTGGGCGAGGACGTGCGCGTGTTTCGCAACGATGCCATCACGCTAAAGGAAATCGCCGCCATGCGGCCGGCGCGGCTGGTGATCTCACCCGGCCCCTGCTCACCGAAAGAGGCGGGCATCTCGGTGGCGGCGATTCAGGAATTCGCCGGCAAGCTGCCGATCCTCGGCGTCTGCCTCGGCCATCAGAGCATCGGCTATGCCTTCGGCGGCGAAATCATCCATGCGCAGAAGCTCATGCACGGCAAGCTGTCTCCGGTGCATCACCTGAACACAGGAGTGTTCGCCGGCCTGCCCAATCCCTTCACCGCCACGCGCTACCACTCGCTGGCGATCCGGCGCGATACCCTGCCTGCCTGCCTCGACATCACCGCCTGGACCGATGACGGCGAGATCATGGGCGTGCGGCACAAGGAATTTGCGGTACAGGGCGTGCAGTTCCATCCCGAATCCATCATGACCGAGCATGGCCACGCCATGCTGAAAAACTTCTTGCAGGGCTGAGCCGTCGGCCGGATAATAGCCATCTAGATAGCCATTTCGGAGAATGCTATGGACAGGACTTGTTCGATCGCAGAAGCGCGTAACGATCTTTCCGGCGTTGTCCGCGAAGCGGAAGCTGGCCGACCGGTGACGTTGTCGCGGCGCGGACGGCCGGTCGCGGTCATCGTTTCCACGCGTGACTATGCGCGCGTCGCCGACAGCCGGCGGACCGTGGCCGAAGCCATCGATGAATTCCGCGACCGGCACGCCGCCGCGCTCGCCGATGAAAACTGGCTGCCGGAACGCGACCAGTCGCCGGGAAGAGCGCCTTGGCAGCCCTGAGCACAGCTTTGAGCTATCTGCTCGATACCAACATCCTTTCCGAAGCCACGCGCACCACGCCGGATGCTGGTGTCTTGTCACGCCTGCGGCGGGCTGGAGAGCGCCTAGCCACCTCCGCCATCACCTGGCATGAACTGCATCATGGCCTGGCTCTGTTGCCCGCCTCCCGCAAACGCGAGGCCATCGCCGCCTATCTCGATGGGCTGCGGCAAGCTGAACTGGCGATCCTGCCCTATACCGCCGAGGCAGCGGAATGGCATGCAAGCGAACGCTCCCGCCTCGCCGCCAAGGGTTTGACGCCGCCATTCGTTGACGGCCAGATTGCCGCCATCGCCCATACCAACAAGCTGACGCTGGTTACCCGCAACGTCGGCGATTTCAAACATTTTTCCGGCCTGAAAATCCAGAACTGGTTTTCCGGCAACTGATTTGGAGACATAGTCATGATCACAGCCCAGGAGGCGCTCCAGCGCACCATCGAACACCGCGAAATCTTCCATGACGAGATGCTGCATCTGATGCGGCTGATCATGGCCGGCGAAATCACGCCGGTGATGACCGCGGCCATCCTTACCGGCCTGCGCGTCAAGAAGGAAACCATCGGCGAGATCGCCGCCGCCGCCAGCGTGATGCGCGAGCTGTGCACCAAGGTCGAGGTGCCGGGCAATAATAATTTTGTCGATATCGTCGGCACCGGCGGCGACAGTTCGCACACCTTCAATATCTCTACCGCGACTGCCTTTGTTGTCGCGGCGGCCGGCGGCACGGTCGCCAAGCATGGCAACCGCAGCGTCTCGTCGAAATCCGGCTCGGCCGACGTGCTCGAAGCGCTCGGCGCGAAGATCGACCTGCAGGCGCCGCAGGTGGCGAAATGCATCCAGGCCATCGGCATGGGCTTCATGTTCGCGCCCAACCACCACCCGGCGATGAAGAACGTCGGCCCGGTGCGCCGCGAAATGGGCGTGCGCACCATCTTCAACATCCTCGGCCCGCTCACCAATCCGGCCGGCGCGCCCAACACGCTGATGGGCGTGTTCCACCCCGATCTGGTCGGCATCCAGGTGCGCGTGATGCAGTTGCTCGGCGCAAATCATGTGCTGGTCGTGCATAGCCAGGACGGCATGGACGAAATCTCCCTCGGCGCCGCCACGCTGGTCGGCGAACTGAAGGATGGCAAGGTCACCGAATATGAAATCCATCCGGAAGACTTCGGCCTGGCGATGGTCTCCAACCGCAGCCTGAAAGTATCCGATCCTGCCGAATCGCAGCTCATGCTGCTCGCTGCCCTGGAAAACCAGGAAGGCCCGGCGCGCGAGATCGTCGTGTTCAACGCCGGCGCGGCCCTCTACGCTGCCAACCTCGTCGCCGACATCGGCGCCGGCATCGACATGGCCCGCCAGACCATCGAAAGCGGCGCGGCACGCAAGAAGGTCGATGAGTTTGTCGCCTTCACCAACAAAGTATGAGCGACATCCTCGACAAGATCCTCGCGGTCAAGCGCGAGGAAGTCGCCGCAGCACAGGCTGCAAAACCGCTCGCGACTGTTCGCACGGAAGCTGAAGCTCAACCCGCCCCGCGCGACTTCGTCGGCGTAATCCGGGCAAAAGTCGGCGTGACCGAAGGGAATCCCCTTTTTGGGACTGGTGGGACGGCGATCATTGCGGAAATCAAGAAAGCCAGCCCGTCGAAAGGCGTGATCCGCCCCGACTTCCACCCCGCCGCAATCGCCGCCGACTACGCACAGCACGGCGCCGCCTGCCTGTCAGTGCTCACTGACCGTCAATTCTTTCAGGGCGCCCCGGAATATCTCCAGGCTGCCCGCGCCGCCTGCACCCTGCCGGTGCTGCGCAAGGACTTCATGATCGACCCGTATCAGGTCTATGAAGCCCGCGCGATGGGTGCCGACGCCATCCTGCTGATCGTCGCCGCGCTCGACGACACGCAGATGCAGGAACTCGAAGAACTCGCCCACGGCCTCGGCATGGCGGTACTGGTCGAGAGCCACGACGCCGGCGAACTCGACCGCGCGCTCAAACTCAAGACCCCGCTGATCGGCATCAACAACCGCAACCTGCGCACATTCGAAGTCAGCCTCGACACCACACTCGCGCAGCTTTGCCGCATCCCCGCCGACCGCATCGTCGTCACCGAATCGGGCATCCACTCGACCGCCGACGTCGCGCTGATGAAGCAGCATGGCGTCAACGCCTTCCTCGTCGGCGAAGCCTTCATGCGCGCGCCCTCGCCCGGTGCCGAACTGGCGCGGTTGTTCGGCTTCTAGCCGCCGAGCCAACTATCAGCGCCATCCCGCCAGCGCCGACTTTTACCGCGAAGGAAACACCATGGTCCTGCTCGAATTCTCCATGTCGCCCATGAGCCAGGGGGAAAGTGTCAGCCCCTATGTGGCCCGCTCGCTCGACATCATCGACAAGAGTGGCCTGCCCTACCAGCTGACGCCGATGGGCACCATCATCGAAGGCGAATGGGCCGAGGTCATGGCCGTCGTCACCGCCTGCTTCGAGGCGATGCGCAGCGATTGCGGCCGCATCGGCACCAGCATCAAGATCGACTATCGCGCCGGCCCTGCCAGCCGCATGCAGTCGAAGATCGACGCAGTCGAAACCAGGCTCGGTCGCAAGCTCTCCACCTGAGCGACGGCGCCGCAATGGCCATGGTCGGCTGCAGTCATCACCCTGTGGCCTAGCTGAAACATCCGCATTTGCAATCCTGACTATGCATTGGAGTAATTTCTCATGACCCCGATTCACGTCGAAGTCGCCATCATTGGTGCAGGCACCGCTGGTCTGGTCGCCTACCGGGCCGCGCGAGCCCATACTGATTCAGTGTTATTGATTGAAGGCGGCGTCTATGGCACCACGTGCGCCCGCGTCGGTTGCATGCCCAGCAAATTGCTGATTGCCGCAGCTGAAGCTGCGCATCAAGCGCGCCATGCCGATCCCTTCGGCGTGCGGGTTAAAGATGTAGTCGTTGACGGCGCAGCGGTGATGGCCAGGGTGCAAAGTGAACGGGACCGCTTTGTCGGATTCGTGCTGAAGTCGGTTGATTCCCTTCCGCAAGTCGACCGTCTAATGGCAAAGGTCAGCTTTAAGGATGCCAATGCCCTGCTGACCGAGCAGGGCCAGTCGATTCACGCCCAGCGCATCGTCATCGCCACCGGCAGCATTCCGGTTCTGCCGCCGCTGTTGCAAGGAATAAAAACGCATTTGCTGACCAACGAAAACATATTCGATTTGCCAACCTTGCCGAAGAGCCTGGTGGTATTTGGCCCGGGGGTGCTCGGGATGGAACTGGGCCAGGCGATGAGTCGACTGGGAGTGAAGGTCAAAATGTTCGGCATCGGCGGAAGTGTTGCTGGCATTCGTGATCCGGAGATTCGCGACTACGCCAATCAGGTTTTCAATGAAGAGTTCTACCTGGATGCGTCGGCACAGGTGAAATCAGTCACGGAGACTGCCACCGGGGTCGATGTTCATTACCTGCATCGGGACGGCACCTGGCAAACCGAGCAATTCGATTATGTGCTGGCGGCGACCGGTCGTGCACCGAATATCGCCGGATTGGGATTGAAGAACTCCGGACTGCAGCTGAATGAACGTGGCGTGCCGCTGTTTGACCGCCTCACCCTGCAGTGCGGCAGCAGCCCGATCTTTATCGCCGGCGACGCCAGCAACGAGATTCCCCTCTTGCACGAAGCTGCCGATCAGGGGCGCATTGCCGGCGCGAATGCCGGGCGTTATCCCGACGTGCAAGCGGGCTTGCGACACACGCCGCTGGCCGTGGTGTTCACCGAACCGCAAGTGGCAACGGTCGGATTCAATCTGGACCAGTTGAACCAGCACTTCAAGGATCGCTTCGCCACGGGACGGGTGTCCTTCGAGGACCAGGGGCGCAGTCGCGTCATGCTGCGTAACAAAGGGATTCTGAAAATCTATGCCGAGCAGGGCAGCGGCCTGTTTCTGGGAGCGGAAATGTTCGGCCCGGCCGCCGAGCATATCGGGCACCTGCTGGCTTGGGCGGCGCAAAATCGCATGACGGTGTCCAAAATGCTGGAAATGCCCTTCTATCATCCGGTCATCGAAGAGGGGTTACGCACCGCTCTAAGCGACCTGAACCATTCCCTGCACATCGACTCTGAAGTGATAGAGCAGTGCATGGATTGCGGGCCCGGCGCCTGAATCTGCCAACCGTGAAACAATCGATGGACCGATACATAATTCCCCAGACAACGAGAAAACAGGAGAGCACCATGCAGGTCCTAATCAATACCGACCATAACATCGAAGGTTACGAGGCGCTGACTACTCACCTCAAAGGCTTAGTAGAGAGCGCCATGAACCGGATCAGCGCTCATGTCACGCGGGTTGAATGCCATCTGACTGATGAGAATGGCCACAAGAGCGGCGGGAACGACAAGCGCTGTGTGATGGAAGCCCGTCTCCAGGGTCATCAGCCCATAGCTGTCACTCACCACGCAGCGACCGTGCACCAAGCCGTCGACGGCGCTGCACAAAAATTGACCCGACTGGTCGAGAGCACGATCGAGCGACGGCGCGATCACAACAATCAAACGCCTCCCCCCGCCCAGGAGCCGCAAATTCCGGAGGACTGACGAGCGACACTCGGCAGGGCAGGTCTGCGAACGTCCCGAGGCAACGGGGCGCCTGCCCGATGTCATGGCGCGTGCGTGCCATGACGCATGGCAGACACCGGGAACGGCGTCTATACTGCATGCCATGCAAATCGAATTGCCAGGGCTGCACTTGGGTCCGTCACACCGGCGCAGGCCGGTGTCCAGCTTGTTGATTTTTCATGGATTCCGGCCTGCGCCGGAATGACGACATCCCCTTAGGGAAAACCTATCGACATGATTGACACACCCAACTGGACGGATAGGTACCGGAAGGTCGAAGATGGTCGTGCGACAACAACTCGTGTTGTTAGTTAATCAAGGAGGTAACACCATGTCCGAAAACAAATGTCCGTTTGTACACAAAGCCGGTAGCGGCACCTCGAACCAGGATTGGTGGCCGAACCAGCTGCACCTCGAAATCCTGCACCAACATACCCCCGCATCCAGCCCGATGGGCGAGGACTTCAACTACGCCGAGGAATTCAAGACCCTCGACCTCAAGGCCGTGAAGAAAGACCTCACCGCCCTGATGACCGACTCGCAAGAGTGGTGGCCCGCGGATTACGGCCACTATGGGCCTTTCTTCATCCGCATGGCCTGGCACAGCGCCGGCACCTACCGCACCGGTGACGGCCGCGGCGGCGCCGGCCACGGCAACCAGCGTTTCGCCCCGCTCAATAGTTGGCCCGACAACGTCAGCCTCGACAAGGCGCGCCGGCTGCTGTGGCCGATCAAGCAAAAATACGGCAAGAAAATCTCCTGGGCCGACCTGATCATTCTTGCCGGCAACGTCGCCATGGAATCGATGGGCTTCAAGACCTTCGGCTTTGCCGGCGGGCGCGAGGACATCTGGGCGCCGGAGATCGACGTCTACTGGGGCAATGAAGAAAAGTGGCTGGACGACAAGGCCCGCTTTGCCGACGGACGCGACCTCGAGAACCCCCTCGCCGCCGTTCAGATGGGCCTGATTTACGTCAATCCGGAAGGCCCTGGTGGCCAACCCAATACGCTCGAATCCGGCCGCTTGGTACGCGAGACCTTCGCGCGCATGGCGATGAACGACGAAGAAACGGTGGCGCTCACCTGCGGCGGCCACACCTTTGGTAAATGCCACGGCGCCGGTCCGGCCACGCACGTGGGGCCGGAACCCGAAGCCGCGCCCATCGAACAACAGGGGCTGGGCTGGAAGAGCAGCTTCAAGAGCGGCAAGGGTGGCGACACGATCAGCAGCGGCCTGGAAGGTTCCTGGACGCCGACGCCGACCAAGTGGGACATGAGCTATCTGGATGTGCTGTTCGGCAACGATTGGGTGAATTCCAAGAGCCCGGCAGGTGCCTGGCAGTGGACGCCGAATCGGGCGACGGACAGCAATATGGCCCCGGCCGCGCACGATGCCTCGAAAAAGGTGCCGATCATCATGACCGATGCGGACATGGCGATGCGCATGGACCCGATCTATGAGCCGATTGCACGGCGCTTCCACAAGAATCCGGATGAATTCGCCGACGCCTTCGCCCGCGCCTGGTTCAAGCTGACCCACCGCGACATGGGACCGAAGTCGCGTTATCTCGGCCCCGAAGTGCCTGCGGATGACCTGGTCTGGCAAGACCCCATTCCCGCCGTCGATCACAAGCTGATCGACGAGAAGGACATCGCCGCCCTCAAGGCCAAGGTCCTGGCATCCGGGCTGAGCGTTGCGGAGCTGGTCTCTACAGCCTGGGCCTCGGCGTCGACGTTCCGCGGTTCCGACAAGCGTGGCGGCGCCAACGGCGCGCGCATCCGTCTTGCGCCGCAAAAGGATTGGGCAGCCAACCAGCCGAAGCAACTGGCCAGCGTACTGGGCAAGCTCGAAGGTATTCAGCGTGAGTTCAACGCTGGCGGCAAGAAGGTCTCGATGGCCGACCTCATCGTGCTGGCCGGCTGCGCCGGTGTCGAAGCTGCGGCAAAGAAAGCGGGCCAGGCAGTGACAGTACCGTTCACGCCGGGTCGCATGGACGCCACGCAGGAACAGACCGATACGGAAGCCTTCAGCGTGCTCGAACCGATCACCGATGGCTTCCGCAACTACCAGAAGGCCAAATACTCCGTCGCGGCCGAGGAGTTGCTTCTCGACAAGGCGCAGTTGCTGACGCTCAGCGCGCCCGAGATGACGGTGCTGGTCGCTGGCATGCGCGCGCTGAACGCGAATGTCGGCCAGTCCAAGCACGGCGTCTTCACCAAGCAGCCGGGGGCACTCACCAACGACTTTTTCATCAACCTGCTCGACATGGGCACGACCTGGAAGCCCGTTTCCGACGCCGGGGACGAGTTCGAAGGGCGTGACCGCAAGACCGACGCAGTCAAATGGACCGCCACCCGCGTCGATCTGGTCTTCGGTTCGAACTCCCAACTCCGGGCCATCGCAGAAGCCTATGCGTGCGGCGACGCGCAGCAGAAGTTCGTGCAAGACTTCGTGGCAGCCTGGAACAAGGTGATGAACCTGGATCGCTTCGACCTAGCGTAATCCGCGCAGACGGGACTTAACCGTCCCACATCGCGCAGCCTCGACCTGACATTGGCTTATGCCGAATCAGGTTGGGGTTGCGCGATTTTTTTGTCTACAGCAAGCAGGTGGCTGGCTCTATGTCTACCACTTGCGGTTACTGAGGAAAAGTCGGCGCTGGCGGGACGGCGGCTCCGCCTAGTATCCACCGCTACGCAACAGATTTTACAGATTATCCTTACTGCTCATCCGCTGGCTCTTCCGGCGGCGGCCCGCCGATCAGGTTGATCTTGTCCTGTTCCGACACCCGCAAGACAAAGCTGTTGCCGGCGGCCTGCTTGGCCAGCCAATCGGTCGGCGTGTAGATCGTCGGGCTGATGCTGCGGCCCAGGCGTTCTTCCACCGGCAACAAACGCTCCACCACGTCGCCGTAACCGAGGTTCTCGCCGATCAGCATCAGGTCGATATCGCTGCCGGCATGCTCGTTGCTCTTGGCGATTGAACCGAAGACGAATGCCCACACCAGCTGACCCGCCAAGGGTGCCAAGGAGGTACGCAAAGCCTCGCCGATGCCAAAAGTCTTGCGCACGATGCCCAGCAGCTCGCCATAGATCGGGCATTCCGGGTTGGCCTGATAGTGGGTCTGGTTGCCCTGACGGTTCAGGGTCAGAATGCCGGCCCTTTGCATGCGGTCCAGCTCGCGCATCAGGCTGCCCTTGCCGACCTGTGCCCAACGGGCAATCTCGTTGGCGTAAAAGCTCTGATCCGGCTTGCCATACAGCAGACCCAGCACCTTCTGTTGGGTGGCGGTAAACAAGGCATCGCTGAGCGGGATGGTCAGCATGGAGTTTTCAATAAGTCCCAAAATGGGAATGATAGTTCCCTTTTTGGGACTTATCAAGTTATCCGTCCATCACAGCGCTTTGATATCGGTGGCAGGAGGCCGACCGCCGATAAATTCTCGGCTCAGGCCGGTCAGGCAGACTTTGAGACCGAGGGGAATGCAATCTGACCTGCTGGTTCTCGGCCTGAGCCGGCGTAGTGATTCCTACCGAGTGATGTCAGCTATATGTTCGTGCTTAGGATGGGGAGTTGAACGATCATATTTTCAATCTTTCACCCTGAGCGCTCGTAACAATCATTTAGGTATTGGTTAGGAAAGTCTGTAACTCATTGATTGATATTATTTCATCACTCGCTTATGATAGTGAGTAATTTTACTCATTAGTGTAATTTCAATGATTCCATCCTACCAACGCCCCGAAACCGAAACGCTGCAAGAACGGCTACGCGAGCTGCCGCGATTTCTGATCGTTGTCGCTGGCCCACGCCAGGTTGGCAAAACGACATTGGTGCGCGGCGTACTTGCAACCTATCCGCCGGAACGTTATTCCTTCGTCGCCGTGGATGCTCCGGATGATGCTTTCTTGGCAAGCGCCGATCCAACTTCTACGACTACCAGGCACCAAGTGGCGGCGCCCCGCGACAGCGCTTGGTTGATCGACATCTGGCAACGAGCAAGAACAGCGGCGAAGGGAAGCGGGGATGGCCACATTCTTGTCCTCGACGAAATCCAAAAGATTCCGCGCTGGTCCGATACCGTGAAAGGCTTGTGGGATGGCGACCGCGCCGAGGGGCTGGCGCTGCACGTCGTCTTGCTCGGCTCGTCGCCGCTGCTGATGCAGCAGGGCATGAGCGAAAGCCTTACTGGCCGCTTTGAGGTAATCCACCTCACCCATTGGTCTTTCCGAGAAATGGTCGATGCCTTTGACTTCGATCTGGAGGACTACCTCTATTTTGGTGGCTATCCCGGCAGCGCCCCCCTGATCCGTGATGAACCGCGCTGGCGCAATTACGTCAATACTGGCCTGATCGAGCCAAGCATCGAAAAAGACATTCTGATGATGACGCGGGTCGACAAGCCCGCGCTGCTGCGCCAGCTGTTTCATCTCGGCTGCCGCTACTCGGGGCAGGAACTTTCCTACACGAAGATGATGGGCCAGTTGCAGGATGCGGGAAACACCGTGACACTGGCCCACTACCTCGAACTGCTCGGTAACGCCGGTTTGATCCGTGGTCTGCAGAAGTACGCCGGACAACACCATCGCCGCCGTTCCTCATCACCCAAACTCAACGTGCTGAACATGGCACTGATGTCGGCCGGTTCCGGTTACACGAAAGCCGAAGCCCAGGCCGACCGCAGCTATCGCGGCCGCGTAGTGGAGAGCGCTGTCGGCGCACACCTGCACAACACGGCGACGTCGGACTGCCGCCTCCATTACTGGCGAGACGGTACCAACGAGGTGGATTTCGTCCTCGAACGCGGACAACGACTCGTTGCCATCGAAGTAAAAAGCGGTGCCGTGCCGGCACAACTGCACGGCCTTGATGCCTTCGAGCGCGAATTCGGCACCTGCCGCCACCTGTTGATCGGCCACGGTGGCATCCCTCTGGCCGAGTTCCTTTCCTATCCGGCGGAACACTGGTTTTGAGCCAAGTCGTCGATCCCAACCTGCTGGTGCCGCGTACCTGCACGACGCGCAACGAGCAAAACGGCGAACGCAAATGCCAGCCGCTGGAGGACTTTCGCCCCGTGCCGGCCTTTGTGCTGCTGGGCGACCCCGGTGCCGGCAAGACCAAATCGTTCGAGCGCGAGGCGGCGGCCACCGGCGGCCATTACCTCCGGGCGCGCACCTTCGCCACCCTCGAACCTAGCCCGCAACTTGCCGATAAGACGCTATTCATCGACGGCCTCGACGAAATGCGCGCGGCCGGTGGTGACGGCCGCACACCGCTGTACCAAGTGCGGCAGCATCTTGACCGCCTCGGTCGCCCGGCCTTCCGACTTTCATGCCGCGAGGCCGACTGGTACGGCGACAGCGACAGCGCCGCCCTGCTGGAGGTAGCGCCCGGCGGCTCGCTCGCCGTCCTGCACCTTGATCCGCTGAGCGACGCCGACATCGCCTTGCTGCTCGCACACAAGTTCGGTCGCACCGATCCGGCGGATTTCGTCCGTCAAGCCGAGCGCCACGGACTGGCCGACTTGCTACGCAATCCGCAGACGCTAACTCTGTTGGCTCGCGCTGTTGGCGAAACTTGGCCCGACGGCCGCCGCAAAACCTACGAACTCGCCTGCCAGCATCTGGCGCGGGAACTCAACCCGGAGCGCCGTGCGGCGACACGCGCCAATGCGCCAACAACAGACGCCCTGCTCGGTGCGACAGGCTTCCTCTGCGCCGTGCAACTGCTCGCGGGCATTGCCGGCTTTGCTCTTGACGATGAAGCGGTAGACGATCAGCACGCCCTTTGGCGCGAGCTTTTCCTTTCCCGCGACATGCCATTGCTGGACGCGCTGACCAGCGGCCTGTTTCAGCGCGACGAACTCGAACAACAGCGTATCCCCGTCCATCGCAGCATCGCCGAATTCCTCGGCGCGCGATATTTGGCAGCGCTGATCGACACCCAAGGTTTGCCGCTTGGTCGCGTCGTTGCGCTGATGGCTGGCGAGGACGGTGGCATCGTGCCCGACCTGCGCGGCTTGGCCGCCTGGCTCGCCGTGCATTGCCGCAGCGCGCGTGCTGAACTCGTCGAGCGCGATCCGCTCGGTGTCGTGCTCTATGGCGACGTGCGCGATTTCCCGACTGACGATAAGCGCCGTGTACTCTCTGCCTTGCGGAGCGAGGCAGAGGGCTACGCAAATTTCCGCTTTCAGGACTGGGCTGCCGCGCCATTCGGTGCCCTGTCCGCGCCGGACATGGTGCCAATGTTTCTGGAACTGCTTGCTTTACCCTCGCGCAAAGAATCGGACATAGCGCTGCTCGACTGCGCGCTGGATGCACTGCACTACGGACCGCCGCTGGTCGACTTGGCCACGGATGCAACCAGGCTTGAATTCCTTCTCGACGCAGCCGCGCGCGACGCCAGCTATCCTGAGCACATCCGCCACTCTGCCCTGAAGATTCTGCTGCGCGACCTGCCGCGCAACGCCACTCGCCTTGTTGCCATTGCCAGAGGCGCGCAAGCCGGAATAATCGAGGACAAGGACAACCAGTTGCTCGATCGATTGCTGACGGAACTATTTCCCGAGATCATCCGGCCGGCGGAAGTGTTCGACTTCCTGCACCAGGAAAAGAAAGATCGCCTCATCGGTGACTATCGTATGTTCTGGGGCCACCATCTGCCGGAAAGTGCGCAGACGGAAACGCTGCCAGAACTTCTTGACCAGTTGGCGCAACGAAGTCCAACCTTGCGCAAATCGCTTGAAGATTATCAGGTCGACCGCATGGCAGGCGGACTGCTGGCGCGCGCGCTTGAAACACACGGCGACACCGTCGACGATGCGCGGCTGTATGCCTGGCTGGGCGCCGGACTCAACGAATACGGAAATCCACACATCGACAGCGAGCACTGGAAGCGGGTGGCCGCGTGGCTAGCGGCACGATCGGAACGCTACAAGGCAGTGCTGCTCGCGGGAGTTGCAAGCTGCATCGGCAAGGAGGATCTCTGGCCCTGCCTGTTCCACAGTTCGTCTCGCCTGTATGGTGCGGAGCCACCGGCCGACATCGTCCCTTGGTATCTCGAACGGGCGGCGGCCGAAACACATGCCGAATTCAAGCGCCACTACTTCTCACTGGCGGCAAGGCGGCTAGTTGGTCAGGGCGGACAGGATTGGCTCACATTTGACGCTTTGAACTATCTTGGCACGTGGATCGAGGTGCATCCTGAATTCGAGCGTGATTTGGAGCCTTTCGCTTCTTGCCACGTCGAAGACTGGCGCAAGGACGATACAGCCAGACGGCGCGAATGGGACGAGGATCGCAAACAACGGAAAGACGGCTGGTGCCGCCGTTTTCGCGAGCATCTCAAAGCGATCCGTGACGGCACTGCCCACCCGCAAATCCTGCACGAACTTGCGCAGGTCTACCTCCGGAAATTTCTTGACATCGAAGGCGAAACGCCACGCGAGCGCCTGGCCGATTTTCTCGGCGGTGATGAAGAACTCATCGAAGCCGCCTATGCCGGTTTTCGCCGCTCCCTCGATCGCGACGACCTACCCAGTGTTACCGAGATCATTGATCTCGAAGCAAAAGGTCGCATGCACTTCATCCGCCAGCCTTGCTTGGCCGGCATGGAGGAACTCTACGGCAACGATCCCGCGGCGGCCCTGCAACTCGACGACGAAGTGCTGCACAGGCTGCTGACCTTTCGCCTTACCTGGGTCGCCGAGAAGGATTCGGACTGGTTTACTGCCTTGATCAAGGCTAGGCCTGCGCTGGTTGCCGAAGCACTCGTTGCCTACGCCTTGCCGCTGCTGCGCATGGGGCGCGAGCACTTGCACGGCATGTGGCAACTCGCCTACGACGCCGACTTCGCCCCGGTTGCGCGCGCGGCCCTGCCCGATCTGCTCAACGGGTTCCCGCTGCGGGCCAAGAACCAACTGCTGGCGAACACGCTCGATCCGCTGCTCAAGGCCGCGCTGCGCTATCTTGACCGCCCGACGTTGGCCCCCATCGTCTCGGCGCGTCTAGCACAGGGCAGCATGAGCACAGCGCAACGCGTGTATTGGCTGGCATGCGGTATCCTGATCGCACCGCAAACGTATGAAGCATTGCTTGCCGCCCACATTGGCAAGAGCAAGACCTTGGCCGCGCACCTGGGTGGTTTCCTGCATGGTCGTGAATGGCGCCCTGACTGGAGAGACAGCCTGCCAGAATCTACGCTGGCGATGCTGATTGAACTGCTGGCGCCGGGCAGTCCTCCAGAGCGTTCGATGGGCACACACTGGGTCAGCCCGGCAATGCAGACCGCTGAGGAGGTACGCGCCTTTATCGACGCCCTGGGTGGCAACCCTGACGACCGTGCCCGGCAACAACTGGAACGGCTGCTGGCGATTCCGAAGCTGATGCCATGGCACAACCGCCTGCGGCATGCCGCCCACACGCAACGTGTCGCGCGGCGCATGGCCGGTTTCCGCCACCTCGAAGTCACCGAGGTATGCCACACCCTCGCCAACCGCGAGCCGGCCAATGCCGCCGATCTCGCGGCGCTGTCTTACGCGCATTTGCGCGATCTGGCCTACAAGATTCGCGATGGCAGCACCAACGATTACCGGCAGTACTGGAGCTACGGTGTTAACGGCAAGCCAGAGCGACCGAAGCCGGAGAACGACTGCCGCGACATACTGCTCTCCGACTTGTCCGAACGCCTCGGCCGGCTCGGCGTCGATGCGGTTAAAGAATGCTATTACGCCGATGACAAGCGCGCCGATATCCGCGTCTCCTTCGGTGGTGCGCAGGGCATCAACGTGCCCATCGAGATCAAGAAGGACAACCACTCCGATCTGTGGCGCGCGATACGCGAACAGCTGATCGAACGCTACACCCGCGATCCTGGCGCCGATGGTTTCGGCATCTATCTGGTGTTCTGGTTTGGCGGCAAGGATATGCCGTTGCCCCAGGAAGGAAAAAAACCGCGTAGCGCGGCCGAACTCGAAGCGCGCCTGCGACAGACACTCACCGTCGAGGAGAGTCGCCGCGTCCGCGTCTGTGTGATCGACTCTGCGCTGCCCTGATATTCAAAGGTGGAAGATCACCATAGGGGTGAAGCGGAAACGTCACAACAGTCTGCGACTGTGTATGTCCAGTTAACTGCTCATAGCCATCGGTATTTTTCGTGATATCACCAACCGCTCAGGCCAACAAACCGTCACACATAACCCGCAATCGCCGTCCTGCCAGCGCCGACTTTTGAAGGCGGTTTGTCTCTCCCCGCCGAGCCACCGCGCAAGACAAGCGGCTGATTCGGCCCACGCCCCGCGAGAGGTATATTGGGCGCTGATACGCGAAACGGGGGATGCCGCCATGTATTTCATCAGTTCCGCTACCTTCAGATTTCTCGAGCAGCTCGCCGACCACGGTAAATTGGGGCTGACCCAGATTACGCTCCGGTAAATGAAGGCAGGTGCCTTGAGCGTCAGCTGTAGTTCGCATTCACGGCCCTGAACGCCGGGCTGTGCTGTTCGGCAGTATCCACGGGCACCAGTTCAAATGGCAGCGCGGCCTCTTCGAGGAACAGGGCAAGCTGCATCGGGTTCGGGGTCGGGTGGTAGTAGAACTTCAACAGGGATTCTGCCTTTTTCCGTTTTAGATAAGCGTCTCAAGCAACGTTTTCAGGTGCCAGTTTGTCTTGGGTTTTCAGATCGAAATCAGACGCGTCGTGGCGTTCGTGCAGTTGTTCCGCAGGCTCACCCCAATTGCGGTTCACTTTGCGTCCGCGCTGGACGGCCGGGCGTTCAAGGATTTCTTCGGCCCAGCGACGCAGGTTCTTGTAGCTTTCGACCTGGAGAAACTCGCCCGCGCCGTAGGCATTGCCCAGCACCAGGTTGCCGTACCAGGGCCAGGTGGCCATATCGGCGATGGTGTATTCGTCTCCGCCCAGATATCGGTGCCCGGACAATTCGCGGTCGAGTACGTCCATCTGGCGCTTCACCTCCATGGTGAATCGGTTGATCGGGTATTCGAATTTCTCGGGCGCGTAGTTGTAGAAATGCCCGAACCCGCCGCCCAGATAGGGCGCTGCGCCCTGCAGCCAGAAAAGCCAGTTCAGGACCTCCGTGCGCGCCGCCGCTTCCTTGGGCAGGAAATGCCCGAATTTCTCGGCCAGATAGAGAAGGATGGCGCCGCTTTCAAAGACCCGACTGCCCGTTTCGGTATCCAGGAGCGCCGGGATTTTCGAGTTGGGATTGACTTCGACGAAGCCCGTCGAAAACTGCTCGCCCGCGCCAATCCGGATCAGGTGGGCGTCATATTCCGCGCCCGTCTCTCCCAGAGCCAGCAACTCTTCGAGCAGGATGGTGATCTTCTGGCCATTGGGCGTAGCCAACGAATATAGCTGCAAGGGATGCTTCCCGCGCGGTAGCGTGGCCTCGTGCGTGGGCCCGGCAATCGGGCGGTTGATCTTGGCCCATTCGCCGCCGTTTTCGGCGTCCCAGGTCCAGACCTTGGGTGGTTGGTATTTGCTGGTGTCAGACATGATCTTGAATTCCTCAAGGTTTGTTATGCGCGCTCAATCGTGAATTGCGGCCAACGGTTCCAGGATGCGCGTGTAGTTTTCGACTCCTTGCGCATCAGTCACCCAGTGGCGATGGTTAAAGATTATGCCGGTACGCCGCGAATGCCCTGGCTCTGCATGTAATTTTCTGCATTGCGCACGTCTGCAAAATCAGCAAAATCAAAGTGGCCAGAATCCAATTAGAGTGTGCCTATCATTGCCTGACAAGGCGCTTGACCTCGCTCCCTTCGGTCGCTGGACGCTGCGCTATACAGCCGTCAGCGTTACGTTGATGGTCTGCTTTCCATTGGCCGCAATCGCCGACCTGCCAGCGCCGACTTTTGCTGACCCAACAGCAAAGCGGCCAGATTCCTCGACGGATCAGGACAAAGCAATATCAGACCAGCTTAATTTCTTTGTTTTGATTTCAATCAATCAATTAATCGCCCGGTTACGGCAACATCCGGGCAATTTTTTCGGGTCTTTACAAACTCGAACGATTCACTATCCCTACAGGAGAGCCTCTGTGGCCATCAATAAAAAAGCCTCTGCCGGTCCGGTCAAGGATTCCGCATCCGAATGCGTGGCGCAGCCAGCATCGGCGGATCCTTCCAAGGCAGTTCTGAAAACATCGCGGCGCGACTTCCTGAGGGCGGGCGGCATGCTGAGCATGTCGTCGCTGATGGGAGCTGGCGCGCTCATGGCGCAATCCGACGACACCAAGGCTACCGTCGAATGGGCCGAGCATTTTCAGAAGAACTACCGCCTGATGACGCAGAAAGAGAAGAACGAGGCACGCCTGCGGCTTGAAAAGCGCTACTCCGCGGAGTACGGCAAGCAAGTCAGCGTCGACACTGCCGATGCCCAACCCGGCGTGCTCATGGGGTATGCCCTGAACATCAGAAAGTGCATCGGTTGCCGCCGCTGCGTTCATGCCTGCGTCGAAGAAAACAACCAGTCGCGCGGCAAGCAACGCGCAGGCGAAAAGATCGAGTGGATCCAAGTGCTGCGCATGGAGCGCGGCGAGTTCTCCGCCGACAAGATGAACCACGGCTATCCCGATGGCCTGGGCATCCAGGTTGGCGGCAATGCCTACACCCCGGCTGGCCAGATACTCGAAGGGCAATACCACTACGAACCTGAGGCGGTGCCGGAAAAAGATGCCACCTACATGCCGATCGCCTGCATGCAGTGCGAGAAGCCGCCCTGCGTCAAGGTCTGCCCGGTACGCACGACCTACCGCGAGGCCGACGGCCCGGTGGTGATCGACTACAACTGGTGCATCGGCTGCCGCATGTGCATGGGTGCCTGCCCCTACTGGGCACGTCGCCTCAACGTCACCAACCCGGTCCTGCCCAAGGAGGAGATGAACCCGGTGACACACTATCTCGGCAACCGGCCACGCATGCGTGGCGTCGTCGAGAAATGCCACTGGTGCCTGCAGCGCACCCGCCAGGGGCGTTACCCGGCCTGCGTCGAGGTCTGCCCGGTCGGTGCCCGCAAGTTCGGCAACTTGCTCGACCCGGAAAGCGAAGTGAGTCTGATCCTGGCGCGGAAGAACGTGTTCCGCCTCAAGGCCGAACTCAATACCTTCCCAAAATTCTTCTACTTCTACGATTGAGGAGCGGGCCGTGCTAACCAGTTTCGTTTCCGACTATATGCGTTACGTCCTCAAGGGCGGCACGAAGTTTTATGCCTGGATGGGCTCACTTGCGGTGCTCATCGTCGGCATGATGTATGTCTTCTACCTGCAAAATACCGATGGCCTGATCGTCACCGGCATGACCAGCCAGATTCACGACGGTCTGTATTTCGCCAACCTGGTCTTCCTCGTTGGCGTGGCGGCCGGGGCGGTGACCATCGTCTTTCCTGCCTATGTCTACCATCACGAGGGCATGCACAAGGTGACGGTGCTCGGCGAAATGCTGGCGATCGCCGCAGTGTGCATGGTCATGATGTTCGTGTTCGCCCACATGGGCCGGCCCGACCGCCTCTGGCACATGCTTCCGATCATCGGCATCTTCAACTTCCCGCACTCGATGCTGGCGTGGGATGTGCTGGTACTGAACGGCTATCTCATCCTCAACTTCATCTGCGGCTTCTATTACCTGTGGGTGAAATACACGGGCGGCAAGATCAACAACAGATTCTTTATGCCACTGGTGTATGTCTCGATCGTCTGGGCACTCTCCATCCATACCGTGACGGCCTTCCTGATCGCGACGATGCCGGCACGTCCGATGTGGTTTCACAGCATGATGCCGATCCGCTTCATCGTCACGGCGTTTGCGGCCGGCCCCGCCCTGATCATCCTGGCCTTCATCGTCATTCGCAAGAACACCAAGATGTGGGTCGATGACAGTGCCATCGACCTGCTCGCGACCATCGTCACCTGGTGCCTGGGGCTCGCGATCTTCCTGACCATGTCGGAAATCGTCGTCGAGCTTTACGCCCGCACCGAACACGCCAATGGCCTCTATTACCTGATGTTCGGCCTGCACGGACTGACCAATCTGGTGCCCTGGTTCTGGAGTTCCGTGATCCTCATGGTCGGTTCCTTCCTGTTGCTGATATTTCCCACCATCCGCAGGAACTATAAGCTGCTGCCGATCCTCTGCTTCACGACATTTGCCGGCATCTGGATCGAGAAAGGCATGGGCCTGATCGTGCCCGGCTTCATCCCGTCCCCGATCGGCGAAGTTTCCCAGTACTACCCAAGTTTCGTCGAAGTCATCATGACCATCGGCATCTGGGCATGCGGTTTCTTCATCCTGACCATCCTGCTGAAGGGTGCCATCGGCATCCTGCTGGGCGACATCAAATACAGCGGCGCCAAGGCCGTTGTGACGAAGTGAGGCAACGGTTATGAATAATTTTGTATTCCATACGATGATCCTCGCCTTCTGCTGCGAGATGGCCTCCACCGCAGTTGCCGCGGATGCGGCGCCGGAACCGGCGAAAGACACAGCGAAGGAACCCGTGGTCTGTTTCGAGAGCCGCAAGGGTGCGTCGGAAATCACCCAGCGTGACATCAAGCCGGGCTTGCCCAACGTGAAGTGTTCGCCGACCACGGGGGCGGCACTCTGGTACGGCGATCCTTTCGAGGGTACCGTGCCCATGGGCAAAATGCCTTTGCTGGACAAGATCCCACCCGGACATGCCCTCGTCAAGCCGCGCTCGGACAAACTCGCCCTCCTGCCGCTGTGCAGCACCGCCTGCCATAACGGTGTTGGCCCCAGTTTCAGTCCACCGACCTTACCGAAGGACAAGAAGCCGACGCCGATTCCGACCATGGAAGGACTGCTGCCCGATGCCAAGGATTTGCAGCACGGTCGCGGCCGGATCTGGTGTCTGGATTGCCACCATACGACCAAGCGCAACATGCTCGTCGACAACTTCGGTGACCCGGTCAGCATCGACCAGCCGCAGATTCTGTGCGGCAAATGTCACGGCGACAAGATGCGCGACTGGCGCGACGGCATCCACGGCAAGCGCATTGGCGAATGGGCCAGCAACGGCAAGAAGCGCTGGTTTACCTGCACCGAGTGTCACAACCCACACAACGTGCAGGACGGTCATCGCAACCGCGGCTTCGTCCAGTTGCAGCCCGAACCGCCGCCGCAACTGCCCAAAGGCATGAAGGATGCCAAGTTCGAGAAGACGCATCCGATTCCGCACTGATGTCCGATTCGACTGATCAGCCGAATCCGGTCAGGGGCGACCCCACGTGGGTCGCCCCGGCGCTGACGCGCGAGGAAAAAACCCGCAATGTCGGCAAGACCCCCGTGTTCTTCGGGCCGCCGCTAGCCATCCTTACCGACGGCCAGAAAAACACCATGGAGATTAGCGGCAAGCTCAATCGCACCGCCGAACGTTATCTCGAAATCCAGCGTTACCACGGCCTCGAACTCAACGAGCCCGAACGCCAGTGCATCGCGCATATCTGCAACATCGGTTTCATGTCGCCGCTGGAGATCCGCGAATTGCCCTTCGAAGTACGCATGACATCATTTCAGTACGACGGCCTCGATAAGGAGGTGCTGGCGCAAAAGCTCGATGCGGCCAGTTTTGCCGACCTCGTAGTGGTCGTCGAATCGCTCGGATTCTGAGCGGGCCAAGGAAACAAGACCATGCCAAACCGCGTGCAGTGGGAGCCAAGCTTCAGCGTCGGACATGCAATCCTGGACGATCAGCACCAACATATCCTGGCGCTGTGCAATGTCCTGGCCGACCATTGCGCGTCGAACGACGGCGCAGGCGATGACGCAAAATTTCAGGAAACCTTCGATCAGCTGATGGCCTTCGCGCGCGAGCATTTCGCCGCCGAGGAGGCACTGCTCGTCGATTGCGCTTATCCAGAAATTGAAGATTCTCGGCACGAGTACGAGGAATTCTCATATCTGGCCGCCGAAATCGTCACGCCGGAAAATTTCGACAAGCTCGAACTCCAGCGTTTTCTTGCCCTCTGGTGGGTGGGCCATATCCTCGGCGCCGCCAAACAACAGGGCCCCTACCTGACGGCCTGAACGCAGGGCCGGGCCACCGTACCCCATGCGGGGCATTTCATCCCGCCAGCGCCGACTTTCAAAGACAAAGGACCGCGATTCGCAGCCCTTTGCATTGATCCGGACAGTGCCTTATTTGACGACCGCGTTCAGCTCGCCCTTCTTGTAACGGTTGCACTTCCGGACAGGTTCCCGTTCAAAACCCTGTATGAATAACTACTGAGTCACCCAGACTCTGGGGGGGGTAGGATATGTATGTCGCCTAGGCTTCCGATAGCGAATCAGGGCGACAGACGTCGTTACAGAACCCAACAGCTGAACGAGGAGGAATCATGGCAAACGTGAATACCGACAAGTATCTGGAAAACAACAAGCTGTACGCCAGTGGCCAAGCCGTACACAAACCTGCCCACCCGGGAAAGCAACCAATCAATCCGGCCAAGCACGTCGCGGTCGTCGCATGCATGGATGCGCGCATCGACGTGGAGGATTTGCTCGGCCTGCAGACCGGAGACGCGCACATCATCCGCAATGCCGGTGGCGTGGTGACCGACGACACGATCCGCTGCCTCATCATCTCGCACCATCTGCTCAATACCAACGAGATCATACTGATCCACCATACGCGTTGCGGCATGCTAGCTTTCACCGATGACCTGCTCAAGGCTGGCCTGGAGGGCGATCCGGCGGCGGAGAAGCTGCTCGGCCAGGCGACGGGACGCGCGTTTACGAGCCCGAAGAAATCCGCAGCGATGCCCGCGGCGTTTCATGCGTTCCGTGGTTCGCTCGAGCCGCTCGACGGGCCGTGCGACGCAAAGCAGACCGAGCGCCTCGAGTGGGATGTGCGGCGGAGCATGTCGTCGATTCTGAACCACCCATGGATTCCGACCAGTGGTCCGGACGCGGTCACGGTGCGCGGCTTTATCTATGACGTGGATACCGGAAAGCTGAGCGAAGTCAGCTACCCAGGAGCGATGGGGTCGATCGGCTGAGAGCTTACTCAGGCATGAAGGCGAGTGCCTCACCCTACGGTGCGGGCGCTCGCTTGCAGCATCACTGCAAAGTTGGTTTTTGCTGCAAGCATTGAAATGGAAAAACCGGGTTTTGTCATTTCCCAGAGGTCGCCAGCCACTGCAACGACCTGTCGGCTGCTGGACATATGGGCGCCACCGGCGTCTGCTTGATTGCAGAAATCAAGCAGCCAGCCGAATGGCGGTTCTGGCCGACAACCCGCCTCTCAACTTTCCAAAGTCGCCGTCCCGCCAGCGCCGACTTCTCCTGCACCACGCCGGCACAGGAAAAAAGGCTAAAGCCCGTACTGCTCCCGCACCAGGTCGGCGATGCCCATGCGCTCGAGTACTGTCAGTGGGCAGAGGAAGGTGACGCGTACCACCCCTGGCAGGCGCGCGATTTCGATCGATCCCGTCAGCGTCGCACGGTTCGATACCTCGTCGTAGGAAAGGCCGGTGGCCTTGGCCGCACGGTTCAGGCCATTGGTCGTCGCGTCATTGAGGTTCGGCCCGCTGCCGATGAAGGTTAGCGGTGCATTTTCCTCTAGCGCCGATGCGCCGTAGCGGGCGAGCAGCTCGCGCGCCTTGGCCTTGAGTTCGGGCGTGACCGGTCGTGCCAACGGCGGCAAGTCGTCGAGCCGTTGCAGCAGGATCGGGCCGTCGATGGATAGCCCTTTGAGCAGTTCGACCTGCAATTCGACTTCGCCGGAAACGTCGGTGGTGTGGCCGGCGATCTCGCCGTTGCCCTGTTGGGCGTGCACGTCGCCGATATAGACACCACCGCCAGGCACCTTGACCGGGCAGATCAGGATCGCGCCGGGGCGCACGGTGTTGACGTCCATGTGGCCGTCGGTCTTGTGGCGGTCGAGCTCTGCCTGGGTGAGCCCGTACTCGTGCGGCGCGCCGACGAGGAAAGCGCCGAAGTCGCCGGCGTTGTGCGAATCGGGCATGTCGCACGAGGGCGTGGTGCCGAGATTGCCGACAAAAGGCGCCATCGGTGCCACCAAACCCGGCAGGTCGGCCACTGCATAGCTCAGAATCGAGTGCTGCTCTGAAGCAGGCGGAAGACTCGCGTACTTGCGGGCGTCGCCGGCGATCAATTCGGCGACTTCTTTCGGCACCGTCACCCCGACCTGGGTCTTGGCGTCGAAAACAATGGTGTAGCCGTGGCTCATGCGGAAGGGGCTGGCCTCGGCACCGCATTTGTCGCAATGCACCGCCTGCTGGCCGATGCCCTCGATATGGGTCGCGGGTGAAAGTGCACCGCAGCCGGGACAGACGCGCTCAACGAAGGGGTCGCCAACAAAGCGGCCATCGAGGCTCTGCATAACGCCCGAAGCGGTGGCAAGCGAGGTGACTTCGACGCGGCGGATGCGCAAGACCAGTGCGTCGCCGACTTCGGCACCCTCTATCGCGACCGGCCGCGTTACCTCGTGACCGCCCTTGAACTTGGGTGTAATCATCGGCCCCCAGCAGCCCGGGGCAGTGCTGGCAATCAGGGTACCGCCACTTTTCAATGGGCCGAGCATCGGTATGCTCGGGCCGACAATACCTCCCGTAAAACTTTCGACGCGCAGGGTGGCTTGAGCGGTGGCCAGCTGCTGCAGCAGGGTTTCAGTTGTCATGACTTTCCTCCTCGGGAAAAACATACCTAACAACGGTCAATAAACTCCTTCACAAAGGGTAGTCGCCACCTGCCGCTTGTGCAAACGAATTGCGCCTTGGAAGCAACAAGGGCCGCCTGGCAAGCCAGGCGGCCCTTGTTGATCCAGAAAAGGCTTTGCTTATTTGACGATTGCGTTCAGCTCGCCCTTCTTGTAGCGGTTGGCCATCGTTTCGAGGTTGATGACCTTGATCTTGCTGGCCTGGCCGGCGCAACCGAAGGCTTCGTAACGCGCCTTGCAGATGGCTTTCATGGCCTTGCGAGCTTCGGCCAGATATTTGCGCGGGTCGAAGTTCTTGCGATCCTTGTTGAGGAACTGGCGGATCGCGCCGGTGGAGGCCATGCGCAGGTCGGTGTCGATGTTGACCTTGCGCACGCCGTGCTTGATGCCTTCGACGATTTCTTCGACCGGCACACCGTAGGTGGAACCCATCTCGCCACCGTTGTCGTTGATGATCTTGAGCCATTCCTGCGGCACGCTGGAGGATCCGTGCATCACCAGGTGGGTGTTGGGGATGCGCGCGTGGATTTCCTTGATGCGGTCGATGCGCAGCACTGCGCCGGTGGGCGGGCGGGTGAATTTGTAGGCGCCATGGCTGGTGCCGATGGCGATGGCCAGCGCGTCGACGCCGGTGGCCTTGACGAATTCGGCGGCTTCGTTGGGGTCGGTCAGCAACTGGTCTTGCGAGAGCGCGCCTTCGGCGCCGTGGCCGTCTTCCTTTTCACCCATACCGGTTTCCAGCGAGCCGAGGCAACCCAGTTCGCCCTCGACCGACACGCCGATGGCGTGAGCGATGTCGACGACGTGACGGGTGGTGTTGACGTTGTATTCGAAGGATGACGGGGTCTTGGCATCTTCCATCAGCGAGCCGTCCATCATCACGCTGGAGAAGCCGGAGCGCATCGACTGGATGCAGATCGCCGGGCTGGCGCCGTGGTCCTGGTGCATTACGATCGGCACGTCCGGATGGGTCTCGATGGCCGCCTCGATGAGGTGACGCAGATAGGCTTCGCCGGCATATTTGCGGGCGCCGGCCGAACCCTGCATGATCACCGGGCTGTTGGTTTCCTCGGCGGCTTCCATGATGGCCTGGATTTGCTCGAGGTTATTGACGTTGAACGCGGGTAGGCCATAGCCATTTTCGGCGGCATGGTCCAGCAGTTGGCGCATGGAAACGAGTGGCATGAAAGTCTCCTCTTCTCTGTATGGTTGGTTGGTTAGTTTGTTAAGTAGTTCGGTGTTCGCCGACCCTGACGAGTTTCAGCGTATTGGTGCCGCCCGCCTGACCAATCGGTTCGCCATAGGTCAGCACGATCAGGTCGCCCACTTCGACTGCGCCAGAGCGGATTAATTCCTCTTCCGCTTCGAACAGCAGTTCGTCGCGGTCATGGCCGATATAACGCATCATCAAGGGATGCACACCGCGATAGGCGCTGACCTTGTAGCGCGTGCGCACGTCGGGGGTCATGGCATAGATCGGCACGCCGCAATCGATGCGCGAGATCCACAAGGCGGTCGAGCCCGACTGGGTCAGCGTAGCGATGGCCTTGACCTGCAGGTGATGCGCCGTAAACAGGGCGGCCATGGCGATCGACTGGTCGATGCGGGTGAACACCCGCGACAGGAAATGACGGTCAAGCGCCGCGGCATCGGTTGATTTCTCGGCCTCGTGGCAAATGCGCGCCATGGCGAGGACGGTCTCGACCGGATAGTCGCCGGCAGCGGTTTCGGCTGACAGCATCACCGCATCGGTGCCATCAAGGACGGCGTTGGCGACATCGGATACTTCGGCGCGCGTCGGGATCGGACTGTGGATCATCGACTCCATCATCTGCGTGGCGGTGATGGCAAACTTGTTGTGCTCGCGCGCCAGGCGGATGATCTTTTTCTGCAGGGCCGGCACGGCGGCATCGCCGACTTCGACGGCGAGATCGCCGCGCGCCACCATCACGCCGTCGCAGGCGTGCAGGATGTCTTCAAGGTTGGCAATGGCCTCGACACGTTCGATCTTGGCGACCACCAGGGCGGTAGACCCGGCCTTGTGCAGGAGCTTGCGGGCCAGGCGCAGGTCGCTGCCAGATTTCGGGAAGGACACGGCGACATAATCGACCTGCAGATCGGCGGCAGTCTGGATGTCCTCGATGTCCTTGGCGGTCAGCGCCGGTGCGGAAAGGCCACCACCCTGCTTGTTGATGCCCTTGTTGTTCGACAGCGTGCCGCCGTGGCGCACGATGCAATGGATTTCGGTATCGATGATGCGCTCGATATCCATGACGATGCGCCCATCGTCAAGCAGCAGGGTATCGCCGGCTGCGACATCATCGACCAGTTCGGGATAATCGAGGCCGACGCGCGAGGTATCGCCCATGGGGCACTGGGCATCGAGAATGAACATCTGGCCGTGCTTCAGCACAACCTTGCCGTCGGTAAACTTGCCGATGCGAATTTTCGGGCCTTGCAGGTCGGCCATCATGCCAACGGTGCGGCCATGTGTCTGCATGGCCTGCTGCAGCAGGGCAATGCGCCGCTTGTGGTCGTCGATGGTGCCGTGCGAGAAATTCAGCCGCACGACATCGATGCCGGCAAAGACCAGCCGGTCGAGCGTGTCCTGGTCCGATGATGAGGGACCCAGGGTGGCGACAATTTTGGTGGAACGTTGCATTGGCAGTGAAGCGCGCCGCTTCAGTCGCGGCGCGTTCTAAAGTTGGCTATCAAGCCTGGGCGCGCTTTTCCAGGATCTCGACAGCAGGCAGCACCTTGCCTTCAAGATACTCAAGGAAGGCGCCACCAGCGGTTGAAATATAGGACACCTTGTCGTAGATGTCGTACTTCTGGATGGCGGCAATGGTGTCGCCGCCGCCGGCCAGGGTGAAGGCCTTGGTGTTGGCGATGGCCATGGCAATCGCCTTGGTGCCAGCGCCGAACTGGTCGAATTCGAACACGCCGACCGGGCCATTCCACACTACGGTGCCGGCCTTCATGATGATGTCGACAAGTTCCTGCGCCGATTTCGGGCCGATGTCGAAGATCATGTCGTCGTCGGTGACGGCGCCGGCATCTTTAAGCACGGCAGGCTCGGCGGCATCGAATTTCTTGCCACAGACCACATCGACGGCGATCGGGATGGTGGCATTGCGGGCGGTCATTTTCTTCATCAGCGCCTGGGCGGTGGGCACCAGGTCATCTTCGCACAGCGACTTGCCGACGTTCTTGCCGGTCGCCTTGAGGAAGGTGTTGGCGATGCCGCCACCCACCACCATCTGGTCGACCTTCTCGGACAGCGCTTCAAGCACGGTGAGCTTGGTGGACACCTTCGAGCCGCCAACGATAGCGACCATCGGCCGGGCCGGACTGGCGAGCGCCTTGTCGAGTGCGTCAAGCTCCCCGGTCAGCAGGATGCCGGCGCAGGCCACCGGGGCGAACTGGGCGATGCCGTAGGTCGAGGCCTGGGCGCGGTGGGCAGTGCCAAAGGCGTCCATGACAAAGATGTCGCACAGCGCGGCGTATTTTTTGGCGGTTTCCTCGAGATTCTTTTTCTCGCCCTTGTTGATGCGGCAATTTTCCAGCAGCACGACTTCGCCGGCAGCCACCTCGAAACCACCATCGACCCAGTCGCGCACCACGCGCACCGGCTTGCCGAGTTTGGCGGACATGACGTCGGCGACAGGCTTGAGCGAGTTTTCTTCGGAGAACTCGCCTTCGGTCGGACGGCCGAGATGGGAGGTGACCATCACTTTGGCACCGGCCTTCAAGGCGAACTCGATGGTCGGCATCGAAGCGGTGATGCGGGCGTCGGAGGTGACCTTGCCGTCCTTGACCGGCACATTGAGGTCGGCGCGGATGAAGACGCGCTTGCCCTTGAGGTCAAGGTCGGTCATGCGAATGAATTTGGGCATGTTGAATCTCCTGAATTTTCTAAATCAGCCACTGAAGCGTTGCCCGATGCTCCGGGCAGCGCTTGGATTGCCGATTTACCAGCTTAGTGGGTGGCGACGTAATTGGCGAAGCGCAGCATGTTGCAGGTATAGCCGTACTCGTTGTCGTACCAGGTGACGACCTTGACGAAGGTGCTGTCAAGGGCGATGCCGGCGTCGGCGTCGAAGGTCGAAGGTGCGCTGTTGCCGACGAAATCGGTGGATACCACCTTCTCCTCGGTGTAGCCCAGCACGCCCTTCATGGCGCCTTCTGAGGCGGCCTTCATGGCAGCGCAGATGTCCTTGTAGGAGGCTTCCTTGTTCAGTTCGACGGTGAGGTCAACCACGGACACATCGGAGGTCGGCACGCGGAAAGCCATGCCGGTGAGCTTGCCCTTCAACTCGGGCAGCACCACGCCAACAGCCTTGGCGGCACCGGTCGAGGACGGGATGATGTTCTCGAGGATGCCGCGACCGCCGCGCCAGTCCTTGCTGGAGGGACCATCAACGGTCTTCTGGGTGGCCGTGGCGGCATGCACCGTGGTCATCAGGCCGCGCTTGATGCCCCAGTTGTCGTTCAGCACCTTGGCGACGGGCGCCAGGCAGTTGGTGGTGCAGGAAGCGGCGGAAACGATCTTTTCGCCGGCATACTTTTCGTGGTTGACGCCATAGACGAACATCGGGGTGTCGTCCTTCGACGGGGCGGACTGGATAACTTTCTTGGCGCCCGCGTCGAGATGCTTCTGGCAGGTTTCCTTGGTCAGGAAGAAGCCGGTCGACTCGATGACGAGGTCGGCGCCCACTTCACCCCACTTCAGGTTGGCGGGATCCTTCTCGGCGGTCAGGCGGATTTTTTTGCCATTGACGACGAGGTTGCTGCCCTCGGCGGAAACCTCACCATTGAAACGGCCATGCACGGAATCGTACTTCAGCATGTAGGCCAGATAGCCCGGCTCAAGCAGGTCGTTGATGGCAACGACTTCGAGTTCGGGAAAGTCCTTGGCGATGGCGCGGAATGTCATGCGACCGATACGTCCAAAGCCGTTGATGCCAACTTTAATAGTCATGTGAGTAAATCTCCTGATTTAAAAATTAGACAAATTGCTTGACGGCCTTCACGACGTTCTCCACCGTGAAACCGAATTCCTTGAACAACACGCCAGCCGGGGCCGACTCGCCAAAGCGATCGATACCGATCACCGTGCCGGCGCCGCCGACATACTTCCACCAGCTATCGGTGACACCCGCCTCGACGACGATGCGCGGTAGACCCTTGGGCAGCACGCTGTCCTTGTAAGCAGTGCTCTGCCGGTCAAAGACATTGGTGCTGGGCATCGACACCACGCTGACGAGAATTTTCTCCAGGGCAAGCGCAGCCTGCGCCTTGAGCGCCAGCTCGACTTCAGAGCCGGTGGCGATGATGACTGCCTTGGCCGTGCCCTTGACTTCGGAGATCACGTAGCCACCCTTCTTGATGTTGGCCAAGGTGGCAGCATCGCGCGGCACGAAGGGCAGATTCTGGCGGGACAGGGCGAGGGAAGTCGGGCCGGTCAGTTTCTCGACAGCCGAGGTCCAGGCCACCATGGTCTCGACCGTATCGCAGGGGCGCCACAGGTCCATGTTCGGGATAAGGCGCAGCGTGGCGATCTGCTCGACCGGCTGGTGCGTCGGGCCGTCTTCGCCGAGGCCGATGGAATCGTGCGTGAACACGTAGATCACGCGTTGCTTCATCAGCGCCGACATGCGCAGGGCATTGCGGGCGTACTCGGAAAACATCAGGAAGGTGCCGCCGAAGGGCAGCAGGCCGCCGTGCAGCGCCATGCCGTTCATGATGTGCGACATGCCGAACTCGCGCACGCCGTAGGAAATGTAGTTGCCGCATTCCTTGCCGGAAACGTGCTTGCAGCCAACCCAGTTGGTCAGGTTGGAGCCGGTCAGGTCGGCGGAGCCGCCGAGGAACTCGGGCAGGGCCGGGGCCAGCGCGTTGATGGCGATCTGCGAGGCTTTGCGGGTGGCGACTGTCTCGGCCTTGGTGTTGGCGCCTTCGATGGCCTTTTTGGCGTGCTCGGCCCACTGGGCGGGCAGATCGCCGGCCATGCGGCGTTTGAACTCGGCCGCCTCGACCGGAAAGGCCTTGGCGTAGTGCTCGAACTTCTGGTTCCACGAACCTTCCCATTCGGCGCCCTTCTTCTTGGCATCCCAAGCTTCGTAAACTTCCTGGGGAATCTCGAAGGGGCCGAAGTTCCAGCCGATGTGCGGGCGGGTCAGCGCAATCTCGATGTCGCCGAGCGGCGCGCCGTGCACGTCATGCGTGCCCTGCTTGGTCGGCGAACCGGCGCCGATCACGGTCTTGCAGCAGATCAGCGAAGGCTTGTCGGTGACGGCCTTGGCGGCCTCGATGGCGGCGTGCAGCGCTTCCGGATCATGGCCGTTGACGTTCGGCACGACATGCCAGCCATAGGCCTCGAAGCGCATGGGCGTGTTGTCGGTGAACCAGCCCTCGACGTGGCCGTCGATGGAGATGCCGTTGTCGTCCCAGAAAGCGGTCAGCTTGCCCAGGCCCCAGGTGCCGGCGAGTGCACAAGCTTCGTGCGAGATGCCTTCCATCAGGCAGCCGTCGCCGAGGAAGACATAGGTACGGTGATCGACGATCTCGTGGCCGGGCTTGTTGAATTCGTTCGCCAGCAGCTTCTCGGCCATGGCCATGCCGACGGCGTTGGTGACGCCTTGGCCGAGCGGGCCGGTAGTGGTCTCGACGCCCGGGGTGTAACCGAGCTCGGGGTGACCCGGGGTCTTGCTGTGCAACTGGCGGAAATTCTTCAGGTCGTCGATCGACAGATCGTAGCCGGTCAGGTGCAGCAGCGCGTAGATCAGCATCGAGCCGTGGCCATTCGACAGGACGAAACGGTCGCGGTTGGCCCACTTGGGATTAGTCGGATTGTGGCGCATGTGGTGATTCCACAGCACCTCGGCAATCTCGGCCATGCCCATGGGCGCGCCAGGGTGGCCGGAATTGGCCTTCTGCACGGCATCCATGGCCAAGGCGCGAATCGCGCTGGTCAGATTGTTGAACACAGGTGGCTCGAAATCGCTAAAGGTGGCAGACATAATATTTTCTCCCCGGGAATCCGCAATTATCCGCGAAAACCCGGTTTCAGGGGTTACAGGTATCGGGAGAGCGGCTACTGAAAGCGCGCATCAAAGCGCCGTGGCGCGCCGCTTGTTCTCCATCAGGCGCAAAATCATCGGGGTGAAGATCAGTTGCATCGCCAGTTCCATCTTGCCGCCCGGCACCACAATGACGTTGGGGCGCGACATGAATGAGTCGTGGATCATCGACAGCAGGTAGGGAAAGTCGATGCCCTTCGGATTGGCGAAGCGGATGACGACGAAACTTTCGTCCGCGGTCGGGATGTCCTGGGCGATGAAGGGGTTCGAAGTATCGACGGTCGGTACGCGCTGGAAGTTTACATGCGTGCGTGAAAACTGCGGAATGATGTAATTCACATAATCCGGCATGCGCCGCATGATCGTATCGACCACCGCCTCGGTCGAATAGCCGCGCGCGGACTTGTCGCGGATCAGCTTCTGGATCCATTCGAGGTTGATGATCGGCACCACACCCACCAGCAGGTCGGCGTGCTGCGCAATATTCACTTTGTCGGTAACGACCGCGCCATGCAGGCCTTCATAGAACAGCAGGTCGGCGGGCGGCAGGTCCTGCCAGGGCGTGAAGGTGCCCGGCTCCTGTTTCCAAGGCGTTGCCTCATCATGGTTGTGCAAGTAATAGCGGCGCTTTCCGGAACCGGTCTCGCCATAGGTCTTGAACAGGTTTTCCAGCTCGTCGAGAACGTTCGTCTCGGGGCTGAAGTGGCTGAAGTGATCGTTGCCCAGCTTGGTCTGCTCCGCGGCTGCTTCCTTCATCGCCTTGCGGTCGTAGCGGTGAAAGGAGTCGCCTTCGATGATCGCCGCATTGATATTTTCGCGCCGGAAGACATGCTGGAATGATTTGGTGACCGAGGAAGTACCCGCCCCCGATGAGCCGGTGATGGCGATGACTGGATGCTTGACCGACATGAGCGTCTCCGAAAAGTAGTAGAAAAGGTTAGCGAAAGAGGGATCGCGAGGAAAACAGCGGCATGTTGTAGCCTTCCAGATCCTTGCCTTCGATGTATTCCTGATGGTAGCGATGCAGACGCTCGACCTCGCTCTTCGAGCCGAAGATGAAGGGAGCGCGCTGGTGCAGTTCGCCCGGCTTTATGTCGAGGATGCGGTTGCGGCCGGTAATGGCCGCGCCGCCCGCCTGCTCGATGATGAAGGCAATCGGGTTGGCCTCGTAGAGCAGTCCTAGACGGCCACCCTGCTCACGCGTGCGCTCGTCGTGCGGATAGAGGAATACGCCGCCGCGGGTGAGGATGCGATAGGCCTCGGCGACCAGTGAAGCGACCCAGCGCATGCCGAAATCCTTGCCGCGCGGTCCTTCCTTGCCCGCCATGCATTCCTGCACATAACGGCGCACCGGCGGTTCCCAGAAGCGCTCGTTGGAAGCGTTAATGGCGAAGGTGGACGCCTCGGTGGGTATGGTGATCTTGGGGTGGGTCAGGATGTACTCGCCGACCTCACGGTCGAGCGTAAAACCATTGACACCCAGGCCGGTAGTCAGCAGCAACCGGATCGAGGCGCCATACTGGATCAGCCCCGCGCACAGCAGCTGCGCGCCCGGCTGGAGGAAATCCTCCTCCTTGGGCTTGCGCTTGAGGTCTGGCGCACGCAGGACGGAAAAAATCGTGCCGGTCTGGAAGTTGATGTCCAGGTTGCCCGAGCCATTCAACGGGTCAAAGGTCAGCAGATACTTGCCGCGCTGCTGGCCGGCCGGAATATGGCTGATGCCCTTCATGTCCTCGGAAGCCATCGCGGCAAGGTGGCCGGTGGCGATACCCGCCTGCAGCATCACCTCGTTGGCCATGGCTTCGAGCTTGGCATTGAGATCTTTGCCGGTGGCGAGCAATGCACCCTTGCCGACAGCATTGGCAATGGTCTTGCTGGCGATGGCGATGTCGTTGAGCAAGCCGGTGAAATCACCCGTGGCGCCGGCGATCTGCCGTTGCTCCTCATTAATGAACTGCGTCAGCGTAATACGCCCGACTTCCATGTGCCCCTCCTCACTTTGTCAGCAACCTGCCGTAGCGGCTGGCCGCAATATTTTTTCTCTTATTTACACGTACCGCAATCCTAGAAAAATCCCTGTCCCCAATCGGGGACAGGGCCAAGCTGGCAAATGCCAGAGGGAGTGGAAAGCAATAACTACAAACCTGTAGCCCAAGGCTACCGTGTAAGTGAGCAAACTCTAATGGGCTCGACCTATAAGCACCAGTCATTTTTTCTTATAGATAGAATAAGCATTTGATTATTGCTGTGCAGCAGAAAAACAGAAATCCCCTTTAGCACAGGGGATTAGACACCATCGCGCCAACGCCGGACTGTCCCGAACAAAACAACATTTGACACCGAAGAGATTCCACACATCTATCAACTTAGACTCAATACAATGGGAATGTGCAACTTTTATGACCTACTGAATGAATTCACGGATCCATCAACTCACTTGAAAATTTGCAAAATTCGCTGCAAGGAAAAAACAGTGGGTGTCAGCTGAAGTTCGCACATTCCCTCAATGAATGCTTTCCAACCACAACCCATTAAGGACAAACTTCATGAAGCGTACCTCACTCATCATTTCTGCTTTGCTCGCCTTTTCAATGTCCGGCATCGCTGCGGCACAGACCGAGGCGTTTGTCAGTGTCACCAGTGCCGACAATCAATCGCAGGGCATGGCGATGGTTCTGGCGACACAGATGGCTGAACAGAAAGCAGCCGTTCGCATTTTGCTCTGCGGCCCGGCCGGGCAACTGGCACTCAAGGCTTATGAGCCGGCAGCCCTCAAGCCACGCAATGTGACACCCAAGCAGATGATGCAGAATCTGGTCAAGAATGGCGCAACGGTAGAAGTCTGCGCACTGTTCCTGCCCAATTTCGATCGCACGCCGGCCGACCTGATCGAAGGCGTGGCGGTCGCCAAACCTGCTGATGTCGCTTCATACATGCTGAAACCGGGCGTGCGGACGTTCGGCTTCTAATCAGGCACCAATAGCCCACCCACCTCTCCCAGCCTCCCCGCACGGGGAGGTGGTGGTTACTCCCCTACTACATCCGCCCCTTTTGGTGTCACAAAGCGGAAAACGTCCTTGTTCAGGCGCGGATTCGGCTGAAACTCGGTAAACAGCAGCGTGGTGGTCTGGCCGAAGTTGTCGCGCACCTCCATCAGCCGCGGCAGGTTATCGCGCAGCCCGATGCGCACCCGGGCAAATGTGCCGTCACTGGCTTTCGGGGTGGCATCGACTATTTCAAGACCATCGGCAACGCCAGCTTCCGTCAAGACGAAATGCTTGTCGAGCGATTCGCCGGTCAGCAGCGCGGCGGGGCTGGCACCAAGGGCCTTGTCCACCTTGCTGATCGTGACCTGATTCAGGTCGGCATCGTAGCTCCAGAGCTTTTCGCCATCGGCGACCAGCAGCAGCGCATAGGGCTTTTCGTAGGTCCAGCGCAACTTGCCCGGCCGGGCAAAGACAAATTGCCCCGTCGAGTTTTGCGGCTTGCGGCCCGATTTGGTGGCGACACTCTGGGCGAAGCTGCCTTGCGCCGATTGGGTATTGGCCCAGAAGGCCTTGAGCTGGTCGATGCCGGCAGCGGAGGCGAGGCCAGGAAAAGTCAGGACGAAGAGAATTAGTAGTGTGCGCATAGGCGCATTATCGCCTATTCGCCGGGCGTCCCTTGATGGCGAGGTTCAGGCTGGCGCCGTCCAAATGTTGGCGGTGCTCCGGCTAGCGCCGTCCAGATGCTGGCGGTGAGCCAGCTAGCGCCGACGCTTACTCGGACTGCTCCGGCACCAGCACTTCGCGCCCGCCAGCACCGTTCATTGACGAGACGAGGCCGGCCTTCTCCATCGCCTCGATCATGCGCGCGGCGCGGTTGTAGCCGATGCGCAGGTGGCGTTGCACCAGCGAGATCGACGGGCGGCGCGTTTTCAGCACCACTTCGACTGCCTGGTCGTACATTGGATCGGACTCGACATCGCTACCATCACCACCAGTCTCGGCAGTTTCACTGGGCGGCGATGCCAGCACATCGGTGATGAATTCGGGCCGGCCGACCTTGCGCAGGTGCTCGACGACGCGATGCACTTCGTCGTCGGCGACATAGGCGCCATGCACGCGCACGGGCAGACCGGTGCCGGGCGCGAGATAAAGCATGTCACCCTGCCCCAGCAACGCCTCGGCGCCCATCTGGTCAAGGATGGTGCGTGAGTCGATCTTGCTGGACACTTGAAAGGAGATGCGCGTTGGGATGTTGGCCTTGATCAGGCCGGTGATGACATCGACGCTCGGCCGCTGCGTGGCGAGGATCAGGTGAATGCCGGAGGCGCGCGCTTTCTGGGCAAGACGGGCGATGAGTTCCTCCACCTTTTTGCCCACCACCATCATCAGATCGGCCAATTCATCTATGACGACGACGATGAACGGCATGGTCTGGAGTGGTGGCACCCCCGCTTCGGGATCGCCCGGCAGCGCCAGCGGATCGGGGATGGGCGTACCGGCCTTTTCGGCTTCACGCACCTTGTTGTTGAAACTGCTCAGGTTGCGCACACCCATTGCGCTCATCAGCTTGTAGCGGCGCTCCATCTCGCCGACGCACCAGTGCAGCGCGTTGGCAGCCTTGTTCATGTCGGTGACGACCGGCGCCAGCAGATGGGGAATGCCTTCGTAGACAGACAATTCCAGCATCTTCGGGTCGACCAGGATCATCCGCACGTCCTTCGGCTCGGACTTGTAGAGCAGCGACAGGATCATGGCGTTGATGCCGACCGATTTGCCCGACCCGGTGGTCCCTGCCACCAGCAGGTGCGGCATCTTGGCGAGATCGGTGACCACCGGCTGACCGGCAATATCCTTGCCCAGCGCCAGCGTCAAATGGGAATGCATGTCGTGATAAACGCGCGCACCGAGGATTTCCGAGAGCCGCACGTTCTGCCGGCGCGGATTGGGCAGTTCGAGCGCCATGCAGGACTTGCCCGGCACGGTCTCGACGACGCGGATGCTGATGAGCGACAGCGCCCGCGCCAGATCCTTGGCCAGACCGACCACGGTGGCACCCTTGACTCCGACGGCCGGATCGATTTCGTACCGCGTGACGACCGGCCCCGGATGAGCGGAGGTGACTTGCACCTGTACGCCAAAATCGGCCAGCTTTCTTTCGATCAGGCGCGAGATGAATTCGAGGGTTTCGGCGCTCGGCAGTTCATCGTTGCTGTGCTGGGCCTCGTCGAGCAGATGCAGCGGCGGCAGCGCCTCGCCGGGTGCGTCGAAGAACAGCGGCGTCTGGCGCTCTTTCTCGATGCGCACTTCTGCCTTCTTCGCCAGGGGAATATCCAGATCGACCGGTTCGATGCGGATCGGCGGCGGCGGGTTTTCTTCGAACTTCTTGCGTTCGACAGCCACCACGGCTTCGCGCTGCCCGGCCAGCACGCGCCCATAGCGACGATCCTGCCAGCGGTCCCACAGCGCAATGGCGCCAAACCATGACACTTCGAGCAAGGCGCCGAATTTTTCGGCCGCCCACAGCCATGACAGGCCGGTTGCCAAGCCCCAGCCCACCATCACCAGCATCAGCAGGATCATGGTGCCACCGGTAAAACCCAGAAACGTCGCGGTCAGCCGGCTGACTTCGTAACCGAGCATGCCGCCGGGAGCCAGCGGCAAGGGCACTGACAGGCTCCAGAAGCGCATCGCCTCAAGGCCGCAACTGGCGATCAGCAGGACAATAAAACCGGTCAGGGCAATGAGCAGCGGACGCCGGTCTTCGCCGAACATTCGGCTGATGCGGTGATAGCCCGTCACCACCAGCAGAAACAGCAGAACCACCCACCACCAGGCGGACAGCCCGAACAAATAGAGCAGCAGATCGGCGAGCCAGGCGCCGAAACGCCCGCCCGGATTGGCGACTGTATCCACCACGACGGCCCGTGACCAGCCGGGATCGGCCTTGTCGAAGCCCCAGAGGATCAGGGCAAGATACAAGCCAAGGGCAGCAACCACCAGCCAGCGCGCCTCATGCACCAGCGCGGCAATGCGCTCGGGCAGTGGTCGGGCAGAATTGCCCCTTTGCGACATGGAAAGCGAAGCGTAGGACATGGGCGGATTTCCGGACGGTATGAGACTGTTGGGATTTTCGCGCGGCATTTATCGACTGATCGCCGAAACAGGGAAACATTCCCCCCCCTGACAGATTTTTATACCTGGCTGCCGGCCATGCCGGCCGTTGATCCGAGGACTCACGGCGCCTTGATTGTGGCCCGGTATAATCGTCGCCATCTATCCAGCCAGGATCCATACGATGTCCGCTCGTCACGCAAAACTTCTGATTCTCGGTTCCGGCCCTGCCGGCTATACCGCCGCCGTCTACGCCGCCCGCGCCAACCTGAATCCCGTGCTGATCACCGGCATGGCGCAGGGCGGTCAGTTAATGACCACCACCGAGGTCGACAACTGGCCGGCCGACGCCGATGGCGTGCAGGGTCCCGAGCTGATGACGCGCTTCGAGAAGCACGCCCTGCGCTTCAACACCGAGATCATCTTCGACCACATTCACACCACCAAGCTCACCGAACGGCCGCTGCGACTGATTGGCGATTCCGGTGAATACACCTGCGATGCGCTGATCATTGCCACCGGCGCCTCGGCGCAGTATCTTGGCCTGCCCTCGGAAGAGAAATTCTCCGGCAAGGGCGTTTCGGCCTGCGCCACCTGTGACGGTTTTTTCTACAAAAAACAGGCGGTCGCGGTCATCGGTGGCGGCAATACGGCGATGGAAGAGGCGCTCTATCTGGCCAACATCGCCAGCCATGTGACGCTGGTGCATCGTCGCGACAAATTGCGCGGCGAAAAAATCATTCAGGACAAGGTTTTCGAGAAGGAAAAGGCCGGCAAGATCACCATCAAGTGGGATTGCGTACTCGACGAAGTGCTCGGCGACAAGACCGGCGTGACCGGCATGCGCATCAAGAATGTCAAAACGAATGCGACGGAAGAGATTGCCTTGATGGGCGTGTTCATCGCCATTGGCCATAAGCCGAACACCGACATTTTTGCCGGCCAGTTGAAGATGGAAAACGGCTATATCGTCACACACAGCGGTCGCGAGGGTAATGCCACCGCCACCAGCGTGCCGGGCGTGTTCGCTGCCGGCGATGTGCAGGACCACGTCTACAAGCAGGCCGTCACCTCGGCCGCAACCGGCTGCCAGGCCGCCCTCGACGCTGAAAAATACCTGGACTCCCTCGAATAATGCCACCAAGCAGGTCGCTCGATGCCGAATCGCGCGCCCTGTTTGAGGCGGCGGTAGCCGACGCCATTCCCCTGGCCATCGAGCGCATCCACCACGAACCGCCGCCGCCCCTGCCGATTCCACGCCAGCGTGAGCGCGATGAGCGCGCCGCCCTGGACGAGTCCTTATCGGATGTCGATCTGCTTGGTCTACACCTCGAAGGCGGTGATGAAGCGGTTTTTCTCAAGCCAGGCATGACACCCATGGTGCTCAAGGACCTGCGGCGCGGCCGCTGGGTGGTGCAGAGCCATCTCGACCTGCATGGCATGCACCGCAACGAAGCGCGCCAGCAGGTGGCCATCTTTCTCGCCGAATGTCTTGACCGCGACCACCGCTGCGTACGCATCGTACATGGCAAGGGCCACGGCTCGCCGGGGCGCATTCCCGTCCTCAAGCGACTGGTGCTGGGCTGGCTGACGCAACGTCAGGAAGTGCTCGCCTACTGCCAGGCGCGCACTGTCGAAGGCGGCGCCGGCGCGGTGCTGGTGCTGCTGCAAGGCAAGCGCTGACATGACTGTCACCGAGCTTCTCGCCCCCGCCGGCAGCCTGCGCATGGCCGCCACGGCGCTGGACTTCGGCGCTACGGCCATCTATGCCGGGCAGCCACGTTACAGCCTGCGCGTGCGCAACAACGAGTTCGGCAAACTGGAAAAACTCGCGGCAGGCATCGAACTGGTCCAGCGGCGCGGTGGCAAGTTCTATCTGGTCAGCAACATTTCCCCGCACAACGCCAAGCTCAAAACCTATCTTGCCGACATGGCGCCGGTCATCGCGCTCCAGCCGGATGCGTTGATCATGGCCGACCCGGGGCTGATGATGATGGTCCGCGAAGCTTGGCCGGACATGCCGATCCATCTTTCGGTGCAGGCGAATACCGTGAACTACGCAGCGGTCAGGTTCTGGCGCTCGCTGGGCGTATCACGCGTCATTCTTTCCCGCGAGTTGTCGCTCGACGAGATCGCCGAAATCCGTCAGGAGTGTCCGGACATCGAGTTGGAAGTTTTCGTTCACGGCGCGCTGTGTGTTGCCTATTCCGGCCGCTGCCTGCTGTCCGGTTATTTCAACCACCGCGACCCGAATCAGGGCAGTTGCACGAACTCCTGCCGCTGGGAATATGGCGTCAAGCCCGCCGCCGAAAATCCGGCCGGCGATGTTTATTTGCTCGAAGAAGCAACCCGCCCGGGACAACTGATGCCCATCGAGGAAGATGAGCACGGCACCTATATTCTCAACTCGAAAGACCTGCGCGCCATCGAGTACGTCGAGCGCCTGGTGAATATCGGCATCGATTCGCTGAAGATCGAGGGGCGCACCAAGTCGGCCTATTACGTTGCCTGCAGTTGCCAGGCTTACCGGCGCGCCATTAACGACGCCGTCGCCGGTCGGCCCTTCAATCCGGAACTGGTTGGCGAACTTGCCAGCCTCGCCAATCGCGGTTACACCGCCGGCTTTTACGAACGGCATCCCGATCGCGACTATCAGAACTATCTGAGTGGCCTGTCGCAGACGGGCAGCCGGCTGTATGTCGGGGATGTGATCGCTTATCGGCCGGATGGCCTGGCGGAAATCGAGGTGAAGAACCGCTTCGCGGTCGGCGACCAGCTGGAGCTGATCCACCCCGCCGGCAACAGCACGCTGCAGGTCGAACGCATGCTGAAAGTCGGCGCTGACGGGACGGCGTCAGATGTCACCACCGCCCCCGGCAGCGGCCATCGCGTCCTGATCCCGCTGCCAGCGGAAAAACACGGGGCCTTTCTGGCCCGCCTGCTCGGCAGCCCGAAGACGCCGGTCAGTTCAATGAATAGCTGATTAGCGCAACGCGCTCAGATAGCTGCTTCGTTAATCTCGCCAGTGCGGATGCGGACGATCTGCTCGACCGGAAGGACAAAGATCTTGCCGTCGCCGATCTTGCCAGTGCGCGCCGCCTTGATGATGGCCTCGATGGCCGCCTCGACCATGGCCTCGGCAATCACCAGTTCGACCTTGATCTTCGGCAGGAAATCGACGACGTACTCGGCGCCGCGATAGAGCTCGGTATGCCCCTTCTGGCGACCGAAACCCTTGACCTCGGTAACGGTCAGGCCGGTCACGCCGACTTCGGACAGCGCTTCGCGGACTTCGTCAAGCTTGAAGGGCTTGATGATGGCTTCGATCTTTTTCATTGCGTGAGCTCCTGGGTCAGTTCCATTCATCGGGATAGCGGGATGTTATCGGATAACGCCAGTCCTTGCCGAAGGCACGCCGACTGACGCGAATGCCCGGCGGTGCCTGGCGGCGCTTGTATTCGTTGCGCTTCAGCAGATTGACGACGCGGCGCACATCGGCCTCAGTTATTCCCTGTTGCATGCCGCCGGCAATGATTTCGCGCGGGCTCTGGTCGCGTTCCATGTAGGCCTCGATGATCGCATCGAGCACGGCATAGGGCGGCAGACTGTCCTGGTCGGTCTGGCCGGGCTTGAGCTCGGCCGAGGGCGGGCGTTCGATGATGTTCGCCGGAATAACGCCCCCCCCGAAAACGCCGCTATGCCGCGTCCCCCCCCCAGGGGGCCAAGAAACATTTGGGGCGGCCCGGCATGTTTCTTGAGTAAGTGAGTTGCGGTAGTGCGCCAGCCGATAGACGAAGGTCTTGAAGACATCCTTGATGACGGCGAAGCCACCCGCCATGTCGCCATAGAGCGTGGCATAACCGACCGCCATTTCGCTCTTGTTGCCGGTGGTGAGCACCAGCCGGCCGGTGCGATTGGAGATCGCCATCAGCAACATGCCGCGAATGCGCGCCTGCAGGTTTTCGTCGGTGGTGTCCCACTCGGGCTTTGGGCCGAGCTTGGCAAAAGTCGGCGCCAGTGCGACGGCGAATTGTTCCATCAAGGCCGCAATCGGAATCTCGTCGTATTGCACGCCCAACCGCCGCACCATTTCGCGCGAGTCGTCGAGGCTCATCTGCGCCGTCCAGGGCGATGGCATCATAACCGCGCGCACCCGTTCTGCCCCCAGCGCGTCGACGGCGATGGCCAGCGTCAGGGCCGAGTCGATGCCGCCCGACAGGCCGATGAGGACGCCGGGAAAACCGTTCTTGCCGAGGTAGTCGCGCACACCGAGCACCAGTGCCGAGTACACCTCGGCTTCGATGCTGCGCGCAGGCACCAGTTCGCCCGGCAAGACATGGCCATCCTGAATTTCGACAATGGCCAACTGCTCGGCAAAGGCGGGCAACTGATGCGTGAGCCGACCCGCCGCGTCGAGCACGAACGACGCACCGTCGAACACCAGTTCGTCCTGGCCGCCCACCATGTTGGCGTAGATGGCGGCGACACCGGTCTCCTGCACGCGCTTTTTCAGGGTCGCATGGCGGGTCGCCTGTTTGTTCATGTGGTAGGGCGAGGCATTCAGCACCAGCAGGATGGCGGCGCCGGCGGCCCGTGCCAGTTGCGCCGGCTCGGGCTCCCAGACATCGGCGCAGATGTTCACGCCACACCGCACCCCCTTGACCTCGAATACGCCGGGCTCGGTACCGGCCTTGAAATAGCGCGCTTCGTCGAACACTTCGTAAGTCGGCAGACGCCGCTTGCGGTAGGTGGCTTCAATGCGTCCAGCACGCAACAGGGCGGCGGCGTTGTAACGCGCCTTGTCGTGCGCCTCGGGATAACCAACCAAGAGGGCCAGGCCCGGCGCAAGCAAATTCGCCGCTGTCGCCAATGCCGTCAGTTCACTGGCACAGGCGCGATAAAAATCCGGACGCAACAACAGGTCTTCCGGCGGATAACCGCAGAGCGCCAGCTCCGGCGTCAGCAGCAGGTCGGCGCCCTGGTCATGCGCGGTCTGGGCCGCCGCAAGGATGCGCTGCGCATTGCCGGCAACATCGCCGACCGTGCAATTGATCTGGGCAATCGCTATTTTCAGCCCGGCCACCTTGGTCACTTGTTTCTCAGAAGGCCGGTTTGACTTTTGCGTTTTCAAACCGCTCGACACCGACCATGATTTCCTTCTTGGCCTCGGCCGCATCCACCCAGCCTTCAACCTTGACGAATTTTCCCGGCTCAAGATCCTTGTAGTGGGCGAAAAAATGCGCAATGGAATCTAGGATGACTTGCGGGAAATCACGCGGCGACTCAATATCACGATACATCGGCGTCAGCTTGTCGACCGGCACGGCCAAAAGCTTGGCATCCTCACCGGCTTCGTCGGTCATTTTCAGCATGCCGACCGGGCGGCAACGCACCACCACGCCGGGGGGCAGTGCGAACTGCGATACGACCAGCACATCGACCGGATCGCCATCGCCAGCGATGGTATGCGGGATGTAACCGTAGTTGCAGGGGTAGTGCATCGCCGTCGACATGAAGCGGTCAACGAAGATCGCGCCGGAATCCTTGTCGACCTCGTATTTGATCGGGTCGGAATGCATCGGGATTTCGATGATCACGTTGAAATCGTTCGGCAGATCCTTGCCGGAGGGAACATTATTCAAGGCCACGGGAAACTCCTGCACAAAGGCCCGTGATTATAACTGCCTCATTTTGCCTCGAAGCCGGCGTCGTCGATTGCCGCGCACAGGGCGGCGCGCGCAAGCTGGGCGGGATCGAATTCGACGGTCGCCTGGCCGGGTTCCAGCACCACCTCGACCTTTGCCACACCGGGCAGCTCGCTCAGCACCTTGGTCACACTGGCGACACAGCCACCGCAGGACATGCCGTCCACCTTGATCGTCGTTGTTTCCATGTCAGCTCCTCTCAGGTTTCCAGCGGCGCAGCAGCAGGGAATTGCTCACCACCGACACCGAACTCATCGCCATCGCCGCACCGGCGACGACCGGATTGAGGAAGCCGAGCGCCGCCAGCGGAATGCCGAGCACATTGTAGATGAAGGCCCAGAACAGGTTCTGGCGAATCTTGGCGAGTGTCGCGCGCGACAGCGAAATCGCATCGGCGACGCCGTTGAGGTCGTCGCGCATCAGCGTCACGTCGGCGGCTTCCATCGCCACGTCGGCACCCGCGCCCATCGCGAAGGAGACGTCGGCCGCTGCCAGCGCCGGTGCGTCGTTGATGCCGTCGCCCGCCATGCCGACGGTTTTACCCGCCGCCTTGAGCGCGGCAACATGCGCGGCCTTGTCGCCCGGCAGCACTTCGGCCTCATAGCGCGACACCCCGGACTCTGCGGCAATTGCGGCCGCCGTAGCCTGATTATCGCCCGTCAGCATCACCACCTCGACGCCCATCTGCTTGAGTCGGGCAATGGCGGCACGCGAAGTTTCGCGCAGCGGGTCGGCAACACCAATGAAGCCGATGACTTCACTCGCCGTTGCGACGGCGACAATGCTTTTGCCGGTCAGCGCAGCGGTATCGGGTAGTGTCATGCCCTGCTCGGTCATCCATTTCGGCGAGCCGACGCGGATCGTCTGACCAGCCACCAGGCCGGTCAAGCCTTTACCTGCGGTGGAAACCACCTCCTGCGGCGTTTCAAGATTCAGGTTTTGCGTCTTCGCAGCGGCAACCAGTGCGGCGGCGAGCGGATGCGTCGAACCTTGTTCGAGGCTGGCAGCCAGTTGCAATACATTCGCCGTCTCGCCAGCGCCGACTTTTATAACATCAGTCACGACCGGCTTGCCCTGGGTCAGCGTGCCGGTCTTATCGACCGCGAGCACATTGATTTTTTCCGCCAGTTCCAGCGCCTGCGCATTGCGGATCAGGATGCCGGCTTTCGCACCCAGCCCCGTGCCGACCATGATCGCCGTCGGTGTCGCCAGACCGAGCGCGCAGGGACAGGCGATCACCAGCACCGCGACGGCGTTCACCAGGGCCACGGTGAAATCGCCGGCCAGCCACCACCATAGGACGAAGGTGAGCAGCGCAATCGCCGTCACCACCGGCACGAAAATGGCCGCCACCTGATCGGCAAGCCGTTGCACCGGCGCTTTCGAACCTTGTGCCTGTTCAACCAGCCGGATGATGCCGGCCAGCAGCGTATGCGAACCGACACCGGTGGCCTTGCAGCGCAACAGGCCGTCACCGTTCACTGTCGCCGCGAAAACCTTGTCACCGACCGTCTTCGGTGCCGGCAGGCTTTCTCCCGTCAGCATGGCCTCGTTGGCGCTGGAGTTGCCTGACAGCACTTCGCCATCGACCGGCACTGCCTCGCCCGGCCGCACCACCACCACGTCACCCGGAATCAGGCTCGCCACCGGCACTTCGACCAGCTTGCCAGAGCGTTCGACATGCGCAGTCTGCGGCTGGAGTTTCATCAGCGATTCAATGGCCGCCGAGGTCTTCGCCTTGGCGCGCGCTTCGAGGATCTTGCCCATCAGCACCAGCGTGATGACGGTGGCCGAGGCCTCGAAATAGACGTGGTGGTGCGTCAGGCCGAGCAACAGGACCGCCGTGCTGTAGCCCCAGGCCATCGTGGTACCCAACGCCACCAGCACATCCATGTTGCCGCTGCCGCCGCGCAGGGCATTCCAGCCGCCGACATAGAAGCGCCAGCCGATCCAGAACTGCACCGGCGTCGCCAGCGTGAACTGCAGCCAGCGCGGCAGGACATCGACATGCCCCGCAGCGCCGAACATGAAAGGCATCTGGGCAATCAACGGCAAGGTCAGCGCCAGGGCGATCCAGAAACGCTTCACTTCGGCGCGATAGACGGCCTCCTTGCGCTGTTTCTCTTCGCCGCGCGTATCCGCGCTGGATGGCGTCGCGGTGAATCCCGTCTTGACGATGGTAGCGATCAGCCGGTCAACATTGACCTGTGCCGGATCGAAACGGATCTGCGCGCGCTCGGCGGGCAGGTTCACCACCGCCTCGACGCCCGGCAGTTTGTTAAGCTGCCGTTCGATGCGCGCCGAACAGGCCGCACAGGTCATGCCGCCGATGGCAAATTCGGCGGTTTCGCAGTTGGCAGTGGCATCCGCCGCTGTCTGTCGGGTCTCACTCAAAGTTGATGGGCTCGGGTATCTCGGTCGGCCGCTGCTCGTTGTTCCAAGCCTCGAAGCCGCCATTCATGGAGATGACGTTGGTGTAGCCGAGCTTTTGCAACTGCACGGCGGACAAAGCGGCGCGACCACTGGTGCGGCAGTAGATGAGGAAGGCGCCGTCCTTCTTGGCACACTCCGGCACCATGCCGATCTTGAATTCGAGCACGCCGCGCGGAATGTTGATGGCGCCCGGCAGATGGCTGGCGACATATTCATCGTATTCGCGCACATCGATGATGACGCGCTTGCCGAGTTGCTGCTGGGCCTCGGCGGGGCCGATTTCCTTGATCTGCGCCTTGGCTTCGACGACCAGTTCGTGGGGGGTCATGGGCATGAAACTCTCCGTTATTATTAATGAGGGGGTCGCTGATTATCCCAGATCGCCCACCCCAACGACAACGCACTAGTTTTGCAGCTTACGCACGCCAGAGGTTGGCCAGACCATACAAACCATAGCCGAGCACGAGCAAACCTGATATCACACGTGTCGTGCGCGCCTGGGCAAAGCGCCGGAAGCGTGACAGCAGCAAGCCGGCCAACAGCAGGTTGGGCAAGGTGCCGAGCCCGAAAGCCAGCATCAACAGGGCGCCGTCCCACGCCGAAGCGCTGGCGAGCGCCGTGGTCAGTGCGCTATATACCAGCCCGCATGGCAACCAGCCCCACAGAAACCCGAGCGGCAGCGCCTGCGTCACGCCACGCACCGGCAAGAATCTTCCCGTAAACGGCTGGATCTTTGCCCAGATCGTCTGCCCGCCTTTTTCGACGATCGCCAGCGCCTGGGTCGCTCCCAGCAAATAGAAACCCAGCGCCACCAGCATCAGGCTGGCAAAAGCATACAAGCCACGTTGCAAAGGCAGCAGATTCCCCGCCACGTAGCCGACTGCACCGACAAGTAGCCCAGCCAGCACATAGCTCGCGATCCGTCCGGCGTTATAGGCTAGGTGCAGGGTTACTGAAGCCTTGCCCTGCGCCCCTTGCAGGCTCAGTGCAGCGACGATGCCGCCACACATGCCAGCGCAATGCCCGCCGCCCAGCAGTCCGACGATGAACAAGGCCAGCAGGCTGTTATCGGGCATGATGACGAAGCAGGCGCCGTGTCACCAGCGCCGACTTTCAGATCACTTTAGAGTAGCGGACGCGCTCGCGGTCGGAGCGCAGGTAACGGTCGAACACCATGGCGATGACGCGCACCAGAATCCGGCCGCGCGGCTGAACGGTTATCCATTGATCGTCGATGGTCAGCAGACCGGCGGTTTCCATCTCGGCAAGATCATCGAGTTCGGCGGCAAAATAGGATTTGAAGTCGATCAGATGGGCAATCTGGATCGACTCAATGGATAGTTCGAAGTGGCACATCAGCGCCTGAATGATCGAGCGGCGCAGCAGGTCGTCGGCAGTCAGTTCGAGACCGCGCATCACCGGCAGTTCGCCACGGTCGAGCGCGTCGTAATAGTCGTCGAGGGTGCGGTAGTTCTGGCAATAGGTCGGGCCGACCTTGCCGATGGCCGAGACGCCGAAGGCGAGCAGATCGGCCTCGGCATGCGTCGAGTAGCCCTGGAAGTTGCGATGCAGCCGGCCCTGACGCTGCGCCACGGCGAGTTCGTCGTCGGGCTTGGCAAAGTGATCCATGCCGATGAAGACGTAACCGGCGTCGGTCAGCCGGCGGATGCACAGTTGCACGATCTGCAGCTTGGCATCGGGACTTGGCAGGTCGCTCTCGTTGATGCGCCGCTGCGGCTTGGCCAGCCCGGGGAGGTGGGCATAGTTGTAGATCGACAGCCGGTCCGGGGCGAGCTTGATGATCTCGTCGAGCGTATGGTTGAAGCTGATGACGTTCTGCTTCGGCAGGCCATAGATCAGATCGACCGAGATGCCCTTGAAGCCGAATTCGCGCGCGGCCTCGATCACCAGCTGGGTCTCTTCCAGGCTCTGGATACGGTTCACCGCTTGCTGCACACGTGGGTCGAAATCCTGCACGCCGACGCTCATGCGGTTGAAACCCAAGTCGGCGAGGAGTTTGACGGTTTCGCGATCCACCTTGCGCGGGTCGACCTCGATGGAATATTCGCCTTCCGGCAGCAGGCGAAAATGCTGCCGTGTCATTTCCATCAATTGGCGCATTTCATCCTGCGACAGGAAGGTGGGCGTGCCACCACCCCAGTGCAATTGCACGACATCATGCGGGCCATCGAGCGCCGCCGACTGCAAAGCCAGCTCTTTGCCAAGGTATTTCAGATATTTGGCAGAGCGGCCATGATCTTTAGTGATAATCTTGTTGCAGGCGCAGTAATAGCAGATGGTATTGCAGAACGGGATGTGAAAGTATAATGAGAGTGCCCGGCCAATTCCGCCGATCGTGCGGCGTTGCAGCCATGAACGATAGGCCGCAGCATCGAAGGCCTCGACGAAGCGATCGGCCGTCGGGTAGGACGTATAACGCGGGCCGCTGACGTCGAAGCGACGGATGACCTGCGGATCGAAAATCAATTCTTGATAATGGCTCACGACTCAACAATAGGAGGGGCGGTGACAACAGAAAAAAACGGCAATACTCACCGTCGGGCTAAGCCTGCAGAATGCAGCAAGCCGAACCGATCCACGTTGACGCAGATCAAAGCCCCCATCATTCCATCCGGCATAAGTCGATGCTCGCTCAGGTAATTCCTCTCTCCGTTCCCGAGTTGCGCGAGGCCTGCTCGCAATGCAACCTGCGCGAGTTGTGCCTGCCGATGGGCCTAAGCGGGAACGAACTCGACCAGCTCGACCAACTGGTCGAAGTGCGGCGACGCGTCCAGCGCGGCCAACACCTTTATCGTGGTAGCGATCCCTTCGAGGCTATCTACGCGATCAAGACCGGCTTTTTCAAGACCGATGTGTTGCTTGAAGATGGCCGCGATCAGGTCACTGGCTTCCAGATGGCGGGCGAGATACTGGGCATGGACGGCATCGGCTCGGAAAAGCACACCTGTAACGCCGTCGCACTGGAGGACAGCGAAGTCTGCGTCATCCCCTTTGCCGAGCTGGAACATTATTCGCGTGAAATCAGTGCACTACAGCACCATTTTCACAAGATGATGAGCCGCGAAATTGTGCGTGACCATGGCGTAATGATGCTGCTGGGGGTGATGCGCGCCGAGGAGCGACTTGCTGCATTTTTGCTGAACCTCTCACAACGCTTCACCGCGCGCGGCTATTCCCCTACCGAATTCAACCTGCGCATGACCCGCAACGAAATTGGCTCCTACCTCGGCCTCAAACTTGAAACCGTCAGCCGCGCCTTCTCGCGCTTTAACGAAGAAGGACTAATCTCCGTGCACCAGAAACACATCCGGATCCTCGACGCAGCTGGTCTGAAGAAACTGCTGTCCCAACGGCGAGCCTGAATGGAATCTCTTCGAAGTCCCGTTTCCGGGGGGACAAGAGGGCTTGCCCCCTTGTCCGGACACTTGCCTTTGCCGACCTTCCGGAGTACCAATGTGGGGTTCCGACGCGACCGGCTTAATTGGTCTCGTTGGCAATTGCCCAAACTGCCGCCTCGACGCGCGAACGGAATTTCAGTTTTTTGAAGAGATTTCGCACATGCACCTTGACGGTGCTTTCCATGATGTCCAGTTCGCGGGCAATCAACTTGTTCGACATGCCGGCGGCCAGGCATCTCAGGATGGCCGTTTCGCGCTCGGTCAGACTGGCCTGATTGCGACTCTCGCTCTCGCTTTCCTCGCGTAGCGCAGTAGCCAGCAGGCTGGAGAGCTCCGGACTAATCACGTTCTGGCCCTGCATGGCATCGCAGATCATCTTGAGGATGTTGTCCGGGTCGTTGTCCTTAAGTATGTAGCCATCCGAACCGGCGCGGATGGCAGCGAGCAGGTCTTCAGGGGCATTGGATACGGTGAGCATGATGATGCGCGCGTCGACTCCCATGTCGCGCATCGTGCGCAGCGTTTCCAGTCCATTGATGCCCTTCATGTTGAGATCGAGCAGGATCAGATCCGGGTCGAGTTGTTTCGCGAGCTCGATGCCTTCCCGGCCACTGGCCGCTTCGCCAACGACAGTAAAGCCCTCGACCAGGGCAAGCAATTGGCAGACGCCGCGGCGCAGCAGGGGATGATCGTCGATGACGAGAACACGGGTGGTGTCGGGCACGGTATTGGCTGTCATGGGCTGGGTTGCCGATATTTTTGCGGCAGAAAATGCAAGGTGACGACGGTACCGGCGTCGAGTGCGGTTTCGACATCGAGTCGACCGTCAAGAATCAACGCACGGTCGTTCATGATGTTGACGCCGAAATGGTTGGCCGGTGTCTTGCGGATATCGAAGCCCTTGCCGTCATCGGCGATGCGCACGGTAACGACATGGTCGGCTGCCGCGGCGATGTCAACCTGGGCACTTTGCGCCGCGGCGTGATGTTCGATATTGGACAGGGCTTCGCGGATGATGCGGATAACGTGCATTTCCTCATTGCCGGAAAGCACAATGCCTGACAGCCCATTGCTCGACCGGACAGGGAAACCCAGCTTTTTCGAAAACTCGGCTACCGTCCCCTGCAGCGCCACGTTAAAACCCTGCGCGCCAATCCGCAGACGGAAGGTGACGATCAGATCGCGCAATTCGCGATAAACGCCATTCAGGCCCTGCTTCAGTTCATCGGCAATACTGCGGGTATCTCCGCCGCGATCCAGACTTTTTTCCAGCCGGGTAACCTGGATCTGGAGGTAACTCAGCGACTGGGCGATCGAATCGTGGAGCTCGCGGGCAATCACCGAGCGCTCTTCGAGCACGGCCAGACGATGCTTTTCCTCGGTACGCCGCATGTTGATCAGGGCATTCGAAATGTGGTGGCCAACGGTTTCTAGAATGCGCGCTTTTTCCTGGGTCAAAGAATGACCATCTTTCAGCAAGATCGGCAGGATGCCGTGCAGCCGGTCGCCGTCGCCAATCGGCACGGCGATCATGGAACGTGACTGCGCCTGCGCAACGAGCGCTTCTTCAGCCCGGGCAAAGCATTGGCCGCAGTCGGACCGACCGCACAAGACACGCAACTCTTCCGCCGTAAGGTCTCCGGTCACCACATGTGCCGGAAAATGTTCGCTCTCACTGATGCAGATCATACTGTGGCCAAGGTCCAGCGCCTCTTCGACCTCGCGCATCACGGTCTGCACGGCATCAAGTGTCAGATCACTGGCCGAGAGTTGCTGACTGACCCGGTAGAGAAGTTCAAGCGACTGGTTGGTGCGGGTCAACTCGCGTGTCTTTTCCTCTACCTTGTCTTCAAGGTTGGCATACATGCTGGCGATCTCTGCCACCATCTTGTTGAAGGCACGGCCAAGCTGCCCCAGTTCGTCGGTGGAGACATGCTCGACCCGAACCGTGAACGATCCCCGCGTAACCGTGGTTGCGGCCTGCAGCAACTGAGCCAGGGGAAGGATCACTTGCCAGCGCAGCATCCACAAGGTAAGCAGACTGATCATGACGATGCAGGCAAGCAGCACCAGTTGAATGACATGAAGCAGGCGCGCCTTGCTTTCAAGCTCGATCTCGATCAGGTACACGACATGATTGATCTGCTCGACATAGTCGGGAATTTCGTGCGCTATCCGTTTCAGGGCGGATGGATCACCCTCGGCGGCAGCGATTTCGAGCGACCGGAAATGCGTCTTCCACCTATGCAGAACATCTTGAACGGCAACAACCGACGCTGCACCCTGGGGCGCCTTGGCAGCGACAAAACGCTCCAAGCCCAGCAGGCGATGCTCGAATATTTCAATGGTTTCAAACGCTTGACTGCGTTTTTCGTGTTGCAGTATCTCGCTGAGCGTGCGGAAGGTCAGCATCCGCAGTGATCCTGAAACATTGACCGCATTGGCCCGGCCGCTGATGTCGTCGGCAATTACCGTGGAAATCGCGATGGAGGCGAAGGAAAGCAAGGCCAGCGTACCCATCGCAATGCCCAGCCGGACCAGCACTGAATCACGAAGTACTTGCGAGATGGATGAAATGAAGATCACGGAGTGGACTGGTTTTTACCCATTTTATTTTTATGGGTATTTATCTGTATTTCGTGGTATTCGCCGTATGATGAATCGCCAACACAAACACTCTGAACCACATTGATTTTACGTAATTTATTCCATTCAGCCCGGAAATCTTCATACCTATTTTGAGGTAGTAGCCAGGCGAAAGTGAAGCTTGCCCAGTCTTTCGTCATCCCTTATTGGGGTCTAGCATGAAGGGAAATCAGCGGTTAGGCACCTTACTGCCAGTCTGCACATTACTCAGATAAAAACCGGCTTGGCACTCGATAGCAAACAAGCATTCGTTTCCGGAAACCATCGCATGCCCCAAAATACCGAAAATCGCGTCGACACCGCAAAATTATTGGCACGCATGCCGCTGTTCGATGGGTTGCCGCAAGGACAGACGGCCCTCCTCGCGGCACACTCTAGGGGAATGCATCTAAGCAGGGGCGAAATGCTGTTCCAGAAGGGCGATGTCGCAAACGGGTTTTACCTTGTCGTCTATGGACAGGTCAAACTCGCCTTCCCCTCATTCAGTGGCAACGAAAAAGTCGTCGACGTTATTGGGCCGAACCAGAGTTTCGGCGAAGCGGTGATGCTTGCCCAGCGCACCTATCCGGTGTTCGCCCAAGCGATCATGGATACCTTGCTTATCCATGTCACCAGGGATGTCGTCTTCGATCTGCTGGAAAACGCCCCCTCCTTCGCCCGCCGCATGTTGATCGGCCTCGCGATGCACAATCATTCGCTCGTCCATGACATCGAATCCTTCACACTGCGCTCAAGCGCCCAGCGCGTGATCGACTATCTGCTGCAGCTTTGCCCGAGCGACGGTAACTGCGAAGGCCGCATCGATATCATCCTGCCGACTTCGAAACAAATCACCGCTTCGCGCCTCAACCTGACGCCGGAAACCCTGTCGCGCATCCTCCACGACCTGGCAGAAGCCGGACTGATCGAGGTGCAGGGCAAGCGCATCTCGATCAGCAACCCCCAACGCCTGCGCGTCACGCTTGCTGCCACACACATGGACGAGAGCCACTCTGAAACATCCCGGCCACGTGCGCCTAAACGCACACTGGCTGTCGCGCCAGCCAAAACCCGCGCGAATATCCGCTGTGCCAAAACCAGGAAGCCGATCACCGAACTGTGGGCCTGACTCAGGCGAACAGGCCCAGCGGGTTCTTGGTAAGCGCAACCGAAACAATCCAGCCAAACAGGACCACGGCGGCAAACCCCGCCGTGGCACGTACGCGCGGAGTTTGCCCAGGCCTGAGGGCCACAGCACCAAGGATAATGTAGGCAATCAGGCCTAACACCTTGGCAGTCAGCCAAGCGTCAACAAACGGATATTGCCCGATCAACGCTGTCAGTGTCAGTGCTGCCGCCAGCAGAATGCTGTCGTTAATGTGGGGCAGGCTGCGCATCCAGCGCCGTCCCATCAGCGCCGACTTTTGGCTACGGCCACCGCTTCGCTGATTAACGTTCGCTTCGCTCACATTAGCCTGCGCCGAAACTGCGTTTTGCCAGACCAGCAGTCCGCGCAGACAGAAACCCGTGATACTCAGAATCACGCAGGCAACGTGCAGATGTTTCACCGCTACATAGAGCATAAATTAGCGTTATCCAGTAAAAAGAATGATAAGGTTGCGCCCCATTCAGAGGCGACCCATGGGTGCCCACTGTCCGCACTTCTATCTTTCCGTTCGTTCAATTATGTCCCAACAACAGGAAAACCATATCGACATTCCGGCGTTTTTGATACGCCAGTCCCTGTTTCAGGAACTGACACCCGAGCAGGTGACGCACCTCGCTGCGCATGCCCGGGAGAAACGTCTGGCGGCGGGCGAAATGCTGCTGCAGAAGGGCGATAACCCACGTGGGTTTTACATCATCATCTTCGGTCAGATCAAACTGGCCTTCCCCTCCGCTACCGGCAATGAAAAAGTGGTCGATATTCTCGGGCCACGGCAAAGTTTTGGCGAAACGGTAATGTTCATCGACCGCCCCTACCCGGTGTTCGCCGAGGCCATCACCGCTACGCAATTGCTGCACGTCAGCAAGGATGCGATTTTCGAACTGCTTGAAACCGACCCTTCCTTCGCCCGGCGGATGTTGGCCAGCATGTCCATGCGTCTGCACGCACTGATGCGCGACGTCGAATCCTATTCCTTGCGATCCAGTGCCCAGCGCGTCATTGGTTACCTGCTGCAACATTGCCCGAACCAGGGTAACGGCACTTGCGCGGGCAGCGTCGAAATCACCCTGCCCACTTCCAAGCAGATCATAGCGTCGCGGCTCAATCTGACACCTGAAACCTTGTCACGCATTTTCCGCGATCTCGCCGAAGCGAAATTGATCAGCGTGCAGTCCCGGCGCGTCACCATCAACGATTTCAAGCGGCTGCGCGAATACGATTTTTGAAGCGGACATAGATGCGTAGCGCGCCCACCAGATTGAGGCCCAGCCAAGCGCAGTCAAGTGCAAACAGCAACCCGGCAGGACGCGCCAATGACGGCAACCAAACCGCCGCCAGCAGGAAGGCCAGTGCGGCCAGATGCAGGTAAAACTGGCGGCGCATGCTGCGCTCTGGAATCATCTGGTTCATGGTTGGCGGCAAGGTCTCCAGCCCGCACAGACGTTGCAGATGCAACCAGTTAAGAAACGGCACGATCTTGTAAAGCATGCCATTGATGGCTGTTACAAAGACTCCCACAATGGCCAGCATACCCAGCCACACAACGGCCCGCGGATCATTGCCAATCTCGGGCAGTGCGGCAAACAGCATGGCCGAAAACAGCAGTACGACCAAACACACCATGGCGACGCGAAAGAACAGCAATGTCGTATCGCTGACTTTGCGCCGGCGGCGACTTTGCAGATAAAGGGTCGTTCCGCCAAACAATCCTGCCGTCCCCAGGCCGCCCAGCCAGACGAGTTCGCGCGCGCCATCCGGCAAGCCGAAGAGTTGCAGCGACCACACCAGCAGCAGCGCCAACAACAACAGGGGTACACCGCGTGCCAGCCAGCCCGGATAAGCCGGCGTCAGCTGAAACATCGGCACCACGAAATAGGCGATGCCCGCCAGCAGTATCAACCCCCACCCGCCGAGCCCCCAAGCGGCATGTACATCGGTCAAAGCCAGTAGTGGAAGAGTGGTCTGGTACGCCAGTCCGAAGGCCAGCGTCACACCCAACCCTGTAGTTGCCAGCAGGCCGAGCAGCGCGATACGCAAGGCAACGATTGAGGCGCCCTGCGCCGGTGTGCGCCAGAGCGCCAGACTGACCACTACCCCGTAAAAACCGAGCGACACGGCAAAACCCGCGCTCGCTGCCATGAAAAGCACGGGACGCTGAGTCAGGAAGGCCGCCACCAAAAGGCCGGCCGCAATGATCAGCAGTGGATGCACCCAGGCCGCCACCCGCTGCGGCTGCCAGATGTTGCCCCCTGTCGCCACCGGCACGAACTGCAACAAGGCACCGCACATCGCCTGCAACATGAATCCGGTGACCAGCAGATGTGTCCCCGCCAGTGCCCCTGGCGTCCAGCGTGAGGCCAGCATCTCTTCGCCCATGAACGCCAGCAGCAGACCGGCCGCGACGCCAAACCATGGCGCCGTCAGGAAAAACCGGTAGGGCACCCCAATCGGCGGCGCCTGCTCGAAGGAAAGGTTCGGCTGCACGGACGCCGCAGCGTCAGCCGCAGATCAACTGCAGCCTTGCCTCCAGCAGGTTCTTCTCCCGCCAGGGGGAAGCGAGAAAGCCCGCAGTCTCGCCGCCGGGCCGCCCCAAGACGAGACGGCACGCGGCGCCAGCCGCAATCCCCACCTTAACCAAAACAACGCTCCCCGTAACAGACGAGCGCAGCGAGCCACAGTCACCTCCCCCGCGAGGGGGAGGCTGGGAAGGGGTGGGCCTAAACAGCATGGCGGATGCGAATTTCGTGCGTACCGTCGTCCAGGACAGCTTCCTGCCAGACGAAACCATTGTTACGCAGGACATTGAACAGGGGAACGGGGTGGCAATACACCAGCAACACCAGTTCGCCATCCGCCGGCAGGGTATCCAGGGCCGCGAGTGTTTTTTCGAGAGGTTCCGGCGGCTGCAACTCGCGGCCGTCGATCACTTGGCTGGTTGCAGAAGTCATTTTTTCGTCGCACACCCTGGTTCCAGACTATTGCGAAGCTGTGCAGCCAAGTCTGCAGCCTGTTCTGCCAGAGAGCGATCACACATCGGGTAAAGAATGTTCTCTTCTTTCATGTTGTGTTGCTGCATGAATATCAGCAAGGTCTCGGCCGCCCCGGCGAAGACGTCAGCAGCCTGTGCCGATAACGCGCTCTGCATCTGCCCGAGCAACTCGCGCATCCGGGCATGCTCGATGCGCATCATCTGGGTTGGCCCGCCCGTCATGCCGGTTGCCGCTTCAAAGGCAGGGAACAATACAGTCTCTTCGGTGCGGAAGTGATCTTCAATGGCGTCATGCAAGCGGCTCAGAAGCTCCTGGCACTGCGGCCAGTTTCTTTCTGCCGCAGCAGCCTCGGCATCAGCGAACAGATCGTCGCAATGCTTATGGTGGAGACGCAGGGGCTCGGTCAGCATGGTCATGGCTACGCGCAATGAAATGGCAGGAAGGCCTATTCTCTTCCCAGCGTGCGCCACAAGCCTTGATGCGCATCAAGGGCTCAACCCCTGAGAACCCCGACTTCAAGTTGGGCAAACCAGTCGATAAACCGTTTCACCTGTGTTCCCTGATAGATGGCGCCATGCTGCGGGCACAGCATGTCAATGTCGAGCTGGCTGACGCGGTTGCACCAGTCGCGCTTGGCTTTTTCAGAACCCATCCAGCGCCGGTGAAAGCCCTCGGCATGGCGTATGTGGCGATCGAAGTCCTCGACAAACAGGGCATCTTCACCCGACGGCAGCAAAGCGGCGCCGACATCGCCCGAGAACAGGATTTTGGCTTGCGGATCGTACAGATGAAAATTACCGGGCGAATGCAAATAGTGGGCCGGAATCGCCTGCAGACGCTGGCCACCGACCCGGATGTCCGCACCGCCGTCTGGAATGGCAACATAAGTCTCTTCACTGCCACCGAAATGCGGCACAAAGCTCGCCCACAACCAGCTGATGTGGCACTTGATCTGCGGGTTGAACTCGAGCCATAGTGACAGCGAGGGAACCACATCAGGATCCTGGTGGCTGGCGAATATCTGGCTGATCTTGCGTGGATCGAACTCGGTCGACAGCGCGGAAAAAACTGCGGGGAAGATCTCGGTACCCCCCGGGTCGAGCAGAATCGCATCGTCACCGACGGCCACCAGATATTCATTGGTGTCGATCAGATAACTCGGTCGGCTGGGATCGCGCGCAACGACCAGCCAGCGGTGATCACCCTGCGCGTAGATTACACGGGCTGTCTTCATGGTTCAGTCGACCTGTTGCCTGCCAAGACCGGAGAGGGAATGTTGAATTTCACCGATGGTCCGTTCGAAATCGCTGGAAACCTGTGTCAATGCGGCCGAGAACGGCCCGCCATAGGCGGCTTCAATCTTCGCCGAACGCGCCAATACACCACCCAATTCGGCCAGTTGTGCGGTGTCGGCAATCATTTGTGTGAGCCGGCGGTTGTGGGCGGCAATCTGCTCGGACTGGCGAGCATCGGCAGTGTTCTGGCGATTTTTCATGAACTCATCAATCAGCATGCGCCCGGTACCGGTTGATTCATTGCGGGTACGCTCGAACACGCGGCTCAAGCGTGCTTGCCTGAGCAGCGCGGTCAGCTTTGCAACACTGCCATGGGTCATTTCGCGTAACTGGGCCATCTGCTTTTGCAGATCCATGGCGAACTGGCGCAGTTCATTGGACAACACACCAAAGCCCAGAGCTGATTGGCCGGCGCGCTTGGCGAGAAATATGGCATTCATCGCCATCAGATTGGTCTTGAATGCCCGCGCCACCACCGTCTTGATTTCTTCGTTGATGCGCACAATGCGCCGCAATTCGCGCCCGGCATCTTCAATCAGTGCCGGCATGCCGCTTTCTCTCCACGGCCCGGGTCGTCAGACTTCATTCTTGTCTTCTGGCAAGGCAATGGTGTTGTCCTTGCTGTAGCGATAGTCGTTGAAGATGTGCTCGGCGGTCAGCAGTGCGTAGCTGTCATCCGGCAGGCGGCGGGTCGTGTCCTTGAGGCGATAGGTGTAATGGCCGCAGGTCCACAGGTCGAAATTGCGCATTTGCGTGCACAGGCAGGTCTTGTCCCAGACCTTGACCTTCTTGGCGCCGGGATGGGCGGCAACTTCGCGGTTGTAGGACTGGATGTACTGGCAGTTGCCGTTGGCGTCGAGAATGTAGCCATACGCCTCGCAGTTGGGGCGAATGCCATCGCCGATCGCCGGGCTGTTCTTCAGCATGCGCATCGGATAACCGGTCGGCGATATGCCATTGACTTCGATGTCGCCTTCGCTGGCCTTGAAGTATTCCTGTTTGATGTCGTCGGGCAGTCCGCATTCCTTCGCCACGGTAAACCGGGTCGCCACCTGCACTGCCGCCGCGCCATGGTCGAGAAAGTCGACGGCGTCACTGCCGGTGAAGATGCCACCCGCTGGAATCAGCGGTATGTCGAGTTGTTCGGCGGCCATCCAGGCGCGTATTTCGGCAACGATGGTGTGCAGGTCGTATTGCGCCCAATCCATGCCAAATCCCAGGTGGCCACCCGCCAGCGGGCCTTCGACAACCACGTAGTCGGGCAGGCGCCGGGTGCGGGCGCTCTTTTTCAGGAACAGTTGCAGCGCGCGCAGTGAAGACACGATGATGCCGAGCTTGGCATCGTGGAAGCGCGGATGATCCTCCATCATGGCAAACGAGCCCAAGTGCAGGCCAGCCGCCAGCGTAATGCCATCGATGCCGGCATCCAGCGCCGAGCTCAGGCGCACCCGCAAGGTCTCGCGCGGCGCATTCATCGTCAGCTTTTCCATGCAGTTGATGAGGATCAACCCGGAGCCGCGCTTGGCCTCCATGGTGCTGCCGACATGCATCTGCGTCGCTTCGGCCAGGCGCGCGAGGTCGAACTGCACGTCAGATTTGTCGTCGTTGGCGACGTTGTATTTGTACTGCTTGAGCTTGTCCTTGACGAAGCGGGTCTTGAAGCGGCGGTCGGCCACCGTCGGCACCATCGCATCGGAGATGTGTCCAATGCCGCCCAGCCGCGCCGCCTCGAGCGCCAGTTCGGCGGTCGAAATATCCACGCCCATGCCGCCAATGACGATCGGCACCAACTCATGTTTGCCCAGTTGCAGGCGAAAGTCATCCAAACGTTTCATCTTCGCTTTCCACGACCCCGCCCGGCAGCTTGTCCGTCAGGCTGAAGCCTAAGTTATAGGCTCCAATGATAGCCGATGCCGCCCGCGCCGTCCCGCCAGCGCCGACTTTCTAACTTTCCAGAACGTAGGTTCCCGGAGCATCCGCACGGGCCGGGTAGGTCCTGTTGGACAGGGCTTGCGGCTTGCCCAAAGCGCCTGACTGTGGCTTGAGCCAGTGCATCCAGTCTTCCCACCAGCTGCCGGGGTGATGCTCGGCACGCTCGCGCCAGTCCTCGGCATTATCGTGCCGCTCGGTGTCGCCGACCCAGTATTCGCGCTTGGGCGGATGCACCACCGGGCTGACGATGCCGAAAATATGGCCGGAGCTGGACAACACGTAGCGTTTCGGCCCGGAAACCAGATTATTCAGGCGAAAGGTCTGTTTCCACGGCGCGATGTGATCATCGGCTGCCGCCACCGCATAGACCGGCTGAACGATGCGGGCAAGATCGATCGGCTGGCCGGCAATTTCCAGGGCGTCCTTCTTGACCAGCTTGTTGTCGAGGTAGAAGTTGCGCAGGTACCAGGTGTGCATCTTGGCCGGCATGCGTGTGGTGTCCATGTTCCAGAACAGCACATCGAAGGGCGGCGGCGTCTCGCCATACAGGTAGCCATGCACGACGTAATGCCAGATCAGGCTGTTCGAGCGCAGCAGGCGAAAGGCGGCGGCCATCTCCTTGCCATCGAGGAAACCCTTCTGTTCCATGTTGTGGGCCAGATACTTGAAACTGCCCTCATCCAGAAAGACTTCGACGTCACCCGGCTTGTGGTAATCCACCAAAGTGGTGAGAAAACTGGCGCTCGCCACCGGCACGTCCTTGGCAGCATAGTGGCGGTTCGCCCAGGCCAGGTAGGCAGACAGGGCCGCCCCACCGATGCAGTAGCCGGCCGCATGCACCTTGTCGCATTTTGCGATGCTCTGCACCGCCTCGATGGCGGCGCCGATACCTTCGGTAATGTAATCATCAAAACCGACATCGGCCATCGCGGCATCCGGGTTCTTCCAACTGGTGATATAGACGTCGAAACCCTGGTCGAGCAGGAACCTGACGAGGCTCTTTTTCGGCGTCAGGTCGAGGATGTAATACTTGTTGATCCACGGTGTGACAATCAGGAGCGGCGTGCGGTAGGTCTGCGTTGCGCTCGGAGCATAGTGGATCACTTCGAGCAGGCGATTTTGCAGAACCACCTTGCCGGGTGTCGTCGCGAGATTGATGCCGACCTTGAAATCATCCGGTCGCGTCATGCGGATGTTGCCGGCCTGTGCGTCATCCAGGAAAATGCGCATGCCGCGCAGCAGGCTTTCGCCATTGGTCTCGACGGCTTTTTGCAGCGCCACCGGATTGCTCAGCAAAAAATTGGTCGGCGCCATCGCATTGAGCCATTCGCGCCACCAGAACGCCGCACGGCGGCGATCCCGGCTCGACAGGCCGGGTGACTGGTAGAGCATGCCCTGGATATGGTGGGTGGTCAGCAGATACCACTGCTTGGCGACATCCCAGGTCGCCGACTCCTGCCACACCGGATCGGCAAACCGGGTATCGTCCGGATGGGGCGTTTCGACATCCTCGCTCGCCAGACCGAGCAAGCGTTGCCAGGCATGCCACTGCAGCGCCAACACGCGGGTCGATAATTCCGCGGCAGCCTCGGCCAATTCCTGCGGGTGCGTCGCCCAACTCAACTGGGCATGCAGCAACGGCACTGCCATGCCCAGCGGATCAATAGTGGTTTCCACCGCCTCATTGATTGCGCGGAAGGTCTGATGTGGCGTCATTGCGGCTGCCATATGCTTGTTGGTTGCCATGCCCCTTCTCCTCTGGCCACCCCACCAGACTGCATCACACCTATGCCCAAGGCGATTTGTGGCTGCGCCGGTTCAACAATAACCATGCTTCCAGAATGCGCTATGATTGTGACAAGGGGCAGTGCTGGAAGTGTTGATCTGCGTCAAGCACTGTCCCCGCGCCAACCTAATGGAGGGAAACATGTTCAAACACATTCTCGTTCCGACTGATGGCTCACAACTTTCGACTGAAGCGGTGAAACGGGCAGTCGGATTTGCTGCCGAGTCGGGTGCGCAAATCACCTTTTTCTACGCCAAGCCCGAATATCCGATAGCCTTTTTCGGCGAGGGTGCCCTGATTGATCCGACGAGTCCCGAGAAATTCGCCGAAATGGCTGACAAGCAGGCCAAAAAAATACTTGGCGCCTGCGAGAAGCTTGCGCAGGAGAACAAGGTCAAGAGCTCGTCACTTGCCGTGACCAGCGATATTCCTTTCGAGGCTGTCATCGCAGGGGCGGATACCGCCGGTTGCGACCTTATCTTCATGGCATCCCATGGGCGGCGCGGCTTCAGCGGTTTGTTGCTGGGTTCCGAAACGCAAAAGGTGCTAACGCACTCGAAGATCCCGGTGCTGGTTTATCGTTAACCACCACCGATAACCGTTTCGTTGGCAGCGGGCAAAACTACGCTGCCCATCAAACGCCAGGTTTTCGCTTCATCCTCGATCAACACCAGCCGATGGCCGGACGCCGGCGTTTGCAAGCTCCCGACATAGGCATCGCCAACGGGTTTGAGGAAACTTTTCTGGTCCTGCCCTGCACGAGTGGGATGAGATAGCATGACGATTAACGCTGGCGGCATGGGCATGTCCGCCCGCCGGGCGGTGAGCCGGATGCGGATGCTGTCATTCGTCAGGCGCAAGCCGGCGGCAATGCCCAGCTCTGCCGCGCGCCGGCTTTGCACGAGCGTCTCCCCGACCATTTGCCCCTGCTTGTAATAGTCCTCGGTCACCAGTCCATCGTTGGTAACTACCGCCGTCCAGGCAAAGGCAAGTCCCACGACCACAGATGTGGCCGGTAATGCCATCAGGAACCACGGCCAAGGTTCCCGGTACCATGGTTTTGCATTTTGGATCGATGGAGTGGTCATAACATTCATTCGTCTCGCATAGGGGATCAGGGAATCAGGAAAGTGGCTTTTTCATGCACGGCCATCTTGTCGTTGTTTTCTGCCTTAACATCGAAATAAATCGTGTGCGCCCCCTGCTTGCCGGACTCCAGCGGGACACGGACTGAAAGCGGGAAGCTCTTGCTCGTGACCGAGGGCACTTCGATGGCGGCGTTGCCCTCCAGCTTGATGCCTTCGAGGCCGGACACGGACACCGTATAACGGTGCGCCTGTTCGGTGACATTCATCACCTGCAGGCGATAAACGTTTTCAATCAGGCCGCCCTCGACTTCGCGCGACAGGATGGCCCGGTCGCGCAGCACATTGACGCGCAGATCGGCTTTATTGGCCAGCCCCCAGATCAACGCGAGGGTGATGCCGACGAGGATGACAGTGTAAATGATGATGCGCGGGCGCACGATATGGCCGACAACCTCCTTCCAGCCCCAGTGTTGCTCCAACGCATTCTCGGTGGTATAGCGGATCAGACCCTTGGGATAATTCATCTGTGCCATCACGTCGTCGCAGGCGTCGATACAGGCAGCGCAGCCAATGCACTCGTATTGCAGGCCGTCGCGGATATCGATGCCGGTCGGACAGACCTGTACGCAAATATCGCAATCAACGCAGTCACCCTTGCCAACGCTACGTGGGTCTACGCCTTTCTTGCGGGAGCCGCGCGGCTCGCCGCGCTCGGGATCGTAGGTGATTACCAGGGTATCCGGATCGAACATGACGCCCTGGAAGCGCGCGTAGGGACACATGTACAGGCAAACCTGCTCGCGCAAATGTCCGGCAAACGCATACGTGAATGCGGCGTAGAAAAATATCCAGAAGCTTTCCCACGGCCCAAGATTCCACGACCAGAACTCGCCCCACAAGGTCTTGATCGGCGTGAAATAGCCAACCAGAGTGAAACCCGTCCACAGCGCCAGCAAAACCCATGCGCCGTATTTAAGGGCGCGCAAACTGAACTTACGGCCATCCAGTGGCGCCTGGTCGAGTTTGATACGGGCGCTGCGCTTGCCTTCGATCTTCTCCTCGATCCACATGAAGATCTCGGTATAAACGGTTTGCGGACAAGTGTAGCCACACCACAATCGCCCAGCTACCGCCGTAAACAAAAACAGTGCATACGCAGAGATGATCAGGATGATGGCGAGGAAAAAAACATCCTGCGGCCATAACACCAGCCCAACAATATAGAACTTGCGATTGACCAGATCGAGCAGCACTGCCTGCCGATCATTCCACTCCAGCCACGGCAAGCCGTAATAAAGCAACTGGGTAAACCAGACCATGGCCCAGCGCCAAGTGGCGAAAATACCTGTCACCGAGCGCGGATGGATTTTTATGCGCGCCTTGTACAAGCCTTCCTCCTGCGCTGGTGGGTCAGCAGGCGAGGCTTTGGAAATTTTCTGGCTCATTATTTCGTGGTCTTAAGGGTGAGGCGATAGTGCTAACAGGCACCCGCAAGCATGCACTGCTTTTCAGCCCGGGGCAAAAAGCCCTCTGGTCTCGCCGTTTGAATCTCGCCCATTATCGCCTAAGCGACCCTCTGATTTCGGGCGGAACCCTCGGCCATGATTCGGCCGAGGCATTCATAACATCTTGCAGTCTATTTTTGTGCGGTTGCAGTAGCCGGATTCACTCCACCCCCCAGTCCCCAGACATAGGCGGTGAGCAGATGCACCTTGGCTTCGCCAAGAAACTCGCCAAACCCAGGCATCTGGTTCATGCGGCCCTTGGTCACCGTCTCGATCATGCTGCTCTCCCGCGAGCTGTATAGCCATATCTTGTCGGTCAGGTTTGGGTAGCCGGCAGCTTCCATTCCCTTGGCATCCGCACCATGGCAGGCCGCGCAGGCCTGCGGGAACAGTTCCTGGCCGCGCTGGATGCGCACCGAGTCAGCCGTCAGACCTGACAGGGAACGCACATAGTGCACCACGTCCTTGACCTGCTCCGCATCCATGTCTGGCTTGGTCCCCATCGGCGTCATGACCCCAAGGCGACCGACGATGATGCTCTCCTTGATTCTTTCGGGTGAGCCACCCCATAGCCAGTCACCGTCCTTGAGGTTGGGGAAGCTCGGCTGTCCGCCGGCGTCGCCACCATGGCATTGTGCACAATAAGTCTGAAACAAGCGGGCACCCATTTCCTTGGCCTCGGGATTGGCAGCCACGGTCATGACATCCTGCTGGAGAAACTGATTGAACTTGGGCCCATACTTCTGCTCTGCTGCCAGCATCTCGGCTTCATACTGGCCGCGCGCCGTCCAGCCGAAGCTGCCCGCCATGTTGCCGAGGCCGGGGTAAAGCGCCAGGTAAGCCAGGGCAAACACCACCGTGATGTAAAACATCCAGCGCCACCAACTGGGCAGCGGATTGCTGTATTCCTCAAGGTTCTCGTCCCAGACGTGGCCGGTTACCTCGCCGGGCTTGTGTTTGGCCGAGCCTTGTACCCACAAAAATACGGCGCAGCTGATGATGCTGACGGCAACGAGAATGATGACGTAGAGGTTCCAGAAACCGCTGACAAAATCGCTCGTGTTCTTGAAATCCATGACGAATTCCTTTCAGTTTTGCTGTTGGCCCGCATCATCCCGCTTGACCGCAGGCTCATCGTCGTCGACAGCCAGCCTGGCCGCTTCGTCGAATGCTTGCTTACGCTTGGATGAGTATGCCCAGACCACGATGCCGATGAACGCAGAGAACACCAGCAGCGTGAAAATGGAACGCAGGTCGTTGATATCCATTTGAGCTTAGCGGGTCTGCTTGAGCGCCAGACCAAGACCTTGCAGGTAGGCGATTAGAGCCTCAACCTCGGTCTTGCCTTCGACCGCCCGTGGCGCATCGGCAATTTCCTGGTCGGTGTAGGGCACCCCCACCTTGCGCAACGCCGCCATGTTGGCACCGATATTCGGCTCCTTGAGCGGACGATCCAGCCAGTAGTAGGCCGGCATGTTCGACTCGGGAACGACATCACGCGGATTCAGCAGATGAATCTTGTGCCACTGGTCGGAGTAGCGGCCACCCACGCGCGCCAGATCGGGGCCGGTACGCTTGGAACCCCACTGGAACGGATGATCGTAGACAAACTCACCCGCCACCGAATAGTGACCATAGCGCTCGGTCTCGGCGCGGAAGGGGCGGATCATCTGCGAGTGGCAGTTGTAACAGCCTTCGCGGATGTAGATGTCCCGTCCGGCCAAACTCAGTGCGTCGTAGGGTTTGACCAGTTCGTTCACCGGCGTAGTCAAGGATTTCTGGAAGAACAGTGGCACGATCTCCACCAGGCCGCCCCAGACCAGGACCAGCGTGGTCAGAACGATCATCAGGGTATTGCTGGTTTCAATTTTCGCATGCGTCAACATGATGATTGTCTCCCTTGCAATCAGTGGGCGTGGGCGGGTGCGAGGACGGGTGCGTCATCGACCGCGCGACCAGAGGCGATGGTCTTGTACATGTTGTACGCCATGAGGCACATGCCGGTAAGGAACAGCACCCCACCCACGACGCGAATCGTCCAGAACGGATAAGAGGCCTTGACGGATTCAACGAAGGAGTAGGTCAGAGTGCCGTCCGCATTGGTGGCGCGCCACATCAGGCCCTGCATCACGCCAGAAATCCATAGTGCGGCGATGTACAGAACCGTGCCGAGCGTAGCCAACCAGAAATGCACGTTGATCAGCTTGACGGAAAACATCTCGGGCTTGCCGAACAGGCGCGGGAGCAGATAGTAGATCGAACCGATGGAAATCATCGCGACCCAACCCAGCGCACCGGAGTGAACATGACCAACCGTCCAGTCAGTGTAATGCGACAGCGCATTCACCGTCTTGATCGACATCATCGGCCCTTCAAAGGTGGACATGCCGTAGAAGGATAGCGAGGTGATCATGAACTTGAGGATCGGGTCATCACGCAGTTTGTGCCAGGCGCCGGACAGCGTCATGATGCCGTTGATCATGCCGCCCCATGAGGGCGCCAGCAGAATCAGCGAGAAGACCATGCCGACCGACTGCGTCCAGTCGGGCAACGCGGTGTAGTGCAGATGGTGCGGGCCCGCCCACATGTAGGTGAAGATCAGCGCCCAGAAATGCACCACCGACAGTCGGTAGGAATAGATTGGGCGTTCGGCCTGTTTCGGCACGAAGTAATACATCATGCCGAGGAAGGCCGCCGTCAGGAAGAAGCCCACCGCGTTATGGCCGTACCACCACTGGATCATGGCATCCTGCACGCCGGCATAAGCAGAGTAGGACTTGGTCAGGGTGACGGGGATCGCCGCGCTGTTGAAGATGTGCAACAGGGCGACGGCGATGATGAAGGCGCCGTAAAACCAGTTGGCCACATAAATGTGCGGGGTCTTGCGGGTGCCGATGGTGCCGAAGAACACCACGGCGTAGGCCACCCAGATCAGGGTGATCAGGATGTCGATCGGCCACTCGAGTTCGGCGTACTCTTTGCCCTGGGTGAAGCCCAGTGGCAGCGTTATCGCCGCCAGAACGATGACGATTTGCCAGCCCCAAAAGATGAAAGTTGCCAGGCCAGGTGCAAATAGCGTGGTGTGGCAGGTGCGCTGCACCACGTAAAAGGAAGTGGCGAACAGTGCGCAACCGCCGAACGCGAAAATAACCGCGTTGGTATGCAGCGGCCGCAGCCTTCCATACGACAGCCACTCAGCGGCGTTCAATTCCGGCCAGACCAACTGGGCGGCAATGATGACCCCGACCAGCATACCGACGATGCCCCAGATAACGGTCATCACGGCGAACTGGCGCACGACTTTGTAGTTGTAAGTCGCTTGCGATTGCATGATGGTGTTCACCTCCCCTTAAATAAACAGACTACCACCCTCTCCACGGCCTACCCGTGGAAGCCGGACGTAACATACTCGACCACGAAAGCACGTATTTTGATTCAAATCAACTTTACCGGCTGACATGATAACTTATGATGCCATTAAATCCACAATTTATTTGTGGATTTAGGCAAAAAAAAGGGGTGCGCGTCGCGCACCCCCAACCCCAACAGAGAGACTAACCGATGAAACGAATCGCCCATTACTGCGAACCATCCGAAACAAACGCGCGGACTATAGACCTTACGATTGACATAGGCATTGATCTGCGTCAACAGATTCACTGGCTAGGCTTGGAATCCTCATCAACAGAGGGCTTCTCGTCTTGGTGACGGTCATCATCCATCAACACACGATAAGCCGGCCCCTCCAGATCATCCATCTGACCACTCTTCAACGACCACCAAAAGATCACGCCGATCACGAAGACCAGTACAACCGAAAAAGGGATCAGCAAATAGAGACTTTCCATTTAGGCTCTCTCAAGAAACACGCCGGGCCTCCCCATGTATTTATTGGCCCCTTGAGGGGAGAACGACGCGCAGCGACGTTTTCGTGAGTGGGCTCAAAGCTTCCGCGACAAAGGCTGTGGCATTTTTTTTTGCAAGCGCAGGGCATTCATCACCACCAGCAATGAACTGGCCGACATGCCGATACCGGCCATCCAAGGGGTGACCCAACCCGCCATGGCCAATGGTATCGCCGTAATGTTGTAAGCGAAAGACCAAGCCAGATTTTGCCGGATGATGGATAAGGTGCGGCGCGCCAGAACAGCGCCATTGACGAGATGCGCCAGATCGTCCGACAACAATATCACGTCGGCCTGACCACGGGCCAGATCGGTACCCCCGCCCATCGCGATCGATACATGCGCCTGCGCCAGCACGGGGGCATCATTCACCCCGTCTCCGACCATCGCGACGGTTTCGCCGCGCGCCTGCATTTCGCTCAGATAAGCATGCTTCCCCTCCGGGGTCATGCCGCCACGGAAGTGGTCGATGCCCAGTTCCGCAGCCACCGCCGCGACCGTCTCGGGCGCATCGCCCGAGAGAATGGTCAGTTGCAGCCCCTGTGCGCGCATTGCGCCGAGTGCTGCGGCCGCGCCCGGACGCAAGGCATCGGCAATGCGGAACCAGGCCAGCCAGCCCGTCGTATCGCCCAGTGCCACCACGGTGTCGCCAGCGTGCAGCCAGCCAGCCATTTCCTGCGGCAGCGGCACGCCATGCAACTCGGCGACGAATGACGGCACGCCAATCCTTGCCTTGCGCGAGCCGTCGGCATGGTTCAGTTGCGCCTCGATGCCCTGCCCCGTCAGCGCTCTGAGCCCCGTCATCGACGCCGTCTCGCCAGCGCCGACTTTCTCCAGCAAGGCACGCCCGAGCGGATGTTCCGACGCACGCTCAAGCGCACGTACCAGTGCAAAGACTTCCGCTGTGTTTGCCGCAGCGTCAAGCTGCAGCGCCACCACCGTCGGTCGGCCGACCGTCAGCGTGCCGGTCTTGTCGAAAATCCAGTGATTGGCGCGGGCCAGCGTCTCAATGGCATGACCGCGCGTGACCAGCACACCTTCGCGCGCCAGCGCGCCCGTCGCCACGGTCAGCGCCGTTGGGGTTGCCAGCGCAAGCGCGCAGGGACAGCTCACCACCAACACGGCGACAAACACCCAGAGCGCCTGATCGGGGTTGGTATTCAGCCAGTACAGCCCCGTCACCGTAGCCAGCGCGAGCAGCACCCAGACAAAGTGAAAGGCAATGCGGTCGGCCAGCAATACCAGCGCGGGCTTTTCCGCCGCGGCCTGCTCCATCAGCCGGCGAATCGACGCCAGGCGCGTCGCCTCGCCCACTCGCGCCAGACGTACCACCAGCGGACTCGATACATTCACGCTACCGCCGATCACCACGTCGCCCGGCTGCTTGGCGCGTGGCCGACTTTCGCCCGTCAGCAGCGATTCGTCGCAGCTGCTCGCGCCATCGATCACCTCACCGTCGCCGGGAATCACCTCGCCCGGCCGCACCAGCACACAATCGCCTGAGCAAAGATTAACCACCGCCACCCGTTCACCATCACGCACCGGCCATTGCGGCAAGCGCTCGGCGAAAGCTGGCAGCGCTCGCGCTAACTCCTCGACGCCGCGCGCTGCCTTCTGTCGCGCCATCATTTCCAGATAGCGCCCCGTCAGCAGGAAAAACACGAACATCGTCACTGCATCGAAATACACCTCGCCAGTCGCCATCAAGGTCGCCCAGACGCTGGCGGCAAAGGCGCTGCCCATGCCAAGCGCCACCGGCACATCCATGCCCACCCGCCGGAAGCGCAGATCGCGCCAGGCATTCGCAAAGAATGGCGCGGAGGAATAGGCCATCACCGGCACGGTCAGCAGCAGGCTCGCCCAGCGCATCAATTGCTCGATGTCCGCAGTCATATCCCCGTCGGCAAGGTAGGCCGGTAATGCATACATCATTACCTGCATCATGCCGAAACCGGCAACGAACAGGCGCCACTGCGCGGTGCGGCGCTCTTTCAGGGCCAACTGCTCGGAGCGGGTGACATCGTAGGGATGGGCGCGATAACCGATGGCCTGAATGGCCTCGAGCAGCGCCGAGAGTTTGGTGAGCCGCTCGTCCCAGCGCACCCGCGCGCGGCGCGTCGCGTAGTTGATATCCACCGCCGTCACGCCCGGCTGGCGGGCGAGATGCGCTTCGTTGAGCCAGACGCAGGCCGCGCAGGTGATGCCTTCGAGAATCAACGCCGCCTCGCGCTCGTGCTCATTCACCGGGCGCACGAAATTCTTCTGCACCTCGGGATGGTCGAACAGCCCCAGTTCCTGCAAAGCCTGTGGCATGGCTTCGCGCTGGCTTTCCGGCATAGCGTCGCGATGCCGGTAATAATCCGTCAGCTGGTTGGCGACAATCGCCTGCGCCACGGCCTGGCAACCGGCGCAACACATCTGACGTGGCACCTTGTCAATCTCGACATGCCAGTCGGCACCTGCCGGCAGCGGCAGGCCGCAGTGATAACAACTGTCAGTTGAGGTCAATTATTTCGGCTGCATGCGAATGGCGCCGTCGAGGCGGATCACCTCGCCGTTGAGCATGGTGTTCTCGAAGATGTGCAGTGCCAGTGCCGCATATTCGGCCGGCTTGCCCAGCCGCGAGGGGAACGGCACCATTTTACCGAGCGCTTCCTGCACCTCGGGCGGCATGCCCAGCAGCATCGGCGTCTCGAAAATGCCCGGGGCGATGGTCATCACCCGGATGCCGTTGCGCGACAAGTCGCGGGCGATCGGCAGGGTCATGCCGACAATGCCGGCCTTCGATGCAGCATACGCCACCTGCCCCAACTGGCCTTCGAACGCCGCTACCGATGCGGTGCTGACAATCACCCCACGCTCGCCGGCAGCATTCGGTGCGTTGCGGCACATGGCATCCGCCGCCAGGCGAATCATATTGAAGGTGCCGACCAGGTTGATGTCGATAACTCGTTTAAAGCTCGAAAGCGCGTGCGGGCCTTCCTTGCCCACGGTTTTTTCGCCGATGACAATGCCGGCGCAGCTCACCAGACCATGCAGCGCGCCGAATGACGCAAGCGCCGCCGCCACGCAGGCCTGCGCACTCGCTTCGTCGGCTACGTTGGTCTCGACAAACAGCGCGGCACTGCCCAGTTCTGCCGCCAGGGCGGCACCGTCGGTCTTGTTCAAGTCGGCCAGAACCACCTTGCCGCCCTGTTCCGCCAGCAGGCGTGCCGTACCGGCGCCGAGGCCGGAGGCGCCACCGGTAACGATAAATACACTGTCCTTGATCTGCATAGAACGCTCTCCCCCGGAAATTACTGCCGTCCGTAATCCTTGAACTTTTCGCTGACACGCGTCATTTCGTCGGCGGATAACAACTTGGGCTGCCCCAGTTGCAGCACGCGCCAGTATTGTTCGCAAAGTGATTCGAATTCGATCGCCAGCGCCAGCGCCTCCTTGAGGTCACTGCCAAACACCACCATGCCGTGGTGTGCCATCAGGCAGGCACAGCGATCCTGCAGTGCGACGAGCATGGCATCCGAAAGCGCCTGGGTGCCGAAGGTGGCATAAGCGGCACAGCGCACGGTGGCACCGCCGAAACGGGCGATCATGTAATGGAACGGCGGGATTTCGAGCTGCTGACAAGCCAGTGCGGTGGCGAAGGGCGAATGGGCATGGATGATCGCCCCCGCTTCGTGCCGTGCGGCATAGATGTCGTGGTGGAAACGCCATTCCGAAGAAGGTTTGCGCTTGCCGGTCGCCGTTCCCGTGTTGGCGCGCTCCGGCTGCGCCGTCGCGCCAGCGCCGACTTTTGGCGGCGCTCCACTAATGCCGACTTTCACCATATCCGCCGCCTTGCAGTCGTCGTAAGCCATGCCGGTGGGGGTAATGATGAAGCCGTCATCACAGCGCACGCTGACATTGCCCGCCGTACCGCGATTGATGCCGGCCGCGTTCATGGCGCGGGCCGTGGCGAGGACTGCAGCGCCCAGGGCAGCTGCCAGGTCGCTCATGGCATCACGCTGGCCAGATTGTCGGCGGCGACAACGCCACGTTCGGTGATGATGCCGGCGATCAGATTTACCGGGGTGACATCGAAGGCCGGATTGGCAGCTGCCGTTGCCCCGACGCCGACCTCCTCAGCGGCACGCTCCTCGATGGGAATGTGCGCCCCATCCGGACAGGCGAAATCGATCGTCGAGATCGGCGCAGCCACATAGAACGGCACGCCATGCGCCTTGGCGGCCAGCGCCTTGAGGTAAGTGCCCACCTTGTTGGCGGTGTCACCATTGGCGGCAATCCGGTCGGCACCGACAATCACGGCGTCGACCTTGCCCTGCATCATCAGGAGGCCGGCGGCATTGTCGACGATGAAGGTGTGTGGCACCCCGGCCTGGGCAAGTTCCCAGGCGGTGAGCAACCCTTGGTTGCGCGGGCGGGTTTCCGAGACCCAGACATGCACCGCGAGGCCGGCAGTCTGCGCCGCATAGATCGGAGCAAGCGCCGTGCCGTGGGCGACCGTCGCCAACCAGCCGGCATTGCAGTGCGTCATCAACTGGATAGGTTTTTTTTGCTCGGCAAGCGGCCTGAGGATTGCCAGTCCGTGCTGGCCGATGGCCGCATTGGCCGCCGCATCTTCATGGGCAATGGCGCGGGCCTCGCTCCAGGCGAGTTCGCGCCGCTCTTTGGCAACTGAGGCCAGCGACGACTTTTGTAGCACCCGCTCCATGCGATCAAGCGCCCAATGCAGATTCACCGCCGTGGGTCGGGTAGCACCGAGCGTGGCCAGGATGGTTTCGAGCAGAATTCCTTCAGCCAGGCCAAGCGCCACGCCATAAGCCGCCGTGGCGCCGATCAGCGGCGCGCCGCGCACCTGCATGACGCGAATGGCATGCGCAGCATCAGCAAGAGTGGCCAGGCGGACAAACGCGGTCTCTTGCGGCAGCCGGGTCTGGTCGAGGATGACAACCGCACCGTCATCTTCGGCAATGGTTTGCAAAGTTGGTAACCGAAGCGTCAACTCAGCTTGCCGTGACAGTGCTTGTATTTCTTGCCGCTACCGCAGGGGCAGGACTCGTTGCGGCCAACCTTGGGCAAAGCGCGCTCATGCGGCTGCGGCTTTTTCTCATCATCCGCAGCCCGCGCAGCATCGCCACCACCAAGAACTTCATCATAATCGGCGTGGTGGTACTGCACGTTTTCGACCTGCGGGTGCTTCTGCTCGGCAACCTCGATCTGTTCCTCGCTGCGGATTTCCACGGTCGTCAGGATGCGCGTGACCTCGCGCCGCACGGTGTTCAGCAGCGCCTCGAACAGTTCGAAAGCCTCGCGCTTGTATTCCTGCTTCGGATTCTTCTGCGCGTAACCGCGCAAATGGATGCCCTGCCGCAAATGATCAAGTGCGGCCAGATGCTCGCGCCAGTGCGAGTCGAGACTCTGCAGCATGACGCTGCGTTCGAAGCCCTGCCACGCTGCCAGATCGACGCGCGATATTTTTTCCGCATACATCGTATCGGCGGCGTCGAGGATGCGCTTGAGAATATCGTCATCGTTGAGCTTCGGATCATCCTTCATCCACTGCACAATCGGCAGCGTCAGCGACAACTCGGCCTGCAAGGCCAGCTCGAGTTCGCCGAGGTTCCATTGCTCCTCGACAGTTTCGAGCGGCACATAGTCGCGGAACAAGTCGTGGATGACGCCCTGGCGCATGGCGGTGATCGTGTCGGCAACATCGCTGGAATCGAGCAGTTCGTTACGCTGCTGGTAGATGACCTTGCGCTGGTCGCTGGCGACGTCGTCGTACTCCAGCAATTGCTTGCGGATGTCGAAGTTGCGCTGCTCGACCTTGCGCTGGGCGGATTCGAGCGAACGCGTCACCATCGGGTGCTCGATGGCCTCGCCTTCCGGCATCTTGAGCCGCACCATGATGGTGTTGAGACGGTCGCCGGCAAATATCTTGAGGAGCGAATCTTCCAGCGAGAGATAAAAGCGTGATGAACCCGGATCGCCCTGACGACCAGCGCGGCCGCGCAACTGGTTGTCGATGCGGCGCGACTCGTGGCGTTCGGAGCCGATGATGTGCAGGCCGCCCGCCGCCAGCACCTGGTCGTGCAGCTTCTGCCAGGACGCCTTGATTTCGGCGATGCGACGCCCTTTTTCGTCAGCCGATAGCGTTTCATCGGTCATGAGCGCATTAATTGGCTTGTCGATACTGCCACCCAGCACGATGTCGGTACCGCGACCGGCCATGTTGGTGGCAATGGTGATCATGCCCGGTTGACCAGCCTGGACGACAATTTCGGCTTCGAAGGCGTGCTGCTTGGCGTTCAGCACCCGATGTTCGAGTTTCTCGCGCTTGAGCAGATCGGAGAGCAGTTCGGAGTTCTCGATCGAGGTGGTACCGACCAGGACCGGCTGGCCGCGCTGATGGCAGTCACGGATGTCGGCGATCATCGCGGTGAACTTTTCTGGCGCCGTGCGGAAGATCTGGTCGTTGTGATCGATGCGGATCATCGGCTGGTTGGTCGGAATGACCACCGTTTCGAGGCCGTAGATCTGCTGGAATTCGTAAGCCTCGGTATCCGCCGTGCCGGTCATGCCCGACAGCTTGTTGTACATGCGGAAGTAGTTCTGGAAGGTGATCGAGGCGAGCGTCTGGTTCTCGGACTGGATCGCCACGCCTTCCTTCGCTTCGACAGCCTGGTGCAGACCGTCGGACCAGCGCCGACCGGTCATCAGGCGACCGGTGAACTCATCGACGATGACCACCTCGTTGTTTTGCACGACGTATTGCTGGTCGCGATGGAACAGGTTGTGCGCGCGCAGGGCAGCGTACAGATGGTGCATCAGCAGAATATTGGCTGGATCGTAGAGACTACCGCCGTCAGGCAGCAAGCCGACGCGGGCCAGGACTTCCTCGGCCTTCTCGTGCCCCTGCTCGGTGAGCAGCACCGAGTGCGCCTTGAGATCGACGATAAAGTCGCCAGTATCCTGTTCGTCCGGGTTTTGTGCCGCCACCCCTTTCTCGAGCAGCGGCGGCACACTGTTCATCTTGACGTAGAGTTCGGTGTGCTGCTCGGCCTGACCGGAAATGATCAGCGGCGTGCGGGCTTCATCGATGAGGATCGAATCGACCTCGTCGACGATGGCGTAGTTGAGTTTGCGCTGCACCCGCTCATTGGCAGCATAGACCATGTTGTCGCGCAGATAGTCGAAGCCGAATTCGCCGTTGGTGCCGTAGGTGATGTCGGCGGCGTAGGCGGCCTGCTTGGCGGCGTGATCCATCTGCGCGAGATTGCAGCCGACTTCCAGGCCGAGGAAACGGTAGACGCGGCCCATCCATTCGGCATCGCGACTGGCGAGGTATTCGTTCACCGTCACCACATGCACGCCCTTGCCCGACAGCGCATTCAGATAGGCCGGCAAAGTCGCCATCAGCGTCTTGCCTTCGCCGGTGCGCATTTCGGCAATCTTGTTGTTGTGCAGCACCATGCCGCCGATCAACTGCACATCGAAATGCCGCATGCCCAGCACCCGGCGCGATGCTTCGCGCACCACGGCGAAGGCCTCCGGCAACAGGTTATCGAGGCTTTCGCCTTGCTCCACACGCGCCTTGAAGGTGGGGGTCATCTCTGCCAGAGCGGTATCACTCAGCGCCTGCATCTGGCTTTCGAGTGAATTGATACGGGCAATATTGGCTGAATAGGTGCGCAACAAACGGTCGTTGCGGCTACCGAAAATCTTCTTGAGCAAACCGGAAAAAATCATGGGAAAGTCACGCCTTGAGGACTTGGGCGCATTGAACTTGGACGTTCTGCACCAAAGGGCGGGATATTATCACGGGGGGGGTTAGACCCCTTTGAATGGCAGAGCCGAAGTTTGCCGGTTGGCCGACGCAAAGTCGGCCCGGATGCTACTGCCGCTGCGCCAACTGCGATCCCTCGCGGGCAAGGAAACGCATGGGATTTTGGGCTGCACCACCCACCCGCACCTCAAAATGCAGGTGTGGCCCGGTCGAACGGCCTGTTGAGCCAACCGTGGCAATGCGCTGGCCACGCTTGATGAACTCACCTGGCTTGACGAAAATTTGCTGGGCATGCGCATAGCGAGTGACCAAATTATTGCCATGGTCGATATCGATCATGTTGCCGTATTGCGGGTGGCGCTCGGCCACTTGAACGATACCTGCTGCTGCCGCCAGAATCGGGGTGCCCGGTTCGGCGATGAAGTCGATCCCCTCGTGCATGGCCGCCTGGTTGGTAAATGGGTCGGGGCGCCAGCCGAAGTTGGAAGTCGGGACAGCTGTGGGTACCGGCAGTGCCGTCGGCAACAGGTTCTTGCGGATGCGCTCTTCGAACAGGCGACTTTCAAGTATTGCCAAGGAATCGCTGCGCACATCAACCTGATACGACATCTCATCAAGGGCGCGTTGCAGACCGTCCTGGGTCAGGTTGTCCGGTCGCGTCAAGGGGCCGCCACGACCATCGGCGCCAGCTTTGGCAGTCTGGGCAGCCTTGCCGTCATTCGACTTTACGCCGGCCAGGCCGGCAATCCGCTCGCCGAGAGAATCGAGCTGCAACAACTGTCCCTGCATCTGCCCCAACCGCGATGCCATATTCGCCAGGCTTTCACGCACCAGATCGTGGGTCTTGCCCGCCTCTTCAAGACTGACGGTACGCAACAATTCCCGTAGTGCGGGCATGCGGATTTCCGCAGCGTGACGTACCGTCAGGTAGGAAAACATGAATGACAAGGACAGTATGGCGGCAATCAGGCCGCCAGCAATGAACGCCAGATGGCCGCCAGTCAGCGATATGCTGCGGGCGGTTGCCATTCGGTTGGAGACCAGAATAATATGCACGCGTTTTCTCCCTTTCTGCTCACCCGGCTTGCCGATATGATATCGCCCCCAAGAATACGCAAAAGCAGCACATTCCCGAACAGCCGTGGCACTCTGAAAGACTACCTTGCTACCGCCGATGCCGTTGCCCGGTTATCCGAGCAGGCAGGTCGTCTGCAGCACTTACAAACCCTGCTCGATGCCGCGTTGCCAGCCTATCTTTCACCGGGCGCACGCATCGCCAATCTCAAGCGGGGCAAAGTCGTTATCCACGCCGACAGCGGCGCGGTCGCGGTCAAGCTCAGGCAACTGGGGCCACGGCTCGCCGAAGGTTTTATTCAACAGGGGCAGGAGGTTACTGGAATCGAGGTGAGGGTGCAACCCCGACGAAGACTTTCAACCAGTTCACGCCCGAAGCTGCCAAAAATCCTGGGGGAGAGGCCGAAGCAGGCACTTACATCACTGGCTAGTGGGCTCGAAGAGGGCTCCCCAATTCGGCTTGCCGTGGAGAAGCTGCTGAAAAATACTTGAGTCGAAAAGTCGGCGTGACCGGAGGAAATCCCCTTTTCGGGACTGGTGGGACGAAATGCCCCGCAGCGGGTACGGCGATCAAACCATCACGATCAGCCGTTCAAATGCCAGCAGGGCAAACAAGGCCAGTGCGAGGATCAGGGCATATTTGGCGACACGCCCGGCCAGTCCGAGATAACGCCGGTCCCCGGTAAATAGATAGGCGAGGATGCCGGCGCCGATCGCGATCACCGCCAGGATGCCGATGATGCGTAAAAACAGCATCACGCCGCCGCCGGGCCGCCCCAAGGCGGCGTGCAACCCCCGTGGGGGGCAGCGAGCCGGGTTTGTGACCGAAGGAAATCCCCGTGGGACGAGCGTGGGGGGGCCATCAAATAAACTGGAGATCGGGATAAAGCCGCGCCACACGCGCCGGGGTCGTTTCGGGCAAATCGAAGCTCACCCATTCCCAGGCATCGGCGTCGGCCAGCAACGCGCGCAACAGGCGATTGTTCAGCGCATGGCCGGACTTGTGGGCGCTGAAAAGCGCCAGCATGGGCGCACCGACAAGATACAGATCACCGATGGCATCCAGCACCTTGTGGCGAACGAACTCCGCAGGCAGTCGCAGTCCCTCGGTGTTCAGTACACGGTACTCATCCATCACGATGGCGTTATCGAGACTGCCACCGAGGGCCAGCCCCTGCGCACGCATGGCTTCGACGTCGTGCGTAAAACCAAAGGTGCGGGCGCGGGAGATATCCCGGATATACGACTGATCGGCGAAATCGACCGTCACCTCCATACCGGAGCGATCCACCGCGGGGTGGTTGAAGTGTATGGAAAATTCGAGGCGGAAACCATCGTAGGGTGAAAGTCGCGCCCACTTGTCACCGTCTTGCACTTCCACGGTTTTCTTGATGCGCAGGAAACGCTTGGCGGCATTCTGTTCGACGATGCCCGCCGATTGCAGCAGGAACACGAAGGGCGCCGCCGAACCATCCATGATCGGGATTTCCTCGGCATCCACATCGACGTACAGGTTGTCGATGCCCAGACCAGCCAGTGCCGACATCAGATGCTCGACCGTCCCGAGCTTGGCGCCATCCTTTTCCAGGCATGATGCCATGCGCGTGTCGCCAACCGCATACGGGTCAGCCTTGATGACGACCGGTGGCGTCAAGTCGACACGGGTAAACACAATGCCCGTACCCACCGCGGCAGGGCGCAGCACAAGCGTCACCTTTTCGCCGGAATGCAATCCGACGCCGGTGGCGCGAATCAGTGTCTTGAGCGTACGTTGCTTGAGCATGGGAACCAGATCAACTAGGCAGGATGGCGCATTTTAGCCCGAAGAGCGCGGCTAATCATGTGATTTAAAAGTAAAACGATGTTTCAAAGCAGATTAAAAACCACATTGCGCATGTCAAGCCGCAATGTGCGAATTCCTTTATACATACAAAAGCAAAACGGCGTGCCGTGACACGCCGTTTTGTCCAGTCAATGGATTTGTCCAGAGGCTATTGTTCCAAAACCTCATCACTCCTTCTTCATCGGGCAGGTATTCATGCCGAGGATCGGGTAGATCGGGCAAAAACCAATGGCGCCAGTCGCCAGAGGAACAACGCCAATCCAGGCCCAGACCGGGCCGCCCATCAGGGCCCAGCCAATCAGGCCCAGACCAGCGAGGATACGCAGCGTGCGGTCAATGCCGCCAACGTTCAGTTTCATGTGAGCTCTCCTTGTGGTTGTATGTGACAACTGGATTTGACCATTGAATAACCGATTGATTCAGTAACCTTTGTCACATTAGCCCATTTACGCCGTCCCGCCAGCGCCGACTTTTATTCAGCAACTTTCCGCAAACCCGCCGGATCGAGAATCTCGATCTGTTCGCGTCCCAGCCGCACCAAACCCTGCTCGGCAAAACCTTTCAGCAGCCGACTGACCATCTCGCGCACGCTGCCCAGTTCATCGGCGAGTTGTTGATGGGTCGTATGCAACTGGCGTCCCTTGCCTAGCAGCAAGTTGGCCAGCCGTTGATCGAGCTTGCGAAAGGCAACCTCTTCAACCAGTTGCATCAGCTCGACGATGCGTTCGGAAAACAGATTGAAGACAAAATCACGAAACGCAGCCTGCGCCAGCAATTCGTCAAATAGCGGACGCGGCAACAGCATCAGCGTGGTATCGCACTCGGCAGCGCCGCGCGCGTTGTAGTCAGTATGGCCGAGCAGACAACTGGTCGTGATGATGCAACATTCGCCCGGCAGTACCCGATACAACGGCAATTCACGCCCATTCACCGCCAGCTTGGCGACACGAATCGCACCGGTCAGCACCAAGGGGAACCCCTGGCAGGGTTGCTTTTCGTCAAACAGCACCGTGCCGGCGGGCGCCACCATCTGCTTGGCCTCATCGGCAAGATGTGCCTGCAACGGCTTGGGCAGATCCGCCAACACTGGATAGAGGCTGGTCAGCGTCACGTCAAGCGCCAAGCTCTGCGATCACTGGAGCATGATCGGAAGGACGTTCCAGCCGCCGCGGCGCCTTGTCGATGCTGCAGGCATGGCAGCGTTTGGCCAGCGCCGGCGACAGGAGGATATGGTCAATGCGCAAGCCATGGTTGCGGCGAAAACCCATCATGCGGTAATCCCACCACGAATAGATTTTTTCGGGCTGCTCGAACAGGCGGAAGGCATCGGCAAAACCCAGGTCGATCAAGGCTCGATAGGCCGCGCGCTCCGGTTCGCTGCACAGAATCTGTCCTCGCCAGGCGACCGGGTCATACACGTCGCGGTCATCCGGAGCGATGTTGAAATCACCCAGCAGCGCGAGCTGCGGGTGACGCTGCAATTCCTCGCGCAGCCAACCGGCAAGGGCGGCCAGCCATTGCAATTTGTACTCATACTTGTCCGCACCGACGGCCTGGCCGTTGGGCATGTAGGCGCAGACCAGCCGCACATCGCCAAGCGAAGCGGCGATCAAACGCTTCTGCGGGTCGGCAAAGTCAGGCAGATCGCGGGCCTCGTCAAGCAAGCCGGCGCGCGCGAGGATCGCCACGCCGTTGTAGGTTTTTTGACCGTTATGGATGGCATGGTAGCCCGCCGCTTCGAGCGCGGCAAACGGAAAGCCACTGTCCTCGGTCTTGGTCTCCTGCAGGCACAGGGCGTCGACTTGCGTGGCAGTCAGCCAGTCGAGAACCTGGGGCAGCCTGACCTTCAGGGAGTTAACATTCCAGGTGGCGATTTTCATTGATTGATGGCCAGATGATGACTATGTGTTTTTCAGCGACTGAAACAGAGGATAGCAAGCGCGCAATCAAGTGCTGTGAGCACTTTCAATTTCCTGCCCGCCCCCCCAGTGCCTTATACAGTTGCGCGGCAGTGACGAACAGCACCCGCCGCAGTTGCACTGTGCCTTGGCTTGCAGCGAAAGCGTCGCGCTGGGCATCGAGCACTTCCAGATAGCTTGAAACTCCCGCCCGATAACGCGCATCCACCAGACGCAGACGTTCATTCTGGGCCTTCTCGGCCGCTTCCTGCGCCGTCAGCTGTTCGGCTAGCTTGTCGCGGGCAACCAGCAGGTCCGCCACTTCGCGGAAGGCCTGCTGAATCGTCTTCTCATACTCGGCTACCGCAATAACCTTGCGTGCTGCGGCCAGATCTACGCCGCCTTGGGTGCGGCCGCCATCGAACAGCGGATGAACGAGGCTGGGCGCAAAGCTCCAGGCGCCGGTGCCGGCATCGAACAGCCCGGAAAGGGTGCGGCTCGCCGTGCCGAACGCCAGACTCAGGTTGATGCGCGGCAAGAATGCGGCCCGGGCAGCACCGATGTTGGCATTGGCGGCAATGAGCTTCTGTTCTGCGGCACGGACATCGGGGCGATACAGCAGGGCTTCAGCAGGTACATCCACGGCTATATCAAGCGGCAAGTCCTGCTCGCTCAAGCGTCGTCCGGGCGGCAGATCGGCAGGCACTTTGCCCACCAGCAGGTTCAGGGCGTTCTCCGCTTGTGTGCGGCCCCTCTCCAGTTCGGAAAGTTGTGCGCGTGCCGCGGCATAGGCGCCATCGGCGGCAAGGAAATCCAGATCGCCCGCCAGGCCGACTTCGCGCCGTTTCTGCACCAGGAAACGCAAATCCTGGCGATTTTCCGCTGTAGCGCGGACCAGGCTCAGGCGTTCTTCCATTTCCTGCAAGGCTAGGTAGGCGCTTGCGACATCAGCGATCAGGGTAAGCCGGAATGACTCGCGCGCTTCTGCGCTGGCAAGGTAGCTCGCCTGCGCCGCTGCGGAGAGACTTTTCACCCGTCCCCAGAAGTCGAGCTCGAACGCGGCCACGCCAAGGTTAACGTCATAGCGCCGGCTGATTTGCTCATTGCCGGTGGCGGAGAGTTCACCGGGAAGGCGCGCAGCCGCTTGGGCAACCCCGAGATTCACCGTGGGTAGCCGGTCGGCGCGGGAGATGCCGTACAGGGCGCGCGCTTCTTCCACGCGGGCAACGGCGATCCGCAGGTCGCGGTTATGTTCAAGGGCAGCATTGATCAGGGCTTGCAGGCGCGGGTCCGGAAGCACATGTTGCCAGGTTATCCCTGCCACCGCCTGCGCTCCGGCAGTTTGTGCAGGGACTGGCCAGTGTGCCGTCACCGGCGGCACCGGACGCTCATACGCGGGAATGAACGAGCAACCGGCAAGCAGGATGAGGGCACCTGGCAAGACGCGTTGGGCGAGCTTACGCATGGTCGTTCTCCTGATGGGTCCGCGCATGGCCGGGGAAGAAACGCCGCACCACTACATAGAACACTGGCACAAGAAACACGGCGAGCACGGTGGCGCCGATCATGCCGCCAATGACGCCCGTACCGATGGCATGGCGGCTTTCGGCACCCGCCCCGGTGGAGATGGCCAGTGGGAGGACACCGGCAATGAAAGCGATGGAGGTCATCAGGATGGGACGGAAGCGCAGGCGACAGGCCTCCAGCGTCGCCTCGAATAGCTCCATGCCTTCATCCTGGAGTTTTCTCGCGAACTCGATGATCAGAATCGAATTTTTGGCAGACAGCCCGATGATGGCGATCAGTCCCACCTTGAAGTAGACATCGTTGGGCAAACCACGCAATTCGACCGCCAGCGCAGCGCCGAACAAGCCCAGCGGCACGACCAGCATGACGGCAAACGGGATGGCCCAGCTCTCGAACATTGCCGCCAGCACCAGGAAGACCACGATCAGCGAGACCGCATAGAGGAATGGTGCCTGGGTACCGGATTGGCGCTCCTCCAGGGAGGTGGCAGACCACTCGAAACCGAAGCCCGGTGGCAGTTTCTGCGCAATTTCTTCCATCGCCGCCAACGCTTCGCCGGTGCTGCGCCCCGGGGCCGGCGTACCGGCAATCTTCATCGACGGCAAACCATTGTAGCGGTCAAGCTTGGGCGAACCGGCCACCCAGTGCGCCGTTGCGAGTTCCGACAGGGCCACCATGCCACCCTTGCCATTGCGTACCGGCAGCTTGAGGATATCCTCGATACTCCTGCGGGTGTCGGCCTCGGCCTGCATCTGCACGCGCAGGATGCGGCCCTGGCGGACGAAGTCGTTGATATAGGCCACGCCCAGCGCCGCTTGCAGCGTGTCGTTAAGGTCGGCGATGGCCACGCCCAGCGTTTCGGCCTTGACATGGTCGATGTCGAGAAAGATCTGTGGCGCTGCCTCCTGGCCTTCCGGCCGCACGCCGACTAGGCGTTGGTCTTGCGACGCCATACCCAGCACCATGTTGCGCGCTTCCAGGAGTTTCTCACGCCCCTGACCGCCTCGATCCTGCAGGCGGAAATCGAAGCCGCCGGCGGCAGCCAATTCCGGTATCGGCGGCGGATTGATGGCGAAGACCATCGCCTGCTTGATGCCGAAGAAGGTCATGTTGGCCTTACGGACCAGCGCTCGGGCTCCGCTTTGCTCACCCGGTCGCACGTCCCAGTTCTTCAGTCGCACGAAGGCGATGGCGGCGTTCTGGCCGCGCCCGAAGAAGGAGAAGCCGGCAACACCGATGACGTGCTCCACCTCCGGCTGCTTGAGGTAGTACGCCTCGATCTGGGCGAGCACTTCAAGCGTCCGCGCCTGGGTAGCGCCTGGCGGCAACTGGACAAGGTTAAGGAAGTATCCCTGATCTTCTTCCGGCAGGAAGCTGCCCGGCAGTTTGGCAAACAACCAGCCGGCGGCAACCAGGATTACGGCATAAAGCACCAGGTAACGCCCCGTCTTCTTCATGGCACGCCCCACCCAGTTGGTATAGCCCTTGGTCGTGCGGCCAAACATGCGGTTGAACCAACCGAACAATCCGGTTGTAGGCAACAACTCCTTGCCTGGTTCGTGCTTGAGCAGGGTGGCACACAATGCCGGGGTGAGCGTCAGCGCCATTAGCGCCGAGAACAGGATGGTCAGAATCAGGGTAACGGAGAACTGGCGATAGATGGCGCCCGTGGAACCGCCGAAAAATGCCATTGGCACGAACACCGCCGAGAGCACCAAGGTAATGGCGATAATGGCATTGACGATCTGATCCATGGCCTTGCGCGTCGCATCGCGCGGCGACAGCCCTTCGGTCGTCATCAGCCGCTCGACGTTCTCCACCACCACAATGGCGTCGTCCACCACGATGCCGATCGCCAGCACCATGGCGAACAACGTCAGCACGTTGATCGAATAGCCGAAGACATAAAGGCCGAGCATGCCGCCGACCAGCGCCACCGGCACGACAATGGTCGGGATCAGGGTGGCGCGCAGATTCCCCAGAAACAAATACATCACCAGAAACACCAGAACCACCGCTTCCAACAGTGTCTTCACGACCTCGTTGATGGAAATTTCGACGAACTTGGAGGTGTCGTAAGGCACGCTCCAGGAAACGCCTTCAGGGAAGTACTTTGCCAATTCAGCCATCTTGGCATTAACCGCCTTGACCGTGTCGAGCGCGTTGGCGCCGGGCGACAGGCGGACGGCAATCGCGGCCGTCGGCTGCCCGTCGAGGCGCGCGGAAATCGAATAATCCTGTGCGCCCAGTTCCACCCGCGCCACGTCCTTCACCCGCAAGGTGGAGCCGTCAGGATTGGTGCGCACGATGATGTTGCCGAACTCCTCCGGCGAAGACAACCGGCTTCTCGTCACAATCACCGCGTTGAGATCCTGCCCCTTCGCGGCCGGCAATTGTCCCAGCTCGCCGACGGCCACCTGGACGTTCTGGGCACGCACGGCGCGCGCCACGTCAGCGGGCGAGAGCTTGTAGCCTTGCAGCTTTTCCGGCTTGAGCCACAAGCGCATCGAATATTCGGTACCGAACAGCAGCGCCTCGCCAACACCGGGCACACGGCGGATCGGTTCCAGCACACTGGCGGCGGCGTAGCTGCCGAGATCGACAAAATTCTTGCTCTGGTCTGGCGAAAACAGCGACACGATCATGACGTAGTTGCGCGCCGTCTTGTTTACCGTCACACCCAGCCGGCGGACTTCTTCGGGCAACCGCGCCTCGATGCGCTTGATGCGATTCTGCGCCTCGACCGAAGCATAGTTGAGGTCGGTACCGGACTTGAAGGTGAGCGTCACCGTACCGGTGCCGATCTGCGCGGCGGAATCCATGTAGAGCAGATTCTCGATGCCGTTCATTTCCTGCTCGATCAGCGCCACCGCAGTTTCTTCCACCACCCGTGCAGCGGCGCCGGGGTAGATGACGGAAATGTCGATTGCGGGCGGTGCCACCGTCGGATATTGCGCAACGGGCAGATTCTTGAAGGCCAGTGCCCCGCCGAGCAATATGACGAGCGCAATCACCCAGGCGAATACCGGGCGATCGATGAAAAACTTGGCGAACATGAATCAGCCCTCTTTCTTCTTGTTTTCGCCGGCCGGCTGTGTTGCACCTGATGGATCGGCTGGAGTAGGCTGCCATGGCACCGTCTTAACGGCCGCACCGGGACGAACTTTCTGCAAGCCATTGACAATCAACTGCTCGCCGCCCTTCAGCCCTTCGACAACTATGAAGTCGCGGCCCGCCATGCCACCAGTCTTGATGGGTTGCGGGGCTACCTTGCCCTCGGACGTGACGATCATCACGGACTGCCCTTGCGGATTGCTTTGTACCGCGCGTTGCGGCACCAGGATGGCCCCCTCAGCCACCGCAGACGGGAAACGGATGCGCACGAACATGCCGGGCAACAGTTCTTGCTGCGGATTGGGGAACTCGGCACGCATGCTTACTGCGCCGGTGGTCGGATCGACCGCGAGATCCGTGAACAGGATCTTGCCTGGCAAGGGGTAGCTGCTGCCATCTTCGAGCAGCAATTCCACCTTGACAGATTCTGCGCGTTTGAACTTGCCTGATTTGACCGCGGCTTGCAGACGCAACATGTCGCCGCCAGCCTGGGTGAAATTGACGTAGATCGGATTGATCTGTTCGATGGTCGCCAGATGCGTCGCCTCGCCGCGGCCCACCAGCGCACCTTCGGTGACCTGCGTGCGCCCGATCCGTCCGGAAATCGGCGCCGGTACGCGGGTATTCTCAACATCCAGTGCGGTACGCGCCAAGACAGCCTGCGCCTGCTTGAGGCGCGCTTGCGCCGCATCGAATTCCTGCTGGCTGACCGCCTTGATTTCAAGCAGCGGACGGTAGCGCTCGACGACCAGCCGCGCCGCCTCGACATCCGCGCGGGCAGCGTCCGCAGACGCCTGATAGGTGCGCGCATCGATCTGGAACAAGGTCGCGCCCTCCCTGACATCCGCACCTTCCACAAACAGCCGCTTCTCGACGATGCCTTCCACCCGCGCCCGCACTTGGGCAGTGCGCCAGGCCTGCAAACGTCCTGGCAGGTCTTGCGTAAGAGTCGCCGTCCCCGCAGAAACGGTCATGACCTCGACTTCTGGCGGCGGCATGGCGACACCGGGTCCGCCGGCTTGCGGCTCATCCCCGCTTGGCCCACAGGCGGCGAGCAAGTTCGATAGAAACAGGACGGATACGAAGAGCTTGGCTGCGTTCATGGCGTGCCTTTCACGGCTCCGGGGCATATGCCCGGAGGAAACAATCGACGATGCGGGCTACTTTTTCCTGCTCCTCTTCGACAGACAGCATCGGTGCGCCGAGCAGCCTGCGCGTACGGTAAAAACCCTCCAGCATGGAGAGCAGCATTTCGGCCGCGAACAGTGGTTCGTCCCGGCGCAGCGTTCCCGCATTCATGGCGCCGAAAATAAAATCGGCGAGCCGGCGGATCGTCTGTTCCGGCCCCTTCTCAAGAAAAGCCTGACCCAAGGCTGGAAAACGCGGCACTTCGGCAATGATGGTGCGAAACATTCCAATGCCCTCATCACTCAGCACCCGCTGCCGCAAAACCAGGGCAAAGCGCATCAGTCGCTCGCGCATATCACCCGTTGCGCCATCCAGAGAAACCAGGATGGTATTAACGATGACGTTGGCTACTTCACTGAACAGATCTTCCTTGCTAGGAAAATGATTGTAAATAGTCTGCCTGGCCACGCCGGCGCGTTTTGCAATGCGGTCGATGCTCGCACGGTAACCCTCTTCCATGAACGCTTCGGCGGCAGCCTGGATCAAGCGCTGGTGACTTTCGGCGTAGGCAGCATCTGCCGCTTGTCGGTTCATGAGCTTCCTTGACTTTCGATCTTCATTGAATGGACTGGACAGTATAGTCCACTATCCTATCGTCGGAGTCTGTACTTTTCTACCGGATTTCTTGGTAGTGTGCTGATTAGAGTGCAATAGCGTCCGCAACAAACATTCGCCTGGAGCATCCCATGACCACGCAAAACGAGCGCCGCCAGTTCTGGCGTGCCCACTTCCACTCCCCGGTGCAACTGACGGTGCCTGGACAGGCAATCAAGGCAGAGCTTCTCGATATTTCCCTCAAGGGCGCGCTGGTCGAAGTGCCAGTCGAGTGGACAGGAAAACCGGGGGAACGTTGTCAGTTACAGCTCGATCTGGCCGCACAAGAGAAAATCAGCATGGATGCGTCCGTTTCCCATATCGATGGTCACCGTGTCGGTCTGCATTGTGAAAGCATCGATCTGGACAGCATCACACACCTGCGGCGCCTGGTCGAATTGAACTCCGGCAACCCAGATTTACTGGACCGCGAATTGGTGACGATGTTGCATCAGGCAGCCTGATGCGGCGCCTTAGCGCCCGGCAGTTGTTGGGTATCCCGCAGCATCCAGCACGCTGTCCCAGCCTGATCCCAGAAAACCTTTGACAGTTTTAGTGCCAACCTGCAACACCGGTACAGCGACTTCGCCACCGCCCTGCAACTGACGCAGGGCCGCAATCTCTTCATTGGTCGCGATGCTTTTCTCGCTGAACGGAATGCCGCGCTTGTTGAGATGGTCGCGACCCAGTTTGCAGGCGCTGTCACAGTCGCCACTGACATAGAGCGTCACCGGATAGTTACCCATCGCCAAGCGCACGGCATAGGGCAACTGTTTGTCCGCGGCCGGCGCGGTAAATCGTTTCTCCTGCACTTCACGCGCAGCTTGGGGCGGCGGCGGGCGATCCCCGTAATGCACCTTGCCATCCTGATCGACCCAACGGTAGGTGGTCTGTGCCTGCGCCACGCCAGCGCACAGCAAGGCCAGCAGCAGTGCGAACGTCTTCATCGGAATCTCCGTCAGCCGGTTGCAACCATGCCATTATGGCGCAACAGGGCGTCGGGGTTCGGTTCGCGGCCACGAAAAGCCAGAAAAGACTCAAGCGCCGGACGGGAACCGCCGACCGAGAGAATCTCCTGCCAGAACCGCTTGCCCGTGGCGGCGTCAAGCACCGTTCCGGCATCGGGCGCCGCCTCTTCGAAGGCGGCGTAGGCATCGGCTGACAAGACCTCGGCCCACTTGTAGCTGTAATAGCCGGCCGCGTAGCCGCCGCCGAAGATGTGCGAAAAACTCTGTGGGAAACGCTGCCATTCAGGCGGCACGATCACGGCCACCTCGCGGCGCACCTCGGCAAGGACATCCATGAAGGACTGATCGCTGCTGGGCTTGAATTCGCTATGCACCAGTAGGTCGAACAGACCGAACTCGATCTGGCGCAAAGTTTGCATGCCGCTCTGGAAATTCTTGGCGGCAATCATCTTGTCGTAAAGATCGCGGGGTAACGGGGCGCCGGTTTCGACATGCGCGGTCATGCCCGAAAGCACGTCCCATTCCCAGCAAAAGTTTTCCATGAACTGCGAGGGTAATTCCACAGCATCCCACTCGACACCATGAATGCCTGAGACGGCAAGTTCCTCGACCTCAGTCAGCAAGTGGTGCAGGCCGTGACCGGTTTCGTGGAACAGGGTATTGACGTCGTAGTGACTGAAGGTGGCCGGCTTATTCCCGACCGGGGCCGGGAAATTGCAATTGAGGTAGGCCACCGGCGTCTGCGTGCCAGTCTGCACCCGGCGACGCGCCACCGCCTCATCCATCCAGGCACCGCCGCGCTTGGTATTGCGGGCATACAGGTCCAGATAGAACTGGCCAATCAGTTTTCCATCACGCAGGATGCGGAAAAAGCGCACATCCGGATGCCAGACGGGGGCAGTATCAGGCTCCAGCCTGACCCCAAACAGCGTCTCGATGACACGAAACAAACCTGCCAACACTTGCGGCTCGGGGAAGTATTGCTTCACATCATCGTCCGAGAAGGCGTAGCGCTCCTGCTTGAGTTTTTCCGCGCCCCAGGCCAGGTCCCAGCTTTCCAAGGTGTCCAGGCCGAGTTTGGCGTGGGCGAACTCACGCAACTCGGCCATGTCGCGTTCAGCGAAGGGACGCGCCTTGGCGGCCATGTCACGTAAAAATGCAATCGCCTGGGCGGGGGATTCGGCCATTTTCGGTGTCAGGGAAACCTCGGCATAAGTGGCAAAGCCCAACATCGCCGCCTCTTCGGCACATAGGGCGAGAATGCGCTCGATCAGGGGGCCATTGTTCCACTCTGGGTTGCCGAACTCGGCAGCGCGCGTTGCGTAGGCGCGATACAGGCGCGCACGCAGTTCGCGGTCGTCGGCGTACTGCATCACCGGCAGATAGGAGGGCGCGTGCAGGGTGAACTTCCATCCGGGCTTGCCGTCCTGCTCGGCGGCGGCTCGCGCTGCATCTTGCACATCGGCGGGCAGCCCCGCCACACCGCTGCCGTCGGTCACCCACTCGGCGTGGGCATTTGTGGCATCGAGGATATTCTCGGAGAATTTGGCCGCCAAGGCGGACTGCTCTTCCTGGATCGCCTGAAAGCGCGGCTTCTGCTCAGGACGCAATTCGGCGCCGGCCAGCCGGAAATCGCGGATTTCGTTCTCGACGATGCGCTGGCGCGTCGGCGTAAGCGTGGCGAATTCAGGGCTATGCCGCAAAGTCTTGAATTTTTCGAAGAGCGCCAGGTTTTGCCCAAGCTCGGCATAAAACCGGCTCACCTCGGGCAGCAGCGCGTTGTAGGCCTCGCGCCAAGGGGGCACGTCATTTACTGAATGCAAGTGTCCGACTATTCCCCAGGCACGCCCCAGCCGCTCGCCGGCATCGGTCAGCGGTACAACGAAATCGTCCCAGGAAGCCGGGGTGTCAGGCTGCTCCAGCTTGGTCAGCAGGGCGCGGTTCTCGTCAAGCAACTGACGAATAGTGGGCGCGACATGATCGGGCTCGATACTGTCGAATCGAGGCAGACCGGTGAAATCAAGGAGTGGGTTCATATGTTCTAACTGGTGGTGGCACTGAGAACTTCAATGCCCAAGCCAAAACCATAAAAGTCGGCGCTGGCAGAACGGCGCCAGCAGACTACGGCCAAGGGGCAATGCTCAACCGGTCAGCCGGGTGAGTGCTTCGCGATACTTGGCGGCGGTCTTTTCGAGTATCTCGGCGGGCAGTTTTGGCCCCGGAGCTTTTTTATTCCAGTCGAGCGTTTCAAGATAGTCGCGCAGGAACTGCTTGTCGAAGCTCGGCGGACTCACGCCGACCTGGTAGGTATCGGCCGGCCAAAAACGCGATGAATCGGGAGTCAGCACCTCGTCGATCAGATACAACTTGCCCGCAGCATCCTGACCGAATTCGAATTTGGTGTCGGCGATGATGATGCCGCGCGTCAGGGCGTAAGCAGCAGCTTCAGTGTAGATCTGCAGCGTAGCATCGCGCACTTGGGCGGCGAGCGTCGAACCCAGCAGTTTTTCCACCGCAGAAAAGTCGATATTTTCGTCGTGCTTGCCTGCTTCAGCCTTGGTCGACGGGGTGAATAAGGGCTGCGGCAACTGCTGCGCCATCTTCATCCCCGCGGGGAGCGGAATGCCGCAGACCTTGCCGGTCGCCTGATAGTCCTTCCAGCCCGAACCAATCAGATAACCGCGTGCCACCGCCTCGATGGGCAGAGGTTTGAAGCGCCTGACGACAATGGCGCGGCCGCGTACCTGCACCTTTTCCACCTCGCCCTGCACCACCGTTTCCGGGTCGATGCCAGTGAGTTGGTTGGGGATGATGTGCCCGAGCTTGCGGAACCAGAAATCGGCCACGGCGGTAAGCACGGCCCCCTTGCCGGGAATCGGGTCGGGCATGACCACATCAAAGGCCGAAAGGCGGTCGGTGGCAATGATCAACAGCTTGTCTTCGCCAACGGCGTAGATATCGCGCACCTTGCCGCGGGCAATCAGCGGCAGGCTGGAAATGGACGACTCGAAAAGTGGCTGGGTCATGGAATTACTCTAGTCAGGGCGAAAACGGCTCGCGACATATCTGTCGCGAGCCGTGGAATCTAAAGACGCTGTTAAGTCTACTCCCAACAACTCGCTATTGGGGCCAACGAATGTTGCTGCGTGCCATTGATGGGCGGTAAAACTCAGCGTGACAACAGTTCGATGTACGGCTGATAGCTGTAGCTGCGGTTCTTCTTCTGGCCGGTAATCTCGGTCACGATGCCTAAATCCTCGAGTACTTTTACGGCGGCATTTGCCGTCGGGAAACTCGTTCCCAGCTTTTGCCGTACGCGCTCAACCGTAAAGCGCGGCATCATCGGCAGAAACTCGAACAAACGGTAACTGGCAGGGCCGGCTTTGGGTGACTCAAGCAGGTGCCTGCGGTCGGATGCAACCGAGCTAGCGACGTCGATGATGCCGCGCTCGGCATCTGAAGCTGCAACTGCCACCCCTTCCAAGAAAAAACTCACCCAGGATTCCCAATCCCCCTCGGTGCGAATGATGGAAAGTTGGCGGTAGTATTCCATCTGATGCTGCTTCAAGTAACCGCTGAGATACATGAGCGGCTCTGGCAACAAGGCCCAGTGTTCGAGTAGCGCGCCGATTAACAAACGACCAATGCGACCATTTCCATCCAGAAACGGGTGGATGGTTTCGAACTGGGCGTGCGCCAGCGCAATCTTCACGAGGGGTGGAAGTGATAACGACGTATCGTGAATGAACCGCTCCATGTCACCAAGCAGTTCCGGCACGCGGTCCGCCGGTGGCGGCACAAATGCTGCATTGCCTGGGCGGGTGCCGCCGATCCAGTTCTGCGAACGGCGTAACTCGCCGGGTTGCTTGCCGCCCCCCCGCACTCCGTCAAGTAACAGACGGTGGGCATCGCTTAGCAGGCGCACACAGATCGGCAGGCCGCCGGGATCACGCAAATTGTCCTGTACCAGCCGGAAAGCGCGGAGGTAGTTGGTGACTTCCTCCACGTCATCGGTATTGCTGACGGCGAAACCCGCTTCCTCGTCGAACAAATCGATAAGCGTGGCCTGCGTCCCCTCGATTTGCGAGGTCAGCAGCGCTTCCTTGCGGATTACACTGTAAAGCAGCCAATCCAGCGAGGGTACCAGCCCCGCTACCCCGGACAATCGAGCCAGCGCCAACTCTGCTTCTCGGTTCTGCTCCAGATACGACTCGACCGCCAGCTTCGGTTTACCTGGAGGCAGCGGATAGGGTACGAAAGCCTGGAAAGACTCACCCAAGGCCGTTGAGGTAAGGTAAGTCCCAGCAGATCGCTTCATGTTTAAGTTTTCTTTAATTTAACGAAATAAATTAAAGCATTCTTTAATACAATAAGCCAGTGGTAAAAATGTCTTTAGCCTAAAGATCGCAGTAACCTCACCAGCACCAAGAGGAGAGCCCCCGCAGGCTTAAGAGCCTGCGGGGGCTGGGTTATTACTGGTGCTGCTGACCGGAATCGAACTGGTGACCTACTGATTACGAATCAGTTGCTCTACCAACTGAGCTACAGCAGCAACGAGGGCGAATTATAGCCAAAAACATTGTGCACCCTATTATTGCCAGCGATGCCACTCATCGGATTGATCACGCCGCTCGTCAGCGCCAGGTTGATCCATCTTGTTTCTAGTTATATTTTGCAACTGTGCCAAAGGAGAGTTCAATGCTGCACCGTTCCGACTGCCGAAGCTACCAAGGCTTCTCACTCATCGAGTTGATGATCGCGATTGCGATCATATCTTTATTAGCGGCTGTTGCTCTGCCAGCCTATAACGACTACGTCATCCGTGGCAGGATTGCTGAAGCAACATCTACTCTTACGGATGGCAGAGTGAAGATGGAGCAATTTTTCCAGGATAACCGGACGTATGTAGGCGGGACCTGTCCCGGCGCTACTGATTCATTTGACTACACATGTACGGGTCTATCGCTAACTGCTTACACGATTTCCGCTACCGGCAAGGCAGGTAGCCTCGTTTCAGCATTTAGCTACACGATCAACCAAGCCAATACCAGAAGGACAACTGGCACGAAAAGCGGCTGGAACGGCACGGCGCTCCCAGCGAACTGCTGGATAACCAAAAAGGGAGGAGCATGCTGAGACTGCTGTCCAGGCCCCGGCGAGCTTCGGGCTTCACCCTGATCGAGTTGATGATCAGTATTATTGTGCTGGGCGTATTGCTGACCATTGCCATGCCCAGTTTTCGGGCATGGATGCTAAACATCCAAATTCGCAATGCCTCAGAATCGATCCTTACCGGCATACAACGTGCCCGCGCCGAGGCTGTCGGACGCAATACCAGTGTGACCTTCGTCATGGCAGCCAACTCAACATGGACAGTCAATGTAAACAACCCGCCGTCAGTCATCGAGACCCGTCTCTCCAGCGAGGGGTCTGAGATGGTCACTCGCACTATTATTCCTGCCAGTGCGACAACACTTACCTTCAGCAATCTCGGGATTGTTGTCCCGAATAGTGATGGATCAAATTCGCTTCAGCAAATCGACTTCACGGCTAACGGTGCCAACCAGAACATGCGCATCGTGATCGGCGCGGGTGGTAGCGCGAAAATGTGCGACCCCCACCTGCCCACTGGATCCAGCCCAAGAGCTTGTTGATCCGACTTTAACTACGCAAAACGCTCATGAACACATCGCCACGCCGCCCACCTGTCACCTCCCAGCAGGGCATAGTCCTGATCGAGACTCTGATTTCCATTCTGATTTTTTCGCTTGCGGTGCTGGCCATCGTAGGATTGCAAGCTGCCATGGTCAAAAATACCAGCGACGCAAAATACCGCGCAGACGCCAGTCATATTGCGCAACAGAGAATCGGGGCAATGTGGGCAGATCCGGCCAACTTATCCAACTACATAGAATCAAGCACCGACATTTCTAACCTGTTGCCCGGTGGCCTGCGGACCGTAGCTGAGTTGGTAGCCAACCAGCAATATCAAGTAACGATTACTTGGCAGGCGCCGGGAGAAACCCAGCACAATTTCACTACTGTTGCCACCATCTCCGGGGGTTGATGAATGCGAGCACATCCAATCAACAATACCCAGCGACAAGTTGGCTTTACAATCATCGAATTAATGGTTGGCATGGCCATCGGTCTGCTTTTGGTTTTGGTCATTACCCAGGTGATGGGTGCCTTCGAGGCCAGAAACCGCGCCACCATGGGCAATGCCGACGCCCAGACCAACGGCGGCATCGCGCTCTATTCCATCAGCCGCGACCTGCAGATGGCCGGTTACTCGCTGATTCCCGATGAAAGCTCCCCACTCGAATGCGCAACCCTGACCTCCGGTGTTGCGGGCATCACGACTATCGCCCCCATCACCCTCGTCAACGGTACGGCAACAAGCACTATTCCTGACAGCGACTCCATCACTATTCGCTATGGCAATTCGATCAAGGGCGGAGCTCTTAGCCCCATTACCGCCAACCCGGTCGGCAACAACCTGACTGTTAGTAACAACTTTGGGTGCAAGGTCAATGACATCGCTCTGATCGTCAGCGGTAACACCTGTTTCTTGACGACTGTGACGGGACCGGCCGACATAGCCACGCCCCCCGTCGCCTCATCCCCGCCCAACACTACCATGATCACCGTGCAGAACCCCGCTGGCGCCGCCCCAAACTCCAACATCGCCTGCCTGGGTACATGGAACCAGATCACCTATGCCGTCAGCAACGGCAACCTGACACGCAACGGCGTGCCCCTGCTGGCAGGTATCGTCAACCTGCAGGCGCAATACGGGATTTCAGCCACAGCCAATTCAAATCAGGTTAACCAGTGGGTAGATGCAACCAACACATGGGCCACCCCATCCCTTGCTGATCGCAACCGGATCAAGGCCCTCCGCGTGGCAGTGATCGCTCGCAACGACAAAATGGACACGACAACCGTCACCAGTGCATGCAGCTCCATCGACACTGCCTCACCCACCGGGCTGTGTGCCTGGGCGGGCAACGGTACCTCCCCGGCACCGACGGTCAACCTGAGTCCAGGTGACGCCAACTGGAACCGCTATCGCTACCGGGTATTCGAAACCATCGCTCCCCTGCGCAACATCGTCTGGTCAAAAGACACTCTATGATGACCCTTTCAGCCAACCTTAATTGCCGGACGGAAAGCATCATGAAACAGCGCGGCCTCGTGCTGTTCTTTGCCCTGATCGCCCTGGTTGTCCTGTCGCTCGCGGCAGTCGCTTTGATCAGGACCGTCGACACCAGCACCATCATCGCCGGCAACCTGGCGTTCAAACAGTCTGCCACCCGCTCCGGGGATCTCGGGACCGAAGCTGCCATTGCCTGGCTGACAGCCACTCAAACCGCAAACAACACGGTCAATGTTCTGAACGATCCGGCGCACCCTTTCAATCAGAATAACCTGGCCAATGGCTACTACTCCAGCGTGCATGACGACACTACCGATTCGGCCTATATGAACCTGTTCGCCGACACTAGCTGGGCAAGTAACAATAGTGTCCTTGTCGGTGCCGACCCCGACCCAATCACCGGCAACACGACGCGCTACATCATTCAACGCCTCTGTCGCACCGGCAATCAACCGGTGCAGTCGGCAAGCTGTCTCTTCAGCGGCAGTCTGCAGGACAACAGTGGTCAGCAAATTGACCTACCGCAGGATATTTGCATAGGCAGCGGCTGCCCCTTCGCCGGCCAGACCCCGATGATCCGCATCACCTCCAGGATCACCGGCCTCAAGAACACCGTCAGCTACGTGCAAGCCTTCGTCTATTAGGAAAGGATGTCACCCATGAAATCCCATGACACCTCATGCAAATCCGCGGCCCGTCGCCTGCTGGCAGCCATCCTGGGCACCACGACGCTCTTCATGCCGGTACCGTCGCAGGCCGCCTCGGTAGTTTTAGCCACTGCCCCCCTGGCATCATCGACATCGATCTCGGTCAAGCCGAATCTGGTGTTCGTTCTGGACGACTCCGGCAGTATGGCCTGGGACCATATGCCCGATGACGACAGCGACGGCGGCAGTGCGGTCAGCTTCAAATACGGCCACTATGGCGTGCGCAGCAGCCAGTGCAACCAGGTCTTTTACGACCCGGCCATCACCTACATCCCACCGATCAAGGCGGACGGGGTCACCTCCTACAGCAACTCATCTTTTTCCGGGGCATGGCTCAACGGATTCAATACCGGCGCCGGCACGACCGACCTGAGAACCAATTTCAAGGCAGACCAGGACGGGTTAACAACCGCCGACACAGCACAGACCGCTTACTATTTCAGCTACAGCGGTTCGCAGACCACCCCGCTACAGAAGAACTACCACAGCACCACCAGCACCTTCTACAACGAGTGCAACAGTGCGAATAAATCCACCATCGGCGAGGCGGTGTTCACCAAGATTGTCGTAACCGACGCCGCAGCTTCCACCACTGCCAAACTCACTCTGGAATGCTCATCCTGCACCAGCACTTCGGTCAGCAGCATCAAAATCGATGGCGTAGAACTGATGTCCGCTCCATCGACAGCAAACATCTCTACTACTACAGCGGCCACCAACATCGCCGCAAGAATCACACTGAACGGATTCAGCGCCAGCGCGTCGACCAACGTCGTGACGATCACCGGCTTGCCTGTTGCGGCCTCGAGCATCGTCGTCACGAAAGCCAGCGGCAACATGTCGTTTTCGCCGACCATCTTCCAGAAGGCGGATGCCGCCAAGAAGACCAACTTCGCCAACTGGTACAGCTACTACCGCACCCGCATGCTGATGATGAAGACTGCCACCGGGCACGCCTTTAAAACGCTCGACAACAAGTACCGCGTCGGCCTCATGAAGATCAGCTCATCGACCCCGGTCGTGGAAATCGGCACCTTCGAAGGATCCGCCGATACCGAGCAGCGCGGAAAATGGTACAAATCCCTTTACGACATGACCACCTCCGGCAGCACTCCCCTGCGCCTGGCTCTGTCGAATGCCGGCCGCTACTACGCCGGCAAGCTCACCGGCACTACAGACCCCATCCAGTATTCCTGCCAGCAGAACTTCACCATCCTGTCCACCGATGGCTACTGGAACGCGGGTGACCCGGTCAACATCAACGGCACTGCGTTCGACCCAAACGACAATCAGGATGCCACGGCGCCAAGGCCGATGTATGACGGGGGAGTCCCCACCGGTTCCACGACTGTCAATCTCATCTATACGCGGAACAGCTATTCCTGTGGCGGTTGCGGCTCGAACACCAACGAGTTGCGCACCCAGCCACAGATCGGTTCATGTTCCATCACCGTCACCGGAACCCCGACCGGATCCGAAAGCTGCACGCCCCCATCCTGGTCAAATAACGGTTCCAGAATAGACTCCGGCAATTGTCTATCGAATTCAGCATGCACCGCATCCATCCCCGTCCCAAACCCCAGTACCAAGGTTGAAATCAGTCGTGGAGCGAATGCCGACTCGACTGGTGGTTCCAAGACGGTAAACAGCTTGGCAGACATCGCCATGTATTACTACCAGACCGACTTGCGCAGTTCTGCACTTGGCAATTGCACAGGGACGATTGCGGGTGAAAATGTCTGCACCAACAACGTATTCACCTCCAGCAGCGACAACAACCTCCAGCAGCACATGACCACCTTTACACTGGGCATGGGTGCGAGCGGCAGGATGAACTATGCCAGTTGCTATCTGGCCGATAATTGCGCCGGCAATGAGGATTACACTGCGGTCAAATTGGGCAGCAAGGCCAATTCCGCCGCTTCGCCGCCGATCTGCTCCTGGCAGGCGAACGGTACTGACTGCAACTGGCCGATCCCCGGAATGTCCGGCAGCGACGGCCTGATCTCGAACATCGATGATTTGTGGCATGCGGCAGTGAATGGGCGTGGCGCCTATTTTGCAGCCACCAACCCGACATCCCTGTCAGCCGGCCTGTCGAACGCCCTTGCCGGACTCAACGCACGCCGCGGCGCGGCCGCCGCCGCCGCCACCAGCACCCTGAATCCGGTGCAGGGCAATAACTATGCCTATGTCGCAAGCTATACCACTGTCAGCTGGAAGGGCAACCTCGAGGCGCGCGGCATCAACACGGAAACCGGCGTCGTCAGCGAGAACGCCAGCTGGTGCGTAGAGAATGTAGCGGCCGGTACCTGCTCAACACCCGGCAGCATCGTGCCGGAAACGGACGGTGACGTCACCGTCTCATATTGCGTGACGCCCAACTCGACCATCTGCCCGAACGGGATCCTGGACGGCAACAACTGCAAGGTACAAATGGCAACCGCTTGTGCCGGCACGATGTCTTCCAAAGTTTCGGATACCAGCGATACACGGAATATCTATACATCCAACGGCACTGCCCGGACACCTTTCGATTCCACCTATGCCACGGCCCAGCCGACTTATTTTTCGGAGAGCTATCTTAATACGCGAAGCCCCAAACTGAGCCAGTGGGATACCCTGACGGCCACACAGAAGACCGCCGCATCGGGCGCCAATCTGGTTAATTATCTGCGCGGTCGGTATGAGTATGAAGACCGCTCCAGCAATGCGGTGGACAAGCGAATCTTTCGCTACCGCGAGGCTGTGCTCGGGGATGCGCTCGAGTCTCAGCCGGCCTATCTGGGACCACCGGTATTCAGCTATCCCTATCCGGGCTATGATACTTTTCGGACCAGCAATGCCAACCGTGCCGGCACCGTATACATGGGCGCCAACGACGGCATGCTACATGCCTTCGATTCGAATTCGGGTGTCGAGCGCTGGGCTTATGTGCCCAGCATGGTGATCCCCAACCTGTGGAAACTGGCCGACAAGAACTACGCCATCCTGCACACCAACTATGTCAATGGCAGCCCCATTACGACCGATTTCTTCGACGGTTCCAGCTGGAGAACCATCCTCGTAGCCGGCCTGAATGGCGGCGGGCGCGGATACTATGCGCTCGATATCACTGATCCATCCAACCCGACACTGCTTTGGGAACTGACAGCATCGGGTTCGGGGACTAGCGGTGCCAAGGTCGTTGTGGATGATGACATGGGCTACGGGTTCGGCCAGGCGGTGATCACCCGCAAGGTCGACGGTACCTGGGTGGTCCTCGTCACATCGGGCTACAACAATACCGGCCCGGGGGACGGCAAGGGTTATCTCTACGTCTTGAATCCCGCCACGGGCGCGATCCTCAGCAAGATCAGCACCGGCGTCGGGACCAGTGCTTCGCCAAGTGGGCTGGCCAAGATCACCGGCTGGAACGATGAGCCCGCAGGCAACCAGGTCGGCTACGTATATGGCGGCGACCTGGAAGGCAATGTCTGGCGGTTTGACGTCAATGCGGGCACGGCGATGAAATTCGCCGAACTGAAGAATGGATCGGGCAACCCACAGCCGATCACCACGACGCCGACATTGGGCAAGACGCCCGATAACAAGCGCATCGTTTTCATCGGCACAGGCAAATACCTCGAAACGGGCGACCTGACGACCATCCAGACGCAGTCGTTCTACGCAATCAAGGATGATAATGCGACCGCTACACTGACTGGCCGCAGCGAACTCGTTCAGCAACCCTTGGCGCCCGGCGCCAGCGGTGCCCCGACCCGTACCGGTGGCACATCAACCACCAATGTTTTCTTGACCCAACGGGGCTGGTATGTCGACTTTCCGGATAGCGGCGAACGAGTCAATATCGACAGCAAATTGGTCCAGGGGACCCTGCTGGTTGCAACGACCGTGCCCTCCAACACCGCCTGCTCGCCAGGGGGTTACGGCTGGCTCAATTTCTTCGACTATCTGACTGGAAGCGCGGTCAACCCGACTCTCTCCACCGTGGTTTCGTCCCGATACGAATCACCGATCGTCGGCATCACTGTGTTCTACATCGATGGCAAACCGATCGCTTCAGTGGTTACCGCAACGAACCCGACACCGACAAAGGACACCAATGTCGAATTCAAACCCTCGGCTCCAATTTTCACGGGCAAGCGCGTTACCTGGCGAGAGCTGATACCGTAGCAGGCCAGCATGGCGAATGCCGAATTCGACATCATCCGGCCTGCAACGATACCCGACACATCTCGCCATAGCGAACTTGGCTACGGGAACTCCCAGCCCCCCAATGCTCAACCAAAGCAGGGGGCTGGGTATTTGTTGCCTGCGCTCGCCGTGTCGTGCATCTTGCATGCCGTGGTTTTTGTGGTGCCCTTGCTCGGCGAGCACACTCAAGTCGAGCAGGCCATTGCCCGAACTCCACGCCCGTCGCCGGGAGTATTTCTCGTAGCCCTGCCTACGCCGCGCAGCAGCGCTCTGCCTGTCAGCATCGCGCCACCCGCGATGGCCGAAGCGATTGCCGACATTGCAGCACAACCGGGAATCGACGGGAAAGAGGCAGCACAACCCCGGATGCAAACCGAGGGCGCTGATATCCTGCCTTTTCCGGGACCGTCCTATTACACGACCGATCAACTGACGAAACGCCCGGAAGCAGTCGCCGTGGCTGAACTCGATACTGCGGATACCCGCTCGATTATTGTGTCAGGCGGCATGATCCTGCAACTCAGGATCGACGACCTTGGTCACGTTGTCGATGTTGTCGTGGAGCAAAGCGAACTGCCGGAGATATTCATTGCGACCGCCATCAATGCATTCCGGCATTCGCGCTTCAAGCCGGGGGAACTTAACGGCAAGCGCGTCAGCACCATGATGAGAATCGAGGTACGTTACGACGACGCGCGCCTGACAGGCGGTTGAACTTTAATCGGCCAGTTCCCGCGGCAACGGGAAATTGACGCCCTCCTCTGCACCTATGAGCGTCCTTACCGAAGCGGCACCCAGCGCCTTGAGGCGTGTGGCTACCTCTTCCACCAATGTTTCGGGTGCCGATGCACCCGCCGTCAGGCCGATGGCCGATTTTCCAGCCAGCCAAACTGGGTCAATCTGGGCGGCGTTATCCACCAGGTAGGCTGGCACGCCCAGATTCTCGGCCACCTCGCGCAGCCGATTGGAGTTTGAGCTGTTGCTGGAGCCAACCACAATTACCACATCACATTTCTGCGCCAGCAACTTGACGGCATCCTGCCGGTTCTGCGTCGCATAGCAGATGTCGTCCTTCTTCGGGCCGACGATGGCGGGAAAACGCCCCTTCAGGGCGGCAACAATTGCGGCGGCATCATCCACCGATAGCGTGGTCTGGGTCACATAGGCGAGTTGCGCCGTCCCGCCAGCGCCGACTTTCAGGCTGGCAGCATCCGCAAGGTTTTCAACGAGATATATGCCACCAGCGTTTGGGCCAAGCTGGCCCATCGTGCCTTCGACTTCCGGGTGGCCCTTGTGGCCGATCATGACGACCTCGCGCCCCAGTTTGCGGTGGCGCTCGACCTCAAGGTGAACTTTGGTCACCAGCGGGCAGGTGGCGTCGAAAACCTTGAAGCCGCGTCGCGCGGCTTCGGTGCGCACTGACTTGGGAACACCGTGCGCACTGAAGATGACCGTGGCGCCGTCGGGGATTTCATCGAGCTCGTCGACGAAGATGGCGCCCTTGGCCTTCAGGTTATCGACAACGAAGCGGTTATGCACGACTTCGTGGCGCACATAGATCGGCGCGCCGAATTTTTCCAGCGCGCGCTCGACAATGGCGATGGCGCGTTCGACTCCGGCGCAGAAGCCACGGGGGTTGGCCAGCAGGATTTCCATCAGAGTATGCCGATCACTTCTACCTCGAAGCGCAGCGACTTGCCGGCGAGGGGATGGTTGAAGTCGATCAGGGCCGTCGTATCGTCGCGTTCACGCACCACGCCGGCGAACTTGCCGCCACTGGGCGCGGTGAATTCGACCACCGTCGACGGGGCGATGTCAGCACCGCCATTTGGCAGCTCGCTGGCCAGCAGGCGTTTGACCAGGTCGGGATTGTGCGCGCCAAAGGCCTGTGCGGATTCCAGCACAAATTCACGACGTTCGCCAACGGGCAGATCGGTCAGACAGGCTTCCAGCGGCGGGGCAAGTTCGCCATTGCCGAGTTTCAGCGTGGCTGGCGTCGCACCGAAGGTGGCGATGATTTCGACGCCGTCTGCCGTGGCGACACGGTAGTGCAGGGTAATCAAGCTATCGCGCCTGATGCGCTCAGGGCTGTCGGGGCGGACGCGCTCATTCATTTGGGAAGGCTTTCCTTTTCCTTGTGAGTCAGTTGCTGCCAAAGCAGCAATACTACGCCAACGACAATGGCCGAATCGGCCACGTTGAATGCCGGCCAGTGCCAGCCGGCGGCATGGAAATCGAGGAAATCGACGACTGCGCCGAAGCGCAGGCGGTCGATGACATTGCCCAGCGCACCACCAAGGACCAGCGTCAACGCAAATGGCAGCAAACGTTCATTGGCATGCTGGCGAATCATCATCACCAGCCAGGCAGAAATGGCCAGCGCAAGAATGACGAAAAACCATTTTTGCCAGCCGCCTGCGTCGGCGAGAAAGCTGAAGGCAGCGCCCGCGTTGAACACCAGGACGAGATTGAAGAAGGAAGTGATCTCGACGCGCTCGCCAAACTGGAAAGTGGCCAGCACCCAGAATTTGCTGAGCTGGTCGAACACGATCAGCAGGCCGGCCAGCGCCAGCCAGCCGGACAGACCAGTCGATTTGTCAGGCATGGTCGCGCGCTTCGCCGGAACCGAACAGGTTGGTGGCACAGCGGCCGCACAGTTCGGGATGCTCGGTTGCGTGCTCGTGGTGCCCTACGTCGGCGCGCCAGTGCCAGCAGCGGGCACATTTTGCATGTGTGGTAGGCGTTGCCGAAATTGTCGCCGTCCCGCCAGCGCCGACTTTTGCCAGCGTCACCTTCGAGCAGATCAGCACGAACTTGAGGTCTTCACCCAGCGAAGTCAGCAGGTCGAATGTTTCCTCCGCAGCATTGATCTCAACTTCAGCCTGCAAGGACGAACCGATCTTGCCGGCGGCACGCAGGTCTTCCAGAACCTTGGCCACATCGGCGCGCACGGCACGAATGGCCTGCCAGCGCGTTGACAGCGCCGACTGTTCAGGAAGTTCCGGCAGAGTGTGCCAGGTGCTCAGCATGACGCTCTCGCCGCCCTGCACCTGTCGGATTTCCTCGGCGGTGAAGGACAGAATCGGCGCCATCAGGCGTGTCAGGCTCTGCACGATGTGCCACAGTGCGCTCTGCGCCGAGCGGCGCGCGCGCGAGTCGGCGGCGCTCGTGTAAAGCCGATCCTTGAGGATGTCGAGGTAAAAGGCGCCGAGATCCTCGGCACAGAAATTTTGCAGCCCCTGCACCACCTTGTGGAACTCGTAGCGGTCGTAGGCGGCGAGGCAGTTGTCTTGGAGGCCACGCGTCATGGCCAACGCGTAGCGGTCGATTTCCAGCCATTGATCGACCGGCAGCATCTGGCTTGTCGCGTCAAAATCGGCCGTGTTGGCGAGCAAGAACTTGAGGGTGTTGCGCAAGCGGCGATAAACCTCGACCACACGGTCGAGGATTTCCTTGGAGATGGTCAGCTCACCCGAGTAGTCGGTGGCGGCCACCCACAGTCGTAATACCTCGGCACCCAGCGTGTCGGACACCTGCTGCGGCGCGACGACGTTGCCCTTCGACTTGGACATCTTCATGCCCTTGCCGTCGACGACGAAGCCGTGGGTCAGCAGCCCCTTGTAGGGCGCGCGGCCATCGATGGCACAACCGGTCAGCAGCGAGGAATGGAACCAGCCGCGGTGCTGGTCGGAGCCTTCGAGGTACAGGTCGGCCGGGTAGGCGCAGTCGGCCGCGTGCGAACCACGCAGCACGCTCCGGTGCGTGGTACCCGAGTCGAACCAGACATCGAGTGTGTCGCTCATTTTGTCGTACTGCGCCGCTTCGTCACCGAGCAGTTCCTGCGCGTCGAGTGCGAACCAGGCTTCGATGCCGCCAGCTACGATACGCTTGGCCACCTCATCGACCAACTCCAGCGTACGCGGATGCGGTTCGCCGCTTTCCTTGTGGAGGAAGAAGGGAATCGGCACACCCCAGTTGCGCTGGCGCGAAACGCACCAGTCGGGACGATTAGCGATCATGGCGTGCAGGCGCGCCTTGCCCCACGCGGGGAAGAACTCGGTAGCTTCGATGGCGGCGAGCGCGGCACTGCGCAAGGTTTCGCCTTCATTCGGTATTCTGTCCATACCGACGAACCATTGCGTCGTGGCGCGATAAATGGTCGGTGTCTTATGGCGCCAGCAGTGCATGGTGCTGTGAGTGATCTCGCCGCTGGCCATGAGATGGCCGACCACGGCCAGCTTCTCGACGATCAACGGGTTGGCCTTCCAGATATTCAGCCCGCCGAAGAAGGGCAGACTGACGGCGAAGCGACCATCGCCCTGTACCGGCGTCAGAATCTCGTCGTTCTGCATGCCGGCACGGCGGCAGGAATCGAAGTCCTCGACACCATAGGCCGGAGCGCTATGCACAATGCCGGTACCGGTGTCGAGCGTGACGTAATCTCCCAGGAACACCGTCGAAGCGCGGTCGTAGAAGGGGTGTCGGAACACCATGCGGTCGAGCGCGATACCACGTGCCGCGCCGAGCACCTTGCCCTCCAGTCCATAACGTTCCAGTGCTTGCGCACGTAGCTCGGCGGCGAGGATCAGCAGACCCTTTGGCGTATCAACCAGCTCGTAGACAAACTCGGGATGCACGTTAAGCGCCTGGTTGCCGGGGATGGTCCAGGGCGTCGTTGTCCAGATCACTGCATAGACGGTTTTTTCCGGCAAATCACTTACGCCGAAGGCGGCGGCAAGGCGACCCCACTCGGCCACATCGAGCGGAAAGGCAACATCAATCGCCGGGGATTTTTTGTCGGCGTATTCCACCTCGGCCTCGGCCAGTGCCGAACCGCAGTCGAAGCACCAGTTGACCGGTTTCAGCCCCTTGAACAGGTAGCCACGCTGATACATCTCGCCAAGTGCGCGAATTTCGTCAGCCTCGGTGCGATATTCCATCGTCTTGTAGGGATTGTCCCAGTCGCCGAGAACGCCTAGCCGGATGAAGTCTTTTTTCTGCCGTTCGATTTGCTCCTGCGCATAAGTGCGGCAATGCGCGCGCGCCTGGTCGGCGGGCAGGTGCTTACCGTGGGTCTTTTCGATCTGGTGCTCGATCGGCAGACCGTGGCAGTCCCAGCCCGGGATGTAAGGGGCATCGAAGCCCGCCAGCGTCTTGGCGCGGACGATGATGTCCTTGAGAATCTTGTTGACCGCATGGCCGATATGGATGTCGCCGTTGGCATAGGGCGGGCCGTCGTGCAGCACGAAGCGCGGCCGGCCTTTCGATGCCGCGCGAATCTTCTGGTAAAGCTGCTGTTCCTGCCAGTCCTTGACCCAGCCCGGTTCGCGCTTGGCGAGGTCGCCGCGCATCGGGAAAGGGGTGTCGGGCATGTTGAGGGTTTTGCGGTAGTCGGCCATGTCTGCTGTCGCCAAATTATTCGTTATTCACAATACGGGTTTGCCTGCAAAGTAATCCTGGGTTACCGCCACGTCACGGGCAATTTGCGCGGTGAGCGCTTCGAACGAATCGAACCTTGCCTCGTCGCGCAGCTTATGCAGCAGGTGCACGGTGACGTGCGAGCCGTAGATTTCCTGGTCAAAATCGAAGAGATGCACTTCGAGCACGGGGCGCAAGCCCAAGCCCAGCGTCGGCCGCACACCCAGACTGGCAGCACCAGGCAGATGGCGCTTGTCGAGACCAGACACTGTCGCGGCGAACACGCCGGTGAGCGCCACACGCTTGCGCTTCAGTTGGATATTGGCGGTCGGGTAACCCAGTTTGCGGCCGATCTTGCCACCGTGCACGACACGACCGGCAATGCTGTAGGGACGGCCCAGCAGGCGTGCGGCATGTTCGAGATCACCGACACCGAGGGCGTCGCGCACGGCGGAACTGGAAACGCGTTCGCCATTGATTTCGATGGTATGCATGGCTTCGACGCCAAAGCCATGTTGCAGTCCGGCCGCTTGCAGCATGGTGAAATCGCCGGCGCGTCCCTTGCCGAAGCGAAAGTCGTCGCCGATGATGAGGTGGCGCACGGCCAAGCCTTTCACCAGCACACGCTCAATGAATTCCTGTGCCGACAACCCCGCCAGCTTGCGACTGAAATGCAGCAGAAAAACTTCTTCAATGCCGCAGGAATCAAGCAGCGCCAGCTTTTCGCGCAGACTGGTCAGCCGTGCCGGCGCCTGATCGGGCGTGAACAGTTCGCGCGGATGCGGCTCGAAGGTCATCACCGCGGGCGGCAGATTCAGGCGCCGGGCATGTGCGGTGAGGCGTTCAAGCAAAGCGCGATGACCCAGGTGCAAGCCGTCGAAATTGCCGATGGCCAGCACCCGCGCCGAAGTCGACTGCGTCGGGAAGCTGCGGTGTAGCTGCATTGCAACAGGGATTGGAAGGTTTTGCGGAACCGCGAATTGTATCAGTCCGGCTCGGAGCAACAAACCACGGCAGCCTTGTCGCCAGAAGGTTATTCATCAAGGGGAAGAGGAGAAATGCACCCCAACAGCAGTCTCGCCGCCGGGCCGCCCCAAGGCGAGACGACACGCGGCGTGAGCCGCAATCCGCGCCCAAGCCTGAACGGGGGGCACCCCGTAACAGATGAGCGCAGCGAGCAACAGTCACCTCCCCCGTGAGGGGGAGGCGGGGAGGGGGTGGGTCAGTAAACGGCAGCCATCTTGGATCTGGCCAGTGCCGGGTTCTGCGCGAAATAGCCCCTGATGCCGGTCAGCAGGGCATCGGCCATCTTGTCCTGATAGGCATCGTCGACCAGACGCTTCTCTTCCTCGGGATTGGAGATGAAGGCGGTCTCGACCAGGATCGAGGGAATATCCGGCGCTTTCAGCACGGCAAAACCAGCCTGCTCGACATGCGGTTTGTGCAGGGTATTGATGCCGCCGATCTCGCCCAGTACCGACTTGGCGAGCTTGAGGCTGTCGTTCAGGGTCGCGGTTTGCGACAGGTCGAGCAGGGTGCGCGCGAGATGGGGGTCCTTGACGCCGTAGTTGACGCCACCGACCAGGTCGGCCGAATTCTCCCGGTTCGCCAGCCAGCGCGCCGCCGAACTCGATGCGCCATTTTCCGAGAGCACGAACACCGAGGAACCGCGCGCAGTCGGTTTGACGAAGGCATCAGCATGTACCGAGATAAAAAGATCGGCGCGTACCCGCCGTGCCTTGCTGACCCGCTGGCTGAGGGGCACGAAGTAGTCGCCGTCGCGCGTCAATAAGGCCCGCATATTCGGTTCGGCGTCGATTTTTGCTTTCAGGCGACGGGAAATGGCCAGCGTCACGTTCTTTTCATAACTGCCGCCGCGGCCGATCGCACCAGGGTCTTCACCGCCATGGCCGGGATCTATCACCACAGTGACGAGACGCTGAATGTCCGGCTGCTCACCCGGCTTGGCGGGCTTCTGCCCAGGCCGCACGACTGCCTGGCCGGAGTCGCGGTGTTTCTCGAGAAAGGCCATCAGCGGATCGGGCGGTTCGGCGGGATAGAGGTCGAGCACCAGACGGTGGCTGTAGTTGCCGACCGGCTTGAGACTGAAGACCTGCGGCTTCACCTCGCCCTTCAGTTCGATGACCAGTCGCACCACGTCGGGCTTGAAGCGGCCGGCGCGGATCAGGCGAATCTGCGGGTCGGCTTCGAGGATCTTGCCCGGCAGGCTTTGCAGCACCGAATTGAACTCGACTTCCTCGATATCGACGACCAGCCGGTCAGGGTCTTTCAGCATCAGGTGCGAGACCTTCAGCGGCTGATCATGTTCAAGCGTGACGCGGGTGTAATCACTCGATGGCCAGACGCGCACTGCCAACAGGGTCGGCGCCGCCCTGCCCCACGCATTCGATGCGGCAAGTGGCGTGACCAGCAGCGTCAGGCTGGCGGAAGCAAAGCGGAGGATGTCGCGGCGAGAGAAGTTGGCAGCGCGCTCAACCATTGCTGCCCCCGCTCGCTGCCGGATTCGATGCTGGCATGCCGGCCAGGGCCGTCGTGCAGCAGCCTGATGCGCAGGTCGGCGGCCGGCAGATAGGGTGCCGCCCGGTCAGGCCATTCGACCAGACAGACGGCATCTTCGGCAAAGTATTCGTCCAGTCCTGCATCAAGGAATTCTTCCGGCGTGTTGAATCTATAAAAATCAAAGTGATATAAGTTTAATCCAGAAACTACATAAGGTTCAACCAGTGTGTATGTGGGGCTTTTCGCCGTCCCGCCAAAGCCGACTTTTCGCAACAGTCCGCGCACGAGTGTTGTTTTTCCCGCACCGAGGTCGCCTTCGAGGTAAATGATCCCCCCCCGTAGACTCCGCTGCGCTTCGTCCTCCCCCCAGGGGGCCAGGAAACACTTGGGGCGGCCCGGCGTATTTCCTGTGACGGCCAACTGCATCAACCCTTGAGCCAAAGCGGCGCCCAGCGCGAGCGTCGCCACCTCGTCGGGCAACGACCATTCGCGGCAGGTATCATCGGTAGGATGCATGACTGGACGGGATTAAAAGAGAAGATTCGCGGTTGGGGCAAAGACCTGGGCTTTGCCGCCGTCGGCTTTGCTGACATTGACCTCAGCCCGGCCGAGGCAGGTTTGACGGACTGGCTGGCGGCCGGCTGCCACGGCGAGATGGATTATATGGCCAGCCATGGCATGAAACGGGCGCGTCCGGCCGAGTTGCTGCCCGGCACCCGCGCGGTGATCACCTGCCGGATGGACTATTTACCCTTTCCAGCCCCGGAACGCCGTTCCGCCAGTCCCGAAAAGGGGATCCCCTTCGGTCACGCCGACTTTTGCAATCCGGCCCAGGCGGTCATCTCCCGATATGCGCTGGGCCGCGATTACCACAAGCTGCTGCGCGCACGGCTGCAAAAGCTGGCCAACCGCATCGCTGCTGAGGTCGGTGAGTTCAGCTACCGCGTGTTCACCGATTCCGCACCGGTGATGGAGGTCGAGCTCGCCAGGAATGCTGGGCTGGGCTGGCGCGGCAAGCACACGCTGCTACTGACGCGCGAGGCCGGTTCGTGGTTTTTCCTCGGCGAGATATGTGTCGACCTGCCGCTGCCGGCGGATGGGCCGACCAGTGGCCACTGTGGCGACTGCACAGCCTGCCTCGACATCTGTCCGACACAAGCCTTTGTCGCGCCCTACCGCCTCGACGCGCGCCGCTGCATTTCCTACCTGACCATCGAGCTCAAGGGCAGCATTCCCGTCGAACTGCGACCGCTCATGGGCAACCGCATCTATGGCTGCGATGATTGCCAGAGTGTCTGCCCATGGAACCGCTTTGCACCGCTGACACGCGAAGCGGACTTCGCGCCGCGCCATGGTCTCGACAATGCGGCATTGGTCGAGCTGTTTGCCTGGAGCGAGGATGAATTCAACGCACGGCTGGCGGGTTCGCCGATTCGTCGCATCGGCCACGAGCGCTGGCTGCGCAATATTGCCGTCGCCCTGGGAAATGCGTCTCCCGCGCCTGAAGCTAGAATCGCCCTGCTTGCACGCACCGGGCACGCGTCAGCGCTGGTGCGTGAGCATGTGAGCTGGGCGCTGTCCCGTTACCCGGGTTGATCGCCTGTGGCGATGGGCCGCGACGGATCGCTGCACCACTCGCTCCACGATCCCGCATACAGTTTCGATCCGCAGAGTCCGGCAACCTCCATCGCCAGCAGATTGTGGCAAGCGGTAACGCCCGAACCACACTGTTGCACGACATTTTTCGGGTCGCGGCCATTGAGCAGATCGTCAAACTCGGCACGTAGTTCGTCCACCGGCTTGAAGAAGCAGCCTGGATCATCCAGGTTGTCGAAATAAAAGCGGTTCTCGGCACCGGGAATGTGGCCGGCGACCGGATCCAGAGTTTCATTTTCGCCGGCAAACCGGTCCTCGCTGCGTGCATCGAGAATCAGCATTTCCGGCGCATGCAGCTTGGCGAGCACTTCGGCAGTTGCGACGATTTCGTCGCGCGGACGCGGCACAAACTGCTCTGCCGTCACCTTGCGCACCTCGATTTCCAGCGGCAGTTTGGCGCGGCGCCAGCCCGGCAGGCCACCGTCAAGCACGGCAACCTTGTCGTGGCCCAACCAGCGCAACATCCACCACAGTCGCGCTGCGAAGATCCCGCTTTCATTGTCGTAAGCCACCACCTGGGTGTCGGCACCGACACCACAGGCGCTCATCAGCGCTGCGAAGGTGGCGACGTCGGGCAGCGGGTGGCGCCCGTTGCTGCCGGTCTTAGTGCCCGACAGGTCGCGGTCCAGGTGCAGAAACAACGCGCCGGGAATGTGCCCCTTGGCGTAAGCCTGCAGGCCGTAATCGAGATTCTGCAAATCGTGCCGACAGTCGAACACGCGCCAGGCTGGATCATCAGTATGCGCAGCGAGGCTATCGACGCTAACCAGTTTGTCGAACATCAATCATTCTCCACCGTGAGCCAGGTACGTGCTTCAGCGGGGTCATCGAAGACCCGCAGGTCGGCACTGACAAACAATTGTTCCAGCCAGGCGCTCCAGGCCACCCATTGGCTGTCGGTGACGACGGCAATGCGCCGAAAGTCGCCGCCATGGATGCGGGAGAACTTGATTTCCTCCCATGCCATGTCGACAGTGAAGTCGGCCATTTCTGTCAGATCGAACAGCAGATCCAAGGTGCCGTCGAAACGGCCGTCGGTTAACACATACTCCTCGAACTCGCGAAAATCGTCGAGGGTGAATTCGCCCATCACGGCCACTGTAACGAGGCGCTGGGTGTGATCGATGGTAATCATTGCTTGGCAATCTCCTCGGCCATAAGCATATTGCAAGGGGGTCTGAGTATAGCCAATTTGACCTTAGCGGTCGCCATAGGCTATTTTTACGGGTTCGCGTGCAAAATACCCCCCGATGAAAGCTCCAAACACCAAGCCTCCCGCCTCTTTTGAGGCCGCCCTGCAGGAACTCGAAAGTATTGTCCAGACCCTGGAAGGTGGTGGTGCGCCACTTGAGGATTCGCTGAAAGCCTACGAACGCGGCATGGGGCTGCTTAATTTCTGCCAGGCCACACTGGGCCAAGCCGAGCAGAAGATCCGCATACTCGACAAAGGCGCTCTGCATGACCTTGGTGAAGTTCCGCCGACAAACTCCGCAGGCGAGCCTTCTTGAGCGAGTCATTTGCCTCCTGGATGGCCATGATTCAGCGCCGCACCGAGGTGGCGCTGGCACGCTGCCTTCCGCCTGATACCACTGCGCCAGCACGCCTCCACGGAGCCATGCGCTATAGCGTGCTGGGCGGCGGCAAACGCATGCGTCCGCTGTTGTGTCATGCGGCCGGCGAAGCACTTGGGGCCGACCCGCAGCGCGTCGACGTTGCCGCCTGTGCAGTTGAACTCATCCACACCTATTCGCTGGTCCACGACGACCTGCCTTGCATGGATAACGATGTGCTGCGTCGGGGTCGCCCAACTTGCCATGTTGAGTACGATGAAGCCACCGCCTTGCTGGTCGGCGATGCCCTGCAGACACTTGCCTTTCAGTTGCTCGCCGAACAATCCGCCGCACCCACCCCTGAACGCCAACTGCAGATGTTGACCTTACTGGCGCAGTCCGCCGGCTCGCGCGGCATGGCTGGGGGGCAGGCGATTGATCTGGCCGCAATCGGCATGGCTTTATCGCTCGAAGAACTTGAATTCATGCACATCCACAAAACCGGTGCGCTGATTCGTGCCGCCGTTTTGCTGGGGGCGCACGCGGGGGGATCCGACGACACGAGCCTGCAATCGCTCGGCCACTTTGCCAACCGCGCCGGCCTGCTGTTTCAGGTGGTGGATGACATACTCGATGCCGAGGGCAGCACCGTCACCCTGGGCAAGACTGCCGGCAAGGACGCCGCGCAGGACAAACCCACCTATGTCAGCATGCTCGGACTGCCTCGCGCCAAGGAACTCGCAGGGCGTTTGCGTGCGGAGGCGCATGACGCACTAGGCCTTTGCCCGACCGACACATCACGACTCCATGCCTTGGCCGATTACATCGTAGATCGAAACTTCTGAACATGCCCTTTGCCTTGCTTGACACCATCACCGACCCGGCCGACCTGCGGCAGTTGCCGCGCGAGCAATTACACGCGCTTGCCGAAGAGTTGCGCGCATTCCTGCTCGATTCGGTGGCCAGGACAGGCGGACACCTGTCGTCGAATCTCGGCACCATCGAACTCACGATTGCCTTGCATTACGTATTCGACACGCCCACAGATCGACTGGTGTGGGATGTCGGCCATCAGACCTACGCACACAAGGTACTCACGGGCAGGCGCGCGGGCATGGCACGCCTGCGCACCAAGGATGGCGTGTCGGGTTTCCCGCGGCGCGATGAGAGCACCTACGACACCTTCGGGGTCGGACACTCCTCCACCTCGATTTCGGCCGCTCTCGGCATGGCAGTCGCGGCACGCGACAAGGGTGAGGAGCGACGCGTCGTCGCCATCATTGGCGATGGCGCCATGTCAGCCGGCCAGGCCTTCGAGGCGCTCAACAATGCCGGAGTAGTTGATGCCAACCTGCTGGTCATCCTCAACGACAACGACATGTCGATCTCGCAGCCGGTCGGCGCGCTCAACAAATACCTCGCGCGCCTGCTTTCAGGGCGCACCTTCAATGCTGCCCGCCGCGCCGGCGAAAAAGTCTTGTCGATGGCGCCGCCCTTGCTGCAACTGGCCAGGCGCGCCGAGGAACACGTCAAGGGCATGTTCGTGCCCGGCACGTTGTTTGAGGAGCTTGGCTTCAACTACATCGGCCCGATTGACGGCCATGACCTCGATTCACTGATCCCGACCCTGCAGAACCTGCGCGAGCTGAAAGGCCCGCAATTCCTGCACGTCATCACCCGCAAAGGTCAGGGCTACAAGCTGGCCGAGGTCGATCCGGTGCTCTACCACGGCGTTTCCAAGTTTGACGCATCCAACGGCATCCAATCGGGTAAAGGTGGTGGCAAGCTCAGCTTCACGAAGGTGTTTGGCGATTGGCTGTGCGACATGGCTGATGCGGACACGCGGCTGGTCGGCATCACGCCGGCCATGTGCGAAGGCTCGGGCATGACCCGTTTTGCCGAGACGTTCCCCGAGCGCTACCACGATGTCGGCATTGCCGAGCAGCATGCACTGACCTTTGCCGCCGGACTAGCCTGCGAGGGCATGAAACCGGTGGTGGCGATCTACTCGACTTTCCTGCAGCGCGCCTACGACCAATTGATTCACGACATCGCCCTGCAGAATCTCGATGTCACCTTTGCCATCGACCGTGGCGGCCTGGTCGGTGCCGATGGAGCAACCCATCAGGGCGCCTTCGATCTGTCGTACCTCACCTGCATTCCGAACATGGTGGTCATGACACCCGCCGACGAAGCAGAATGCCGCCAGATGCTGACCACCGCTTACCACCATCCGGGCCCGGCAGCTGTGCGCTATCCGCGCGGCAGCGGTGCCGGCGTCCCGCCAGCGCCGACTCTCGACAGTCTGCCGCTAGGCAAGGGCGAGATTCGCCGGCGTGGGAAATCGGTGGCGATTCTCGCCTTTGGTACCTTACTGACCGCCGCCCTGAAAGCCGCCGAGTCACTTGACGCCACCGTCGCCAACATGCGCTTCGTCAAGCCACTGGACCTGGCGCTGGTCCGCGAACTGGCACAAACCCATGACCTGCTGGTAACGCTCGAAGAAAATGCCGTGATCGGCGGTGCCGGTTCCGAAGTCGCGCGTGCGCTGGAAAGCATGGGCATCCTCAAACCTTTGTTGCGCCTAGGCTTGCCCGATAGTTTCATCGAACACGGCGAGCAGGGCGAAATGCTGGCAGAAATTGGCCTGGACTCAAATGCCCTGGCCGAACGCATCAAAATTCATCAACAATCCATTACTTGAGTAATTTTGTCGGGAATGTTATAGTGGCGTGGCCAACGAGGCGGTTCGGATTCGATCGATCAGCCTTTCAACCAACTCCATGAAAGACCAGCCCGTGAACCTGAAAGACATCATGGCCATACCTGACGTTCAATCCAGCCGCGACTCGCGCCAGTTACCGATCGACAAGGTCGGCATCAAATCCATTCGCCATCCCGTCAAGGTGCTGGACAAGAATGGCGGGGTGCAAAACACAATTGCCACCTTCAACATGTATGTCGGGTTGCCCCACAACTTCAAGGGGACCCACATGTCGCGCTTCGTCGAAATTCTCAACACCCACGAACGTGAGATTTCTGTCGAGAGTTTCGAGTCGATGCTGCGCGAGATGGTGAAGCGCCTGGAAGCGGAGACCGGTCATCTGGAAATGAGCTTCCCCTATTTCATCAACAAGGAAGCGCCCGCCTCGAAGGTCAAGAGCCTGATGGACTACGAGGTGACGTTCATTGGGGAAATCCTCCCTGGCGATATCTACCGCCAGACCACACGTGTCGTCGTGCCAGCCACCAGCCTGTGCCCCTGCTCGAAAAAGATTTCCGATCGCGGCGCCCATAACCAGCGCTCGCACATCACCATCACCGCCATTACCAATAGCTTCGTCTGGATCGAGGAGCTGGTACGGGTGGCCGAAACGCAGGCTTCCTGCGAACTCTACGGGCTTCTGAAGCGTCCTGACGAAAAGCTCATCACCGAGCGCGCCTACGACAATCCGAAATTTGTCGAGGACATCGTACGTGATGTGGCTGGGGTGTTGAATGCCGATTCCCGCATTGATGCTTACGTCGTCGAATCGGAGAACTTCGAATCAATCCACAACCATTCGGCCTACGCACTCATTGAGCGCGATAAAACCGTCTGACACAGCCGATACAGGCCAGCAAAAAGGGACGCCGTAGCGTCCCTTTTTGCTGGCACAGACATTAGTCTGCTCAGAAAAACTCACTCTTTGACAGCAACAACCCGTCTGGTGAGCTTTTCCTTGATGCGCGCCGACTTGCCGGAACGGTCGCGCAGATAGTAAAGCTTGGCGCGCCGTACATCGCCGCGCCGCTTCACCTCGATGCTCGCCACCAGCGGAGAATAAGTCTGGAAGGTGCGTTCGACGCCCTCGCCCGACGAAATCTTGCGTACGATGAAACCGGAATTGAGGCCGCGGTTGCGCTTGGCAATCACCACACCTTCAAATGCCTGAACGCGCTTACGCTCGCCTTCCACCACGTTGACGTTGACGACTACCGTGTCGCCAGGAGCGAATTCCGGGATGATTTTGCCCAGACGCTCAATCTCTTCTTGTTCCAGTTGCTGAATCAGGTTCATGTCGTTTTCTCCAGATCTAAGCTTGTTTCATTTATCACGACCGCAGAGCTTCTCCACTTCGATTTCACGGAGGAGTTGCGTTTCCTCACGACTCAACGAGTGAGCGTGTTGCGCCAGCCATTTGGCAAACAGCTCCGGGCGGCGCTCCCGGGTCCGCAGCAACGACTGTTTCAGTCGCCAACGACGGATGTTCTCGTGGTGCCCGGAGAGTAAAACCTCCGGCACCGGCATTCCTTCATACACTTCGGGCCGCGTGTAGTGCGCACAATCAAGCAGCCCATCAACAAACGAGTCCTCTACTGCTGAGCCAGCGTCATTCAAGGCCCCCGGCAACTGCCGCACACAAGCATCAATCACTGCCAGTGCGGCCACTTCCCCACCTGAGAGCACAAAGTCTCCCAGCGATAATTCTTCATCCACACAGCGCTCGATCAAGCGCTCATCAACACCTTCATAGCGGCCGCAAAGCAGAATGGCGCCATTGCCTGCCGCCAGATCCATCACGCGCGTATGGGTGAGGGGCTGACCCTGCGGCGAAAGATAAATCACCTGCGCCTTCGCATCTCCTTTGCCACCACCCGCTTCAACCCGCGCCGCCTTTGCTGCATCTATCGCACGTTCCAGCGGTCCTACCTGCATCACCATCCCCGGCCCGCCACCAAAAGGCCGGTCGTCTACTGCACGGTAGGCGTTTTCTGCCAACCCAACAAAATCGCGCGGGTTCCAGCACTTCAGTTCCCACAAACGACGTTCCAGCGCCCGCCTGCTGACGCCGGAAGCGGTCACCGCGGCGAACATCTCCGGAAACAAGGTGACGATATCGAAGCGTAAAACCATCCGATCGACTCCGACTCCGCCCACTAGCGCAACTACCAGTCTTTTCCCCAGTCGACTCGCATCAGACCGGCCGGAACATCTACTTCTTTGACAACCTGAGCAACAAAGGGCAATAGGCGCTCGATTTTTTCACCGCTACTGCCCTCCTCTGTCACTACCAGCACTGCATGGGCACCTGACTCAAGCAGATTGGCAACTCGCCCCAATGGCTCATCACCAAGATTCACCACCGACAACCCAATCAGATCAGACCAGTAATACTCACCGTGTTCAAGCTTGCTGGACAAGACGGGCAACGCGTCGCGCGGCGCACCAAAATAGAGTCCCACCAGACCTTCGGCGCCAATGCGATCATCAACCCCTACCAGCTTGACAATCCAAGCCTTGCCATGCAAACGCATGGCCTGCAGCGGATAGTCGCGCCAACCTGAGAAGTCGTTTTCTTCCTTCCCAAGCCACCAGCGCTCTATCTCTTGCCAGCGCTCAGGGTCGTCGCCGAAGGGATGCAGCCTGACCCAGCCCTGCACACCGTATGGGGCGGTAATTCGCCCCAGAACGACCATGTAGCTCAGGCAGCCTTGGCAGCAGCAGATTGTTTGACCAATCGAGCAGCGGTAGGCGACAACTGGGCGCCCTTACCTTGCCAATAAGCCAAACGCACTGTGTCGATAACCAGGCTTTTTTCGTTCGCGGCGGCCACCGGATTGTAGAAACCAACACGCTCGACAAAACGCCCATCGCGACGATTGCGCGAATCAGTGACGACCATATTGAAAAAGGGGCGCTTCTTGGCGCCGCTGCGGGCAAGACGGATAACAACCATACGGGTTCCTTCTAGAATCTGGAAACGAAGTTTCAGTGAAAGCTCACGCCGGCATCGGCCGGCGTTACGCTGGAACTAAAAAGGTGGCGATTCTATTGATTAATCGCCATAAAGACAAGCTGTTTGCGCTTTGTCTCGCCGCGCCGCCGTCCTCACGTTGGCGGTGTTCCGGCTGACGCCGTCCCACCAGCGCCGACTTTTTATCAGGCAAAAACCTCGGCGATGGTGCGCTGGACGGCGATGGCTGCGGCACGCGGATCGGGCGCCAGACGAATGGGGCGGCCAATCACAATGTAATCCGCCCCGTTCTTAAAGGCTTGGGCAACATCAACCGTACGTTTCTGGTCATCGACCGGCTTGTTTTCGACCGGGCGTATGCCCGGCGTAACCACCAGCAGTTTCTCGCCAAGCTCGCGGCGGATTAGCGGTGCTTCAAGGCCCGAGGACACAATTCCATCGACCCCGGTCTGCAACGCGCGACGGGCGCGCGAAAGCACCAGCTTTTCAACATCGCAGGCAAAGCCGAGATCGTCAAGATCGCCCCGATCCAAGCTGGTAAGTACCGTGACGGCGAGAATCTTGAGTGCGCCCTTGTCACGGGCTGCCGCTTCCATGATGGCCTGATTACCATGCACGGTGGCAAAGGTTGCGCCACTGGCAGCCAGCGCCCGCACGGCTGAACGCACAGTTTCTGGCACATCGAAGAACTTGAGATCGACGAACACCTTCTTCTGCTTGGCCACCAGCCAGTCGAGCAGTTCGAAATATCCACCCGCCATGAAGAGCTCAAGTCCGATCTTGTAGAACTGTACAGAGTCGCCCAACTGTTCTACCAGTGCCTTTGCATCCTCGGCCCGTGGTACATCAAGGGCAACGATCAAGCGTTCTGCGGTGGGGATCTGCTTATCTGAATTCATGGGATTCTGTTTGTTGTGCTGACCGTTGATTCTACTAGAATCGGGACATCTCTCGTTCGCGGAACACCCCGCTCACAGTCCTCAGTCATGCAGGAAAAAGTAGCGCTCGACAACGTTCTCACCTGGCTTGCAGCGGAGCACTCCGCTGCAAACTCTGACAGTTTTGAGAAACTGGGGTGCGCCCTTGAAATCCTCGCCAGCCTCGGGCTGACAGCCGTACAGCGGTTCAAAATCCTGGAATTGTTTTTACTGCGCACCAGCCAACTGCAGGCTGCCCTGACAATCGAACTTGCCGCCGCCTCCCTCCCCCTGCCGACAGATCTGCGGCAACGCGCCGATCGACTTGCCGAAGCATTCGGTTTACTGGCGCGGGGCTTTGTTTCGGTTGTCATAGGCTTGTCGAGAAGCGCGCCGTTGACGGTTCCACACCATCCTGCACATGTTGCCTGGCTGGCCATGAGAAGCTTGCACAAACAGGCGCAAACCTCCATGTTGGCCTGCTCGCCACTCCCTGCTGACCTATGGCAAAACGCCCTCAATACGCTGCGCCTGTTTCAGGCTGATCAAGGCAATCCGCGTCTGACGGATGAATTCAACCGTATGCTGGCGCTGGCCGTGGCACAACCGGAATCCTATACGGCCAACGAGTTGGCCTTTCTGATTGACTATCTGCAGGCCACGCCAACAAAAACTTTCTGGCTTTCTCCGCAGGACGCCCCTCCGCACAGTGCCTGGTGGCTTGATCCGTCACGTGACCAACCGCCCCATGCCGTCGCCCGCCGTCGCCCATCGGCGCACGAAACTAATCTTTTCATCTTCGACTGTACCCCCCTTGCCCACATGGCACGCGCGCACCTTGTGGAACTCACGAGTGGAACACCGCCCGTGACCTTGGGACTGCCACCTGCCGCCACTACCGAGGATTTTCGCAATACCTTGAGCTGCGCCGCCGACCGTTGGAGCGGTCCCAGCAAACGTCAACAAGCACGGCGGCCGGGTAATTATCGGGTAGAAATCTGCGCCTCTGCTGGTGCACTCTGGCACTACCTCGGTGGCGATGGCAAGGCCAACATGGAGGCCGCTTACCCGCTCGCCACCAGCGACTGGCTGGTAACCAACGAAAGTGGCGGTGGGTACGCATTGTTCCATGTTGCCGGACCATGCGCCGGCCTCCGCTCCGGCACGGCTCTGGGCATGCGTCTGCTCGAGTCAAATACCTGGAGTGTCTGTCTGGTACGCTGGGTCAGGAGCGACAACTCGGCGCATCTTGAATTGGGGCTTGAGTTGATCGCCGCAACTGCACAGGCAGTGCGCCTTGCCTATCACGGCACAAATGCCTCAGTTCCGGCTCTCCTGCTGCCTGCCCAACCCACACTGCAACGCGGCGAAACCCTGCTGACATTGCGTGGCCAGTTCAGTCCGGGCACCTTTACGTTGCTGGCTGAAGATGTCTCGGGCATCCATCTTTGCGATTGCGAAACCGGCCAACTCGCCATGCTTACGTCAAGCATCGAAATCTTCGAATTTACCCGCCGCTCCCCGCAGTCCGTGCGCTAAGTAATTTCAACGCGGCGACACTTTGGGCAGTTCCGCCGTCAGCAAAGCCCCGACAAGAATCACCGACCACGACAAATATAGCCAGAGCAGGAAGATTGGCACGGCGGCAAAAGCGCCATAGATCAGCGTGTAGCTCGGAAAACTTACTACATACAACGCAAACAGCCGTTGCATGCCGACGAAGGCCAGCGCGGCCAGCACACCGGATAATCCGGCATGCCAGCGCGAAACCGGGCGATTCGGCAGGATCCAGTAAAGCAAGCCAAATAATCCCGCCAGGAAGATCAGCGGCATCGTCTGCGCGAAAACGACCTGCGCCCAGCGGGACTCATTGACCAGACCGAAGGAAGCACTGGCAAGGTAGGTGGTACTGGCCAGCGCCCCACCGAAGACCAACGGTCCCGCCAGCAATGTCAGCAAATGCAGGGCCAGGCGTCTGAACCACGGTCGCTGCTTTTTTACTTTCCAAATGGAATTGAAAGCATGTTCGATGGTCAGCATCTGCATCAATGCCGTCGCGGCCAGCACGCCCAACCCTATCAGGGTCACTCGATCGCCGCGCAGCGCGAACTGACCAAAAAACTTGGCGATCACCACTCCGGCCTTTTCCGGCAGGAGCGTGCCGAGGATGAAATTTTCCAGGGATGAGCCAAGATTGAAGGCAAGGGGTAGATGTTCAATCAACACCGCTGCCACAATCAGCATCGGCACGAGTCCCAGCAAAGTGGCAAAGGAAAGCGCCGCTGCCGTCTGGGCGCAGCGTTCGCTGCCAAAGCGTCGCGTCACGTTGCCAACCAGACGGAAAGGTGCTGTCAGCCAGTGCATAATCTCAAGTCAAACTGGGCGTGATCAAAAAAGAAAGGTTTCGCAGTATGGCAATATTTGACGTAGCGCATTCCCGCCCGTGCAACTTCGCCGCAATAACCAGCTTATTGCTCCTGATTGCCTTGTGTCTGGCATGGGAGCTGTGGCTGGCCCCGTTGCGACCGGGGGGATCGTGGCTGGCGCTGAAAGCCCTGCCTTTGCTCGCACCGCTGTTTGGCATTCTGCATGCTCGCCGCTATACCCATCAATGGGCCAGCCTGCTGATCCTGCTTTATCTGCTCGAAGGACTGACCCGCGCCTTCTCCGACAACGGCATGATGCAGCTGCTTGCCATTGTCGAAGTAGTCCTGGCACTGGTCTTTTTTATGGCCACGCTGTGCTTTGCGCGGGCAACAGCCCCGCAAAACATCAAAGCTGGGGATTGACGCGCTCCGGCCCGGCATAAAGTTTATTCAGGGCATTCACATAAGCTTTGGCCGACGCCACAATGATGTCGGTATCCGACCCCTGGCCATTCACGATCCGGCCGTCTTTCGACAGGCGCACGGTCACCTCACCCTGCGCATCGGTCCCGGTCGTGATGGCATTGACCGAGTAAAGCAACAAGCTGGAACCGCTGCCGACAACTTTTTCAATGGCGCGGAAAGTCGCATCGACCGGTCCGCTGCCGGTAGCCTTGGTGTGATTCTCGGCGCCACCGAGAGACAGGGTCAGTTCGGCGCTGGGCACCTCACCCGTTTCCGAATGAAATTTCGATGAAACCAACTTGTAGTGTTCGGCCTCCGGCGTGATCATCTCTTCCGAAACCAGGGCATGCAGATCGTCGTCGAATATTTCCCGCTTCTTGTCGGCAAGCTCCTTGAACTTGGCAAATGCGGCGTTCAAGACTTCCTCACTATCCAACTTAATGCCAAGTTCAGCCAATTTTGTCCTGAAGGCGTTGCGACCGGAGAGTTTGCCCAGCGTGAGCTTGTTGGCATTCCAGCCGACGTCCTCGGCACGCATGATTTCGTAGGTTTCACGATGTTTCAGCACGCCGTCCTGATGAATCCCGGATTCATGAGCAAAAGCGTTCGCGCCGACGACCGCTTTGTTCGGTTGCACGACATAACCGGTGATCTGTGACACCAGCCGCGAGGCGGGCACAATCTGGGTGGTATCGATGCGGGTTTCGACTGGGAAAAGATCCTTGCGCGTTTTCACCGCCATGACGATTTCTTCGAGCGAGGCATTGCCGGCACGCTCGCCCAGGCCATTGATCGTGCATTCAACCTGGCGCGCGCCATTCAGCACTGCGGCAAGCGAGTTGGCGACGGCAAGCCCGAGGTCGTTATGGCAATGGGTTGACCACACCACCTTGTCGGCATTCGGCACGCGCTCGCGCAGGGTTTTGAACAACTCACCCCAAATCACCGGGATGTTGTAGCCAACCGTGTCGGCAATGTTGACCGTCTTGACACCAGCGTTAATGACTGCCTCAAGCACGCGGCACAGAAAGTCGATGTCCGAGCGTCCGGCGTCCTCAGGTGAAAACTCGACGTCATCGGTATATTGCCGCGCCCAGTTAACCGCCTTTACCGCCTGCTCGATTACCTGTTCCGGCTCCATGCGCAGTTTCATCTGCATATGGATCGGCGAGGTGGCGATGAAGGTGTGCACGCGACCGCGTGCAGCCGGCTTGATGGCCTCGCCAGCGCGACGTATATCGTTTTCGTTGGCGCGTGACAGTGAACACACGGTGGCGTCCTTGATCGTTTCAGCAATGGCGCGAATCGATTCGAAGTCTCCCGGGCTCGCGGCAGCGAAGCCGGCCTCGATGATATCCACCCGCATGCGTTCCAGTTGGCGGGCGATGCGCAGCTTTTCTTCGCGCGTCATGGCCGCGCCAGGGCTTTGCTCACCATCGCGCAAGGTGGTGTCGAAAATCAATAATGCTTCTTTGCTCATGCTCGTCTCCAATCGGATCGGCTAATGGTTATTAACCTGCTGCACTTGGGCAACAGGACAGGCATTCGAATTGTGGGGTGGGGGTTTGCTAGCGCGCGCGGCGCAGCAGGGGACGCAGCTTGGTACGCAAAAGGTTGCGCGCCAGCAGGATGCCGGTGAAGGTCAGGAAGGCAGCAACTATAAGCGTCGTGGACATCATGGTTTTGACTATAAAACAGACTGTTTGGTTCGCGCAAGTATTTTTGGTGTGACATGCCACTCGCTCATGCGGCTATCAGCCCTCTTGCGCGTTGCGTTTGCGTCGCGAAAACCAGCCACCAATGCCCAGCACATAACCGGACAGCGCATAAAGAAGGAACAGGGCAAACAACACGCCTGGCGGATAGCTCGACACCAAAGCGATGCCCATTGCAATCGCCGCCACCATGATGAAGGGCACGCTCTTGCGCAAGTTGATATCTTTGCCAGAGTAGTAGGGCAGACTACTGACCATGGTGAGACCGGCAAAAATGGTCAACACACAGGCATACCAGCGCGCTTCGTAGCCGGTCCAGTCGTTGTCAATCATCACCCAGACGAAACCGGCCACCAGTGCTGCCGCTGCGGGGCTGGGCAGGCCCTGAAAGTTGCGTTTATCGACCACTTCGATGTTGGTGTTGAAGCGGGCCAGCCGCAACGCAGCACACGCACAATAGATAAACGCAGCGATCCAGCCAAGCTTGCCCATGTCTTTGAGCGCCCAGACATAAACCACCAGCGCAGGGGCCGCGCCAAAGGACACCATATCGGAAAGCGAATCGTATTCCGCCCCGAAGGCGCTTTGGGTGTGCGTCAAACGGGCCACACGACCGTCCAGGCTGTCAAAGACCATGGCGACAAAAATCGCCACTGCGGCAATCTCGAATTTCCAGTGCATTGCCTGGACAATGGCAAAGAAGCCCGAGAACAGCGCTACCGTGGTGAGCAGGTTGGGCAGAATATAGATGCCACGCCGACGCAACTCGGAATTGAACAGGGTCTTGCGGGGACGATAATCAGGCATAGGGTCAAGTCAGGCCGCTAAAGATAGTGCCATTGTAGCCTCCAAGGCCATTCATGGCAGTTCGGCAAGGATGGTACTGGTAGCGCTCACCGTATCGCCAACACCGACTTTGACGCGCACGTCTTTGGGCAGATAGAGATCGACACGGGAACCAAAACGGATGAAACCGTAACGCTGACCACGTTCGAGTTTGTCTCCGGCATCAACATAGCAAAGAATCCGGCGGGCAATCAGGCCAGCCACCTGCACGCAGGTAATGTCCTGGCCGTCGTCAGTGCGCAGGTGCAGGGCATTGCGCTCATTCTCAGTCGAAGCTTTGTCGAGATCGGCGTTAAAGAATTTGCCAGGATGGTACCAGCGCTTCATCACCGTGCCATCAATCGGACTGCGATTCGAATGGACGTTGAACACGTTCATGAACACACTGATTTTCAGCGTGTCTCGTTCCAGCCAGGGATCACGCGCCGGTTCGATGACCACGATGCGGCCGTCGGCGGGTGCCAGGACACTTTTGGCATTCCCTGGCACAGCCCGTGCCGGATCGCGGAAGAACTGCAGGACAAAAACAAAGATCAGCCACAGCGGGGCCGACCACCACCAACCGGCGAAGGCGGTCGTCGCCAGAGCCGCCACGCCACTGATAGCGAGAAACGGCCAGCCTTCGCGGGCAATCAGGGGATGCGGGTAAACATTCATGCGAACACTCCAGAAAGTCTGAGAAAAAAAGGCACAGCGCAACGCTGTGCCTTTCCGTCCCGATCAAACGTCATCAGTTCTTGCTCTGATCCACCAGACGGTTCTTCTTGATCCAGGGCATCATGGCACGCAACTGCTCGCCAACCTGCTCGATCGGATGGGCAGCAGTGAGGCGCCGCCGCGCCGTCATGCTCGGATAGTTGGTGCGGCCTTCGAGAATGAACATCTTGGCGTAATCGCCATTCTGGATGCGCTGCAGCGCATTTTTCATTGCGGCACGAGATTGGTCGTTGATTACCTCGGGGCCGGTAACATATTCACCAAACTCGGCATTGTTTGAAATCGAGTAATTCATGTTGGCGATGCCACCCTCGAAAATCAGGTCAACGATCAGTTTCACCTCGTGCAGGCACTCGAAATATGCCATCTCTGGCGCATAGCCCGCCTCTGTCAGGGTCTCGTAACCCGCCTTGATGAGTTCGACCAGGCCACCGCAGAGTACCGCTTGTTCGCCGAACAGATCGGTTTCGGTCTCCTCGCGGAAGTTGGTCTCGATGACGCCACCCTTGGTGCCGCCATTCGCTGCTGCATAGGACAGCGCAATATCCTTGGCCTTGCCCGATGTGTCCTGATGGATGGCAATCAGCGACGGCACACCACCACCACGCAGGTACTCGGACCGCACCGTGTGACCAGGGCCCTTGGGCGCGATCATGATGACGTCAACGTCGCCTTTCGGCACCACCTGATTGTAATGAATATTGAAGCCATGCGCAAATGCCAAGGCAGCACCTTTCTTGATGTTGGGCTCGACATCGGCATAGTAAACGGTCGGAATAGTCTCATCCGGCAACAGCATCATCACGACGTCGGCACCCTTGACAGCCTTGCTAATTTCCTCAACCTTGAGTCCGGCCTTCTCGGCTTTCGACCACGAGGCACCACCCTTGCGCAGGCCAACGGTAACCTTTACGCCCGAATCCTTGAGGTTCTGGGCGTGCGCATGACCCTGTGATCCATAACCCACGATGGTGACTTTGCGGCCCTTGATGAGCGAGAGGTCGGCATCTTTGTCGTAATAAACTTTCATGACTTTCCTTTGTTAATGTCGAAATACTGAATGATAGAACTGGGGTCAGACCTTGAGAATCCGGTCGCCGCGGCCAATGCCGCAAACACCGGTACGCACGGTCTCTAGAATCAGCGAACGATCGATGGCATCGAGGAACGCTCCCATCTTGTTGGTGTTGCCTGTCAACTCGATGACATAGGCCGACTCGGTAACATCGATGATGCGGCCGCGAAAAATGTCGGCGACGCGCTTCATCTCCTCGCGGTCTTTCCCGGTGGCGCGGACCTTGACGAGCATCAGTTCGCGCTCGATGTGGGCGGCCTCCGAAAGATCAACCACCTTGACAGTGTCGATCAGCTTGTTGAGTTGTTTGGTGATCTGCTCGATGATGTCGTCCGAACCGATGCTGACGATCGTCATGCGCGACAGCGTGGGGTCTTCGGTCGGAGCAACCGTCAGCGATTCAATATTGTAACCACGGGCCGAAAACAGACCGGAAACACGCGACAGGGCGCCGGCTTCGTTTTCAATGAGAATGGAAATGATATGGCGCATGGTGATCAGAGCTCCTCTTCCGCCAGAATCATTTCAGACAGGCCCTTGCCAGCGGCAACCATGGGAAAGACGTTTGCCGTCTTGTCAGTCTGAAAGTCGAGGAAGACCAGTTGGTTCTTGTGTTTGACAAAGGCTTCGCGAATCGCCGGTTCGACATCCGCTGGTTTGTCAATCCGAAAACCGACATGGCCATAAGCCTCGGCCAGTTTGACAAAATCTGGCAAGGCATCGACATAGGATTCGGCATAGCGGTTACCGTGGAACATCTGCTGCCACTGGCGCACCATGCCAAGATATCCGTTGTTAAGGCAGAGAATCTTCACTGGCAGATGGAACTGCTTGCAAGTCGACAGCTCCTGGATATTCATCTGGATTGAACCCTCACCCGTAATACAGGCCACGGTGGCTTTGGGATTGGCAAAGCGTACCCCCATCGCGGCAGGCAGGCCGAAGCCCATCGTGCCAAGACCGCCTGAATTGATCCAGCGCCGCGGCTTGTCAAATTTGTAATACTGCGCGGCCCACATCTGGTGCTGGCCGACATCCGAGGTCACGAAGGCATCGCCGCCGGTCACCTCGTACAGTTTTTCGACCACGTACTGCGGCATGATGAGGTCGCTACCCATCTTGTACTTGAGAGAATTCTTGCTGCGCCAAGTCTCTATCTGCTTCCACCATGAGGCCAACGCCTTGGGCTCCGCCTTGGCTTCACTGACCTGGATCTGCTTGATCAGCTCATCCAGTACGTCCGGCACGTTGCCAACGATCGGCACATCAACCCGCACCCGCTTGGAAATCGAGGAGGGATCGATGTCGATGTGGATGATTTTTCGGGCCACCTTGGCAAAGTGATCAGGACTGCCGATGACACGATCATCGAAACGAGCGCCCACGGCCAAGAGTACATCACACTCCTGCATCGCCATATTGGCCTCGTAAGTGCCATGCATGCCCAGCATACCGAGGGATTGACGGTCGGTAGCCGGGTAGCCGCCCAGCCCCATCAGGGTCTGGGTGATCGGAAAGCCGAGCAGGCGCGTCATCTTGGTCAGCTTGTCTGCCGCATCCGACAGAATCACGCCGCCACCAGCGTAAATCATCGGTCGCTTGGCATCCAGCAAAAGTTGCAAAGCCTTCTTGATTTGCCCTGTGTGTCCCTTGACCACGGGATTATAAGAGCGCATCGAAATGGTCTTCGGATAGTGGAATTCACATTTTTTAGCAGTGATATCCTTGGGGATGTCCACCAGCACGGGCCCCGGACGGCCGGTCTTGGCCAGATAAAAGGCTTTCTTGATCGTTTCCGCCAGATCCTTCACGTCCTTGACCAGAAAGTTGTGCTTGACGCAGGGGCGGGTGATACCTACCGTGTCTGCTTCCTGGAAGGCATCCTGGCCAATGTAGGCGGTCGGCACCTGCCCCGAAATCACCACCAGCGGGATCGAATCCATGTGAGCCGTGGCTATTCCTGTCACAGCATTGGTAACACCCGGCCCGGAAGTTACCAAGCAGACGCCTATCTTGTTGGATGAGCGCGAATAGGCATCAGCCGCATGCACCGCCGCCTGTTCATGCCTGACCAGAATATGCTTGATCTGGTCCTGCTTGAACAATTCGTCGTAAATGAACAAAACCGAGCCGCCAGGGTAGCCGAAAACGTGTTCGACCTTTTCTTCCTGGAGGCACCTGATTACAATCTCAGCGCCTGTCAATTGCATTGTTGTGATTCCATCAAAGCCGGGCAAAGCCCGAAACACGCAACAATACTTGACGGAACCAAGTATGGTCAAGGCTTCCGATTAGCTGCAGCAGACTTGGACAACATCACCAGGATGGGCTGGTCCCCATCCAGACGACTGAAAACACGCTTTGGCTTCACGTATCGAGCTTTCCGATTTTCTCGCCAGTGTTGAGCGACGCGCCTTTAAACAGGCCGTATTCGCTGTGCGTGACGAGGAAACGGCGCTCGACATCGTACAAGACAGCATGATGCGTCTTGCTGAAAAATACAGCGACAAGCCTGCGGAAGAGCTTCCTCCTCTATTTCAGCGTATTCTTCAGAATGCCATTCGTGATTCTTATCGCCGCTCACGCACCAGGGCTGGGCATACGATTCAGCTTTCCTCGCTTGATCCGCTTGATGACGAGTTTGCCGATCCGCTGGAAGCCATTGAAATTGATGAGGAACATAACCCATTTGCCACCCCGCATGCGGCCCTGCTGCAGGTTGAGACCCTGAGCCTGATAGAGGAAGCCATCCAAAATTTGCCTCCACGTCAACGCGAAGCCTTCCTGCTGCGTTACTGGGAAGGATTAGATATCGCTGAAACTGCTTTAGCCATGGGTTGCACCGAAGGTAGCGTCAAGACACACTGTTCGCGCGCGACAAGCGCCTTGGCAAACGCGCTTAAAGCGAAAGATATCAGGCCGTAAGGAGCCCGACCATGAACTCAGAGCAACAATTTGCCAGACAGATCTGCCGCGTCCTTGACTTGGGCACTCGCTCAATTGAACCCGTGGTCGCAGAGCGTTTGCGCGCCGCACGTGAGCGCGCACTTCAGCGGCAACTTTTTCCAGTTCAGGCTATTGAGATACTCGGGGCGGGCGGAAGCACAGTGTTGCAGACCGGCTGGTTTGGTGACAGTGGGCGCACCTTGCGTAGCCTGCTTTCTATTCTGGCGCTGCTCCTTGGCGTCAGTCTGTCGTATTACTGGAACGGGTATGTACAGGCAGGCGTAAATGAGGAAATTGACAGCGCTCTGCTGGCCGGCGATCTGCCGCCCAGCGCGTATCTCGACCGGGGCTTTCAGATATGGCTGGAAAACAACTCGCCAGCTGGGGAATAGCCTTCTGCTTGTTTTTCGCCGGGCTTACCTGGCAGTGGCAGGCGCGGGCAGTCGTTACTCCTCTCGACCAACCCGACTGGTCGGCGCTCACATCTGAGCAAAAAACCATTCTGGCGCCTCTGGCGACCGAGTGGAAAGAAATGGAGTCATTCCGGCGCAAGAAATGGCTTGGCATTGCCCAGCGCTATCCCGACATGTCTGAAGACGATCAAGCCAGCGTACAGCGGAATATGAAAGAATGGGCAAAACTCGCTCCCACTGAACGCAGAACTGCCCGCGAAAAATTCAAGACACTACAAAAATTCCCGGTCGAAGAACGGCAGGCAGTAAAACAGAAATGGGAAGAGTACAGCACCCTTTCACAAGAAAAGAGGGACAGCCTGAAAAAGGAAGCAGCCCAACGTCCGGCACTTAAGACACCTACCAAACCCCCTGTTGCGAGTTCTGGTGGAAATCCTGTCGTGAGTGTCACTGCAAGCTCAGCCGCATTGCCCACTGCTCCATCCATGAGCCCACCCCGCTCTCCACTATCGCCACTGAAGCCGCCGCAGAGTCCCTTGGTGGTGACTAACAAAGCTCCCCCGAAAACCCTTCCGGCTCCTGCAGCCGGCATGCCTTGCGCTGAGGAGTAGTCCGGCATGAGCGAGACAGCCCAACACCTGGCGGGCATCCGTCGGCGGCTCGCTGGCATGCTCTACGAATCGCTGCTGCTGCTGGGGGTGCTGTCCGTCAGCTTCATGCTCCCACACATTGCATTGGGAATGATTTGGGAAATCGTATTACCAGGATCGCTGCTGGTCATCCACGTTTTTCTGGTGATGGGTGGCTACTTTATCTGGTATTGGCATCATGGCGGGCAAACCCTGGCCATGCAGACTTGGAAACTGAAGCTTGTCAGCACCAATGACACGCCTCCCACCCTGAATCAGCTTTTCCTGCGCTACCTGCTGAGCTGGCCAAGTTTGTTGCTTTACGGGGCCGGCTTGCTCTGGGCATTGTTTGACCGGGATCGGCAATTTCTGCACGACAGGCTATCAGGCACGCGGATCATTCACGCCCAGCCCCCCAGCCCCAACGGGTGTAACTGAGGTTCGCCGTTTAGGGGCTCCGATTCCAGGCAACCCGAAGCGCGTCAGCGTCAGCGTCGCTCCACCCACCAAAGCATCGTTCCCGCGGCCAACATAAACATAACGCTGGGCGTTATCGCGGCGGCCAATGGTTGCCAATTGTTGATCACGCCCAAATGTGAAAACAGGCCGTTCAACATATGAAACAGTATGCCCAACATCACTCCGGCAAACACCTTGATACTTACCGCGCCCATACGACTGTGGGTATAGGCAAATGGCAGCGCCAGCGCCATCATCACCAACGTCGCCAGCGGGTAGATCAGTTTTTTCCATAATGCAATTTCATAGCGCTGCGTTTTCTGCTGATTGGCGCTCAGATGCTGGATGTATTGGTAAAGGTTAACCAAGGACATACGCTCAGGCACCACAAGCAACACCGCGAGAATGTCCGGATTGAGTGCTGATTGCCATACCAGTTCATCCTGGCGTGAAACATTCGCCCTCTCATTACCAGATTGCGCGTCGAATTGCGTCTGCACGACATTGGTGAGGCGCCAGTGGTTAGGCGGGAGGAATCTTCCCTCTTCCGCTTCGCTGATCGACTGCAGGCGGTAAGTTTCATCAAAGGCATAGACCCTGATCTTACGCAAACTCGCATCGGGCAGCACCTCGCGTACATTGATGAACGATAAACCGTCCTTTACCCACAGCCCAGAGCGGAATTCCTGCCCCACCAGCTTGCTCATAGCGGTCAGCCGCAACTGTTGAGCTGCACGCTCAGCTGGCGGGGCAATAAATTCGCCGAGAATGAACGTCAGTGCGACAAATACAACTCCAACTTTCCCCAATGTCAGCAGAAGCTCTCCAGTCGACAAGCCTGAAGCCCGCAGCACGGTGATTTCCGAGTGCCGCGCCAACAGGGTGAGGGCATATAGCGAGCCGATCAACACGGCAATCGGAAATATTTCATAAGCTCGACCCGGCAACGTCAGGGCAACATAGCCAACAGCGTGCCGTAGTTGATAATTGTCCTTGCCAACTTCCGCCATTTCATGAATTAGATCAAAAAATGCAAATAGCGCGAGAAAGGCCGCAAGAACGAGCAGGGTCGAACTATAGATTTCTCGCGCCAAGTGGCGCTCATAAACCTTCAGCGCCACAGCCGCCACACCGAAAATACTGCTAGCCGCTTCCAGAAGAGCAGTAGCAGCGTAATGAACATCAGCACATGCACCGCCCATACGCCGATCTCGAAAGGCAACCGTCCCTGTGCCACCCAAGCCTGACTGACTGACAGCAGATTGTTGTAAATCATAAAGGTCAGTAGGGCAAAAAGAAGATTATTGGTGCGGCCCGCACGCGGATTGACGAAAGAAAGCGGGATCGCCAATAGAGAAAGCGTCAGGGCAGACAGAGGCACACCAATCCGCCACAACAACTCCCCCTGCGTGACAGGACTTGGGTCACGGACAAGCTCCCAGGTGGTCATGCTTTTTGCAGATTTCTCGACTCCACGATTTTCACGTGTGTCAATTCTCATGGCATATCGCTCAAACTCCATGACACGATATTCCGCAACTCCGGCTTCCCCTTCATAGCGTCGTCCCTGCGTCAGCACAATGAATTTGTCGCCGTTTTCAGCCAGCTCGGTATGTCCCTGCGCAGCTGCCATAACCCCTTGACGGCCGTGTTGAATTGAATTGATAAAGATATTCTTGACGCGGTCTTCCTGCCCATCAGTGCCCGCCATTGACTCGACAAAAAACACCCGATCACCCCGCGCCGACTCCTTGAACGCACCAGGAGTAACGCGTGCCACGTCATCGCGCTGGTCCATGCGGTCCTGATATTCGGTGCGTTTATTCAAAGCCCATGGCGACAAAAATAGCGCCAGTACTGCGATGACCAGAACAATCGGCAGGGCAAAACGCAGGACTGGACGCATCCAGGCGGTCAGGGGAACACCGGCGGAGAACCAGATCGCCATCTCGGAATCACGATAAACACGCGACAGGGAGAGCAGAATTGCTATAAACAGGGTTAGCGACAACAAGATGGGCAGATAGTTGAGTGCGGCGAAGCCGAGCAAGGCGGCGACCGCTTCTGAGGTGATACGCCCACCGGCAGCCTGCCCGAGCAAGCGAATCAGCTGTGTTGTCAGCAATATTGCGAATAGAGCAACAAAAACAGCTGCTGCCGTCTGGGCAAATTCGCGCTGGGCGGCGCGCAGAAAGATCATCTTTGGTAATGTCTGAAAGGAAAGGGAGGTTGCAGTCGAAATGAAGACAAAACGTGAAACAAAGTTTCAGTGAAGTCTGGCGCTGACGACTTTATCAGCGGTAAGCACAGCGGCTGCAAGCAAAATTGCTTAAACTCTATGTTTTCCCCAACTTCAAGGAGTGCACGGTGGAATTTAGCATAAAGAGTGGCAGCCCGGAGAAGCAGCGTACCGCCTGCGTCGTCGTCGGAGTCTTCGAATCACGCAAACTATCATTGCCGGCAGAATTGCTCGACAACGCAGCACGCGGCTACCTCTCAGACTTGTTGCGGCGCGGCGACATGGAGGGTAAAGCCGGCAGCACCTTGCTGCTGCTCAAAGTACCCGGAGCGGAAGCCGAGCGCATTCTCCTCGTCGGCCTCGGCAAGGAGCGAGAATTCCGCGAAAAGGAATATCGCGCTGCAATTGCCAATGCTGTACGCACCCTGAATGAAACCGGCGGCTTCGATGGCACGATCTATCTCACTGAACTCCCAGTAAAAAAACGCGATGTCGCCTGGCGCATCCGACAAGCCGTACTGGTCGTCGAGGAAACCCTCTACCGCTTTGACCAAATGAAGTCGAAAAAGGACGACGTACGCCGTCCCTTGCGCAAGCTGACCTTCTGTGTCGAACGCCGCACCGAGTTGGCCGCTGCCGAGTTGGCGCTCACTGAAGGCCAGGCAATCGCCAGCGGCATGAGTTACATGAAGGACCTGGCCAACCTGCCGGGGAATATCTGCACGCCAACCTATCTGGCAGAACAGGCCAGCGCCATGGCCAAGGAACACGGTCTGCAAGTCGAGATCCTCGATCGGTCTGCAATGGAAAAGTTGGGCATGCACTCGTTGCTGGCCGTTTCCATAGGTTCCCACCAGCCCCCGCAATTCATCATCGTCAAGCACTTGGGAGGCAAGGCTGACACCAAGCCCATCGTGCTGGTTGGCAAGGGCGTCACTTTCGATACGGGAGGCATTTCTCTCAAACCGGCCCACGAAATGGACGAGATGAAATTCGACATGTCGGGCGCCGCCAGCGTGCTGGCCACCATGAAATCGGTTGCCATGATGAAGATACCGCTCAACATCATCGCCGTGGTGCCGGCCGTTGAAAACATGCCGGGCGGCGGCGCCACCCGCCCCGGCGACATTGTCAGCTCGATGTCCGGCCAGACCGTCGAAATCCTTAACACCGATGCCGAAGGCCGCTTGATTCTTTGCGACGCATTGACCTATGTTGAACGTTTCGAACCCGATTGCGTCATCGATGTTGCCACGCTCACCGGCGCCTGCGTCATCGCATTGGGACATGTGGTCAGCGGCCTGCTCGCCAATGACGACGGACTGGCGCGCGAGCTGCTCGACGCCGGCAATGACAGTTGGGACCGCGCCTGGCAGCTGCCCCTCTTTGACGACTATCAGGAGCAATTGAAAAGCAATTTTGCCGACATGGGTAATATCGGCGGCCGTCCGGCCGGCACGATCACCGCCGCCTGCTTCCTGTCGCGCTTCACCAAGAAATACGACTGGGCGCACCTCGACATTGCCGGGACCGCCTATCGTTCCGGCAAGGAAAAAGGTTCAACCGGACGTCCCGTACCGTTGCTCACCCACTTTCTTCTGGCGCGGGCAAACGCAAAATGAAACACGCCGGGCCGCCCCAAGCGTTTCATTGCCTCCTGGGGGCATGGGTGAACAGGAGCCGCGCAGCGGCTTTTGCGGGAGGTGATGTATGACACACATCACCTTTCTGCATAGTGCGGCCGATCGTATTCAATCCGCCGCCCAGTGGCTGCAACAGGCCTGGGCAGATCGCCAGTCGGTGCTCGTCTATGTTCCGGATGCAGACCACGCTACGCGCCTTGATCGCCTGCTGTGGACGCAGCCGGCCCTGTCCTTCCTGCCGCATTGCAGAATCGATTCGCCGCTGGCAACCGAGACGCCAATCTTGCTGACCGACCAACTGGACGGACCCGACCTGGGCAATTGTCTGCTTAACCTCGGCAACACCTTGCCAGCGACGTTTTCACGGTTTGAACATCTCGTCGAAATTGTCAGCACCGAAGACGCCGACCGCCTGCCCGCCCGCGAGCGTTTCAAGTTCTATCGTGAACGCGGCTATGCCATCGACAGCCGCGACATTTCCGGAGGCTTGTGATGTCCCAGGACGAAGATGTTCTCAGCCAGGCCGACGCACTGATGCGCCGCCACCGCAGTTTTGTGGCACGCGTTGCGGAGAGAACGGATGAGGAAAGCGCAGCCGCCACGACAGGCAGCGCAGCAGACGACATCGATATTCCCGTGCTGACCGAGGTGGTTGATGCGTCCGCAACCGTTCCGCTCGACCTCGAGGCCATCCTCCACGCTGTGCGTGACGACATCGAAAGCGAACTGTCAGAGTGGTTGGTCGAAGTATTGCCTGCGGCGGTAGCGAACGCCAGCCAGAACATTCTCACCGAACTCGATGCCAAGGCACGCCACACTTTGCTGCCGCGCCTGCTGGAAATGCTGGATGAGCGCAAACGCAATGCCGCACAAAGGTCCAGCGCGCTCTCGGTATAATCGCAGGTTCCCTGCTTCACCTGAATAAAGCTGATCTTTCCATGGAACTCGCGAAAAGTTTCGAGCCCGCTGATATCGAGCGGCGCTGGTATCCGGTCTGGGAATCGCGCGGCTATTTTACCGCCGGCCTCGACACCACAAGCCCCCCCCGTAGCCGCAGCAACGTTGCGGCCTCCCCCCAGGGGGCCGGGCAAAACTTGGGGCGGCCCGGCGTTTTGCCCGAAAAAGATAGTTTCTGCATCCTGCTGCCGCCGCCCAACGTCACCGGCACGTTGCACATGGGTCACGGCTTCAACCAGGCCATCATGGATGCCCTGACGCGCTACCATCGGATGCGCGGCGCCAACACACTGTGGCAGCCGGGCACCGATCATGCCGGCATCGCCACGCAGATCGTCGTCGAGCGCCAGCTCGATGCTCAAGGCACCAGCCGCCACGAACTTGGCCGCGAGAAATTCCTTGAAAAGGTCTGGGAGTGGAAGGAATATTCCGGCAACACGATCACCCAACAGATGCGCCGGCTCGGCACCTCGCCCGACTGGACGCGCGAACGTTTCACCATGGATGCCGGCCTGTCGAAGATCGTCACCGAGACCTTCGTGCGCCTCCACAAGGAAGGCCTGATCTATCGTGGCAAGCGCCTCGTAAACTGGGATCCGAAACTGCTCACCGCCGTCTCCGACCTCGAAGTGGTGAGCGAGGAAGAAGACGGCTTCATGTGGGAGATCCGCTACCCCTTCGTCGATGGTGAAGGCGCGCTCACAGTTGCCACCACGCGGCCGGAAACCCTGCTCGGCGACGTCGCCGTCGCAGTGAATCCCGAGGACCCACGGTACACGCACCTGATCGGCAAGCAGGTCCGTCTGCCCCTATGCGACAGGACCATCCCGATCATCGCCGATACGTATGTTGACAAGGATTTCGGTACCGGCTGCGTCAAGATCACCCCGGCGCACGATTTCAACGACTGGCAGATCGGCCATCGGCACGGCCTGACGCCGCTCTCCATCCTGACCCTCGATGCGCGCATCAACGAACATGGCCCCGAGAAGTACCGGGGTTTGGACCGCTATGAGGCTCGCAAGCTCATCGTCAGCGACCTCGAAGAGCAGGGCCTGCTCGCCTTGACCAAGCCGCACAAGCTGATGGTGCCCCGTGGCGACCGCACCGGCGTGGTCATCGAGCCGATGCTGACCGACCAGTGGTTTGTCGCCATGTCCAAACCCGGTGCGGACGGTACGAGCATCGCCGGCAAGGCCCTCGAATGCGTGGCTTCCGGCGAGATCAAGTTCTTCCCCGAGAACTGGGTCAATACCTACAACCAGTGGCTCAACAATATCCAGGACTGGTGCATCTCGCGCCAGCTTTGGTGGGGCCACCAGATCCCCGCGTGGTACAGCGACGACGGCCGCATCTATGTGGCGCACGACGAAGCCGAGGCTTACGCACAGGCACAAAGCGACGGCTACAACGGCGGACTTGAGCGTGACCCCGATGTGCTCGACACCTGGTATTCCTCGGCGCTCTGGCCATTCTCGACACTCGACTGGACACCCGAGTGGCCGGCAAAGTCGAACCCCGCACTCGACCTTTATCTGCCTTCGACAGTGCTGGTCACCGGCTTCGACATCATTTTCTTCTGGGTGGCGCGCATGGTGATGATGACCAAACACATCACCGGCAAGATTCCCTTCAAGCATGTCTATGTGCATGGCCTGATCCGCGACGCGGAAGGCCAGAAGATGAGCAAATCCAAGGGCAACGTGCTCGACCCGATCGACCTGATCGACGGCATCAGCCTCGACGCTCTGCTGGCCAAGCGCACCAGCGGCCTCATGAACCCCAAGCAGGCCGCACAGATCGAGAAACGCACCCGCAAGGAGTTCCCGACCGGCATCGCCGGCCTCGGCACCGACGCCCTGCGCTTCACCTTTCTGAGCCTCGCCAGTCCGGGCCGCGACATCAAGTTCGACATGCAGCGCTGCGAGGGTTATCGCAACTTCTGCAACAAACTGTGGAATGCCAGCCGCTTTGTGCTGATGAATTGCGCCGACCAGGATTGCGGACTTGAAGCCCACGAAAATGGCCTGAATGGCCATTTCAGTGAAGACTTACCTGCGCAGCAGGTTAGTCGCAACTACAAGTCTGCCTGCCACGGCGAATATCTCGACTTCTCGCCTGCCGACCGCTGGATCGTCAGCCTGTTGCAGCGGGTGGAGACGGATGTCGCCAAGCACTTCGCCGACTATCGCTTCGACCTGCTCGCCAAGGCCATCTACGAGTTCGTCTGGGACGAGTATTGCGACTGGTATGTCGAACTGGCCAAGGTGCGCCTGCAGAACGGCACCCCTGCCCAGCAGCGCGCCACCCGGCGCACGCTGGTACGGGTGCTCGAAACCGTGCTGCGCCTTGCCCATCCGCTGATCCCCTTCATCACCGAAGAACTTTGGCAGCAGGTCGCCCCGGTGGCTGGCCGCATGAAAGTCGGCGCTGGCGGGACGGCGGTGGCGGCGACGATCATGCTGCAGGATTACCCGCAAGCCGACCTGACACGTTGCGATCCCGTCTCTGAAGCCTGGGTGGCAACGCTGAAGTCGCTAATTACTGCCTGCCGCAGTCTGCGCGGCGAAATGAACTTATCACCGGCGCTGCGCGTTCCACTAATCGGCGCTGGCGATACGGCGGCCTTGACCGAGTTCGGCCCCTATCTGGCGGCACTGGCAAAACTGTCGGAAGTGTCCTTCGTTGATAGCCTGCCCGACAGCGATGCGCCCGTACAGATCGTCGGGAATTTCCGCCTGATGCTGAAGATCGAGATCGACGTGGCGGCCGAAAAGGAACGGCTTGGCAAGGAACTTGCCCGCGTCGAAGGTGAAATCGTCAAGGCAGAAAAGAAACTAGCCACCGAGAGCTTCGTCGCGCGCGCACCTGCTGCCGTTGTGGCGCAGGAGCGTGAGCGACTGGCGAACTTCCACTCGTTGAGAGAGAAACTCGCCACGCAACTTGGCAAGTTTGCCTGATAAGCAGAAAGGGGCCTGACGGCCCCTTTCCATTTTTACATCGACTGCGCTTTACTGCGCTGTATATGTACCGCCGGCCACCTTCGCCATCATTTCAGCCGTGCTGTCCGGGTGGCTGGAGATGCCCATGAACTGGAACATGCCCAAATCCGGCCAAGCCAGCGCGGTACGGTAACGACCGAACAGGGCGTAAGCCTTGTTATCGACCACGTAGATTTCCCATGGCAAGGCAGCGACGTGCTCGGGGCCGATCTTCTTCGCCCACCAGCCTTCGCCGTATTCGGGATCATTGGTCGCCACGCCAAACACTGCAAGCTTCTTGTCTGCGTTCACGACCTCATAAATCTTGGCCGTCTTGGCAACACCCTTGGCGAGGTTGTCACGGATCGCCTTCACCGCCTCGTCGAAGTTGCCAAAGGTCTTCAGTTCGCTCTTGTCGGCAAAACGCTCCATACCCGCCATGTAGCGATAAGTCGGCAGATTTTCGGGCTTGACCTCACCACCGAAGGTCTTGCCGGCGCCCAAGGCCTTTTGCAGCTTGGCTGCGGTCGCCTTGACGACGCCTTCAGCCTTGGCATAGTCCTGACGCAGGTAGGCACGTTGCCAATATTCCATGTTGAGATAAGACACCGTTCCATCAGCCTTGACACCCACGCGGATCGGCAGGCCGACCACTGCTGAACCGCCCAGTTGCAACATGGCTGCCGAAAAGTCCGGCTCGGTCACCACGATCGCCCCGTACTGCGGAATGCCGGCCGGCAGATGCTGGCCGATCACCGTAAAACCCGCTGCGGTCAGCTTCTTCTCGGTCGCCGCCATCGCCGCCTTCAGGTCGCTGCCTGTCACCTTGTCAGCGGTGACGTAGGGCTGCAAGGCATGCGCCAGCAGGGAAAAAACAGCAAGCACTACACCGGCCAAGATTCGTTTCATGATTCCCCCTTGAGTTTATTTACAATAGGATCAGTCGTACTAATCGATGTGGCTATGAAAAAGGCCGGCAGTGCCGGCCTTTCTTGATACTGAGCAAAGATCAGAAGCGGTTGCTGTACATCAACTGCCAGTTGTTTTTCTGGGCATGCGTCGTCGTGACACCCATGTTGGTGTTGGTCGCTGAAACGCTCGGGGTATGCGTGAGAGAGAAGTCGATCGATGCCGCAGGTGTGAACGCATAGCCGAAGCCAAAGGTTACATGGTTCTTGATGATGGCCGGGAACAATGGATTCATCAATTCATCAGGAACAGGGTTGCCCGCAAGGTTCAAGCCGGCACGCAGGGTCAAAGCACTAGAATATTTGTAAGCGCCACCAAGCATGACCACATTCTGGTTCTTCCAGTTCTGGTAAAGGGTTGCATCCATTACAGTACCATTCAGACCAGCTAGCATGCCAGCGTTGCCCTCAGCAGTAAACTGCATGTTGAAGTTCTTCATTACGTTAGCCCAACCGATGCGCTTGTAATCGGCGGCCAACATCAATTGGTCATTGACTTGATAAGCAAGGCCAATACCATACGTCTCGGGCCACTGGAAGTTAACAACCTTCAGTTTGCCGGCAACTGACAGCACCATTGGCCCACCACCCATGTCGGCACTCATATTGAGGGCACCATTACCCTCCATGTCACCTAGGCGAGTCTTGGCGTGGTAAACGCCACCTATAGTCATGTTCGGCGCCGCCTTCCAGGTGAAGCCAAGATTGCCGGCCCAGCCGTCTGTCTTCAGACGCTGCTTCATCTTATTACCGCCTTGGGAAAAATCGAAATGCGCCCACTCAACGTCCGTCAAACCGAAACCTCCGAGGGCTGTAACCATGCTTCCACTTGCCACACCCAAAGGTGAGGCAGGCGCACCGCCAAACCCGATAAACTGGGCAAACATACTACCCGGCATCAACATTTGCAGATCTAAGCCACCCCACAAATAGTCGATCGAGCCACCCACTTTGAAGTTGTCGTTAACATCGTAAGCCAGAGGGAAGATCAAACGGCCGATGCCGAGCTCAGAGCGGTTCGGCATTCCTGACATTCCGTTAGTAGCACCGGTGGCAGACTCGAAGCCACTAAGTAGACTATTCGAGCCGTATTCGGTACCCATACCACCCTGCGCCATCATGCCCAAACCATAGGTCAGTTTGCCGTCCTTGCGTACATAACCTACAGCAGGCATGTAGTAAGCAGTACCGTCAGAATTGGCATCAGGCATGCCAGCCATCTTGGTGGTAACGTCAGGGTGCAGACCACCAATGGCGATATCGAACCGTGCCGTGCCGCTTTTCATGAAACCCAGTGTTGCCGGGTTGTTGATCAGGCCGGCAGTACCGTTATCGTAAGCCAGCGACGCACCACCCATGCCGGTGGCAACTGGACCATAGCCTTCCATGTTCATGCCATTTGTGGCAAGAGCCGGTGCGGAAATGCCAGCGACAGCGATCAGTGCAGCGATTTTCTTGAGTTTCATGTTCCCCCCCTAATGGGTTAGATTCAATCAGTTAGCGAAATATGCTGACAAACGACAACAAGTTGACATCACTCTAGACTTTCTTGCGGCGGGTGACAACTATTCCCCTGCTCTCATCCGCTTTACAAGCTGTCCGCGTTGCGGAGATACGACAGAAAATCAAATAAACAGCGTCACATCTGCCACTTGGGCAACCGGCAGGAAGGATGCAGCCCCAACGTAATCCATGCCTTCGACGAAGTCGTTGTGGTCGAAGCCGAACAACTCGACGGTCATCTGACAGACTGAGAACTTGACGCCGGCTTCCAGCGACAGTTCGCGCAGTTCTTCGAGGCCGGCGACGCCGTTGTTCTTGATGGTTTGCTGCATCAGGGCGGTGGCGAGATTCTCGAAGCCGGGTACGCCCGCCTGGATGATATTGGGGATGTTCCAGTTCAGGCCCCTGAACCAGTCGGGGCCGAAGGGCATTTTCATGGGCATGCCGGGGTTGCCGAGGGGGCTGACCTTGAGGTCGGAAAGATCTTTTTTGACCAGTTGCAGGCCATAGAAGGTGAAGAAGATGGTGACATCCCAGCCCAGCGCGGCAGCGGTGGAGGCGAGAATGAAGGGGGGGTAACCCCAGTCGAGCGTGCCCTTGGTGGCGATGATGGCCAGCGATGGCGTCTTCGCTTCTTCGCGCGCTTGCAGCAGGGCTTCGAGTTTTTGCGGCAACAGTTCTTCGAGTCGCTTGTTGATCAGCTCGTCGATGTTGGTCATGTCGGGGGTTGTTGTCATTCTTTTCTCCTGAATCGCACGGTTGTTGCAGAGCTTCAGAAAAGTCTGAATAGCTAATATGCTTGTGAAAAAAAAGGCGCCGGATTCTGGCGCCTTCTAATTGCTGTACTTACTTGCGCTTGATGTAGAACTCGAATTCCTTGTTGTTCTCGGCGCTGGAAAGCAGCTCGTTACCGGTTTGCTTGGCGAAGGCCACAAAGTCCTTCACTGAGCCGGGGTCGGTGGCGAGAATCCGCAGCACCTGACCGCTGGTCAGTTCGCCCAGTGCCTTTTTGGCACGCAGAATCGGCAACGGGCAGTTCAGCCCACGGGCATCAAGCTCTTTATCAAAATTCATTGTGTTTCCTCCGGTAAGTTAATGAGTCGTTGCAAGCTTATTAAAAACTTCGGGTGCAGAATCATAAGCCTCTTTTACTGTTGCGGCAATTGCGAAATTTTATAATGGGGCGTTTGTCTTTAGGCTTACTGCACTGTTGTCTAATGGTCTTTTCTGTCGATCATTTGCAAAGACTATAAGAATTTTACGATATTCTTGCAGCCTTTTACTTTTCCGCCACGGAGTTGCTTCCTTCCGTCAAGCAAACCAGGAGTTTAGCCATGTCCCGCCCACCACCCAAATTCACCGCCAGCGAACGCCGGCTCGTCACCCAGACCCTAGAAGAACGCTATGGCAGACAGGTTCAGCTTCTAGACGCCGATGCCGAGTTGCTACTCGACCCGCTCGACAGCGATGTGACATCCCGCCCGACGCTGGCCTGGGAAGAGCGCGGCGCAAATTTCGTCCTTTTCAAGATCGCCGACAACCGGTTCCGCTGTCAGTTTTATTACACCGCAGCAGAGCAATTTGGCACCGGCAAGGATGAATACGACACCCTCGGTGATTGCATCATTACCTTGCTGCAGGTGCAGTCCGACCATGAGCGTGAACGCGAAGGCGTGCGCTCGGGCATGAATGCGGTCGACTTCAGCAAGGCCAACGATGGGGAGGAATACTTCCCACCCATCATTATTTGAATCGAATATCCGTGAAAATCTGCATTGTTTCAGATAGCCATGACCGCGGCCCACGCCTTGCTGCAGCCGTTGAGTCTGCCAAGGCCGAAGGCGCGGAAGCCGTGATTCATTGCGGCGACCTGATCGGCACCAATACGCTCAAGGCATCGTTGAAATTCGGCCTGCCGATCCATGCCGTGCATGGCAACAACCTCGGCGACCCGGTCGCCATCGCTCGTCTGGCCTGTCACTCGGAAGGGCTACTCCACTATCACGGCAACGATGCCAGCATCGAATTGGGCGGCAGACGCATCTTCGTCACCCACTATCCCCACATTGGCCGCGCCTTCGCTTGCACTGGCGATTACGATCTGGTTTGTTGCGGCCACAGTCATGTACCGGCAGTACAGCAGGAGCCCAACGTAAAAGGGGGCAGCACCTGGCTGACCAACCCCGGTACGGTCGCCGGTCTTGGCGCCCCCGCGGCGACATGGATAATGGGCGACCTCGCCACTCTGCACTTCGAGATCCGCACGCTGCCGCGCTGAGCTTTACGAAAGTCGGCGCTGGCGATACGGCGCGAAAAACCACCACACCAGCAGCTTTGCCGCCGGGCCGCCCCAAGGCAAGGCGGCACGCGGCGCCAGCCGCAACCCGCACCGATACGTGAACGGGTGTGCCCCATTAAAAACGAGAGTAGCGAGTCAACAGTCACCTCCCCCGCGAGGGGGGAGGCTGGGAGGGGGCGGGCTCTACCTACGCTGCCTCGCGTCGCTCAGGGATGAGGGATGAACGTGGCACACCGCGGTTTTCCCCCATGTCGGAGAGCAGTTCCTTAATGTCGAGGATCAGCACGATCTGGCCGTTGGACAGCGTGGTGACGCCGGCCACGCCCTTTGGACGAAAGTCTTCGAGCGACTTGATCACGGCATCCTCGCGGCCCATGAAGCCGTCGATGGCCAGAATGAAGGCGTGATCGCCCGTCTGCATCAGTACGCCATATTCGGGCACCTGCACAGGTGTCCAACCAAGCAGATTGCAGATCGGATAGATCGGCATGACTTCGCCGCGCACCACCATCGTCGCGCGCCCGCCAACTTCCTGTACCTGTTCGATCTGGATTGGCAGAATCTCGCGCACCATTGAGAGCGGGACGGCAAATGGTTGCTCGCCCAGTTGCACCAGCAACACTGGCAGTATCGCCAAGGTCAGCGGCAACGATATGACAAAAGAAGTGCCCTTGCCGGGTGAGGACTTGATCTCGATGCTGCCGTTGAGCTTCTGGATGTTGGTTCTGACCACATCCATGCCGACGCCGCGGCCGGAAACGTCGGAGGCGACCTCCATGGTCGAGAAGCCGGGCAGAAACACCAGATTGAAACTCTGGCGCTCGTCCATGCTGTTGGCTTCTTCATCGGTGATGATGCCCTTCTCCAGTGCCTTGGCGCGCAACCGCTCGGCGTTCATGCCCTTGCCATCGTCGGCAACGATCAGCACGATGTGATCGCCCTCCTGACGCGCTTCAAGCCGTACTTGTGACTTTTCCGGCTTGCCGGCGGCGAGCCGTTCCTGAGTACTTTCGACACCGTGGTCGACTGCATTGCGGATCAAGTGAATGATCGGGTCGGAGAGATCCTCAATCATGGTCTTGTCGATTTCGGTTTCTTCACCGACCAGCAGCAGTTCGACATCTTTGCCGAGGTTGCGCGCCAGATCGCGGGCAATGCGCGGATATTTCTGGAACAGCCGGCCAATCGGCTGCATCCGCGTCTTCATCACCGCGTTTTGCAGATCAGATACCAGCAAATCAAGCTGGCTCACGGCCTGGTCGAGCGCATGCAGCGTGTCGGTATCGTTCCGTCCGTTGAGGATGTCGCTGCGGAGTGCGTTGAGGCGGTTTTTGGTAAGGCCGATCTCGCCTGAAAGATTGAGCACCTGATCAAGACGCGAGGTATCCACACGAATCGAGTTGTCGCGGGATTTTTCGTTGTCGCGGCGTCCGACCGGAGCAGAGATGGCGCCTGGCTTGTCCGTAGCGCGCCGGCCGACGGCGTGCTGGATGATGGTTTCCGGCGCCTGACCTGCCACTTGGGTATGCATTGCCGGCACGGCCGGAGAAGTCGGCGCTGACTGGATGAAATGCCCCGCAGCGGGTACGGCGGCAGGTGTGGCTGAAGCGGCGGGAACGCTGGCGACGGCACCATAGAGCTGGTTCCAGTCGAGGCCGGCAGTCAGCGCATCTGTCAGTGTTGGAGCGGAAACTACGGCAGCCATACTGGCAACAACGGGCTCTACCGGCTCGCCCGCCAGCGCGGCTTTGAGGTTGGCAATCAGATTGGCATCGGCTGGCGGCGGCAGCACCCCATTGTCCAGATGCCCGAACATGTCGCGCACCGTCCCGGTAGCGGCCATGATGCTGTCCATGAGCTCCTTGGTCAGTGCCAATTCGCCATTGCGCAGCTTGTCGAAGAGATTTTCCGTCAGGTGGCAGAGCGTCACCAATTCGGCAGCGTTGAGAAAACCCGCGCCACCCTTGATGGTGTGAAAACCACGGAAAATATCATTCAGCAGACGATGATCCTGCGGATTCTTTTCCAGGTCCACCAACTTGTTGTCAACATCCGACAGCAAATCGGTGGCTTCAGTCAGGAAGTCCAGCAGCAGATCTTCCATACCGGCAAAATCACTCATATATTTCTCCTCATCCGGCGCTCACGGCCTTATCGATATCAAGATACCGCATCAGAATCCCAAACTTTCCAGCAAATCATCAACTTGTGCCTGACTGGTAACAATGTCCGTACGTCCAGCAGCATTGACCACCGGCCCATTCATCAGACTGGCTGGCGCTTCGGCCTTCTTCTCTTCGGGCATCACTTCAATCAACACCTGCAGCAACTGTGTTTCAACGCCTTGTACCAGATCGACGACTTTCTTGATCACCTGTCCGGTCAGATCCTGAAAGTCCTGCGCCATCATGATTTCCCGGAGTTGGGCGTTAGTGATATCGATTTTGGATGGCGCCACGGCAAAGAATACCCGTGTATCGGCAGCCAGCGCCTTGAATTCATCGACTGACAACTGGTTGGCGAACATCTTGTCCCAGCGTGCGCCCATCTGCCGGGTGTGGTGTTCGAGTTCGGTTTGCACAGGGATGGCGATATCAGTGGCATTCAGCACACGACTGGCAGCCTGCTCGGTCATTTGGGTAATGTAGGCGAGACGCTCACGTGCATCGGGAATTTTGCGTGCTGTTTCTTCGAGTCCCTTGTCATAGCCCAACTCGCGCATGCTGTCGTGCAATTTGCGCACCATGTGGCCGAGGCGGTTGTACGTGGCCTCCTGTGTGACAACGCCCCCGGCGCCAGACTCGACTGCCGGCGCTGTAGTAGCGGCGCTCCCTGACACCTGGTCCGACACACTATCGAACAAGGACTGTAAATCATCAGAGTCGCCAAATGAATTTGGCTCCGACACGTGAGCTACTGCCGCGGGAGCGGCCGCAATGGTATCAAACAGGGCCTGAAGGTCCTGCGAGTCACCAGATTCATCGAATTTGATCGGTTTTGCCATGCTCTTTGCTTCCATCCCTGCCGCCCATGGCTCACTGGACGACCTGTTAGTGTTTACCAGCCCAATTTTTCGAAGATCTTGGTAAGTTTCTCGTTGAGGGTTGCCGCCGTAAAAGGTTTGACGATGTAACCGGTGGCACCCGCCTGTGCTGCGGCAATAATGTTTTCCTTCTTCGCCTCGGCAGTGATCATCAGAACGGGAAGCGCCTTGTAGGTCGCGTTGCCGCGAATCGTCTGCAATAACGTCAACCCGTCCATGTTGGGCATATTCCAGTCGGTGATGATGAAGTCGAAGGCCGTGCCCTGAATTTTTTGCCAGGCAACTGCGCCATCCTCGGCCTCGTCAACATTGGTGAAACCCAGTTCCTTGAGCAGATTGCGAACGATGCGGCGCATCGTCGAAAAGTCATCCACGACAAGGAATCTGATTTTGCTGGGATCTGCTGGCATTAAACGTTCTCCGGGTGAATCTGTTTATCTAAAATCAGTCGCGTTGCGACCTGAGCAGTAACGGCCGCAAGGCATCGGACAAAGCTTCAGCATCGAACTTGGCAACGTAGGCATCGACCCCGACGCTCTTGCCCATCGCACGATTGGCTTCGGAGGACAACGAGGAATGCATGACAACCGGGATGCCGTCAAAACGCTTGTCGGACTTGATATGCTTGGTCAGCACATAACCGTCCATTTCGGGCATTTCGGCATCGACAAGGATGACATTCACCTCCTCGCGCAAGTTACTGCCGGTCTGTTGGGCGTGTGCCGCCATGCCTGACAAGCGCGTCCAGGCTTCCATACCGTTCAGCGCATGCTTGTGATGAACGCCCATCTTGTCGAGCACTTCAGCAATTTTTTTGCGGGCAACGGCAGAGTCGTCGACAAAGAATATCTCGTAGTCATCGCCTTCCACCTTGTCGATCTGGCCGACCAATGCCTCGCCGAAGGTGTTCGCCATGATTTGTTCAACATCGACAATCGACACCAGCTTGCCGCTATCCAATTCGGTGATGGCGGTAATGTAGGCATGGGTACCGCCCGTGACGGACTCGGGTGCACGAACCCGGTCCCAATCAACCCGGATGATGCGATCGACATCATGCACCAGAAAACCAAGCGTACGCTTGCTGTACTCGGTCACCATCATTGACCCACCGCGACCGGGTGGCGCATCGGCCAACTGCATGACTTGCGCCAAGGACACTACAGGAATCACGTTACCGCGCAGGCTGATCAGCCCCTCGACCCCGGAAGGCATATGAGGGGATTTGGTAATGCTCGGCGTCTTGCTGACTTCGCGCACCTTGAAGACATTGATGCCGAAGGTCTCGTTCGTGCCGAGCGAGAACAGCAGGATTTCCATGCGGTTCGATCCCGCCAGTTTGGTGCGGGCATCGACGCTCTCAATCATGGAAGCCGGGCTCTGGCCATCTGTCAGCGAGGCAAAATTGCTCATTTACAAATCTCCGTCAGGCAGCCTGCAGGGCCGGCTCATTCTTGAGTAGCAGACGACCGAGTGTCTCGGCCAGCCGCTGCGCTTCAAACTTCGGCACGTAATCATCAACTCCCAGCGAACGGCCGAGTTGCTGGTTCGCCATTGATGACAGGGAAGAATGCATGATCACCGGCACACCGGCGAAACGCGGGTCTGTCTTGATGTTTTTGGTCAGGATATAGCCGTCCATCTCAGGCATTTCAACGTCAGTGAGCACCAACTGAATCATATCCTTGACCTTGCGCCCCGAGGCATCGGCATAGCTGGCAATTTTCAACAACTCATCCCAGGCCTGCCGGCCATTGATTGTCGCCATCCCGCGGATGCCCATGGCATTCAAGGTGCGCTCTATCTGCCCGCGCGCCACGGAGGAATCGTCAGCGTAGAGAATGGCCAGCCCTTCCTTGCCGATAGGCTGGATGGCATTGAATACCATGTCGTCATCGTATTTGGCAGTTTCGGAAAGAATGCGCTCGACATCGAGCATCATCACCAGCCGACCGTCCTGCAATTCAGTCACAGCAGTCACCAGGCCACCCAGATTAGCGGTCAGCATCTCTGGCGGCACGCGCATCTTCGACCAGTCGAGACGCAGAATGGTATCAACCGACTGGACCAGAAAGCCCTGGGTATGACCGTTGTATTCAGTGACGATCATGATGTCGCGCGGCGTCTCGGTATGCATGCTGATGAAGTCGGCCAGATCAACCACCGGCACCAGGATGCCGCGCAGGGAAACCATGCCCTTGACGGCAGTCGGCATGTCGGGCGCAGAAGTAACGGGGGGCGTGCGCATGACTTCGCGCACCTTGAAAACGTTGATACCGAAGGTTTCTTCACGACCGGTACGCTGATCGACGCCCAGCGAAAACAACAGAATCTCCAGCTTGTTGGTACCGGCCAAGCGGGTGCGCGCATCGATATTCTTCAGCAGTTCTGACATTTGACCACCTTATTTGACCACCTTATTTGACCACCTTATTTGACCACTTTATTTGATCGCCATGGCGACAGTAAAGACTCATCGAACTTATCGAGCGAACGCCGTTACATCTAAAGACTTAAAAAAGGATATTACGCTATTCTTCATAATCTGAAGCGTTGCACGGCCATTTCCAACTCGTCCGCCAGCGTTTCGAGCTGTTGCGCACTTGCAACAGCATCACTCACCGTAACACCGCAACTCGACGCCATCGAGACAATGCGCTCGATATTGGTAGAGATTTCTGCGCTGGCCTCGGTCTGTCCGGCGACGGCGACATTGATGCGCCCCATGCCATCGCTAGTCTGGCTGACCGTCTGGTTGATTTCGCCCAAGGTAATGGCGACGATTTCAAGATGCTCCTGCGAAGTACCGAGCGAGGTCAAACCACTTTCCAGCGACGACTCGACCTTGCCCGCCTGCTGCTCAAGCCCACGGGTCACTTTGTCGATCTCGCTGGCCGTCTTCGCAGATTTCTCGGCAAGCTTGCGCACCTCATCGGCTACCACGGCGAATCCGCGTCCTTGTTCACCAGCACGCGCCGCCTCGATGGCGGCATTCAGCGCCAGCAGATTGGTCTGGTCGGCAATATCACGCACTTCGCGTGTCATGCCGGTAATGGCTGAAGCACTGGTGACGAACTCGCGCGCAATATCGCTCATCTCGCGCACCGAGGTTTCGGCCATGTCGAGCTCGCCAATCATGCGCGACAGACTTTCATTACCATCCCGTGTACGCGTCAGACTGGCTGACGCCAAACTATCAACCTCGGATGCCTGAGCGGCAATGCCCTCGACACCTGCTGAGATTCGGGCGATGACTTCTGCGGTGTTCTGTGCCGCAGCGGTCTGCTCGGCTGTGCTGGTCTGCACATCCCGGGTAATCCGCTGAAAAGCTGCGGAAGTGCCGCGCAACTTGCCGGCGGTTGCCTTCAGTTCGTTGGCCATGTTGCGCATACCAGCACTCATGCTGGCAATCGCTGCGAGCAAACTGGTGTTGTCGCCCGGCTTCAACTCGATGCGGGCAGTCAGGTCGCCATTCGAGATACGCTTGACCACGTCGGCGGCATACTGTGGATCACCACCCAGCAGAGACAACAACAGTCGCAGCAGATGCATGAACGCCGCAAGTCCGACCACGGATGCTGCAACGATAACAATGATTATCCAGTTGCGCGTCCCGGTTGCCTGCACCAGCAGTTGCGGGTCAAGCCGCCCGGCCTCGTCAGCCAGGCGCAGATACATGATGAAGGTAAATCCATTGGCCACCAATGCTGTCACTGCCAGAATAGCCAGAACCCAAAACATACGCTGCCGTAATGCCATGCCGGATTACTCCTTTTAACATAGAGGGGCCATTACCCCTGCCGAAGGCATTGTAATCGAGAGAGTAGACAATGTCCTGCAATGTCAGAGGGGCCAAACCCTGACTTTTGTGTTACCTCAGTCGTGCTAAAACCCGTGCTGCAACGTTGCCGAGACTGACCACCTCGTCGACGGCACCGACGAGCGCCGCCTCGCGCGGCATGCCATAGACCACACAACTCTCCTGATCCTGGCCGATGTTCCATGCCCCGGCCTGGCGCATCGCCAGCATGCCGGCTGCGCCATCCTTGCCCATGCCGGTGAGAATGACGCCGATGGCGCTCTTGCCCGCTTCTTTGGCCACGGAATTGAACAACACATCGACGGCCGGCCGGTGACGATTGACGGGGGGCGTCTGCGCAAGCTCCGTCACCCAGCCGCCGCCGCTCCGCTTGACCGTCATGTGCGAGTGGCCCGGCGCCAGATAGGCATGGCCAGGCTGGATACGCTCGCCTCCCTGTACCTCGATCACGCGCACCGCACCCAGCCCATCGAGCCGTTTGGCGAAGGATGGCGTAAAGTTTTCGGGCATGTGCTGCACCATCACGATGCCCGGCACTGCGGCAGGCAGTCGCATGATGACCTCCTTGATCGCCTCGGTACCGCCAGTCGAGGCGCCGATAGCGATGAGTCTGTCGTTGAGCAACCGCCCCGGAACGCCGCCCAGTTGCTCCGCGAGGCCCGATGCGAGATCGGGTGCCGCCCTTTTCAGGTGCGCATTGCGGGCGGCACGGATCTTGTCGCGGATTTCTTCGGCATAGCCTTGCAGAAGTGCCATGTTGCCGGCACTCGGTTTGGCGACGTAGTCAACTGCGCCTAGTTCGAGCGCCTTGAGGGTGACTTCCGAGCCGCGCGCGGTCAGGGCGGAAATCATCACCACCGGCATTGGCCGCAGTTTCATCAGCTTGTCGAGAAACTCCAGCCCACCCATTTTGGGCATATCGACGTCAAGTGTCAGCACATCGGGATTGAGTGCCTTGATCATTTCGCGCGCCACGAGTGCATCCGGTGCACTTCCGACCACTTCAAGATCGGCAGCACCGCCAATGATCTCGGTAAGGAGCGCGCGCATCAGCGCGGAGTCGTCGACGATGAGAACCTTGATAGCCAATTACACTACTTTCAAAAGAGTTCAATTTCGCCGGAAACCGGCGCTTCGGCAAGGCGGGCAGCGTATTCGGTTTCGCGCCGCAGGAGCGTGTCATTATGCTGACGCTTCAGTTTCTTTACCAATACCCGGCCGTTCTCCGGGAAAAAATAGACCTTGCGCGGATAGACGTCGAGCATATCCTGAGCGGCAATGTTGATGCCCTCGGTGTTAAGGAAATCCATGACGAACTTCGCATTGCGCTCACCCACCTGCGAATTGGTCAGCTTGGCCATTACCCGCCCGCCGCCGAATACCTTGGCCTCAAGCCGGCTTTTGCGGGCACCCAGTTTGAGCAAATGGTTGATGAGTATTTCCATTGCATAAACGCCATAGCGCGCCGACGCCGACGCCACGCCAGACTCCGCAGAATCGGCCAGCATGAAATGGTTCATGCCGCCAATACCATTGTCACGATCGCGAATGCAGGCTGATACGCAGGAACCGAGCACCGTCACCATCAGCAGCTTGGCCGTCGTCACATAATATTCACCTGGCAGTACCTTCACCGCCTCCGATGCGAATTTGCGATCAAAATAACGATTGCCGGCCAGATGTTCTGCGGGGTGCAGATCCCCAGTCACGGCGTCGTCCCGGGCTTGGCACCACGACGGTCGGCACGCTCATAGACGGTACGCCCCAGCGAGCGAAACAGGTCGGTCGCATGCAGGAAACTCTCCGAATGGCCAGCATAGAGCAGCCCCTCAGGATGCAGCAAGGGCACGAATTTTTTGAGTATCTGGTATTGCGTGGGCTTGTCGAAGTAAATCATTACATTGCGACAGAACAATACATCCAGCGGCCCCTTCACAGATGGCCACTGAGCATCGAGCAGGTTTATGCGACTGTAGGTGATCAGCTTTTGCAACTCGGGACGCACCCGCACTTGGCCAGCCTGCACACCCGCACCCTTGAGGAAGAATTTGCGCAGCCGCTCGGGGTCAAGCCGCTCGACCCGATCGATCGGGTACACACCGCTGGCGGCCGTCTTGAGTACATTGGTATCGATGTCACTGGCGTGAATCTGCACTGGTGGCGTCAGGCTGTTGAAGGCTTCACAGGCGGTAATCGCCAGCGAGTAGGGTTCTTCGCCAGTTGAGGCGGCGGAGCACCAGATCCTGATCGGCCGCTGCGGCAGACGGAGCAGATGCTTTTGCAGCATCTCGAAATGATGGCTTTCGCGGAAGAAAGAAGTGAGATTGGTCGTCAGAGAATTGACGAAAGTTTCCCACTCTGCGGCATGCCCCTGTTCGAGATAGGCCAGGTACTGGTCGAAACTCGCCATGTTGAGCGCCCGCAAGCGCCTCGCCAGACGTGAATAGACCATATCCTGCTTGATCGGCGCGAGCGAAATGCCGGCATGCTTGTGAATGAGTTGCCGTACCCGGTCAAAATCCGCCACAGTGAACTGGAACTCGCGGCCAGCCCCGAGGCTGGATGGCAGAGCAACACTTGGCGCGGTTCCACCAGTCCCACTGGGATTGCCTGCGGTCATGCCGACTTTTCCTGAATTGGTTGTCAAAATTCGGCCCAGTCCTCATCATCGTCCGCCAGATAGGGTGGCGGCAGCTTTGAACCTGCTGTCGCCGTCTTGTCAGCGCCGACTTTCTTTTCGCCGCTCACCAGACGCTTTGGCGTGACATCACGCAGTGCCGGTCCCGGCAGGTTGGTGCCACCTTCATGCAACTTGAACATGCCCACCGCCTGCACCAGTCCGTGCGCCTGCTCTTCCAGACTCTCGGCCGCCGCTGCCGCCTCTTCCACCAGCGCCGCGTTCCGTTGTGTCACCTCATCCATCTGGTTCATCGCCTGCGTTATCTGGTCAATGCCGCTCGACTGCTCGCGGCCGGCGTTGGTGATGTCCGTGACGAGCCGGGCAACCTGCTGGAAACTGCTGACGACTTCGTCCATGGTGCTGCCGGCCTCATTCACCAGACGGGCACCCACCTCGACCTTGTCGGCCGATTCGGCAATCAGCGCCTTGATTTCTTTTGCTGCCGTTGCGCTCTTCTGCGCCAGGTTGCGGACTTCGGCGGCCACCACCGCAAACCCCCGTCCCTGTTCGCCCGCGCGTGCTGCTTCGACCGCGGCATTCAGCGCCAGGATGTTGGTCTGAAAGGCGATGCTGTCGATCACGCCGATGATGTCGGATATTTTCTGCGCGCTGGTCTGAATGCCCGTCATGGTCGTAACCACCTGCCTGACGATCTGTCCGCCGCGCACGGCGATGGCATTGGAAACACTGGCCAGTTCGTTGGCCTGGCGCGCGCTTTCCGCATTCTGCCTGACGGTACCGCTGAGTTCTTCCATCGAACTGGCTGTCTCTTCCAGGCTGCTGGCCTGTTCTTCGGTCCGCGAGGACAGATCCTGGTTCCCCGCCGCGATCTGCTGCGCCGCGATATTGATGGCTTCGGTCGCCTCCTGGATGCGACTGATAACATCCCGCAAGCGCTCGACCGTCGTGTTCGTGTCGTCTTTCAGCTGACCGAAGGTACCCTTGAAATTACCGGTCATGGTCTGGGTCAGATCGCCGCGCGACAGCGCACCCAGGACTGCGGCTACAGCGGACAAACCCGCCGCAGCCGTATCCAGCAACTGATTGAGCCCCGTCGACAGGTCGCGGAAGAAACCCGTCTTGCCTTCTAGCGCAAGACGGCGGGTAAAGTCGCCTTCGGCCGCGCCGCTGACGATCGACTCGACCTCAAGCTCCACCGCCACCTCGGCAGTGCGATCCTGCCATTCGGCGACCGTGCCCAGCCGCTCGTTTGCAGCGTTGAACACCGGATTGAAAGTAACCGACAGGTGGCGTGTGCCAATGACCAGATCGGTCAAGTGCTTGCCAGCGAGATCGGCCAGCAGTCCGGTCTGATGCGACGGATTTTTGTGGAAGCCATCGATATTCGCACCAATCAGCTGGTCGACATCGAAGTGCGGCAGTTGCGTGCGTATGTCTGTCTCGGCGTTCTTCAGGATCGCCTGCACCGACTTGTTGGCGTAGATGATGGTGCGCTCCGGGTTGACGATCATCACGCCGGTGCTGACGTTGTCCAGCGCGATCTTGATGCGTGTCATCGCGTCGGCCACGCGCCGGGTTTCGGCCATGTCGAAACCCAGCCGCGTCTGCATCGCCTGCAGGGCCTGGTTCAGCCTGCCCAGCTCGTCGTTGCGGGTGATGTCGATGGCGTTGTTGTAATTACCGCCCGCGATACCGTGAAAGGTATCGATGGCTGCCTGGATCGGACGACGGACACTGCCAATCAGGCGCACGGCGGCCAGCAAACCAATGACCAGCAAGGCCAGCAGCGCAGCAATCATGCCAATGAAGGCATTATGGTAGCGCTCCTCCGCATTGGCCATATCCAGCAGGGCGCGATCCTTGTGATATCCGAAGAGCCCTTCGGCCTTCCCGGCGGCGGCGTTATAGCCCGGGTTGACCTTCATCAATAAGAGCAGTTGGGCCTCGGAATAATTGCCATCCACTTGGGCCTGAAGCATGGGCACTTGCCCATTCAGCAAGTAAACCTTGCGCGCGGCGGCATATGCCTCCGCCAGGGCGCGGTGCTCGTCACCCAGAATGCTTTTCTGATATTCCTCCCACAAGGCCGTAGTTTCGGCGATGTTCCGGTGGACAACGTCAGTATGCAAGGTAATCGGATGATCATGCTCTTTGGAGAACGGATTAATCGGATCGTGCTGCAGGCCGAGCAAGAGTTGCGCGCGGCTGTCGGCCATCAGCGTATTGATGCGGCCGATGATGCGGATCGGTTCCAGATCATGATTGAAAATCTGTTCCAGGCTGTCGTTGGTGCGCGACAAGGATAGCAGCGCATAGGCCATCACGGCAAAGACGATCAATCCGAGCCCGCCGAGCACCATGCCCATGCGGCCAGCCAGGTTGAGTCTGCTGAATATTCCCTCGCCACCGCTGACCACCTGCCCATAGCGGATTTTCAGCCCGCCCTGCTGCTTGTCGCGAAACTTGCGATACATCGCCTCAGCAGCAGCGCTGTCGGCTGGCTCGGCCTTACGGCGTACCGATAAGTAGCCGGCGATCTGGCCGCCCTCCCAGAGCGGCGTCGTGTTCGTCAGCGCCCAGTAATAATCGCCGTTCTTGCAGCGGTTCTTGACAAGACCCACCCAGGGCCGCCCGGCCTTGAGCGTACGCCAGAGATCCGCGAAAACCTCGGCCGGCATGTCCGGGTGGCGCATGATGCTGTGCGCTTCGCCGATCAATTCGGCCTCGCTGTAGCCGCTGGTTTCCTGAAAGTCGCGATTGACATAGGTGATGATTCCCTGCAGATCGGTCTTGGAGACGACCAGAGTATCGTCGGCGAGCTTCACCTCGTTATCGGTCACGGGCAGGTTGGTACGCATGGCTTACCTCTTCTTCAAGAAATCGTTAATCTGCTTAAGCAAAAACAGCTCATCGCCTCAGGCGGCGGCATCCGCCGCTTCATCGACCAGGGCCATCTCGCCGGACAGCATCAGCCGTTCGATGTCGATGACGATCAGCATGCGCGCGTCCAGCGTGCCAAGCCCCTTGATGTAACGGGTGTCGACGCTGGCGGAAAATTCCGGTGCGGGACAAACCTGGTCGGCGCGCAGGCGCACGACATCGGAAACCCCATCCACCACGATGCCGACGACACGACTGTCCAGCGACAGGACGATGACGACGGTGAACGGAGTGTATTCGACACGGCCAACGCCGAACTTGATGCGCAGGTCGACAATGGGGACGATGATGCCGCGCAGGTTGATCACGCCCTTGATGAAGGCCGGCGCGTGGGCGATGGTGGTGGGCGGCTCGTAGCCGCGGATTTCCTGCACCTTGAGAATGTCGATGGCGTATTCCTCTGGGCCGAGCGTAAAGGTGAGGTACTCCTGGTCGTAACCACCCCCCTCAGCGCTGGCGTTGGCCTTGGTGCCATTTGCGTGAAGCATGCGTGTTTCTCCTTTGGCGAATTTCAGGCAGCGGCCGGCAAGGCGCTGCGCGCCATGCTGACAAGCATTGAGACATCGAGAATCAACGCGACGCGGCCATCGCCCATGATGGTGGCGGCCGAAACGCCGGGTACCTTGCGGTAGTTGGATTCAAGGCTTTTGATGACGACCTGGTGCTGGCCGACCATGGCGTCGACCAGCAGCGCGGCCTTCCTCCCGTCGGCTTCGAGGATGATCATGATGCCCGCTTCAAAAGCAGTGGCAGCCCCGGGCACCCTGAATATCTCATGCAGGGCGACCACCGGCAGATATTCGTCGCGCACCTGGATCAGCTTTGCGACGCCCGCCACACTCTTGATCATGCTGCGCTCGACCTGCATCGATTCGATGACGTAGCCGAGCGGGACGATATACATCTCGCGGCCCACGGCGACCGACATGCCGTCAAGAATGGCCAGGGTGAGCGGCAGCCGCACGGTCATGCGCGTGCCGATGCCGCTCATCGACTCGATCACCACGCGACCGCCCAGCGCGGCAATGTTGCGCCTGACGACATCCATGCCGACGCCGCGGCCGGAAACCTCGGTAACCGTTTCGGCGGTGGAAAACCCCGCCTCGAAGATGAGTTGAAAAACTTCCTGGTCGCTCATTTGCTCATGCACGCCGCAACCGCGCTCTTTCGCCTTGGCGAGAATCCTGGCGCGGTTCAGTCCCGCCCCGTCGTCGCCGACTTCAATGACGACGTTGCCGCCCTGATGATAGGCTTTCAGCGTGATCGTGCCGACCGGCTGCTTACCCATGGCGGCCCGGACTGCGGGCGACTCGATGCCGTGATCGAGGCTGTTTCTCACCAGATGGGTCAGTGGATCGGCGATGCGTTCAATGAGGTTCTTGTCGAGCTCGGTATCCTCGCCCGAAAGTTTCAGTTCGACCCGCTTGCCGAACTTTTGCGCGAGGTCATGCACCAGACGCGGGAAGCGCGCAAACACCACCGAGACCGGCAGCATGCGGATCGACATGACCGCTTCCTGCAGGTCGCGGGTATTGCGTTCGAGCTGAACCATGCCGTTATGCAGCCGCTCGAATTCGGCAGGATCGAGTTGCGCGGTCGATTGCATCAGCATCGCCTGCGTGATGACGAGTTCGCCAACCAAATTGATAAGCTGGTCAACCTTGTCCACGCCAACACGAATGGTGGCGTCGGCGGCAGCGGCAGCCGCTTTCGTCACAAGGGTTGGCACAGCTTCCGGCGTTGCCGCGACAGGCAGTGGCGGCAGCGGCTCGAAAAATCCATAGGCCTCCTCTACGATGGGCAGCGTGGCCGGCACGGCGGGCTGTGCAGCGCTGACCAAACTATCAGCCAAAGGCTCAAAAAAACCGTAGGCCGCGGCGGGAGAGTCGAGCAGCGCGGCAGCGGAAAGGCTCAGAGGCTCGATGCGGATACTGTCGCTGCGGGCGACAAATTCGAGAAGGGCACGCAGTGTCGTGATGTCGGCAGCGCCAAGCAAGCGGAGATGCCAGGGTTGGCCGGCAGACGCAGCACCTTCGACGATACGCACTTCGCCAAGGCCACCCAACTCCGTCAGCAGATTGTCGATCAGGCGTTCCGCACTGTCAGCGTCGCCAGCAAGCACAAAATATAACTCGCAACCTGTCGCGGCAAGCGCGGGCGGCGTCCCGCTTCCGGCAATGGTCGGCGTGACCGGAGGGAATCCCCCGGGGACTGGCGGGACGGAGTGCCCCGCAGCGGGTACCGCGCCAGGCGGAGGGGCGCAGGCACTTTCTCCAGACAACGCACTCAAACGCTGGCAAATCAGCGCCGCTGCCGCGAGATCTGCCACGCCACTACCTTGATGGGCCGCCAGCATTCCCTGCAACACATCTCGCGCATCCAGAAAGACGGCGATCATTTCCTCGTTCAGCCGGAGCTTGCTTTTGCGGATGCGATCGAGCAGATTTTCGAGGATGTGAGTCACCTCGGCCAGGTCGTTGAAACCGAAGGTACCGGAGGAGCCCTTGATGGAATGCGCTGCACGGAAAACGGCATTGAGCTGTTCGGGGTCGGGTGCAGCGACATCCAGCGTGAGCAGCAGATTTTCCAGTGTCGCCAGGTGTTCTCCAGTCTCTTCAAAAAAGATCTGGTGAAACTGGCTCATGTCGATGGCCATGGCGCCTCCTTGTTTGATCAGGGAAGCGGCGGTCAGCCGATCACTTTTTTGACGACCTCGACAAGCTTTTGCGGGTCGAAGGGTTTCACCAGCCAGCCGGTGGCACCGGACGCACGACCCTGCTGTTTCATGACATCAGACGATTCGGTGGTGAGCATCAGAATCGGCACGGCCTGGTATTGCGGCAGATTGCGCAGGTTCTTGATGAGTGTCAGGCCATCCATGCGCGGCATGTTCTGGTCGGTCAGGACCAGACTGAACATCCTGGCTTTCGCCTTTTCCAGGCCGTCCATGCCATCAACCGCCTCGACCACTTCGTAACCGGAACTTTTGAGCGTAAAGGTCACCATCTGACGAATGGAGGCAGAATCGTCGATCGCGAGTATTGATTTGACCATCTTCAGCTCCTGAATTCAAAACCGCCTGATGCTGCACAACGACAAGTTGGCAGAATGTTATCGAATGACCGCCGGGCCCGTCGGCAGCGGTGGCGCAATGACCCGCTCGGCCAACTCCTCGGCATCACCCACTTCGGCCACCGGATTTTCCTTGCCGTCGCTGAGAATCGCCTCTTCGGTACGCTTGTTCATGACGACGATGCTGATGCGACGATTGCTGGCACTCTGCGGTTGCTCCTTGTCGTAGAGCACCGTCGAGGCAAACCCGACCACCCGGATGATCTTTGCGTCGTCGAGACCGCCGGTGACCAGTTCGCGGCGGGAAGCATTGGCACGATTGGTGGATAACTCCCAGTTGCCGAAACCACGGTCGCCGCCGGCAAATGGCGTGGCATCGGTATGGCCGGAAAGCGTGATGCGGTTCTCCACCTGATTGAGCAAGGGGCCGAACTCGCGCAGAATCTGTTTGGTGTACGGCTTGAGTTCCGAGCTGGCCAGATCGAACATCGGCCGATTTTTCTCGTCAATGATCTGGATGCGCAAGCCTTCGCTGGTGATGTCAAGCAAGAGCTGGCTTTTGAACTGCTTGAGCGCCGGGGTGGCCTCGATCAGTTTTTCAATTTCTTCCTTCAAATTCTGCAGACGTTCGCGCTCCTTGCGCTCGAACTCTTCTTTCATGCGCTTTTCGCTGATCTTGCGGTCTGACTTGGTTTCCCCGCGCTTGACCTGACCATAGGATTGCGAGAGATCTTGCCCGCCACCCTGGATGATCGATGAGGCATCGCCGGCACCCGAGCCGCCAAACATGGCAACCAGCAACGGAGTCTGGAAGTGATCGGCGATGCCCTTCAGATCGCCTTTGGAGGTCGAGCCGAGCAACCACATCAGCAGGAAGAAAGCCATCATCGCCGTCACGAAGTCGGCATAGGCAATCTTCCAGGCACCACCGTGCGCGGCGCCGCCGCCTTTCTTGATCTTCTTGACTACGATCGGCTGCTGGGAATCGTCACTCATGATAATTCAGGCTGTGCGGGTTAAAAGTCGGCGTTGGCGGGATGAAATGCCCCGTAGCGGGTACGGCGTCAAGCAGTACGCACCAGCCCGTGGCCGGGTAAATCATTTACCCTTGCGGCTCTTGAGGTCTTCCTCGAGTTCGATGAAGGTCGGACGGTCAGTCGAGAACAGCACCTTGCGGCCAAACTCGACGGCGACCTGCGGGGCGTAGCCGTTCATGCTGGCCAGGAGTACCGCCTTGATGCATTGGTAGATCTTGCTGCCCTCCTCCACCTTCTGTTCGAGTTGGCTGGCGATCGGCGCGACGAAACCATAAGAAGCCAGAATGCCAAGGAAGGTGCCGACCAGCGCACCGCCAATCATCTTGCCCAGTACGGCGGGCGGCTGACCCACCGAGCCCATCACGTTGACCACGCCCATTACCGCGACGACGATACCAAATGCCGGCACGGCATCGGCCACCTTGCTCATCACATGCGCCGGCACATGCGCTTCCTGATGATGGGTCTCGATCTCGATGTCCATCAAATTCTCGATCTCGAAGGCGTTCAGGTTGCCGCCGACCATCATGCGCAGATAATCCGTAATGAACTCCATCACATGGTGATCATGGGAAACGGATGGATACTTCGAGAAGATCGGGCTGGCTTCGGGGTTTTCGACATCGTTCTCGATGGACATCAGGCCTTCCTTGCGCACTTTTGCAAGGACCTCGAACAACATGGCCAGCAGGTCCATGTAGAGCGCCTTGTTGAAGGACGAACCCTTGAGGACGGTAGGCAATGCAGCGAGGGTGGCCTTGATCGCCTTGGTACCGTTGCCGGCGATAAAGCCGCCGATCATCAGACCGATAATGGCGACGTACTCGAGGGGAACCCAGAGCGCACCCAGACTGCCATGCAGAGAGTAGGTGCCGATGGAGGCGAGCAGAACAATGACGTAGCCGACGAGCAGTAGCATGAATATTCTCGATTGTTTTCAGCCGGCGCGGGACACGGCGCAGGCCAGCAAACGCGATGATAGCGGCAAACACAGCCTCATGGCACGACGAATTTGACCCAAATGAAAAGGGCACCCCCTCCAGCCACGGAGAAAAGGATGCCCTTCAAAATGCCGGGAGGACGAATCAGGCCATATCAGGCCACTGCCACAGGAACAGCCTGGGCTGGCCGACGGGTCTTGCCGGCGCGTGCCGGCATGTGGCAGAGACCGCAAACATAGTCGCGCTTCGGGTCATGGGCATGGGCAACAAACTCACCGCCACAAGTCTTGCAGCGGGTCACCTGCAACATGCCCGCGTCGAAGAAGCGCACCATGGTCCAGGCGCGCGTCAGCGACAGCACGCTATCCATGCCGGAGCGACCAATTTGCTCCGAGTAAAGACGGTAGGCCTTGATGATGCGCTCAAGGCCGGAAAGGCCAGTGTGGCGCCCGAGGAAATTGAAATACGCCATGAATAGAGAGGCATGCACGTTAGGCTGCCAAGTCATGAACCAGTCGGTCGAGAAGGGCAGCATGCCTTTAGGGGGCGAAACGCCGCGCACTTCCTTGTACAGCTTGAGCAAACGCTCACGGGAAAGTTTGGTTTCGGCCTCAAGGAGTTGCAGGCGGGCGCCGAGCTCGATGAGTTCAATGGCAAGACGAATATCTCTCGCCTCCGAGATTACGGATTTATTACGCATGGGGGTCTCCTGAAAGTGCTGGGATCGACAGCGTCAGGCAACCGACTCAACCGGCCTGCCGGCGGCAAGAATGGCCGCATGGATATGACCGACGCCGCGCTCGCGCTCGTGGTTGGCCAGCAGATCGATCAGCAGCGTATCGTCAAACCGGAAACTGCACAGCAACATGTCCGAGCTGGCCATTTTCAGGACCTGCCCAGGGGTCAGGGCTTCCAGAATGTCGGCAATCTCCTCACTGATGCCCAGACGAAACACGGCGGTTTCCCGATCGGAACGAACCATGTTCTGCGCCAGCATCAGGTAAGCAAGATTGACTTCCTTTATGTCATTGTAGGTGTCAGTCGGTTTCATCTTGGCTCTCCTTGCATTGCCGCCATACCGGGGCGAGGAGACTTTCCGCGCATGCCCGTTTGGCAGTGATGGCATTGTCGAGCGTTTTTGACAAGAAGAAAATCACTGGAAAGACCATCCTTTTGTAAGAATAGGATGGGAGCCTCTTGTAAGAAAAAACCTTACAAAATTGCTCTTATCTCATGTTTTGAATTGATTTTTTCTGGTTAGCAGTGCTACTGGACGGTCTCAACGCAGTTTTTGCCCAGCTGCTTTGCCTGGTAAGCCCCCTCATCGGCGCGCTTGATCAAGGCATCGATATCCGGGGTATCCATGCCACGTGCCGCCACGCCGACACTGATACTGCATTTGAGAGCCATTCCACCTACGGGCAACTTGACCTCGGCAACCGCCTTCCGCACGCGCTCACCGCACAGCATTGCAGCCGCGAGATCGGTTTCCGGGCAGATGACAATGAACTCGTCGCCACCGGTGCGGCAGACCACATCCTGCGCACGCAACCCGGACTTGATCGCCTGTGCCGTCTGCTTGAGCACCACATCGCCAACATCGTGGCCATGCGTGTCGTTGATCGCCTTGAAGTTATCGACGTCAATCATCATGCAAGCCATCGACCGCTTGCTGCGGTTGGTTGCCTGCCATTCCTGCTGGAAGCGTTCGATGGCGTAGCGCCGATTCGGCAAGCCGGTCAGCACGTCGGTGAGCGCGGCTTCCTGCAGGCGTTGATTGGTGACCGCCAGTTCAGCGGCGAAGCGGCGAATTTCCTCGCGATCGCGTTCGATTTCCTGTTGCAGAGTCATCACACGCTGACCGGCGCGCATGCGGGCGCCCAGCACGCGGGCTTTGAGCGGCTTGCTCATGAAGTCGTCCGCACCGGCATCGAAGGCCTCGATCAATTTTTCCTCGGTATCCAATGCCGTCAGGATGAGAATGTAGATGGCCCGGCCGAGCTTGGTCTGCCGCAGCGAGCGTGTCAGTTCAACGCCATCCATGCCAGGCATCATCCAGTCGGTGATCAGGATGTGCGGCTGGATTTCAAGCGCCATGTCGAAACCGTCCCGACCATTGCTCGCTTCAAATACGACATAGCCCGCCTGCAACAATATCGTGCTCAGGAGCGTGCGGATGCTTTGATCGTCATCAACCACCAGCACCCGCAAATTGCCATTGACACCGGTCGCGCTGGGCATGCCGGTCTGCGACAGTTCGGGCGCCGCCGGCGCCCTGGATAGCTCATCAAAGGGTGGCACATCATTGGCATCAACGCTCAACTGGGCAGCCCATTCCTGCCAGTCGCGCACCACCCGGTCGCACACGGTCGTCAGTGCCTCGCTATTCAGGGAAAGTTTGCTGCCGACCAGAAACAGCTTGAGCATCAGTCCGCGTCGTTCCGCTTCGGCGGCCAGACAAATGTCGGCAATCAGCCGTGCCAGGGTAAGCGTCCAGGTCAAGCGATAGGGACGCGAATCGGCCGGGAACGCTGCGTCATCCGGCGCTTCATGCGCCAGCACCGGATCGATAAACATGCGCGGCAGCCCCCAGTCCTGCAATATCGCTGCCGTCAATTCGGTGTGCGTCAAGGCGAAAGCATTTTGCTCAAGGGCACTGAGCGAAATGCTGCGATCACTCATGATCTGCCCCAGCAGCCGCGAGTACTCCTCGGGGAACACTGTGGCCAGCGACAGTTCGCCAATGCGACACAGCAGTCCGACACTGAAAGCCTCCTCGGGAGGCGCCGTGCGTACCTGTGCGGCAATCGTCTGTGCGGCAACTGCGCAAGCCAACGAATGCGACCAGAAACGGCGGTAGTTGAAATTGGCACATTGCCCGCTGCGATGTCCGGTCAGCAGCGAAAAACTCAGCGCGAGGTAGCGCACTGTCGGAGTACCCAGCAGGATCAACGCGTCCTGCACCGCCGCGACGGGCCGCTGTGCACCAATCTCCGGAGCATTGGCAGCCTTGATCAACCGACCGACCAGGGCCGGGTCAGTCTGCACGGCGCGCACCAGCTCGGCAATCGATACATCATCCTTGCGTGTCAGCCGCATTACCGCCAAAGCTGCCCCTTTGGGCGAAGGCAGTTCGCCCATCGCCTTGAGTTCCTGCAACCGGTCAAACCGGAAATGTTTGACGTTGTCGGGAAGCGGCTCGCTCATGATTGTTATTGTGTCAGCCTCCCTCTTAAAAGGGTTGTATTGGTCACCCCAGAAGGTGCCCCCTGATTTAACAGGGATTTATACCACTGCCGTAACGCTTTGTGTTGCTGGCTGACGCGCTAAAATCCTCTGCCATGGAACCCGCCATCAACTATTGCTGCACCTGCGCCGCGCCAGTCAGCTTGCGTGTCCCGCAGGGCGATAGCCTGCCACGTCATGTTTGTGACGTCTGCGGCGCCATCCACTACCGCAACCCGCGCATGGTGGTGGGCGCTTTGCCCCTCTGGGAAGATCGCATCTTGCTGTGCCGCCGCGCCATCGAGCCACGGCACGGTTACTGGACACTGCCCTCTGGCTTCATGGAAAATCAGGAAACCATTGCGGAAGCTGCTGCACGCGAGACCCGCGAGGAAGCCTGCGCCGACATCGAACTGGATGACCTGTACACGATGATTTCCGTGCCGCACATCAACCAAGTGCATTTGGTTTTTCGTGCCCGCTTGCTCAAGGCGGAGTTCGCGCCAGGCGAAGAAAGTCTCGAAGTGGCGCTGTTCGACGAAGCCAGCATCCCCTGGGATGAAATTGCTTTCCGCACCATCGCCATCACCCTGCGCCACTTCTTTGCCGATCGCGCGGCGGGGCGCTTCGGGTTTCACGTCGAGGCGATCGCACCACCGCGCTGACAGCCCACGCTCCCGATTGAGCGTCCCGCCTACTCTTCAACCTCGAACACCACTGGCAGCGACACCGCGAAGCTTTGTCCACGCAAGGACTCGGGCAACACGACCCGCGTTACCGCCTGCCGCAACATCTCCAGCGCCGCCGCATCGAGAACGGCATAACCGCTGGACCGGCTCAGGTCGACTCGGCGCACCGGCAACCCCGTCTCTATTGTGACCCGCACTTCGGCGGTGCCGGCCAAACCATCGCGCCGGGCCACCTCGGGGTAACGGCGGAAGCGCCGCGCCTCAACTGCCAGCGCCATGCGGAACTGCCGCAATCCGGCGGCATTTGCGCCACGCTCATCGGCCTCTTTCGCAAGGGCAACCGTAGCCGGGCCGGATGTGGCGCGCGACACGACACCACCCGGAGTTTCGCTGGCGATTGCCCGGGTTTTGTTCGGAACTGACGGCTGGGCAAAAGTCGGCGTGACCGAAGGAAATCCCTGTGGGACTGGCGGTACGGCGATAGCCGGTACCGCCGCGTGGGATTGGACGGCATTAGCTGCTGCCGGTTGCGTTGGCGCAGGATCAGGCTGAGGTTTTTGCGTGGCTGCAACATCAGCCTCGTGCACCGGGCTTGGCGGGGTTGCAACCACCGGTGCCGGGGATAAATCACGCTGCAAAATCGCCGCAGGCTCAGCGGCTGCAACTGAAACAGGAGGCGTCCCGGGCAGCAATACACCGCGCAGGATACTGGCGGGCGGCAAACTGAATTCCGCTGGAGCAAACTGCGGCGCCAGCCCCAGCAACACCAGCGCGTGCAGGAACAATGACAAAAGCACGGGGCGCAACGGAAATCCCCGCAAATACCGGGTCTTTTCCTGCTGCCAAGACGAACTTTCCATTGTCACAATGCTCTGATAGGCTTCGGGACTAATTGTAAGGCGAATGCAGTCTGGCCAATCGAAACCATGGGCGCTTATCCCCTGATCCTCACGCTTGATCCGCATGGCGTGCCACACCGCTGGGTGACGTGGCAGCACGCCTGTTTCTATTACGCCAAGGACCAAGTGGCCTGGGTCGCCGGGGATAACAGTTTCACCATTCATGGTGGTCTCAGCCGCTTGACCGGGCAGCAATCGGAAATCTGCACGAACAGCATCATCGCCATCAAGGGCCGCGCGCTGGCCGGGCGTCAATTCACCCAGGTGCCGCCACTCGACAACTGCGAGCTGTTTCATCGTGACCGCCACATCTGCGCCTATTGTGGCGACAGCCTGTCCAGCACCCGCCTGACGCGCGATCATGTGGCACCGGTTTCGCAAGGCGGCCGCGACACCTGGATGAACGTGGTCACCGCCTGCCGGTCCTGCAATCAGCGAAAAAGCGGGCGCACGCCCGAGCAGGCCGGCATGCAACTCCTGTATGCGCCCTATGTGCCCAACAAGGCGGAATACCTGATTCTCTGCAACCGCAACATCCTGGCCGACCAGATGGACTTCCTGGCACGGCATGTGCCGAGCGCAAGTCGCATACTGCAGGCATAAGCGTCTCTTAATCTTCGGCGCGCAACATGGCCCCTGTCGAATCACGATAGGAGCCAACCATGAACAACAGGTTTTTCTCGCCGTCGCCATCACCCCGGCGGCGTTTCGGTGGAAAAGTTGCAGAATGACGATGAGCACATGACCAGAGCGGACACGCAAGAAAACATCAGGATGACTACTAGACCATGCGCATCCTGATCGTCGAAGACGACCGCCTGCTCGGCGCTGGCATCCTCGCCGGCGTGAAGCAGGCGGAGGTTCAGGCCGACTGGGTGGAGGACGGCGCGGCAGCGTTGGCAGCGCTCCAGTCCGAGCCCTTTTCAGCGGTGGTGCTCGATCTCGGCCTGCCGCGCCTGTCGGGGCTCGAGGTGCTGCGCGAACTGCGTGCGGCACGCAATACCATTCCCGTACTGATCCTCACCGCTCGCGACACCTCGCAGGACGTGATCGCCGGACTCGACGCGGGGGCAGACGACTACATGATCAAACCCTTCGACCTCGGCGAGCTCGCGGCCAGGCTGCGCGCACTGGTGCGGCGTGCCGCCGGCAGTGCCGCGCCACTGCTCGAACACGGCGACCTGCAGCTTGACCCGGCGGCACGCCAGATCAGCTGGCAGGGCAAACCGGTCGATCTCGCACCACGCGAGTTCGCCGTGCTGCACGAACTGCTGCTCAACGCCGGCCGCGTGCTGACCCGCGCCCAGATCGAAGCCAAGCTCTACCCTTGGGGCGAGGAGGTCGAGTCGAACGCGCTGGAGGTGCATATTCACCATCTGCGCAAGAAGCTCGCGCCGGAGTTGATCCGTACCGTGCGCGGCGTCGGCTACATGGTGCCGCGTGAATAGCCTGAGGGCGCGGCTGATCGCCGGCGTGGTCGGCCTCGTCACGGTCATCTGGCTCGGCGTGACGCTGGCCGCCTGGCTCGAGACCCGCCATGAGACCGAGGAAATCCTCGACGCCCACCTGGCCCAGGCGGCGGCGCTGTTGACCGCCTTCGTCGGCCACGAAGCCGACGAACTCGACGAACATCTGCCGACCAACCGTTACCTGCACAAGGTGACATTCCAGGTCTGGGACGGTGGACGCAAGTTGCTCGTCCATTCCGCCAACGCACCCGATCATCGGCTGTCCGCCAGCGACCACGGCTTCTCCGATGCCAGTTTCGACGGTGACCGCTGGCGCGTTTTCAGCCAGTGGAGCGACGATGGCCGCTATCTCGTCCAGGTCGGCGAAACCTTCGATGTGCGGGACGACATTTCGCGCGAACTCGCCGGCCACCTGCTGGCGCCACTTGCCGTCGCCCTGCCACTGCTGGCGCTCGGGCTGGCGCTGCTGATCGGTCGCGGCCTGCGGCCACTGTCCACCCTGGCCGACGACATTGGCCGCCGCGATGCCAACCGTCTTGACCAGGTCGATACGGCGCGCGCACCCAGCGAACTCAAGCCCGTGCTCGACCGGCTCAACCAGCTGTTCGCGCGCCTGAGCCGTTCGATCGAGCTTGAACGCCGCTTCACCGCCGACACCGCCCACGAGCTGCGCACCCCGCTGGCAGCCATGCGCACCCATGCCCAAGTGGCACAAGGGGCAACCTCGGTTGATGAACGTGAGGCCGCCATTTCCCATGTCATCGAGGCTACCGACCGCGCCACTCATCTGCTCGAACAATTGCTGACGCTGGCACGTCTCGACGCCCCTGCGGCCAGCCAGTCGTTTGTCGCCTGCGACCTGCGCCAGATTGCCCGCACCGTGTTGGCCGCCGCCGCACCGGCAGCATTACTCAAGCAGATCGAAGTTGAGCTCGTCGAAGGGCCCAGCGTTGCCGTACCCGGCGACCCGACGCTGCTCGGCGTGCTGTTGCGCAACCTCATCGACAATGCCGTGCGTTACAGCCCGCCAAAAGTCGGCGTTGGCGTGACGGCGGGCCTTACCGCAGCCGGAGAACCCTTCGTTGCAGTCAGCGACCAAGGTCCCGGTATTCCACCCGCCGAGCGCAGTCGCGTCCTCGACCGCTTCCACCGCATCGCCGGTAGCGGTGCTTCCGGCTCCGGCCTGGGCCTGTCGATTGTCGCGCGCATCGCCGAGTTGCACGGCGCCCGCCTTGAGCTCGACAGCAGCCCCGACGGTAAAGGCCTTGGCGCGCGCGTGGTGTTTTCGTCGCGCGGTTCCACAGTTAAAGACCGCCCCTCCCAACCTCCCCGCGCGGGGAGGTGACGGATGCTCGCTACGCTCGATTGTTACGGGGCGCGTTGTTGTAGCCGTGGCGCGGATTGCGGCTAGCGCCGCATGCCGCCCTGCCTTGGTGCGGCCCGGCGGCAAGGCTGCATTCGTGGTGAGTTAAGATGCGGAGATGAACGCTCCGCTCCCCCTGTCCCAGCCTGCCCGCCTGCTCTCCGCCTACAAGCCCTACTGGGCCAAACGCTTCGGCATTGCGCCCTATCTGCCCATGTCGCGCGCGGAGATGGATCAACTCGGCTGGGACGAATGCGACATCATCCTCGTCACCGGCGATGCCTACATCGACCATCCCAGCTTCGGCATGGCGCTGGTCGGTCGCCTGCTCGAAGCGCAGGGCTTTCGCGTCGGCATCATCAGCCAGCCGGACTGGACCTCGGCTGACGATTTTCGCCGTCTCGGCCGGCCCGCGCTGTTTTTCGGCATCACCGCCGGCAACATGGATTCGATGGTCAATCGCTACACCGCCGACCGCAAGATCCGCTCCGATGACGCCTACACGCCCGACGCTGCGCCCAACAAGCGCCCCGATCACGCCGTCACCGTGTATGCCCAGCGCGCGCGCGAAGCCTTCCGCGACGTCCCGGTGGTGATTGGCGGCATCGAGGCCTCCCTGCGCCGCATTGCGCACTACGACTACTGGTCGGATACGGTGCGCCGCTCAGTGCTGGTCGACAGCAAGGCCGATCTGCTGCTGTTCGGTAATGCCGAACGTGCGCTGGTGGAACTCGCGCATCGCCTCGCCAGGGGCGAAAAGATCAGTGCCATGCGCGACCTGCGCGGCAGCGCCTTCATGGCGCCGACCGACTGGAAACCGGATGAGAGCTGGGCGGAAATAGATTCAAGCACCGTGCAGGATGCAAAAGTCGGCGCCGGCGGGACAGCGATCCCGATCCAGTTTCACCCGCGCCGCGCGCGCAGCCAGACCGTGATCCGTTTGCCGTCCTACGAAGCGGTAAAAGCCGATCCAATACTGTATGCCCACACTTCGCGGATTTTCCACCTTGAATCGAACCCCGGCAATGCGCGCGCGCTAGTGCAGTGTCATGGCAAGCGCGATCTGTGGCTCAACCCGCCACCCTTGCCGCTATCCACCCCCGAGATGGATTACGTTTTCGGCCTGCCCTACGCCCGCGCCCCGCATCCGGCCTACGGCGACGCCAAAATTCCGGCGTGGGAGATGATCCGCTTCTCGATCAACATCATGCGCGGCTGCTTTGGCGGCTGCACCTTCTGTTCGATCACCGAACACGAGGGGCGCATCATCCAGAGCCGCTCGGAAGAATCGATCCTGCGCGAGATCGAGGAAATCCGCGACAAGACACCGGGCTTCACCGGCGTCGTGTCGGACCTGGGCGGCCCGACGGCGAACATGTACCGCATGGCCTGCAAGGACGTAAAAATCGAAGCGGCCTGCCGACGGCTGTCCTGCGTTTATCCGGACATCTGCCCGAACCTCGACACCAGCCACGCCCCGCTGATCTCGCTTTATCGCAATGCGCGCAAGATTCCGGGCATCAAGAAGGTGCTGATCAGTTCGGGCCTGCGCTACGACCTGGCGGTGCGCTCCCCCGAATACGTCAAGGAACTGGTCAGCCACCATGTCGGTGGTTATCTGAAGATCGCGCCGGAGCACACCGAAGAAGGTCCGCTGTCGAAGATGATGAAACCCGGCATGGGTGCCTACGACAAGTTCAAGCGCATGTTCGACGCCGCCTCGCAGGCCGCCGGCAAGGAACAGTATCTGATTCCCTATTTCATCGCCGCGCATCCGGGTACGACCGATACCGACATGCTCGAACTTGCGCTATGGCTCAAGCGCAACAACTTCCGCCTCGACCAGGTGCAGACCTTCCTGCCGACGCCGCTGGCGATCGCCACCGGCATGTGGCACACCGGCAAGAATCCGTTGAAGCGCGTCTCGGCGACTTCAGAGGACGTTGCCGTCGTGCGCGGCGGCCGCCAGCGCAAACTGCACAAGGCTTTTTTGCGCTATCACGATCCGAAGAACTGGCCGCTCCTGCGTGAGGCGCTCAATGCCATGGGACGCGCCGATCTGATCGGCAACGGCAAGAAACACCTGATCCCTGCGTGGCAGCCGGGTGGAGAAAAAATCGGATACCACCGCAGCCTTGCCGCCGGGCCGCCCCAAGGCAAGGCGGCACGCGGCGCCAGCCGCAACCCGCGCAACAGCCAAAAAAAAGCGCCCCATAACTAATGAGCGCAGCGAACTACCGTCACCTCCCCGTGCGGGGAGGATGGGAGGGGCGGGCCTTTATTAAACGCAACCAGTCGGCTTGGGCATTCCGGCGTAGCGGCAGGCCTGCTTCGCAGGGCCGTAGGGGAACAGGTCGAACAGATATTTCTTGTCGGCGTACTCTTCGCCCAGATCGTTGGGGAGCAGCTTGGTGATCAGGCGCAGATTGGGCGCTGTGCCGGTTTCGGCGTAGTAATCACGAATCCAGTTGATGATCAGCCAGTGCTTTTCCTGCAGCGGCAACTGATCCTCGCTGGAAAGATAATTTGCTACATCCTCAGACCAGTCATCCAAGTTGGCCAGATAACCTTGTGCATCGGTTTCGATGTCCTTGCCATTTACGTTGATCATTTTTTGTCCTCTCTGAAGGATTGGGGGTGTTATTGGGTGTTGGTGTTGGGGTCGGGGATATTACTTGACTTGTTTGGTAAGGATTATAAATAGCCTTACAGAACATTCAACTAATATTTGCTTATGGACACATAAGGCAGACTGATTCAGACGCGACGAAGACTCTACTCAAGCGGTCAGCTTGCGATAGATCTCTGCCACCTTGAGCGGCAATTTTTTCGCATCGTCGAGCACCGTGTAGCTGGCCGGACCGACCATGTGGCGCAGGTAATCCGCACCGTGCCGGTCGATGGTGATGCAATAGCTGCGGATACCCTGTTCGCGGGCTTCCTGCAGCGCGCGCCGGGTATCCTCGATGCCATACTGACCGCGATATTCATCCCCGAAGTCGTCCGGACGCCCGTCGGAGAGCGTCACCAGCAGCTTGTGGCGCGCCGGCTGCGCTGACAGCAGATGGCTCAGGTGGCGAATCGCCACGCCCATGCGGGTGTAATCCTTGGCTTCGATGGCATCGATGCGGGCGCGCACGGCGTCATCGTAGGGATCGGCGAAAGACTTGATGCGATAAATGTCGCAGCGCGTGCGGGTCCAGCCACTGAAGCCGTAAATCGCATAGGCGTCGCCAAGTTTTTCGAGTGCCTCACACAGCATCACCAGCGCCTCGCGCTCGGCATCGTTGACCCAGCCCTTTGTCGAACCGCTCATGTCGATCATGAACATCGCAGCCAGGCTGCGCTCGTTCCTCACGCGCCGGCAAAACAGGCGCGTGGAAGGTTCGGCACCGCTTTTGCGGTCATTCACCGCCTCGACCAGCGCATCGACATCGATCTCCTCGCCATCCTGCTGGCGCCCCAGAATGCGGTCCTCGCCGCGCACCGCCTCGAAACGGCGCTTGATCTGCTGGATGTGTGGCGCAAAGCGGGTTTTAACATCCCGGACAAACTGCCCATCGCCGGGCGTCACTTCATTCACATAGACATGACACCACTTGCGGCGGTAGGCATTGCGATGATAGTCCCACTCGTCATAACGGAAATCCGCCGCGCGGTTGCTGATTTGTTCGGGCAGACCGAGATCCTGGCCCGACGGGTTCCACAGCCCGTCGCCCGCCGGCGTCAGCGCTTCGGGAGGCAACTCACCGAGATCCTGCAGCAGCGATTGTGCAGCGGCCTTGGCATCGGGCGGCAGGGTCACCGCCTCGCCGTCAAGCTGGATTTCGACCTCGCCAGTTTCCGTTTTCAGTTGCGCAGCAAATTCTGAGGGAGTCGCCGGTTTTCTGCCTGCAGTCCCCTTTAGCGCACCAAGCGCGCGGCGCAGCACTTCGGTCTCGCGGGCGATGCGCTCGTTGCGCGCCAGCGCGGCAGCAGCCGGATTGAGGCGCGGCACAAAAGTCGGCGCTGGCGGGACGGCGTCCTGTGCCATGAAACGGGCTAGCCAGGCCAGCGTCACGCCGACGTCGGCATCCGGCGACTGCAGATCAGACCATGCAGCGTGAAGTTCTTCCGGCCAGGTGTCGTGCAAGGCAACCAGCATTTTCCCGAGGCCCGGCAGATCGCGCAAGATGCAGGCCTCCAGCCGCATGGCTTCCAGTACCGCCAGCCAGTTGAGTGCAATCTCGCGGCCGGGCCAGCGGGCCAGTTCGGCCTCCAGATCAATGTTGAAGGTGCCATACCGCGTCTGTGCCCACATCTGCACCGCCAGTCCCGTATACAGCAGACGATTGTCTTCCGTCACGGTTGAGTGGGCGATGCGTTCGGGGAGGTAAATAGCTTCAGTATCTGTCCAAGGGTAAGTACCTACTTTCAGGGAAAGGTGCCGGCCGGAAAGCCCGTGGACAAATCGCCCAAGCCGTTGCTCGACCTCGACAAAACGCACCGGTCGGCGTCCCGCGCGGACGGCGACGAAGCCGTCCAGATCGCGCAGGGACTCCATGGCGGGACGCAGGCCCTCGCGATCATAGGCATCGAGTGCAGTGATTACCCAACTTTCGAAACCGGCGGCATCCAATCGCTCCAGTGCCTGCGGCGCGAGCGTGGCCACCATGTGGCCGATTTCAGCGTAGGTTTGCGAAGCAACGCCGGCCAGGTGAAGCACCAGATCCTGCTGCTGGCGCGGAAGTGCTTCAAGGTCGGCCGCAAGTTTCCCGAGCTTGCGATGCGAGGATGAAGCGAACAGCAGCACATCCAGCCGCTCTTCTAGTTCGTGTTCGAAGAGGCGCCGCTCGGACACTGTCACCACCATCCCCCCGCCCACCTTCCCCGCGCAGGGAGTGACTGAAGTTCGCCGCTGCTGGCGGCTCCGCGTATTTTGCTTGCCACGTCTTGGGACGACCCGGCGCCGTGGCTAAAACACCGCCCGCACCAGGTCGTCGAGGGTCTGCGTCATTTCCGGATCATCGGTCAGCGCCCTGGCCACCGCGGCCGTACTGGCCGTTGCCGGCGTCATGCCGGCATCGATCAGCTGTGCAGCATGGATCAACAGACGGGTACTGGCGCCCTCGTCGAGACCGGCGCCCTTGAGATTGCGCGTCAACTCGCCGAGCTTGACGAGTTTTCTGGCCAGGTCGGGCTGAATGCCGCCCTCGGTCGCGACGATGCGTGCTTCGACCTCGGCGGCTGGATAGTCGAACTGGAGCGCAACAAATCGCTGGCGCGTGCTCGGCTTGATTTCCTTGAGGACGCTCTGGTAACCGGGATTGTAGGAAATCACCAGCATGAACTCGGGCGGGGCGACCACCAGTTCCCCGCGCTTATCCACCGCCAGCGCACGGCGGGTGTCGGCCAGCGGGTGAATCACCACCGTGGTGTCCTTGCGCGCTTCGACGATTTCATCGAGATAGCAAATGGCTCCTGCGCGCACGGCGGCGGTCAATGGGCCGTCAAGCCAAACGGTATCGTCGCCGACGATCAGATAGCGGCCGACCAAGTCGGCGGTGGTCAGATCGTCATGGCAGGCAACCGTCACCAGCGGGCGCTGCAACTTCCACGCCATGTACTCGACAAAGCGTGTCTTGCCACATCCGGTCGGGCCTTTCAGCAGCACTGGCAATCGTTTGGTAGCAGCTGCGTCGAACAGCGCCACTTCATCGCCGACCGGCAGGTAGTAAGGCTCCTCCCCGAGACTGGCGAGTTGCGGCGTGATCTGTTCGAGCGGCTTCATCTTGGTTACAAACCTGAACTTTAATCCTTGCCGCAACTCCCGCTGCCGTCGGCTTCGGCATCGTCGTAATCACCGACCTCGCCGCGGGCGATGCGCTCGGCTGCAATTTTCTCTTCGATCGTGCGTTTAGCCATGGTTTTCTTCAAGCGTTCGGCTGATTGCGCTTCATCGAGCGGAATGGACTGCTCGCCGAACAGCACCTGCTTGAGAAAACGGAAAGAGAATTGCAGCAACTCGACATCATCGGCAAGGATGCGCGTCTTCTCATCTGGGGAGAGGGTAAACAGTTTGCCGAAGGCGTCGCTCTCGACAAAAACGCGGAAGGTATCGATATCGTAGCAGGACATGAAAAATAGCTGACGGCTCTTCAGCGAAGGGGCGCCAATCGCCGGGCCGGAGGACTTTTTCTTCAACACCAATTGGCGCCAGCCACGCGCGAGTTCGTCGTATTCCGTAAGCCCCTGCTCCTGGCGGTAATCGGCAATGGTGATCGGGCGATTGACTTCGTGCCCCTTGCAGTGGTCTTCCTTCACCAAGGCATATGAATTGCGGTCGACGTATTCGTCCTGCATGCGCATCGAAAGCAGCGCGACCGGGTAATAGCGACAGGCGGTCGGGCGGTCGGCATACACACCGCAACCCTCGGGCTGCATGAAGCGACAGGCGGTGCCGTCTTCGATCGACCGCAGCTTCACGCCGGCGATGCCGTCTTTCTCGAATTCGTAGGGAACCGTATAGTCCTGCAGAAATTTCGTCGAAGTGATCCCGAGGTGTTGCTTGAGCCGCACGATGTCGTAGGGCGTCAACGAAATGTCGATGTTGGCGCAACAGGCGTTCCAGCAGCTAATACCTTTGTGGCAGGAAAACTGGATGACGTGCTCGGGCTCCAGCATCGTGGGGACGACCGGACTTTGCGGGAAGGGGATTTCTGGCTTGGACATAAAAACCTCTTTGGGACTGGGGTTGGAGCAATTACAAATAGAACAGGCCGGGAGCCTTGCGGCTTCCGGCCTGCGTCCTACACAGGTACGACTACTTAGTGCGGCGCAGCAGCCTTGAACAGCTTCGACTTATCGATCAGATCGATGTGGGCGCGCTTGAAGCAGGTCCACTTCTTGGACTTCTTGTCGTAAATCGAGTTAACAAAACACTTCCAGTTCTTCTCATCGACGAAGTTCTTGTCGGTGCGATAGTAGAAGCCGGGGTAACGGCTTTCTTCACGGAACTGGATATGCTTCATGTGGGCTTCGGCCGTCAGGATGCGATGGTAGTTTTCCCAAGCGCGCAGCAGTTCGTGCAGGTCTTTCGCACGCATCTTCTGGGCGTCTTCTTTCAGCATCTCGAGCTTCTCTTCGGCCACGGCAAGCATCTTGTCGTTGGTCGTGTAGTAAGTCGCAACACCGGCAACATACTCGTCCATGATTTTCTGCAAACGCATTTGCAGCATCTTGGGCGTGATGTAGTTGGGGTTGACGTCGATGGCGGTTGAGTAGTCCTTGAACTCAAGGAAGGTACGCACTGGCTTCCAGATCGCGGAGGCGATTTCTTCGGCGGTCTCGTCAAGCTCTGGTTTGAAGTCGGCATTGTCAAGGCAGTACTTGACCATCGCCTTGGCGGCCAGGCGGCCTTCGGCATGCGAACCGGAGGAGAACTTGTGGCCGGATGCGCCCACGCCGTCGCCGGCGGTGAACAGACCCTTGACGGTGGTCATGGAGCGATAGCCCCAGTTCCAGCCTGCGGGCAGGTGTGCGGGCACGCCAGCCTCGGTCTCAGTGGTCGGTGCGCCGAGGTCAGTCGGGCCGGACACCCAGATACCGCAGCAGCCGGAGTGCGAACCAAGCAAGTAGGGCTCGGTCGGCATCAGCTCGGACATCTTCTTCTCGGGCTCGATGTTCTCGCCAACCCAAACGCCGCACTGACCGATACACATGTCAAGGAAGTCTTCCCAGGCTTCGGCTTCGAGGTGCTTCACTTCCTTGGGCGACAGGGTCTCGCGCAGTTTGGCCAGCGCGGTGACGGTGTCCATCCAGATCGGGCCGCGACCTTCCTTCATCTCTTTGAGCATCAGGTGGTTGCGCAGGCAGGAAGCGGGAACGGCGGCCTGCCCGTAGGGCGGGTAGTCGTTCAGCATGTCCTTGTTCTTGGTCATGTAGTCTTCGCCGTAGGCGTTGGCGGCACGGGCCTTGAACAACAGGAACCAGGCGCCGACCGGGCCGTAACCGTCCTTGAAGCGGGCGGGCACGAAGCGGTTTTCCATCAGCGTCAGTTCGGCGCCGGCTTCGGCAGCCATCGCGTAGGTCGAACCGGCGTTCCACACCGGGTACCAGGCGCGGCCAGAAGCCTCGCCCACGGAACGCGGACGGAAAATGTTCACACAACCGCCGGCCGCCAGCATGATGGCCTTGGCTTTGTAGATGTAGATCTTGTTCTCGCGCACGGAGAAACCAGCGGCGCCGGCGATGCGGGAGGGATCGTTCTTGTCGTTGATCAGATGAACGATGAATACGCGCTCTTCGATGCGAGCCAGGCCGAGGGCCTTTTTGGCGGCTTCAGCAACGATCCACTTGTAGGATTCGCCGTTGATCATGATCTGCCACTTGCCCGAACGAACCGGCAGACCGCCGTCCTTCAGCAGGGGCAGGCCTTCCTTGATGGCGTCGGCGCCGTCGTGACGAACACCGGCGGCGTCGGTTTTCCAGATGGGCAGGCCCCACTCTTCGAACAGATGCACGGAGTCATCGACGTTACGACCGCAGTCGTAGGTCAGGTCGTCACGGGTGATACCCATCAGGTCGTTGGAGACCATGCGGGCGTAGTCGGCGGGATCCTGCTTGTCGCCAATGTAGGTGTTGATCGCGGACAGACCCATCGCCACGGCGCCGGAGCGGTCCAGAGCGGCCTTGTCGACCAGCTTGATCTTGAGGTCTTTGCCGGTCTCGTTCTTGAGAGCCTCGGCCCAGCGCATGATTTCGTATGCCGTACCGCAGCAGGCCATGCCGCCGCCGATCAGCAGAACGTCCAGCTCTTCCTGGACGACTTCCGGTTTGTCAAATGTACCAGCCATTTTTTATTCCTCGATTCGTTAGATTACTTGCGGATCAGTTCGGCGGGGTTACCAGCGCGATAGCCACCCATGACTTCCTTGGTGAACACGCCGGGGAGGTCCAGATCGGCCACCTTGGGCATCGGCTTGCCGCCGAACGGGTCGATCGAACCCTCGGGGGTGGTGCGGATCGGGAACTTGAAGCGCTTCACCACGCCATTGCGGAACTTGATGGTCCACATGATGGAGTCGGAACCGCGCATCGGCTGGACGGAGCCGCCCAGCGGCACGACGTCAGCGTAGTGGCGGCACTCGATAGCGCCCTGCGGGCAGATCTTGACGCAGGAATAGCACTCCCAGCACTGCTCCGGCTCCTGGTTGAAGGCCTTCATTGCATGGCCGGTTTCGGATCCATCTTTGTCAAGCTTCATCAGATCGTGCGGGCAGATGTACATGCAGGCGGTCTTGTCCTGACCCTTGCAGCCGTCGCACTTCTCGGTACGAACAAATGTTGGCATTACCTCTTCTCCTTGCTAGCTAACAATCCGCTGCTATTTAAGTACAGCGGTCCATTTAGAACCGAACCTCACCTTGGCCGGGGCGTATCGCGAATCCGCTTCCGGCGGGAACGGAACTCCAAATCCAAAAAACCGGCTCACCAAAAGCGAACCGGTTCCCACGAAATCATGCAGCCGAATGGCCTTTCATCTCGATCTTGACGTTCTGTTCCGCGCTCAAGCTAGCGTAGTACTTCTGCAGCACTTTTGCCACCTCGGGACGGCTGAATTCAACCGGCAGTTCCTGGCCTTCGGAGAGCATCGAACGAACCTTGGTGCCAGACAACAGAATGCGGTCGTCCTTGGTGTGCGCACAGGTGCGCTGCGAGGCCATACCACCGCACTTCTTGCACCAGAACGTCCAGTCGATATTCATGTTCTTGGTTTCCAGCGAGCCGGCAGGAATCTCGTCGAAAATCTTTTGCGCATCGAACGGGCCGTAGTAGTCGCCGACACCAGCGTGGTCACGGCCGACGATCAGGTGCGAGCAGCCGTAGTTCTGGCGGAACAGGGCGTGCAGCAGGGCTTCGCGCGGACCGGCATAACGCATATCAAGCGGGTAGCCCGCCTGGATCACGGTATTCGGCGCGAAATAGTTCTTGACCAGCACGTCGATCGCCTCGGAGCGTACTTCCGCGGGAATATCACCCGGCTTCAGGGCGCCCAGCAGCGAATGCACCAGCACGCCGTCCATGGTTTCGATGGCGATTTTTGCCAGATACTCGTGGGAGCGGTGCATCGGGTTGCGCGTCTGGAAGGCAGCGACGCGCTTCCAGCCCATCTGTTCGAATTTGGCGCGGGTTTCGGCAGGCGTCATGAACTGCTCGCCGTACTCTTCCTTGAAGGTACCCGTGGACAGAACCTTGATCGAACCGGCCAGGTTGTATTTGCCCTGAGCCATGACCATCTTGACGCCGGGGTGCTCCATGTCGGTCGTCTTGTAGACCTGCATGCACTCGTGGGCCTTGTCGATCGTGTATTTCTCGGTGACCTTCATGGTCGCCAGGGTGATGCCGGTTTCGCCATCGACCAAAGCAATATCGCTACCGGCTTTGACTGCTTCGTCGTCGGTCGACAACGTGACAGGAATCGGCCAGAACAAACCGTTTGCCATCTTCATGCCGTCGCAGACACCTTCCCAGTCGGCACGTGTCATGAAGCCGTCGAGCGGGGTAAATCCGCCGATGCCCATCATGATGATATCGCCCGATTCGCGCGAACTGACCTTGAATTGCGGCAATGCCTTGGCACGCGCCGTTTCGTCTTTTTGAGCCTGACCTTCAAGCAGCAGGGGCTTGAGACTGCCACCCCCATGCGGATTAACCAACGCCATGTGACCTCCCGGTAACTTGTGTGTTTATGGTTGCGCTAGCCGCTCTATTGGCCAACCGAACTCTCGGCACAGACAACGCGGCATTTCAAGCGAGGTCGCAGACTAACACCTCCGTCAGGGAGGATTAATCCTAATTTTTGATTAGAGAATAAGCCACCCATATTTAGGATAAGGCCCGCCGGATCAGTGAGTTTGATCTAGATCAATGTCCATCAGAATTCCCTTTGACGCCGGTCACGGCGCAGCTCTTCGAGTCTGCGTTGCTTAAGCTCACGCAGGCGCGCATCTACCTGAGACAATGCATAAAAATCGCCGTCATCGGCCTTGCGTGCCAATTCCAGCTGTTCAATGGCCGGGATCAACAACCCGTCTACCAGATAGGCTTCCGCTTGGGCGCGGTGTTGCTGCAGGCGCTTGCCAAGCGCGGCAAAGGTTTTTGCTTGCAGGGCATGCAGGCGTGAATCCCTTGGCGCGAGTTGCAGTTCCTTTTGCGTCAATGCCAGTGCTGCTGACGCTTCTCCGCCGCCAATCTGCGCTTCGATCAGGGCATACACCAACGCCCGCGCATGCGGGTAACGTTGCACTGCAGCGCGCAGTGTCTGCAAGGCGCTGGCGCTATCCCTGCGTTTGAGTTGGAGCTGCGCCGTCAGGCTTTCGAGCAACGGCGATTCGAGCTTAAGCCGGCGCAAGGCTGCCACTTCACGTTCGGCCTCGGCAACTTTATTGTCTCGCAACAGGGCATGAGCGTAGCCGAAGCGAACATCAGACTCGCGTGAATACTTTCCAGACTTCAGCTGGGTAGTGAAGTCGGCCACAGCTTCGCCAGGCGTGCCATTCTGCGCCTGCAACTTGGCGCGCACCAGGCCGAACTCGACACTGTCGGGCACCTGCCGATACGGCCGCTGGGCAATGCGGTTCTCCATATCGGAGATGCGCTCGGTGGTCAGCGGGTGCGTGCGTAAATACCCCGGGGCATTGTTTTCATAGAGCCGGCCAAACTGCAGCATGCGCTCGAAGAATGTCGCCATGCCGCGCGTGTCGTAACCCGCCTGGTCGAGCATATTCAAGCCGAGCCGATCAGCCTCGCGCTCGAAGTCGCGCGAAAAATTCAATTGCTGCTGAATACCTGCCGCCTGACCGGAAAGCGCCGCACCGATCGCCACGTCAGGATTGCTGCGCGCCGCCAGTATCGCCACGGCCATCGACAGCAAGGCCGCAAGTTGGGCTTGACTCTGCTTGCCGAACAGCCGCGCCAGATGACTTTGCGTGACATGGGAGATTTCATGCGCCAGCACGGCCGCCAATTCGGACTCGGCGCGCGCCGCCAGAATCAATCCGGTATGCACGCCAATGTATCCACCCGGCAGGGCGAAGGCATTCAGCATCGAATCCTTGATGACAAAAAACTCGAAGGACGGACGAGTGCCCTCGGCATGGCTGGCCAACCGTTGCCCCAACCTGCTGACGTAGCCCGCAACCTCGGGGTCGTCGAGATAGGCCGGATCACGACGGATCTCCTGCATGATCTGCTCGCCCAGCCGCCGCTCGGCCTGTGGCGATAACGCGGCGCGATCGGATTCGCCCAGATCCGGCAGACCATCCGCCCGCACCAGGACACCCGGCAACAGGAGAAACCCCGCCAAAATCAGCCACAGAAATGATTTCATGCGGCTATGATACCGGCTCCGCAATTCAGTTCCGCCGGACGCTTACAAGATGTCACAGAATTCGCATAGGAAACACGCCGGGCCGCCCCAAGAGTTTCTTGGCCCCCTGGGGGGAGAACTCCGCGATGCGGAGTTTGCGGGGGGGGCTCAATTGACTCATTTCGATCCCGCTGGTCAGGCCCACATGGTCGATGTCGGCGCCAAGGCCGAGACTGCCCGCCTCGCCCGCGCTAGTGGCCGCATCCGCATGCAATCCGCCACCTTCGCCCTGATCGAATCCGGCTCGGCAAAAAAAGGCGATGTGCTCGGCATCGCGCGCATCGCCGCCATCCAGGCCGCCAAGCGCACTGCTGACCTGATTCCGCTCTGCCACCCGATCCCGCTTACCCGCGTGGCCGTCGAGTTCGCACTCGACGCCACAAACGCCAGCGTCACCTGCACGACCACAGCCGAAACCTTCGGTCGCACCGGCGTCGAGATGGAAGCGCTGACCGCCGCCAGCGCGGCGCTGCTCACCATTTACGACATGTGCAAGGCCGTTGATCGCGGCATGGTGATCGAGGAAATCCGCCTGCTGGAGAAGTCCGGCGGCAAGTCGGGACACTGGCTGGCCGAACTACCTTAAGACGCCGTCCCGCCGGCGCCGACTTTCGCCTGGCCTCTTGCCGCCGCCACGTCGCTTGCGACACCCTGCGCGAGATGCACCCAATCCACAATCTCGCCACTCGGATGATAGCCAGGCACCAATTGTTCGAGCATGCCCCGCATCACGGGCACATCATTCACGTCCAGTGCAACGCGTAGCGCCGCGAGCTTTTCTTCCAGCTCGGCCCACGGCAAGCATTCGTCGCGTGCCTTCATGATGCGCGGATGGGAAGTCGGCTCCGGGTTGTCGCCAATCAGCAGTTCTTCGTAAAGCTTTTCACCGGGTCGCAAGCCGATGATCCGGATTTCAATATCGCCCTCCGGGTAATCCGCATCCTGCACCGCCAGGCCGGAGAGTTCGATCATGCGCCGCGCCAGATTGATGATTTTGACCGGCTCACCCATATCGAGGACGAATACATCGCCTCCTTTGCCCATCGCTCCGGCCTGGATCACCAGTTGCGCCGCCTCGGGAATGGTCATGAAATAGCGGGTGATCTCGGGGTGAGTCAACGTGATGGGTCCGCCATCCTTGATCTGCTGCCGGAACTTCGGCACCACCGAGCCGGAAGAACCCAGCACATTGCCGAAGCGCACCATCGAAAAGCGCGTCCCATCATGCTGTCCGGCTGCATTGGCACTGAGCGCCTGCAGCACCAGCTCGGCCAGCCGCTTGCTCGCACCCATGACATTGGTCGGCCGCACCGCCTTGTCGGTGCTGATCAGCACAAAATTTGCCACGCCCTGTTGCTGCGCCACCCGGGCCACGGTCAGCGTACCGAACACATTGTTAATGATGCCCTCGGCCGGGTTGTGCTCGACCAGCGGCACATGCTTGTAGGCGGCGGCGTGATAGACGGTATGCGGGTGCCAGGCTGCCATGATTTCGCGCATGCGCGCAGCATCGCGCACCGAGGCCAGCAAAGGCACCAGCCGTGATTCATCTGCCGCCATCGCCGGCAACAACTCTTGATGCAATGCATACAGGGCGAATTCGCTCTGCTCGACCAGCAACAAGGATGCCGGGCCGAGCTTGATGATCTGACGACACAGTTCGCTGCCGATCGAACCGCCGGCTCCGGTCACCAGCACGACCTTGCCGCAAATATCCTGGCCCAGCAGGACCGGGTCAGGCGGCACGGGCACCCGTCCCAGCAAATCATCGAGCTCCAGTTCGTGCAAATCCGTGGTGCTCACCCGGCCGTGCGCCAGATCCGTCACACTCGGCAGGGTGCGCACGGACACATGGGCCGGCAGTATCTGCTTCAATATCTCATTGCGGCGCCGTCGCCCGGCCGAAGGGATAGCCAGCAACACATCCCTGATCCCCAGCGACTCGACCAGGGCAGATAGATCATCCGGCTTGTAGATGGTCAGGCCATTCAAGGAATTGCCCTGCAAACGCGCGTCATCGTCGAGAAAACCCACCACCCGCATTTCCTGGCTGTTGGCGAGCGCCGCAGCCAATTGGCTGCCCGCATTGCCGGCGCCGTAAATCAGGGCCTTGGGCAAGTCGCTGCGTTTGAGATAACTCTGATAAAGCCCGCCCAGCCAATAACGGGCAAACGCACGCGAAGCACCCACCGCCAGCAGCAGCAGCAACGGCTGGATCAGGCCGACCGTGCGCGGCACACCCGGCACGCCCACAGCAGTAAATACTGCGGCGTACAACAGGCCGTAAATCACGATTGCCCGCGTCACCGCCATCAAGGCTTGCCAGCCGGCATAACGGAAGATCGCTCGATACAGGCCGGAGACAATGAAAGCCGGCAAGGCAAGCACCAAGGCGCCTGCCACGGCCAGTTCGGCAGACCAGACAGGATCTCCGGACAGCGCCACCCACTCCCCCAGGCGCAAATAAAAAGCCAGCCAGACCGTGAGCACGCATAAGCTTGCATCGACGCTCAATGCCAGCAGGCGCTTCATCACCCGCGGCAGTGCCAGCATCGGCACGGCAACTTTAGGAAAGGACATTGTTCCGCCCCAGCGCATCAATTTTTTGCATCAATCCTCCCAACACCAGAAGCCAGATGGCCAGCCCGGCAGCCTGCGCCTCGGGCGGCCAGGTCAGCATCCAACATCCACTCAGCGAGATGCCGGCCATCAAAGCATATTCATGCAGCGCCAGCTTGCGATGGCTCCAACCCGAGCACACCAGCCGCTGATAATAATGCTCGCGATGCGCCTGCCAGATTTTTTCGCGGCACCAGGCTCGCCGTAGCAAGGTCACCGTGGCATCGACGATGAAGGGCGCAAACACGAGAACCGGAAACCACAGCGGCCAGACCTCGCGCTGAATGCCCAGCAGACCAAGCGAGGCGGCCAGAAAGCCCAAGGGAATCGAGCCGACATCGCCCATGAAAATACGCGCAGGGTCGAAATTGAACAACAAGAATCCCGCCGCTGCTGCTGCGATGCACGCTGACCAAATTGCCAGCGGCATGGCGCCGGCCATACCAGCCGCCACCGCATACGCCCCAAAACCGAACAGCGCCATGCCCCCCGCGAGGCCATTCGCACCATCCATGAAATTGTAGAGATTGGTCATCCACACGATGAAGAACAGCGCCAGCACCAAATACCATACAGCCACATCGGGGACCACAGTCGCCACAACCAGGCCGGCGGCCACAAAGTGGCACGCGAAGCGCACCGCCACCGGCAGGGAACGCCGGTCATCCCACCACGACACCAGCGTCAGCAACAACAACCCCGCTACGAACGTGAAGGCCGGGGTCACTGCCACGAAACCAACCATCACACCTGCCATGACGCCCACCCCGCCGCTGCGTGGCACCGGTGTCGCATGCAAGGAACGCTGATTGGGCAGGTCGAGCGGTCCGGCAGCGCCCCAGCGCAGCATGAGAGCAATTGTGAGGCTAGTAACCAGCGCCGACAGGATCGGATAGAACAGCAAGCTCACCGCAGCATCTCCCTGACGCCTTCAGCCAAACCAATCTTCGCCCGCCAGCCCAATTCCCCCTGTATCCGCGCCGGGGAATAGCAAGCCGAATCGAGCAAACGGGATACGACCTCGGAACTCAGGGGCAAAGGGCGGCGCAGCAGCATCCCAAGCGCATCGCCAACCTTGCCCCCACCGCGCAGCAAACCCACCGGCACGCTCCAGCGCAAAGTCGGCGTGACCGAAGGAAATCCCCATTTCGGGACTGGCGAGATGGCGTCACGCGTATTGACGTATATGGCATCGTATATCTGCCGTCCAGAATAAGCTTGCGGATCAGCCACGATATAGGTCCTGCCGTTTGCCGCCGGCGCATCAGCCACTAAACGCATGGCGGCCACCACGTCACTCACATGCACCAGCGAACGCCGGTTGCCCGTCTCGGGCAAGGGCGGAAACCAGCCGGTGCGAATGCCGCGCGCCATGCGTTCCAGATTGCCCCGCCCGCCACGGCCATAAACCATTGCCAGCCGCAGATTGACCACATGCATGCCAATTTTCGCGCCCGCTTCTAGCACCGCATCTTCCGCCGCCCGCTTGGCGCGACCGTAAGGCGTGGCCGGCTCGCCCGGCCAATCCTCATCGACACACTCGTCGCCCGGCTCGGCCATCGCCTTGACACTGGAAAGAAACACGAAACACCGCACCCCCGCCGCGCCGGCGGCAGCCAGCAGATTGCGCGTGCCTTCGAAATTGATGCGCCAATGGGCATCGGGATCGGACGAAGCAAACGCATGCGCGTAACCGGCGCAGTGGAAGATGGTGTCGACGCCTGCGCAGGCTTCCATAAGCGATGCGGAATCGAGAAGATCGCCGACGACGCTATCAGGATTGTTGCTGGCAGTTCGCGCCAGCGCGCGGTCGCCGGGGCGAAGCAATCGCCGACCGATAAACCCACGTGCACCCGCCACCAATGTTTTCCCGGAAGAATTGGCTTCGTTTCGAAATTTCATAATTTTCCGGTTGCTCGATGGCTTCGCACGGTCTGATCAGTTTTCAGCCAACACCGCAAGAAATTCCTCAGCGGTCATGATCGGGCAGTCAAACTCACCCTTCAGGCTCAAAATATTCCGGTCACCACTCACAAGAAAATCCGCATTCCCTGCAATGGCAAGTTGCAGGAAAGGGATATCAAAGGCATCCCGACAGGCCGGGATCTTGGGCAGTTTGTCGGGAATGGCGACCGTAGTGCAGTAAGGAAGGTAATCAGCCAACAGTTCCTGCTGATCAGCGGCTGACAAGCCAAACTTTGGATAGGCCAGCACTCGCAACAGATCTTCGGTCATTAGCTTTGACACCAGGGGGTGGAAAACCACGCTTTGCCAGGCTCGGCGCAGCGAAACAAGTTTGCCGTTGGCAAAGATGAGCGCAGACAGAACGACATTGGTATCCAGAACCACCTGGGGCGGAATCTTCATGCCTCCGCCGGGTCGCCCCAAGGAGACAACGCCCCCCGTGGGGGGCAGCGAGCCGGGTTTGCGAGCGTGGGGGGCATTATTTCGTGACGCCATCTGCGGACCGTCTAACCCAGGCCACGGCATCCACAATATCTTGCTCCGTCAGAGACAACTCGGCCAGTTTGGCGCGCACAGCATCGGCGCGCTGAATGCGCACGGGCGTTAAAACAATCTGGCCATCCCTGGTTTCCACATCGAAGTACTCTACCGGGCCAATCGCATTGGTCACCGACTTGGGTAGCGTCAGCTGATTCTTCGCAGTGATTTTCGCAAGCATCTGAAACCTCGTATTTGCGAATGTAAGGATTCCTTACAATAGCATCAGCTTAAAACCAACTCAAGGGCATTTCGCGGGCAGCACGCCACCGCCACCGGTATTCCCCAGAAAGTCGGCGCTAGCAGGACGGCGCTAATTGCATCGAAGATCATGGTCAGCCACGCAACGTCAAGAGGCGCAGGCCTGGCAATCCGACAAAGTCTGCAGCATTGATGGTCAGCACTGCATACCCGTTCTCGATGGCCTGTGCGGCAATCCACAAGTCGTTGTAGCGCGGCCGGGGTGAGCGTCCCGCCTGTTTGACAGCAGCGGCCAGCACCCCGAAGGCAGCCGCCGTGTGGCGGGTGACGACCAAGGTCGGGCGGCTTTCGATTTGCCGCAGGCTGGCGGCGCGTGCAGCGCGCTCCGTCGGGTCGGAACAGGATTCGACACCAAAGGCCAACTCGCCAAGCGAGATCACCGAGGTGAAAACGGGTTCCTCGCCAGCCGAATCGATGACCGCCTGATGATGGATCTGGCCGGATGCGAGTCCTACCCAAATGCAGCTATCGAAGATTATGCCCATGGATCACGCAGCGTCTCGTCAAAGTCACCACGGCTGTCCTTCTGCCAAGCAGCGGCTTGCCGTGGCGTCAGCATGGGGCGCAGCCCCGCCAGCGCCTGGGCTGCGGTCATGGTGACTTCGGATGGCATGATCTTGGCGATCATGATGTGGTTGCGCTCGATAGCCACCGTTTCGCCCTGCCTGGTCACCGTATCCAGAATCTGGCGGGTATGTCGCGCCAGGTCGGTTGCGCTGATCGTCTGCATGTTGTACTCCGTATAATATGTATTGTTACATATTATATGTACTACTCTTGAGAGAGTCCAGCACGAGATAATGGCTGTGGCGGTAACTCTGCCACACCCACAGGGCAAACCTGTTCTGTCCTTCAGCTACATCCCGCGCAGGCTGGAATCCAGCAAGCCGGGTGGCATCTGTAACTACAATTTTCAATGCCGCCACACAACGCGCTTCACATAATCCGTATAGCTCAGAATAATGCGTAGCACTTTGTCAGACACATTCTCGACTACATAGTCCTGAACCGGACGAATCAGGCGATGACTACGTGGCTGGTCAGCGAGAATTTCCAGTGCCTGCGATATTCGTGTGAGCGACAGGCCGGTCATCATGACCGCACCTTCCTCCATCCCCTCAGGCCGCTCATGTGCTTCGCGGATGTTGAGGGCGGGGAAATTCAGGATGTTGGATTCCTCGGTAATCGTCCCACTGTCAGACAAAACTGCACGTGCATGTCGTTGCAGTTGCAGATAGTCCGGCAAGCCCAATGGTTTCATAAGTTCGACCAGCGGACCGAGCTGGGCGCCACTCGACATCAACCGATTGCGGGTTCGCGGATGCGTGGACATGATGATGCGGAAACCATACTGATCGGCCAGGCCATTCAGGGTCTGAACCAGTTGATCCAGGTGCTGATCAGAGTCCACATTCTCTTCGCGGTGGCAACTCACCAGAAAATAACGCTCCGGCTCCAGGCCCAAGCGAGTCAGAACGTCAGACGCATCGACCAGCGGCAAATAGTGATGAATCACCTCGTACATCGGACTGCCAGTTTTAATAATGCGATCAGGAAATAATCCTTCTCGCAGCAGGTATTCGCGAGCGATATCGCTGTACGGCATATTGATATCAGCCAGATGATCGACCACCTTACGGTTGCTCTCTTCCGGAACGCGTTGATCAAAGCAGCGATTCCCGGCTTCCATGTGAAAAATTGGAATCTTGCGCCGTTTGGCCGCGATCACGGCCAAACAGGAATTGGTGTCGCCCAGCACCAGCAGAACATCCGGTTTTTCGTTTTCTAGCAGCGGATCAACTCGCGCCAGAATATTGCCGATCGTTTCGGCCACACTGCTTCCCACTGCCTCGAGAAAATGATCCGGACGGCGCAGCTTCAGTTCGTCGAAAAATATCTCGTTCAGCTCGTAATCGTAGTTTTGTCCCGTATGAACGAGAACATGGTCGGTGTATTGATCAAGCTTCGCCAGCACGCGCGAAAGACGAATGATCTCCGGCCGCGTACCGACTACCGTCATGACTTTCAGTTTTTTCATCATGGCACGTCCACCAGTTCGGGAAAGGTATCCGGGTCTCCCGGATCGAAGATCTCGTTCGCCCAAAACAGCGTCACCAGTTCAGACTGCCCGGTATTGCTGATGTGATGGGTGTGGAAAGTCGGGATATCCACGTAACAAGGCGTCTCGCCACGAACCTTAAAACTGGTCACCTCATCGCTGAACAATTTGCGTAGGCGAATGTCCGCTTCGCCGCTTGCCACCAAAAAGCGTTCGACCTTGCGAGTATGGAAATGGTTGCCACGGGTGATCCCTGGATGGGTGGTGGACATGAACACCTGGCCGCCACTGTTGCTTTTGACCACCTCGAACAGGCTGCCGCGTGCATCGCTGTGCAGGGTGAGTGCAACAGGATAATAGCCAGGAAACAGATAGGAGCGTAGTGTGTTGAACAGGCGCACATCCAGCACGGATTCGAGCGGAGGCATCACCATCGCCTGGTAGCGGTCACGCATTACGGTCAGGTGCCGTAACAGTTCGCTGACCTTCATGCCGACGCCAGCCATACGGATATCGCCGCGCTGGTTTTCCTGGATTGCTTTCCAGCACTGCGCCACCACGTCCTGCGCGTGCAATAGCTCAAGATCGCCATCCGTAATGATCTGCGGCGCTTCTTGACGCGCCAGCTGATGGCAGAACGTAGACACGACGGAATTGTAGAAAGGCTTGCCGAATTCGCCGAAAACATGCGGGAGGATAAGATTGGTAAAGCCAGCGCCACTCCGTTCCGCCCAGCGGTGAAAAGTATTGGCCGCAGCCCGCTTGCCTCGTCCATAGGCAGTATCCTGATCCTCGTGCGTGGAATTGGCATACACCACAAAAGGACGAGCACCTGTCTGCTCGCAGGCCGCAACCAGATCGTGGGCCAGCGCTCTATTGGTCGCCTCGACCTGTGCGTCGTTGCCGCGATTCATTCCGGCCAGATGAATGATCGCATCCAGCCCGTTTACAAACTCACTCAGCAAACCAGGCTGCTTGAACGTCTCACGATTGGCGAGGCGAATCTCGTGGTCGCCACCGATTGTCTTGAGATAGGCCCGCTGGTGCCAGCCGATCAGCCCCTCAGCCCCGGTAATGCCTATTTTCATGCGCCGCTCTTCATGCATAACCCGCCGCCTGCAACGCTTCCCGCACCTCGGGCAAGGTCAGCATCAGGGTTTCAACCGCCGCCACATCTAACTGCTCGGTATTGTGCGAGGTGTAGTCTTCGAGGGAGGACTCGTTCGTGTCGCCTTCGGTGAAATACTTGCTGTAATTCAGGTCCCGGTCATCCATCGGCACCCGGTAATAGTCTCCCATGTCCTCCGCTTTGGCGAGCTCCTCGCGGGTAGCCAGTGTTTCGTAGATCTTTTCGCCGTGGCGCATACCAATGACCTGTATCGGCACATCAGAGTGAAACAGATTCTTCAGCGCCTGCGCCAGATCGGCGACCGTGCATGCTGGCGCCTTACGCACGAAAAGGTCACCTTGCTGGCCGTGGTTGAAAGCAAATGCCACCAGTTCTATGGCCAGTGGCAGCGGCAAAAGAAATCGTGTCATCACCGGCACCGTCACTGTCAAAGGCTTCCCCTCGCGCATTTGCTTGACGAACAGTGGAATGACCGACCCGCGCGAAGCCATCACGTTTCCATATCGCACACTGGACAACAACGTTCCCCCTTTGAGACGGGCACGCGCCGCCGCCTGGGTAACCTTTTCCATCAGCGCCTTGGTCATGCCCATAGCGTTGACTGGATAAACCGCCTTGTCGGTAGACAAACAAACCAGCCGCTGCACGCCATGTGCCATGGCCGACTCGATCACGTTGTGGCTGCCGGTCACATTGGTCAACACTGCCTGCATGGGAAAAAACTCGCAAGAAGGCACCTGCTTGAGTGCCGCCGCATGGAAGACGTAGTCAACCGACCGCATGGCATTGTCCACACTATCGCGATCACGCACATCGCCAATGTAGAACTTGATTTTTGGGTCGGCCAAAGCCACCCGCATGAGCTCCTGTTTCAACTCATCGCGCGAGAAAATACGAACTTCACGGCAGTCGCGAGATTTCAGATAGTCGAGAAACTCATGGCCGAAAGAACCGGTTCCCCCGGTAATCAGCACGGTGCTATTGGCGAATGGATTGTGATCTGTCATTTTGAATGCTTGCTTTCCTGTATGGCGTCTTCCAGCCATGTCTCCAATTGGTCGAACAAACGGGTTCGATCGAAATGTACCTCATAATATTTCCGGCCGTTGAGCCCCATTGCCCTGCGTTCAGTTTCAGGCGTGGCAGCCATGCGCAGAACTTGCGCCGCCAACCCATCAGCATCGCCCGCCGGGCAGGCCAAGCCCGCACCGGCTTCCTCAACGATGTGGGCACCCTCGCCATCAAGCATGGCGAGAACGGGTCTGGCACAAGCAAGATAAGATTGTAGTTTGCCCGGTATGGTCAAAGCGAAGATGTGTTCCCGCTTGAGCGGGAGCAACAGCGCATCGGCTGCCGCATAAAAATGCGGCATCGATTCAAGCGGATGCCGGCCCAGAAAATGCACCTGCGACAGACCACGCCGCTGTACCTCCGCTTTTGCCCACGCCGCCATACGGCCATCGCCCACCAACAACCAATGAATATCGGCCCGATCACGCAAAAGCTCAGCCGCCCTCAGAACGGCCGGTAAGTCCTGCGCCTCCCCCAGGTTACCGGCAAAGAGCACCGTGAAGCCTGCCGGCAACGGTGGCAGCAAGGTGGCATCCGCCTGCTGGAAAGGCTGGAACAGCGATTCGCCCCAGCTAGGGAAGTACAGGATGTTTGCATCTGGCACCCCATGGCGGGCAATTTCCGGCACGAACGCACGTGACTGCACCAAGACACGAGCGCAATTCCGATAAATCCATTTCACCAGACGATCAACGGTCCGCAACACCATGGGGGATTTCACCGCGCCTGCCGCCGTTAACGACTCCGGCCATAAATCGAGCACCCAGAACAACACCGGCGCCTTGAACCGTCGGCCGGCCGCAATGGCCGGAATCCCCACCGTAACCGGTGACACCTCGAATACAAACACAGCATCAAACTTGCCTTGAAGTCTCAGCCAAACACCAACTGCGCCAAAAAAGGCAAATGAAATGTAGTTCAGCGCCAACCTGATGGCCCCGGCTGAACCCCTTGGAACAAGGGGGACACGAACGACTCTCGTACCCTGATAGTTTTCAATGTGGGGACGCGTCCAACCATAACCAGGAAAAAATCGTCCTGATGGGTAATTGGGTTGCCCTGTCAGAACCGTGACCTCGTGGCCGCGTGCGGCCATGTCAGCCACAAGATCATTGATGCGAAAGTTCTCAGGCCAGAAATACTGGGAGACGACCAACAGACGCACTACTGATCCATAACCCGAACAACCTGCAGGAACGCCGCTGGTGACATCGGCAACAACGACGGCTCACCCATGCCCAAGTGACGTTTGACGGCACGTGCAATGGATACTGGAGAGCCAGGATCAAAAGTCTGCACAGGCACAGAAACGTCGCGCACATAGTCAAGTTCCGCAGCAAGTATCGGCAATTTCATGGCGGCGGCTTCCAACAGAGGCAGGCCGAAGGACTCCAAGGTTGATGGGTAGATCAGCGCACCAGACTCCCGGTAAAGCTGATCAACATCCTCTCGTGATCCGGGACCGACATTCTCAATCTGCAAATGATTACTACGCACCTGCAATTCAATCCAACTCACCAAGCACCGATCCTCCTCATGGTCGAGAGTTAGGCTCAATGTCGGATACAGACCTTCCATAGCAAGTATTTTCCAAGCCTCGACAAGATTGCGATGATTTTTATGGGGCTCGCCCGAAGCTACATAAATAAAATCAAATCGCCGCGGCGTCCGCCCGGACTTGCTAAAAGACGCGACTGGAAGAAATGGCAGCACCCGTGCCTGTATGCCAGAGTCCATCGCGAGTTCGCGCGCCATCGTCGGTGTTTGCACAAACACCCGCATCGTATTCTTCAATCTGTAGCCCAGCCAAAATCTCTCTAACTGGAGGCGTAACCTCGTTCGCCAACCAAATACGGTCAAATCACGCTTTCCAAACAAAAAGCGATTTTGAAGAAAAACCTGCACGCAACCAGCATTGCCGAACAGCGGGGGCAAGTTACCAAAACAAAGCACTACGTCCCCAGTCATTGCAAGCCGACTCAAGCGCCACTCGCCAACCAGTCTTCCTACCAAGGTCGGGGGAACACGCATCACCACGGTACTTGATGGCAATGCCGTTTGCAGACTGAGCCTCGCATCGAGAATAGCAATACATGGCAAACCATTTACCGCATCAAGCAGCGGCACGAGTAATGCGCGGCCCCCGCCCTGATGGACGTTCGGCGCATGGATAATAAATGTCATGCAGCGTACCGGGGGCGCCTCCGCCCCATCGGTGATACACCATACCGTAGCCGTGTACCGTCATCTCGATCAAGCAGCACAGGTGAGTCCACTCAGCAGACCAATAATAGTCACGCGGTTTGTCACAAAAGAGCCAAGACGAAAAAGCTTAACATTAGAGAATCCCTGAACAAGTCATTCGACAAACTCAGAATAAACGGCAAATGCTTGATTTCGTTCATGATGAAATTATAAAACCGTACAGAAAACCGACTTGATCAAGAGTACCTTATAACTAAAGGGATTTATTCTCCTGATCGGCTAAATAAATCTTCGCTCCCCAGCCATGAATTTCACAAAATCGCTAATGTTAGACGGATATTGGATATTGGCCTTGTTTAGCATCACATTTAGCACACGCCTTCGAAACGCAAAAATTTTGTGGGTGGCAGAGTAGATAATAAACTTTGCAGCACTAAAAGAATGGTATTTCCGAATTTCTTTACGTCTTCTCAATGTGTTACTGCTGCTGTTGAAAAAGGAAATCCGATCAATGTAGGCCCACATCGCAGTGTAATTGAACTGCTGGTTCTTATAATAGTTCGGAAACAAATCCATCGCGATCAGAGCAGTATCTGCGATCATATTGATAGCAAATGGTGCGGATGGATCAAGAGTCGCATGCATGCGGTAGTCTCCATATTCATCCACAAATTTCTGGAAAACAGCGGCCCCATCTTTCGCTATAAAACTACCGCCGTTTGACTTTGCTGATCGGCCATTCACTGTAATGCTCTCCCCGACATTGATTGCGGTATCAGCGAAAACCGGCAGAGCAAAAGCCATAAACACGTCTGGGTTCGTGGAATGGAAAACCCGACCAGTTTGGTGACGGATAACATCCAGAATCTGTCGTGAGACCGCCGAATGGTACAGGAGTGGCAGCGCTCCATAGCGCCACCCCCCCCAACGAATAGCGAACCGCACCAATCGCCCCAAGTTCATATTGGAAGGTGCCATCTTAGGCACGATATTGGACACGGAAGGTGGAACATCGCCTATTGGCCAAAAATACTCATGTGTCTGCCAATAGTAGATAGGGCTGGGATTATCGGTTATGTAATTGTATAGCCGGTCTATCGCACCAGGCATCACTCCATCATCGTCACCGATAATGATAACGTAGTCGCCCCGTGCTCGGCTTAATGCAAAATCCCAGTTGTCACACATTGACATCCGCCGCCCTGTGTTTATATACACAATTCTATTGTCAGAGAAGCTTTCGACAACCTGTTTTGTGTGATCTTGGCTGAAGTTATCACTCACCACGATCTCGTAGGAATCACAGATTTGATCTAACGCCGTTTCAAGCGTGTACTTAAGCGTATCAGCCCTCTCACGGGTAGGAATAATTAGGGTAATGCGTGGCTGCGTAGAAGAAGATATTGACAGTTCTTTCATCGATTTCAGTATCCAAATTTAGAGTGGGCATGCTTCATAAAGCCTGCCTTGGGATGGTGCCATAAGTCCTACTTCACACCACAACAATATCAACACCACTGCGATTTAGTCCAGCGAAGTTAAGCAGCCATCGACTCGCGGCACGAACAAATGATTTAGCATGGCCATCAGTCTAGCGCCGAGAACGGCATCAGAACCGCACACCGTTACCAAGAATTCCTCACCCCGCGCAGCCGTGTTTACGAAATTATGGACCCCTAAGCTTTCCGAAACGCATCCATTGCGACACTTGGGCGCGCATTTTTTGTCTAATGCTGGGCGCAAACATTCCTGCCATCATTAAAATGGTGCCACTTGCGCCAGCCAGAGTAAGAAGTTGTGCAAATGCCGTCGATTGTCCTGCGGGAATCAATTTATGAACGATCAGGGCGGTAATTGCGGCTGCGCCGAGCGGCTGGATGATATCGTTTTTGTACCAACACCATTTTTCAGCCTGAAGAATTTTGCGGTACATGAAATGAACCCCGATCAGAACATAACCCGTATTCAGGCAGATCCACACCCAGGCTGCACCTTCGGCGCCATAACGCGGGGTCGCCCATAAAATAGCCGGCACGATAACCAGCACCGCGATGATGTTGATCCGTGCGGTGAGACCAGTCCATCCGTGCGCAAGCTGAGCCTGACAGGGTATCCACATCAGCCCGTTAAGTAAGTTCCCCAGTGCCAACAGACTAACAAGCAGGGCAGTACGGCGTGCGAGTTCTGCATCCTGGGTCCAAAGATGGAGTATCTGCTCTGCAAAAACCATCATGACCACCGCCGCACTGCCCATGGTGACCGAAACGAGCTGAGCGCCCTGATGATATGTTGCGATGAGGCCGGGCTGATCGTGCCGGGCATAAAGCTCAGTCAAGCGAGGAAACCAAGCCTGACCAATTGGGTAAATCATCACATAGAGAGCACCGGCAACCGCTGATGCCAGCATGTAATAGCCATATTCCGAAAGATTGAGAAGCTTGGAGAGCACAATTTTGTCCACTTGTATTAGCAGCAGGGACAGGAAGGTGATACCCATCATACCGCCCGCAAAACGCCCAACACCCTGCAACGCTTCCAGTGAGAAACGCCCGGCCTGATCAGCTGTCGGCAAGGCATGGTAGGTGATCCAGCCTAGCGTGAACAAGGTAAGTATAGAAACGATGCCTTGCCAAATGAAAAAAGCCCCGATGGTCGGCGAGACCCAAACAAGAATTGCGACCGCACCGAAACCCCTGAGCGTGGCCATGGCACTGTTGACAACATTGAACAGCACCTGCCGTTGCAGGCCCACAATGCTGCTGCGGTAAATGCCTTCCACAAAGCGCAAAGCAGCGACCACGCCCATCACAGTAAAGGCCTGCGCAACGGTTTCAGCGGACAGGCTTTCGGCCCTCAGCCAATCGCTGGCTAGCCAGCCCGAGGCGGCCCAGATGCCTGCTGCGATGAAAAAGGCCATCCCCAACGCGACCACCTCGATGCTGCGCAACAAATCCCGGATGGATTGCGCAGTATGGGTACCCCCCGTGAACCGCGCCATTTCCCGGCCTAGAGTAGGGGTCATGCCCATATCAAGCAACGAGAGCCACGCCTGCAATACCGCAAACAGGCCGATGAGCCCATATGACTCGATGCCGAGATACTTGATGTACAGCGGGATGAACGCCAGGCTCATCAGAGCAACCCAGCCCTGACCAAGGTAGTTGGCGATGAGATTGCGTTTAAGCATGCCTGTCAGCGCCGGCTTTCGAAAGTCGGCGCTGGCGGGACGGCGCGAACGGACTACGCAGCAAGTTCGTAACGAGGCAGTCGACCGCGATTAACCAAGGTGGGCTTGGCCAGCAGTGAGTTAAATGCAAATGAGCAGCCGCCGCTTCCATTTCGTTGTTGTCAGGATACCCGTTTCAAATATCCATCCGGTGCGACAGTAATCAGCAACTTGTGTTGAATGCTCTTGTCAATTTCGAACTCGGGGTGAGTCTTGAGGTATTCCCAGACAGCAGTCTTTGGGTTGTTTCCCGGCCCCCAGGGACGGTCGGGGAACATTTCGGCGGGCATGTCTTCGACTACGGTATCAAATACCACGCAATAGCTGCCGATGGAGGTCAGAGACGCATATGCCTGCAACTCGGCCAGGACGTGCTCGTGCGTATGGTTACTATCGAGGCAGACAAGGATGCGTTGGTAACCCGCAGCAACCTGCTTGACCTGTTCGATGATATCTGGCGCGATACTGGAACCCTGGATCATCTGGATGCGCGAAGCCATCGGATGGGCCTCGATGGCGGTGCGGTTGTGGGCGCGGATGTCGATGTCGATGCCCAACACCTTGCGCCTGGATTCTTTGGGGCTGATGCTGACACCGCCGTCGATCGCTTCGGTCATGTCCAACAAGGCAAGCATGGCGGCGCTGAAGATCAGCGAACCACCATGGGCGATGCCGGTTTCGATGATGAGGTCGGGCTTGATTTGCCAGATAAGTTCCTGCATGGCAACCATATCCTGGGGGTACTGGATGATTGGTCGCCCCATCCAGGAGAAATTGTAAGAGTACTTTGGTTGGGTACTGGCACGCATAAACTCAGCCGCAGCGCGCATAATTTCCGAGTCCGGATAAGAGGAAACCCTAGACTGGCATTCTTCTAGAAATTCAATGTGTTTGCTTGTCATGTTGCTTTACCAATAAATGTTGAAAGTTTTCTTGAATCACCCCAAAACGCCATAGGCTCGTAATCAGGATAGGGATAGTGGCCGAGATTGAGCGCGATTGACCAACCTTTTTCCTTGATCCAGCCCTCTACGAGTTTTCGCACGGAAATGGGGACGCCAGAGCAGACGTTTACCGCGCCTATATCTTTTGTTGCCAAGGCCAACGAAACAAGGTGCCTGGCGACCTGTGTAACAGGCAGATAGTCACGCAACTGCTCTCCGCCAGACATATTGAAAACCGGATCACCCCGTACAGCGGCCTGTCTGAGTTGTGGCAGCAACGAGCTTTCAGCCTGCCCCTCTCCATAGAGATAAAAAAGACGCGTCCAAGTCAGCTGGAATGGGTGGGTCGATTTCAGATACTCGAGTTGGCATCGAAGCGCATCTTTTGCGAATCCATAGGGATTGCTGGGGCGCGGCACGACACACTCACTCAAAGGACCGGATTGCATGCCATATTCAAAACATGTCCCTGCAACGACAAGTTTCTGCAAACCGGACTCGATCAGATTCTTGAGGAATTGATATTGCGCTGGAAGTTCGTGCTCGAAGTGGTGCAGAGACTTGTAGTTAGGTAAACCGGACCACGCCAAATGGATGAGCACATCCGGCCGCCCCATCAAATCGAAAGCATTGGCTGGCGCATCATGCAGATCCAGTTGGACAACCCTGCTGCTGGAATGCCCCATTGACTTTGCCGTAGCCGGCCTGACAAGTGCGATGGCTTCGACTGACCTTGCCTCCAACTCAGCAAGAACATGCCGCCCAATAAAACCCGTTGCCCCAGTAACTGCGACTTTCATGGCGTAATTCGCAGCTCCGGAACGGCCGTTACAAAACGCCCACCCCAAGCGCTGATGTATTCGAGTTGCTGCATCACTTCCGTCTTCAGATTCCACGGCAGGATGACCACGTAGTCTGGCTTGGCAGCCTGTAGCTGTTCTTCATTCACGATAGGAATGCGACTGCCCGGCATGTACTTGCCCTGCTTGGCCGGGTTGCGGTCCACCACGAATGAAATCAGGTCGGGGCGGATGCCGGCGTAGTTCATCAGGGTGTTGCCTTTTGCCGCCGCACCATAGGCGGCCACGGTTTTGCCCTGGCGCCTGGCTTCCAGCAAGAAGACTAGAAAGTCATTCTTGACCTGATCGGTCTTGCCCTGGAAGCCGGTGTAATAGTCAGCGCTGAGCATGCCTGCCCGCGCTTCGCGCTGGAGCAATTCATCTACTCGAGCACTCCGTGGCTGTTGCGCGGTATCACTGCGCTGGGCAAACACGCGCAGACTACCGCCATGCGTGGGTTGCTCTTCCACATCGAACACGGCGAGGCCATTGGCAGCAAAGATGCAGTTGACTGCCGTGAGCGAAAGGTAGGAAAAGTGCTCGTGGTAAATGGTGTCGAACTGGTTTTCCTCAACCAGTTTGAGCAGGTGGGGAAACTCAAAGGTGGACACGCCCTGGGGCTTGAGCACTTTGGCAAATCCCGCCACAAAATCGTTGATATCGGGCACATGGGCCAGCACATTGTTGGCGGCGGTGAGATCGGCCTGCTTGCCCTGGGCGGCCAGTTCCTGTGCCAAACGCACCCCGAAAAAGTCCTCCACTATCGGAATGCCTTTGGCCCGCGCCGCAACGGCAGTGCTGGCAGTGGGCTCCACGCCGGTGCAGGGAATATTGCGTGCCTTGACGTATTGCAGAAGGTAACCGTCGTTGGCCGCGACTTCGACGACGTGGCTATCGGCGGTCAGATCGAAGCGTGCCACCATGTCGGCCACATAACGCTCGGAATGTGCAAGCCAACTACTGGAAAACCCGCTGAAATAGGCGTATTCGGCATCGAACAGTTCACTTGCCTGGGCAAAATCCTCGGTTTGCGCCAGCCAGCAATGCTCACACACCAGCACGCGCAGTGGAAACCATTTTTCCGGCACGTGCAGGGTCTGCGCGGTGAGATAGGCGTTGGAGGGCGGCGCGCTACCCAAGTCCACCAGGGGCAACTTGAGCTCCGATCCGCAATGACGGCATTTCATGGCGCCACCCCGGTAAAGCTTTTGTCCAGCAGGGGCTGTGCAGCATCGCGCGGCGACAGCCCGGCAACCGGCAGTGGCCACTGGATGGCCAGCCGGGGATCCTGCGCATTGAGGCCGCCTTCGGCGCCTGGCTGGTAGGCGGCGGTATGGAAATACAGCATTTCGCAGTTATCGGTGAGCGTTTGAAACCCGTGGGCAAAGCCTTCCGGGATAACGAGGGTTTTGTGATTGTCGGCGCTGAGCACTTCGGCGTGCCAGCGCAAAAAAGTGGGCGAATTATCGCGCAGGTCCACGGCGACATCAAAGACTTCGCCGCGCAGGCAACTCACGAACTTGATCTCGGCATGGGGCGGGCGCTGGAAATGCATGCCACGCACGGTGCCGCGAGTTGCAGTCAGCGTGTGGTTGATCTGGGTGATGTGCCTGCCCGGGGCGAGCGCCTGCAATTCCTCACTGCAGAAAAGGCGCTCCAGATAGCCCCGGCTGTCACCAATGAATTTACGCTGCAGGATCCGCAAGCCGGCAAGCGGTGTATCCAGGATGTCGAATCGGGTGCTCATGCCTGCCCTGCTTCGGCCTCGTATGCCTGGATCTGTTGCAGACTGGTGGCCGCCATGTCCAAGCCTTGCTTCCAGGCCTGATGCCAGGCCAGCGTCATGCCCAGCGCGGTTTGCAGGTTCCAGCGTGGGCGCCACCCAAGCAGGACTTTGGCCTTGGAACTGTCCAGCTTGAGCATGTTGGCCTCATGCGGTTGCAGCGTGGCATCACATTGCCAGGTGGCATCGGGTACTTGGCTGCATAGATATTCGACGATCCACTGCACCGGCTTGGCGTCAGCTTCTTCGGGGCCGAAATTCCAAGCCTCGGCAAAACCCTGGCCTTTTGTGAAAAGGCTTTCGGCCAGCATGAGATAGCCCGACAACGGCTCAAGCACATGCTGCCAGGGGCGCGTGGCTAGCGGCGAGCGAATGACAAGCGCCTGGCTAGCATCCAGCGCACGCAGGAAATCTGGAACAAGTCGGTCGTCAGCCCAGTCACCGCCGCCAATAACGTTGCCGGCGCGCGCACTGGCCAGATGGATGCCGGCAGCTTCCAGAAAGGAGCGGCGGTAGGCTGCCGTCACCAGTTCTGAACAGGCCTTGCTGCTGGAATAGGGATCAAAGCCTCCCATGGCTTCGTTTTCACGGTAGGGCCAGACCCATTCCCGGTTCTCGTAGCACTTGTCGGTGGTGACGTTGACTACCGCTTTGACGCTGGGCGTCTGACGTATGGCTTCCAGCAGATTGACCGTACCCATAACGTTGACGGCATAGGTCTCAACCGGCGCCACATAGGAATAACGCACCAACGGCTGTGCGGCAAGGTGCAATACGATGTCGGGCCGGGCTGCCTGCATGGCCTGCGTGAGCGTCGCTGCGTCACGTATGTCGGCAATCGTGCTGCGAGCCAAGCGGTCCGGCAGGTTCGCAACCGTGAATAAATTGGGTTGCGTTGGCGGCGTCAGCGCATAGCCGTGGACGTCGGCCCCCATGTCGGCCAGCCACAGGGCGAGCCAACCACCCTTGAAACCGGTATGGCCGGTCAGGAAAACCCGCTTGCCACGCCAGAATGCCCGGTTCATTGCCATTTTTTCCAGGGTGCCTTGCCCGTAGCCCAGAGGTCTTCGAGCAGATTTTTTTCGCGCAGGGTGTCCATGGGTTGCCAGAAACCATCGTGCTCAAACGCCATCAGTTGCCCGTCTGCCGCCAGCCGGGTCAGTGGCTCACCTTCCCAACTGGATTGGTCGCCCGCGATCTGGTTTATGCACTTGGGCGAAAGCACAAAGAATCCACCATTGATAAGACCGCCATCACCCCGTGGCTTCTCGGTGAAGCCAGCCACCCTGTCGCCCTCCATTTGCAAAGCGCCGTAGCGCCCAGGCGGTTGAACAGCGGTAACGGTCGCCAGCTTGCCATGCTGCTTGTGGAAGGCAATCTCGCGCGAAATATCCACATCCGACACGCCATCGCCGTAGGTGAAACAAAACGCTTCTTCGTCCTGGACGTATTCCGCAACCCGCCTCAGACGCCCTCCGGTGAGCGTCTCTTCACCGGTATCCACCAGTGTCACGCGCCATGGTTCAGCCTTCTGCTGATGGACTTCCATCCTGTTGTGCTCCATGTCGAATGTGACGTCCGACATGTGCAGAAAATAGTTGGCGAAGTATTCCTTGATGACGTAGCCCTTGTAGCCACAACAGATCACGAAATCATGAACTCCATGCGCGGAATACAGCTTCATGATGTGCCAGAGAATGGGCTTGCCACCAATCTCGATCATCGGCTTTGGCTTGAGATGGGTTTCCTCGGAAATACGAGTGCCGAGACCACCCGCCAGAATCACGGCCTTCATATATGGTTCTCCATGCTCCTATAAATCTGATACGCCAGAGCCAAGCCCATCTCCAATGAGGTTATTGGCTGCCACCCCAGATTTTGTAGGCGCCGAATATTCAGCAACTTCCTCGGTGACCCGTCGGGTTGGGTTGGATCAAATTCGATTGTGCCTGCATAGCCGACGACTTTCCTCACCGTCTCGGCCAGTTCCTTGATGGTGAGGTCTTCTCCTACGCCGATATTCACAACTGGCGGCATAAAGATGCCCGTCCTGGCTTCGTCGCTGCCCAGCAGGGTCTGATAATTCTCGTCCGGCAGATTCATCAGGAAGACGCAGGCGTCGGCCATGTCGTCGCTGTAGAGGAATTCGCGCCTTGGGGTACCGGTGCCCCAGACGGTGACGGTCGCGGCGTTCGCCACCTTAGCTTCGTGGAACTTGCGGATCAGTGCCGGGATGACGTGGCTGTTTTCGGGGTGGTAGTTATCGCCGGGACCGTAGAGGTTGGTGGGCATTACCGCAAGGTATTGGGTGCCGTATTGCCGGTTGTAGCTCCAGCACATTTCGATGCCGGCGATCTTGGCCAGGGCGTAGGGGCGATTGGTGGGTTCGAGCGGGCCGGTGAGCAGGTATTCCTCTTTCATCGGCTGCGGGGCGAGCTTGGGGTAGATGCAACTGGAGCCCAGGAACATCAGGCGCTTGACCTGGCTCTGCCAGGCGGCGTGGATGATGTTGGTCTGGATGGCGAGGTTGTCGCGGATGAATTCGGCGGGGTATTCGTTGTTGGCGTGGATGCCCCCGACCTTGGCGGCGGCGAGAAAAACGTAGTCGGGCTTTTCCCGTGCAAAGAATGCTTCGACGTCGGCCTGGCGGGTCAGATCGAGTTCCGGGTGGGTGCGGGTCAGCAGGTTAGTGTAGCCCTTGGCCTGCAGATTGCGCATGAGGGCGGAACCGACGAGGCCGCGGTGGCCGGCGATGTAGATGCGGGAGTCAGGTTTCAAGGAACAAGGCTCAAGTTGCAAGGTTCAAGGCTCAAGATGCAAAAGTCGGCGCTGGCGGGACGGCACTCACTCGTGATAATCCATGGCCTTGTAGCCATGTTTCTTGATCAGTTCGTCGCGTTCGGCGGCTTTCAGGTCTTCGCGCACCATTTCGGCGACGAGTTCGTCGAAGCTGATCTTCGGCGTCCAGCCGAGCTTTTCCTTGGCCTTGGTGGGGTCGCCGAGCAGGGTTTCGACTTCGGTGGGGCGGAAGTAGCGGGGGTCGACGGCAACGATGGGACATTCACCACCCCCTGGATTCCGGCTTTCGCCGGAATGACGGTTTAACCAATAGCCCTTTTCATCGACGCCCTGACCTTCCCAGCGGATTTGCATGCCAAGTTCGGCGGCAGCGGCAGCGGCAGCGACAAAGTCGCGCACGCTGTATTGCACGCCAGTAGCGATGACGAAGTCTTCAGGTTTATCTTGCTGCAGCATGAGCCATTGCATTTCGACATAGTCTTTTGCATGCCCCCAGTCGCGCTTGGCATCGAGGTTGCCCAGATACACGCAGTCCTGCAGGCCGAGCTTGATTCTGGCCAGTGCGCGGGTGATCTTGCGGGTGACGAAGGTCTCGCCGCGGACAGGGCTTTCGTGGTTGAAGAGGATGCCGTTGCAGGCATACATGCCGTAGGCTTCGCGGTAGTTCACGGTGATCCAGTAGGCGTAGAGCTTGGCCACGGCGTAGGGACTACGTGGGTAGAAGGGGGTGGTTTCCTTCTGGGGGGTTTCCTGGACGAGGCCATATAGCTCTGAGGTGGATGCCTGATAGAAGCGAGTCTTCTTTTCCAAGCCGAGGATGCGTATGGCTTCAAGGACACGCAGGGCACCCAGCGCATCGGAGTTTGCGGTGTATTCGGGTTCCTCGAAGCTCACCGCGACATGAGACTGGGCTGCGAGGTTGTAGATTTCGTCGGGCTGCACCTGCTGGATGATACGCACCAGGCTGGAACTATCGGTCATATCGCCGTGGTGCAGGACGAAGCGGCGATCTTTCTCATGCGGGTCCTGGTAAAGATGGTCGATGCGGTCGGTGTTGAAAAGGCTGGTGCGACGCTTGAGGCCATGCACTTCATAGCCCTTGTTCAGCAGAAATTCGGCGAGGTAGGCGCCGTCCTGGCCGGTGATGCCGGTAATGAGTGCAACTTTGCTGGATTGGGTCATGGCTTCAATTCATTGATGATCTGAGGAAATCGGCATACGCTTGGGCGATGCCGTCACGCAACGATGTGTTCGCTCGCCAGCCGAGGTGCGACATGCGCGAGACATCGAGAAGCTTTCTCGGAGTACCGTCGGGCTTGCTACTGTCGAAGACGATATTGCACTTGAAATCGACGACGTCCATGATCGTTTCGGCTAGCTGCCGGATCGTGACGTCCTCACCCATGCCAACATTATATATGCCGTCTCCGATGTCCTGCTCCATTAAAAAGACGCAGGCATCAGCCATATCGTCGACATAAAGAAATTCGCGCATCGGCCGCCCTGTGCCCCAGACGACGAATTCGGCATCGCCGCGCTGTTTGGCCTCATGCGCCTTGCGGATCAGCGCGGGCAGGACATGGCTGTTGGCAAGATCATAGTTGTCATTGGGACCGTAGAGATTGGTGGGCATGACGCTGACGAAGCGGGTGCCGTACTGGCGGTTCATGCTCTCGCACAACTTGATGCCGGCGATCTTGGCGATGGCATAGGGCTCGTTGGTCTGCTCCAGCGGTCCGGTCAGCAGGTATTCCTCCCTGATGGGCTGCGGGCAGTCGCGCGGGTAGATGCAACTGGAGCCGAGAAAGCACAGATCCTTGACGCCGGCCTTGAAGGCGCCATGAATGATGTGGCTCTCGATGGAAAGATTTTCGTAGATGAAGTCGGCGCGCAGGGTGTTGTTGGCGTGGATGCCACCCACCTTGGCGGCGGCGAGAAAGATGTAGTCGGGCTTTTCATGAAGCAGGAAATCATGGACGGCGCGCTGGTCGAGCAGATCAAGTTCCTGCCGGGTGCGGGTGACGAGATTAGTATAACCACCCTGCTGCAGGCGGCGCACGATGGCGGAGCCGACCATGCCGCGATGGCCGGCGACGTAGATTTTCTTATTCGTCATGGGTGAGGCGACTGGTGCAGTTAGGCTATGCATTTAGCCAATTCTCAGTGACCACACCGGGATACTTGGCAAAATCCCGCGTATTGTTGGTCACCACAGTCACCTTGAGTGACACTGCATGAGCGGCAATCAACTTGTCGAGATGGTCTTTCTTGAGGTCGCGGGTCGCCCCTCGGATCGGGCCATAGGCAACCCCAGCAGCGCCATCGAACGGCGCCACGGGAATGTCTTCAATCAGGCTGGCCAAGTTGATGCGTTCACGCTCCGGGTCGGCGGACACGGCAACGCCATATTCCAGCTCAGCATACGTGATTGCGGACATCACCACATCGCCGACGTAGCACTGGGCAAAGCGTGTGGCGACTTCTTCCGGCTGATTTTTCATCAGGTAGATGCACATGTTGGTGTCGAGCATGTAGCGGGGCATTAAATGGTATCCCGCTCTGCCTGTTCTTGATCGCCCCGACCTTCGGCCATGATGTCCGGCGAAAACTTGGCGAACTTGGTGAGCACGCCGGCCAGCGACCTGCGTGCCGGTCGAATGCGCAGCTCGTTTCCAACACGTTCAATTTCCAGCTCGATGTTGGTGCGTTCGAATGCCAGATCTGCCGGGATACGCACGGCTTGCGAATTTCCATTCTTGAATGCCCGGGTGGTGTGCATTTCTTTCTCCATCTACGGATGTACTTTATTAATATTTTAAAGGATCCCGAGAGATATGTAAATACACGGATGTACAGCCTAAACTAACGTAAAAACACACCCAGCCCGTCAATACAACATCGATGTAATTACGGATGTTCGTTACCGTAATTGCAAGGATATTCCTTGTTAGATACTGGCATCCAAAGAGATGTAATCACCGGATCAAAACGCCTCGCGCACGCGCAGAAACCGGGCAAAGCGCGGAACCCCCTGGCGAGTCAATTCGCGATAACGGTAGGTTACCTGCGTGCCGAGCAGCGGCGGGTCACGTCGTTGCGCATCGGCAAATCCGCTGCCCAGCGCAAACCGGCGACCGTCGGGCATTTGGACCTGCAGTGCGCCGAGCATGCCGGCGTATTTGCCCTTGCCGGGCAGATGGGCGACGACACGCGCTTCGGCGTCTTGCCACGGGGTTAGCTTGAGCAAGGCGGTGGAGCGTCCCGTTTCGTAATAGGCGTCGGCACGATGCAGCATGAGGCCTTCGCCGCCACCCTTGACGACTTCGTCGAGCTTTCTTTTCAGCGCCTTGGCATCGGCGAGGCGGAATTGCTCGACCGGCTGGAGCCAGTGCGCACGGCCGGCAGTAAGCACTTGCAATTGTTTCATCCTTTCGCTGAAGCTGCCGGAGGCGTCGGGCAATTCGAACACCCGGTAGCGCACCTGGCGCCATTCGGCATCGTCCGGGGTGTTGCGGCGCACGATGCCGGACAGTCGCTCGAAGCTGCCGCGCCCGAGCCAGAGTTCGCCGTCGAGGGGATGTGCCGGCAACGCGGCAAGGAACCACGCCGGCGCCGGGATGAGGTTGCCGCTGCGAAAGCGCAGTTGCCGGCCGTCCCAGTAGGCGCGCACGCCGTCGAGTTTTTCGCTGACCCAGTATTGCGAAACGTCGATGCCGCCCTGATAGCGTTCGGCCAGCAGCAGCGCTGGCGTGTCGGCCGCCCGGACGAGGTTCGACCACAAGAGTAAAAGGGCAGCGAATATGGCAAACCGGCGCAGCATCATGCCAATTTCAGACCTTGAAGTAGTCGCGATACCACGCGGCGAAGCGGCGCACGCCCTCTTCCACCGGCATCGCCGGGGCGAAGCCGGTGTGGGCGGAGAGTTCCGCGATATCGGCCGAGGTCGCCGGCACGTCGCCGGCCTGCATCGGCAGGAAGTTCTTTTGCGCTTCCTTGCCGAGCGCCTTTTCGAGCGCGGCGATGTAGTCCATCAGCCCGACGGGATCGTGGTTGCCGATGTTGAACACGCGGTAAGGCGCCCAGCTGGTGGCCGGGTCCGGCACATCGGCGACAAAGGACGGGCTCGGCGCGGCCGGCCGGTCGATGACGCGCACCGTGCCTTCGGCGATGTCGTCGATGTAGGTGAAGTCGCGGCGCATCTTGCCGTGGTTGAAGATGTCGATCGGGCGATCCTCGATGATGGCCTTGGTGAAGAGGAACAGCGCCATGTCAGGCCGGCCCCAGGGACCATACACGGTGAAGTAGCGCAGGCCGGTGGTCGGCAGATTGAACAGGTGGCTGTAGGTATGGGCCATCAGTTCGTTGGCTTTTTTGGTTGCGGCGTAGAGGCTGACCGGGTGATCGATGTTGTCGTGCTCGGAAAACGGCATTTTGGTGTTGCCGCCATAGACGCTGGAACTGCTGGCATAGACCAGGTGCTCGACGCCATTGTGGCGGCAGCCTTCCAGCACGTTGACGAAGCCGACGACGTTGCTGTCGACGTAGGCGTGCGGGTTTTCGAGTGAATAGCGCACCCCGGCCTGGGCGGCGAGGTTGAGGACACGATTGGGCTTTTCCTTTTCGAACAGCGCCGCCATGCCGGGGCGGTCGGCGATGTCGAGCAGCACGTGCTTGAAGCCAGGGTAGTTGGCAAGGCACGCCAGGCGGGCTTTCTTGAGATTGATGTCGTAATAGTCGTTGAGGTTGTCGATACCGACCACCTCGTCGCCGCGGGCCAGCAGGATCTGCGCGACGTGCATGCCAATAAAGCCGGCGGCTCCGGTGATGAGGACTTTCATTACTTGTGCCCTTGAAATGAATCGTTGCGAATCATGGCGCCGTCCCCGATTTACGCGGCGGCACGGCTGACGCCGTCCCGCCAGTCCCGAAAAGGGGATTCCCTTCGGTCACGCCGACTTTTCCAAGCATCGGTGCGAGGTAACGCCCGGTGTAACTACTCGCTACAACACTGACACTTTCCGGCGTGCCGGTCGCGATGATGCGGCCACCCCCGTCGCCGCCTTCGGGGCCGAGATCGACGAGCCAGTCGGCCGTCTTGATGACGTCGAGATTGTGCTCGATGACGATGACGGTGTTGCCATGGTCGCGCAGGCGGTGCAGCACGGTCAGCAGCAGTTCGATGTCGGCGAAGTGCAGGCCGGTGGTCGGTTCGTCGAGGATGTAGAGGGTGCGGCCGGTGTCCCGTTTTGACAGCTCCAGTGCCAGCTTGACGCGCTGCGCTTCGCCGCCGGACAGCGTGGTGGCGGACTGCCCGAGCTGGATGTAGGTGAGGCCGACGTCGATCAGGGTCTGCAGCTTGCGCGCGACGACCGGCACCGCGGAGAAGAATTCGTGCGCCTGTTCGACGGTCATCTGCAGGACTTCGTAGATGGTCTTGCCCTTGTAGCGCACTTCGAGGGTTTCGCGGTTGTAGCGCTTGCCGTGGCAGACGTCGCAGGGCACGAAGATGTCGGGCAGGAAGTGCATCTCAACCTTGATCATGCCGTCGCCGGAACAGGCCTCGCAGCGGCCGCCCTTGACGTTGAAGCTGAAGCGGCCGGGGCCGTAGCCGCGTTCGCGCGCCTGTGGCACGCCGGCGAAGAGATCGCGGATCGGCGTCAGCATACCCGTGTAGGTGGCGGGGTTGGAGCGCGGCGTGCGGCCGATGGGCGACTGATCGACGTTGATGACCTTGTCGAAGAATTCGAGGCCGATAATTTCCTGGTGTGCCGCAGGTTCGAGTGCCGAGCCGTAAAGATGGTGCGCAGTGGCGGCGTAGAGGGTGTCGTTGATGAGCGTGCTCTTACCCGAGCCCGAGACACCGGTGATGCAAGTGAACAGGCCGACCGAAATGTCGAGGTCGACAGTTTTCAAATTATTGCCGCTGGCGCCAAGGATCTTGAGGCTGCGCGCTGGATCTGGCGACGTGCGCTGTGCCGGTATGGCGATACTCTTGCGGCCCGACAGATAGGCGCCGGTCAGCGAATCCGGGTTGGCCTCGACCTCGGCCGGCACGCCCTGGGCGACGATGTACCCGCCATGCTCGCCGGCACCGGGGCCCATGTCGACCACGTAATCGGCGGCCTCGATGGCTTCCTGATCATGTTCGACGACGATGACGGTGTTGCCGATGTCGCGCAGGTTGACGAGCGTCTGCAGCAGACGAGCGTTGTCGCGCTGGTGCAGCCCGATACTGGGTTCGTCGAGCACATACATCACGCCGGTCAGTCCCGAACCGATCTGCGAGGCCAGCCGGATGCGCTGCGACTCACCGCCCGAAAGGGTTTCGGCCGAGCGGTCGAGCGACAGGTAGTCGAGGCCGACGTTGATCAGGAAGGTGATGCGCGCGGTGATTTCCTTGACGATCTTCTCGGCCACCTGCGCTTTTTGGCCGGTCATTTGCAGGAGGTTGAAAAAGTCGCGGCAGTCGATCAATGACAGATGGCTGACAGCGGTGATCGTCTCGCCGCCGATCAGCACATGCCGCGCTTCCAGCCGCAGGCGGGCACCGCCGCATTCCGGGCAGGGCTTGTTGTTGAGATATTTGGCGAGCTCCTCGCGCACCATCACGCTATCGGTTTCGCGGTAGCGGCGCTCAAGACTGGGGATGATGCCTTCGAAGCTGTGGCTGCGCTCGGAGCGCGTGCCCTTCTCGTTGAAATACTTGAAACGAATCTGCTCGCGCCCCGAACCGTGAAGTACGGTCTGGCGAACGTCTTCCGGCAGTTGCTCGAACTCGATGTCGGTATCGAAGCCGTAATGCGCAGCCAGCGACTCGATCATCTGGAAATAAAACTGATTGCGCTTATCCCAGCCCTTGATGGCGCCGGCGGCAAGACTCAGGTGCGGATAGGCAACCACGCGCGCCGGATCGAAGAACTGGGTCTGGCCGAGGCCGTCGCAGGCCGGGCAGGCACCCATCGGATTGTTGAACGAGAAGAGGCGGGGTTCGAGTTCCTGCAAGGCGTAGCCGCATTGCGGACAGGCAAATTTTGCGGAAAACAGGTGTTCCGTGCCGCTGTCCATCTCGACTGCGATGGCACGCCCTTCAGCGTGGGTCAAAGCAGTCTCGAAACTTTCGGCCAGCCGCTGCCGCGCGTCGGCACGCACCTTGAGGCGGTCGACCACGACATCCACGGTGTGCTTCTGGCTTTTGGTCAGCTTCGGCAATGTGTCGATATCGTGCACCTGGCCATCCACGCGCAGGCGCACAAAACCCTGCGCCTTGAGCTCGGCGAACAGGTCGAGCTGCTCGCCCTTGCGATTGGCCACCACGGGCGCCAGGATCATCAGCTTGGTGTCTTCGGGCAGCGCCAGCACATGGTCGACCATTTGGGCAACGCTCTTCGCTTCGAGCGCCACGCCATGCTCGGGACAATGCGGCGTGCCGGCGCGGGCATAGAGCAGGCGCAGGTAGTCGTGAATCTCGGTGACGGTGCCGACCGTGGAGCGCGGGTTGTGGCTGGTGGCCTTCTGTTCGATGGAAATGGCCGGCGACAAACCTTCGATCAGGTCGACATCCGGCTTTTCCATCAACTGTAAAAATTGCCGGGCATAGGCCGAGAGTGACTCGACATAACGGCGCTGCCCCTCGGCATAGAGCGTGTCGAAGGCCAGTGACGACTTGCCGGATCCGGACAAGCCGGTGATCACCGTCAGCTTGTTGCGCGGCAGATCGAGATTGATGTTCTTGAGATTGTGCGTGCGGGCGCCGCGAATCCTGATGAAGTCCATGCGAGGGGCAGATGGTGTGAAAAGGCGACCTGATAATATACGCGACCCTTTGTGACAAAGACATTCCACGCGTGCTTTCCCCCGTAGCAGACCCCATGACCTCCGCCGAACGGCGCACGGGCAGCGCGCTCGCCGCCATCTTCGGCCTGCGCATGCTCGGCCTGTTTCTGGTGCTGCCGGTGTTTTCCGTGCTGGCGGCGGAACTGCCGGGCGGCAACGACCTCATGCTGGTGGGACTGGCGCTGGGCGCCTACGGGCTGACGCAGGCGTTTTTCCAGATCCCCTTCGGGCTGGCGTCCGACCGCTGGGGGCGCAAGCCCGTCATCGTCGCCGGTCTGTTGCTGTTCGCCGCCGGCAGTTTCATCGCGGCGACGGCACCCGACATCTACTGGATGATCGCCGGCCGCGTGCTGCAGGGTGCCGGGGCGATCTCGGCAGCCGTATCGGCGCTGGCGGCCGACCTGACGCGCGAGCAGCATCGCACCAAGGTGATGGCGATGATCGGCGCCTCGATCGGCCTGGTGTTTGCGCTGTCGCTGGTGATCGCGCCGCCACTGGCGGCAGCCATCGGGCTGTCGGGTTTGTTCGTGCTGACTGGCGCACTGGCACTCGGGGCGATCATTCTTCTGTTTACCGCCGTCCCGCCAGCACCGACTTTCAGTGCGCCGGCGCGGGGGTCTTTCCTGGCCGTGCTGCTCGACCCCAAGCTGGCGCGGCTGAATTTCGGCGTTTTCGCGCTGCACCTGATGCAGATGGCGCTCTGGATGGTCGTGCCGGCCACGCTGATCTCCAGTGGCGGCCTGCCGGGCGCGGAACACTGGAAGATCTATCTGCCTGCAGTGTTGTTGTCGCTGGCGCTCATGGTGCCGGCCATCATCGCTGCCGAGAAGCACGGCAAATTGCGCCCGATCTACGCTGGCGCTGTGGCACTGCTGGTATTGGTGCAGGTGGGATTCGCCTGGTTCGCCGGGGACAACTGGGGCCTGTGGGGCATCGGTCTGTGGCTGCTGCTGTTTTTTGTGGCCTTCAACATTCTCGAAGCCTTGCTGCCTTCGCTGATTTCGCGCCTGGCGCCACCGGCAGCGAAAGGTGCGGCTCTGGGGATTTACAATACGACCCAATCACTCGGCCTGTTTCTCGGCGGCATACTGGGCGGCTGGCTGGTGAAAAATTTTGGTCCGACCGCCGTGCATCTGGTTTGCGCTGCAGTCGGCATTATCTGGCTTGGCCTGGCCGTGCGCGTAACGGCGCCGCCCCGGCCAGCAGAAAAGGTTTCATCCTAGGGAGACGGTGACATGGCTTCGGTTAACAAAGTGATTCTGGTGGGCCATCTGGGGAAAGACCCGGAGATGCGGTATATGCCGAATGGTGACGCGGTGTGCAACATTACTGTCGCCACCTCGGAAGCCTGGACGGACAAGGCTAGCGGCGAAAAGAAGGAAGCCACCGAGTGGCACCGCGTGGCGCTCTTCCGTCGGCTGGCCGAAATCTCCGGCCAGTACCTGAAAAAGGGCTCGCAGGTCTACATCGAGGGAGCTCTGAAAACGCGTAAATGGCAGGACAAGGACGGCCAAGACCGCTACACCACCGAGATCATCGCCGACGAGATGAAAATGCTCGGTAAACGGGAAGGCATGGGTGACGCCCCGCCGCGTGAAAGCGGCGGTGGCCGACCCGCTGCACGCCCGGCCACGCAGAACGCACCAGCTTCAAATGGGAGTTCAGGCGGTGGGTTCGGCGACGTCGAGGACGACATCCCGTTTTAGCGCCCTGCCGGGCGCACCAAAAAAAACCCCGACCTCAGATCGGGGCTTTAACGGTTCCATTACGGAACCGGAGGAGGAGACTTACTGCTGCCTGAACAGACCTCGGGCAGCTTTCCTGGCTTAGGGTGCAGCGGCACCCACGGCCTTTAGGGTTGCACTGGTGGTGGCGTAGCCGCTAACAACAGATCTCGCCAGGAATTCCACCGCGCGGCACAATAGCCGCGCGCTCAGGTCAAATGAATTATGCAGCCCTGAAGTTACCGTGAGACCGGCGGGTGCTTTTCGCCCGCGGATTCCATGAAAAGAAAGGCCGGATCGCTTCGCTGATGGCAGTCAGCACAATAAGCGTTATGCTGCAGAGTTGCTTGCACCCGCATCCCAGACGCTCGCAAACCATTCCATGAATACGCTGCATTTCTTCGGCGCGCAGTTGGTGGGCTCTTTCTTCGATTGAAATATAGTCTTGGTGTGTCATGATTTTCTCCATCTGATGTTGCGGTGCTACATCGCACAACCCGAAGTCTAATTACACGTCGATCCGATAACAATCCAGATTCCCAGAACAACATTTATGAATATTTGTCCGCAATCAGCCAGTGGATCATGCCTATCGGGATTCGGGATAAGATGAATATCCGGAAACCGCCGTTCAGCAGCTGACCGTACTCCGGTAACCGGACAGCGCGTGAACTGACTCATATTGGCCATCATGAAGCAACGCATATCCTTCCGACTGCGCGAATATTCACCACGCGACCTACTGATTGTCGGCCTGCCCTTGCTGGTGCTGGTGTTTGCGGGTTTCTGGCTGGCCTCGCGCTTCATTCAACCGGCTCCGCCGGACACGCTGGTGCTGGCAACCGGCGGCGAAGGCGGGGCTTACCAAAGCATCGGCGCGGCTTACAAGGATGTGCTGGGGCGCTTCGGCATCCGCGTCGTCGAACGGCCTTCGGCAGGATCGACTGAAAACCTGGAATGGTTGCGCAACCCCGAGCAGGCTGTCGATGCTGGCTTTGTGCAGAGCGGCTCGGCAAGCGTGCAGGAGGGTGATACGCTGCTGTCGCTGGGCAGCCTGTACAACGAACCGCTGTGGATTTTCTATCGGGAAGAACTTGCCGGGGAAAATGGTGATCTTGACCGGATTGCCCAACTCAAGGGCCGTCGCGTCGCCATTGGCGGCGCGGGCAGCGGCGCCCGCCACCTCGCCCAGGAACTGCTGGATGCCAACCAGATCGACGCCAGCAACACGAAACTGATCGAGCAGGGCGACCTCAGCCTGGTGCGGGCTTTTGCTGCGCGTAAAGTCGATGCGGCCTTCGTCGTCGGCCCGCCGCAGTCGGCCGTCGTCTGGACCCTGCTGCATACGCCAGGCATCAAGCTGATGAGTCTGGCCCACGCCGAGGCCTACACACGCCGTTTCCCCTATCTATCGAGCTTGGTGCTGCCTCGCGGCGCGATCAACATGGCTGCCGACTTTCCGCCACGCAACGTCCGATTGGTCGCCGCAACGGCAACCCTGGTGGTGCGCGAGGATATCCATCCGGCCCTGATTGGCATCCTGATGCAGGCGATGAGTGAAGTACACAGCGAGCCGGGCATTTTTCAGCGCCCGGGCGAGTTTCCCCGTGCGACCAGCGCCGACTTCCCTCTGGCACCAGAGGCCGCGCGCTTTTATAAGTCGGGCAAGCCCTGGTTGCAGCGCTATCTGCCGTTCTGGGCGGCAACGCTCATCGATCGCATGGTGGTACTGCTGATCCCGCTGATCGCCGTGCTGATTCCGGTCACCCGGTTTGCGCCGGGGTTGTACAACTGGCGGGTCAAGTCGCGCATATACCGGCGCTATGGCGAGCTCAAGTTCATCGAGGCCGAAGTCGAGGCCGACCCAGGCAAACTGACCCGCGCGGAGTGGCTGGAGCGAGTCGATGCCATCGAGCGCGACGTCAATCACATGTCCATTCCGCTCGCGTTCAGCGACATGATCTACACACTGCGGTTTCACATCGGGCTGGTGCGCAAGGTGATCGAAAAGTCGACTACAGACGCCTGATCTTTTCCAGCAGGGCGGTGGTCGAGCGTTGATGGATGAAGGGAATGGAGTGCACCTGCCCGCCCCAGCCAATCACCTCGGGTGCACCGACGATGCTGTCCACCGGCCAGTCGCCACCCTTGACGAGAATGTCCGGCCGGCAGTCGAGAATGCGCTGCAGTGGCGTGTCTTCATCGAACCAGGTGACCAGCGCCACACATTCCAGCGCGGCCAGCACGGCCATGCGGTCGTCGAGCACATTCACCGGTCGTTCGTCACCCTTGCCCAGACGCCTCACCGAAGCGTCCGAATTGGCGGCGACGATCAGGCTGGCACCCAGTGCGCGCGCCTGCGCCAGATACGTGACATGGCCGCGGTGCAGGATGTCGAAGCAGCCATTGGTAAAAACCAGCGGGCGCGGCAGAGACGCAATGCGCCCGGCCAGATCGGCCGGTGCGCAGAGCTTCGCCTCGAATGGCAGCGCCGCGTGGTTCACGGCGTTATTTATTGTGCGGCAGGCTTGCTGGGCTTGGGGTCGAGACTGCGTGCGTAGGCATCGTCGATGAGCTCGAAGACACGTACCACCTTGTGCACGCCGGCGGTGGTGCGAGCAATCTCGACAGCGGCATTGGCTTCACGCTGGGTCGCCAGACCCATCAGATAGACCACGCTGTTTTCGGTAACCACCTTGATGTGGTTGGCCGAAAACTGGTCGGCATCAATGAAGCGCGCCTTGACCTTCGAGGTTATGAAGGTGTCGTTGCTGCGGTTCGACAGGGTGCTGACCGTCCCGATGCGCAGTTCGTTGCTGATCGCCTTGACGTTCGCCACGGTCGCCACGATTTTCTCGATCTCGGCCTTGGCAGCCGCATCCGGCACTTCACCGGTCAATAACACCGTGCGGTTGTAGCTTGTGACATTCACATGAGCGCGATCGCCGAATTTTTCGGAAATGCGGTTGACCGCGCGAATTTCGATGCCTTCGTCGGTGCCGATCGTTTCCGCCTGGCGGCGGTCGGCAAATATCAGAGCACCGGCGCCCACGCCAACGGCGGCGACGCCGAAACAGCCAGCCAGAAATGGTACGAGAACGGCGAGCAGTAGCAGGGAACGGGCTTGCATAAGTAGTTTCATGGGGTTTCTCCGAGAATGATGGCGTCGATCCCGTCACAGAGGCAATGGATCGTTACGAGGTGAACTTCCTGAATGCGGGCGGTGCGATCAGCTGGAACGCACAGGTGGACGTCGTCATCGGCCAACTGGCTGGCGATGGCGCCACCACCCTTGCCGGTGAGTGCCACGACCCGCACGCCGCGTGCGTGAGCCGCAGCGATAGCCGCGATGACGTTGGGCGAGTTACCCGAGGTCGAAATAGCCAATAAAACATCGCCGGTGCGGCCCAGTCCGGCCACTTGCTTGGCGAACACTTGATCATACGCGTAGTCGTTGGCGATCGAGGTCAACGTCGAGGTGTCGGTGGTCAGCGCCAGTGCCGCAAGCGGGGGGCGTTCCTTTTCGAAGCGGTTGAGCAACTCGGCGGCAAAATGCTGCGAGTCGGCCGCCGATCCCCCGTTGCCACAGGCCATCACCTTGCCGCCGGCGCGCAGAGCTGCGACCATCAGCCGCACTGCCGCCTCGATGGGCGCGGCCATGACGGCCAACGCGGCCCGTTTGACGGCGACGCTGTCGTTGAATTGGGAATGAATGCGTTGTTGAAGAGTCATGGATGAATTCTACAGCACCACAAACACGTCAATTCGCAGTCGGCGCCAAGGGTTCTTGTGCTTGTCGAGGGCCGCGATGCGGCCCTCGACGCGCTCGCCACGGTCCATGGCGGCGGCGACCGCCGCGTTTTCCACGCGTGGCAGATAGCCGAGTTGCCGGCCCTGCCACTCCACGCGGATGGCCCGCGCATCATGGGGATTATCCGGCTCGCGCACCAGCGTCAGTCCGTCGCCAAGCTGCAGACTTTCCCAAAGTTCGGCTCCCGCGTGGTACTGGAAACCGGCCAGCGGCGAGCTCTGCACCAGCAATTTGATGCTCTGCGCCTGCACTGACAGGCTGAAGACCAACAGCAGGCTAATCCAGACGGAACGCATCTTTCATCCACTCCAGGCGATCACCGTCGAACAGCACGCAATCGAAGCGGCATGCACAGTCGCCATGCTGCACCAGCCAGTGCCGCGCCGCGAGAATCAGGCGGCGCTGTTTGGTCAGGGTGATGCTGGCGGCGGCACCACCAAAGTCGGCGCTGGCGCGACGGCGCACTTCGACAAACACGGTCGTCGCCGCGTCACGGCAGATCAGGTCGATCTCGCCACCCTTGACGCGAAAATTTCGCGCGATCACCGTGAGGCCGCGCGCAGCAAGATATTGTGCTGCGGCTGCTTCGGCAACAGCACCAAGCGATTGGGAGGTATTCGTTGCAGGATTCATTTCAGCGCTCATTACAGGATAATGCCCGACATGACCCAACAGACCAAACCGGCATTGTCCATCGTCGCCACCCCGATCGGCAACCTCGGTGACATCACGCTGCGCGCCCTCGACACACTGCGCCAGTCTGACATCATTGCCTGCGAGGACACGCGCCATGCGCGCCGCCTGCTCGACCACTATGACATCCGTGCGAAGCTGCTGGCCGTTCATGAACACAACGAGCAGGCGGCGGCAGCGAAACTGATCGCCCTGCTGGCAGAAGGCAAACGCGTGGCGCTGATCTCGGACGCTGGCACGCCCGGCATTTCCGACCCCGGCAGCCGTGCAGCGGCAGCGGTCAGAGCGGCCGGTTACCCTGTGACCCCCCTGCCCGGCCCGAATGCCGCCATCGCCGCGCTCTCCGCTGCCGGCCTCGACGCACCGGCTTTCCATTTCGTCGGTTTTCTGCCGGCAAAAGTCGGCGCTCGCAGGACGGCGCTCGAGAGCTTGAAACCCATTATCGCCACGCTGGTGTTCTACGAGGCCCCCCACCGCATCGAGGCAACAGTGGCTGATCTGGCGGCCCTGCTCGAACCGGAGCGCGAAATTGTCATTGCCCGCGAACTGACCAAGCTGTTCGAGGAAATTGTGCGCCTGCCATTGACCGCAGCGTCCGCCTGGCTGACGGCGGACGACAATCACCGGCGCGGCGAATTCGTGCTGCTGGTTTCCGCCCCGCCGCCGCGGGAAGGGCTCGATGCCGCCAGCGAGCGCGTGCTGCGCATTCTGCTGGCTGAATTGCCGGTCAAGCAGGCTGCCAAGCTGTCCAGCGAAATTACCGGTGTGGCAAAGAACGCGCTTTACCAGCGGGCGCTGGAACTGAAGGCCCTATAATTTCCCGCCATGCAAACACTGACCCTGACCCGCCCCGACGACTGGCACCTGCACCTGCGCGATGGCGCTGTGATGCAGGCGGTGCTCCCCGACACGGCACGGCGCTTTGCCCGCGCCATCGTCATGCCCAATCTCAGGCCGCCGGTCACGAGTGTGGCGCAGGCGGAAGCCTACCGCGACCGCATCATTGCCGCCATCCCGGCCGGGATGAGCTTCGCCCCGTTGATGACGCTGTATTTGACGGACAATCTGCCGGCTGACGAGATCGACCGCATCAAGGACAGCGGCTTCGTGCACGCCGTAAAGCTCTACCCGGCCGGCGCGACGACCAATTCCGATGCGGGCGTGACCGATCTGGCCAAGTGCCGCCCCACGCTGGCGCGCATGGAAAAGCTCGGGGTGCCGCTGCTCATGCATGGCGAGGTCACCGATCCGGCCATCGACATTTTTGACCGCGAGGCGGTCTTCATCGAGCGCATGCTCGCGCCGCTGCTGCGTGAGCTACCGGCCCTCAAGGTGGTGCTGGAACACATCACGACCCGGGACGGCGCGGCTTTCGTGCGTGACAGCGGCACCAACGTCGCGGCAACGATCACCGCGCATCATCTGCTGCTGAATCGCAATGCGCTCTTTGCTGGCGGCATCCGCCCGCATCATTACTGTCTGCCGGTGCTGAAGCGCGAAACCCATCGACAGGCGCTGATTGACGCCGCCACATCCGGCAATCCCAAATTCTTTCTCGGCACCGATTCTGCGCCGCACGCGCAAAGTGCAAAAGAAGCCGCCTGCGGCTGCGCCGGCTGTTACACGGCGCACGCCGGCATTGAACTGTATGCCGAGGTCTTTGAAGCGGTCGGTGCGCTTGACCGGCTGGAAGCCTTTGCCAGCTTTCATGGCGCAGATTTTTATGGCCTGCCGCGCAACCGCGACACGATCACCCTGCGGCGCGAAACCTGGAGCGTACCCGCCACCCTGCCGTATCCTGACGGTGAGGTGTTGATTCCCTTGCGGGCGGGCGAACCGGTTGCCTGGCGCCTGTCGTGATCCCACCCCGAAAACGCCGCTGCGCGTCGTTCTCCCCTCAAGGGGCCAAGAAACACTTGGGGCGGCCCGGCGTGTTTCTTGTGAGCTTGGAGAAATTGTGATGAAACTGCGCTCTCTGTTGCTACCTTTGTTGGTCGCGCCGCTGCTGGCCGGCTGCGAGATCGAACCGGCGGCCTATCTGATCGACGGCGGCAACCATTCCTTGACCGTGGAGCGCAAAAAGGCCTATTTCTGGAGCACTGGCTGGGAACTTGACTTGGTTGTGACACGCTATCCCGACTGTCAACGCCGCTATCCCCTGAAAAAAGCCGGCGAAAAGGTGCGGGTCGATCTCTACCGGGTCGAACCCGGCGCGTTCATCCTTAATCAGGGCAAACACTGGTACGTCGCGGAAACCCGGGATTGCCGTTTCCAGCAATTCAAGGAAGAGCCGGACGAGCCCGGTGAATACATTGGATCATTCCGTCCCAAGGACGGCGAATTGACTTTCGTCCCCAGCAAGAACGACAAAGAGTAGCCAAGAAATCGGTCGCTACCGCGGCGCAAACAACTACAATCCGTAGCGGAAGTCCGCCAGGCAGCCGCGGCACGGCAACGTGTCGAGGAAAGTCCGGGCCCCATAGAGCAGGTTGCCGGCTAACGGCCGGGCGCCGTGAGGCGACAGACAGTGCAACAGAAAGATACCGCCGATGGCCGCCCCGACTTTGACGCCGCAAGGCGGCAAAGTCTCGCTCTTGAGTGAGCAGGGGCGGATCAGGCAAGGGTGAAATGGTGGCCCGCCGCAAGGCGGGCCGACGGTGCGCAAGCAGCGTCGGGGTAAGAGCCCACCGCGGACGTGGTAACACGGACGGCATGGCAAACCTCATCCGGGGCAAGGCCAAATAGGGGAGCATTGACGTTGCTCGCGTCGCTCCCGGGTAGGCTGCTAATGACTATCGGCGACGATAGTCGACGAGGCCGTCAGCAATGGCGGCCCCAGAGGAATGGCTGCCCACGACAGAACCCGGCTTATCGGCGGACTTCCACCCTATTCAAGGCCCACCCTCCCCCAGCCCCTCCCTCTCGGGAGGGGTGACTGTTGCTCGCTTTGCTCGTTTGTTACGGGGAGCTCCCGTTCGTACTTGGGCGCGGATTGCGGCTGGCGCCGCGTGTCGTCTCGCCTTGGGGCGGCCCGGCGGCGAGACTACTGCGGTGGGCTTATCTCCCCTTTCCCCTCACGGGAAAGTGGCGGGGGTGACACATCCCACTCTTTCCTGCCCCACCCTCTCTCGCTCAACGACAAACCTCATACATCACATTCGAAGTCGCTTTCCATCGGTTGATTTTTAAGGAAAACAATATAATGCACCTTATCCAAAGTCAGACCTAAGTCATTGTCTCGCCTCAAAAAATCTCATTTATTGCCTTGACGTTGCCAATTTGGTGGATTAAAGTGGGGACTAGTGGGAATTAGTGGGGGAACTGCTTAATTCAGTGACCCCCTTAACGAGGCGGGAGCAAAATGTTCCAAGGGGCGGCGCAACTCAATCTGGATGTGAAGGGTCGACTGGCGATCCCGGCACGGCATCGCGACGCGCTGGCCGCGGCGGGCGGTGGCCGGCTGGTGCTGACCGCCCATCCGCATCGCTGCCTGCTGCTCTATCCCGAGCCCGCTTGGGAACCGATCCGCGACAAGATTCTGGCCGCGCCGAGTTTCGATCCCCGCTCCGCTGCCGCCAAGCGCGTACTGGTGGGCAATGCCCGCGCCGAAGAGACCGACAGTGTCGGTCGCATTCTGATTGCACCCGAACTGCGCGATTACGCCGGCTTCGAAAAGCAGGTGTGGCTGGTCGGCATGGGCTCACATTTCGAAATATGGAGCGATGCCGGTTGGCGTCGTCAGCATGAAACCGCCTTCGATGCTCTGGCGAGCGATGTACCGCCGCCAGGGTTCGAGGGTATGTCTTTGTGATTGCGCGCTGTGAGCGCCACCTCTCCCGCAGCTCATCTGCCGGTGCTGCTCACCGAAGCCGTATCTGCGCTTGCAGTGAAGCCGTCCGGCATCTATGTGGATGCGACTTTCGGGCGCGGCGGCCACAGCCTGGCAATTCTGGAAAAACTGGATTCGGCCGGACGACTGCTCGCGCTGGATCGCGATCCAGCGGCAATTGCTGCCGGGATGAACATCGCCGACACGCGTTTTACTTTGGTTCATGCCGCTTTCAGCCAACTGGACGAAGTGCTGACAGCGCAGGGCATCGCCCAGGTCGATGGAATTTTGCTGGACGTGGGCGTGTCGTCGCCGCAGTTGGACGACCCGTCACGGGGTATGAGTTTTCGTTTCGATGCGCCGCTCGACATGCGCATGGACACGACGCAAGGGGAAACCGCGGCGGACTGGTTGGCGCGGGCAGAACAACGTGAAATCGAGGAGGTGATACGTGACTATGGCGAAGAACGGTTTGCTCATGCGCTTGCAAAGGCGATTGTTGCTGCTCGGAGCGAGCAGCGTATTTCATCCACAGGACAGCTTGCCACGCTCGTGGCGGCGGTCGTCCGGACGCGCGAGCCAGGCCAGCACCCGGCGACGCGCACCTTCCAGGCTCTACGGATTCACGTCAATCGGGAGCTTGAGGAGCTGTCGCTGACCCTGCCGCAGGCGCTCGGCCGCTTGCAGCCGGGCGGCCGGTTGGTCGTGATCAGTTTTCATTCCCTCGAAGATCGCATCGTCAAGCGTTTTATGCGTGATGCGGCCCAGCCGCCGCAACCGCCGAAAGGGGTGCCAATCCGTGCCGTCGATCTGCCCGCGCCGGTGATGCAACTGATCGGCAAGCCGGTCAAAGCCGGTGCCGCCGAGGTGGCGACCAACCCGCGCGCGCGCAGCGCGGTGCTGCGGGTGGCGGAGAAACTGGTACCGGCATGCTCAGATTGAACCTCATCCTGCTGGCAGCCGTGTTGATCAGCGCACTTGCTGACGTCTCGATCAACCACCGCGCCCGCAAGCTCGTCACCTCATACGAGCGCGAACAGGAACGCATGCGGGCGCTGGAAGTCGAATGGGGACAACTACAGCTTGAACAAAGCACCTGGGCCACCCATGCGCGCATCGAAGAGATTGCGCGCCAGCGGCTCGGGATGCATACCCCGCGCACCAACCAAATCATTACGGCGAATCCATGAGTATGGCCCCCCACGCTCGCAAAACAAGCTCGCTGCCCCCCATGAAATCACCCGAAGCGGTGACAGGGGGGCCTCATTTAGCAACTGAGTCGCCTTGGGGCGGCCCGGCGGCGGCATGAAACTCAGCCGCAGCCCCCTGCTCGAAGAGCGCCTGCCGGCTTGGCGGGCGCATTTCGTCATGGGCTTGCTGTTGCTGGGCTTCGCGGCACTGCTGGCGCGCTCGTTCTACCTGCAGGGCGTCAACAAGGACTTCCTGATTGGCCAGGGTGAATCGCGCTATGAGCGGGTGCTTGAGATATCGGCGACACGCGGGCGCATTCTCGACCGGCATGGCGATGTGTTGGCCATGTCGACCCCGGTCAAGGCGGTCTGGGCCATCCCGGAAGATGCCAAGCTCACACCCGCACAGGTGCGCCAGCTGGCCAGCCTGCTGGAAACCGACCCGCGCGAACTGTCCCGCAAACTGGCGGGGGAACGCGATTTCGTTTATCTCAAGCGTCAGATCGCCCCGGACGTGGCAGCGCAGATTGCCAATCTCAAGCTGCCTGGCGTGCATTTCAAGAATGAATTCCGCCGCTACTACCCCTCCGGCGAAGTCGCGGCCCACATGCTGGGCTTCACCGGCGTCGATGATGCCGGCCAGGAGGGCATCGAGCTGGCGATGAACAGCCAGCTGACCGGCAAGCCCGGCGGCCGGCGCGTCATCAAGGACCGGCGCGGGCAGATCGTCGAGGACGTCGAATCGATCAAGGCGCCGCAGGAAGGCAAGGACACCGTGCTCGCCCTCGACGCCAAGCTGCAGTATCTGGCGTACGTGCAGCTCAAGCAGGCGATCGCCCAGCACAAGGCCAAGGCTGGCGGCATTGTCATGCTCGATGCCAAGAGTGGCGAAGTGCTGGCGCTCGTCAATCTACCGACCTACAACCCGAACAACCGCACCCGCCTGTCGGGTGCGCAGCTCAGAAACCGTGCCTTCACCGACACCTTCGAACCCGGCTCGACCTTCAAGTCGTTCACCGTCGCGCTGGCCTTGGACAAGGGCAACGTGCGCTTCGACACCCCGATCCAGACTGCGCCCGGCAGGCTCACCATCGGCTCGGCAACGATTTCCGACGCCCACCCGCATGGCATGTTGTCGGTCGCCCAAGTGATCCAGAAGTCCTCCAACGTCGGCGCCGCAAAGATGGCCCTGGCGATACCGGCCGAGGAAATGTGGCAGATGTTCGACAACTTGGGCTTCGGTCAGCCGCTCAAACTGGGCTTCCCGGGTGAAGCCGCCGGGCGCCTGCGTCCCCACAAGCGCTGGCGACCGATCGAGCAGGCGACCATGTCGTATGGCCATGGCATTTCGGTGACGCTGATCCAGCTGGCGCGCGCCTATCAGGCTTTTGCCCGCAACGGCGACCTGCTGCCGCTGTCGCTGACGCGCGTCGATGCGGCGCCGACCATGGGTATCCGCGTCTTCACCGAGCAGACGGCGCGCGAGATGCGCGCCATGCTCGAAATGGCCGTGATGCCGGGCGGCACGGCGCCCAAGGCACAAGTGCCGGGCTACCGCGTCGCCGGCAAGACCGGCACGGCCAACAAGCTGGAAGGCGGCAGCTACACCAACAAGTATGTTGCCTCGTTCGTCGGTTTCGCCCCCGTATCCGACCCGCGCCTGATCATCGCCGTGATGGTTGACGAGCCTTCGGCCGGCAAATATTACGGCGGCGAGGTGGCGGCACCGGTGTTTTCCGGCGTGATGTCCGGCGCCTTGCGCAGCCTTGGCGTCGCGCCCGATGCCCTCGAAAAACCGTTGCAGATGGCCACCATCCCGCCGGCCAAGGAGGAGATGTGAGCATGGCGGCGGCATGGATGCCCCCCCACGCTCGCAAAACCAGCTCGCTGCCCCCCACAGGGGGGCGCATGCCGCCTTGGGGCGGCCCGGCGGCGGCGCTCCTCGACACCCTGCGCCAGCATGGCGTGAATGTCACGCAACTCACGCTCGATTCACGTCGCGTGCAGCCAGGCGATGTGTTCCTCGCCCTGCCCGGCGCGCATGCCGACGGCCGTGCCTTTATCACCGACGCGGTGGCACGGGGCGCGGCAGCGGTGATTTACGAGAAGGCAGGAGTAGAAGTGGAGAAATGCGCCGTCCCGCCAGTGCCGACTATTGCGGTAGACAACTTGGTGACGCTAACCGGCGAAATCGCCCATCTCGTCTACGGCCGGCCATCCGAGCAACTCTGGAGCGTCGGCGTCACCGGCACCAATGGCAAGACCTCGGTTTCGCAGTGGATCGCGCAGGCCATGACCGCGCTTGAGCGCAAATGCGGCGTGATCGGCACGCTGGGCAATGGTTTTCCGCCGCATCTGGATGAAAGCCCCAATACCACTCCCGATGCAGTGAGCTTGCACGCAGCGCTGGCGCGCTTTGTCGAGCAGGGCGCGGCGGCCTGCGCGATGGAAGTGTCATCGATCGGCCTCGATCAGGGGCGGGTGAACGGCGTGCATTTCGATGTTGCGGTACTGACCAATCTCACACGCGACCACCTCGAATACCACGGCACGATGGCCGCTTATGGCGCCGCCAAGGCCCGGCTGTTCGAAATGCCGGGACTCGGCGTTGCCGTGCTGAATCTCGACGATCCCTTCGGCGTCGAACTCGCCGCCCGGCTTAGGGGCCGCCTCCCCACCATCGGATACACGCTGCAGGGCGGCAACGGGACGGATCGCGTACTGCATGCTGTAGATCTGGTCGAAACGGCAACAGGCATTGCCTTCACGCTTGATGGCGTGTCATTCACCGCACCACTGGTCGGCCGCTTCAATGCCTCGAACCTGCTGGCCGTGACGGGTGCTTTGCTGACCCGCGGCGAAACCCTCGCTGCCATCGCCGCCGTACTGCCCAGGCTGAGTTCGCCACCCGGACGCATGCAGACGCTGGGCGGCAACGCGCAACCACTGGTGGTGGTCGACTACGCCCATACACCGGATGCGCTGGAAAAGGTCCTGACCACCCTGCGCGGCACAACGCTGGCACGCGGCGGCAAGCTGGTCTGTGTCTTCGGCTGCGGCGGCAACCGCGATGCCGGCAAGCGGCCGCTGATGGGCGCGATCGCCGAGCGGCTGGCCGACCAGGTCATATTGACCAGCGACAACCCGCGCGGCGAAAACCCACAAGCCATCATCGCCGCCATCCGCGCCGGCATGCAGGAGGATATGGCGAGCGAAGCAGATCGCGCCGTGGCGATTCACCAGGCAGTGACGCAGGCTGCGGCACGCGACGTCATCCTGTTGGCCGGCAAGGGGCACGAACCGTATCAGGAAATCGCCGGCGTGCGCCTGCCGTTTTCGGATAGTGAAATAGCACAAAGTGCGCTCGCGGGTCGACGCGAGCGTTCGGCGCTGGCGGAATGGAATGCCCCGCATGGGGTACGGCGAGCAGCGGACCAATCAGATGATGCATCCGGAGAACAAGCGCAATGCTGACACTTTCAGAAACAGCACAAATTCTCGCTGGCCAGTACCATGCCTCGCACTACGGCCACGACACCGAGTTCACCAGCGTCGGCAGCGACTCGCGCGCGATCATTCCGGGCATGCTGTTCGTAGCTTTGCAGGGCGAGCACTTCGACGGCCACGACTATGTGCGCGAAGTGCTGGCGCAGGGGGCCGCCGGCGCGCTGGTCACCGAGGCCTGGGCTGTCGCCAATCCAGGCTTGCCGCTGGTCGGCGTCGTGGATACGCGCCTGGCGCTCGGGCAACTGGCCGCACATTGGCGTTCCCGCTTTCACCTGCCCCTGCTCGGCATCACCGGCAGCAACGGCAAGACCACCGTGAAGGAAATGTGCGCCGCGATCGTGCGCGCCCATTGCGGCCAGCACGCGGTGCTGGCGACGACGGGCAACCTCAATAACGACATCGGCCTGCCGCTCACCCTGCTGAAATTGCGCAGCACGCACCACGCCGCGGTGATCGAGATGGGCATGAACCATGCTGGCGAGATTGCCTATCTCACCCGCCTCGCGCGGCCGACGATTGCGCTGGTGAACAACGCCCAGCGTGCTCACCTTGCGGGTTTGGGCTCGGTCGCCGCCATCGCACGCGCCAAGGGCGAAATCTTCGAGGGCCTGACCGAGGACGGCATCGCGGTGATCAACGCCGACGACCCGCATGCAGACATGTGGCGCGAAATAAACCTCGGGCGGCGGATATCGACCTTCGGGTTCACCGCAGCGGCCGATGTACGCGGGACCTGGCAACCCAGCCACGAAAACCGGGGTTTCGGCAGCATCCTGACGCTCGAGACGCCGCGCGGCAAAGCGACACTCGACCTGCCGCTCCCCGGCATGCACAACGCGTATAACGCACTCGCCGCCGCCGCCACCTGTATCGCCGCTGGAGTACCACTGGCACCGGTCGTTCGTGGCCTAACCAGTTATGACGGCACCCAGGGTCGCCTGCAACAAAAGCTCGGGTTCAATGGCGCCGTGGTGATCGACGACAGCTACAACGCCAACCCCGACTCGATGCGCGCCGCCATCGACGTGCTGGCGACACTCCCCGGCCGGCGGATTCTGGTCATGGGCGACATGGGCGAAGTGGGCGAGACGGCCGGCCAGATGCATGACGAGATCGGTGGCTACGCCAAGAGCCAGGGCATCGACCAGCTTCTCGCGCTGGGCGAGAAAAGCGTCGCTGCCGTACATAATTTTGACGGCGGCGGCCGTCACTTCACCAGCGTCGAAGCACTGGTCGCTGCCCTGAAGCCGCTCATGGACAAGGACGCGACGGTGCTCGTCAAAGGCTCGCGTTTCATGCGCATGGAACGGGTAGTCGACGCGCTTGTGGATGCCAGGAAAGCAGGGGGCCAGAATGCTGCTTGAACTCTTTCTGTGGCTGGCGCAGGATATCCGCGCCTTCAACGTTTTCGGCTACCTCACGCTGCGCGCGGTACTGGCAACGATGACGGCGCTGACGATCTCCTTCATCCTCGGCCCGGCGGTCATCCGCTGGCTGACGGCGAAACGGATCGGCCAGGCGGTGCGTGACGATGGCCCGCAGACACACCTCGTCAAAGCCGGCACGCCGACCATGGGTGGCGCGCTGATCCTGCTGTCACTGGGCATCTCCACCCTGTTGTGGGCCGATCTCACCAATCGCTTCGTCTGGATCGTCCTGATCGTCACCTTCGGCTTCGGCGCGGTCGGCTGGGTGGATGACTGGCGCAAGGTCGTCGAACGCAATCCCAAGGGACTGTCGGCCCGGACGAAATTTTTCTGGCAGTCGGTGATCGGCCTCGTCGCGGCCATCTACATCGCCTTTTCAATCTCGGCGCCGAACAACGAGAAGACGATCGAACTCTTTCTGCAGTGGGTCGGCAGCGGTTTCACGCTCGCCATGCCGACCAAGACCGACCTGATCGTGCCCTTCTTCAAGAGCGTCTCCTATCCGCTGGGCATTTTCGGCTTCATCATCCTCACCTATCTGGTGATCGTCGGCTGCAGCAACGCGGTCAACCTCACCGACGGTCTCGACGGGCTGGCCATCATGCCGACCGTCATGGTCGGTGCGGCACTGGGCATCTTCGCCTATGTCGCCGGTCATGCCGGCTTCTCGAAATATCTGCTGCTGCCCTACGTTCCCGGCGCGGGTGAACTGGTGGTGTTCTGCGGCGCGCTGGCCGGTGCCGGGCTGGGCTTCCTCTGGTTCAACGCTTATCCGGCCGAAGTCTTCATGGGCGACGTCGGCGCGCTGGCGCTGGGTGCGGCGCTGGGTGCAGTGGCGGTCGTCGCGCGGCAGGAAATCGTGCTGTTCATCATGGGCGGCGTGTTCGTCGCCGAAACGCTCTCTGTGATGCTGCAGGTCAGCTGGTTCAAGTACACCAAGCTGCGCTACGGCGAGGGGCGACGTATCTTGCGCATGGCGCCGCTGCATCACCACTTCGAGCAATCGGGCTGGAAGGAAACGCAGGTCGTGGTGCGTTTCTGGATCATCACGATTCTGCTGGTGCTGTTCGGCCTCTCCACTTTAAAAATCCGCTGATGAACCTGACCGGCAAACACGTCCTGGTACTCGGCCTCGGTGAATCGGGGCTGGCGATGGCGCAATGGTGTACGCGCCATGGGGCCAGCGTGCGGGTTGCCGACACACGCGCCGCGCCGCCGTATCTGGATGAGTTGCGCCGTACCACCAGTCCCACGGGGATTCCCTCTGGTCACGCCGAATTCATTGGTGGCGAATTTGATAAAGGTCTGCTTGTCGGCATCGACCTGCTCGCCATTTCACCCGGCCTGTCGCCCGGCCTGCTGGTGGTGATTCATGCCCGCGCGCAGGGCATCCCGGTCGTCGGCGAAATCGAACTGTTCGCGCAGGGCCTGCGCGCACTCAAGCAGAATGTGCCGGTGCTGGCGATTACCGGCACCAACGGCAAGACCACTACCACGGCGCTGACCGGCCATCTGCTCGCGTCGACCGGTCGCAGCGTTGGCGTGGCCGGCAACATCTCGCCCGCCGCGCTCACCGCCCTGATGGATTTCCAGGATCGCGGTGCGCTGCCACAGGCCTGGGTGCTGGAGCTGTCGAGTTTCCAGCTCGAGACACTGGAGACCCTGAATGCGGCAGCGGCCACAGTACTTAACATCTCCGACGACCATCTCGACCGCTACATTGATTTGAACGACTACGCCAGCGCCAAGGCGCGCATCTTCCTGGCCAGTGCAGGCAACGAAGGCGTGCAGGTACTCAACCGCCAGGATGCGCGCGTGAAAAGCATGGCCCTGCCCGGGCGGCGGATCATCAGCTTTGGCCTCGATGCACCGGGCACAGTCGACGCTTTCGGCCTGCGCGAAAATCGCGGTGAAGCCTGGCTGGTGCAAGGCGACCGCTTCCTGTTGCCGGTGAGCGCACTACCAGCGGCCGGGTTGGCCGGCCTGCACAATGCCGCCAATGCCCTTGCCGCACTGGCCCTGTGCGCCGCCATCGGCATTGATGCGGTGACGCTGCTGCCGGCGCTGCGCAGCTTTCACGGACTCCCGCACCGCGTCGAGAAGGTCGCCGAAATTGGCGGCGTGACGTATTACGACGATTCGAAAGGTACCAACGTCGGTGCCACGGTCGCCGCACTGTCGGGGTTGGGCTGCAAGTCGGTGGTCATTCTCGGGGGGGAAGGCAAGGGCCAGGATTTTTCGCCGCTCAAGGCGGCTGTCGAGAACCACGCGCGCGGCGTGGTGCTGATCGGCCGGGACGGACCGCTGATTCGCGCCGCCCTTGACGGTTGTGGCGTCCCGCAGTTGAACGCCGCCAGCATGGACGAAGCCGTCCGTGCCGCTGCCGCCCGCGCCAGCGCCGGTGATGCCGTGCTGCTCTCGCCGGCCTGCGCCAGCTTCGACATGTTCCGCAATTACGAGCATCGCGCCGCAGCCTTCAAGTCGGCCGTGCAAGCACTCGCGCAAGGTGGGCCGCAATGATCTCGGTCAGCATGCCACGGCGTTTCGAAAACGTCTCGCGCCCCCCCGCCGAACTCGACCCTTTGCTGCTCTGGCCGGCAGTGGCATTGCTGCTGACCGGGCTGGTGATGGTCTACTCCGCCTCCATCGCCACCGCCGAGGGCAGCGCATTCACCGGCCACCAGTCGACCTATTTCCTGGTCCGCCATGCCGTTTATCTGCTCATCGGACTAATGGTTGGTCTGGTCGCCTTCCAGATTCCCTTGCGCTTCTGGCAACAACTGGCGCCCTGGCTATTTCTCGCGGGCGTGATCCTGTTGGTCGTGGTGCTGATTCCGGGCATCGGCCGCACGGTGAATGGGGCGCAACGCTGGATCGGCTTCGGCCCACTCACCCTGCAACCCTCCGAATTCATGAAACTCTGCGCCGTGCTCTACGCCGCCGACTACACGGCGCGCAAGCTGACCGACATGAGCAGCTTCCGCCGCGGCTTCGTGCCGATCGCGCTGGTGATGACCCTGGTCGGCGGACTGCTGTTGCGCGAGCCCGACTTCGGCGCCTTCGTCGTCATCGTCGTCATTGCCATGGGCATCCTGTTCCTCGGCGGTATGAATGGACGGCTGTTCACCTTCCTGATCGGCGCCATGGCGGTGGCGTTCGCCGTCCTGATCTATTCCTCGCCTTATCGCTGGGAGCGCATCACGAGTTACATGGACCCGTGGCAACACGCGCTGGGCAAGGGTTACCAACTCTCGCATTCGCTGATCGCCTTCGGCCGCGGCGAGTGGTTCGGGGTGGGGCTGGGCGCAAGTGTCGAAAAACTATTCTATCTGCCCGAGGCGCATACCGACTTTCTGCTGGCGGTGACCGCCGAGGAACTCGGCTTCGTCGGCGTCGTCGCCGTGGTCGGCCTGTTCGCCCTGCTGGTGCAGCGCTGCTTCGTCGTCGGCCGCCAGGCGCTGCTGCTGGAACGCGTCTTCGCCGGCCTGACGGCACAGGGCATCGGCATCTGGATCGGCTGGCAGGCCTTCATCAACATGGGCGTGAACATGGGCCTGCTGCCGACCAAGGGCCTCACCCTGCCGCTGATGAGCTTCGGCGGCTCGGGCATCGTCGCCAACTGCCTGGCGATTGCGGTATTGCTGAGAGTGGATTACGAGAACAGACGCCTGATGCGGGGACTCCCCGCATGAAAACCATCGTCATCATGGCGGGCGGCACGGGCGGGCACATCATGCCCGGACTCGCCGTGGCCGACGAACTGCACCGCCATGGCTGGAAAGTGTTCTGGATGGGCAATCCGGATGGTATGGAAGCGCGGCTGGTGCCCGAGCGCGGCTACACGATGGCCTGGGTGCGTTTCGGCGCACTGCGCGGCAAGGGGTTGTTGCGCAAGTTGCTGCTACCGCTCAGCCTGCTCTCCGGCTTTGTGCAGGCGTGGCGGCAGTTCTCCCGCATTCGGCCGGATGTCGTGCTCGGTATGGGCGGCTTCATCAGCTTCCCCGGCGGCATGATGGCCGCGTTGCGCGGCATTCCGCTGGTGCTGCACGAACAGAATTCCATCGCCGGCCTGGCCAACCGCGTGCTGGCGAGCGTCGCGGATCGCGTGCTGACCGGGTTTCCTGACGTATTCAAGAAAGGCCAATGGATTGGCAATCCGGTGCGGCATGCGGTCGCCGTCCTGCCAGCGCCGACTTTGCGCTATGGCGAACGCAGCGGAAAACTTAACCTGCTGGTGCTGGGCGGCAGCCTCGGCGCACAGGTGCTCAACGAAACCCTGCCCCAGGCGCTGGCCCTGCTGTCCGCGGAGGAGCGGCCGGCGGTGGTCCATCAAGCCGGCGCAAAGCACATCGAGGCGCTCGCCGCCGCTTATGCCGCTGCCGGCGTTGAAGCGCACACGACCGCCTTCATCGACGACATGGCGGGCGCCTATGCCTGGGCCGATCTGGTGATCTGCCGCGCCGGCGCGCTGACCATCGCCGAACTCGCCGCCGCCGGTGTGGCAAGCATCCTCGTGCCGTTCCCGCATGCCGTGGATGATCACCAGACCGCGAATGCACGCCTGCTGGTCCATGCCGGTGCGGCCATGCTGCTACCGCAAAAGGAATTGACGGCGGAACGCCTGGCGCTGATCCGCAACCTGACGCGCGCCCAGTTGCTCGAAATGGCCGAAAAGGCGCACGCACTGGCGCTTCCAGAGGCGACCGAGGCCGTCGCGCAGGCTTGCCGGGAGATCAGCAAATGAGTAGGCCCGCCCTCCCCCAACCCCTCCCTCACGGGAGAGGTGACTGTTGCTCGCTGCGCTCGAATGTCACGGGGTGCTTCGTGGGGGCTTCGGTGCAGGTTGCGCCTGGCGGCGCGTGTCGCTTTTCCTTGGGGCGGCCCGGCGGAAAAGCTGCCGTATTTGAAGTTGGTGACATCGGAGGCCCTGGGGCATGAAACACAAAGTCAAACGCATCCATTTCGTTGGCGTCGGCGGCGCCGGCATGAGCGGCATCGCCGAGGTGCTGGCCAATCAGGGCTACACGGTGAGCGGTTCCGACCTCGCGACTTCGGCAACCACGCGTCGCCTGATCGAAAAGGGCGTGCGCGTCACCATTGGCCACGCCGCCGGCAATGTGCAGAATGCCGATGCGGTCGTGGTGTCGACCGCGGTCAAGGAAGACAATCCGGAAGTCGTCGCCGCCCGCGAACGTCATGTGCCGGTCGTGCCGCGCGCCCAGATGCTGGCCGAACTGATGCGCATCAAGCAGGGCATCGCGATTGCCGGCACCCACGGCAAGACCACCACCACCAGCCTGGTCGCCAGCTGCCTCGCCGAAGGCGGCTTCGACCCAACCTTCGTCATCGGCGGGCGGCTGAATTCGGCCGGCGCCAATGCCCGCCTCGGCCAGGGCGATTATCTGGTCGCCGAGGCCGACGAGTCAGACGCCTCGTTTCTCTTTCTCTCCCCGGTGATCGCGGTGGTGACCAACATCGACGCCGACCACATGGACACCTATGGTCACGACTTCGAGCGGCTCAAGCAGGCTTTTGTCGACTTCATTCATCGCCTGCCGTTCTACGGCGTCGCCGTGGTGTGCATCGACGATCCGCATGTGCGCGCGATCCTGCCGGCAGTTGCCAAGCAGGTGGTGACTTATGGCTTCACAGAGACAGCCAACATCCGCGCCGAAAACGTGCGGGCTGACGCCGACGGCAGCGGCCGCATGCATTTCGACTGCGTGCGCACCAATGGCACGGAATCACGCTTCCCGGTCACGCTCAACCTGCCGGGCGAACATAACGTGCGCAACGCGCTGGCCGCGATTGCCGTGGCGACGGAAGTCGGCGCTGGCGATACGGCGATCCAGAAAGCCTTGGCCGAATTCAACGGGGTCGACCGGCGCTTCCAGCGCTGTGGCGAAATTGCCATTCCCGGCGGCGGTCAGTTCACCCTCGTCGACGACTACGGCCACCATCCGACCGAAATGGCCGCGACGCTGGCCGCCGCCCGCGGCGCCTTTCCCGGCCGCCGCATCGTGCTGGCCTTCCAGCCGCACCGCTACACGCGCACGCGCGACTGCTTCGAGGATTTCGTCAAGGTACTCTCGGCTGCGGATGCCCTGCTGCTGGCGGAGGTATACCCTGCCGGCGAGACGCCCATCGTCGCTGCCGATGGGCGGGCACTGGCGCGCGCGCTGCGCGTCACCGGCAAGCTAGAGCCCGTCTTCGTCGAGGATATCGCCACCATGCCGGAAGCAATTCTCGCTGCCGCACGGGATGGCGATGTCGTCATTACCCTCGGCGCCGGCTCGATCGGCTCAGTACCGGCCAAACTGGTGAACGCCTGATGGAAATCCGCAGCAACGAACCCATGGCGAAACATGTCACCTGGCGTGCCGGCGGCGCGGTTGCCTGTGCCTGCTTCCCGCAGGACCTGGCCGATCTGGCCGCCTTCATGGGCACGCTGCGCCATGACGAGCCAGTGCTGATGGTGGGCCTGGGCTCCAATCTGCTGATCCGCGATGGCGGCTTCGATGGCACGGCGATTTTCACCCATGGCGCGCTCGATAAGTTGCAGCTTGAGCCGGATGGCACGATCTACGCCGAGGCCGGCGTGCCCTCGCCCAAGCTGGCGCGCTTTGCCGCGCAGCACGACCGCGCCGGTGCCGAATTCCTCGCCGGCATTCCGGGCACTCTCGGCGGGGCGCTGGCGCTGAATGCCGGCTGCCATGGCGGCGAGACCTGGTCGTTCGTCGAGCGCGTGCAGATGTTGAACCGGCAAGGCGAACTGATCGTGCGCACGCCGGCGGATTTTGCCATCGGCTATCGGCACGCCGGCCTCAAAGCAAGCACCGACGAAATATTCGTTGCCGCCTGGCTGCGCTTCCCGGCGGGCGATGGCGCCACGGCGCGGGCGCGTATCAAGGAACTGCTCGAAAAGCGCAGTGCTACCCAACCCCTGCAATTGCCGAACGCTGGGTCGGTGTTCCGCAATCCGCCGGGGGACTATGCCGCACGCCTCATCGAGGCGGCCGGTCTGAAGGGCGTCGCCGAAGGCGGCGCACGGGTGTCTGAAAAGCATGCGAATTTCATCGTTAATCCGGACGGCAAAGCGACGGCTGCCGCGATAGAAAGCTTAATCGGCCGAATTCAGGTCGCGGTGCGGGAACAATTTGGCGTGGAACTGGTGCGCGAAGTGCGCATCCTCGGAGTAAAGAATTGAAAGCAAAAGATTTTGGACGTGTGGCGGTGCTGATGGGCGGGTCTTCCGCCGAGCGCGAGATTTCGCTGATTTCCGGCGCTGCCGTGCTAACGGCGCTCAAGGAATCCGGCGTTGATGCCTTTGCCTTCGATCCGGCCGAGCAGCCGATCTGGAAACTGGCCGGGATGGGCGTCGACTGCGTGTTCTGCATTCTGCATGGCGGCGCCGGTGAAGATGGCACGGTGCAGGGCGCGCTCGACCTGCTGCAGATTCCCTACACCGGCAGCGGCGTGCTGGCCTCGGCGCTGGCAATGGACAAGATCCGCACCAAGTGGGTCTGGCAGGCCGCGGGCGTGCCGACGCCGCGTTCGTGTCGCGTGGCAGCGGCTGACGCAGGGGCCGCAGTGGTCGCCGAATATGGCCTGCCGCTGATCGTCAAGCCGGTGCGCGAAGGTTCGTCAATTGGCGTCACCAAGGTGGCACGGCTGGAGGAGTTTGCTGCTGCCTTTGCGCAAGCGCAGACCCTTCCCGATTGCCGCCAGGAAGAAGTGATGGCCGAGGAATTCGTTGCCGGCATCGAGCTAACCGCAGCCGTGCTGGGGCGCGAGGTGTTGCCACTGGTGCGCATCGAAGCACCGGAAGGTCGTTACGATTACCAGAACAAGTATTTCACCGACGTTGTGCAATACCACTGCCCGGCCGGGCTACCCGCAGACGTCGAGACCGCCATCGGCAAAACAGTATTGGCGGCATTCGATGCCCTTGACTGTCGTGGCTGGGGCCGCGCCGACCTGATACTCGCAGCCGACGGCAGCTACAGCCTGCTCGAGATGAATACCGCACCGGGCATGACCGGCCACTCGCTGGTGCCGATGGCCGCCCGCGCCGCCGGCATTTCGTTTGAAACCCTGGTGCTGAAGATTCTTGCGGAGGCGCGCTGTGGCTAGGCAAAAGGCGCATACCCGCAACTCGCCAGCAACAGCGCCGGCCGGACTGTGGCACCAGCCGGCACTGATGAATCTGCTCGCGGACGTGTTAGTCGTACTGGCAGTGGCCGGTCTGGCCTGGGCGTCACTGACCGCCCTGCAGCGACTGCCGGTATTTCCCCTGCGCGAACTGGTGCTGACCGCTTCACCCCATCATGTGAGCGCGCAACAACTGGAGCATGCGGCGCGCGGCATCATGGTCGGCAATTTTTTCACTGTGGACCTCGAAGCAGCGCGGATCGCCTTCGAGAAATTGCCCTGGGTGCGCAAGGCCGCCGTAAGCCGGCAATGGCCGGATGGCCTGGAGTTGACGCTGGAAGAGCACGAACCGGTGGCACGCTGGCGACATTTGAATGGCGAGCATGGACTGGTCAATCGTCAGGGTGAGATATTTGTCGCCGAGCTACCCGCCGGTGCTTTGCAACTGCCACAGCTCTCCGGCCCCGAGGGCAGTGCGCGCGAATTGCTGGCGCGTTATGCGGAGTTCAGCAACGTACTGGCCGGCATTGGCAGAAGCATCGACACCATCGCACTGTCACCGCGCCACGCCTGGCAGCTCAAGCTGGATGACGGCATGGCCGTCGAACTGGGACGCGATCAGACGCGCCACCCGCTCGGCGAGCGGCTTGATCGCTTCGCCGCGCATTACGTTGATCTGCGCCAGCGGGTCGGCGCCATGCGCGTGGCCGACATGCGTTATCCAAATGGCTTTGTGTTACGTGGTCTGGAAAACACCTCACCCACGCGGACAGAATCTGCAGGACGGAAGTCATGAGCAATGAAAAACACCGCGACCTGATCGTCGGCCTGGATATCGGCACGTCGAAGATCGTCGCCATCGTCGCCGAACTGAATCAGGAAGGGCAACTCGCCATTCTCGGCATCGGCACGCAGGGCACCCAGGACACGCGCGGCCTGAAAAAAGGCGTGGTGGTCAATATCGAGGCCACCGTCAGCAGCATCTCGAAGGCCATCGCCGAGGTGGAAATGATGGCCGGCTGCAAGGTCCGCGAAGTCTATACCGGCATCGCCGGCGGCCACATCAAGAGCAAGGATTCCAACGGCATGGCCGTGGTGCGCGACAAGGAGGTCACCCAGTACGATGTTGCGCGCGCCATCGAGGCCGCCAATGCCACGCCGATTTCGGCCGACGACCAGATCCTCCACACCCTGGTGCAGGAATTCATCGTCGATGGCCAGGACGGCGTGAAAGAGCCGATCGGCATGGATGCCAAACGGCTGGAGGTGAAAGTGCATCTGGTCACCGGTGCCGTCACCGCCGTGCAGAACATTGTCAAATGCGTGCGTCGCTGCGGTCTGGAGGTGGTCGATCTGGTGCTGCAACCGCTTGCCTCAGGCAATGCGGTGCTGACCGACGACGAGAAGGACGTCGGCGTCTGCCTGGTCGACATCGGCGGCGGCACCACCGATATTGCCGTCTTCAGCCAAGGCGCCATCCGCCATACATCGGTCATCTCGATTGCCGGCGACCAGATCACTGCCGACATCGGCATTGCATTGCGTACCTCGACGCAGGATGCCGAGGAAATCAAGCTGCGCTACGGGGTTGCCCTGCAACAACTGGCCGATCCGGAGGAGATGCTCGAAGTGCCAGGCGTCGGCGAGCGGCCGGCCTCCAGCCTGTCGCGCCAGACGCTGGCGGGCTTCATCCAGCCGCGCGTCGAAGAGATTTTTCAGAAGGTGCAGGACGAACTGGTCAGAAGCGGCTATGCGCGACTGTTGCGCGCCGGCATCGTACTGACCGGCGGCACTGCACAAATGCCGGGCATGACCCAGCTTGGCGAAGAGATTTTTCACAACACGGTCAAGGTCGGCACACCGCATTACTCAGGCAACCTGCGCGACTTCGTGAAAAACCCCCGCTACGCGTCGGCGATGGGCTTGTTGATGGAAGGTGTGGCACAGAAACAGCGCGGGCTCAAGGACCAGGGCCCGATGACGATGGGACAGGCCGTGACGCGCATGCGCGCCTGGTTTGCACGGAATCTTTAACGTGAAAGCCATGGCTTTCCCATTAAAGATCAAGAGTACGAACAAGGGGAGACTTCCCCTTGTTTATCCCCCGTAAAACGGTGCCATGAATTGAATTTGTCCGATTTATTTTTAGCAACAAAAGGAGAGGCGAAATGTTTGAAATCATAGATAGAGACCCTAACGCCACCATTATTAAGGTGATCGGTGTCGGTGGCGCCGGCGGCAATGCCGTCGAACACATGATCCGCGAAGGCGTAGGCGGCGTGGAATTCATCTGCTGCAATACCGACGCCCAGGCACTCAAGAACTCCTCGGCCGGCACCAAACTGCAGCTCGGCCCCGGCTTGGGTGCGGGCGGCAAGCCGGAGCGCGCGCGCGAACACGCACAGAACGAACGCGAGAAGATCGCCGAGGCGCTCGCCGGCGCGCACATGGCCTTCATCACCGCCGGAATGGGCGGCGGCACCGGCACCGGTGCCGCGCCGGTCATCGCCGAAGTGGCGCGCGAACTGGGCATTCTCACGGTAGCCGTCGTCACCAAACCCTTCGAGTTCGAGGGGCGCCGCAATAAACTTGCCGAAGAAGGACTGGCCGAACTCGGCCTGCATGTCGATTCGCTGATCGTCGTCCTCAACGAAAAACTGATGGAAGTGCTCGGCGAGGAAGTCAGCATGCTCGACGCCTTCAAGTCGGCCGACAACGTGCTGAAGAATGCCGTTGGCGGCATTGCCGAGATCATCAACGTGCCGGGTCTGGTGAACGTGGACTTTGAAGACGTGCGCACCGTGATGGGCGAGATGGGCAAGGCCATGATGGGTTCGGCCGCCGCAGCGGGCGTCGATCGCGCCCGCCTGGCCGCCGAGTCCGCCGTTGCCAGCCCGTTGCTGGAAGGCATCGAACTCTCCGGCGCACGCGGCGTGCTGGTGAATATCACCGCCAGCGGCTCACTCGGCCTCAAGGAATACAAGGAAGTGATGGCCACCATCCGCAACTACACCGCGCCCGACGCCACCGTAATTTGCGGCGCAGTGTTCGACGATGCGATGGAGGACCAGTTGCGCGTAACGGTCGTCGCGACGGGTCTCGGCTCGGCTGCGCTGGCACGGCGCAAACCGGAACTGAAAGCCTATGTCACCGAGGGGATCGGCCTGCGCACCGGTACCGACAACCTGCCGCTCGGCACCGGCATGTCGGCAGCCACCGTTGGTACCTCGGGTAGCCTCGACCTGGAAGGCATGTTCGTCAGCAATCGCGGCAGCCGCGACAATCGTGCGCAAGCCATGTCCGATACCGGCATGGACAAGTACGATATCCCCGCCTTTCTGCGTAAGCAGGCGGACTAACTTTCATGATGCGCAGGCTACGCCCCCGATCATGAAAAACGCCCGCCCCCCTTCGCCCCCCTCGCGGGTGGTTCCAAATGGCTCGCTGGCGCTCGCCTATCACGGGGCGCTCTTTCCAGTGCGGGTGCGGATTGCGGCTGCGCCGCGTGCCGCGTTTGCTTGGGGCGGCCCGGCGCAAACGCTGTGCTTTTAACGCCAAGCATCTCGAAATAATCTCCGGGGAATCGCTTCCCCCGGGGATTATTTCGTTTGGGTTTGTTGCGCGGCCAGCACATTCGCCAGCCGCACAAAGTCAGCAACCGCCAGCGTCTCGGCGCGCGCCGTCGGTGCAAAACCCTGCGCCTCCAGCAAGGCCTCGCCACCAAATTCTTTTAGCGTATTTCGCAACATTTTGCGCCGCTGGGAAAAGGCTGCCTTCACCAGGCGTGCAAACAGTTCCGGATCGGCCGCCGTACCCGCTGCGGGGCATTTCATCTCACCAGTCCCATGGGGATTTCCTTCGGTCACGCCGACTTTTAACGGGATCATGCGCACCACTGCCGAATCGACTTTCGGCGCCGGGTTGAATGAACCCGGCGGCACGATGAACAGTCGCTCCATGCTGTAGCGATATTGCAGCATCACCGACAGCCGACCATAGTCGCCACCGCCCGGTGCGGCCACCATGCGGTCAACCACTTCCTTTTGCAGCATGAAGTGCATCTCGCTCACCACCGCGGCGTATTCGGCCAGATGGAACAAGAGGGGGCTGGAGATGTTGTAAGGCAGGTTGCCGACAATCTTGAGCAGGCCACTGGACGACAGGGCGCCAAAATCGAATTCCAGCGCATCGCCGGCATGGATGGTGAGCCGTTCGGGAGGAAAACGCTGGCGCAGGCGCTCGATCAGGTCGCGGTCGATTTCGACCACATGCAGATGTTCGAGCCGATCGAGCAAGGGTTCCGTCAATGCGCCCAGCCCCGGCCCGATCTCCACCACGGTATCGCCCGCGCGTGGGGCAACCGCATCGACAATTTTGCGGATGATGCCCGGCGAAACGAGAAAGTTTTGTCCAAAGCGCTTGCGCGGCTGATGTCCCTTCATGCCCCCTCCGCATGGAATGTGGCAATGGCGCAAGCCCGGCGCCGGGCCGTCACGCGCCGGAGGCGCAATCCGTAGCGCAGACAACCCGGTGCCGCCCATGGTATTCGAGCGCAGCGAGCAAACATCACCCCCTTTCCCCGGGAAGGGGGGTGGGGGGGAGGGGGACCAGACGACTCATATCGATCGCCGCCGCGACTGCGGCAAACAGGCTGGTTGACGACGCCTTGCCGGTGCCGGCCAGGTCGAGCGCCGTACCGTGGTCGACCGAAGTGCGAATGATCGGCAGGCCCAGCGTGACGTTGTAGCCTTCGTCAAAGGCCGCGTACTTCAGCACCCCCAGACCTTGGTCGTGATACATCGCCAGTTGGGCATGCGAGTCGGCCAGCACCTTTTTGGTGAACAGGGTGTCGGCCGGCAGCGGGCCGATCAGGTTCATGCCCTCCGCGCGCAATTTCTCCAGCACCGGGACGATCACCTCGATCTCCTCGTGCCCCATGTGGCCGCCCTCGCCGGCATGCGGATTGAGGCCGGCCACGAGAATGCGCGGCTTTTCAAAACCAAACTTGCTGCGCAGCTCGGCGTGCAGGATGCGGATCGTCGTTTCCAATTCGGACGGCGTAATGGCGGCGGCGACATCCTTCAGCGGCAAGTGCGTGGTCGCCAGCGCCACATGCAAACCGGCGCCGGCCAGCATCATTACCACGCGCGGCGTGCCGGTTTTTTCCGCCAGATACTCGGTATGACCGGTGAAGGGTATGCCGGCGTCGTTGATGATGCCCTTGTGCACCGGCGCGGTAACCATGGCGGCGAACTCACCCGAGCGGCAGCCCGCCAGCGCACGATCAAGGAGTGCCAGCACATAGGACGCGTTCGCCATGTCCGGGAAGCCCGGCTGGCTGGGTACAGCCAGCGGCACATGCAGAATGTCGAGGCGCTCCAGACTCAGTCCGAGCTGGCGTGCCCGGGTGGCCATCAGGGTTTCGTCGCCCAGCACGACAATGCGCGCCGGGAGATTGCAGTCGGCCAGCGCGAGGCAGATTTCCGGACCAATGCCGGCCGGTTCGCCAGAAGTAACGGCAATCACCGGCTCGCCTCCACCCAGCCTACCCCACACCGGGAATGGCTCGGCCTGCGCGCCATGTTGTGGCGTGGCCGGTTGCGGGTTTAGCGCACCGATTGGCGCCAGGCGATCAGCGCTCTTCAAGTCGAAACTCTACATGGGCGCGGTCACGTAATTGCCGCAACCAGTCTTCGTAAGCCTCGTCGGACTTGCGCTCGCGCAGGGCCTGCTTGGCCACCAGGCGCTTTCGCTCATCACCGGCCTCGGCGTTCTTGCGCTCCAGTACCTGGATCAGGTGCCAACCGAACGGCGACTGCACCGGGGCGCTGGTCTCGCCTGGCTTCATGGCATCCATCGCCCGCTCGAATTCCGGTACGGTATCGCCCTGATACAGCCAGCCCAGATCGCCGCCCTTGGCCGCCGACAGATCGTTCGAGTGCAGGCGCGCAAGTTCGGCGAAATCGGCACCGTTGTCCAGGCGCTCTTTGAGTCCGGCCAGTTTGTGGCGCGCCTCTTCGGACGATATCAGCTCATTCACCTTGAGCAGGATATGCCGGGCACGCGTCTGGCGAATGGTGCTGCCGACCATGCTGCCGCCGCGCCGCTCGAACAGCTTGACGATATGGAAGCCGGCCGGACTGCGCAGGATGCCGCTCGTCTCGCCCGGCTTCAGCTTGGCAATGGCATCGGCGTACAGGGTAGGCAGCCGGTCGGCCGGACGCGGCTCCAGCATGCCGCCGGACATGGCGTCGGCCGCCTCGGAATAGCTGGCGGCAACCTGGGCAAAATCCTGGCCACCCTTGATGCGCGCCAGGGCCTCCTCGGCGCGCGCGCGCAACTGGGCCAACTTGATTGGGTTGGCCTGCTCCGGCACGCGTACGATGATATGGCCGAGCGCGACCAGCGCAGCCTGATCGGCCTGCTCGGGGTGGGCAAGATAATTGTCGATTTCGCCATCGGACACAACGATGCGATTTTCGACTTCGCGCTCGCGCAAGCGGGAAATGATCATCTCGTCGCGTATTTCTTCACGAAAACGCCGCCAATCAATACCGTCCCGTTCAAGGGCTGCCCGAAAATCGGCAAGCGCCATGCGGTTGTTTTCGGCGATGCGGCGCAAGGCGACATCGAGCTCGGCATCCGGGATCCGCAGGCCCGTTTCATTGGCGAACTGCTTTTGCAAGCGATCGACGATCAACCGTTCCAGCAACTGCTTTTCCAGCACCTCGCGCGGCGGCGGCGGCGTGCCGCGCTGCCGCAACTGGCGCTCGACATTGGCCAGTCGGTCGCGCAATTCATTCTGGGTAATTACCTCGTCATTGACGACGACGATGACCCGATCGATGGCAATCGGCACAACCGGCTTGCGGGCTTGCGCGGAGGCCAGGGACGGCAACAGGGTCAGGCACATCAGGAATATGGGCAGAAGTCTCATTGACAGTCAGTCTGGTTATTGGGCAGCAAATACAGGATCGGCAGTGGGTTGATTGATGATGCCATAGCCGGGAATGTTGCGCCGGAGCAGCTCCAGCGGGTTGGAACCGATGCGCGAAAAATCATTCAGCTCCAACTGGAAAAACGTCGCGGTTGTTGGCTTGTCGGCGATCGTGGCCAGTCGCTGAACGACAAAGCGGCCAACCCAGCAGCCCGCGTTGTATTCGATGCCACCAATGGTTTCGATGACGCGGCTTTCCTTCGTCGAATAATTGTAGCGACCCACGGCATGCCAGCCACCGCCCAGCGGCAACTGTGCCGACACATCGATCTGGCCAAGCAGTTCGCGAGCATAGCGGTAGCCAGCGTTGAATATCTGGCCCGGGGCCGGGTGGTAGCGACCGCCGACCGTAAGCCGTTCGGTCAGTTTGTCGCGTGGGTTGTACTGCCAGCCAAAATCGGCATAGGTTTTAGGCAGAACCTGACCGGAAAGTGCTGCCAGAATATCTGCCGAGCGGCCGGTGCGTGCCGTTTCTCCGGGCAAGGTCACCTCCTGGAGCGTGAAATAATGCAACTGACCGAGGGTGGCACGCAGCATTTCGGCACCGGTGGTCGGATCAAGCAGACGCGAAGTCACTGCCAGGGTGACTTGGTTGGCGTTGGCAATGCGGTCACCGCCCGCGTAGCGATTTTCAGCGAACATCTGGGCATGGCTGAAGCTGGCTATGCCAGTGTCAAAGACGGGCAACTTGCTCTGATCGCGGGTTGGCACATACAAGTAGTAGGCGCGCGGTTCGAGTGTCTGCTGCAGCGAGCGACCGAACCAGTTGGTGTCGCGTTCCATGACAAAACCACCATCGACGCTGAAGATCGGCAGCGCACGATTCTGTTGGTCCGGCACATTTTTCCGGTAATCCGTTGCCGCCAGACGCTCCTGCCCGCTCAACTGGTAGTGAGTGGAGTGGAAACCGACTTTTGGTGTCAGCCAGAATGCCGAGGTAGCATACGGCAGCGATAGTTGCGGGTAGAGCGTGGTGCGCTTGCCGAGCAATTCCGTCGGATGATCAAAATTCACGTACTCCGCATTCATGTTGAATGCCATTCCAAGCGGAAGATCGTAGCGATTGGCTGCACCCGTCAACTGCGGCAGGCGACGGTAGGGGGACGGCAGATCCTGCAGGGTCTGATACGTTTGCACATTCAAGGCTGCGCTATACCAGGGCCCGCCGTAGCTCAAGACACCCTGGCGCAGCAGGTTGCCTTGCGATACAGCCGCCACACGTGTCGACAGGTCGCTGAAATAATTGTCGTCGGAAACGCCATTGAGGTTCAGTGCTGCCGAGAAACCATGGCCCAGCGTCTGATTGTGGAGAAGCGCATAGCCATAACGATCGCGATTGGCCAGTTTGTCGTCAGGCAGGTATTCGACACGCGCCTGACCGCTGTGAGTGTAATCAAGGTAACGGAATTCGGTATTCAGTTGCAGGCCTCGGCGCGACATCAGGCGTGGCGCAATCGTCGCATCCATGTTGGGCGCAATATTCCAGTACCAGGGCATCGTCACCTCGAGGCCGCTCTTGCTGGTAGTCCCGATCGTCGGCGTCAGCAGGCCGCTCTTTCTGTCGTTGTTGAGCGGGAAGCTGAGCCATGGTGTGTACAGGAATGGCACATCCTTGAAGCGAACCGTGGCATGACGAGCTACGCCGGTCGCAGTGGTGTAATCGAGATCGAGTTCATCAACAACCATCTCCCAGTCGCGCTGGGACGACTGGCAGGTACTGTAGGTCGCTTTCTTCAGGTGGTACAGATCCTCGCCACGAAACTCAAGGCGTTCGGCGCTGCCGCTCGCCGTCACGACTGAGCGGGGCAACATTTTTCCGGTCGTCGCGAACACCTTCCCATCAGGGCCGACTGCTGGCAACCCGCCCATGGTCAACGCTGGTTCTGGTACGTCCTTGGGCTGACTTCTGATGGTGTAGGCGGGCGACTCGAATTCGCCGGTGCTGCCTGCCATACGCATGCGCAGACGTGGGCCGGTGATGACGGAATCCGGACTGGTCAGGCGCACGTCACCAATCGCCTCCACTTCATCCTCAGCCTGGCGGTAAATAATGCGATCGGCCCGCAAGGTGTCGTCTGCGCGTTGCAACTCGGCCTCGCCGGCGGCGACTATTTCGACCTCATTGATGCCGCTGATATTGCGCGCCCTCACCAGGGTCGGCGCGGATTTCTTGTCGATAGGTGTTGACGACTTGGTGGCAAAGTCGGGAATAACGCCAGCGGCGACATGTGCGGAATACAGGGGAGCCAATGCAGAACGTTCTGCCACTTCGGGCGGACGCTCCGCTAACTTTGGAGATTGCACTGCGGCGCCCAACAGGCCCGGATCCACACGTAGCGATGTCAAATTTTGCGGACCTTTGACTGCCGTATTAGCCACTGGAGCCGCAGCCAGAACTGGCGCAGATACGGCGGCCGGGCGTGGCGTGGGGGACACCGGCTTGGCTGGGGTCGACACTTGTGCAGGCGCTGCCGCTGGCACCTGCTGTGGTCGTACATCTGCAGCGACAGACAGATCTTGCGGTGCGGACGGCGGCATCACCCGGCTCACCTCAACGTCACCGCTTTTCGGGGCGACCGGTTTGACCACGCCCGTGGCGGCAGCCTGCCCCGCAACCCGACCTGCCTGACTAACGATCCTGTCTGATTCAGCCTTTTCTGCTGGCTGCGCCGGCACTGCAGTTTGGGCCGGCTGTTGCTGAACAGACGGTGCGGATGGCGCTGGCGACGGCTTGATCGGGGCGCCTCCCAGCAGGGCAGGATCAACGCGCAGGGTTGGCAGATTTTCGCCGGCTGCAGCAAAGCCGCTGATCGCAATGACGCCACTGGCGCTGGCGAACGCCAGCCAGCCCAATGTTTTCACCGCCCGCCGAAGCCATGCCAATAACATCGTTGCCGTATTTTTATCCGTGCTGAGCGCCGGGGTGCCCGGGCGCCCACGCCCTGGTGCCAGCTAAGCCAATGGTAGAATTTGCGATTCTATCATTTGAGCGGAATTCCTTGCGTGGAGCGGATCAAGCAAATTCAGGACTGGCTGGCGGCACAATTCCCTGAACGACTGTTTACCCTGGCGCCCGCCTCCAATGACGCCAGTTTCCGTAGCTATCTGCGCGTCACGTTCGCCGACGGCGAAACACTGATTGTCATGGACGCGCCGCCGGCCCACGAAGACGTGCGCCCCTGGCTGCATGTACAGCAATTGTTCAGCAGTGCCGGCGCCAACGTGCCGGCAGTACTGGCGCAGGATCTGGCACGGGGATTTCTGTTGATTTCAGACCTTGGATCGACCACCTATCTGGCTGCGCTGACCGCCGCCAGTGACCCCGACGCACTGTACCGCGCCGCCATCGACACGTTGATCGTCATTCAGCACGCCAGCCGGCCCGACGCGTTGCCCGCCTACGACCGGACGCTGCTCAAGCGTGAACTCGATCTGTTCCCCGACTGGTACATCGGCAAGCATGTGCCGATCAATTTCGGCAACGAACAGCGCAACGCATTGGCGGCCGTGTTTGACAAAATCGTCGCCGTAAATCTGGCCGAGCCGCAGGTCTCTGTACACCGTGACTATCACTCGCGCAACCTGATGGACACCGGGGCGGCACCAGGCGTGATCGATTTTCAGGACGCCGTCTACGGCCCGATCAGCTACGACCTCGTTTCACTGCTGAAGGATGCCTACATCGAGTGGGACGAGGAACGTACGCTCGACTGGCTGGTGCGCTACTGGGAAAAGGCCAGAAAGGCCGGCCTGCCGGTGCGCGCCGACTTTGGCGAATTCTTCCGCGATTACGAGTGGATGGGCGTGCAACGGCACGTCAAGGTGCTGGGCATCTTCGCCCGCCTGTGCCACCGCGATGGCAAGGACGGCTACCTCAAGGACATGCCGCTGGTGGCGAAGTACCTGCGCACGGCCTGCTCGCGTTACGCTGAGCTGTTTCCGCTGCTGCGCCTGCTGGATCAGCTTGAAAACCGTCAGGTCCAGGTCGGCTACACCTTCTGAATAAATAATGCCCCTCCACGCTCGTCCCACAGGGATTTCCTTCGGTCACAAATTCGGCCCGGCGAGAACATGAAGGCAATGATTCTCGCAGCGGGACGTGGTGAGCGCATGCGTCCGCTCACCGACCGCTGCCCCAAGCCGCTGCTGCCGGTCGCCGGCAAACCGCTGATCGTCTGGCATCTCGAACGGCTGGCCCGCGCGGGCTTTCGCGAGATCGTCATCAACCATGCGCACCTTGGCGACCAGATTGAAGCTCTGCTCGGTGCTGGTGACGCCTGGGGCCTCGCCATCAACTACTCCGCAGAACCGGCCGGTGCCCTCGAAACGGCCGGGGGCATCGCCAATGCGCTGCCCCTGCTGGATCCGGCAAATGACAATGCACCGTTCCTGGTCATCAATGGCGACATTTTCTGCGATTGGGATGTCAGCCGCGCGGCTACCGCACTCGCGCCGGACCATCTCGCGCACCTGGTGCTGGTCGACAATCCGCTTCAACATCCAGACGGCGACTTCTCGCTGGCAAATGAAATAGTTGGCATAGACGGCGCGGTGAAACTGACTTTCGGCGGTATCGGCATCTATCGGCCGACGCTCTTCGCCGGCGTGGTACGCGGGCAAGCAGCCAGGCTCGCACCCCTGCTGCACACTGCCATTGCCGCCGGTCAGATCAGCGGTGAACATCACCGCGGCCGCTGGGTCGATGTCGGCACCCCCGAACGGCTCGCCGCCCTCGATGCCGAGTTGCATCACGCATGCTAGGATCAAATTCATGAACATCACGCCGTTCCACCAGCGCCGACTTTCGCTGCTTGAGCACATGCAAGCAGGCGTGGCAGTCATCCCCACCGCGCCGGAACATTTGCGCAATCGCGACACCAGTTTCCCGTATCGCGCCGACAGCTATTTTCATTACCTGACCGGCTTCCCCGAGCCCGAAGCCGTGCTGGTGCTGGTTGCCGGCAGCCAGCCGCAATCGATCCTGTTCTGCCGTGACAAGGACATCGACAAGGAAATCTGGGATGGCTTTCGTTACGGGCCGGACGCGGCGCGCGAAACCTTCGGTTGTGACGCTGCATTTTCGATCAAGGAATTCGACAGCAAGCTCGCGGAACTGCTGGCCGACCAGCCCGCGCTGTGGTTCTCGATCGGTCATGACGCCGGCTGGGATGCACGGATCGCTGCCGCCCTGAATACCGTGCGTGCCCAGACGCGCGCCGGCAAAACCGCGCCGGCCGTGATCCACGACGTACGCGCCCGCCTCGACGAGATGCGCCTCGTCAAGGACGAATATGAAATCGCCCTGATGCAAAAGGCCGCCACCATCGCCTGCACCGCCCATCGGCGCGCCATGCGGTTTACCGCAGCCGGAAAATTCGAATACGAAGTCGAGGCCGAGTTCCTGCACGAATTCCGGCGCCACGGCAGCCAGTACCCGGCCTATTCGCCGATTGTCGCTGGCGGTGCCAATGCCTGCATCCTGCATTATGTGGAAAACAACCAACCCCTCAAGGCAGGTGAACTGCTGCTGATCGATGCCGGCTGCGAAATCGACGGCTATGCCAGCGACATCACGCGGACCTTTCCGGTCAGCGGCCGCTTTTCCGGACCGCAGGCCGACGTGTATCAAATGGTGCTTGCCGCGCAAGCGGCAGCCATTGCGGCGATCCGTCCCGGCGCGACATTTCTCGATCCGCACACCGCTGCGGTGCGGGTGCTGGCGCAGGGCATGCTCGACCTGAAACTGCTCGATGGCAATCTCGACGGCGTGATCGAAATGGAGGCCTACAAGCGCTTCTACATGCACCGCACCGGCCACTGGCTGGGCATGGACGTGCATGACGCCGGTACCTACCGTTCCGGCCCAAGTGACAACGACTGGCGCGTGCTGGCGCCCGGCATGCTGCTCACCGTCGAACCGGGGTGCTACATCCGTCCCGCCGACGATGTGCCTGAAGCCTTCTGGAACATCGGCGTGCGCATTGAGGACGATGCGCTGGTAACACAAAGCGGTTGCGAAATCATCACCGCCGCTGCGCCGAAGACCATCGCCGACATCGAAGCATTGATGCGCGATGCCATACATGCCTGATGCGAGCGCAGCGAGCCTGAGCAGTCGCCCTCTTCCCCAAGAAGGGGGACGGAGGGATGGGGGCCTGGAAATCGGCAACACCGATGATGGCAACCGCAAGGTTGCCATCATCGGCGGCGGGCCAGCGGGAATGGCCTTGGCACTGGCGTTGCACCAACAGGGTATCAACAGCGATATTTTCGACGCCCGCACGCGCGGCGCGGCAAAGAACGACAAACGTATTCTCGCGCTCTCCTACGGTACGCGCCAGATCCTCGAACGCCTCGGCGTCTGGAACGGCATCCCCGCTACCGCCATCGACGCCATCCACATCTCGCAACGCGGGCGACTGGGGCGCACCCGGCTGACGGCGCGCGCTGAAGGCGTGCCGGCACTGGGCTACGTGCTTAATGCCGGCGACCTTGCCGCAGCCTTGGACACGGCGGTCGCCCAAGCAGGCATCCCCTACCAGGAGAAGAGAAAAGTCGGCGTTGGCGATACGGCGCAGTACGCGCTCACCGCCTGGGCCGAAGGTGTCGTGGCAGACGACGCTGCCACGGTGCGCGACTATGATCAGCTTGCCGTGCTGTGCACGGCCACCACCCATGAGCCGCACCACCACACCGCATGGGAGCGCTTTACCCCGGACGGGCCGCTGGCGCTGTTGCCCTATGGAATAGACAAAGGCAATCAGTATGCCGTCGTCTTTACCTGCAGTACCGCAGATGCCACGCAACTCGCCGCACAGGGCGATGCCGACTTTCTGGCGCGGCTGCAAAACCAGTTCGGCACGCGCCTCACATTTACCGCCGTCGGCCCGCGCATCAGTTACGCGCTCGGCCTGCGCTACCGTGAAAATATCGTCGCCGAGCGTCAGGTCTGGATCGGCAATGCCGCCCAGACCCTGCATCCGGTTGCCGGCCAAGGCTTCAACTTGGCCCTGCGCGACATCTGGGACCTTGCCCAGGCACTGGGTGATCCAGCTTGCGCCGGCGATCCGGGCAACGCTACTGCACTGGCAAATTACGTCGCCTGCCGCCGCCTCGATCGCCACGCAACGATCCGCTTCACCGACGGCCTGACCCGCCTCTTTTCCAACGACTTCCCGCCGCTCGCCCATGCCCGCGGTGCTGCCTTGCTGGCGCTCGACCTGCTGCCGCCGCTACGCTCATTTGTCGCCCGGCGCATGATGTTCGGCGCGCGCGCCTGGTAGCGTGCGAGTCACCCACCATTCCAGAACCTTGCCGCCGGGCCGCCCCAAGGCAAGATGAAACGCGGTGCAGCCGCAACCGGGTCATCGTTGCGACAGGACAAGGGCAGCGACTGACGATTAAGCATCGGGCTACTACGGCGGCAGACCGTTGCTGCACATTTTCAAGCGACAGTAGTAAAATTCCCATTCTCGCTGCCCGGCCACTCTTTCACAACCGCAATGGACTATCTCGGCTTCACGCTGCGCAATAATTTGTTCGTCGCACCGATGGCCGGGGTGACGGATCGACCGTTTCGCCAGTTGTGCAAAAAACTCGGCGCCGGCCTGGCCGTATCGGAGATGGTCACCTCCAACTCATTACTCTACGGCAGCGCCAAGACGCGGCGGCGCGCCGACCACACCGGCGAGGTCGATCCGATCGTCGTGCAGATCGCCGGCGCCGACCCCGCAATGCTGGCGCTGGCCGCGCGCTACAACGTCGAGCGCGGCGCGCAGATCGTCGACATCAACATGGGTTGCCCGGCCAAGAAGATCTGCAACGTCATGGCCGGTTCGGCACTGATGCAGAACGAACCGCTGGTGGCGCAGATTCTCGACGCCGTGGTGGCCGCCGTGCCGGACACGCCGGTAACCCTGAAATTTCGCACCGGCTGGAACAGCACCAACAAGAACGCGCCGAACATCGCGCGCATTGCCGAGGATTGTGGCGTGCGCGCCATCGCCATCCATGGCCGCACCCGTGCCGACCAGTATCAGGGCGCCGCCGAATACGACACCATCGCGCTGGTGAAGTCGCAGGTGAAGATTCCGGTCATCGCCAACGGTGACATCACCTGCCCGCAGAAAGCCCGGGAAGTCCTCGACTACACCCGCGCCGATGGCGTCATGATCGGCCGCGCGGCGCAGGGTCGGCCCTGGTTGTTCCGCGAGATCGAACATTTCCTCGCCACCGGCGCCGTCCTGCCAGCACCGACTTTTGTCGAGATTCACACCATCTTGCGCGCCCATCTCGCCGACCTGTATGCGTTTTACGGCGAGGAGACCGGGGTCCGGATTGCCCGCAAGCACATCAGTTGGTACACCAAGGGCATCGTCGGTGCGGCACACTTCCGCCATGCGATGAACCAGCTGGACAACGTCGCTGCGCAACTGGATGCTGCGGATGAATTCTTTCTTGGCGCCGCCAATGACCAGCTAACGTATATGGATGCCGCATGAGCAATGAACTAGCCGATTGCATTCGTCGCAATCTCAACCGTTATTTCCGCGACCTCGATGGCGAATCGCCGCACGCCATTTACGACATGGTGATCGCCAGCGTCGAACCGCCCATGCTTGAGGTCGTCATGAAGCAGGCCAAGGGCAACCAGACCACCGCTGCCGAAATGCTCGGCATCAGCCGCAGCACCCTGCGCCGCAAACTCGCCCAATACAACTTGGACAACCCCTCCTGAACAGGTGAACACATGAAAGTAACCCAAGCCCTCCTCAGTGTTTCCGACAAACACGGCGCAGTCGACTTTGCGCGCGAACTCGCCGCGCTCGGCATCAAGCTGCTGTCTACCGGCGGCACCGCCAAGCTGTTGCGCGATGCCGGCCTCGATGTCACCGACGTTTCCGACTACACCGGTTTTCCCGAAATGCTCGACGGTCGCGTCAAGACCCTGCATCCGAAAGTGCACGGCGGCATCCTCGGCATCCGCGGCAACGCGGAGCATGCGGCGACAATGGCCAAGCACAACATCCCGAACATCGACCTGGTCGTGGTGAATCTCTATCCGTTCCAGCAGGCGATTGCGAAGAAGGACTGCACGCTGACCGACGCCATCGAAAACATCGACATCGGCGGCCCGACCATGGTGCGCGCCGCGGCGAAAAACCACGGCAACGAGCAGGGCGGCTGCGCTGTCGTGACCGAGCCGGCCGACTACGCCGGCATCGTCGAGGAACTGAAGGCGAACCAGGGCAAAATCTCTTACACCACACGCTTTGCGCTGGCCAAGAAAGCCTTTGTGCACACCGCGCGCTACGATGGCGCCATCGCCAATTGGCTCACCAGCCTCGATGCCGACAACAAACCGACCACCTTCCCCGCGCGTTTGCAACTGGCCTTCGACAAGGCCGACACCATGCGCTACGGCGAGAACCCGCACCAGCAGGCCGCGTTTTATCGCGAACCGACAACGGTACTGGGCAGCATCGCCAGCTACCAGCAATTGCAGGGCAAGGAGCTTTCCTACAACAACATCGGCGACGCCGATGCGGCCTGGGAAGCGGTCAAGGCATTCGGTAAGGATGACGCGGCGGCAACCTGCGTCATCGTCAAGCATGCCAACCCCTGCGGCGTGGCGCTCGCCGCCACCGCCGAGGAAGCCTACCGGCGCGCCTTCTCGACCGACCCGACCTCGGCGTTTGGCGGCATCATCGCCTTCAACTGCGCCATCGACAAAGCCACGGCCGAAGCGGTCGCCGGCCAGTTCGCCGAAGTCATCATCGCGCCGGAAATCACCACCGAGGCGCGCCAGGTCTTCGGCGCCAAGCAAAACCTGCGCGTCCTGGTCGTGCCGATGGGCAGCAGTACTGGCGCCTTCGACTTCAAGCGTGTCGGCGGCGGCCTGTTGGTGCAGACGGCCGACGAAGGGCGCATCGTCCAGAGTGATGTCAAGATCGTCACCAAGCGCGTGCCGACCGAACAGGAAATGCGCGACATGCTGTTCGCCTGGCGCGTCGCCAAGTATGTCAAGTCCAACGCCATTGTTTACTGCCGTGACGGCATGACGGTCGGCGTCGGTGCCGGCCAGATGAGCCGCGTCGACTCAGCGCGCATCGCCGCGCTCAAGGCCGAGAACAACAAGATGACGGTCAAGGGCTCGGTGGTGGCATCGGATGCCTTCTTCCCCTTCCGCGACGGCCTCGACGTGCTGGCCCAAGCCGGCGCCACGGCGGTGATCCAGCCCGGCGGTTCGGTGCGTGACGCCGAAGTGATCGCTGCCGCCGACGAGCAGAACATCGCCATGGTGTTCACCGGCTTCCGCCACTTCCGCCACTAAGCCATGAAATTACTCGTCATCGGTTCCGGCGGTCGCGAACATGCGCTGGCCTGGCGGCTGGCGCAGTCAGAAAAAATTCAGAAAGTCTATGTCGCGCCCGGCAATGCCGGCACGGCGCGTGAAGACGGCCTGGAAAACCTGGCGATCACCGCCATCCCCGATCTCATCGCCTTTGCGCGCGACAATGGCATCCACGCCACCGTGGTCGGGCCGGAGGCACCGCTTGCCGCTGGCGTGGTCGACGCATTCCGCCTTGCCGGCCTGCGCATCTTCGGCCCGACGCAAGCCGCCGCGCAACTCGAAAGCTCGAAAGACTTCGCCAAGCAGTTCATGCACCGCCATGGCATTGCCACGGCAAAATTCCGCACCTTCACCGACGCTGCCGAGGCGCACGCCTATCTCGACGCCGAAGGCGCACCCATCGTCATCAAGGCCGACGGTCTGGCGGCCGGCAAGGGCGTGGTCGTCGCCATGGACATCGCTACTGCGCACCGCGCCATTGACGACATGCTGGCCGGCAACAAGCTGGGCGCGGCGGGCAGCCGGGTTGTCATCGAGGAGTTTCTCGACGGCGAAGAGGCCAGTTTCATCGTCATGGCCGACGGCCACCATGTGCTGGCGCTCGCCACCAGCCAGGATCACAAGCGGCTGAAGGACAACGATGAAGGGCCCAACACGGGTGGCATGGGCGCCTATTCGCCTGCCCCTGTGGTCACCCCCGAGATCCACGCCCGCGTCATGCGCGAGGTGATCATGCCGACCATCCATGGCATGGAGAAGGACGGCATCCTGTTCACCGGCTTCCTTTACGCCGGCCTGATGATCAAGCCCGACGGCAGTCTGAAGGTGCTCGAATTCAACTGCCGCATGGGTGACCCCGAAACGCAGCCGATCATGCTGCGCCTGAAAAGCGACCTCGTGGCGCTCATCGATGCCGCCATCGACGGCCGGCTGGACAAGGTCGAGGCCGATTGGGATCGGCGCGTCGCGCTTGGCATCGTGCTGGCCGCGCACAACTATCCCGACACCCCGCGCAGCGGCGATGTCATTCACGGCCTCGGAAAAACAGATGCCGACAGCCATGTCTTTCACGCCGGCACCACGCTCAGTGGCAATGGTGAAGTCGTCACTGCCGGCGGTCGCGTCCTGTGCATCACCACCCTCGGCGACACGGTCCGTTCAGCACAAAAACGCGCCCACGAAATTGCCGACAATATCCGCTTTGATGGCATGCAGTTCCGCCGCGACATCGGATTCCGCGCCATCAAGCGTTGAGGGGCCAACGGGGCGATGCGCCTGTGGACGCTGCATCCCAAATATCTCGACGCGCGCGGCCTCGTTGCGCTCTGGCGTGAAGCACTGCTGGCCCAGGCCGTGCTGGGCGGAAAGACCCGTGGTTACACCCGGCATCCCCAGCTGATGCGCTTCCGCAATGCGCCATCGGCCATGGCCGCCATCGCGGCCTATCTGCAGGCCATCCATGCCGAAGCAACGCGGCGGGCTTATCGCTTCGACCAGACAAAGATTGTTTGCTGCGACCCCGCCGTACCCATCATGGCCACGCAAGGGCAACTGCACTACGAATGGAGCCACCTCACGGCAAAGCTGCAAGTCCGTGACCCGGCTTGGTTGACCAGCCTGGCAGCCCTGGCCAGTCCAGAAACTCACCCGCTGTTTCATCTGGTGCCAGGACCGGTGGCAGAATGGGAGGTCTTATCTCAACTGCGTCCCGCAAGCTCAACCTAACCGAGGAACGACCATGGACACCACTACCATTCGCGCCTACTTAACCGAACTTCAGGAACGCATCGTTACGGAACTGGAAACTTTCGACGGCATGCCGTTTCGTCGCGATGAGTGGGCGCGTCCCCAAGGTGGTGGTGGCATTTCCAGGCTGATCGAAGGCGGCAACTTCTTTGAACGTGGCGGCGTGAATTTCTCGCACGTCACCGGCGATGCCCTGCCCGCCAGCGCTACCGCGCACCGCCCCGAACTGGCCGGCCGACACTGGGAAGCGCTGGGCGTTTCACTGGTGCTGCACCCGCAGAACCCGTACTGTCCGACCACGCACCTGAATGTGCGCAGCTTCGTTGCCACCCGCGCTGGCGAGGAACCGGTCTGGTGGTTTGGCGGCGGCATGGACCTCACGCCATATTATGGAGTCATCGAAGATGCGGTGCATTTCCACCAGACCTGCAAGGACGCCCTGGCGCCTTTCGGTACCGACACCCACGCCCGCTACAAGCAATGGTGCGACGAATATTTCTTCCTCAAGCACCGCAATGAACCGCGTGGCATCGGCGGCATTTTTTTCGATGATCTGAACCAAGGCGGCCCGGGCGGCGATGCTTCCACTCCCTGGTCATTTGACCGGTGTTTCGCCCTGACGCAAAGCGTCGGCGATCATTTCACGGCGGCCTACCTGCCGATCTGCGCGCGCCGCCGTGGCATCCCCTACGGCGAACGCGAACGCGACTTCCAGGCCTACCGGCGCGGCCGTTATGTAGAATTCAACCTGGTGTGGGATCGCGGCACGCTCTTCGGCCTGCAATCCGGCGGGCGCACCGAAGCGATCCTCATGTCGCTGCCGCCCATCGTCAAATGGCGCTACGACTGGCACCCGGAACCCGACAGCGCCGAAGACCGCCTCTACACCGACTTCCTGCCACCACGCACCTGGGTGTAGATCACCCGCCCCCCTTCGCCCCCCTCACGGGGGGTTCTCAACTGCTCGCTACGCTCGTCTATTACGGGGCGCATTATTTTTACTGAGGAGCGGGTTGCGGCTTTCGCCGCGTGCCGTCTCGCCTTGGGGCGGCCCGGCGGCGAGACTGCTGGGGTAGGATTGCGGATTTGAAAGTCGGCGCTGGCGGGACGGCGTTAAATCCACATCTGTCGCAGCGTTTGCGCCGGGCCGCCCCAAGCAAACGCGGCACGCGGCGAAAGCCGCAACCCGCACCCAAGCTTGAACGGGGGCGCCCCGTTACTGACGAGCGCAGCGAGCCACAGTCACCTCCCCGAGAGGGGAGGATGGGAGGGGTGGGCCTGGCTAGGGGCCAAACAGTCCGCAGCGGCACGATAGTGCCGATTAGCCTCGTCGGGCCGCTCAAGCTGGTCACACAAGCGCGCCAGTTCGATATGCACGGCACAGTTTGCCGCGACGGCCAGCGAAGCCTCGAGGTAGCTTTGCGCCTTGCCCCAGAGTTGCTGGCGCGCGCATAAGCGGCCCAGCGCCAGAAGCAAGGCGGCGTCATTGGCGTGCTCATGCAGCCACTTCTCGCAATGCGCGATCCGCCCAAGCACATCGCCACCCGCGCAATCGACATAATCCTCCAGCAACACCGATTCCCACTGGTCATCGAGGTAATCCTCGATCAGGCGCGCGCTTTCGGCGCAGGCGCCGGCGTTGTTGAGCGCCCGCGCCGCACGTTGTGCCAGCGGCAGGTCGAGCCGCTCCGCAGCCGGCACACCCTTCCAGTAACGCACCAGTTGTGCCGGCTCGTCCTGCAAGCCGTCGAGCATGCCGCGCTGCGCACGCAAGCGCAGCGGCAGTGCCTGGGCGGCAGTCAGCGCCTTGTGCTTTTCGAGCAGGCGCGTGATGCGCAGCATCTCGGCCCAGTCGCTGCGCCCCTGGGCCAAGCGCAGGTCAAGACGCAGGGCGGAAATCTGCCGGCGCTCCTTGGGCGTTAACTCATTCAGGGCCGTTTGCGCGAGATCGAAGGCCCGCGTTTCCAGTGCCAAGTCAGCCTCGATCATCAACCGCGCGGTACGCCAATCACTTTTGTCCGATGCAGTGGCGCGGGCGCGCACCAGCCATTCGGCGATGCGCTCGGGGTCATGCAGGGCGTGGGCCGCCTTCAGGCCGACCAATGATGCCAGCACGGCACTTGACGCCGTCCCACCGGCGCCGACTTTCCCGGCGCTCTTCAAGGCGTGGCCGTAACGGCCCTCCCAGAGCAGGCGCAGGGCTTCGGCAGCGGCCCGCTCGTCGCGCAGGCGTGCCCGCCGGGCGCGGTATTCGCCGACCACGCGCGGCAGATTCAGCGTCTTGTTGATCGCCCGCAGCAGCAGATACGCCACTGCCAGCGCCAGCAGCTGCGCGAGAACGAACAGGTTGAGTGAAAGTTCGACACGCCAAGGGGGAATTACCCAGAGCACATAGCCGTCCGAAATACGGCCGAGCAGCGCCAGGCCGATGGCCAGCGCGGTGAGGGTCAGCAACCAGAATAGGGCGCGCATGATGGCTTACCGGCTGGTGCCGCGATCGCCACGGTCACGACTGAGCTTGAAGTTGCGGAGCGCCGCCAGGGTTTCGTTGAGTTCGATCGGCTTGCGCATGACGTCCTGTTTGGCCAAGTTCTTCAGGGTGGCCTGCGCTTCCACGACGGCGGGTGCACGGTTGTCGAAATAACGCTCCAGCCATTCGTCCGCCTGCTTGAGGTCGCTCTGGAAACTGCTGCCGTCACGCGCCAGCAAACCCAGTCGCGCCGACAGCAGCCGCAATCGCAGGTTTTCACGCAGGAACAGGCTTTCGCGTGGCGACAGCAGACCCGGATCCGGGCGATCGATACGCTCGATGCGCACCAGCTGGCGCACTTCTCCCCACAACTCGGCCAGCCAGGCCTTGCCCATGGCCTGCCAGTCGAATGTCTTGATCTGCTCCACGACAGACGCGGTGGCTTCGGGTGTGGCGGGAGGCGTGGTTGTTGCCGGCGGCTTGGCAGATTTAGCCGTAGCGGGTGGTGGAGGTGATGTCGGCGATTTTGCTGCTGTTGCCGGTTTTTCCGGTTCTGCCGCCGCGGGCCGCTGCTCATAGGCGAGCGGCAGATTCGGCACGGCCTCGATAATCTCGTTGAGCTTGAGGGCGATGCCCGGCACGTCGGCACCCGGCAAGGCTTTCAAGCGCTCGATGTCGCGGTTGAGCAATTTCCTGAGCGGCAGGAATTGCGCCTGGGCACTTTTCGCCAGGCGCGCCTCGGCACCTTGCAGCGCGATCAATGCCGCTTCGACATTGCCGGCCAACTGCAACTGTTGCGCGGCAATCGCCACTTCCTGTTCGATTTCGGCGAGCAACCGATCCTCGCGCACCCTTGAGAACTCCTGATACATCGTTTCGAGCGCCAGTTGCTGGCTCTGCATTTCCGCGGCACGCGCATCCAGCGCACCTACCTTGGCCTGCAGCGCATCAAGCGCGGCGCGATCCTGCTTCGTGCCGGCGGTTGCTTCACGTTGCACGGCATCAGTGTCGGCGAGGCGACGCGACAATTCCTGCCGCGTTGCTTCGAGGCGCTGGTTACCCTGCCAGGCCAGCCAGCCTAGCCCCGACGACGCCAGCAAGGCGAACACGGCCAGCCCGATGGCCAGCTTGGCGGCCGGCTGACGCGGGCTGCCAGCGGCGCTCGTCGGATTCGTCTCATCGGGTTGCTGCGGCTCAGGTTGCTCCGATGGCTGCGACGGCTTTGGCGCTTGTTGCGATAGCAGAGCAGCAGTTTCAGCGGCGTTTTTTTCAGAATCGGCCATGGTCATCAATGCCTCAGGAAAAATGTTCGATCAGCCCGGCCAGCAAGCCGGCATCGGCCGGCCCGGTCAGGATGACTTGCGTCAGGCCAAGTACACGCGCCTGCTCGGCAATGCGTGCATGCGGCACAAAGGTTGGCGTCTTCTTGAGCCAGCTCTGGCCCAGTTTGCCGACCATTTCATACAAGTTGCGCAATCCCTCGCTGCTGGTTACGGTCAGCGCATCCAGCTGCCCGTCGCCCCATAACTTTAGCAGCGGGGCCGGATCGAGTGCCGGCTTGGCACGCCGATAGCATACGACATAGTCAACCACGGCACCGCGCGCCTTCAATGTATCGCCGAACAGGTCACGGCCGCCATCGCCACGGAAGATGATCACGCGCTGGCTGGTCATGTCTGCAAACGGCGGCAGTTCAAGCAAGGCCTCGGAGTCAAAGCGCTCCTGTGGCGCAACCACCTCGCCGATGCCGTGGCGGGCCAGTGCCTGCTCGCTGCTGTGGCCGACCGTCGCCACCCGCACGCCGTCCGGCCAGCGCCGATGGGCCAGCACCACGGCCAGCGCCCGCTCAACGGCGTTCGGGCTGACAAACACCGCCCAGTCATACTGTTCAAGGCGGATTGCCGCATCCTGCAACGGCGCAGTATCCTCAATTTCCTCAATGGCCAGCACCGGAAACAGTACCGGATGGGCGCCACGTTCAATCAAGGCTTCGGCCAGATGCGTCGCCTGCCCTGCCGGCCGCGTCACCACAATGTTTTTCCCGGCGAGGGTTCCGGCCACAACGGTGGACGCTGCCGCATCCATTCAACTTCCCAGCGCAGCGAGGATTTCGTTCGCGCCCTGTGCGCGCAAATCGGCGACCAGCGCCAGTCCCAGCGCTTCGGGATCGGCAGCCGGCCCGGCATGTTCGGCACGCGCAATACGGGTGCCGTCGGGAGTGGCCACCAGTCCGCGCAACCGCAGCTGCCCGGCAGAAAATTCCGCGTAAGCGCCCAGCGGCACTTCGCAGCTGCCGCCCAGCGCCCTTGATACGGCCCGTTCGGCGCGCACGCAGGCCGCTGTAGCGGCATCGTTCAAAGGCTGCATCCAGGCAGCTACCTCGGGCCGGTCGGCCAAAGCCTCGATACCCAGCGCGCCCTGACCGGCGGACGGCAACGAAGCCTCGGCAGACAGCACCGCGCGGATGCGCTCACCGAGGCCGAGGCGGGTCAGGCCGGCCGCCGCCAGAATGATGGCGTCGTACTGACCTTCATCCAGCTTGCGCAGCCGCGTATCCAGATTGCCGCGCAGGCTCGTCACGGCCAGATAGGGGTAATTGGCATGCAGTTGCGCCTCGCGGCGCAGGCTGGAGGTGCCGACCACCGCGCCCGGTGGCAGGTCTTCGAGGCAGGCATACTTGTTCGAGACAAAGGCATCGAGCGGCACTTCACGCGGGCCGATGGCCACCAGCGCGAACTCTGGCGCCAGTTGCATCGGCACGTCTTTCATCGAGTGCACGGCGATGTCGGCGCTCTTGTCGAACAGTGCCGTTTCCAGTTCCTTGACGAACAAACCCTTGCCGCCAACCTTCGCCAGCGGGCGGTCGAGAATCTGGTCGCCGCGCGTCGTCATGCCCAGCAGTTCGACGCGGCACGCTGGGTATAATCCTTGCAAAAGACCACGTACATGTTCCGCCTGCCAGAGGGCAAGACGCGATTCACGGGTGGCGATAACGATACGCTCGGGATGTGGAATCACTGGGCAATCAACCGAAATGAGAGGCAAACATGAAGAAGAAGGCCGCAACTGCTGCTGACTCAGCCGCAGCGGCTAACGCACGGCAACCCGCTCCGCCAGCCGCGCGTACCGTCACCACGGATTCTAACATCCAGGACAGCATCGCCAGCGACAAGGATCTGCCGCTGCTTGATGACATTCGCCTGCTCGGGCGCCTGCTCGGCGATGTCATTCGCGATCAGGAAGGCGAGGCCGTCTTTGCTGTCGTCGAACGTATCCGCCTGCTGTCGATCCGCTTCCATCGCGACGACGACACGGCGGCGCGCGACGAGCTGACCGACCTGTTGAACAACCTGTCGCGCGAACAAACCAATCTGGTGGTACGCGCCTTCAGCTATTTCTCGCATCTCGCCAACATCGCCGAGGACCAGCACCACCTCCGGCGCGCCCGCGCGCATGCGCTGGCCGGCGCGCAGCCACGACCGGGCACCTTCGCCCATGCGGTGGCACGCGCCGACGAACTGGGGATCGATCGCCAGGCCATCGCCGACTTCTTCAAGCACGCCAAGATCAATCCGGTACTGACTGCACACCCCACCGAGGTGCAAAGAAAGAGCATCCTTGATCGCCAGTGGCAGATCGCGCGCCTGCTCGATGCACGTGACCGCAGTCCCCTGACGCCAGACGAACAGGCCGTGAATGAAGAGTCCCTGCGCCGCGCCGTGCTGACCCTCTGGCAGACCAGAATGCTGCGCACGCTGAAGCTTTCGGTGATGGACGAGGTGAAGAATGCCCTCTCCTACTACGACACCACGTTCCTGCGTGAATTGCCGCGCCTGCACAACAGCATCGAAGACGCCGTTGCCAACCTGACCACGCCAGATGCGCAACTGCCGGCCATTCTCCATCCGGGTTCCTGGATCGGCGGTGACCGCGACGGCAATCCATTCGTCACCGCCGACATCCTCAGGACTGCGCTGAACGCCCAAAGCCGCAAAGCCTTCAGCTTTTACCTCGACCAGGCCCACCGCCTGGGCAGCGAGTTGTCCGCTTCCGAATTGCTGGTGCGCATCTCGGACGAAATGCGCGAATTGGCGGCAAGCTCACCGGATCGAAATCCGCACCGCGACGACGAACCCTATCGCCGCGCCATCGCCGGCATCTATGCACGGCTGGCGGCCACCGCACGCGAACTCGATCACATGGAGGCCCTGCGCCATGCCGTGGCCGAAGCGCCGCCCTATGCCGACAGCGCGGCCTTCGCCGCCGACCTCGACATCCTCGACAATTCTCTGAAGAGCAATGGCACGGCGCTGCTGGCCCGCGGCCGGCTGCGCCGCTTGCGCCGCGCCGTCGAACTGTTCGGCTTCCACCTCGCGGCGCTCGACCTGCGGCAGAACTCTGAAGTGCATGAACGCACGGTGCATGAACTCTTCGAGACTGCTCGCCCGGGCACGGAATACCTACAGCGCAACGAGGCAGGCCGCATCGCCCTGCTGCTCGCCGAACTCGCCACGCCACGCCTGCTCGCCTCGCCGTATTGCACTTATTCCGAGGAAACCACCGCCGAGCTGGACATCTTCCATGCCGCGCGTGACATGCACGCCCTGTACGGCAAGGCGGTGATCCAGAACGTCATCATCTCGATGAACAAGAGCGTTTCCGACATCCTCGAAGTGGCGCTGCTGCTCAAGGAAGCCGGCCTGCTACGGCCGCGCGCAGGAGAGCTTGACGTCAACATCGTGCCGCTGTTCGAAACCATCGGCGACCTCACCAGTTGTGGCGCAATCATGCAGCAACTGTTCAGCCTGCCGGCCTATCGGCGTCTACTCGATAGCCGCGGCGACATGCAGGAAGTCATGCTCGGCTATTCCGACAGCAACAAGGATGGCGGTTTCTTGATGTCGAGCTGGTCGCTGTATCGCGCCGAAGTCGAGCTGGTGGAGGTTTTCAAACAGCACGGCCTGCGGCTGCGCCTGTTCCATGGTCGCGGCGGCACCGTCGGGCGCGGCGGCGGCCCCAGTTATCAGGCCATCCTGGCGCAACCCGCCGGTGCGGTGCAAGGCGCCATCCGCATCACCGAACAGGGCGAAGTCATCGCCTCGAAATACGCCAACCCGGAACTCGGCCGGCGCAACCTCGAAGTACTGCTGGCAGCCACATTGGAGGCCACCCTGCTGCCGCACGCCCATGATGACCCGCAGCCAGACTGCCTCACCGCTATGGCCGAGCTGGCCGAGCATTCCTTCCGTGCCTATCGCAATCTGGTTTACGAAACACCGGAATTTGAGCGCTATTTCTGGGAATCAACCGTCATCAGCGAGATTGCCCGCCTCAATATCGGCAGCCGCCCCGCTTCGCGCAAGAAGACCACCGCCATCGAAGACCTGCGCGCGATTCCCTGGGTGTTCTCGTGGTCGCAGTGCCGCCTGATGCTGCCCGGCTGGTATGGCTTCGGCTCTGCTTATCAGGCCTTCATGGCAGAGCGCGGCCCGGCGGGCCTTGTGCTCCTGCAACGCATGTACAGCGACTGGGGGTTCTTCCGCACCCTGCTGTCGAACATGGACATGGTGCTGGCCAAGACCGACATTGCGCTGGCCAAGCGCTATGCCGGACTGGTGAAAGACCCGGCGCTGCGCGACGCGATCTTTCCGCGCCTCAAGGCGGAATGGCGCGCCACCATCGATGCGCTGCTGGCCATCACCGGCCAGACCGAACTACTCGAAGGCAATCCGCTGCTGCAACGTTCGATGCGCAATCGCTATCCCTACCTCGATCCGCTCAACCACCTGCAGATCGAGCTGCTGCGCCGTCATCGTTCCGGTCCGCCCTGGAGCGACGACGAACGCGTGCAAAGCGGCATCCACCTGACCATCAACGGGGTATCGGCGGGGTTGCGCAACAGCGGCTGAGTGGCCCGCCCCCTCCCAGCCTCCCCCTCGCGGGGGAGGTGACTGTGGCTCGCTTTGCTCGTTTGTTATGGGGCGCCCCCGTTCAAGCTTGAGTGCGGTTTGCGGCTTGCGCCGCGTGCCGTCTCGCCTTGGGGCGGCCCGGCGGCGAGACTGCTGGGGTTGCCTTTCTCCCCTCGCCCCTTGCGGGAGAAGGGCCGGGGGCAAGGCTGTGTAGTGAAAGTCGGCGCTGGTGGAACGGCGTCTGCCTTGTCACAACTGCAAGACTTTGTAACTACTGCGGTTTACTGTATGTCGGCCATTCGGGACTTGCGTTACTTGTGCTGACGACGTTTCATCTGACACAAATCCCATTCCCCAATTGAAAGGACTGCGCCGTGAAGGGCAAACTATTACTGACTGCACTGGCTGCCGCCTCGGTACTGCTGGGCGCCTGCACGACCTATCCGGTACAGGATCCCTATTACGACCAACCCGTCGTGCGCGTGGGGCCACCGCCACCGCAATACGAATATTACGGATCGCCGCCAAGCGTCGGCTATGTCTGGATTTCCGGTTACTGGAACTGGGGCGGCGTGCGCTACATCTGGGTACCGGGCCGCTGGGATGCACCACGTCCGGGCCATTACTGGGTACCGCATAGATGGGAACGTCAGGGCGACCATTGGCGGCAACATGGCGGCCGCTGGGAGCAGGATTCGCGGAGCCGGCAGGAATACCGCCCCGCCCCGCCGGTCGTTCGCCCGCCAGTGCATAGCCACCCCCAAGGCCAGATCATCCAGCGCTCCGAACCTGTGATAATTCAGCGCGTCGATCCACCCGGTCCAGGCATCCACCGCCCGGAACCGGCTGGCCGGGATTATCGTCGCCATGAGTCCGGCCCGACCATGCAACGCCCCGAACCCGGCCCGGCTTACCAGCCGCCACAGCAGCGCCCCCCGGCACAGGAACGCAGTGTTGCGCCCAGCCCCGGAAATGAACGCGAAAGCCGGCGGCCCCCAGCCGAAGGTAGCGAAGTGCGCTCTGAGCGCAGAAGCGAACCGCGCATCGAACGCGACTCACGCCCCCCACCAGTGCGAAATGACGGCCCACGCTCGGAACGCGATGATCGGCAACGCTCGAAGAAGGATGGCAACGACGGCCAGCGCCGGCGCGGCCCCGACGATGAATAGCCTGGCGCCTTGATCCAATTCAGGCCAAGCCGCCGGCCGGGGTGTTGCTAACCCCGGCTGCGCGGATGGTTAAGTCGACTTGATTACTCGGGTATTTCTGCTATCAATGGAACATGCACCCGATAGAGGAGAAAATCATGCTCGACATCAATAAATATGTGGACAACCAACGACTGGCAGAAGTCGACCCTGACGGCAATCTGTTCGAACTTGAACATTGGTCTCCGCTAGTGGCCGCACGACTGGCCAAGGCGGAGGGTCTGGTTCTCGAAGATGAACATTGGCTGGTGATTTTCCATTTGCGCCATCACTTCCGCGACGTGGGCAATGCCGCGAACGCGCGGGAGTTGCTGCGCGAACTGGAGCACAAATTGTTCGGTCATGTCGATCGGCGTCGCCTGTACGAACTGTTTCCACATGGTCCGATCGCGCAGGCCAGTCGTATCGCCGGCTTGCCACTGCCGCCGGGAACGCTCGATCCTTCCTTCGGTAGCAGTCATTAGGGCCCGCCCCTCCCTGCCTTCCCCCTCGCGGGGGAGGTGACTGTTGCTCGCTGTGCTCGTCTGTTACGGGGATCCCCCGTTCGGGATTGGGCGCGGTTTGCGGCTGGCGCCGTGTGCCACCTTGCCTTGGGGCGGCCCGGCGGCAAGGCTGCTGCGCGATTACTTAGACCGCTGTTTCCGGATATTCGACGGCTACTCACACGCGTCACCGGTAGAATCTGCGACGATATCAACTAGTGGAGGACTATCCCGTGACTGCCGGTACCCCTATTCGCGCCACGCTGATTCCCGGCGATGGCATTGGCCCGGAAATCACCGAGGCCACTCTTGCAGCGCTCGCTGCCCTCGACGCCCCCTTCGACTGGGACCGGCAGACTGCGGGTCTGGGCGGCGTCACCAGCTGCGGCGACCCCCTGCCGCCGGCCTGCATCGAAAGCATTCGCAGCACCCGCCTGGCCTTGAAAGGCCCGCTGGAAACGCCGATCGGCGGCGGCTACCGCTCGTCGAACGTGCGCCTGCGCGAGGAATTCAAGCTCTACGCCAACCTGCGGCCGGGCAAGACCATCGTGCCCGGCGGCCGTTACGACAACATTGATCTGGTGCTGGTGCGCGAGAACAACGAAGGCCTCTACATGGGCTACGAACATTTCATCCCGGTGGACGGCGATCCGCATGCGATCGGCATGTCCACTGGCGTCAATACCCGCCAGGGCTGCCGGCGCATCTGCCGCTTCGCCTTCGACTATGCCGTCAAGCATGGCCGCAAGAAGGTGACGGTGGTGCACAAGGCCAACATCATGAAGGCACTGACCGGCATCTTCCTCGAAACCGCGCGCCAGATCCATGCTGCCGAGTATCAGGACAAGGTCGTCATGGAAGAGATCATTGTCGACGCCTGCGCCATGAAGCTGGTGATGAACCCGTGGCAGTTCGACGTGCTGGTGACCACCAACCTGTTCGGCGACATCCTCTCAGACGAAATCGCCGGACTGGTGGGTGGACTGGGCATGGCGCCAGGCGCCAACATCGGCGAGGATGCGGCGATCTTCGAAGCCGTGCATGGCTCGGCGCCAGACATCGCCGGCCAGGGCATCGCCAACCCCATCGCCCTGATGCTGGCGGCGGCGATGATGCTCGACCATGTCGGGCTGGGCGACAAGGCCACCCGCCTGCGGCGCGACATCGACCTCACCCTCAACGTCGACCATGTGCGCACCGGCGACCTTGGCGGCAATGCCAGCACCGAGGAATTCACCGCAGCGCTGGTGACCCGCTTGCGCGCCGGCTGATCGCCGCAGCCTGATCCATAAAGTCGGCGCTGGCGGGACGGCGCCGATTTATTGCATAAGTATCAGGAAAGCTCAACCAGCAGAGCCTTCGCGGTAACGCTCTCGCCGGGGCAGACGTGAATGGCGTGCGCGGCGCTAGCGCGCTAGTCCACTGCCACCAGACCGCTTGATAATCAGGCTCACCTCGCTCAATATAAATGCCTGTAATATGGTCATTGATTGGCTTGGGGGTAGCGAATGCGGGCCTTCAGTCTTCTTTGCAATGGCAGCCATGCTCGATTAATGACCGGGTAAAGCACAACAAAGGGGTTACACCACGTGAATACGCTAAGGTTTATCGCGAAACACCGCGTTAGCTATTTGCGCTTCACCTTCCTGGGGATCGGGTTGGTGCTGACGTTCGCGACAATCCAGATAACGCTGCTGTACCCGAATCCGACGCCCCGGCACCTCATCGTGCCGCTACTGCTGGGCACCACGGTCGGCCTGCTGCTATCCACCCTGATTGCCCTGCGCCGGGAGGTGCTGGATGGCCAACGCATGTTTCGTGCGGTGGCCGACCTAGCTCAGGAGTTCATCTATCTTCGCCGCGTCGATGGCAGCTACGAGTATGTCTCGCCGTCCTGCGAGCAGTTGACCGGCTACTCGACGGCGGATTTTTACGCTCAGCCGAGTTTCATGAGCAAACTCGTTCATCCCGAAGATCGCCAGGCGTGGGACCGGCATGTGCATCAAATGGATCAGCTCGGTCAGCCGGAGAAACTGGTAATCCGCATACACACGCGCAACGGCGAGATGCGTTGGATCGAGCACCTATGCACCGATGTGCGTGACGCGCAGGGAAACATCTTTGGCGTACGCTCCACCAATCTGGATATCAGTGGCCGCGTCGATCATGAGCGGGAAATGGCCATCGCCGCCGTGGCCTTCGAGACCCACGAAGCCATTCTCATCACCGACCGCGATTCCCGCATTTTGCGGGTTAACCGTGCGTTCTGCGACATCACCGGCTATGCGGCCGACGAGGTCATCGGCCAGACGCCCGCGCTGTTCCGGTCGGGACGCCACGATGCACAGTTCTATGCGGAGATGTGGACAACCTTGCGTACCCAAGGGCGCTGGGCTGGCGAAACGTGGGATCGCCGCAAGAACGGCGAGATCTACCCGAAATACCTGAGCATCACGGCGGTGCCTGACCAGTCCGGCGAAGTAGCCTATTACGTCGGCACCTTCAGCGACATCACGGTACGCAAGGACGCCGAGGCGGAGATCAATCGCCTGGCTTATTACGACCCGCTCACCCACCTGCCCAACCGCCGCCTGCTGCTCGACCGCCTCGCACACACCATGGCGGCCAGCCAACGCCATGGCCGCCATGGTGCGGTGTTGTTCATCGATCTCGATCACTTCAAGAACCTCAACGATACCCGCGGCCATGACGTAGGCGACCACCTGTTGATCGAAGTGGCCGATCGCCTGATCTCCTGCGTCCGGGCTGAAGACACCGTAGCTCGGCTGGGGGGCGACGAGTTTGTGGTGCTGCTTGAAGATCTTGGCGACGACGCACCGCAGGCCGCAGCCCAGGTTGAGGCCGCAGCCGACAAAATCCTTTGCGCCATCAATCAGCCATACCTATTAAAAGGCTATCCGCATCACAGCACCTCCAGCATCGGGGCGGTACTGTTCAAGGGCCAGTCAGAAAACATCGATGAGCTACTCAAGCACGCCGATGTTGCGCTTTACCGCGCCAAGGATGCCGGGCGCGCCACCTTGCGTTTTTTCGATCCCACCATGCAGGCAGCGCTGGATGCGCGTGCCGTGCTGGAGGCCGATCTACGGGAAGCCGTGGTGAAGCATCAATTCCACTTGCACTATCAGGCGCAATTGGACTCTGCGGGGCACATCATCGGCGCCGAGGCGTTACTGCGTTGGCAGCATCCGCAACGTGGATCCGTGCCACCTGTCGAGTTCATCCCATTTGCCGAGGAGTGCGGCCTGATTGTCCCCATCGGCCGCTGGGTTCTCCAGGTTGCCTGCAAGCAGATCAAGGCATGGGAATCTCATCCCCTTGCCAAAAACCTGCGGCTGGCGGTGAATGTCAGCGCCAGCCAGTTCATGCAGGAAAGTTTCGTCGAGGAGGCCATTCAGCAAATTCAGATCAATGACCTCGATCCCCACCGATTGAAGCTCGAGTTGACCGAAAGTGCGCTGATCGATGGCATCGATAATGCAATCGAAAAGATGCGGGCACTAAAAACCGTCGGCATCGGGTTCTCCTTGGACGATTTCGGCACCGGCTACTCTTCACTCTCCTACCTCCGACGTTTGCCGCTCGATCAACTCAAGATTGACCGCTCTTTCGTCAGCGACATCATGACCAACGCCAGTGACGCGGTGATCGCCCAGACCATCATCGGCATGGCGCGCAACCTTGGTCTGGACGTTATTGCCGAAGGTGTCGAAACCCAGGACCAGTTCAGATTTCTTGATCAGCACGGCTGCAATGGCTATCAGGGATACCTGTTCAGCCGACCACTGCCACTGGATGAATTCGAGCAGCTACTGAAGGAAAATGACACGTCTCCACAGCAGAAGTAATTTGACGCCGCTGCGCTGAGACGTCCTCAAGGTGATGACGGGTTCCGGGCCGCTCGCTCTGCGGGAAATTGCCAGACACGTCGGGCGTGACGTGCGCGCTGTGCATACGGACGTCCATGCGCTGCTGGCCGTTGGACTGATCGATCACGACGAAACAGGATTTTGCTTTCCATACGACGCGGTGCGTGTGGATTTCATGCTGAATCCGGCGTGATCCGAAAAGTCGGCGCTGGTGGGACGGCGGTATAACGCGCCGTCCCACCAGCGCCGACTTTTATCAGGAAAACTCGACCAGCAGATCCTTCGCGTTCACGTTCTCCCCGGGGCGGACGTGGATGGCGTGCACGACCCCATCGCGCTCCGCCGTGAGCATGGTCTCCATTTTCATCGCCTCGATGGACACCAGCGGATCGCCCTTCGCCACCTTCTGGCCGACATGCGCGGCCACGGTGACCACCGTACCGGGCATCGGCGCGCCGAGATGCTTCGGGTTGCCTTCCTCGGCCTTGGGCTTGGTCTTGGCGGCAACCAGCCCGGCCTTGGGGACGCGGATCAGCCGCGACTGGCCGTTGAGGACGAAGAACACCTTGACCAGGCCTTCGTCGTCTGGTCCGGCCGTGCCCTGCTGCGAGATGATCAGGCTCTTGCCGCGCTCTAGATCGACGCTGATCTCCTCGCCGGTCTGCAAACCGTAGAAGAAGGTCGGGGTCGGCAATGCCGACATGTCGCCATAGTGGCTGCGGTGGGCGGCGTAATCCTTGAAGATCTTCGGGTACATCAGAAAGGAAGCGAGGTCGGTGTCGCTGACCTTGCGGCCGACCGCGCTCTCGGCCTCGCTGCGCTTCGCTTCCAGATCGACCGGCGGCAGCGAGTCGCCGGCGCGGCCGGGCAGCGGCGCTTCGCCCTTCAGCACCTTCTTCTGCAACTCGGCGGGGAAACCATCGGGCGGAAAGCCCAGCTCGCCCTTCATCAGCGAGATGACCGAATCGGGAAAGTCGATCTCGCGTGCCGGATCGCGCACTTCGGCGGGCGTCAGGCCGTTGGCCACCATGAACAGTGCCATGTCGCCGACCACCTTCGAGGTCGGCGTGACCTTGACGATGTCACCGAACAGCAGATTGACGTCGGCATAGGTCTGCGACACTTCGTGCCAGCGGTGCGCGAGGCCCATGGCGCGCGCCTGCTCGCGCAGGTTGGTGTATTGGCCGCCGGGCATTTCGTGGCGATAGACATCGGCGGTGCCCGAACGGATGTCGGCCTCGAAAGGTGCGTACTGCCGGCGCACGCCTTCCCAGTATTGCGAGAGGGCTTGCATGGCGCCCAGATCGATGTCCGGGTCATGCTCGCTACCAGCCAGCGCAGCGACGATCGAGCTCAGGTTGGGTTGCGAAGTCAGCCCGCTCATCGCATCGAGCGCGCCATCGACCGCGTCGCAGCCGGCCTCAACCGCGGCCAGCACCGAAGCTGCGGCGATGCCGCTGGTATCGTGGGTGTGGAAATGCAGCGGCAAGCCGATTTCTTGTTTCAGCGTGCGCACCAGTTCGCGCGCGGCGCGCGGCTTGCAGACGCCGGCCATGTCCTTGATGGCAATGATGTGGGCGCCGGCCTTTTCCAGTTGCTTGGCCAGATCGACGTAGTACTTGAGGTTGTACTTCGGCCGCGCCGTATCGAAGATGTCACCGGTGTAACAGATCGTCGCCTCGCACAGCGCGCCGGACTCGATCACCGCATCCATCGAGACGCGCATGTTGTCCACCCAGTTGAGCGAGTCGAAGACGCGGAACACGTCGATGCCCTCCTTAGCCGCCTGCTGCACAAAGTAGCGCACCACATTGTCTGAATAGCTGGTGTAGCCGACGGCATTCGAGCCGCGCAACAGCATCTGGAAGAGGATGTTCGGCACCGCCTCGCGCAGTTGCGCAAGCCGCCCCCACGGATCTTCCTTGAGGAAGCGCATGGCGACGTCGAAGGTGGCGCCACCCCAGCATTCCAGCGAGAACAGCTCGGGCAGCATGCGCGCATAGTGCGGCGCAATCGCGGTCATGTCATGGGTGCGCATGCGCGTGGCGAACAGGCTTTGGTGCGCGTCGCGCATCGTCGTGTCGGTGAGCAGCACGCGCTTCTCGTTCTTCATCCATTCAGAAAACTTGGCTGCGCCCAGCTGCTTGAGCCGGTCGCGCGTGCCGGCAGGTGGCGCGACGGTCAGGTCGCACATGGCCACGGCAGGCTTCTGCGGTCTGGCGAGTGGCAGGGGCGGCGGTTCGCGGCCCTTCATCTCCGGATTGCCATTCACTATGACATCGCCGACGAACTTGAGCATCCGCGTGGCGCGGTCGCGCCGCTTCTGATACTTGAACAGTTCCGGCGTCTCGTCGATGAAACGAGTGGTGCATTCGCCCGAGCGGAACAGCGGATGGGCGATGACGTTCTCAAGAAATAGCAGGTTAGATGAAAGGCCGCGCACGCGGAACTCGCGCAGCGCCCGGTCCATGCGGCGCGCCGCCTCGTCGGGACTGTGGCCCCAGGCCGTCACCTTGACCAGCAGCGAATCGTAATACGGCGTGATCACCGCGCCGGCATAGGCGGTGCCGCCGTCGAGCCGGATGCCGAATCCGGCCGGGCTGCGATAGACGTTGAGGCGCCCATAGTCGGGCGTGAAGCCGTTCTCCGGATCTTCGGTGGTGATACGGCATTGCAGGGCGTAGCCATTGAGGCGCACCTCCTCCTGCTGTGGCACGTAGGAATCCTCTTCACCGATACGCGCGCCTTCGGAAATGCGGATCTGTGCCTTGACGATATCGACGCCGGTCACGAGTTCGGTAACGGTGTGCTCGACCTGGATACGCGGATTGACCTCGATAAAGTAAAACTTGTCAGTGTCGGCATCCATGAGGAATTCGACGGTGCCGGCGTGCGTGTAGTTGGCGGCCTTGGCCAGGCGCAGCGCGGCAGCGCAGAGTTCGCTACGCCGCTGTTCGGTGAGATAGGCAGCCGGCGCACGCTCGACAACCTTCTGGTTGCGCCGTTGCACCGAGCAATCACGCTCAAACAGGTGCACGCGGTTGCCGTGCGTGTCGCCCATCACCTGCACCTCGACATGGCGGGCACGCCGCACCAGCTTTTCCAGATAGACCTCGTCGTTGCCGAAGGCAGCCAGCGCCTCGCGGCGGGCGATTTCCATGGCCGGCCCGAGGTCGGCCTCGGTTTCGATCACGCGCATGCCGCGCCCGCCGCCACCCCAGCTGGCTTTCAGCATCAGCGGGTAGCCGACGGCAGCGGCCTGTTGCTTGGCTGCGGCCAGATCCGTCGGCAGTGCCCCCGTGGCGGGCATCACCGGCACGCCGGCCTGCTCCGCCAGTTCGCGTGCCGACACCTTGTTGCCCAGCAGGCGCATTACTTCCGGTTGCGGGCCGATGAAGATAATGCCTGCTTGTGCGCAAGCCTCGGCAAAGTCGGGATTCTCGGAAAGGAAGCCGTAGCCCGGATGGATCGCATCGACCTGCGCCTCCTTGGCGATGCGAATGATGTCGGCAATATCGAGATAGGCGTCAATCGGTTTCTTGCCCGCGCCGACCAGATAGGACTCGTCGGCCTTGAAACGGTGCAGGGCGAAACGATCCTCATTGGAATAGATGGCGACGGTGCGGATGCCCATTTCGCTGGCGGCACGCAGCACGCGGATGGCAATTTCGCTGCGATTGGCGACAAGGATACTTTTAATAGATTTCATGGCGTAAATGGAAAGTTGGGGGAGTGCAGTCGGCGCGAAATAACCTTGCCGGGAACGTAACTTTGCCACGACCGGGCAAAAATAAGCAATTGATTATTTACAATTCACGTACTGGCGCCGTACCCGTATTGGCTGGCGTGCCGGCTGACGCCGTACCCGCTTCGGGGCATTTCATCCTGCCAGCGCCGACTTTCAGAGCTCCAGTTGCGCCTTCACTTCTGGCCACTGGCGCCGGCTGACCGGCAGGTGTTCAGGTACATCGCGCAGGCGCAAGGCCCAATGCGGATCGCTGTCGCCGACTTTTTCGCTTTCGCGCACCACGCCCACCACGGCATCGATCGCCACCAGGCAGTTGCGGTGGATGCGCACGAAACGCGGGGAAAATTCGGTTTCGAGGTGGGCCAGCGATTCTTCGAGCAGGTGTTCACGCTCCGCAGTACGCGCGGTGACATATTTCAGCTCGGCGCGCAGATACAGCACGTCGGCGACCGGCACCAGCAGCACGTTGCCGCGTTCCACCACGCGCAGCCGCGTACGGCCAGCGGGCGCCAGCGCCTGCAGCAGGGTATCGGCAGGCGCCAGGCGGCGCGCCTTTTTCAGTGCCTCCAGCAGGCGGGCGGCGCGCACCGGCTTCAGCAAATAATCGGCGGCGGCCAGTTCGAAGGCCTTTAATGCGAATTCGTCGTACGCCGTGACGAAAACCACGGCCGGCGGCTGCGGTAGCCCGGCCAGTTGCTGGGCCAGTTCGATACCGTCCATGCGCGGCATGCGAATGTCGACCAGGGCGATATCGGCGGACGACTCGGGCGGCAAGCCGGCCAGCAATTCAAGGGCGGCGAGACCATCGCCGGCCTCGCCGACGATCTGGTGGGGAACGTCGCCGGCAATGTCAGCCAGCAAGGTGCGCAGTCGTGCCCGTGCCGGCGCTTCGTCATCGACAATCAGGATGCGAAACAATATAGCCCCCCCGAAATCGCCGCTGTGCGGCGCTCTCCCCCCAGGGGGCCAAGAAACACTTGGGGCGGCCCGGCGTGTTTCTTGTCACTCATGGCGAGGCTTGCGCTTGCCGGGCAGATCGATGCGCACGCGATAACGGCCGGCGCTGACGCCGCTGTCCAGCGTGGCTTCGAGGTCGTAGAACAGCATCAGCCGCTCGCGCAGATTGGCCAGCGCCATGCGGTTGCCGGCGCGCTGCGAACTTTCACCCAGCCAGGGATTGTCGATCTCGATCCGCACCCGGTCGCCCTTGACGGCCAGCCGGACGTAAATCTCGCCCGGCGTCGTCGCCGGCTCGATACCGTGATACACAGCGTTTTCGATCAGCGGTTGCAACAGCAGGGGCGGCGCCAGGACATCGGGCGGGCAATCACTCACGTCCCACTTCACCCGCAACCGCTCGCCGAGACGCAGATGCTCGATTTCAAGATATTTGCGCGCCAGGGAGATTTCATCAGAGAGTGGCACCAGTTCGCGGTTTTCTTGCATCAATGCGCGGAACAGTTCTGACAACTCTTCGAGCGCCGTCTCGGCCCGCCGCGGGTCTTCGCGGATCACACCGAGCACGGCATTCAGGCTATTGAACAAGAAATGCGGGCGAATGCGCGCGGTCAGTGCCGCCAGTCGTGCCTCGGCCAGTGCCGGTGCATGGGCGCGGGCGGAAAGATCGAACCACAGCAGCATGCCGAACGCCAGCACGCCGGCCGCCAGAGGCGCACGCCAGCTATTATCGCCACCGAGCACCTGCACCAGCAGGCCGCCAATCCCGGCCGTCGCTACCACTGCCAGCATGACGATCAACAGCCCCGCCAGGCGTACCGGCAGTCTTTGTAGCAACGGGGCGAGGACAAACAACACCGCCAAGGTGAACAGCAGCGACGGTTCGACAAGCGCCGCCAATTCACCCGCTTCGCGCGGCAGCGCCGCCAGCGTGCGATTGCCGGCCAGCGCCGCCGCCAGCAGAAAACTGTTCGCCACCAGCAGCACACGCAGCCAGACACCCAGATTGCGAAAGTCCGGCAGGCGGAAAGCGGGCGGACACGAGGGCATACTCATGGACTTACAAATAACACGGCTCGACGAAAAATGATAGGCCACGAGAGATGCCGGCGGGATTGGGTCAATCTTCGTGGGGCGAATTAGCGCAGCGTAATCCGCAGTATGTGTTATGGAGGCGCAATGCGCCACGGGCATTGCGCTCTACAAAAGCTGGATCCAGCTTCGGACACCCTGTACCGAGAAACCAAGGTTAGCCCCGACCGACGCTATGTCGTCGGCAGCAGTGTCAAGCCCGCAGCCTGACTTCACTCAGCAAAAAAAGGGCCGGGCAACGCCCGGCCTTCAATGTGTCAGCGACTTCAATTTCAGCCGCTTTACAAGCCATTAAAAACCGACTTGCACACCCATCATCACGCCATTCGACGTGGGTTTGTAATTGGTGCCTTCGATCGTTTTTCCGCTGAAAACGACTGACTGATATTCGAGAACGGCTGCGACATTACGCGAAAATGCGTGCTTGACGCCGATGCCATACACAGTGCCGCTGAAATTTTCAGTTACGCTTTTTCCTGCGAAAGCCATTTCTGCTTTGGCTTTCACATAGCCGAGACGAACAATACCCATGCGGCGAGAGATATTTCCGCTTGACGGATACCGCGTCACGGAATAATATCGATCATGATCCATTCGTTCAACTGCACGGACACTCAGGCGCTCTTCCATAGCCAAACGGTTTCCCGGTTCAAAAACATCGAACGCGTGGCGCGGCGTAAGTTGCTGCAGCTTCAAGCGGCCACCGATCTTGCCAGCTTGCGGGTACCGCCGGGGAACCAGCTTGAAGCCTTGAAGGGAAACCGCAAAGGGCAGCACAGTATCCGCGTGAATGACCAATGGCGGATGTGCTTTGTCTGGCGCGAGGATGGCGCGCACCGGGTTGAAATTGTCGACTATCACTAGGAAACGAACATGACTGAATTACTTGATGAAATCCACCCCGGCGAAATTCTGTTGGAGGATTTCATGAAACCGCTGGGCATCTCGGCCCGCCAGCTGGCGGCGGATATCGACGTATCCCCCAGCCGCATCAGTGACTTGGTACACGGTTCGCGGCCGATTACCGCCGATACCGCTTTGCGCTTGGGGTTGTTTTTTGACATGGAACCGCGCTTCTGGCTGAACCTGCAAACCGAGTACGACATGCGAATTGCCGCCAGAACCATTCAAGAAAATCTCGTTTCGCGAATCCGCGTTTTCCATCACGCGGCAGCATAACCAATCATTTCAACGGGTTCATCATGTCAGACACGTCAGGCAAATCCTGGTCGGGCCGTTTTTCAGAGCCGGTTTCCGATCTCGTCAAACGCTACACCGCCTCGGTCTTTTTCGACCAGCGCATGGCGGCGCAGGATATACGCGGCTCACTCGCTCACGCGAAGATGCTGGCGCGGCAAAGCATTATTACGCAGGACGACTTTGCTGCCATCGAGCGCGGCCTGGCACAGGTCGCCGAGGAAATCGCAGCGGGCGCCTTCGTCTGGAACCTCGACGACGAGGACGTGCATCTCAACATCGAGAAGCGCCTGACCGCGCTGGTGGGCGATGCCGGCAAGCGCCTGCATACCGGCCGCTCGCGCAACGACCAGGTCGCCACCGACATCCGCCTCTGGCTGCGCGACACCATCGACACGCTGGACGGCCTGCTGGCCGATTTAGTGCGCGCACTACTCGACGTGGCGGAGACGCACGCGGAAACGCCGATGCCCGGCTTCACCCATCTGCAGGTGGCCCAGCCCGTCACCTTCGGCCACCACCTGCTGGCCTATGTCGAGATGCTGCGGCGCGACCGCGAGCGCTTCGCCGACTGCCGCAAGCGCGTCAACCGCCTGCCACTCGGCGCCGCCGCGCTGGCGGGCACCACCTTCCCCATCGACCGCGAGTTCGTCGCCCGCGAACTCGGCTTTGAGGCGATTTGCGAGAACTCGCTGGATGCCGTCTCCGACCGCGACTTCGCCATCGAATTCTGCGCCGCCGCCGCGCTGGTGATGGTGCATCTGTCGCGCTTTTCGGAAGAGCTGATTCTTTGGATGAGCCCACGCGTCGGCTTCATCGACCTGGCAGACCGCTTCTGCACCGGTTCGTCGATCATGCCGCAGAAGAAGAACCCCGACGTGCCGGAGCTGGCACGCGGCAAGAGCGGTCGCGTGTTCGGCCACCTGATGGGGCTGCTGACCCTGATGAAAGGCCAGCCGCTCGCCTACAACAAGGACAACCAGGAAGACAAGGAACCGCTGTTCGATACGGCGGATACCCTAGTCGACACGCTACGCATCTTCGCCGACATGGCGCCGGGCATTCAGGTCAAACCTGAGGCGATGGCTACCGCGCTCAAGCAAGGCTTCGCCACCGCCACCGACCTCGCCGACTATCTGGTCAAGCGCGGCCTGCCGTTCCGCGACGCCCACGAGGCTGTGGCGTGCGCCGTGCGTGCGGCAGAAAAGCAGAACTGCGACCTCGCCGACCTGCCGCTCGCCGAGTTGCAGAAGTTTTCGCCGCTGATCGGAGACGACGTTTTCGAGGTGCTGTCGGTGGCCGGTTCGCTGGCTGCCCGCGACCACCTGGGCGGCACCGCGCCGCAACAGGTCAAGGCCGCCATCGCGCGCTTGCGCGCCACTCTCCGAGAGTAAGCATTTCATGGACAAGATCGGCGGTAAGTACGAAATCATTCGCAAGCTCGGCGATGGCGCCACCTCCACCGTCTATCTGGCCTACGACCCCTTCGCTGAGCGCGAGGTGGCGGTCAAGCTGATCTTTCCCGAAATCCTGACCGACCACAAGCGCGGCAAGCTGTTCCGCCACCTGCTGCTCAACGAAGCCTCGCTCGCCGGCAAACTGGTGCATCCGCACATCGTGCAAATATTCGATGCCGTGGTGGGGGAGGACGAAAGCTACATCGTCATGGAATACGTGCCGGGCGGCACGCTGGAGCGGTTTTGCAAACCCGATCACCTGCTGCCGATCGAACGTGTGGTCGAGATCGTCTTCAAATGTACGCGGGCGCTTGAATACGCCAATCGTCTCGGCATTACCCACCGCGATATCAAGCCGGCCAACATCCTGCTGGCCAAGGCGCTCGATGCGAACCGACCGGACGCCGACATCGAAATCAAGATTTCTGATTTCGGCGCCTGCATGCAGACCAGCGCCGAACAGACACAAACCCAGGTCGTCGGCATCGGCTCACCTGCCTACATGTCGCCGCAGCAGGTGCGTGAACAGGCACTCAACCACCAGACCGACATTTATGCGCTGGGCGTCGTCATGTACCAGTTATTGTCGGGCCGACTGCCCTTCCAGGCCAGCAGCAACTTTGGCATGATTTATCAGATCTGCAATATCGAGCCGCCGCCGCCCTCTACTTTTCGCAACGAGATACCAGTGGCGCTCGACACCTTGGTTGCGCGCGCCATGCAGAAGGAACTTGCCGATCGCTACGCCAGTTGGGCGGAATTTGCCCACGATCTGGCGCAGGCCTTCCGCAACCGCCAGTTGGCCACGCGCCAGCAGGAAACGCCTGACAGCGAGAAATTCGAGAGCCTGCGCGCGCTGAATTTCTTCGAGGATTTCTCGGATGTCGAAATCTGGGAGATCGTGCGCTTTGCCCGCTGGGAGGAAATCGCCGCCGGCACCCGGCTGATGAAGGACGGCGAGCCCGGTGACCATTTCTGCTTTGTCCTCGATGGCGAAATCCGCATCAGCAAGCAGGACCATGTGCTCGGCGTGTTGGGACGCGGCGAGGTGATTGGCGAGATTGCCGTCATTGACCGCCGCCACCCGCACCGCGGCGCTGATGTCGTCGCGCAGACCAACGCCCGCATTGTCGTCATTCCCGGGCAATCGTTGCGCCACGCTTCCGACACCACGCGCATGCACTTTTACAAAAGCTTCTTGCTCGTGCTGGCGCAACGCCTGTCGCATACCAATCTGCTTCTGGTTGGCCCCTGATAATGCTTCACCCGGCACTGGCAGAGGCCATTGCCGCTGCCATCGAAGCGACTACCGGCCGGCCCTTCCTTCTGAAGTCGGCGCAGCCGGTCGCGGGCGGCTGCATCCATGATGCCTGGCTGCTGCATGATGGCCAGCGGAGATTTTTCGTCAAGACCGACACGGCCGCTGCAGCCGCCTCTTTTGAAGCCGAAGCCGACGGGCTGAAAGCACTTCAAACCACCGGCACGGTGCGCGTCCCAATAGTCGGCGCTGGCGGTACGGCGGGTCAGCAGGCCTTCCTGATCCTTGAATACCTTGAATTGCGCAGCCTTGATCACACTGGCGGCGCCACGCTGGGCGAAGCGCTGGCCCGCTTGCATCACGAGAGCGTCGCGAACAGCGATGCCACCTACGGTTGGCCGCGCGACAATTTCATCGGCGGCACACCGCAATCCAATCAGAGCCATCGCACCTGGGCCGGCTTTTACGCTACCGAACGACTGCAGCCGCAGCTCGCACTGGCCAGCCGCAATGGCATGGAGCGCACCTTACGCGACCAGGGCGAACGGCTTGCCGAACGCCTTGCGTCCTTCTTTCTGGATTACCGTCCGGCGCCCAGCCTGCTGCACGGCGACCTTTGGTCGGGCAATGCCGCCCAACTGGCCGCAGGGGAAGAAGCGGGCACACCGGTCATCTTCGACCCGGCCGTATATCGCGGCGACCGGGAAGCGGACATTGCCATGGCCGAACTTTTCGGTGGTTTTCCCGAATCGTTCTATGCCGCCTACCGGGCGGCCTGGCCACTCGATCCGGGCTTTGAGACACGCAAGACGCTCTACAACCTGTATCACGTCCTCAACCATTTCAATCTGTTCGGCGCCGGCTACCTCGGCCAGGCCCAGCGGATGATCGCGCGGCTCAATGCTGAACTGCGCGGATAAAGTGAAAACGTAGCGTTTGCGCCGGGCCGCCCTTATCCCACAGCCCTTCTCCCGCAAGGGGCGAGGGGAGAAAACCACCGCAGTCTCGCCGCCGGGCCGCCCCAAGGCGAGACGACACGCGGCGCCAGCCGCAACCCGCGCCCATGCCAAAGCAAACCGCCCCGTAACAAGCGAGCACAAGGCCGAAGGCCGCAGGACAGCCAAAGGCTGGTCCCGCGAAGCGGGATGCGGCTTTGCCGCACAAAGCGAGCCGTTAAGAACCCCCCGCGAGGGGGGCAAAGGGGGGCGGGCGTATTAATGCTGGGTAATGGCTGCCAGCTTCTGCTGCAATTCGCCGGCCTGATACATCTCGGTCATGATGTCGCAGCCGCCGATGAATTCGCCCTTGATGTACAGCACCGGAATCGTCGGCCAGTCGGCATATTCCTTCAGTGCCGGGACCACTTCGGGGTCGGCCAGCACATTCACATCGACGAAGTTCACGCCGCAGGCCTTCAGGATCTGCGTCGCCTTGGCCGAAAATCCACACTGCGGAAACTGTGTGCTGCCCTTCATGTAGAGCACGACAGGGTTCTCGGTAACGGTTTGATGGATTTTCTCTTTGGCATTCATGGTGGTGTCCTTGGTTAATAACGTACGGATTTAGTCGGATATAGCTTAGTCGCTCGGTAGGATGGGGTCAAGCAGGCTGCCGACGCTGACACGCACGATGCCGGCCAGGTCGCGATGCTGTTCGATACCTGAAAATCCGGCGGCAACGAGCAGGTCGAAAACGGCTGCGGCTTGGTCAAAACCGTGCTCGAAAAACAGGCTGCCACCGGGCTTCAGCCAGCGCGGCGCAGTCGCCACGATATGGCGCAGCGCGGCAAGTCCGTCCGCCTGATCGGTCAGCGCGTCCAGCGGCTCGAAACGCAAGTCTCCCGACCGCAGGTGCGGGTCGCCAGCGGCGACATAGGGCGGATTGGCGACAATGAAATCGAAGCGCTTTTCCGGCAATGCCGCAAACCAGTCGCTCGCGAGAAGATCGACTGACGCGCCCAGCAGTTGCGCATTCACGCGTGCCACCTCCAGTGCTGGCGGGGCGACATCGACCGCAGTCACCCGCGCCCCGGGCAGTTCAAGCGCCAGCGTGATGGCGATGCAGCCGCTGCCGGTGCCTAGGTCAAGAATACATGTTGTGCTGATCGCCGTCTTGCCAGCGCCGACTTTTGCCAGCGCAACATCCACCAGCAGTTCGGTTTCGGGACGCGGGATCAGCACCGCGGATGTCACGGCAAAATCGCGGCCATAGAACTCGCGGGTGCCAAGCAGGTAAGCCACCGGCTCGCCCGCTGCGCGGCGCTCCACCAGCCCGGCGAACGCTGCCAGCTGCTGTGGCGTCAGCGCTGCCTCGCGATGCGCCTCCAGCCATGCGGACGAACAGCCCAAGACATGCCCGAGCAACAGGCGCGCCTCAGCGGGCGGGATGCTGGTGCGCGCTGCCGCAAAGGCGGCGGCAATCGTTGTCACGGTGTTGCTCACTGCGCGAGTTCGGCCAGCAGTTCCGCCTGGTGCTCGGCATTCAGCCCGGCAATCAATTCGTCGAGATCACCCGCCATGATCGCGTCGATCTTGTACAGGGTCAGATTGATGCGATGGTCGGTAATGCGCCCTTGCGGGAAGTTGTAGGTGCGGATGCGTTCGGAACGGTCGCCGCTGCCGATCAGGCTCTTGCGCGTGCTGGCAATCTGCTGCTGCTGCGCGCGCAGCTGCATGTCCTTCAGGCGCGCGGCCAGCACCGAAAGCGCCTGCGCCTTGTTGCGGTGCTGAGAACGATCGTCCTGGCATTCGACGACCAGGCCAGAAGGCAGGTGCGTGATACGCACCGCCGAATCGGTCTTGTTGATGTGCTGTCCGCCGGCGCCCGAGGCGCGGAAGGTGTCGATGCGAAGTTCGGCCGGGTTGATGGTGATGGCGTCGAGTTCGCCCGCCTCCGGCAGCACCGCCACCGTGCAGGCCGAAGTATGGATGCGGCCCTGCGTTTCGGTAGCCGGCACGCGCTGCACGCGATGGCCGCCGGATTCGTATTTCAGTTTTGCATAAGCCCCGGCGCCCTCGATGCGCGCAATGATCTCGCGGTAGCCACCCAGGTCAGACTCGCTTTTCGACACCACCTCGATCTTCCAGCGGTTCTTCTCGGCGAAGCGCGCATACATGCGGAACAGGTCGCCGGCAAACAGGGCGGATTCGTCACCGCCGGTGCCGGCGCGGATTTCGAGAAATACGCTCTTGTCGTCATCCGGATCACGTGGCAACAGGGCGCGCTGCAGATCGTCCTCCAGGTCGGCCATGGTGGCCTGTGCCGCGGCGGCTTCTTCGCGGGCAAACTCACGCATCCCGGGGTCGCTTTCCATGGCAGCGGCAGCCGCCAGGTCGGCTTCGGCCTGCCGGTAGGCGGCGAACAAGTCGACCACGGTGGCGATTTCCGCGCGCTCCTTGTTCATGCGCAAAAATGCCTCCATGTCCCGCGTCGCCGCCTCGGCGCCCAGCAGGGCATCGAGTTCGGCGAGCCGGTCGGCAAGTTGTTCAAGGCGGTGACGGATGCTGGTTTTCATGGATGATCAATAGGCAATAGCGCACCGCAAGACTGCGGCGCGCAAGATATCGGTACGCTACTTCTCGGAATTAAGATGCCAGATGCGGGAAATGGCCTGCGCGACTTCGTTGCGCTCGGCACCTTCGGCCAGGTTGAGTGCCTGTGTCGGCGGATGCAGCAGCTTGTTGGTCAGCCCTTTCGACAGGGCATCGAGCACTTGCGCCGGATCGTCGCCACGTTGCAGCAGCTTCAGCGCATGTTCCAGTTCGTGGCGGCGCGCCCGCTCGGCAGTGTCGCGCAGGGCGCGGATGGTTGGCACCGTCTCGCGCGAGTCCAGCCAGTGGAGAAAATCGTCGACACGGTGGGTGATGATTTCCTCGGCCTCGACAATCGCCGCCTGGCGGGACTCCTGGCCGGATTCGACGATCTGCCCCAGATCATCAAGCGTGTAGAGAAACACGTCACCCAGCTGGCTCACCTCGGGCTCGATGTCGCGCGGCATGGCCAGATCGACCATCACCATCGGTCGGTGGCGGCGCGCCTTCAGCGCCCGCTCGACCATGCCCAGGCCAAGGATCGGCAGGGAACTGGCAGTACAGGACACCACGATATCGTAGTCGGCGAGCCGGTCACCCACCTCATCGAGACGCAGCACATCGCCGCCAAAACGCTCGGCAATCGGCTGGGCCCGCTCCGGCGTGCGATTGGCAATGGTCAGGCGCTTGGGCTTGCTGCCGGCAAAGTGGGCGGCACACAGCTCGATCATTTCACCGGCGCCAATGAACAGGACTTTCTGATCGGCCAGGCGCTCGAAAATCCGTTCGGACAAATGCACGGCCGCCGCAGCCATCGACACGATGTTGGCGCCGATCGCCGTCGTCGAACGCACCTCCTTCGCCACCGAGAAAGTGCGCTGGAACAGCTTGTTGAGCAAGGTGCCGAGCGTGCCAGCTTCTTCCGCCGCGCGCGCCGCCTGCTTCATCTGACCGAGGATCTGCGGCTCGCCCAACACCATCGAATCGAGTCCGGAAGCGACCCGAAACATGTGGCGCACGGCATCCTTCTGCGGATACTGGTACAGGTAAGGGTCGATACGGCGTGCCGGTAGCGCATGGTATTCGGCCAGCCAGTCAATGGCCGCCGCCGGCTCGTTGGTGGCGCAATACAACTCAGTGCGATTGCATGTCGACAGGATCGCCGCTTCGCGCACCGGTCGTTCGCGCAGCAGATCATGCAGCGCCAGTGTCAGCTTCGCCGGGTCGAACGCCACCTGCTCACGGATGTCGAGCGGGGCAGTATGGTGGTTGATGCCGAGGGCGAAAACCTGCACGGAGCCTGTCTGCAAAAGGAAGAAACGTGTAATTAGAGACTAAAAGCCTGACGTCGGCAACCCGGGCCGGTCAATTTTTGCGGCACTGCCACCGGGTTGCCTGCTGTAACGGAATAATCATTTCAGCCTGTTCGCATTTGACTGCCGAGGCAACGACAATTCGGCTACTATTTATTATCGATACACCTGCCGAGGAGAAAGATGATGAAAAAGCTTGGGCTGGCCGCCGTTGCAATACTCATACTCATTGCTGCCGGTTTGTTCTGGCTGCGCGGCAACCTTGATGGACTGGCGAAAGACGCCATTGCCACCCAGGGCAGCGCGATGACGCTGGCCAAAGTCAGTGTCGGCGCGGTGGAGATTCGCGGCAGTGACGGCACCGGCATCATCCGTGACCTGAGCATCGGCAATCCGGCCGGTTTCAATACCGCCCACGCACTCAAGGTCGGCGAGATCGAAGTCGGCATCGACATCGCCAGCGTAACCAGGGACGTCGTGGTGATCCGCAAGATCGCAATCAAGGCACCGGACGTGATCTACGAAAAAGGCGAGGTGATGACCAATTTCGACGCCATCCAGAAGAACATCGCAGCCTATCTCGGCCCGACCGAGCAGAAAAGCACTGACGGCGGCAAGAAGCTGATCGTCGAGGAGCTCACCGTGCGCGACGGCAAGGCACACGCGAGTGCCGCCTTCATGCAGGGCAAGTCTGTTGCCGTGCCGCTGCCCGACATCACGCTACGGAACCTCGGCAAGGCCAAGGGCGGCATGCCGCCGGGCGAACTCGGACAGGAAATCGCCCAGGCGCTCAAACAAAAACTCTCATCCTCCATCAGCTTCGACAGCCTCGCCAAGTCGGCCGGCGATACGCTGGACAAGACCGGCAGTGCGATCAAAGGACTGTTTGGAAAGTAAGTGCATGCGGCTGGCTGTCGGTTCGCCGCGATACGCCACAAATGAAAGCGGCCCTCCGGGAGGAGGGCCGCTTGAATTCTGGTGGCCAGGGGCGGAATCGAACCGTCGACACGCGGATTTTCAGTCCGCTGCTCTACCAACTGAGCTACCTGGCCACAGGAAGCGGCGCATTATAGTGGCTGCCATGATTGCCGTCAAAATTTCCCTGCATCTGCATTAGAAGCATTGCAGCAAATTCGCATCGCAGTAAATCTTCTTCAAAAAGGCCAACCCGATCCACAGCCAGAACAGCAGAAAAAACGCCACGAAGGGCAGATGTTTGTCGATGATCTGCGGCGGCGCGATCATGCGCACGAGTTTCAGCACCGGCCGGGTGACAATGACGAAAAGTTGATAGATGGTGTTGCTGTGGCGGCGCTGTCCCGCCAACAGCGCCAGCAAGCCTTGGCCGAGCAGGAACAGCAGGGAGATTTCGGCCAGTGCACGCAGCAAGCCGAGGATGAGGAGTTCCGGGTGACTCATGTTATGTTGGCATTTTCCTGCATGGAATTGCGGCTACGGTGAACTATGACCACTGGCGGCATTATGCCCGCGGCTGGGTGTTTCATTTTCTGGGCCAGGTGGATGTGGCCTACGCGGCGTATGCCGAGGCGTTTCGCATCGACCCGTCGGACATCCAGTCAGCGCGACATCTGGCCGCCATTGCGGTGGAAAGACAGCGCTGGGATGAGGCCGAAGCGTGGTACCAAACAAGCCTCGACTTACTGTCGACGGATGCCGATACCTGGTTCAACCTCGGCTTCGTCCGCGAGCGCGCGGCAAAATCGGCGGAGGCAATTGCGGCCTTCAGCGAGGCGGTACGCCTCAAGCCCGCGCAGGATCGCGCCTGGTACGGCATGGGGCTGGCCCACGCCCGGCTCGGCCAGCATGCAGCAGCCGCCAGCGCATTGCAGCAGGCCGTGAAGTTGCAGCCAATGAATGGCGAGGCCTTTTACCAGCTGGGCATGGCGCTGCATCACGCCGAGCGGCCGGATGAGCTGAAACCGGTTGTCATCAAGCTGGCCGGCTTCGAGCCGAAGCGCGCGCGCAAGCTGGTGCAGGATGCCGGCCGCGCCGACCTGCTGCCGCTCATTCCGGACCTGCCGTTTTAAAAGTCGGCGCTGGTTAGACGGCGCCAGCCGGAACGCCGCGTGATATGAGGACGGTGTCGGCAAAAAAACGGCCCCAATGACGGGGCCGGCCCTGCAGGGGGGAGTGTGTCCTCCCTCATCCTCCTCCGGTAAATCGAATCAGGCAGTTTTGGTGGTGAGATCGTCTTTCAGATTCGGATAGCGTACATGGTCCACCAGATCCTGCACCTCCTGGCCCGGTGCCGGCGAGATGAGCGTACCGAAGATCACGCCAAAGAGTCCCGCCGGAATACCAAATATGCCGGCCGCGATGGGGTTGATGTCCCACCATGGGGCGGCATTGATGCCAAAGAAAGGATAGGTCTGGTACATGTAGTACATGCAGACGCCCAGGCCCAGGGTCATGCCGAGTATGGCGCCCAACTGGTTGGCCCGCTTCCAGAACACGCCGAGCACCAGTGCCGGAAAAAAAGCCGAGCCCGCCAGCGAAAATGCCGCACCAACCAGGAACAGAATATCGCCCGGTTTCAGCGAGGTGACGTAGGCCGCGATCACGGCCACGACCAGCAACAGTGCCTTTGACACCACAAGACGCCGGGTGGTCGGGGCGTTCGGGTCGATGATCTTGTAATACACGTCATGCGACAGCGCGTTAGCAATGGTCAGCAGCAGGCCGTCGGCGGTGGACAATGCCGCGGCAAGTCCGCCTGCCGCGACGAGCCCCGAGATCACATAGGGCAAACCGGCGATTTCCGGGGTAGCCAGCACAATCAGGTCGCCGCCGATGACGATCTCGGCGAGTTGCACGATGCCATCCCTGTTGATGTCGGCGATGCTCATCAGCGTCTTGTCCACCGCCGCCCAGTTGCTCACCCAGGCCGGCAGCGCGGCAAAGCTGGAGCCAACCAGGTTGCCGTAAATTTCGAACTTCACCAGGATGGCCAGCGCCGGCGCGGTGAAGTACAGCAGAAAGATGAAGAACAGCGACCAGAACACCGAGCGGCGGGCTTCGCGCACCGACGGGGTGGTGTAAAAGCGCATCAAGATGTGCGGCAACGCCGCCGTGCCCACCATCAGGCAGAAGACCAGGGCCAGGAAATTCCGCTTGGCAATGTCGCGCGCCGTTTCATCCTTCCCGGCAAAGGCCTCGGCATGCGCCTTGACGTTAGCGGCCCTGGCACTGGCCCCGGCCTTGTCCTTGCTCCACTGCTCCCGGGCCTTTGCCGGGTCGGTCGGAAAGTCCCTGACAAGCTTGTCTGCAGCCTCGATGGCCTTGGGCTCATAAGTCGCACTCATCTTGAGCTCGGTAGCCTTGTCATCAAGTTTTTTCTTCTCCGCGGCGAGAAAGGCGGCACCGCCCGTATCCAGGCCCATGAGCCGATCATCGGCAGCGGCGGCACGCTCGCGGAAGATGGCGCGTACCGATTCTTCGGCCGCGCCCTTCGGTGAGGCCTTGTCGTTGAATTCCTGCTCCAGGGCCGTCACCTTGGGCAGCACGGTCGTATAGGCGGTGATCTGCGGGATTGGCGTCCCAGTATGCAACAGCGACAACCAGACCACCGGGATCATGTAGGCGACGATCAGGATGATGTATTGCGCCACCTGGGTCCACGTCACCGCCTTCATGCCACCGAGGAAGGAGCACACGAGGATGCCGGCGAGGCCGACAAACACGCCGACGGCAAACTCCAGGCCGGTAAAGCGGCTGGCAATGAGGCCGACCCCGTAGATCTGCGCCACCACATAGACAAAGGAAACCAGCACGGCGGCAAACACCCCGATCAGGCGTGGTGCATGCCCGCCATAGCGCGCACCGAGAAAGTCGGGAATGGTGAATTGCCCGAATTTCCGCAGGTAGGGAGCCAACAACAGGGCGACCAGCACATAGCCGCCGGTCCAGCCCATGATGAAGGCCAGCCCGTCATAACCGTTCAGATACAGCGTGCCGGCCATGCCGATGAAGCTGGCGGCCGACATCCAGTCCGAGCCGGTGGCCATGCCATTGAATACGGCAGGCACGCGGCGACCCGCAACGTAGTATTCCGAGACGTCCGCCGTTTTCGACATGAAGCCGATGCCGGCATACAGCAGGATGGTGGCGAACAGGAAGATGTAGCCGAGAATCTTGTTGGGAACCCCGAACATCTCGAGGATGCCGACAAACACCACGAAGGCAATGAAACCGCCCGTGTAGAAGCTGTAATAGCGCCGCAAGTTGGCGTTGAATAGCGTCTGACCGTAGCTGCTCATCAGTCGTCCTCGCCTTCCTGGACACCGTATTCCTTGTCCAGCCTGTTCATGTGACGGGCATAGAACCAGATGATCAGCACGTAGATGATCAGGGACCCTTGAGCCCCCATGTAAAAGCCCAGGGGGCCGATCAGGGTGATCTCGTTCAGTTCACGCGCAAACCAACTGACCACAAACGTGGTGACGAACCAGATTGCCAACAGGCCTGCCGTCAGCGACAGGTTCCTGCGCCAGTACTCCTGGTGCTTTTCCGTGAGCTTCATCGGTTGATGATCGGGCGCGAACCTTTCATCAAACTTACAAGGGGGCCGGCCAATTGCCGCAATGCGGCAATTGGCCCCGGCAAAGCGCTTCAATCAGCGTTTGCGCGATTTTTGAAAGTCAGGCGGATCAGCGTGCCACGCCCGCCAGGGTTGGCGAGGATCTCGATTTTGGCCTGATGCAGATCGGCGATTTCGCGCACAATGGCCAAGCCAAGCCCGCTGCCTTCGACATCGGTACCGAGTGCGCGATAGAAGCGGTCAAAGACATACAGGCGATCTTCTTCGGCGATGCCAATCCCCGTGTCCTCAACCTCGAGAACCCATGCGGGGGCGTTGCGCAAACGCACCGTGACATGGCCGCCCTCCGGCGTGTATTTGATGGCGTTATCGACCAGGTTGTCGATCATCTCACGCAGCAGCAGAGGCACGCCCGGAATGATCATGGCCGCGTCCGCTGCTTCAAAACCGAAATCTATGTTGCGGGCCAGTGCGCGGGGTACGCATTGGGCTGCAACTTCCCGGACAAGGGCTTCCAGATCGACCGGCTCGGTGGCGTTCGACTTTTCGTGGCTGGCCTCGGCACGCGCCAGCTGCAGCAGCTGGTTGGTCAGATGGGCAGCACGATCAACCCCGCCGGCGATGCGCTGCAGATAATCACGCAACTGCTGGCTATCGGTTTCCCGCAGCGCCAATTCGGTCTGGGTCTTCAGTCCGGTCAACGGCGTCTTCAGTTGATGGGCGGCGGCGGCGATAAAACGATGCTGGGCGCCGAGGTTATCTTCCAAGCGGGCCATCATGTCGTTGAAGGCCGCAATCACCGGTCGCAATTCCTCCGGCACCCGACGCAGATCTATGGGTGACAGATCATCCGGGCGGCGGCGGCGAATGCGCGACTGCAAACGATTGAGCGGCGCCAGTCCGCGCGTCAGGCCGAGCCAGACGAGGAGCACCGCCAGCGGAATGATCGCGAATTGCGGCAACAGCACCCCGGTAATGACCCGCGAAGCGAGTTGTTTCCTTTTGTGCCGCGTTTCCGCCACCTGTACCAGCACCGGCGGCCGGCCTAGCCCGGCGGGCAGGAATTGGTAGGCGATGCGCACTTCTTCACCATTGATCGTCCCGTCCCGAAACATCATGGTCCGCATTTCGGCGGGCTGCTGAATGACCTCGGTGGGCACGTCACTATCGCCGGCCAGAAAATCGCCCTGCGGACCGGCGACCTGAAAAAACACGGTATCGAGCTCGTCTGCGCGCAACATGTCCTGCACGTGTCCTGGCAGGTTGGCGGTGCTCTGCACGCCATGTGTTTCCACCTGGCGAACAACAGCCACGACGCTGGCCGTCAGGTGGCGGTCATAGGGCAGATCGGCGATCTGGCTGGCGACATGATTGGTGGCAACAATCGAAATCGGCCACAAAAACAATATCGGCGCCAGCATCCAGTCGAGAATTTCACCCAGCAGCGAATGCGGCGCTGTCGGGCGGCTGCCGGTCGCCTGTGGAGGGGCCGACGCCCGATCCCGGTGCGTCTTGCTGGCCAAGCTCATTGCCTGGCCGAGTCGGACTTCACCAGGCTGTACCCCAGTCCGCGCATGGTGTTGATGCGCACCGCGCTGAACTCCAATTTCTTGCGCAGGCGATGGATGTAGACCTCAATGGCATTGGTGCTCACCTCCTCGCCCCAGCTGCACAGCTGATCCACCAGTTGATCCTTGCTGACCAACCGACCGGCCTTGAGCAGCAAAATCTCCAACAAGGCCAGTTCGCGTGCCGAAAGATCAAGAATGTCCGCACCACAACGGGCGACGTGCTCACCTTGATCGAAGCTCAGGCAACCGAATTCGATGCGGCTCGGCATCGCGGTACCGCGGCGCGTCAGCGCCCGCACCCGGGCCTCCAGCTCAGGCAGGGCAAACGGCTTGGTCAGGTAATCGTCTGCGCCGGCATCCAAACCGTGCACGCGGTCATCGAGTCCATCCTGCGCGGTCAGGATCAACACCGGCACACCGTTCTTGCGCGCCCGCAGGCGTTTCAGCACCTCGATGCCCGAAAGCCTGGGCAGGCCCAGATCGAGGACCAGCAAATCGTACTGCTGGGCAACCAGCGCGGTATCGGCATCGGCGCCGTTATTGACATGATCGACGGCGTAATTGGACTCGCGCAATGCCCTGATCAAGCCATCGGCAATGATGCGATCGTCCTCGGCAAGCAAAACCCTCATCCACCAGCCCCCCGCGCTGTATTTCTCATGAAACGCATTGTAAGCGTTGCGTAAGGATGCAGTTCGATAATCGGCCCGCTCGATGGGTGCGCCTGCTGCTGGCCTCCCCGTGCCGCTGGCTCACTAATTATATTTAGAGGAGGAGTACTCAATGCAATATAACCACGACGCCCAGGGTTACTGGAAGGCGACGCTGGGCCTCTTGACCAAGATCCTGATTATCTGGTTCCTGGTTTCGTTTGGCGCCGGCATCCTGTTCGCAGAAGTGCTGAACAACATCATGCTGGGCGGCTACCCGCTCGGTTTCTGGTTCGCTCAGCAAGGATCGATCTACGTCTTCATTGCGCTGATTTTTTATTACGGCAAGAAGATGGGTGACATCGACCGCGAATTCGACGTTCACGAAGACTGAGGAGCGATAACAAATGGATCTGCAAACAACAATTTACCTCGTCGTCGGCGCCAGCTTTGCGCTGTACATCGGCATCGCCATCTGGTCGCGCGCCGGCTCCACCAGCGAGTTCTACGTGGCTGGCGGCAGCGTTCCCCCGGTCATGAACGGCATGGCGACCGCCGCCGACTGGATGTCGGCTGCGTCCTTCATCTCGATGGCCGGCCTGATCTCCAACATGGGTTACGGCGGTGGCCTGTTCCTGATGGGCTGGACCGGCGGTTACGTGCTGCTGGCGATGCTGCTGGCTCCGTACCTGCGCAAGTTCGGCAAGTTCACCGTGCCACAGTTCATCGGCGACCGATACTACTCGAAGTCGGCCTCGACGGTGGCGGTGCTGTGCCTGCTGGTGGCGTCCATCACCTACATCATCGGTCAGATGACCGGCGTCGGCGTGGCATTCTCGCGCTTCCTGGGTGTATCGAGTGAAGTCGGCATCTATGTCGGTATGGGCATCGTGTTCGTCTATGCGGTGTTCGGCGGCATGAAGGGCATCACCTACACCCAGGTCGCCCAGTACATCGTGCTGATCTTCGCCTACATCATTCCGGCGGTGTTCATCTCGGTTCAGCTCACCGGCAACCCGATCCCGCAACTCGGCCTCGGTTCCAGCCTGATCGGCCAGGACATTTCCCTGCTCGCCAAGCTGGACTCGGTGGTAACGGACCTGGGCTTCGGTAAATACACGACCACGACAGCCGGCAGCACGCTGAACATGTTCGTCTACACCATGTCGCTGATGATCGGCACTGCCGGTCTGCCGCACGTGATCATGCGTTTCTTCACCGTTCCGTCAGTGGCCGCTGCCCGCAGCTCCGCTGGCTGGGCGCTGGTCTTCATCGCCTTGCTGTACACGACGGCCCCTGCCGTTGCCGCGATGGCCAAGACCAACCTGATCCGCACCATCACCCCGGGCGTCGTCATGCTGCACGCCGACCCCTATCTGGCCGAGTCGCAAATTCAGTACGAAGAGCGTCCCGACTGGATGAAGCGCTGGGAGAAGACCGGTCTGCTGAAGTTCGAAGACAAGAACGGCGACGGTCGCATCCAGTACTACAACGACAAGACCAAGAATGAGGCGGTCAAGGCCAAATTCGACGCCGCCGGCTGGAAAGGCAACGAGCTGACGGTCAACGCCGACATCATCGTGCTGGCCAACCCGGAAATCGCACTGCTGCCCAACTGGGTGATCGCACTGGTGGCTGCGGGTGGTCTGGCTGCTGCGCTGTCCACTGCTGCCGGTCTCTTGATGGCAATCTCCTCCGCGGTTTCCCACGACCTGATCAAGGGTGTTTTTGCACCCAACATCAGCGAGAAAGGGGAACTGCTGGCCGGCAAGATTGCCATGGCGGTTGCCATTGTGGTCTCGGGCTGGCTGGGGCTTAATCCACCGGGCTTCGCGGCCGGAACGGTGGCGCTGGCCTTCGGTATCGCGGCCAGTACGCTGTTCCCGGCGATCATGATGGGCATCTTCTCGAAGAAGATGAACAAGGAAGGCGCCATCGCCGGCATGCTGGCAGGCCTGACCGTCACCCTGTTCTACGTGTTCGCGCACAAGGGCATCTTCTTCGTCAAGGGCACCGAGTATCTGGATCTGATCGGCGGCGCCAACAGCTTCTTCACCATCACGCCGGAAGCCTTCGGCGCCATCGGCGCCCTGGTCAACTTCGCGGTGGCCTTCGCGGTCGATAAGGTGACCAAGGAACCGCCCGAGCACATCCAGCACATGGTCGAGGCCGTCCGCGTTCCGCGTGGCTCCAAGGCTGTGGATGGTGCCCACTAAATAACAAAGCTGCTCTGCGCAGCGTGCCCGGCTAAGATTGGGCACGCTGCAAATCTTCCGGCCCCGCCCTCAATTTGGCGGGGCCTTTTTATTTTGGTTGCGGCCTAAGCCCGCTCAGGCGGGCAGCGATCTTATCAAAAGCTTCGGTTGGTTCGAATGGGTTAAAGTGCCGGATTGTTTCCGGTGCTTGGAGGGAGTTTGATGGTTTTCGATATCAGTGTCGCCATGACCTGGATTTTGTTCCTGGCGCTGTTTCCAATCGCCTTTTACTGGGCGCGCCGCGCCTGGCGCATCCTGTTCCGCCATGATTTCTCCGAGGTGGCGCTCAAGGGGGGGGAATCACCGCCCAATCCCGCAAAGTTCGCCCCTTACTCTGCCGCGATCAATCTGATCGGCACGGCGATTCTCATCGGGGTGGTGATTGGTGTTGTCACCGCCACGCTGGCCTACGAAACCTGGTCGGCCATCGCCGGCTCGACGATCTGGATGAAGCTGATATTCGACTTCATCCTGAGCCGGCAGGCGCACAGCACCCTGGGCAAGAAAAAGTAAGCTGCACCGACTATCGCCGTCCCATTTTTTGGCGGCGTGTCAGCTGACGCCATTACGCCAACGCCGACTTTTGCCAAGCTACAAAGTGAAACACCCGGCCGGAGCCGGGTGTTTCGTGATGCAGAGCGAACCGCCATAGTGCGCGGTTCAGGCGGACATTACATGTCCATGCCGCCCATGCCGCCCATGCCACCCATGCCGCCCATACCACCGGGCATGCCACCACCACCGGCGGGCTTGTCTTCAACCAGCTCGGCGACCATGCAGTCGGTCGTGAGCATCAGGCTGGCGATGGAAGCAGCGTTTTGCAGCGCGGTGCGGGTCACCTTGGTGGGGTCGAGCACGCCCATCGCCACCATGTCGCCATACTCGCCGTTGGAAGCGTTGTAACCGTAGTTGCCCTTGCCTTCCAGCACCTTGTTGACGACCACGCTGGGCTCGTCGCCGGTGTTGGCAACGATCTCGCGAATCGGCTGCTCGAGGGCGCGCAGCACGATCTTGATACCGGCGTCCTGGTCGTGGTTGTCACCCTTGAGCTTGGCAGCGGCGACCGCCTGGCGGGCACGCAGCAATGCGACGCCGCCGCCGGCGACGATGCCTTCTTCAACGGCGGCACGCGTGGCATGCAGCGCGTCTTCGACGCGGGCCTTCTTCTCTTTCATTTCGACTTCGGTGGCGGCACCGACCTTGATCAGCGCAACACCGCCGGCCAGCTTGGCGACGCGCTCCTGCAGCTTTTCCTTGTCGTAGTCGCTGGTCGCTTCTTCGATCTGCTTGCGGATCTGGGCGACACGCGCCTTGATCCCGTCTTCGGAACCGGCGCCGTCGATGATGGTGGTGTTTTCCTTGCCGATCTCGACCTTCTTGGCCTGGCCCAGATCATTCAGGGTGGCTTTTTCCAGCGTCAGGCCGACTTCCTCGGCGATCACCGTTCCGCCGGTCAGGATGGCGATATCTTCCAGCATGGCCTTGCGGCGGTCACCGAAGCCCGGCGCCTTGACGGCAACGGTCTTGAGGATGCCACGCAGGTTGTTCACCACCAGGGTGGCAAGCGCTTCGCCATCGACGTCTTCGGCGATGATCAGGAGCGGACGGCCGGCCTTGGCAACTTGCTCCAGCACGGGCAGCAGGTCACGGATGTTGGAAATCTTCTTGTCGTGCAGCAGCACATACGGATTGTCCAGTATGGCGATCTGCTTTTCCGGATTGTTGATGAAGTAGGGCGACAGGTAGCCGCGGTCGAACTGCATGCCTTCGACCACTTCCAGTTCGTTCTGCAGCGACTTGCCGTCTTCGACGGTGATGACGCCTTCCTTGCCGACCTTGTCCATGGCCTGGGCGATGATTTCGCCGACATCGGCGTCGGAGTTGGCCGAAATTGAGCCAACCTGGGCGATTTCCTTGGTGGTGGTGCAGGGCTTGGAATTTTTCTTCAGCTCTTCGGTCACGGCGATCACCGCCTTGTCGATGCCGCGCTTCAGATCCATCGGGTTCATGCCGGCGGCGACGAACTTCATGCCCTCGCGGACGATGGACTGGGCCAGCACGGTAGCTGTGGTGGTGCCGTCACCGGCGACGTCGGAGGTCTTGGAAGCGACTTCCTTGAGCATCTGCGCGCCCATGTTCTCGAACTTGTCCTTCAGTTCGATTTCCTTGGCGACGGACACACCGTCCTTGGTCACGGTGGGGGCACCGTAGGAGCGGTCGAGCACGACGTTACGGCCTTTCGGGCCGAGGGTCACCTTGACAGCGTCGGCGAGGATATTGACGCCGCGCACCATGCGCTGACGTGCGGAATCACCAAAAACGACTTCTTTAGCAGCCATTGTTTATATCTCCAGTAAATTCAGTTAACAGCAGGCAAATTAGGTCGATCAGAGCTCAACAACGCCCATGATGTCCTCTTCGCGCATAACCAGCAGTTCCTCGCCATCGACCTTGACGGCCTGGCCGGAGTATTTGCCGAACAGCACGCGATCACCCGGCTTGACAGCCATCGGACGGACCTTGCCGTCATCCATGATCTTGCCGTTGCCCGCGGCAACGATTTCGCCCTGATCAGGCTTCTCGCCGGCAGAGTCGGGAATGACGATGCCGGAGGCGGTGGTACGTTCGGCTTCGATACGCTTGACGATCACGCGATCATGCAAGGGACGGATTTTCATGAAGTTTCTCCTTCTGGACAAAAATCGAAGCCACCCCGAAAGGTGGCATATCTGGCTATTGGGAACGATCCGGAGACAGTGGTAACAACAGGTTATTAGCACTCATCTACGTCGAGTGCTAATAATAGGGTTCATTGGCTATGTTTTCAAGGGGTGAAATCGTTTTAATCCCGAGTTTTTACAGGTGATAATGCGAAATCTACTTTCGATTCACGCTACGCCATGGGACTCTTCGACTGGTTCAAATCGCCGCCACCCATCGACGACGGCACGTTGACGATGATTGACCATGCCGTGTCGGCCATTGATCCACTGATCCGCCAGGTTCCCGGCTACCAGAACAAGCTCGCACCGGTAGTGCGCCACGCGCTGGATTACTGCTCAGGTATCGTGGCGCAAATTCCCGGTCCTTACGAGATCAGCCGCGCCGCCTTCGCCAGCGACCCTCTGGTGCATGCGCTGTTTGCCACCGCCGACGATATTCAGGTCATGCTGGCGACCAACCAGTGCGCGCGCGACCTCTTGCACGATGTGCGCTTCGGCAGTGGCCAGTGTTGTGCCATGCTGGGCATGCGCCACCGCGTGAAGGCCGGCTTTGGCGCACAACTCTCCGGCGATGTTGTGCGGCGCGACGTGCAGCAGAAAGCGCTGTATTTCAGCGACCACACGCTGACGGAGCCGGGGCCCGATCTCGATTCGGTGAAAAACCGCCTGCGCATCGCCATGTTCAACAGCTTGCTGAAAGGCCTGGCCGATGAGATTACGGTAGTGCGTGGAGAACATAGCAACCTCAACAAGGAACATGCGATCGAGAGTGCCTGGGCGCGCAGCGGTCAGGGCAGCGGCGCACCGGAAACTCACACGCGCCGCCTCGACGAGTTGCGCGCCCGCCTCGAATCAACCGCCGATGCCCTGCAACCGGCCAAATTGCTCGATACCCTGATCAGTTGCCTCGCCGCGCCGGAGTCCTATCTGAACATCGCGCCCGTCACTATGTCCGTCGACCGCACCGGCGTCATCACCGCCGACGGCACCGGCGAACCGCTGCACTTCGCCGAACTGACCGGCCGGGACCAGCGGCGCTGGGCGGTCATGTTGGTTCTGGTGGACCATGATGAAGCCCGCCGCGCAGTGGAACGCTTCGAGACATCGCGGCGGCACATCGTCATCTGATGAGACGCCTCTGCGCAATCATCTTTGCTTGTTGCTGCTTGACGGCATCGAGCGCATTCGCTAGCGGGCAACTGCCGCCTGGTGTAGTGCAGGCACTCACTACGGTGGGAATCCCGCTGCAAGCGGCAACGATTGTCGTGCGCGAGATCGATTCGGGCAAAACCACCCTGGGGCACCGTGCCGATGCTTCGATGAATCCGGCTTCGCTGATGAAGCTGCTGACCACGCTGGCCGCGCTGGAAATACTCGGGCCGGCCTACACCTGGCGCACCGAACTACTGGCTGCGGGTCAGCCAGTGAACGGCGTAATCGAAGGCGGCCTTTATCTGCGCGGCAGCGGCGACCCCAAGCTCACCTATGACCGGCTCTGGCTGCTGCTGCGCGAACTGCGCGGGCGCGGTGTGAAGGAGATCCGTGGCGACCTGCTCCTCGACCGCAGCGCCTTTGCGCCGGTCGAACACGATCCGGCGGCCTTCGACGGCAAGTCGCTGCGCCCCTACAACGTCGGCCCCGACGCCCTGCTGTTCAATTTTGCCACCCTGCATCTGAACCTGCTACCGGAAACCACGGCAGTGCGCATCCTGGCAGAACCACTCCCTGCGGGCGTCGAGATCGTCAACAAGTTGCAACTGAGCGATGCGAAAACCTGCGGCGAATGGCGCGAGCGCCTAGAGGCAAGGCTGACTCCCGGCAAGGTGGAATTGTCGGGGGCGTTTCCGCGCAGTTGCGGGGAACGGCGCTGGCATCTTGCCGGCCTGCCCAACAGCCTGCTGCTGCATGGTGTATTCACGCGACTGTGGCGCGAACTGGGCGGAGAGTTCTCTGGCCAGGTGCGCGAGCGCGGCGTGCCGCCGAACGCCGTGCTGCTCGCCGCCAGCGAATCGCCCGCACTCGGCGAACTGGTGCGTGACATCAACAAGTACTCCAACAACGTGATGGCGCGGCAGCTGTTTTTGAAAGTCGGCGCTGGCGAGACGGCGGCAGCGGACAGCGTCGTACGCGCCTGGCTGGCACAGAACAACCTGAACTTCCCCGAATTGGTGATCGACAACGGTGCCGGGCTCTCGCGGCGCGAGCGCATCTCCGCCGACAGCCTGGCCAGACTGCTGGCCACCGGCTGGGCGAGTCCGGTGATGCCGGAATTCGTATCTTCGCTGCCGATCGCCGCCATCGACGGCACGGCAAAGAAGAAATTCAATGGCAACGGCGTCGCCGGGCGTGCCCATCTGAAAACCGGTTCGCTCGAAGGCGTGCGCGGCATTGCCGGCTATCTGCTCGACAAGAACGGCCGCCGCCATATCGTGGTGTTCATGGTCAACCATACCAAGGCCGGCGAGGCACAGCCCGCCTTCGATGCGCTGCTGGAATGGTTGTGGTCAGCCAGCGGCTCCCGCACTTAAGGCGCCCGGCTTCACCGACCCTATTCCACCACCAGGACCGCGCAGCCCTTGGCTTCGTGGAGGATCTTGCTGGAGGTCGAGCCGAAGATGAATTCTTCGTTGCGGGAAACGCCGCGCCGACCGACCACAACGATGCGGCAGCCGAGTTTTTCGCGTTCTTCAAGGATGGCGTTGGCGATCGAGTTGCACGCCCGGACGATGATCCGGGTGTCGACCTGAGCTTCCTGGAATCCGCTGTCGCGCAAGCGTTGTTGATAGTCGGCCAAGGTAGTGCGCATTAGCGCTTCCCGCTCCTTCAGCCAGGCCTCACCCTCGGCAACGGTAGGGAAGAAATCCTCCAGCGGCTCGGGGATGATGGTGAGCAGGGTGATGCACGCGTCCGCAAGGCCGCCGAACAGTTCGATCAGATAGGCGACCGTCCGCTGGGAATTCTCCGACTCGTCAACCGCCACCAACAGGTGGCGCAGTTTGTTGCGGCAGGTCTCGGTGCTCATGTTGCGCTCCCGCTTCCGGTAGGGGCCGACAGATCGGCCCGGGCCACGGCCAGGTCTTCCAGCAACTGGTCCGCGCTGTCGTAGAACATTTCCGTGCCCCGCGAGAAGTACAGCAGGATGCGGTTCAGCGAGTCCGGAATGTAGGGAAAGACCTTCTGGAGATTCGCCACCCGGTTCTTGAAGGCGAGGCTCAGATCCTCACCCCACAGGGTATCGAAAATCTTCCGCCGGTTTTTATGGAGATCCCCGACCAGGATGTCGCCGTGGCCAACGATGTAGATCAGGATGTTGCCCAGTCCCTGCAGGTCCAGGCCGAACATGGACTCGCGATGCTGATAATTGTAGTCGAAGTCGATCCAGCGATTGACCTGGCGGTCGCGGTCGAAGAGGATGTGGTCGCGCCGGATGTCGCCATGCTTTTCGCCACGATCGTGGAGAAACTTGATCGCCTCGACCAGCTCGATGTACTGCGCGAGCACGCCTGGAAAGTGATGATGGAAATATTCCTCGTGGTCCTTGGTCAGCTCGCCGAGGATGTCGTCGAAGCGCCGGCCGGGAATGAATTCCAGAATGCGAACGACGTTGCCGGCGGTGTCTTCGGCCCAGCGCCCATGCATGAAGTTGGGATGGCCGGCCACTAGGTCGAGGATGCGCGCCTCCTTTTTCGGGCTGCGAAAGCAAGTGAAGCTCAGTTCACCGACCTGCGCCTCGAACTGCTCGTGGAACACCAGCTTGAGAATCTTGGCGGAACCGTCGGCCAGATCAATGGCGCGCCGCACCCAGTATTTTGGTTCGTCGTCGAGGCCGAAGCGCCCTTCCTTCGTGTACCCCCGCATCCAGAATGCTTGCTCGCCCAGCACCACCACATCACCAAATTCGACCTTGAAGAAGTCGCTGGTGTCCTCGATGATCTTGAAGCGTTCCGGCACCGGCGCCGCCCCGGCGTGACGGGCCACCATTTCATGCAACGCCGCTGCCGAGAAATGACCGGGTGCGTTTGTCATGTTTGCCTGCAAAAGTCAGCGCTGGCGGGACGGCGGGACGCGGCCCTCAGGCCGGCGGCACCGGCATGCCGCGCCGGTCCAGCAGGGCCAGCCAGCCGCGCACCACGCGGTAGAGTACCCACAGCCCGGTGATGACGATCACCAGGATCGCGGCGGGAATGCCGATCAGCGTAAACGCCAGGACGCCGGCCGCCAGCAGCCACAGCGCGGCGTACCAGAAGCTGCGCAACTGCCAGCGCCAGTGCGTCTCAAGCCAGGTGTCGCGCACGTTCGAGCGGGTGACATAGTTGATGATGACGGCGATGATCGATGGCCAGCCGAAGACAAAGGCGCCGGCGATGGTCGCCGAGGTGATGATGCCGGACAGTGCCGAGAGCGCGTGCAGGCCGTACATGATGTGGCACCACGCGCGCGGACCTTCCAGGTTGTCGCTGCGAATGATTTCGCCATTCTGGTCGAAGTCAGCCATATTTTTTCCTCATAGTCCCAGTTGGTTCCAGAGTGTATCAACCCGCTGCTTGACGGCGGCATCCATGACAATGGGCCGCCCCCACTCGCGGCTGGTTTCGCCCGGCCACTTGTTGGTCGCATCGATACCCATCTTGCTGCCCAACCCGGCGACGGGCGAGGCGAAGTCGAGATAGTCGATCGGCGTATTTTCGGCGATCAGTGTGTCGCGCGCCGCATCGACGCGCGTGGTGAGCGCCCAGATCACCTCTTTCCAGTCGCGCACATCGACGTCATCATCAACCACGATAATCAGCTTGGTGTACATGAACTGGCGCAAGAAGCTCCAGATGCCGAACATTACGCGCTTGGCATGGCCGGGATACTGCTTCTTCATGCTCACCACCGCCAGGCGATAGGAACAACCCTCGGGCGGCAGGTAGAAGTCGGTGATCTCGGGAAACTGCTTTTGCAGCAGCGGCACGAACACTTCGTTGAGCGCCACGCCGAGCATCGCCGGCTCGTCGGGCGGCTTGCCGGTGTAGGTGGAATGGTAGATCGGGTCGCGCCGCATGGTCATGCGCTCGACGGTGAATACCGGGAATTCGGCAACTTCGTTGTAATAGCCGGTGTGGTCGCCATACGGACCTTCCGCTGCGGTTTCACCCGGATGGATCACCCCTTCCAGCACGATTTCGGCACGCGCCGGCACCTGCAGGTCGGAACCGATGCACTTCACCAGTTCGGTCTTGCCGCCGCGCAGCAGGCCGGCGAACTGGTATTCGGAAAGCGTGTCGGGCACCGGCGTCACGGCACCGAGGATCGTCGCCGGGTCGCAGCCGATCACCACGGCAACCGGATAGGGCGTGCCGGGGTTGGCGGCACAATGGTCGCGAAAATCCAACGCCCCGCCGCGATGCGCCAGCCAGCGCATGATCACCTTGTTGGGCGCGATCACCTGCTGGCGGTAAATGCCGAGGTTCTGCCGCGCCTTGTTGGGACCGCGCGTCACCGTCAGTCCCCAGGTGATCAAGGGTGCCGCGTCACCCGGCCAGCAGGTCTGCACCGGCAATTTTGCCAGATCGACATCATTGCCCTCCCAGACGATTTCCTGGCAAGGCGCGGAGCTCACCACCTTCGGCGCCATGTCGAGCACCTTTTTCAGGATCGGCAGCTTGTCCCAGGCATCGCGCAGGCCCTTGGGCGGCTCGGGCTCCTTCAGGTAGGCGAGCAGTTTGCCGACTTCGCGCAGCGCTGTTTTCCAGTCTGCATCCGTTCCCGCGGTCACGCCCGCGGTCACGCCCATGGCGACCCGCTGCGGCGTGCCGAACAGGTTGGCCAGCACCGGCATGCTGCTGCCCTTCGGCTTCTCGAACAGCAAGGCCGGCCCGCCGGCCCGCAGCACGCGGTCGGCGATCTCGGTCATCTCCAGTTTCGGATCGACCTCGACGGCGATGCGCTTCAACTCGCCGCAGGCTTCCAGTTGGGCGATGAATTCACGCAGGTCGTGGGCAACATTCATGTTCAGGCTTTCAGGGAACGCAGCAGATAATCGAGGGCGATGCCGGCAAACACGGCGGCACCAAACCAGTTGTTGTGCAAAAAGGCCTTGAAACAGCGCATGCGGTCGCGCTCTCGGATCAGGGTGTAATGGTAACCGGCAATCGCGGCGGCGGCTGCCAGGCCCAGCGCATACGGCCAGCCGAAGCCGAGTTGCCAGCCGACCCAAGCCAGCAAGACGAGCGTCGCGCCATAGCAGAGCATGATCGCGGCGATGTCGAAGCGACCGAAGGTCAGCGCCGAAGTCCTGATGCCGATGCGGATGTCGTCGTCGCGGTCGACCAGCGCATATTCGGTGTCGTAAGCCAGCGCCCAGAAAATGTTGGCGGCGAGCAGCCACCAGGCAATCTCGGGGATCCGCCCGAGTATCGCGGCAAACGCCATCGGGATGCCAAAGCCGAACGCCACGCCCAGATAGGCCTGCGGCAGGGCGAAAAAACGCTTGGTGAACGGGTAGCTGGCGGCCAGGAACACGGCGGCCACGGCCAGGCCGAACAATAGTGGCGTCAAGAGCGGCAGGATCAGGAGAAACGCGCAGACAACCAGAAATCCACAGAGGATGAACGCTTCGCGCGACGTCACCGTGCCCGCCGCCAGCGGCCGCGCCTTGGTGCGCTCGACGTGCGGGTCGAAATCACGGTCGGCATAATCGTTGATGACGCAACCGGCAGAGCGCATCAGCACCGTGCCAAGAATGAAGATCCAGACGACCATCCAGTGTGGCTTGCCGTCAGCCGCGATCCACACCGCCCAGAGCGTCGGCCAGAGCAGCAGCAAAATGCCGATGGGCTTGTCGAGCCGCATCAGCTTTTCGTAGCGGTCGAGGCGTTCCTTGAGGTGGGCGAAACTCGGCATGGCAGAATTCTACGCTGGCGGCGCCGTCCCGCCAGCGCCGACTTTTGCCGAGAACTGTGACATCATGGCCAACAGCCACTGTGAAGGAAACTGTGGAGTGCGCATGATCGGAACCCTGCTCGGAATCGCGGCCATGACCTACGCCGGGTTTGCCCTGGTGCTGTATCTGTTGCAGCCCAGTCTGATCTATTTCCCGGAAATCGACCGCGCACTCGCCGCCACGCCGCAACAGGCCGGTCTGCCATATGAGGACGTCAAGCTGGTGACGGCGGATGGCGTCACCCTGCATGGCTGGCTGGTTCCGGCGGCCAACCCACCGCGTGGTAGCGTGCTGTTTTTGCATGGCAACGCGGGCAATATTTCCCATCGCCTCGACTCGCTGCGCATGTTCCACCGGCTCGGTTACAACACCCTGATCGTGGATTATCGCGGCTACGGCAACAGCGCGGGCGAACCGACTGAGCAAGGCACCTATCGCGACGCCGAAGCAGCCTGGGCGTATCTGACGCAGACCCGCGGCATCCCTGCGGCATCCGTCGTGCTGTTCGGCGAGTCGCTGGGCGGGGCGATCGCGGCCTGGCTGGCCAGCCGGCACACCCCAGCTGCGCTGATCATTTCCTCGGGCTTCACCTCGGTACCCGATCTTGCCGCGGACATTTACCCCTACATGCCGGTCAGATGGCTGGCGCGCTTCAGCTACGACACGCGCGCTTACCTGCGGGCAACCACCGCGCCAGTCTTCATCGCCCACAGCCCGGGCGATGAAATCATCCCGTTCCGGCACGGTCGCGCGTTATATGAAGCGGCGCAAGACCCCAAACATTTTCTCGAACTAGCGGGCGGCCACAACGAGGGCTTTATTTTCGCGCGCGCATCCTGGGCACAAACACTGGGGGAATTTCTGCAAGCGCATGTCGCCATTCCTGATTCGCATCAAACAGGCAAGGCGGCAGACATTGCGGCGACTGGAATGCGGAAACCAGGGAGATAAACAGGCAGAAAGTGATCATAAAATTTACCTCACCGGCTGGATTGCCCACACTCGGCATACCAACTACACTAGCCGGTGTTCTGTGCGCCACGCTTGGCAGGGCAAAATCAGGCCACCCAACATGACCGTCGAAAAAACACGCCAAAAAGTCCAGCAGCAGAAAGAGCTGCCAACCCTGACACCCAGCATGCAGCGCATTCTGGTGGCCTGTGAGGATCAGGGCATCAGCCAGACCGCGCTTGCCGAAGCGCTGACCGAGTCACCGACCATCACGGCGCGCATCCTGGGCTTGGCGAACTCGGCCTTTTTCGGCCAGCGCAGCGGTGTTCATACGCTCCCGCATGCGATCTCGGTGCTGGGACTGGTAACCGTCAGAAGCATTGCCGCCGGCCTGACCCTTTCGGGCAGACTCGATACGCAAAACTGTCCGGCCTTTCGTGCCGAATATTACTGGCTGTCCGCCGTGCTGTCCGCCACGCTGGCGCAACGCATTGCGCCGCTGGTCGCCGCCGGAATGCGTCCGCCGCAGGACACTGTGTATCTCGCCGGTCTTCTGCACAATCTTGGACTCCTGGCATTGGTGCATCTTCACCCCGCCGAGATGGACCGCGCGCTGACCGCCTATGCCGCCGATCCCCAGCGCACACTCGGTCCGCACATCCGCGACGTGCTGGAAACCGATCACTATCAGGCCGGCGTCTGGCTGGGCAGCAAGTGGCATTTTCCGCGCAGCATGCTGCTGGTGATGGAACATCGCTACGATCCCGGCTATCGCGGCGACCACTGGCCGCTGGTCGTGCTGCAAGGGCTGGCCGCACGCTGGGCCAATTGCATCATTGATGGCAAAGCCTGTTTCTATGCCGAACCGGAAGCCATGCAAGCACTCGGCCTGACTGAACCGATGATCGAAATCGTCTGGCAGGAAATGAGCGAGCAGCTCGACCGCATCCGCTCCGTCGCGGCAGCATTCTCGTCGGTATGAAGCCATGAGCGACCAGCACCTGGCCGAGCTCTCGCTGGAATTTAACCGGCATATCGTCAATCTGCTCGATTCGCTGTCGGCGTTAACCGAACTGGCGCAGCTCTCCATTCACGACATGGACGAGGCCAGCCTGCTCAAGCAGGCGCTTGCCGCCCTGATGGCCAACCAGGACATGGAGCGCTGTTCGATCTATCTGCCCGACCCGGATGGCAACCCGCAATGTATTGCCGGCCTCGATTGGGACGAAATGCTGCGCGACGTCACTGGCAAGAATGCTCCTGTGGCAACCCCGCAGTCAGCGGACAAGCAATCCGGTTGCGGCGACGGAATCATGGGGAAGGCCAGCAAGAGCGCCACCCTGGTGCACTATTCATCCTGCCAGAACGAGCCGGGCTTCGGCAAGGACTGCGCCGGCGTCGATGGCGCGTTATTGTGCGTGCCGATTATTTGCGAAGGGCAGGTGCTGGGTCTGCTCAATGTCTTTCATCCGCAGCCCGGCTTCTTCAACATGTGGCACGAACGCCTGGTGCTGCTGTTCTGCCAGTCGCTGGGACGGCTGCTCGCCAATCATCGCCTGACCCACCATTTGCACAACCTGGTAGAGGCAAAAACCGCAAAAATCACCCGGCAGCAGAGCTTTCTGCGCGCGGTTCTCGACAGCGTGCCGGACCCGGTGATGGTGATCGGCATCGACTATCGCATCCTCATGGCAAATCGCGCGGCGCACACCAATGCCTCCGATCTGAGCGGTGATGCCCGCTGTCACCAGATTTCGCACCACCTCGACACGCCTTGCGATGGCAACGAGCATCCCTGCCCTTTGCAGCGCGTACTTGCCGGAGAGGAAGTGGTCAGTGTCGTGCATAGTCACTTTGATGCCAACGGGATTCTGAAGCTGGTCGAACTTACGGCCTCACCACTCAGGGACGAGACCGGCGCCACCGTGGGCATTGTTGAAAGTACGCGCGACATTACCGAGCGCATGCTGGCCGAAGAGAAGATTCGCCAGCTCGCCTACTACGACACGCTGACCGATCTGCCCAACCGCCGCCTGCTGCAAGATCGCATTAGTCTCGCACTGGCCCAGGCCAAGCGTCACCATCGCTCCATGGCCATCATGTTTCTCGATCTGGACCGTTTCAAGCAGATCAACGACACCCTCGGACATGCCATTGGCGACGAATTGCTCAAGCAGATCGCCCAACGGCTGGTGAGCTGTGTACGTCAGGGCGACACTGTCGCGCGTACCGGTGGTGACGAATTCATCGTTGTGCTCACTGAAATCACCCATCCCGATGACGCGGCCCGGGTCGCGCAGAAAATTCTCGCTGCCTGCGCCAAACCCGTCGACGTTGCTGGCCAAGCGCTTTCTGTCACGATCAGCATCGGCATCGCCTTGCATCCGGTAGACAGCAGCGACGAACTTGATGAACTGATGAGAAAGGCTGACGTCGCCATGTACCGCACCAAGGAAACGGGCCGCAACGGCTACCGCTTTTTCGAAGCTACGCCTTGAGCAACTCCGCGCGCCCGCCCAGCCAGCGCGCCAGATGCCGTTCGGCATGAGTCGGCCACTGGGTCAGCATCTCTTCCGCTGTCGCCCGGGCGGCTTCGACCAGCGCCGTATCTTCGAGATCGGCAAAGCGCAATAGCGGCAAACCGCTTTGGCGACTGCCGATGAACTCGCCGGGGCCACGCAAATGCAGATCCTGGCGGGCAATCTCGAAACCGTCGTTGTTCTCGAAAATGATCTTCAGCCGTGCGCGCGCGGTTTCGGACAGCGGCTGTTCATAGAGCAGAATGCAGGCCGACTCGGCGGCACCGCGGCCGACCCGGCCGCGTAGTTGATGCAGCTGGGCCAGACCGAAACGCTCGGCGTGCTCGATCACCATCAGGCTGGCATTCGGCACGTCGACACCGACCTCGATCACGGTCGTCGCCACCAGCAGATGGATTTCGTTGCGCACGAAGGCCGCCATCACGGCGGCTTTTTCATCAGACTTGAGGCGGCCATGCACCAGGCCAATGTGCAACTCCGGCAATTCGGCGCTCAGGTGCGCGTAAGTCTCTTCTGCCGTTTTCAATTGCAGCGCTTCGGATTCTTCGATCAACGGACAGACCCAATAAGCCTGCTGCCCCTGGCGGCAAGCAAGCCGCACCCGCGCGACGATTTCGTCGCGCCGTGCAGCGCCGACCAATTTGGTGACCACCGGCGTGCGGCCGGGCGGCAGTTCGTCGAGCACCGAAACATCTAGGTCAGCGTAGTAGCTCATTGCCAGCGTGCGCGGGATGGGCGTGGCCGACATGGCCAACTGGTGGCTGTGCACACCCTTCTGCTTGAGCGCCAGGCGCTGGCGCACGCCGAAGCGGTGCTGTTCGTCAACGACAGCGAGGCCGAGCCGGGCAAATTCGACGCCCTCCTCGATCAACGCATGGGTTCCCACAATCAGCGCCGTCTCGCCAGCGCCGACTTTTGCCAGCGCCGCAAGTTTCTCGCGCTTTTTCTGACTGCCCGACAACCAGGCGACTTCCAGCCCCAAGGGCAGCAGCCAGCCGGCAAGTTTTCGGTAGTGCTGTTCCGCGAGGATTTCGGTCGGCGCCATCAGGGCGGCCTGATAACCGGCCTCGACCGCCCGCAACATCGCCAATGCCGCAAGCACGGTCTTGCCGCTGCCGACATCACCCTGCAGGAGGCGCTGCATCGGGTGGGGTTCGGCCAGGTCGCCGGCGATTTCCTGCCAGACGCGCTGTTGCGCCCCCGTCAGTTTGAAAGGCAACTGTGTCAGCAATCGGTCCGTCAACACGCCATTGCCCGCCAGACTCGGCGCCCGGTGCATCCGGCGGGCCGCGTAAGACTGCCGCAAGGAAATCTGCTGCGCCAGCAGTTCATCGAAAGCGATGCGCTGCCAGACCGTGGGCTGCGCAGCATCCGCCGGAGTGGTGTGCAGTGAGCGCACGCTCGCGGAGAAATCGGCCAAGTGCAAGCGTTTGACGATGGCATCCGGCAAGGTCTCGGCAAGATTGACTTCCTGCAATGCCCGCTCGATCAGACGCCGCAACGTCGCCTGCCCCAGCCCGGCAGTGGTCGGATACACCGGTGTCAAGGTGGTCGGGAGCGCTTCATCGCCATGCAACACCCGGAAGCGGGGATGGATCATTTCGGTGCCCCAGAAACCGCCGCGCACCTCGCCAAAAATCCTGAGCCGCGCCCCTGGCTGCAGGACTTTTTGCTGGCTGGGGTAGAAATTCATGAAGCGCAGCACCAGCCCGCCCGAAGCATCCTCGACACGACAGACCAACTGGCGGCGTGGCCGATAGGCGATTTCGCTGGAGATCACCGTCACGTCGAACTGGGCGGCCGCACCCGGCACGGCAGCGGCGACCAGGGTGATGTGAGTTTCGTCCTCGAAACGCAGCGGCAGATGCAGGACGAGGTCGGCCTGACAGTTCAGGCCGAGGCGCTTGAGTTTTTCGGCGACGGCTGGCGTAGCGCCGGGAAAGACAACCCGCCCCGGAGCTGCAGGCTTTTCAGCCAATCACCAGCACGGCGTCAGCTTCAACAAGGGCACCGCGCGGCAACTCCTTGACGCCGATGGCGGCGCGGGCCGGATAGGGTTCCTTGAAGTAGCGCGCCATCACCTCATTCACCTTGGCGAAATTGCCGAGGTCGACGAGAAAGATATTGAGCTTGGCAGTCGCATCAAGGGTCGTCCCGGCAGCGGCGGCGACGGCCTTGAGATTGTCGAAGACGCGCACGATCTGGGCGTCGATGCCCTCGACCATCTGCATGCTGACCGGATCAAGGCCGATCTGCCCTGACATATAAACGGTATCGCCGACCCGCACAGCCTGCGAATAGGGGCCGATGGCGGCGGGTGCATCCGGGGTGCTGATGATCTGGCGCGGCATGGCTTACTCCGGTGATTTGAGCGTGACTTGATAGTTGAGACGGGCAAAGACGTGCTGGATTCCCCGGCGGGCACGCACGTTAAGCACCAGCGGTGCCTGAAGATTGGCGCGCAACTGGGCATTACCCCCCGCTTGCGAGTCTTTGGCGAGAATCACGACCACGGCGGCATCGGACGGATCAGCAAGGTCGAGCACGGCGGACTCGGCGTCGGAAAGATTGATCTCGTAGCTGAAGCCGAACAGGGACGGGTCAGCGATATTGAAGGCAACCGCCGGGTCGTCGAGAGATTGCAGAATGAAATAGTTGGGCAGTGCTTCACCAACCGTTTCGGGATGGAACAGGGTGTATCGGCGGCAGGCCTCAAAACCGGCCAGACCTTCGGGAAATTCGATGATGCGGTCGGATGCGACGGCGAGCGTTGCGGAATTTGGGGTGTCGATATTCATGGCGGACATTAGCGTGAATCCAAGGTTAGGCGTTGCGTTCGGCTGTGCGCGTTAGTCTATCGCCTCACCAGCATGCCGTCATCTATCCCGAGGGATTTCAGCTTGGCGCGCGCGGCATCAACCTCGGCGCGCGAGGCAAAGGGGCCGACTTGGACGCGCGACTCGATCTGCGCCGGAAGGCCCGCCTGCTGCAAACGGCCGACCAGTTCCTCAGCGTTGGCATGATTACTGAAAACGCCTACCTGCACCAGAAAGCGGTGTGCCGCTTCACCCGCTTGCGTGAGTGGGCGCGATGCGGGAGCTGCCGTCCTGGCAGCCTGGGTGCTTCGTTCCGGCATGGTGCGGGCAATTTCACGCTGGGCGTCGGGCTTGAGCGGGACCGCAGCCGGTGGCGTGGGCTTGACTGCAGCAGTTCGGGCGGTAGCCGGCGCTGTCACGGGCTTGGCTGTCTTGAGTGGTTTTTCTGCCGGAGACGGCGCCCGCGGGGTATCGGTACGCTCGGGCACAACAGCGGTTTCGGCACTGGCGGTCTTGCTTTCTTCTGTTTTCTCCTCGGTCGCATTTTCATCCGCAGCCGGTGCGGCAGGCTCCGCTACCGCAGTAATAATGGGCGTTTCCGGCACCTTGGCGGCTTCTGGCGCAGTGGCCATCTTTGGCATGGCCGGCGGTTGCGGTTTGTTGAGCGAGTCATATACCGCCAGACTGCCCAGCAGACCGGCAATCACGACGCCAGCGACGGCAATGCGCGACAGCAGCCGTTTTCTCAGTGCATCATCATCCTCGGCCGGGGCCGCGGTTATCGAATTGGTTGGGTCCGTCGTTTGGGGCGTATTCGTCTGCGCCATGATCATCTCCTTCTGCAAAGTTCTTGTCGCCCCGACTCAAGGCATGCACCAGTTCGGCCTCAGCCAGCGAAATTCCCAGACGGTCGGCCACTGCCTGTGCGGAAAGTCCCCGCTGGGCAAGTTCCATCGCCTCGGCATATTGCGGCGAGAAGCGCCGCGCCAAGCGTAATTCATCCATTTCAGCACGCATGCGTTCCATTTCAGCACGCATGCGCTGCACTTCCATTTCAATCTCGGCGCGTGCCAAATGCTCGGCTAAATGCTCACCGAATCCACTTGGAGGCTTTGCCAATGGTTGCTCCGGTGACGGCGCTGCCGTAGCCGGCTTGGTTGTTTCGCCAAACAGATCCTTAACCTCCTCCCATTCGAAAGCCGGTGCCGACGAGAGACGGGAACTACCGGCCGTAACTTCAATAGTCGGCTCTGGTGGAATGGAATGCCCCGCAGCAGGGCTGGCGAAAGTCGGCGACGCATCAGCTGCTGTGTCGGACTCAGGCTCCAGCGTGGACGCTGGTTCGCTACGGGCAGGGCGGCGGCCAACCTGCCAAAACCTGAGCAACATCACGACCAAATAGATGGCTGCGATGGCCAGCAAGAGAAAAATCCCGGCACGCCAGTCAAATCCGATCGACTCCATCATTGTCGTCCGTCACCCAGCCGTCTGGGTAACAAAACGGCCATCGAACCGGATGCGCAGGTCGTCACAACACAAGGCGGAGAAAGGTATATATGTCGCGGGCACGCGGTAGAACCCCATTCAGGGTAAATTGCACCAATCATAGCCCTGCTTTAAATCCCGCAAAAAGCCGAGCAGGGTGCTGTTTTCGCCATGATTCTGTTGTAAAGGAAGTTTTAGCGCAGGCGATTGCCCAAGTCAGCGGTTTATTCGAAGTTAAAAGCTGAAGTGCGGCGCTTGAAGTTAGACCACCAGCCCTCACATTCTCTTACAAATATTGGCATGGCAATGAGGAACCGAAGCTATATGTCTACGGTCGCACCATGACCCATCACAATTGAATGAAAGGATTTTTGCAATGAACCGCAGGCAGTTGACCCTGATCGAGGTATTGCAACCCCAGTGTTTCAATAACACGCCCGAGCGTTCGCGGGTGACACGCACCATCGTACAGCCTGAAATCGACTCCTTCGAGCAGATGGAGGCGCAAGCCAATGCTACAGAAAAGTCGGCGCCGCGGGAGCGGGGATCAGATACGATTGCCGCGCTGGTCACCCAGCAGATGGCTCCACAACTGGTAGTTGCCTAGTTTTATTCTTCGGCAGCAGGCACTTCGCGCTTGCTGCCGTCGGCGTTGAGGCAGACATAGGTCAGCGTCGCCTCTGTCACCTTCACCACGATGGGATGTGCCGGGTCGCGCTCGGCATAAACCTGCACATCAACGGTAATCGAGGTGCGGCCGGTCTTGGTGATCGTGGCATAAAAGCTGACTACGTCGCCGACCGAAATAGGCTGCTTGAACAGGAAGGAATTGACCGCCACGGTGGCAATCCGGCCACGTGCGCGCCGCATTACGGCAATGGCACCGGCAATGTCGGCCTGCGCCATTACCCAACCGCCGAAGATATCGCCAGACGCATTGACATCTGCCGGCATCGGCATCACTCGCAGCACCGGTTCCCGGCCGGACATATTCACATCGGTGTGTTCTCTCATGCACCGGATCATACCGCAGCGTAGCCGCTGCTAGAATTTCCGCCATGCGCCGCGATATCGCCCTACCCGCCCCACCCGCCGCCCAACGCCATGACTGGCAAACCGTCAGGATGCTGCTGCCTTACCTGCTGCAGTGGCGTGGCCGCATTCTGCTCGCGCTGGGTTGCCTGATCACTGCAAAACTGGCCAACGTCGCCGTTCCACTGGTATTCAAGGACATCATTGACGGCTTCGCGCCCAGCGTCGGCGTGCAGGGCATGCTCGTTGTGCCGCTGGCGCTGATTGCCGCCTATGGAGTGCTGCGCTTTTCCGTATCGCTATTTACCGAGTTACGCGAACTGCTCTTCACCCGCATCACGCAGCAGGCGGTTCGCTCCATCGCCCTGCAAGTTTTCGAGCATCTACACCAGTTGTCTCTGCGCTTTCATCTGGAACGCCAGACCGGCGGGCTGACGCGCGACATCGAGCGCGGCACGCGCGCCATCGGCTCCTTGATCAGCTACACGATTTACTCGATTCTGCCGACGTTGGTAGAGGTGGCGCTCGTCCTCGGCATTCTGGCGGCTCGCTATGAACCCAGCTTTGTCCTCATTGCCAGCGGCACCCTGGTGATCTATATCGCCTTCACGATCACGCTGTCGAACTGGCGGGTCCAGATCCGCCGCGAGGTGAATGAACTTGACTCCGCCGCTAACACCCGCGCTATCGACAGTCTGCTGAATTATGAGACGGTCAAATACTTCAATAACGAAGGCTGGGAGAAGGAACGCTACGACCAGCAGATGAAGAAGTGGGCTGCCGCCCAGATCAAGAGCCAGTTTTCGCTCTCCTACCTCAATCTGGGCCAGGCCGCCATCATCGCCGTCGGCGTTTCGTTGATAATGTGGCGCGCCGCCGTCGGGGTGGCCAACGGCAGCATGACGATCGGCGACATCGTGCTGGTCAACGTCTTTCTGATCCAGCTTTACATCCCGCTCAACTTCCTGGGCGTGCTCTACCGCGAGATTCGGCAGTCCTTGACGGACATCGAGCGACTGTTCGTCTTGCTGAACGAGAACCGCGAAATTCGCGACGCTGCCGATGCCCGCTCGGTCGAACCGGACGCCCAGGGTGCCTGTGCGGTGCGCTTCGAAAATGTCAGCTTTGCCTACGAACCGCGCCGCTCGATCCTGCAGGATGTCAGCTTCGACATTCCCGCCGGTCGCACGCTGGCAGTGGTCGGCCACAGCGGTGCGGGAAAAAGCACGCTGGCTCGACTGTTGTTTCGTTTCTACGACGTTAACGGCGGGGCGATCCGCATCAATGGCCAGGATATCCGCCAATTGACGCAAGCTTCCCTGCGTTCCGCCATCGGGATCGTGCCGCAGGACACCGTGCTGTTCAATGACACGCTGGCCTACAACATCCAGTACGGCCGGCCGACGGCCACCTTCGATGAGGTCAAGGCGGCTGCCCACGCCGCACATCTCGCCGAATTTATCGAGCGGCTGCCTGACGGCTATGAGACACGCGTTGGCGAGCGCGGCCTCAAGCTGTCCGGTGGTGAAAAGCAACGCGTCGCCATCGCCCGTACACTGCTGAAGAACCCGCCTATCCTGATCTTTGATGAAGCCACCTCCGCCCTCGATTCGCAGACCGAAAAATCAATTCAAGCCGAATTGGAGCAGGTCGCCCGCGGCCGCACCACGCTGATCATCGCCCACCGGCTGTCTACCGTGATGAACGCCGACGAGATTCTGGTGCTTGACCAGGGGCGGATTGTCGAAAGCGGCAGCCATCGCGCGCTGCTGGAGCGTGCCGGCGCCTACGCAAAGATGTGGTGGCTGCAACAACAGGAAGATGCTATCTAGCTTGCCAATATCGAAAGATGTATAGTCATGCACCCTTCCAATTGGAGAGCCCCATGAAAAAGACTTTTGCCTTAGGTTTAACAATCGCCTCAGCCTTCGCCCTGTCGCAACCGGTTTTGGCCGATACCCTAGCCAAGGTCAAGAGCTCCGGCAGCATCACCATGGGCATTCGCGAATCGTCCTATCCACTCTCCTATCTGGATGACAAACAGCTGCCAATCGGCTACCACATCGACATCTGCAACAGGATCGTCGATGCTGTCAAAACCAAGCTTGATCTGAAGAATCTCAAGGTGATGCATCAGGCGGTCACCTCGCAAAACCGTATCCCGCTGGTCACCAATGGTACTGTTGACCTCGAATGTGGCTCGACTACCAACAACGCCGCGCGCCAGAACCAGGTCGCCTTCGCACCGACAACCTTCGTCACCAACGTGCGTATGGCGATCAAGAAGGGTTCCGGCATCACCAGCCTGTCCCAACTGGATGGCAAACCCGTGGCAACGACTACTGGGACCACTTCCGTCCAGTTGATGCGCGCCCACGAGAAGGGCAAGAACATTAATTTCAAGGAGGTCTATGGCAAGGATCACGCCGACTCCTTCCTGATGCTGGAAACCGACCGTTCCGTCGCCTTCGTCATGGATGACAACCTGCTCGCTGGCCTGATCGTCACCTCAAAGAATCCGGCCGAATACGCCATCGTCGGGGAAGTACTGAACATTGAGCCGATCGCCATCATGTTCCGCAAGGATGACCCCCAGTTCCAGGGTCTGGTCAATACCGTCATCCGGGATCTTGCCAAGGCGGGTGAACTCGACAAGCTCTATGCCAAGTGGTTCATGTCCCCGATTCCGCCAAAGGGGGCCAACATGAACTTCCCGATGAGCGACAAGCTCAAGGAACTCATCAAGAACCCGAGTGACGCCCCCGCCGAGGCCTACAACAAGAAATAAGCCAGGCCTGAAAAGTCGGCGCTGGCGGGACGGCACTTGCCGTCCCGTTTTTCTGGTAACGCTATGAATTATCACTGGAACTGGGGTATCTTCCTCCAGCAGGTTCAGTCAGGCGATGAAACTTACCTTGACTGGCTGATCTCCGGCTTGGGCTGGACAGTTTCGGTCGCACTGGCTGCATGGGTGATCGCACTGGTTCTCGGTAGTTTGATCGGCACACTGCGCACCGTCCCCAATCGCTGGCTAGTGCTGTTGGCGACTACGCATGTCGAGTTGTTTCGCAATGTCCCGCTGCTGGTGCAATTGCTGCTCTGGTTTTTTGTCGTACCCGAATTTCTGCCGCGTGATCTGTCCCTCTGGGTCAAGCAGGACATGCCCGCGAAGGAATTTGTCACAGCAGTGATTTGCCTCGGCCTGTTCACCTCGGCGCGTGTCGCCGAACAGGTGCGCGCCGGCATCCAGAGCTTGTCGCGCGGCCAGAAAATGGCTGGGCTGGCGATCGGTTTCACGCTACCGCAGACCTACCGTTACGTCATCCTGCCGATGGCGTTTCGCATCATCATTCCGCCGCTCACTTCAGAGTTCATGAACATCATCAAGAACTCGTCCGTCGCCTTCGCCATTGGAGTGCTTGAGTTGACCTTCCAGGCGCGGCAGATGCAGGAAGATTCTGAACAGGGCATCGAAACCTATCTGGCGGTCACCCTGCTGTATTTCATTGTTGCCTTTGCTGCCAACCGAGGCATGGCCCTTATCGAGCGACGCACACGCGTGCCCGGGTACATCGGCGGCGCCAAATGAGCTTTTTCACCCAATTCGATTTTTCGGTCATTGCACCCAGCCTGCCCTTCCTTTGGGAAGGGCTCAAATTTACCGCCAAGCTGACCTTGATTGCGATGTCCGGCGGCATTTTCCTCGGCACGCTGCTCGCTCTCGCACGACTTTCCTCCATTACTCCGTTGGCGATGGCAGCGACGTGGTATGTGAACTTGATGCGCTCCATCCCTCTTCTGATGGTGATCCTCTGGTTTTTTCTGGTGATTCCCATTTTCACCGGTAAACCGATGGGCGCGGAAACATCAGCGATCATTACCTTCACGGCCTTCGAGGCAGCCTATTTCAGTGAAATCATGCGCGCTGGCATTCAGAGCGTGCCACGTGGCCAGGTTTTTGCCGGGCAGGCGATTGGTATGACGTACTGGCAAACCATGTCTTACGTTGTGTTGCCACAGGCCTTTCGCAATATGTTGCCGATCCTGCTCACCCAGACGATTATCCTGTTTCAAGACACCTCCCTGGTGTATGCCATAGGCGCCAAGGATCTTCTCAAGGCAGCAGAAATCGCCGGCAAGAACTACGGCCGGCCGCTCGAGATGTATGTTTTCGTTGCGCTGGTTTATTTTGTGGTCTGCTTCGCCCTTTCTAACCTTGTGAAACACCTTCAGTCACGTACCGCCATCGTCCGCTAAACCGCCATGATAAAAATCGACAACATCAGCAAATGGTACGGTCAATTCAGGGTGCTGACCGACTGCTCGACTCAAATAACAAAAGGCGAGGTCGTGGTCGTCTGTGGCCCATCCGGCTCCGGAAAATCTACCCTTATCAAGTGCGTGAACGGGCTTGAACCCTTCCAGCAGGGCGACATCATTGTCAATAACATTTCGATTGGCGATCCCAAAACCAATCTTCCCCAGCTACGTGCTCACGTCGGCATGGTGTTCCAGCATTTCGAGTTGTTTCCGCACATGACCATCACGCAGAACCTCACCATCGGCCAGGTCAAGGTACTCGGACGCAGCAATAATGAAGCACATCAACGTGCACTGCAATTACTGGATCGCGTCGGTCTTAATTCGCAGGCTGATAAATTTCCCGGCCAGTTATCCGGCGGCCAGCAACAACGCGTTGCCATCGCGCGGGCACTGGCCATGGATCCGATCTGCATGCTGTTTGACGAGCCAACCTCGGCGCTTGATCCCGAAATGATCAATGAAGTGCTGGATGTCATGGTTGGCCTTGCCAATGAGGGCATGACCATGATGGTAGTTAGCCATGAGATGGGATTCGCCCGCAAAGTAGCCGACCGGGTGATTTTCATGGACAACGGCAGCATTGTCGAAGATGCCGGCACTGAGGAGTTTTTTGGTACGCCGCGCTCCGAACGCGCTCAATTGTTCCTATCTAAGATTCTCAGCCACTGAGGCGTCCCGCCAACAAAAAAGCCGACTGAAACGTCGGCTTTTTTGTTGTGTAAATGGGAAGCTTATTCGGCTTTTGGTGCCTCTGCAGCAACTTCTTCCGGGCGATCGAGCAATTCGACATAGGCCATTGGCGCATTGTCGCCGACGCGAAAACCCATCTTGAGAATGCGCAGATAACCGCCGTTCCGGTTGGCAAAGCGCGGGCCTAACACATCGAAGACCTTGCCGACGATTTCTCGGTCGCGCAAGCGGTCAAACGCCAGACGGCGATTGGCCAGCGACGGCTTCTTGCCAAGGGTGATGATGGGTTCAACAACGCGGCGCAATTCTTTTGCCTTGGGCAGCGTGGTTTTGATAGCCTCGTGGCGCAGCAACGATACTGTCATGTTGCGCAGCATCGCCAGGCGATGCGATGAGGTCCGATTGAGCTTTCGTAGTCCGTTACCGTGACGCATGATGCTTCCTTTTCACTTATGCGGTCGCCGCGCTATGCCTGCGACCGGTTACTTTTATATTGTGAGTTTAATATTAAATATTCTGGACTGAGGGTCAGCCCATCTTTTCCAAACCGGCGGGTGGCCAGTTTTCAAGCTTCATACCTAGGGTCAGGCCACGCGAAGCCAAGACTTCTTTGATTTCGTTGAGTGACTTGCGGCCAAGGTTTGGTGTTTTCAAAAGTTCAGTCTCGGTGCGCTGAATCAGATCACCAATATAGTAGATGTTCTCGGCCTTCAGGCAGTTGGCAGAACGAACCGTCAACTCGAGATCGTCAACCGGACGCAACAGGATCGGGTCGACAGTGGATTGTTTGGGAGCCTCGATAGAAATCGGGGTGCCTTCAAGATCCGAAAATACTGACAACTGGTCCATCAGAATACTGGCGGCGTAGCGAATTGATTCTTCAGGATCAATGGCACCATTGGTCTCAATATCGATAATCAGTTTATCAAGGTCAGTGCGCTGTTCAACACGCGCTGCTTCAACTTGATAACTAACGCGACGCACTGGGCTGAACGAAGCGTCAACCAAAATGCGGCCGATACTTTTACTGTCTTTTGTTGCGGTGCGCACGTTAGCTGGCACATAGCCGCGACCTGCCTCGACCTTGATCTGCATATCCAACTTGCCACCGGGGGCCAGATGGGCGATCACATGATCCGGGTTAATGATTTCGATGTCATGGTTAGCTTGTATATCAGCAGCCGTGACCATTGTTTCCTCCCCATCCCCCTTCTTTGACAGAGTCAGAATGGTTTCGCCGCGATTGTGCAGGCGCATTACTACGCCCTTCAAATTCAGCATGATGTCAACGACATCTTCGCGCACACCTTCCAGTGTCGAATATTCATGCAACACACCATCAATGGTCATCTCGGTTACTGCGGCACCGGGCATCGACGACAGAAGAATGCGACGCAGCGCATTACCCAAAGTATGTCCGTAACCGCGCTCAAAGGGCTCCATTACAACTCGGGCATGCAGTGGGGAGAGCGCTTGAACGTCAATGATGCGGGGTTTTAGAAGCGCGTGACTTTGCATCTTCGTTCCTCAAATAGACAAAAGCGCCCGCGGGCAAAATGCCCCCAGGCGCAAGAGAATGGAATTAACGCGAATACAACTCGACCACAAGACCTTCCTTGATGGTAGGTGGTAGTTCGTCACGAGCCGGATAAGCCTTGAAAGTACCTTTGCCAGCCTTAACATCAACTTCTATCCACTCGGGGAAACCACGTGATTCAGCTGCTTCCAACGCAGCCTTGGTACGCAGATGCACCCGTGTTGCCTCCGTCACTTGGATAATGTCTCCAGGAGTGACGTTATATGACGGAATGTTGACGCGCTTGCCATTGACCAGAACGCCATTGTGGCGAACGATCTGACGGGACTCGGCTCGGGAAGCACCAAAACCCATCCGATAAGCAACAGAATCAAGGCGACCTTCTAGCAATTGCAACAAATTCTCGCCAGTTTGTCCCTTGCGGCGACTCGCCTCAGCAAAGATTTTACGGAATTGACGCTCGAGGACCCCGTAGAGGCGGCGAATTTTCTGCTTTTCGCGCAATTGTTGACCATAGCCGGAAAGGCGTTGGCCTGATTTCTGGCCATGCTGGCCAGGCGCATAGGAACGACGCTCGATAGAGCACTTATCAGTGAAACATTTTTCGCCCTTGAGAAATAGCTTCTCTCCCTCACGGCGACACTGACGGCATTTTGGATCTAGATTGCGGGCCACTGGGCGGTCTCCTTACTTCAACCTTAGATGCGGCGGCGCTTGGGCGGCCGGCAACCATTGTGTGGAATCGGGGTGATGTCGGTAATGCTGCTGATCTTGATACCCAAGGCATTCAGCGCACGAACAGCGGACTCGCGCCCAGGGCCTGGGCCCTTGATACGCACCTCGAGGTTCTTGATACCGCACTCTAGAGCTGCCTTACCCGCGGCTTCAGCAGCAACCTGGGCAGCGAAAGGTGTGGATTTACGCGAGCCCTTAAATCCGGCGCCGCCTGACGTTGCCCAAGAAAGCGCATTCCCTTGGCGGTCAGTGATAGTAATAATGGTGTTATTGAATGATGCATGCACGTGTGCGATGCCTTCAGCAACGTTCTTCTTGACCTTCTTGCGAACTTTTGTGCTCGCCTTGGTAGTCGTTTTTGCCATGTTTATATACCCTACTGGTTATTTCTTGCTGCCGGCAACTGACTTGCGCGGCCCCTTGCGGGTACGCGCGTTGGTGCGCGTGCGTTGACCCCGTACCGGCAAACCCCGACGGTGCCTGACACCACGGTAGCAGCTAAGGTCCATGAGGCGCTTGATGTTCATGGAAACCTCGCGTCGCAAATCACCTTCGACAGCGACTTTGCCTACCTGCTCACGTAGACGATCCATATCTGTCTCGGTGAGATCCTTTATTTTGACCGAACGCAGAACCCCTGCAGCGTCGCAGATTTTCTGCGCGCGCGAGCGGCCAATGCCATAGATTGCGGTTAAAGCAATCTCGGCATGCTGGTGATTCGGAATATTTACGCCTGCAATACGGGCCATATTCTTACCTTGTCCTTGACATCGCTAATTCATCGTTCGATTGATCGTCGGGCAACATACATAGGTACCCTCTAACCAAGCGAACCGATTGAGCCGGCTAAAAATGCGAACCGGCGATTCTAAAAGAAAATCAAAACGTTTTCAACCCTGACGCTGCTTGTGCCGTGGTTCCGTACAAATCACACGAACTACGCCATGGCGACGTACAATTTTGCATTTGCGACAAATGCGCTTGACCGAAGCTTGAACTCTCATCTTTTTCTCCGCAAATAACTTTGTTTCTCTTACTTCGCCCTAAATACGGTACGCGCCCTGTTTAGATCATAAGGTGTCAATTGAATGGTGGCTTTGTCACCTGGCATAATCTGGGTGTAATGCATGTGCATTTTTTCAGATATGAAAACTAGGACAACGTGGCCGCCTTCCAACTTCACTCGAAATGTAGCGTTTGGTAGGTTATCAAGAACCTCTCTCTACATCTCAATGAAATCTTCTGTCGACATGAACCTGTCTGTTAATTCGGCGCACTAACGGGTTGGCATCCCCGCTCCCTTGAAGTTAGCCTTCTTCAGCAAACTTTCATACTGATGGGACATAACGTAAGCCTGAACCTGCGCCATGAAGTCCATCGTAACAACAACAATAATCAGCAACGAAGTACCACCAAAATAAAATGGCACATTCCATTTCAAAATCAGGAACTCGGGTAGCAGACAAACCAGAGTGATATATCCTGCGCCAACCAACGTCAAGCGCATCAATATTTTGTCAATGTAGCGGGCGGTTTGATCTCCCGGGCGATAGCCAGGAACAAAAGCACCGCTCTTTTTCAGATTGTCTGCCGTATCTTTCGGATTGAAAACCAATGCCGTATAGAAGAAACAGAAGAATATAATTGCCGCCGCGTAAAGCAATACATAAACCGGTTGCCCTGGAGAGAGCGTGGCGGCAATATCCTTCAACCATAACGCGCCCTCACCTGCACCAAACCAGCCAGCCGCTGACGCTGGGAAAAGGATAATCGACGAAGCGAAGATAGGTGGGATTACGCCTGCCATATTGAGCTTCAACGGCAAGTGCGAACTCTGGCCACCATATATCTTGTTGCCTACCTGGCGCTTGGCGTAATTGACAAGAATTTTGCGTTGCCCGCGTTCAACAAATACAACAAAGCCGGTAACGACCACCACCAGAACACAAATTACGATTGATGTCAGCGGGTGCATGGCACCAGTTCTAACCAATTCGAACAGCCCGCCGAGTGCGCTCGGCAAACCGGCAACAATGCCCGCGAAAATAATAATGGAAATGCCGTTGCCTAGTCCACGCTCGGTAATCTGCTCGCCCAACCACATCAAGAACATCGTGCCGGTTACCAGTGTCATGACTGTAACCAGACGAAACATCAGGCCCGGATCAAGCACGAGGCCCGGCTGCATTTCCAATGCTATCGCCATGCCAATGGACTGAAAGAGCGCCAATATTACTGTTCCGTAGCGTGTGTATTGGGTAATCTTCCGACGACCGGCCTCACCCTCTTTCTTCAATTGCTCAAGTGCAGGAACCGCGTGCGTCATCAATTGCATGATGATTGATGCCGAGATGTAGGGCATGATGCCCAAAGCGAAGATCGTGAAACGTGATAGCGCACCACCGGAAAACAGGTTGAAGACACCAAGTATGCCACCCTGCTGCGAATTAAACAGTTCAGCAAGCTGTACTGGGTCAATTCCCGGGACCGGAATGTGCGCACCAATACGAAATACTATCAGCGCCCCGAGTAGAAAGCCAAGCCGACGCCACAGATCGCCGAACTTGCCCGCTCTACCAAGTGCGCCTGTAGCGTTTGTGGTGGCGTTAGCCACGGTTATTGCTCCGCACCATTAACACTCGGCGCGCGCTTAGGCGGCCGCCGCAATATCTGCGACGGAACCACCAGCTGCCTCGATTGCTGCACGGGCACCCTTGGTGGCACCGACACCTTTAAGGTTGACCTTGCGGGTCAGCTCACCCGAAAGTATCACCTTCGCAGAAAGGCTGTCCGCCGGAACAACACCAGCTTGCATCAACGTCAACAAATCGATGTCTTCGACTGGAAGTTTTTCAAGCTCGGACAGGCGAACCTCCACATTTCTTCCAGCCGTCAGGGAAACAAAGCCGCGCTTAGGCAAACGGCGCTGCAGTGGCATCTGACCACCCTCGAAGCCAACCTTGTGGAATCCACCAGCACGTGACTTTTGGCCCTTGTGGCCACGGCCACCAGTTTTACCCAAGCCACTGCCAATACCGCGACCAGGACGCTTGGCTGCGTGCTTAGCGCCGGCAGCAGGTTTCAAATTATTGAGCCGCATTTGCTTATTCCTCGCACTTCACTAGATAAGCAACTTTTTTGATCATGCCGCGAACTTCAGGAGTGTCCTGGAGTTCGCTGGTATGGTTGATGCGGCGCAGACCCAAGCCGCGCACAGTTGCTCGATGATCCTGCTTGGTACCAATCACGCTTTTGACGAGCGTTACCTTGATTTTCTTTTCTGCCACGATTACGCCTCCAGGATTTCCTGCACGCTCTTGCCACGCTTAGCGGCAATTTCGGCAGGGGTATTCATGGCCATCAAACCTTTAATCGTCGCCCGCACGAGATTGTATGGGTTGGTTGAACCAAGCGCTTTGGCCACAACGTCCGTTACACCCATGACTTCAAAAACAGCACGCATTGGGCCGCCAGCAATAACGCCTGTACCTGCAGCTGCAGGAGACATCAGAACTTTAGTTGCGCCATGCTTGCCTGTCACCGGGTGATGCAGGGTTCCATTACGCAAATTCACCTTGGAGAGTTTACGACGCGCCTCATCCATTGCTTTCTGGACGGCCACCGGCACCTCACGCGCCTTACCCTTGCCCATGCCAACACCGCCATCACCATCACCGACTACGGTCAACGCGGCGAAGCCTAAAATACGGCCACCCTTGACGACCTTAGTGACACGGTTGATTGCCACCATTTTTTCGCGCAAACCATCATCACGCTCTTCGGTGGACTGTTGCTGCTTTTTAGATTGTGGTTTAGCCATTTTGTTCTCGCTCTATTGACGGCTTAGAATTTCAGTCCGCCTTCACGGGCCGCATCGGCCAACGCTTTGACGCGCCCATGATATTTGAATCCTGATCGGTCGAATGCAACTTCGCTCACGCCCTTAGCCACAGCTCGCTCAGCAATAAGCTTACCGATCAACTGAGCGGCACCGACATTACCGCCTTTTGGCTGCTGCTGGCGAACCACCACTTCAACCGTAGATGCCGAAACGACGACTGCGGTACCACAGCCAGAGTAGATTTGGGCGTAAATGTGAGAGTTGGTACGATTCACGGTGAGACGCATCACTTTAAGCTCTGCAATTTTGGCGCGGGTTTTACGCGACCTGCGCAGACGAGCCATTTTTTTGTTCATCATTCGACCTTTAGATATGCATGCTAAGCAGAATATTTCTACTTATTTTTTCTTGGTTTCCTTGATCACCACGACCTCATCCGCGTAACGAACGCCTTTCCCCTTATAGGGTTCAGGCGGACGATAGGCGCGAACTTCAGCCGCAACCTGACCAACCAACTGTCGATCAATACCCTTGATCAAAATTTCAGTCTGCGTTGGCGTTTCAACCTTGATGCCATTCGGCATTTCATGTGCAACCGGATGAGAGAAGCCCAATGTCAGGTTGAGCTTAGTGCCCTGGGCTTGCGCCTTGTAACCAACGCCAACCAAAGTCAGCTTTTTTTCGAAACCTTTGGTTACGCCAGTAACCATATTATTCACTAGCGCACGCATGGTTCCTGACATAGCAGAGGCATTCGGCTGGTTCTCAATTGCCCGACAAACAAGACCATCGCCCTCTTTTTCAACCTTCACAGAAGGCAAAACAAATTGGGTAAGTGATCCAAGGGGGCCTTTCAAGGTGACTTCACCGGAGGATACAACTGCTTCCACGCCTTTCGGAAGCATTACTGGATTTTTGGCGATGCGGGACATTAATTACTCCTTACGCCACAATACACAGCACTTCACCACCAACATTGACACTGCGCGCCTTGCGGTCTGTCATTACCCCTTTTGGCGTTGAAACAATGGCAATTCCCAGGCCGTTCATGACCCTTGGCAAATCCTGCATACCGCGATAAATCCGCAAGCCTGGCCGCGATACGCGCTCAATGCGCTCAATAACGGGACGTCCTGCGTAATACTTCAATTCGATATCAAGGTTGGCCTTGCCAGCGTCATCACGCACAGCAAAGCTTTCGATATACCCCTCGTCTTGCAAAACTTGCGCTATCGCCTGCTTCAACTTTGAAGATGGCATCGAAACACCGAGCTTTTCCGCCATTTGTGCGTTACGGATACGCGTCAGCATGTCAGCGACTGGATCAGTCATACTCATATCGCACCCCTTACCAACTGGCCTTGGTCATACCAGGCACCATACCGCGCATGGCAAACTCGCGCAGCTTGAGACGGCATAGACCAAATTTCTTGAAAACACCCCGGGGGCGACCAGTCAATGCACAGCGCATGCGCTGACGCACTGGGCTCGAATCTCGAGGTAACTGCTGGAATTTGAGGCGTGCTTCCATGCGCTCATCATCGCCAAGTTTGCCGTCATTGATGATGGCCGTCAGTTCCGCCCTTTTCACAGCGAACTTGGCAACCATCTTGGCCCGTTTGGCTTCTCGGTTAATAATTGAAAGTTTTGCCATTACTCCCTCAGTTCTTGAAAGGGAACTTGAATGCGGAAAGAAGCGCCTTCGCTTCCTCGTCAGTTTTTGCCGTCGTGGTGATACTGATATTCATCCCACGCAGGGCGTCAACTTTGTCGTACTCGATCTCAGGGAAAATGATCTGCTCCTTGACACCAATATTGTAGTTTCCACGACCATCAAAACCCTTAGTCCCAGGAATGCCTCGGAAGTCACGAATTCGCGGCATTGCTACACTTACCAAGCGGTCAAGAAACTCGAACATACGCGAACCGCGTAATGTCACCATGCAACCAATCGGGTAGCCTTCGCGAATCTTGAAGCCCGCAATAGCCTTGCGTGCCTTGGTAACCACGGGTTTTTGGCCGGCAATTTTGGTCATGTCACCAAGGGCATTTTCCAAAACCTTTTTATCGGCCACCGCTTCACCAACACCCATATTGAGTGTAACTTTCGTGATTCTAGGCACTTCCATCACAGATGCATATTTGAACTGCTCATGCAACTGCGGGACCACCGTATCTTTGTAAAACTCTTGCAAACGCGCCATGACCTATCCCTTAAGCTTCGACCAGTTCGCCGTTCGATCTGAAAATTCTGACCTTACGCCCATCCTCAAGAAACTTGACCCCAACGCGATCAGCCTTTTGCGTTGCTGGATTGAAGAGAGCCACATTTGACAAATGGATCGGCATTTCTTTCTCGATAATCCCGCCTTGCTGACCCTTCATCGGGTTTGGCTTGGTATGCTTTTTCACGCGATTGATACCACCAACGAGTAGCATCTCGCTATCCAAACATTGAATTACCGAGCCACGCTTTCCCTTATCTCTGCCAGCGACGACAACAACATCATCACCCTTTCGAATCTTTTGCATGATTTGCTTCCCTTCCCGATCCAGATTCAGAGCACTTCAGGGGCAAGAGATACGATCTTCATGAAGCGCTCAGTGCGCAACTCACGTGTGACCGGCCCAAAAATGCGCGTACCAATCGGCTCAAACTTGTTATTGAGCAATACCGCAGCGTTTCCATCGAATTTGATTAGGGATCCGTCAGCGCGTCGCACCCCTTTGGCTGTACGAACGACTACTGCGCTGTATACTTCGCCTTTTTTTACGCGACCGCGGGGCGCGGCATCCTTGATGCTGACCTTAATGATGTCGCCAATACCCGCATAGCGCCGCTTCGAGCCGCCCAAGACTTTGATGCACATAACAGAGCGTGCACCAGTATTGTCGGCTACATCGAGCCGTGACTGCATTTGAATCATTTAACTCTCCAACTTAACCTGCATCTGGCGAACCGGATACGCAGTTAGTTTTGGAACCCCAGCTGTCCAACTCCGGGGCACTTAACTCTACCGGTACCCGCCTTAATCACACCGGCAGCTTTCCGACAAAGAGGCGGGATTCTACTGACCCCACCTAACAGTGTCAACAGAATATTCAGGCAACAACGCTTTTATCGATAACTTTTGTCACGCGCCACGCCTTAGTCTTGGCAATTGGTGCGCATTCCTCAATCTGGACCATATCACCAATAGCGGCGGTAAGCCCTTCGATGTGGGCATGGTACTTTCTTGAACGTATCATCACCTTACCAATAAGGGGGTGCTTGACGCGACGCTCAATCAGGACAGTCACGGTTTTTTGCATCTTGTCGCTTACAACCCGACCCTCCAGGGTACGGTGCATGGACTGGCTTGCTTCATTCATTTTGCAGTCGCCCTCTCGTGCTGAATTGTTTTGATGCGCGCAATGTCCTTACGCAACTTGTCTACTTGGCTAGTATTGGTAAGCTGTTGGGTCGCTAGCTGCATCCGCATGGAAAACTGCGCCTTACGCAAGTCAAGCAATTCCTTGCCAAGGTCGGCATCATTCTTTTGTCTTAGTTCGATTGCTTTCATTGCTTACCCCAAATGACGTGTAACGAAGGTTGTTGCAATCGGTAGCTTAGCTGCCGCCAATTCGAATGCCTCACGTGCTAGAACCTCGTCAACACCATCCATCTCATATAGCACTTTGCCAGGCTGGATTTCAGCAACCCAATACTCTGGGTTGCCCTTTCCGTTACCCATTCTGACTTCGGCGGGTTTCTTGGAAACTGGCTTGTCCGGAAATATCCTGATCCAAATACGCCCGCCACGTTTGATGTGCCGAGTCATGGCGCGCCGAGCAGCCTCAATCTGGCGTGCTGTCAAACGACCTCTGGCGATAGCCTTTAGCCCGTACTCACCAAAGCTTACTTTAGCGCCACGAGTCGCCAAACCAGTATTTCGGCCTTTTTGTTCTTTGCGATACTTTCTGCGTGCAGGTTGCAGCATGTTGTCTTACTCCTTGGCATCCGGGCCGGCGACTTCTGCGCCTGCCTTGGTCGCTGTTGTTTTACGCACGCGCTTGACAGGTGACTTGACGGAACCTTCAGCAGATACAGCTGTTTCCGGTTTGTCTTCGACTCCCTGGTCCTCCTGCTTTTTAGCTGTGCGACGCGGGACGGATGGTTTCGCCTCATTGTCAGCATTTGGTGCGCCTTTGGTTGGACGACGTGCACGCTTGACAGGCTCTTCAGTAGCCAAGTCATTGGCCATAGTCGGACCTTCACCGCGCCCTTTAACCTCGCCCTTGAAAACCCACACCTTGATACCGATGATCCCGTAGGTTGTCTTAGCCTCAGCTGTTCCGTAATCGATATCGGCACGCAGCGTATGGAGTGGCACCCGCCCCTCTCTATACCATTCGGTACGGGCGATTTCGGCACCGTTCAGACGGCCAGCACTCATGATCTTGATGCCCTGCGCGCCAAGCCGCATTGCATTTTGCATGGCTCGTTTCATGGCCCGGCGAAACATGATGCGCTTTTCTAGCTGCTGCGCAATGGAGTCGGCAATTAACTGCGCATCGGTCTCTGGCTTGCGAATCTCTTCAATGTTTACATGCACCGGCACGCCCATACGGCGCTGCAGCTCAAGCTTCAACTGCTCAATGTCCTCACCCTTTTTGCCGATCACGACACCAGGTCTGGCACTAAAAACGGTAACCCGTGCATTTTTTGCCGGGCGCTCAATCACTACCCGGCCAACCGAGGCATGCGCCAGCTTTTTCTTCAAATAATCGCGTACCGCTATATCTTCCCCCAGCATGGAGGAAAAGTTCTTTGAGTTCGCAAACCAGCGTGAGGACCAGTCACGTGTTACCGCCAAACGAAAGCCAGTCGGATGAATTTTCTGTCCCATGAGTGCTCCTTACTCGCCGACTGTCACATAAATGTGGCAGGTCTGTTTGCTAATGCGGTTACCACGACCCTTAGCTCGCGCGGTGAACCGCTTGAGCACTGTACCCTGCTCCACATAAATACGCGTTACCTTCAGCGCATCGATATCGGCAGCATTGTTATGTTCGGCATTCGCGATTGCGGACTCGAGCACCTTTTTAAGGATCACCGCACCCTTTTTCGGGGAAAAGGCGAGAATGTTGAGGGCGTGATCAACCGATTTACCGCGCACGAGATCGGCAACAAGTCGCCCCTTTTGGGCCGAGAGACGCACACCACGCAGAATAGCGTTAGTTTCCATTGACATATCCTTACTTCTTCGCCTTCTTACCTGCCGCATGACCTTTGAAGGTCCGCGTCAGGGCAAACTCGCCGAGTTTGTGGCCCACCATATTCTCCGAAACATACACAGGAATATGCTGCTTGCCATTATGGACGGCAATGGTAAGGCCAATAAAATCCGGCAATACAGTGGACCGACGTGACCATGTTTTTATCGGGCGCTTGTCATTCGACGTGCGCGCCGTATCAACTTTCTTGAGCAGATGGTCGTCAACGAAGGGACCTTTTTTGATTGAACGTGCCATGTTTTACCCCTTAACGCTTGTGACGGCGCTGAACAATCATGCTGTCCGTGCGCTTGTTTCTGCGAGTGCGATAGCCTTTTGCCGGCTGCCCCCATGGACTTACTGGCACACGACCTTCGCCGGTTCGTCCTTCACCGCCACCATGCGGGTGGTCGATCGGGTTCATTGCAACGCCGCGCACAGTCGGACGAATACCTCGCCAGCGGTTCGCGCCTGCCTTACCGATCTTCCGAAGGTTATTCTCTTCATTACCCACTTCGCCAATCGTTGCCCTGCACTCGATATGAATGCGGCGTATCTCGCCTGAGCGCAAACGCACCTGAGCATACGCACCTTCGCGCGCCAGAAGCTGCACGGATGTACCTGCTGCCCGCGCCATCTGCGCACCTTTGCCCGGCATAATCTCAATGCAATGAATCGTGCTGCCAACCGGTATGTTACGGATCGGCAGGCTGTTACCCGATTTAATCGGCGCTTCCGGGCCACTCAATACCTCTTGACCTACGGCCATACCCTTTGGTGCAATGATGTAGCGCCGCTCGCCATCCGCATAACAAAGTAGCGCAATATTTGCGGTGCGATTTGGGTCATATTCGAGTCTCTCAACTTTAGCGACGACACCATCCTTGTTCCGCTTAAAGTCGATTACACGATACTGCTGTTTGTGGCCACCGCCCTGATGGCGCGTAGTGATATGGCCGTGGTTATTTCGACCGGCTTTGCTGAATTTACTTTCGGTCAGCGCATCATGCGGGCGACCCTTGTGCAAATTCGGGTTAACTACTTTAACGACTGCACGTCTTCCCGCAGAAGTGGGTTTAACTTTTACCAGGGCCATTACGCAACTCCTTCTGCGAAATTGATTTCCTGCCCGGCCTCGAGACTAATGAAAGCCTTGCGCACATCACTGCGACGACCCATGGTGCGGCCGAAACGCTTGGACTTGCCCTTGGTATTGGCAACTTGGACAGATGTGACGCTAACCTTGAAGAGCAGTTCGACAGCCGCCTTGATTTCCGGCTTGGTGGCATCCGGCACCACCACGAAGATGACCTGATTGCTACGCTCCGCCAGCATCGTCGCCTTTTCTGAAATTAGCGGTGCGAGCAGGATTTGCAGCAAGCGTTCTTGATTGAATTGAGTAGCGCTCATCCCAGCAGCTCCTCTAGTTTTGCAATTGCTCCCCTAGTCATCACAACACGGGGGAAGCGAATCAGTGAAAGTGGGTCAGCCTGTTTTGGCTCTAACACCAGAACATTTGGCAGATTTCTTGACGCCAGCATAAGATTGTCATTCAGGTCGTCGGTTACCAGCAAAGCCGATTCGACGCCCAAGCTTTTTAGCTTTTGAACTACAAGGCGCGTTTTAGGTGCTTCGACGGTGAAGTTTTCGACAACGGTAAGTCGATCTTCGCGTGCCAGTTGGGAAAGGATTGCTGCGATACCCGCTCGGTACATCTTCCGATTAACTTTATGAGAAAAGTTTTCATCGGGGGAGTTCGGGAAAGCGCGTCCGCCGCTTCTCCACAGAGGACTCGCTGTCGTGCCGATCCGCGCCCGTCCTGTGCCTTTTTGTTTCCAAGGTTTCTTCGTGCTATGCCGGACTTCAGAACGCGTCAGCTGGGAGCTATTGCCCGCACGTGCGTTCGCTTGATAGGCGACCACCAGTTGGTGCACTAGGGCTTCGTTGTAATCACGGCCAAACAAACCATCGGACACACTGACTGCTTCGCCCGCCTGCCCCTGCTCGTTTATGAATTTAAGTTCCATGGGCGCCCTCACTTACTAGCTTCGGCAGATTTCACTGCCGGCTGAACCATGACATCGCCACCCCGAGAACCCGGCACAGCTCCTTTGATCAACAGGAGCTGGCGCGCCTCATCGATACGCACTACTTCCAGGTTTTGCGTCGTGCACTTGACATCACCAAGATGACCAGCCATCCGTTTGCCAGGAAATACGCGCCCGGGATCCTGCGCCATTCCGATCGAGCCAGGAGCGTTGTGGGATACCGAGTTACCGTGTGACGCCCGGTTCGATGAAAAGTGGTGGCGCTTGATCGCACCGGCAAAGCCCTTGCCGATTGACATACCCGTCACATCGACTTTCTGGCCTACCGAAAATACAGAGGCGGCTAGCACATCGCCAAGCTTGAATTCCGCTACGCGAGCTTCAGCCACGCGAAATTCCATTAGCGTCGTACCAGCCTCAACGCCTGCTTTCGCGAAGTGACCGGCTGCGGCTTTGCTAACCCTGGAAACACGGCGCTTGCCGTATAACACCTGAACTGCGGCATAACCATCAGTTTCGGGCGTCTTGATTTGAGTAACGCGATTGTTCGACACATCCAGCACGGTTACCGGAACGGTCGAACCGTCCTCGGCAAATATGCGGGTCATGCCGACCTTGCGTCCTACAAGGCCTAGACTCATTTTTTCTCCTAAATCCGGCTACGATTGGCCGGGCTAGTTTGCTTCAATTTACGGTTGCCGTTAAATATGGTGACAACCAGCGTACTTCTAATAAATCTCATGCGAGGGGCAGTCTGCCAGCTCGCAATTTCACTTACTGCAGCTTGATCTCGACATCAACACCTGCCGGAAGATCCAGTTTCATCAGTGCGTCTACCGTCTTATCGGTTGGATCGATAATGTCCATTAAACGCAGATGCGTGCGGATTTCAAACTGATCTCTGGATGTCTTGTTGACATGTGGGGAGCGCAGGATGTCGAAACGCTCTATTCTGGTAGGCAACGGGACCGGGCCGCGAACGACTGCTCCGGTACGTTTTGCCGTATCCACAATCTCCATCGCCGACTGATCTATCAAACGGTAGTCAAACGCCTTGAGGCGAATGCGGATTTTCTGGTTCTGCATAAAATATCCTTAAAGAGCGCTGGCACCAATTAACGCTACTGGCACCAAAAACGAAAGGGCGGAATTATCCTGCCCTTTCGCACGAAAGGCAATAGCTTACTCGATGATTTTTGCCACGACGCCGGCGCCGACGGTGCGACCGCCTTCGCGGATGGCGAAGCGCAGGCCATCTTCCATCGCGATCGGCGCAATCAGCTTCACCGTCATTTGCACGTTGTCGCCC